>Ga0163215_100057_pt1 | contig 410680 bp, 356 predicted proteins | sample SynspAceP_FD_185934 | JGI IMG/M metagenome (GOLD analysis project Ga0163215, IMG submission 185934) | Saline lake microbial communities from Ace Lake in Antarctica - Synechococcus sp. Ace-P (Hybrid Assembly) | ecosystem: Environmental > Aquatic > Non-marine Saline and Alkaline > Saline | place... | reverse complement strand
GACCATCTTCTCCAAACGGCTGCAAACCATGTTGGTCGAATGCAAGATGCAGGAATTGCGTAAATTTGCCCGCTACGTGACCAAGTTTGAATATGACAGCTACCTGGAGATCGTGTGATGAACCCCCGGAATGACTCCTATGCCGGTAACCGCAGCCTCGCCGTTACCGGGTCGCACACCTTCGGGCGCATCCCCCGCGTTTTGTATTCGGTAATTGACCAAAAACCTGAAGGTTTTTACAGTTTAACGAAGTGACCTCTGCAATACGCGGCGGCACATATCGGGTGTTACGTCGCCGTTTTCACCCAGTTTGTTCATGCCGTTTTTCTTCAGGCTGTCGATGAGCTCGTCAATGTGTTCTTCGCCCAGCTGGTAATCAACCAAGTGGGTTTTTACGCCCATGGACTCGAAGAACGCTTGGGTTTTGTCGATAGCGGCATCGGCTTTTTGTTCTGCGCTGCCCTCAGTCATGTTCCAGACCCGTTCGGCGTATTGCACCAGTTTGGCCTGCTTCGCAGCTTTGCGTTCGCGCAGCATAGATGGCAACACAATGGCCAGGGTTTGAGCATGGTCCAGGTTATGCAGGGCGGTGAGTTCATGGCCCAGCATGTGGGTGGCCCAGTCTTGCGGCACACCGCTGCCAATTAATCCATTCAGGGCCATGGTGGCGGTCCACATCAGGCTGGCGCGCACTTGGTAGTTTTCGGGTTCGGCCAGGCACTGGGGACCAATTTCGATCAGCGTTTGCAGCAAGCCTTCGGAAAAACGATCCTGCACCGGCGCCTGGGCGGGATAGGTCAAATATTGCTCCATCACGTGTACAAAGGCATCAACCACGCCGTTGGCGACCTGCCGCGGCGGCAGGGTGAAGGTTTTTGTCGGGTCAAGAATCGAAAACTTCGGGAACACGTGCTGGCTGTGAAATGGCAGTTTTATTCTTAGAGACTTGCGGGTAACCACCGCGCCCTGGTTCATTTCGGAGCCGGTGGCTGGCAGGGTTAGCACCGCGCCAAACGGCAAGGCCTTCGCTATGTTGTTGCCGCCCTGCAGCAAGATGTCCCACTCGTCGCCTTCAAACAACGCAGCCGCCGCGACAAATTTTGTGCCATCGATAACCGACCCGCCACCTACCGCAAGCAGAAAATCAATCTTTTCATCGCGCACTCGGGTAACTGCACGCATCAGTGTTTCAAAGCTGGGGTTGGGTTCAATGCCTGAAAATTCGTGAATGTCGCGCTTGCCAAGGGCTGCGGTGACTTCGCCCAGGGTTCCGGTGCTGCGTGCGCTTTCGCCGCCAAAAAGAACCATCACGCGGGCGTTGCTTGGGACCAGTGCGTCTAGCTGGGCAATTTTGCCCTCACCGAAAACAATGCGGGTGGGGTTGTGAAAATCAAAACTGTTCATGGATAATCTCCTTTGTGGGAGCCAGTATACGACCGGTCTACTGGAAGGCACCAACACTTTTGCTGTTTTTTTTGCGATGTTTTGTGAGGCTTCAGCGGACGATTTGTGGTTTTCACGCATCCGCGTAGGGACATAAAGACGGTGCTGGCTACGCCGGACCTTGCAAAGTATTTCAGCTTTTGTAACCTGCTCACGGGTTTAATGTTCACTAGGGCCCTATACTGTTGTTTGATTCAAAAACCACGGAAGAATCAACGACCACATTTTTCTGAATGAAGTGGTGGATGCAAAAGGTTATGCCGGCTGTTTTGGTGTTTACGCCCAATCGACCGTTTCACGATGCATCACCGGGCCGGTAGTACGGCCCTGAGGAACTGGCTTTGAACGATTATCAATTGAGCAGTACGGTTGTGGTTGTGAGTCTCGACAAACTGGTTGCCAAGTTAGACGATGCTATTCGGGCGCTGGAACAAAGCGAATCTCTGGCGAAGTTTGGCAAATTGCCCAGGGTATTTGGTACCGCCCGCCGGGTGCTGCTTCAGCCGGGTGGCTGTGAAGCCGTCGAGGCGCGTATTCAGCGCATTGAACAGGCAGGCGTTTTTGAGGGTACGGATTGGGCCGAACCGGGTCTCTTGGTGCCGGCTTTGACCACCTACTCGCTGCAAAGTACAAATGCCGATACGGTTGTGATTGAGGCGTTCAGCGAATTACGGTTGCTGGCGGTGGTGCGCGAATCCTATCTGCACCCGGCGGTGTCTGCCGATCAGGCCAGGCATTATCTGATTCAGGTGTTGTCGATTAACCTGGGTCTTCTGTTTGGGATGACCGGCGAAGCCGAACGCGAACAGGGCGAATTGTCGTTAATCAGCGAAGCCGTGGTGCAATATGTGGCCCAGAATATCGGCTACGAGCATGTGATTGAAAATCTGATTGAGGAAATCTGGCGCATCTTGCAGCAGCGGCCCATTCGTGTATCGGGTGTTCGTAAGATGATCACCCAGATTGCCATTTGTCGCGCAGACCCGAATGTGGATTTGGGCGCAGCCGGCGGTGGTGCTGAACGTTTGATTAGTAGCCTGTATGGCCCCACGCGGGCGTGCAGTGAAGACCCGGGAACGGTGGTTTACGAACAGCGCCTGCAGGCGATGGACGCGCAAAATCTGCAAAATGAAGCCACCGGCTTTGCCCGCTCGATGCACGATACAGGCCTTGTGTCGCCGTATCACGCCAGCTTTGTGCGCTTTATTATGGATGAAGGTCAGGATGCGCTGCTGAGCGCGGCTTTGGGGCTTTCCAGTACTGGCCGAGACTGTTTGTTGTGTTACCGGGAATTGGTGCACACGCTGATTACCGAAGGCATTTTTGCTGAGACCGCCCAAGGCCTTTACGGCTTGGCGTTGCTACTGGAGCGTGGAATTCTTTACCAGCCGCCGGTTGCGCCTGCGCTCTGGCGCCAGGCCAAGCTATCGCTAAGCCCCGAAGCCCGCGAACGCCTGCAGCTGGCCTATGGCTATCAGCCCCAGGCCAATGCCTGGTTGATTCAGGGTGTGTTGAACATGCTGGGCCAGCCCTTGGGCGTGGGCCAGGGTAACAACCCGACTTGCCAGTCGGCGCGGGCATTGTCTATGTGGGCCTATAACGATCCGGACTATCTATTGCAGATGGTGACCTGGGCCGCGCGGGACAACGAAATTGTTATGCACTTTGAAGGTGTTCCGGTGTCGTCGGCGCGCAGTGCCGCCGGGCTTGCCGCCGAGGTGACGTTTGATCTGGACCCGGTGTCGCTGGTGGTTGTGCCCCATCTGGACCGTATTTATGTGGAGATGGGGCGCTTGTGCATTGGCCGCGAGGGTGACCCTCATCGCTGGGTGAATCCTGAGTTCCACGGCTGGTCTGCCGGCCGTGGATTTGCCATTAACGTAGATGTAGCCACCGGAAATCTGGACAACCTGGACGGGTTTTTACGGCATTTTTACGCCAGTTATCACCCCTATTACAACGGCAATCAACCGTTGATTCACCCTCAGCCAGCAGGCATAGCGGTAACCGACAGAGCCGGGCGCTTTATTGGCTGGCACGCGATAACGATTCTGCGGGTAGCGCTAGACCCGGAAGGGCAAATGCGGGCGTACTTCTACAACCCGAATAACGACAGTGGGCAAGACTGGGGCGACGGTGTGCTAGTGAGTACATCCGGCTGTGGTGAGCGTTTTGGAGAGGGTTCATTACTGTTCGAAGCGTTTGCATCACGGCTGTATATTTTTCACTTCGATCCCCTGGAACGTGGCGAGCTGGCAGATGTAGACCAGGAAGAACTTAAGCGGGTCGTCGAGCGGATTTACCGTAGTTGGGGAGCGAGCCGTTTACCGGCAGCATTGCAGGCCGAGCCACCGGTTTAATATCAGCCCCGCGCTGTCAGGCGCGGGGCTTCAGAAACCCGCCTATGGCACCACTGCGTAAGCCACGATTTCCACCAGCATTTCTGCGCGGGCAAATCCGGATACAATAATGGCCGCGCGGTTGGGGAAAGGCTCGGCGACAAACGTAGCGTATTCGCGATTTACCGCGGCCAGGTCATCCCGGTCGGTCACATAAATAAGTACTTGGGTTAGGTTGGCAACGCTGGTGCCTGCGCTTTCCAGTGTGTGCTTCAGGTTAGCCAGGGTCTGCTTGATTTGCGGCTCTATACCGCCATCCACCACGTTGCCTTCGGCATCAATGGGGATTTGCGCGGTGAACAGAATGCCATTGCCCACGGTGGCCCATGCCAAGGGTGATTTGGAGGCTGGCAGGTTAGTGTTCACGGGATAGGGGTTCATTCAGGGATCCTGGGTAGTGGATAATAGAGCGTTGATGGATTTAGTCGTTATCGCTGGTGCCGGCTCCGGCGCCTTGGCGTGAGTCGTCTGATGATTCCACCAGAATTCTTGTGGCCAGTTCTTTTAGCCGGTCCCACATTTCAGGTTCTACTTCGATGCCTTCGGCCAGGGCGTGTTCCTGCCAGTTGTTCATGCTGTGTTTGTCTTGATGCAGCAGATTGTTCAGGGTTTGATCGGCCTTGAAATCGGGCATCAGGTTGACGTGGTTTACCATCACCAGGGTAATGCCGTCATTGGGTTCTGTGTCGTCTGGTATGTCGTCCAAGCTGTACATACAGATTTCCGGCGCTTCTTCGCCAGCTTTGAAGCTGACCAATATTTCCGTCAAAGGCTGGTGGGAGTCGCGCCAGAACGCGGTAACGCTCATGTTGCGCCGCGCCACCCGCGACAGGTAGCCCACAATCAGCATGCGGTTGTGGCAGTGACGTATTTTTGTCACCGACAACCCGCGCGCGCGGCATTTAACGTAACCCAGTTCGATGGCCAGGCTGGCGTTGTTCAAAGCCGTGCGGTTGTGGGCGTCTACCACGCACAGGTCGGCATCCTGGTAGATGATTTCTGGCGAATGTGACTGATCTTCTTCCAGAATGAACGCTAAGCTGCGCTTCAGGGATTGAATGCCGTTCAGGCCGTGGGCTTCCATCCACACCACCATGTCGGCGGCGTCGCTGGCATCGCCGTCGTCAAAACCGACGCCACTAAACGCCTTGCGCGACAAGCCCTGCAATTCGTTAAACGATACTTTCATGGGGCTTCTGCCTGCTTTCCGTGCTGCCTTTCTGGCTGTATGGGGAAGCTCCAGTCGTCAAGCTGGTCCAGCGACAGCGCAGTGTTCGTCAGTTCAACGCCGAGGGGCGCACCCTGGAACAAGGTGATGCGAACCCAACGGTCGGATTTTGGGTCAAACCGGCCTGCGCCAAAGAACGACAGTTTCGTGCGCAGCAGGTGCATGGGTTTCATATCGCGGTGCCATAAGTTAGCGCGAATTTCGCCGTAGGGCGTAGGTGCCATGGTCTGGATACGCCGCACAATTTCTTTCTGCTTCGGGTGTGCCATCAGAAACTCGACCACCATGGCGCCGGGGTTGTTCTGTACAAACTCTGTCAGCAGGGTATAGCAGCGGCTGATACGCGGGCCTATGGCCAGTGCGGTTTCTTTTTCGGCGCCAGATTCCTCAGCACGAATGCCCAGCCGAGGCTCTTCCTTTTCCGCCGAGCGGTACCAGAACCAGTAGTTGTCTTCTGCGCTTTCTTCGCTGTAGCTCAGCGCCCAGGCAAAGCTCTGCTCGATCAGCTCTTTCAACTTCCGCACTTTCATATCAGGCTGCAAATCCATGGTTTCATGGCAGCCCAGTTCATCGTCCAGGCTGTCTACCAGTTCTGGATACATCTCTATCAGCAGGGTGTTGATCAGTTCCTGCGCTTCAACCGAGCTGTGCTCGTCGGCCCAGTCGGTCAGTTCGCGATACAGCGCCGGGTGGGCAGGGGTGTGCTCCAGCCAATCGATTACTTCCTGCACCGACTGCACGATGTTCCGGTTGCGCTGGGTTTGGGCCTGATCTTCGGTAACGGTTTGCTGCAAATAGCGGTGGGCGCGAAGCATCAGCGCAAGTAACTTGTTGCGGCATTTGTCGCTGGCAGGCTGCAGGCGCGCGCAAGCCAGGGCGCGTTCGCGGCCGTAGATCCATTGCTGAATCAGCTGCGGGTGATTGATCAAAAACGGCGCCATACCCAGGCCGGTGGAGTTGCCAATGCCCAGGTAACGTTGCAGTTCCGGGGCTAGCTCTGCGGCGGTGTCTGGTGCTTGCACCCTTGCCAGGTGGTTCAGCTGCTCAATGGAGAACTGTCGCAGCACATACACAGCCAGCATTTGCGCAGAAAATGGCCGGTTTAAATCCGTGTTGCGTTCCAGTCGGGCGAAATCGGCAATGCCAAATTTGCCGTTACCGTAGACCGCTGTGGTGCGGTAAAGATAACCGACCGCCGTCAGTGCGGCCGGGTCAGGTTGTTCGCCGACGGCCAGCGCGGCCACAAACTGGCTGAAGTTGCGCAGGCTCTTGTTGGCCCGCGACAGAACCAGAACCCTGGAAGACAGGCGGCCGGCTTCCTGCAATGGCACGTTGTCGGCCATGTTCTGCAGCAACTCCGCTTCCACATCGCCTTCAACTATTGCAAAGGTCGCGTCCCAAGCTTCGGCAATGACCCGGTCTGAGCGCTGTTCTGCGCGCAGTTCGCGGCAGAAAATTACGCAGTGGTAAAGCCCCTGGGGCGTGGTAATGCGATAAATAGCAGTGCCGTGGCCTTGGTCGTTCAGGTCAAACACGGTGTTGCTGATCTGCCAGCGCTCCTTGATCATCTTGCGCACCAGCGAGCGAGCAAAGCTCAGGCGGCTGGCGAACATACTGCCCAGCCGGTCTAGCTGCATGACCTGATCGGCGGGACGCAGGTTATCGGTGGTTGAAAGGGTATCGGCCCGGCTCATGATCTCACCTTTGAGTGTTCTTCCAGTGTTACCGAGCCTTTCGCTGAGGTTGCACCAGACAGTTGCGGAATCAGATTCTGTTCGCGGGCCATGGCGTAGGCGGCTTTTGGGCCCAGCCAAAGCGACGGCAGCAGAACCAGCGACACAGGAATAGCGGTTATCACAATAAACTGTTGCAGCACGCTGATTTGCCCGGCGCCCATGTACAGCAACACGCCAGCCATACCGGCCATAGCCAGGCCCCAGAATGCGCGTACAAAGGTGTTGGGATCGTCATGACCGGAGCTGACTACGGCGATGGAGTAGCTCATGGAGTCGCCGGTGGTGGCCACGAATATGGTGGTCAGTATCAGAATGGCCAGGGCCATAAAGCTGCCGCCTGGCAGTGCCTGGGCTACGGTAAGCGTGGCTACGTCAAAGCGGAAGTTGTTGAGGGCGTCGGCCAGATCAATCACGCCGGTCATCTGGTAGTAGATGCCTGAACCGCCCAAAAGTGTGAACCAGATAGTGGTGGCAATAGGGGCCATAACCGCCACTGCCATGATCATTTCACGAATACTGCGGCCGCGGGATATGCGCGCCACGAAAATCGCCATCAATGGGGCGTAGCCGATAAACCAGGCAAAGAAAAATACCGTCCACCACTTCATCCACCAGGCCGGTGCGGTTTCTGAGGTCATGGTTGCCATTTCCATGAACGATGACACGTACTGGCCCATGCTCTGGAAGTAGGTGTTGGTCAGGAACAGGGTAGGGCCAAAAATAAAGATAATGGCGGCAACGGCCAGCGCCAGGAATACGTTCAGGCGGCTGAGAACCTGAATGCCGCGGTGAATGCCGGTGACGGCAGAGGTTACGTAGATAGCCGCCAGCACCGCCAGAATGGCCATTTGAGTGCCCAGGCCGTCTGCAAGACCGAACAGTTCACTCAGGCCAAAGCTCATTTGGGTGGCCAGAAAACCAATCGGGCCAACGGTGCCGGCAACCACTGCGATAACGCAGCAGGCATCGACGACGCTGCCCAGCCAGCCGCTCATGATCCTTTCGCCAAACACCGGGTAAAGCAATGTGCGCGGTTGCAGCGGCTTGTCATTTACATAGTGGGCATGGGCCAGAACAATGGCAGCCAGGGTACCCAACACGGCCCAGGCCAAAAAGCCCCAGTGCATAAAGGACTGTGCCATGGCGTTGGACACGGCGGCTGCCGTGCCTGGCTCGGAGGTAAACGCCGGCGGGGTCACCACAAAGTGATAGATGGGCTCGCCTGCGGCGAAGAACACGCCGCCACCGGCCAGCAGGGTACACATAATAATGGACAACCAGCGGAAGGTGCTCATTTCCGGGCGGTTGAGATTGCCGATTTTGGCACGGCCGGCAGGGCTGCAAGCAACGCCAATGGCAATAAAAAAGGTGGCCAGCAACAGTATCTGGAAGTAAGTGCCAAAGACTTTTGCGGTCCAGGCAAAGCCGGTGCCAATCAGATCTGCGACGCCTTTCAGGTCAAACAATGAGAACCCGACAAACAGCACAATAAAGCCCACACTGAGTGCCAGTAATACCGGGTCGCCGAGTTGGGCAATGGAGTAATCACCGCCTGCCTTGATTTTGTTATTTTTCATCACGCTTACCTTTTTTTGTTAAGACACCCTGGTTTAATGGTTGGTGTTGCGCCCGCCAGTTTTCTGTTCGCCGGTCTTCAAATTGCCGGCGCGGTGCCCTCTTCAAGTTGTTTAAGCCAATTCAGGCCCATGATTTTTTGTACGTCGGTCTCGTTGAACCCTTTTTTACGCAACCCCTCTATAATGGCAGGAAAATCGCGATTGTCCTGAAACCATGTTAGCGGTCTTGGCCAGCCGGCGTTGCCTTTGTTGCCTTCGCCAAAATCCATTTCCTTTGACCAGCGCCCGTTGCGCATCCAATCCAGCACCGATTGCGGCTGACCCTGGCACAAATCTGTACCTAGCCCTATGTGCTCAATACCCATCAGATTGGCGGTATCGGCCACCATGTTGCAGAAGCTTTCCAGGGTGCAGTCCGGCCCGTCTTTCAGATGGAACGGGTACACCGAGAAGCCCAGCAGTCCGCCGCTTTCGGCGATGGCTTTTAGAACCTTGTCTGATTTATTGCGCTTCGCCGCATGGAACGTCGACGGATTGGCGTGGGAAATGATGACCGGCCGGGTCGACAGCTCGATGGCCTCCAGCGTCGATTTTTCCGAGCTGTGGGACATATCGATTATCATGCCGGTACGGTTCATTTCCGCGATAGCTTGGCGGCCAAAGCGGGTGATGCCGTTGTCTTGTGCTTCGTAGCAACCCGTCGCCAACAGGCTTTGGTTGTTGTACGTCAGCTGCATGATCATCAGGCCCATACGGCGCATGACCGCGATCATGTCGATGTCGTCTTCAATGGGTGAGCAGTTCTGCGCACCGAAGAAAACGCCGATGCGGTTGCTTGCGCGGGCACGCTGGATGTCAGCCGGCTCGTACACCGGCATGATCAGGTCCGCGTGCTGCTCAAAACGCCGATTCCATTCGCCAAAGCGGGTCAGGGTTTCGCGGGTGTTCTCGTGGTACACCAGCGTGGCGTGCACGGCGGTAACACCGCCGGCGCGCATTTGCTCGAATATCTCACGGGACCAGTTGGAGTATTGCAGTCCATCTATGGTCAGCATGACATGGCCCTCTTTATGCCCGCACGTAGCAGGTTTTTACCACGGTGTAGAACTCGCGCGCGTACTGGCCCTGTTCGCGGGGGCCAAAGCTGGAGTTTTTACGGCCTCCGAAGGGCACGTGGTAGTCGGTGCCTGCAGTGGCCAGGTTCACCATTACACAACCGGTTTCGGCACGGGCTTTGAAATCAGACGCCAGCTTCAGGGAGTTTGTAATAATGCCCCCGGTCAGGCCGTACTGGGTGTCGTTCAGAGTGGTAAGGGCGGCTTCATAATCCGCTACGCGGATAACGCAGGCTATAGGGCCGAACACTTCGTCGCGGTTAATGGCCATGTCGTTGGTGGTGTTGGTGAACAGCGCGGGCGCCATGTAATAGCCTTCGGTTGCCATTTCAACGCGGTTGCCACCAAAAACCAGGGTGGCGCCGTCGGCTTGGGCGCGTTCAATCCACGCCATGTTGGAGTCCAGCTGGCGTTTGTCGGCGATGGGCCCGATCTGAACGCCTTCGTGCAGGGCGTGGCCAACGGTGGCTTTTTCCAGGCGGGCAATCAGCTTGCTGACAAACTCGTCGTGAACGGCATCGGTCACAATCAGGCGTGACGAAGCGGTGCACTTCTGGCCGCTGCCAGAATAAGAGCCGTTAAAGGCGGCTTCTACGGCGAGGTCTACATCGGCATCGTCAACCACGATCAACGCATTTTTAGAGCCCATTTCGAGCTGGCATTTCACCAGGTTGGCAACGGTAGCAGACGCTATGCGGCGACCTACTTCCAGGGAGCCGGTAAAGGTCAGGGCCTGAATCTGCGGGCTGTTGATCAGGGCTTCACCGGTTTCGCCGCCGGAACCCATCACTAGGTTAAATGTGCCTGCCGGAAATTCCTGGCGGCTGATGATTTCAGTCAGCGCCCAGGCGCTGGCGGGCACCAGGTTGGCGGGTTTAAAGACGACGGCGTTACCAAACGCCAGAGCCGGTGCAATTTTCCAAACCGCGGTGGCCATGGGGAAGTTCCACGGGCTGATGACGCCCACCACGCCCAACGGCTCGCGGCGAACATCAATTTCTACGCCTGGGCGCACGGAGTCTGCACGTTCGTCAATCTGGCGCAGCACTTCGGCGGCGTAGTAATGGAAAAACTGACCGGAGCGATACACTTCGCCTTTGCCTTCGGCCAGGGGTTTACCTTCTTCCCGCGATAGTAATTCACCCAGCTCCTGCTGACGCGCAATCAGCTCGTCGCCAATGGCCATCAGAGCCTTGTAGCGCTGTTCCAACCCGCTTTTGCTCCACTGCGCGAAGCCCTGTCGGGCGGCGCTAATGGCCTGTTGGGTCTGTTCGGCGCTGGCCTGGTCGTACTCGCCGATCACATCGGTCAGGTCAGACGGGCTGGTGTTGGTGATGCGCTTGGCGCCGGTGACCCATTGGCCATTAATGTAAAGTGGGTGGGACGTGCTCATGAAGTTCTCCTTTGGTCTTTGTACCTATACTACTGCGGGTGGCATAATAAGAATAATCAATAAATAAGATTTTTTGATAAGAAACCCTTATTAGTTCACTAGGGAAACCGGTATGCCGCCCGAGCTTAAAATCCAGCAGTTGCGCTATGTGATTACGGTGGTGGAAGAGGGTAGTTTTCACGCTGCGTCACGACGTTTGCACCGTACCCAGCCGGCGCTGTCGATGGCGGTGCGGGAGCTTGAGCAAAAGTTGGGGCAGAATTTGCTGGAGCGGGGCAGCAAGGTGCGTCTGACGCCGTTTGGTGAATATTGCCTACCAAGGTTTCGTGATTTGGTGAACCAGCACGACCGCATGACGCGGGACGTAGCCGCTCACGCCGATGGTCGCGAGGGACACATTCACATTGCCACTGTGCCGTCGGTGGCCAGCCGAATCATGCCGTCGTTTCTGGCGCGCTTTATTACCCGTTTTCCCGATGTGAATATCAGCCTGCACGACGAAAATGCCCATTACGTGTGCCAGATGGTGACTAACGGCGAGGTGGACCTGGGTATTACCAGTTTGTGGCAAAACAGTGAGGAGCTGCACTATCGCCATTTGTTCGAGGATAAAATTGGCGTGGTGTGTCGCCGTGACCACGCGCTGGCCCAGCACAAAACCCTGGACTGGCAGCACCTGCGCGGCGAAAAGTTGATTGGTAATGGTACCTCGCGGTTATTGATGAACACGGCGGCGGCTGAGTTGGTGGAGAACAGCGCCTTCTATATATCGAATATGATTTCTCTGCTAGCGATGCTTGAAGCCGGAGCCGGCGTGACCACCCTGCCGCGGTTGGCGTTCCCCGAACAGAGCGCCAGCTTGTGTTTTATCCCGCTGCACAATCCGGACGTAGTGCGCCGCATTGGTCTGGTGAAATCCACCAACCGCACCCTGGCACCGGCGGCCCAAGCGATGGAGGCGTTTGTGCTGGAACAGCTTTGGGCAGATGCGGTTCAGTGGGAAGGGGACGGATTTGAAATCCGTCCCCGACTTGGGCTGAAGGTTGAGTAGGAGGCAGATTTTAAATCTGTCCCTGGTTGTTCCATCGATGTTTTACGGCAATGAAAGGCAGGCACAAAAAAAAGCCGCAATGGCGTTACCCGTTACGGCCTTTTTGCAAGCCTGGTGTCTACTGCGTTTTGCAGGTTTTAATGCCGAGCAGTGAGTAGGCAGGGCAGTTACCGATCAGCGCGGTGGCCAAGGGTACAACACCAAACCAGCCCCAAGGCGTTTGCGGGCCGACAAATACCAGAGCCAGCAGTACAATGCCGATGAGTGCGCGGATGATTCGATCTGCAGATCCCATATTAATGCTCATAGTCTGATCTCCTTGTATTGGAGCAGTACAATGCCGACGAGTTTACGAATGATTCGATTCGCAAGTCGCATATTAACGGTCATCGTCTGATCTCCTTGTATTGAGGTAGTGCGACGATGTGAACTTTAGTCCTGCCGCCTTTGTAAGTCAGTGATAAAGTCACAGTGGAGGCTTGGGAAAGGTCTGCTGACCCGTAACGGATGCGAATTCTATGGGGTTGGCGGTGGAAGGTGCTGATCGCAAGCCGCTCTTGGTGCGAGGTGTATTTATACCGGGGCACTCCGCAACCGGTAACAAAGCAGTCGGTAAAAAGACCGGTTAGAGGCTACCGTCGGATCAAAGCCCAGTCTTCACCAGGGTAATGGCGGCAGCCAGCGCGCCTGTAAACAACAGGCAGCATACCGACAACGCCATATTCCAGCGCAAAGAGGCGACTTGGGCACTGTAACCGGTCAGGCGCTCCAGTAGCAGTGAATTGGCCGAGTACGGCGTACCCGCAGTGGTAAGGCCCCAGCCAGAGACCATGGCGATACCCAACCCAAGAACTGCGCTCACGGGCCAGATAGGCCCGAGCACGCCGCCAGTCAGGGTGCCGATAACAATCGGGTTAAATCCAATCATACCGCCCAGAAAAAACACCGATGGAATCACGAATGCGACCATCGGATAGGCCCAGCCCGGCAGGTTGAACCCTGCACCCAACCACTGAATAGCAAAGGTGCTGATCAGTACCCCGAGAAAGGCTGAGCCTCCAACTATCACTAGTTCATTGCTTATCGGCGCCATCGACGGCAGGGTAATTTTGCTGCCCTGTAAACGCCGATGCGCCAATCCGATCACTACCGCACCGAGGCAACTCAGCGTCACCGCCCGCGAGTAGCTGAGATCAAAGTAGCCACTGAAGGCGAATGTGGCCCCGCAAATCGCCCCAATAACGGCGGAAAATCTCAGCCAGGGCGCCATACGGGCCAGCCTTGTGCTTTGCTCGGGTGCCTCGACAGGCTGGTATCCTGGTGATTCGGGTTCAAGAAACAGTGCCCCTATTAGCAGGTAACCCACGGCCAGTGGCAGACTTATCGCAATAATTTGCCAGCTGTGCAGGGCTGGCACCAAGGTCACGGTCAGCACAATGGAAATCGATAGCGGTGAAAAAATCGGCGATGCGCCAAAACCGCGCAGTGCACCGCGAGAAGCATTGCGAGTGATGGCAGAGTCGCCTTGCTGGTCTTTTTCACTCTGGATCATGGTGGCGACCACGCCGACCGAGCCAAAATTCAGCGGCATCGACAGAAAGGCGGTGCCGAAGGTCACGCTGTAGTAGCGGGCCAGCGGCGAGCCGGTAAACAGGCTCTTGGAAATTAGTCCCAGATCAGCGGATTTACCCAGCATGGAGGACAGCAGCATCACCGTTATGATGAGCGCCGTCAGACGGGTCATGCTGGTAGCGGCGCCGATCAGCGCATTCGGCTCAATCGCGATCGCAATGATCGTCATTATCGTGAGCAGGCCGAACAGCAACCGTGCTACCAATCGAAGGTCTCGCCAGCCCAGGATAATGGCGCTGAAGATCGCGATCGCACCCAAAACCCCGAGCTCCGGCAAAAATGACAGCACCCCGGCGCCCAGGGCCAGGTAGGTAAGCGTGGAGCGCAGGTTCAGCAGGGATGCGGCGGTATTCCGGCTCATGAGCTCAGAGGGGGCATGACATCTGTCCATCCAGTGACCAAGAGGTATCTTCCTATAAAGGTAATATTTCTCTACAACGGTGGTATCTCTGTATAACTGCGGTAACTCTCTACAACGGCGGTAACTCTCTACAACGGTGGTAATAACGTCGCCGCCGTCAGCGCCTGAACCTCAGCCAGGGTATTGTCGCCATAGAGTTCCCGCACCCGTAAACCCTCGTCGGTGACATCGATAACCGCGAGATCGGTGTAAATGCGCTTGACCACGCCTGCTCCGGTCAGTGGGTACTCACACTGCTCCAGAATCTTGGGCTCGTTGGTCTTTGTGGTGTGGCGCATCAGCACGAACAGCTGTTTTGCACCCACCGCCAGATCCATGGCACCGCCAACGGCCGGCGGAAACTTGTCGTCGTTGGTGGCCCAATTGGCCAGATCGCCGGTCTCCGAAACTTGAAATGCACCCAGCACCGCAATATCCAGATGGCCGCCGCGCATCATCGCAAAGGATTCGGCGTTGTCGAAGTAGCAGCCGCCTTTGAGCAGCGTCACATACTGCTTGCCGGCATTGATCAGATCCGGATCAATTTTGTCAGGCTCTGGAGCCGGCCCCACGCCAAGAATACCGTTTTCGCTTTGATAAATAACTTGTTTATCATCAGACACAAAGTTGGCAACCGAGGTCGGCATGCCAATGCCAAGATTGACATAGGCGCCGTCTGGAATGTCCTGGGCCACCCGACTAGCCATCTCATTCATATTAAGCCGCATCATGTTGCTGTACCTTTTGGACCACTACGCGATCAACAAATATGCCCGGCGTTACCACGTGTTCCGGGTCAAGCTCACCGACCTCAACCACGGCGTTAACTTCGGCAATGGTGATTCGGGCGGCGGTCGCCATGATGGGATTGAAATTACGACCGGCAGTGTTGTAGATCAAATTGCCCCAGGCATCTCCCCGGTGTGCTTTGATCAGTGCCACATCGGCAGGCATGGCGGTTTCCAGCACATAGCCCTTGCCATTGATCACCTTGGTCTCTTTACCCTCGGCCAGCCGGGTGCCATAACCGGTGGGTGTATAAACCCCACCCAAGCCAGCACCAGCGGCGCGGATGCGCTCCGCCAGGGTGCCCTGTGGCACCAGCTCCAGCTCAATTTTTCCCTCTTCGTAGAGGCGCTCAAACCAGATCGAGCCGGACGAGCGTGGGAACGAACACACCATCTTACGCACCAGACCGTCCCGCAATAACGACGCAATGCCTTCTTCAGCGGTGCCGGCATTGTTGGAAATAATGGTCAGCTCACGGGCACCGTGAAGGCGAAGCGCTTCGATCAGTTGCATCGGAATACCGGAATTACCGAAACCGCCGATCATCACAACACTGCCGTCTTCAATATCGGCAACCGCGGCTCGCAGGGATTCACAGATTTTGTTAATCACGATTGTTCACCATTGCATGGGTTGCGGTTAACCGGGTTTGAGCGACATAGGCCGGCGTACCCATTGGTGCCACGCGTAGATCAGACCGGCCAGACTGAAGCCAATAGCATCCGTCACGATGTCGGGATAGATCAGCACGACACCGGAGATCATCACCAGTATTCGCAAGGGCCAGGCCAGAACCCCGACCCGGTAAAGATACCCCTCCATAGCGGAGGCCATCAGCCAGATTGCGGTTACGGCTGTCACCACAGAGACCAGAATGTCGCCCAGGGCGCCCTGAAGAATCAGCGACGGGTTAAGCACGAACAGGAACGGCAGGATGAACAGAATGCCTCCAAGCCGCATGGCATACAGCCCGGTCTTGCTGGCGTTAGCACCGGCAACGCCGGCAGCAGTAATCGCCGCCAGGGCGACCGGCGGCGTGATGTACGACATCATGCCCCAATACAGAATGAACAGATGGCTCGCCAGCGGATTCAGACCGGCATTGACCAGCGCGGGCGCCAGCAGAATGGAGAGGAAGATGTAGCACGCACTGACGGTCATCCCCATGCCCAACACAAAACTGGTCACTGCACCGGCCGCCAGCATCAGCGGGATGCTGCCATCGGCGTAGAGTAGCAACTCGCGGGAAAAGGCACCGGCCACCCCTGTGTAGGACAGGCCGCCTACCACCAGGCCAATGCCTGCCAGAATAGCCACCAGGTTTGAAACACTGGTGGTCAGATCCAGGATAAATGCCAGCGCGCGCTTGAGATTGAGCCGGTGCCGGCGCTTGAACATTGAGATGCCTAACAGCACCACCGTGGCGTAGTAAGGCGCATAGGCCTCCAGCCGCATGAACAGCAACATGTAGATCAGCATGGCCAGGCTGAACAGGTACGGCCAACCGTCTTTCAGGGTCTCTTTCATGCTCGGTATGTCCGCTTCCGGCATACCCTTGAGACCCCGCTTGGCGGCGTAAATATCAACCTGGAAAATCAGTGCGAGATAGAAAAGCAGCGCCGGCAGGAAAGCGGCAATAATGATCTCCGAGTACGGCACCCCCAGAAACGACGCCATAATAAAAGCCACTGCTCCCATAATCGGCGGCATCAGCGTGCCACCGGTAGAGGCGCAAGCCTCGATCGCAGCCGCGTAATGGGCGGGGTAGCCGGTCTTCTTCATGGTGGGAATGGTAATTGGGCCGGTGGTCAGGATGTTGGAGATCACGCTCCCTGACAGGCTGCCAAGAATACCACTGGATAACACGGACACTTTGGCCGGGCCACCGCGACTGCGGCCCATGAGGGCCGTGGAAAAGCGCATGAAAAACTCGCCCCCGCCGGTAACCGTCAACGCAGCACCAAACACCACAAAACCGATGACGAGTTGCGCCACCACCTGCATTGGAATACCGATAATGCTCTCGACACCCATAACGTGCGCACGAATGGTTTCGGCCAAGCCATATTCATTGCCCCACAGAAAACCGGGCATGGAACCGGCGTAAAGTGGGTAGGTGCCGAATAGTAACGCCACCGCAAGCAGCGGCCAGCCACCGCAACGACGAACACCTTCCAGCACCAGTACCAGCAATACCGCAGAAGCAGCAGTCGCCTCAATTGGCGCCATATAATCCCAGCCCAGCTGGATCATGATCAAGCCGTGGTAGCCCAGGTAACCACAGGCGCCCAGAGCCGCCAGCGCCAGTGGCCAGTCGTACCAGGGGACCCGATGACGAGCTCCCGACCAAGCCGGAAAACAGAGGAAGGCAGCCGCAAGAAAAACACCGATCAGATAATAAAGGTAGGCGTTGCCCAACGGCTGGAAACCGAGAATTTTCAGGTTAAACGTTTGGTTAATCGCCATCAGCAGACCCAGCGTACCCAGACCCATAGCGCACCAGTAGGCGAAGCCCTGGAGGCGGCTAGAAGGAGGTTCAGGCGCATTGGAAGGTTCGGCGGTGACGTCCGATGAGGCTTTCATATAGAGAATACTCTGGGAAAAGGGGCCGAACCGGAAGGCTGCGGAGCGCTCCCGGTTGGCGCTTGCTCAGTTAAAAATCACAAGGAACTCAACGTTTCCAGACGATGCTTTTCCCAGATAGTCGCGAACTCTTCGTCGCTTTTGCCTTCCGCTTCGGCCAAGGCCTTCGGCCAGGCATCCCGCAGTGCGTTCAGGCGCTCGGTACGCCGATCGTTCCAGGCCTGGTGCTCCTCGGTCCAGATACCTTTTTCTTTCAGGTAACGGATGGCGCCGGCGTGGAAAGGTACATCGATAGCCGGGGTGCCGGCTTCAGACAGGCGCCAGCGGGGCATAACTGCAGTGGCGTCCTTATACATGTCGTAGGTCTCATCCAGTGCCTTAATGAAGGTATAAACAAGCTCAGGGTCCGTGTCCGCACGAACGGTCAGCACCGGGTAACGGTAAGCCAGAATATCCACCGGGTTCTCTTCGCTGAGGCCTGCACCAACCGTCTCGGTGTAGGGCTGGAAGAACGGTGCCACTGCTTTCAGACGCGCCCAGCCTTCCGTGTCTTCAGCCGGCACTTCCAGCCAGCGAATGCCACGGGGTGATTCAGCCAGTTCGTAGACGTGACTCGGCGTGGTGGTAGTGCAGGAAGCATCCGCTTCATTGCGGGCCAGTGCGCTCATGGTGTTGCCGTAAGTGGGAAACATGATGGCTTCCACGTCGTCCCGGGTCAGACCGGCAAAGGCCAGGAATGCATCGCACTTGACGTTGATCGACGGGTTGCCTGCAACGTAGGCAAAGCGCTTACCTTTCAAGTCTTTCAGGGTTTTAATATTGGCATCGGCAGCGGTGAAAATACCGAACGACGACGGTCGACCAGCAACAGCACGAAGATCCTGAGGGCCCCAACGGCGGGTGGAGAAGTCGTGGATACCTTCAGCCGCGAAAAACGTTTCGGTGGCCAGAAAGCTGAAGTCGGCACGTTCGCTGATCAATGGCTGCAGGCGACCAATGGCAGAACCTGATGGTTGAATGCGTATACGGGTGCCGTATTTCTTACCAAACGCATCGGCGATGGCGGAGGCTTCGGCATAACCTGCCGATCCGACGTCATACGACGACCAGGTCATGGTGTCAGGCAGCGCGGTTTCGGCGCTGACCGCGGTCGCGCCGAGGGTCATCATGGTGGTGAGCACAGTCGCGGCGGTTGCTGTTAGCAACGGGCGGCGCAGAGCAAAGGAATGAATCATTGAGGGTTCCCTACATTATTGTTTTATGGCCGTGAACTCTTTCTGCCAGCCCGACATTGGGTGCAATGCCACAGCAAAAAACCGCGGGGCAGACAGTACAAAATTGAAAGTAGACTGTAGTACTGACCCTAGTCAATAATTTTCTTAAATTGATGAATTATTTTATTGTATATTGAGAAAATAATTTACTAGAAATAAGTAAATTTGCGCATAATTATTCAAATAATTCTATTTTTTTATTAAAAAACAAAGAGTTATATTTTATTTTAAAATAGTGTTTTGTGAAATCAAGAACTACAAAGCAAATCTTTAGTTTGCAGAGCGAAATATAGGGCTTACTCAAGCGAATGGTGGAAACGGCTCCCAACACAGCTTTCTCTAAATGCCCGGTGATCCACTGTTTGTGAGATCCACTGACGAATCTCATCTCGAATGACGTCGATAACGAGTTGGCGGCGCCCGGCGTGCATACGAGACACCACGGACGCAACACTGATAGCGACACGATGCTCGCTATCCGGCACTTTGAAAGCCACCCCAAGCGCTGCGACTTCCGGCACGATACGCCCGTTGTTAAATGCAAAGCCCAGTCGGCGGCACTCGCTCAGGCCGTACCCCACCTCGGCCGAGGTAATGCCAGAGTAGCGTTCATAGCGCTCTTGGTTCTTTATCACCATCTGGTTACCTTCCTTCAGAGGCAAATCGGCCAGCAGTGCCATTGCGCCTGCACCTATGCCCAGAGGCCTTCGTGCGCCGGCCACGAGGGTATTGGCGCTGATGGGATACGTGCCTTCGGCCAGGTCAATGCACACGGAATCGCGATTGGCGAGTATGGATAGGTAGGTGGATTCTTCGGTGCGCCGCGCAATACTGGCCAGCATCGGCCGTAGGTGGTGACGTAACTTTAAATCCGGTGCTACCGCTTGTGCTGACTCGGCAATTTGCAGCAGCTCAAAGCCGACATGATAGGTCTTGGCGTAAGGATCAAAGTTGAGTAACCCTTCATGAGCCAGCGCCGTCAGCAGACGATGCGCTGTGGCCGTGTTCATTCCCACTTCCCTGGCAATGCGAGACAAGGTGCCTCCGGTCGGGAAGATTTTCGCAACCGTGCGCAACAGCAGGGAGGCTTTTGCCAACGTTGTGCTGGACGTGAACGGCCGGACTTTAGTCTGATTGTTTTCGGTGGTCATGGATAATTTGGCTAGTAGAGTCATGTGTTTTACTGGGCGGATATTCGCCCGTAACTCATATTTACCATATGTTGATAAGATTATCTCAGTTAATAAGACGGCATCGGAATGACTGGGAAATCTGACATGAACAGGTCAAAAAAACCGAAGTAGGGGCAAGAAAAGAAGACAAAATGGTTAAAAACGACGACATCAAACCTTGAGTGCTTTTTGAAAAAAGCGCCTGGACGCCGCCAGAGAGCTGTCTTTTTAGGTGATCCGAGCTGCCCGGGAGGTGAAGCATTCCTTGGTCGATGCGGGCTATCATGAAGAAGAGGGTCGTCAGGCTTTGAAAGAGAAGGGCCGCGTCCGGCGACACACATCAATGCTCAAAACGCTCCTGCCGCGTTGTCTTTTAGGCCAGCGCTGCGGTGAGCACCCAAAACCCAGGAAGGATTTATGTCGCAACACAGTATTCTGCACACCTTGGCGCCCCAGCTACGGCAGCAGTTTGCAGAGCAGACCCAGGTGATGACCTTCCCGTCCGGCCAGGTTCTGTTCAATCCCGGCGAGCGCTGCCAAGGCTTGCCACTGGTGCTCAGCGGGGTTGTTAAAGTGCAGATGACCGGCGCCTCCGGCAACAGCATTGTGCTTTACCGCATGGGCGCGAACGATATCTGCACGCTGTCTATCGGCTGCCTGATGACCGGCTTTGGCTACCGCGCAGAAGCCAATGTAGAAGACGAGGCCGAGGTGATCATGGTGCCGCGGCCGTTGTTCGATCGGCTGATGGACCAGTCTGACGGCTTTCGTCAGGGTATTATGGAATCGTATGGCCGCCGTTTGGACGACCTGATGCTATTAGTGGAGGAGGTGGCTTTTCGTCGCATGGATGAACGTCTTGACGAATGGCTGCAGGCGCGGGCCGAGCGCAGCCCGCTGTTGATTACTCATCAGGATCTGGCCATTGAGCTGGGCACCGCGCGGGAGGTGGTTAGCCGTCTGTTGAAAGAACTGGAGCGTAAAAATCGGGTGCGTCTGGCGCGGGGCCGCATCGACATACTGTGATGGACAAACGAGGGAAGGGCTCTGCATGAGCGCTGGACGCAAATACAAAACCTGTTCGCGGGTGATTATTCTGCTATTGATTGCGTTGCTGGCTTTGTTGGCAGGTGCTTTTTGGGTGAAGCACAGCTGGGAAGCGATACTGGCGCAGAACAACATTGAGCAGGTTCAGTGGCAGGGTACCCGGTTGGGTTTGCACGGCGTGTCGGTTGCCGAACTTAGGGTTATTCAGCCAGGCCCTGAACGCCGTCTTACAATAGACGCTCGCGATATCACCCTGGGCTGGCATTGGGGAGACGGCAGTCAGTGGCAGTGGAAAAACGGGTTGCCGCAGTTGAGTACTTTTAACTCGCAGCAAATGAAACTCGAGATTGTTGCGACCGAGCCTGCGCCAGCGGTTGATGCCCTTTCTGCCACACCCGCTTTCTCCGTATTCGAACACATGCCGCCGCAACTACCTCTCCAACTACCCTCGTGGTTGCCCTCACGCGTCCGTGTCCAGCAATTTCAGGCCATTCTTCCTTGTGCCAGCGGCAGCTGCTTGCTGCAAGGGGCCTTGGATATTCAGCAAAGCGCGCAAGAAACAGGCAATGGTTTCCCTATAAATGCGAGTTTGTCGCTGGAGCACCGAGGGCATCGGGTCGATTTTGTTGCAGAATTCGCTGCTATTAAAGAACTCTCCTCGATTAAAGGGCCTGCTTCAGTCAAAGAAAATGCCTTGATTGAAGGAAGTGCCTTGATTGGCAAGGATAGTGCTGCACCCGGTGAGCAGGGACTGCAGATGTCAGCAACCGTTGATATTGACCGTACGCGGAATCTGACTCTGGAAACACGCTACCGCCCGCTTGTGTCGGGCACAGAAATACACTGGCAAGGGTCGCTCGCTGTGCCGGAGCTGCCCAACGCAGAGTGGCTGATTGCTTGGGTGCAGAGCTGGACCCCGTTGCCCCGGGAGGCGAGTTTTGCCCAGCCAGAGCAGGGCTCGGTAAACGTCCGTTGGTATTTGCAGGGGCCACGCCAGAGCTTTTTCGCGAAGGCGACAGGCACGGTCAATGCCGAAGCCCGGGTGCCACAGCCCTGGCCGGTGCCGGGCTTGGGCAGTGTAAAGGGTAATTTGGCTCTGGCGTTGGCGCTTAGCCAGGGCAACTGGCAACCACAAACCCTAAGCGCAGACCTGGTACTAACGCAGCCAGCGCAGTGGGCCGCGACATTGCCCGCGCAGTTGCGCCCGCAACAGCTAGAACTGTCTGTGCGCCCGGCCTCTGCTTTATCTGGAACGGCATCTGTGCTGCCTGGCGTAAATGAAACGGGTGTAAACAAAAATGCAACGAATGCGCCCCTTCCGCTGCAGGTCGCCCTACGCAGCCGCGGCGCGGCTGATATTAACGTTGATGCTCACTTGGCGATTTCTACTTCGGCGCCCTGGCAGGTGCAGCTAGCCCAAACCCGGCTTACAGCAAACCGGGATCGGTTGGATATTGGCCAGTGGCGTATTGATAAGCCCAAACTGGATTTGTTGATGAGCGGTGAACTGACATCGACAGGGGCAAATCTGACCTTCGCACCATCATCTCGTGTTTCCGCAACTCAGGTTAAATCGCTGGACGGCGATGATGCCGAGGCGCTTGAGCTACAAAATCCGCAATTGGCACTGGCTGGCAACAACCTGACGGCCGGCTTCAACACCGCCCCGGCGACGTTGGAGAGCCTGTCATTTGGCGGGCCTTTGGACATAAGCGTTGAGCAAATAAAACATCCTCAGTTGCTGACGCAAGGCTGGATATTTAACGGCAAAACGAAAACCGATACCAATGGCCTTCAATGGTCGGGAATAGCCAAAGCGAACAGCGGTACCTCCGCCAATATCGACTTTAAAGTTCCTTATGGCAGCGCGGCCTCGCAAGCCATTGACGTGAACGCGCAAACGCGTGTGAGCGGTAAACGGGAAATTGACGGCTTGGGGCGGGTGCTTGTGGCCTGGCCGGAACTGCTTGACGCCAGCGGCGGCACTATAAGTGCCAACGTGAACGCACAGCGGCTGCCCGGCCAACCGTTGGTTGTCGATGGCAAACTGGTGTTTCTGGACGTTGGCGGTACCTGGGATCGCACCGCATGGCGCAACATGAATGGCACCGTTGAAGTCACGTTGAAGTCTGACCAGTTTCAGGTGTCGACATCCAAGTTGACCTTGGAAGAAATCAATCCCGGCGTTCCACTCGGGCCCGTCGTCCTGGCCGGGGATTACCTTGCGCCAGCACAGCAGCCAATGGCGGGGCAGCTTACCTTAACCCAGGCCAATGCCGGCGCCTTGGGTGGGCAGTTGAGCATCGCGACGGGCCGTTGGGATTTGGCCTCAGCTCCGGTCACCGTGCCGCTGGAATTGGACCGTTTAGATCTGGCGCAGTTGCTACGGGTGTACCCGGCAGAGGGCTTGGCTGGCAGCGGAATGCTCAGCGGTTCCATTCCGCTGCTGATAGACCCGGCCACGGGTGTACGGGTGAAACGTGGCCGCCTGGGTGCGTTGGAACCGGGTGGCGAGCTGCAATTGAGTGCCGAACGGCTGCGCGCCCTGGGGCGAAAAAACGAAACCATGGAGTTAGTATCGAAAGCTTTGGAAAACTTTCGTTATTCCGCTCTCAGCAGCGATATTGATTACGACGAAAACGGCACCTTGATGCTGGGCCTGCATTTGCGAGGCAACAGCCCGGAGGTGGGTGATGGCCGTGCTGTGGTGTTGAATATTACGATCGAAGAAAATATCCCCGCCTTGCTGACCAGCTTGCAGCTAAGCGGCCGGGTTACAGATGCGGTGGCCGAGCGGGTAGAAAAACTGCTTGAAAAGCGCGAGCGCGAAGCGGCGGAAGACCTGATAAAGTAAGTGGCAATACAGGAGCATATTATTATGACGTACGCTGTTTTGAATGCTTTTCGCCCGCTAACGGCGATTCTTGCGGGCTTGTTGCTGGCCACTGTGGTGTCTGGTTGCACGCCCACGGTGCGAGTGCAGGCACCGCAGGAGCCGATTACGGTTAACCTGAACGTAAAAATTCAGCACGAAATTTACGTGAAAGTTGATAAGGATGTGGAAGAGCTGTTCAGTGAAAAAGGCCTGTTCTGAGTTCGCAGTCCTGTTACAAACACCCGACGATAGCGGGTGTACGTACCAAACAATCGAGAGTGTGCGTACTCGAGAATAAAGAGTGTACGCATCTGATAATCAAGGAGTTGAACATGACTATTTACCAGCGCATCGCTGCTTTACTGTTAACGATGAGCCTGAGTATTCCAGCGTTTGCCATGAGCCTCGATGAAGCCAAAAATGCTCTGGATTCTGCAAAAAGCCAGGGTTTGTTGGGTGAAACGCCGTCGGGTTATCTGGCTCCGGTGACGTCTGATGCCCGCGCCCGCGATATTGCAGAGGCCATCAATGATGCCCGTCGCGAAGCGTACACAGGCATTGCCCAGAAGAACGGCATTGCAGTGTCAAAAGTGGAAGCTGTGGCTGGCCAGAAAGCGGTTGAGAAAACTCCGGCTGGGCAATACATTGAAATGGACGGCCGCTGGGTAAAAAAATAAACCGGTTAAAGTTTGAGCGCTTGGTGCCGATACCCGTTGCAACAGATCTTGCTGTTCGTGAATTGCAGCCTGAACGTTTGAACGAGGTTTTTTGCCATGGTTTCGCCTTTATACGGTCCGCTTTCGCCGTCATCATCACAGCCATCACTTCAGTCGCGGTCTCAATCGCCGTCTCAATCAAGCACCACCAACGAGGCACAGGCGCAACGCCGTGGCTCCCCGTTCTCTGGCCAGGTAAATAACGGCCAGGCCGGTGATGGAGCGAAAGCCACAGAATCTGCCAGCAAATCCCAGCGCCAGGTTATTCGCACGCCTGAAGATGCCATCAACGTGCTGCGTTCGCGCTTGCAGCAGCAGATGGAGCAAAGCCTGGGCAAGCTTGAAGGCCCCGGCGCCGCCGCAGCGCGCAATCTTGGCAGTGGTTTTCAGCCGCCGTCCGCCGCGGACGTGGCGGGCACTGTCCTGAGCTTTACTCAGCTGCGGCTGGAACAGGAAGCAGCGGCCGGAGCCGACCCTGAGCGCCTGGCTAATCTAATGGAGCAAGCCCGCTCTGGTATTGAAAAAGGCTACGGCGAAGCCCGTGAGCAAATTGAAGCCTTGGGGTTGATGAATCCTAAGTTGGCCAGCGAGATTGATGACGGCTTCAACCGCATTCAGAACGGCTTGGACAAACTCGCCGAGCGCTTCTTGGGCCAGCCGGCACCCGCTGGCGGTGCCGAAGCGGTTAGCCGCAGCGGTATGCAGGTTGAATCCGCCTCCCGCGGCGCCTTCCGTTTTGAAGTGACCACTGCCGATGGCGACAAAGTGTCCATTCTGATGGAAGAGAGCCGTTACTCAGCGGTTCAAAGCCGTTCAACAAGTAGCGAGAGTGGTGAGTCGAATTTACTGACTGCAGTCAATGCTTCTTCCGGGCGCTACTCGTTCAGTGTGGAAGGTGATTTAGACAGTGGCGAACGCGAAGCCATTGCCGGCTTACTGGAACAGGCGCAGGGCGTTGCCGGGCAGTTTTTCCGCGGCGATGTTCAGGGTGCGTTTGAATCCGCACGGGGCTTGAATCTGGGCGGTGAAGAACTGGCCAGTTTCAGCCTGAATCTGTCTTCCAGCCGCACAGTATCAACCACGGCCTATGAGTCCACCTCTGGCCAGCCGTCACTGGCCAGCCAGCTGAGGCCGTTGGCCGGGTTGGCTCAGGATGTTCGCGAGCTTGGGCAGGGTGGTATCGACAAGGGCCTCGATACCACCACGCTGAATGATCTGGTGCAGAGAATGCTGGACGACCAGCAAGATGCGATTAACGAAAGCGCGACCAGCAATCGCCCGATGATGGACGAATTCATTGGCGCCATCCTCAACGGTTTGCAGCCCGGTTAATCTTAGCTCAACCCAGCTGAGCTCAGCTCATCCCGCCAGGTGCTGAGCCAGAAACACCAGAGTGCGGCCGCGGGCCAACGCCGCCGCACGCTGGTTGTAAGCCGGTCGCCCCCAACAGTTGAAGCCGTGATCCACTTCCTCGTAGTTGTGAATGCTGGCGTGTTTCTGGCCGTTAAAAGCCCTGCGCACCTGATCGACGGCGCTGGTCGGTATTAATCCGTCCAGCCCGGCGTAATGGAACAATATGGGTTGGCTTATCTGCCCGGCCACGTTCAGATGGTTTTGAATCCCGCCACCGTAATAGCTGACAGCGGCGTCTGGCTTGCCACTGGCGGCGGCCCGATAGGCCAACTGCCCGCCCATGCAAAAACCAAGCACGCCCACTTTGCCAGACACTTGCGGCAATCCCCGTAGATGTTCAATGGCGGTCACAACGTCTTCTGCCGCCTGGCTGAAGTCGGTGCCTTTCATCAGCTCAAACGCTTCGGCGGTGCCCGCTTCGGTATAGCCCAGATTGGTTCTGGTTTGTTGGCGCCAGAACACATCCGGTGCCAGCACCACAAAGCCGTCCAGCGCATACTGCTCGGCCACGGCACGAATGTGATCGTTTACGCCCCATATTTCCTGAATTAGCACCAGGCCAGGGCCCGTTCCAGCCGGTGGCAATGCCAGGTAGCCGGAAAACGTGTTTTTATCGGCGGGTGAAATCGTAATCCATTTTTCTGATGTCATTTCGATGCCTTTCAATAGCTGCCGGTTAACATTAGGCGCCTGTAAACAGATGCCGGTGAAATATGGCGAAATGTGGCGTTCGAGTGAATTATTCTGCGAATACGTTGGTCACCATGGCTAGCTTTGGAGTGTTCGTCCATCATTGCAGCTATTAGTCCTCTGATGGAACAGGATCTCGCTATGCGTTATTTATGGTTTGTGGTTGCGCTTTTCCTGTGTTCAGCCGCGCCCTTGTCAGCCCAAGGCCAGCAATCCCCTTGCCCTGATTCAGGTTGTGAAGACACAGCGCAAGCTTCGCCAGCCCAGAAAAAGCTGGCAGGGAAACCGATTGTGGATGAGTACGCCCAGGCCCGTGGCCGCGCTGAAATACGTTTTCCACTGCTGACCCAACCCGATTTGAGCGCAGACCTTCGGCCCTATATACAGGTAGAAGATGCCCAAAGTGGCTCTTCTGTGCCTTTTGGCGTGCTCACTCGCGAAAAACAGCTGTTGATCACCGGGCTTGAGCCAGTGACGGCCTACACGATCAGGTTCCGCAAAGGGCTGCCATTAAGTCCGGGCTCGCTGGCACCGGCGCAGACCTTCAAAGCGACCACGCCCAAGCTAAAAAATAGCCTGACCATCACCAATGGCAGCGGCGTGGTGTTAGTACCTGCCGGCCGTGCGCCGTCGTTGCAGGTGCAGTCGGTAGGCCACCAGCGAGTTCAGGTTACGGTGCAGGCTCTTTTACCAGCGGTTGCCCGTCGCTTGCTGGAATCGGAGCAGCTTAGCGAAAAAGGGTATTTCGACACTAACGAAAGCAAGCTGTTGCACCAGCAAGTGATTACGCTGCAACCGAATGTTTATGGCGAAGCCAGCCTGAATGTCGATTTGAGCAAAGCGGACCTGCCCGCCGGTTCTGCGTATTTGGCTCGGATGTCGCCCTGCAGCGATGCAGACTGTGAGTTCACTCTTTATCGCCGCTACGATGACCAGCAAGTGGTGGTATTGCATTCGCGCTACGCGCTTTCTGCGCTTGTAGCCGATAGTGAAACCCTGGTGTCGATGCGGGATTTCGACAGCGGCGAACTGATTGCCCGCGGCAGCATAGAGCTGCTGGCTAAAAACTCCGAATCCCTGGGCAGCTTCGCGATTCGAGCGGACGGCTATGCCCGCATTCCCAACGCGCTGATGCGCGGGCAGAACGGCTCGGCGCCCGCCTTGTTAATCAACGAAAATAAACACGCCCTGAGCTATCTGTCCCTCAATGAATCGCCGTTGTCGCTGGCGCAGTTGCCGGTGGACGGCGCCGACACGGCGGTGTTGGGCGATGGCTATTTGCGCACCGAGCGCGGCGTGTATCGCGGTGGTGAAAGCGTGTATTTCAGCGCCATCGCCCGTGCGAATGATCTGGCGCCGATGGCAGGGCAGAATTTCACCCTTAAAATCATCCGCCCGGACTCCAAAGTGCTGACCAGTCAACCTGTTACCAGCGACAGCAACGGGCTGCTTAGCACCAATATCACGTTGGGTGCCACGGCCCATAAAGGTCGATACCGCGCGCAATTGCTGCTGGGTGAGACTCAATTGGCCAGCAGCCATTTTCAAGTGGAAGATTTTGTACCGGAAACCATGGAAGTGAACATCACCGGGTTACCGGCGTTCGCGGCTATTGATCAGGCGCTGGCCTTTTCAACCGAAAGCCTGTTTCTGTTTGGCGCGCCGGGTGCCGATAGACCGATTTCTGCCCAGCTACGAGCCAATCCTACGCGTCAGCCCTTCGACGCATTCGACGGCTTTGAATTTGGTGGGCTAGACGATAATCATCAGCAGTATGCTCTGCTGGACTCGCAAACTCTGCAAACCTCGGAGGCAGGCCTGGCGGATTTCGAATTCAGCGCCAGTGCGTTTGAGTCCATCGCTGACAGCGAACTGCCCCAGCGCGTAACGGTTGCAGTAGAGCTGGAAGAAGTGTCTGGCCGGGTAACCCGCCAAAAAGAATCGGTGTTTGTCGCCACCCAACCCAGCTGGATAGGTGTAAAGCCGGCCGCCGCCCAAAGCGGGTATGGCAGCGGCAGCCGCCCCAAGTTTTTGCTGACCAGTGTGAATGCTCGCAACGGCAAAGCTAACTCGGAAGCCGTGCGCTGGCGGCTGATTCAGGAAGAGTGGGACTATTACTGGACTCGCAGCGGCGAAGGCTGGGATTACCGCATTGAGTATTACGAACAGGGCGTTCGCGCCAGCGGCACGCTTGAGGTGAACGCAGCCAGCAACCTTGGCCAGGCGACTCTAACCTTGCCGGCCTTGAGTAACGGCCGTTACAAACTGGAGCTGTTACCGGAAACCGGCCAACCCACCCAGACTCGCCTGCAAGTAGGCTGGTGGAGCACCTCTGGCGCCAGCGCAGCGGTGCCCGACGTAATGGACGTAGCGGTGTCTGATCCAAAACCTAACGCCGGCGATACGGTGACCGTGTCTATAGATGCCCCGTTTAACGGCACAGCAGAAATCATGCTGGTGACCGGTAGCGTTCTCAGCGTTCATCAGGTTGTATTGGCTGATCGAAAAGCCAGTGTGGATGTAAAAGCCCCGGCCGGTGCCAGCCAGGCCTATGTGTTGGTGAAAGCCTATCGCCAGGCGCCTGCAGGCTCTGCGGGCGCTGCCCGTGCGGTCGGCGTGGCCCATCTGTCCATCGAGCCGGAGCGCTTTCGCCGCCAGGCGTCTATGGATTTACCCGAATTTGTACGCCCGAACCAGATCGTGAGCCTGACAGTAAATGTGCCGGATGCAGCCGATGGCGCCAGCCTGGTTGTTTCAGCGGTGGATATTGGCATTCTGAATTTGACCAATCACCCCCAGGCAGCTGCGTTTGACTGGTTCACCCGCAAGCGCGCATTCAGTGCAGATCTGTTTGATCCGTATGGGCTGGTGTCACGTCTGAGTGATGACATTGGCGGCACCAATCTGGTGGTGGGTGGCGACGAAGCCGCCGCCGAACAGCCCAGTCGCAAAACCTTTTTCGAGACCATTGCCCTGCAAACCAATCTGGTGAAGGTGCGTAATGGCAAAGCCAAGGTTACGCTTGATATTGGCCAGATTAACGGCCGCCTGCGCCTGGATGTAAATGGCTCTGATGGTCGGCACTCCATACAGTTCAGCGACGAACTGACTGTGCGCGAGCGGGTAGCGGTTAACTCATCGGTGCCGCGTACCGTTACCCGGGGTGATCGTTTTCAGGCCGGAGCCGCGCTGACGCTGACCGAAGGCGAGTCGCAAACGGCGGTTTTGGAATGGTCGGTGACGGGTCCGTTCGAATTAGACCAATCCCGCACACGCGTGGAGTGGAGTGCCTCCGGCCAGACCCGCGAAGTATCCGTACCGGTAACGGTGACCGCCAACGGGCAGGGCAGTATTGGCTTGCGCGTTGTACTGGCAGATGGCTACGAAAAGACGTACCAGTGGCCTTTATTGGCGCGCCCCGGCGGCTCTTTGATGACCCTGACCGAAACCCGGGAAGTAGCGCCTGGTGCCACAACCGAGGTACCACTGGATTTGTTGACAGCGCTGGATGACGGCCGCGCCAGCCTGTCGGTCAGCCGCTTCCCGTTGCCCGACCGCACCGCGTTGGCGGCTGGCTTGTCGCGTTACCCCTACGGTTGCCTGGAACAAACGGTGTCCCGGGCTTTTCCACTGATTGTGATGGATCAGACCTTGGCCGAGCGCGGCAATTTCACCGAAGCGCGGCAGCGCCTGGGCAAAAGCTACCGACGCATAGCCGATCTGCAACGCTCCTCTGGCATGTTCAGTATGTGGTGGAGTGACGGTGGCGAATCGGAAGAATGGCTCAGCTTGTACGCCTATGAATTTCTGTTGCATCCGTTGCCCGAAGGCGTTTTTGAGGCCGACGAAGCCCGAAGTCTTGATCGCCTGCGCCAGCAAATGCTGACGGATATGGCGCCCAATTTGCCGCGGTTGATGCGCTCCAACAACACCGGGGTAAAGATTTATGCGCTGCTACTAGGCGCTCGCCAAGGCAACGCGGATGTGGGCGAAATGCGATATTTGCTGAGCCAGACTGACGGGTTGACTATGACCAGTGCCTCCCAATTGGCTATGGCGTTTAGCCTGCTAGGCGACAAACCCAGGGCCGAGCAGGCTTTCGCTATCGCCACTCGGGTGGATAGCGAAAGCTACCGTTATTCCACCTACGCCACGCCGGTTCGCCACAGGGCGGCACTGGCGCGTTACAGCGCGGAAGCTAAATCGGACAAGGCGGAAAGTGCGCTGGCCGCGATGACAATAGCGGTTAATAGTGACCCGTGGTTGAACACTCAGGAAAAAGCCTGGGCCTATCTGGCTACGGAAGCCGCCCACTCCAGTGCAACGCCAAAAGCCGGCGCCTGGTCGCTGAACCGCGCCGTAAATGAGTTGGATCTGAGCGAAGCGAACAAAGGCCTTACGCTGACCAATCATTCCGCCGGTGTGCTGCACCTTACCCTGGTGGCAACGGGCAATCGCGCCGACCGGGGCGCTGAAGAGAATGCGGGTGAAGCTGTGGCTAAAAACCTACCATCATCAATTGCAAAACTGTTGCTGGGTGATGCCGAAGGCAAACCCGCCCATGTCAGCCTGACTCAAGGTTTCGCCATTGTGGGTACCAATATGAGCGCCCGTGAGGCTAGCCTTAAAGACGGCGTTATTGAACTGCAACAGGGTGAGCTTCTGGTGAGCACCGTGGCCGGGAAAATAACCCGTGAGCGGGCGGATGGTGAATGGCTGATTGAGCAAAAAGCCGCTGGCGGGCTTGAGATCGAGAATCCTAATCTTGGCGGCATAAGCGTAGAAATCTTATTCGAGCTACTGGGTTTTTCCTGGCAGCCAAAAGATAGCGCGCACTCGCTCTACCTGGACGACCGCTTCACCCAAGTGATTACGCCGCGTTATCGGTTTGGCAAAAACGATCGCCTGGAATCGGTGTCGGTGTGGCGCGCAGTGACGCCTGGAGACTATCGTATGCCGGCGACCTACATGGAAAATATGCTGAACCCATCGTTGAATGCCTCAACGGAGGGTGTTCGCATCCATGTCACGGCGAACTAGTTTTGAGCCTGGCCTTAAACCGGGTTTTCACAGAAACGTAAAAAGAGACGCTGCAAAAAACCGCTGGTTGAAACTGTTCGCCGCGACATTCATTGTTGTGGGTTTGCTGGCTCAGCCGCTGGTGCATTGGGCGGCGCTGCCGATGGAACGCTTGAATCAGCAAAGCCTGGTGCTGGCGGACAATCAAGGCGAATGGCTGCACGTGCGGCTGCTGGGCAACAGTTACCGGTTGCAACCGCAAGGGGAGGTCAGCCAGGCGTATATCAATTTACTGCTGGCCTACGAAGACCGGCGCTTTTACCAGCATCCGGGTGTAGACCCGCTGGCCATTGTGCGGGCGACCATCAACAACGTGAGACACGGAAGAGTGGTATCGGGTGCGTCGACCATTTCCATGCAGGTCAGTCGGTTGTTGCGGCCTCATCGGCGTACATTGGCGGGGAAAGTGCGTCAGGCAATGGGTGCGCTGTGGCTGGAAGCTCATTATTCCAAGCAGGAAATTCTTGACGCCTACCTCACGCTGGCCCCTTACGGCGCAAACGTAGAGGGCATCGAAATGGCCAGCCGCTATTGGTTTGACAAATCGCCAGTGGAACTGACCCACGCCGAAGCTGCTTTGTTGGTAGCGCTGCCCCAGCGACCGGCAAAACATCGGCCGGATCGCTTCCCAAAAATAGCTCGTGCGGCTCGGGACCGGGTGCTGCGCAAAGGCTTTGAAAGCAGCCTGTTGACCCTCGCCGAATACACTGACGCGACGTTAAGTTCGCTGCCAGGCAATTCCGTGAGTTTTGCCCAGTTAGACCACCACTTGGCAGACCGGGCCATGGCACAAGGCTTGTCTGGCTTGAACGCCACAACTCTGAACCGCACCACCCAGCGTAACCTGAACGCCATAAGCGCAAACTGGGCTTTGCCTCCCGGCGTCAATATGTCAGCTCTGGTGTTGGATACCAAAGGCGCAATGGTCGCGCATCTAGGTTCGCAGGACTATTTTAACGCCCGCGCCAGCGGTGCCGTCGACTTCAGCGTGCAAGCGCGTTCGCCAGGGTCGGCTCTGAAGCCACTGATTTACGCCTACGCCGAAACCGCCGGCGTACTTCGATTTGAAGAGGTTTACACCGACCAGCACACCGACTTTGGCGGCTACACACCGGACAACTTTGACCATAGCGAAAAAGGCCAGCAGACCTTTGGCGATGCGCTCACCCGTTCCCACAACCGCGCAGCGGTGGAAGCCCTGCAACGTTTGTCGCCCGAGGCCTTTGAGTCTGAACTTCGCGCCCGTGGTGCCACTCTTTATGGCGATATTGGCCTGCCCATTGCGGTTGGCGGTATCGGTCTTACGTTGCAAGATCTGGCGGGTTTGTACACCGGGTTGGCTCAGGGCCAGTACAGCACAAAAGCACACTGGCTAAAAAGCGCCGAAGCCGTAACGCGGCCAATGGACGACCGAAGTGCGGCCCGCACCACCTATCATTTGCGGCGGGTGGCGTTACCAGAAAACCGCGCACGTACGTCTACCCTGAATAATTTTGCCCTGAAAACCGGCACAGGTCCCCGCGGTAGCGATGCCCTGTCGGTGGTGTACACCCGTGATCACGTGATTGCAGTGTGGGTGGGCAGCCCTGATAACGCCGAGTTACCCAGCCACACTGGCCTGCAAACCGCAGCGCCGATTGCGTTGGCGATACTGGATTTCCTGGGCCCTGAGCGTCCACCTTTGTCAGTGGCCTCTGGCCCGACCATAAAACCCGACGCCTTGCGCCAGCAAAGCATGAAAGTGGTGTTCCCCGGCGACGGCCTGGAGCTGGCCTTTCCGCCGGGACGAGACGCCATACGCCCGCGCTTGACCGGGGCCGAGTACCCGGTGAGTGTGGTGTTGAATGGGCAGCAATTGGTTACCCTGGAGTCGCCGCGGGATACGTTGCACTTTCCAAGCGCCGGGTTCTGGACGCTGGACATTCAGGATGCCCGCTCGCAGCACGCAAGCCTCGCGCTGCGGGTGCTTGGGCAGGGTGGGAGTGGTCGGTAAACAGGCAGGTTCAAAAAATCTGGACTAAAGTGCTAGGAACGACCAACGAGGATGGAATCATGTTGAAAAAAAGTACGTTACCTATTCTGCTAGCGGTAGGGTTCAGTTTCATGTCGCTGAACGTGGCAGCCGACTGGACTCTCGACCCGGACCAGTCCTCACTGAATTTCGTGTCGATCAAAAACGGGAACACTGCGGAAAATCATCGCTTTGCAGAGCTGGAAGGCAAGGTCGCTAATAGCGGCCAGGTGACTGTTGGCGTGCATCTGGCAAGTGTTGACACAAAGATTCCCATCCGCGACGAACGTATGCAGGAAATGCTGTTCGATACCAAAAAGACGCCCATGGCCGAGATCACGGCCAGGGTAGATATCGCCGGGTTTGAACAAATGCAGGAAGGCGCAATCGCCAACGAAAACGTCAATCTGACGCTTTCGCTGCATGGAAAAAGCATGGATTACGACATCCTTATGCAAGTCGTCAAACTCGCCAGCGGCGACATTGCCGTAAGCACAGAGCAACCGTTACTCGTTAAAGCCGAAGATTTTGGTTTGGCCGGTGGTATAGAGGCTCTGCGTGAAATAGCGGGTCTATCCTCTATAGCCACTGCCGTGCCGGTAACGGCGAATTTGGTGTTTCGGGTTAATAAATAGCATCAATTTTCATGGATTAGCGGGCGAATGAAAATCAAAGGAGAGCAGCAATCGATGCTCGTCGAGATTCATAGAAGGCGAACGATGAACCATACCCGCGCCTTCGTTACCTTCCCACAGTTCGCCTTTTAATAAAGCGACATCTCCCGGTAACAGCGTTTCGATATCATTTCCCGAAGGGTACAGGCCGCTTTCTTCGTCGCTGAGCCCGCTGTTGCCGGCGCCAAGCTTGCTGCGATTGACACTTTGGTGGGGCAGCCAGTCAGTGCCTGTGCCCAGATAGGTGGTAATCAGACGGCAAGGTATTCGATCAACATGGAACCTTGGGCACATGGCGCGGGTAGGCGTCGCAATGCGAAGGCCAATCATGTTGAGCTCAAATAGGCAGCCAAACATATCAACCAAAAAGCCGATATCTTTTTGCAGGTGAGGATAGGCTGCCAGATGGGGCAGGGCTTCTTTAACATTAGGCGTGTTTGCCACGGATATTATGGTTCGATGACTGCTGATGCCTTTTTCCTGGCTCAGGGCCTGAACTTCCGCAATCAACTTGGCCCCCACGGAACGCCGCCAAACCGCCATGTTGACATCGTCTCGATAGATTTCAGCAAGGACATCAGGCAAGTCCCCAAAAACAGCTTGGCGTGTTCGCGATAGATTTGGTGATGCCTTTACCGTCATACCTCGGCCTCCCAGATTGGAAACGGATCGGCCAGGTGTTGCCAGATGCCGGTAGATTCAATCAATAAATAATTAAATCGGCCTTCATCAGCCAGCTTGCGTACCTCCAGTAACAAGTCCTCACGTAAGGTACAACAGATGCAGCCGTTGCTCATTTCAACGAGCTTTTCTTCGCTACGATTTAATCGCACTTCGTTTTTCACGGCACTGGCGTCAATGTTGATTTCGCTTATGTCGTTGACAATCACTGCCACCCGACGGCCTTTCCGATTATTCAGCAGGTGGTTTAAAACCGTGGTTTTGCCAGCACCAAGAAAGCCTGATAGAACAGTGACGGGCAGTTTTTTGCCAGTATTTCTCATAAATCCCCGCTGCTTCTGATAAGAATTAATAATGTTATAACATAACATAAACCAGAGGCATAGATAGGACAACGGTTGTATTGACAATACTTTTGATGGCGCATGAGGCTTCGCCTACCGAGTCGGTAGGCGAATTCGCACGTCTACGTTCATTTATAAAAGTGCGTTATGTGGGCGTGGCCCGGGTGAGGTGATTGTCCTGAACATCGCTTTATAGCAAGACTGAAAGACCGCCCGGGATCGAATGCTGTTTCAGTATTATCGGTAAGCAGGCGCCGTTTCAACGGCTTCTGCCAGCATCTCGGCAGTAATGGGTGACAGCGTCCAGCCTAAGTGGCCATGGCCAGTATTGTAGAACACCGTCGGCAGGCGACCCGGGCCGACTCGCGGCATCATGGTGGGAAGCATGGGGCGCAGTCCTGCCCAGGGCACAACCCGCCGGGTACAGACCCCGGGGAAGCATTGCTCAACCCAGCGGGTGAGCGGGCGAATGCGGTCATCCCGAATGTTGCGATTGTAGCCGTTGAATTCTGCTGTGCCCGCAATGCGGAAACGATCATCGCCCAACCGGCTGGTGACCAGCTTGGTGGCATCGTCCAGCAGGCTAACGGTCGGCGCTGCTTTTCGGGAAGCTTCGTCGTCCAGCTCAACCGTGATGGAATAGCCTTTCACCGGATAAATGTTAACGCGGTCGCCCAGTTTCGCAGCCAGTTCCCTGCTGCCAACGCCTGCACAAACCACGACACCATCGAAGGTGTTACGAATTTGTTGTTCGCCGTCAAAAGATGTCACCCAAGCATGGGATTGATCCGCACTCAGTTCGGTAACCGTGTGGCCGTAACACGTTTTGACGCCTCGGCGCTGAATAGCATCTGCCAGGCCGCTGGTAAACTTGTGAATATCACCGGTGGAATCGCTTTCGGTGAAAAAGCCACCGTAGAAGGTGCCAGCCAGGGTGGGCTCGATTGCCTTCATTTCATCGGGCGTGACTGCTCGGCGCTCCAGACCTCCTGCTGCCAGTAATTTCGAGACGTTTGCCGCGTGATCGAAGTCGGCTTTGTCGCGATAGATGTGCAGGATGCCCTGTTCCTTCAGGTCGAAATCGATGCCTTCTTCTTTTGCCCATGAAAACAGATGCTCACGGGCAGCGATCGCCATGCGGGCAGTTTCGGTGGTGTTTTTCTCGTACTGGGGAATGGCCGCCATGAACTCGGCAAACCAGCTCAATTTGTGCCAGGAGGGCTTGGGATTAACCAGCAGCGGTGCATCGCTGTGGAACATCCATTTCATGCCTTTGATCACGGTCTGCCAGTTGTTCCAAACCTCTGCATTGGACGCCGACAATTGACCGCCATTTGCGAAAGACGTTTCCATAGCCGCATAGCGATGTTTTTCGAAAACGGTGACGTCAAAGCCGCGCTTGGCCAGAGAGTAAGCGGTGGTGATACCGGTGATGCCACCGCCAATAACTGCAATATGCTTCATAACAATCTCCAGAGAGCGCCCAGGGTTAGCTGTCTACCCAAAATGGTAGAAGCACCCCTTCCGTCTTTGGACCTGAGAGATTCACGAACCGGTGCAGTGAAACCGGCCGCTTGCTCCTTCGGTGTGCCGAGTGACGCAGTCATCGGCAGCTCTTCGGAAAGTTATCGTGTTAGCGGTCCCTTTTGCCTGAGAGTTTCCGGGGCAGTTGCTCCTTCGGCGCTGGCCACACAGCTGTGTGGCGCAGTCTCTCCCGCTAACACCTTTTGTCTGCAGTTTACGTCAGCTGGATGCGCAACAAAAAAGAGCAGGCTCGTTTTCCGCATTGGTTGAAGCAAGCGCTGATGTTGCTTCAGGAATTCATTTATTACAAGCCCAATTTGTGTCTGACAGCCGGCAGCGTCAACGAGCTTGGGCGGTTGGTGAAGTCGTTCATTACAAATGGTATACGAAACGGTGATGGGAAGAGCTATCTTAATACACAAAAAAGCTCGGACCTTTCGGTGCCGAGCTAAGTTGTTGGAAATATGGTCGGGACGGTAGGATTTGAACCTACGACCCCTTGCACCCCATGCAAGTGCGCTACCAAGCTGCGCTACGCCCCGATTTGCTAATTTCCGCCTGTTCAAAACGATGTTTTGGTGGCACCGGCCATTGAGACTTAAAGAGGAATCTCAGTGGCTTAGCGGGAGCGAATATTACATGAGCAGATTCCAAAAAGAAACACCAGCCGGCAAAATTATGCGAATTTTGGTGTGAATTAACGCAATTTGGTTTCCCGCAGTTTGGACACGAATTCGGGTGGAACGAAGCTATCCGGATTGGATGCTCCCCAGTACTTGTCGAATACGGTCAGGCCGGTGTCACCGTGCAGCAGCTCGCCAGGCTCGATAAACGGAAACAGGTCCAGGTAGGAGCTAACCTCGGTTTTCGATACCCGACGAATGATGTGTTCCGGGCCTAGCTCGGAGGTGTGGTTCAGCCCACCCGCTTGCAGCAGATTTTGCAGGGCCTCCAAAGTGTTTTTATGGAAGTTGTAAACCCGTTCGCTTTTGAGGGGTACATCGATTTTTTCACCGCGTCTTGGGTCTTGAGTAGCAACGCCGCTAGGACAGCGGCCAGTGTGGCAGTTCATGGCTTGAATACAGCCCAGCGAGAACATATAGCCTCGCGCTGAGTTACACCAGTCGGCGCCAAGTGCCAGTGTGCGGGCGATGTTAAACGCCGAGGTGATTTTTCCAGCGGCGCCGATTGCGATGTCTTCACGCAGATTGCAACCTACCAGGGTGTTGTGCACCAGTAGCAGGGCATCGGTCATTGGCATGCCCAGGCGGTTGATAAACTCAAGCGGTGCCGCGCCAGTGCCACCTTCGCCGCCATCCACGACGATAAAGTCAGGCCGTCTTCCGGTTTTCAGCATGGCTTTTACAATGGCAAACCACTCCCACGCGTGACCCAAGGCGAGCTTGAAGCCCACCGGCTTACCTCCAGACAGCTCACGCAACTGATCAATAAACTCCAGCATTTCGATGGGCGTCGAAAACTCTGAATGCGCTGCAGGTGATACGCAGTCTTTACCCACTTCAACGCCACGGGCTTCAGCAATCTCCGGTGTTACTTTTGCACCGGGCAAGATGCCGCCGTGCCCTGGTTTGGCGCCTTGAGATAGTTTGAGTTCAATCATTTTTACTTGATCGAGTTGGGCATTTTCAGCAAAGCGTTCGGCATTAAAACTGCCGTCTTTGTTGCGGCAGCCGAAGTATCCGGAACCGACCTCCCAAACCAGGTCGCCCCCTGGCTGGCGGTGATAGCGGCTGATAGAGCCTTCGCCGGTGTCATGGTAGAAGTGGCCTTTTCTGGCACCGGTGTTCAAGCTGAGGATGGCGTTCGCCGACAGTGAACCAAAGCTCATGGCCGAAATGTTGAATACGCTTGTGCTATAGGGCTTTGCGCAGTTTTTGCCGACGGTAATGCGAAAATCACAGGTGTTTAGCTGGGTAGGAACTATTGAATGGCTCATCCACTCAAAGCCTTCCTCATACATATTCAGCTGAGAGCCGAACGGACGCTTGTCGAGAATGTTTTTTGCACGCTGGTACACAATGGTGCGCTGCTCGCGGGAAAACGGTCGTTCGTCGGTGTCGGACTGGATGAAGTACTGACGGATTTCCGGGCCAATAGCCTCAAACAGGTAACGGAAATTGGCCATAATCGGGTAGTTGCGGCTAATCGTATGGCGACGCTGTAACAGATCGTAGGTGCCAAGGGCTGCAAGCAGGCCAAATGCCAGAGGAATCAGATAGGCGTCACCAATCCACGCGCTGGCAATCAGCGATATCAGGAATCCGACGAGGCTTAGCGCATACGCGGTATAGCGCAAAGGGAAGGTTTTACATCTGTTCATAGGCTCCTCGCCACGGTTTTGATGTTTTGAGCTTAAAGCATTATTATTACTGGCTTGTTATGTTTTAAGGCTGTTTATTGCCTTTACCGGTCGAAATCCTGACTCGGATAGCCTGAATGTAATGCTAATGACTGAAAGAGGTGCCAATTGTGGGCAAAATTGTAAAAGATGAATATCAAACAGATTATGTAGCCGGGCAGGATAATATCCAGCCGTTCGGGCTAGATCTTCACGCACCCGTGTTTCCAATAACCGCCATTATAGTGGTGTTGTTCATTGTCGGTACCCTAATGTTTCCCGCTCTCGCCGTAGAGCTGCTCGACGGTGCCAAACTTCAGATTATCAACACATTTGACTGGTTCTTTATGCTCAGTGCAAACGTGTTTGTTATTGTCTGTATAGCACTGATTTTTATGCCCGTGGGCAAAATCAGACTGGGTGGAATGGATGCCAAACCGGACTTCTCTACCCTGTCCTGGTTTTCGATGCTGTTCGCGGCGGGTATGGGTATTGGCTTAATGTTTTGGGCGGTGGCAGAGCCGGTAGCCTATTATACCGGCTGGTACGGCACGCCGTTTAATGTAGAGCCCAACACGCCTGAAGCTTTGGGCTTGGCCATGGGCGGCACTATGTTCCATTGGGGCCTGCATCCTTGGGCGATCTACGCCATTGTGGCCTTGTCACTGGCGTTTTTCTCGTTCAACAAGAATATGCCGCTGACCATTCGTTCCGCCTTTTTCCCGCTGCTGCGTGACAAGGTGTGGGGCTGGCCCGGGCACATCATTGATAGTCTGGCGGTGATTGCGACTATATTCGGGCTGGCAACGTCTTTGGGTTTTGGTGCCCAGCAGGCCGCTGCCGGTTTGAACTATTTGTTTGGTGTGGGTTCAGGTATCAATGTACAGATGGCGATTATTGTGGGTGTCACCGCATTGGCGCTGTTATCTGTGCTGCGTGGGTTGGACGGCGGCGTTAAGGTGCTGAGTAATATCAACATGGCCCTTGCGGGTATCTTGCTGTTCTTTATTATCTTTGCCGGTCCGACCATGTCGATTCTGGAAACCCTTTGGATAACCACCACCAGCTATGCGACCAACGTGGTTGCCTTTAGTAATCCGTTTGGCCGCGACGATGAAGTTTGGATGCAAGGCTGGACGATATTCTATTGGGCCTGGTGGATCTCCTGGTCTCCGTTTGTAGGCATGTTTATCGCGCGGGTTTCTCGCGGTCGCACCGTGCGTGAATTCATCATCGCAGTGCTGCTAATTCCCACGGTGATTACCGCCGTATGGATGAGCGCGTTCGGCGGTGCTGCGCTGGAGCAGATTCAGCAAGGCGTGGGCGTTCTGTCTAGTGAGGGCTTGACCGACGTCAGCCTGGCGACTTTCCAGATGTTCGCCAATCTTCCGCTGACCGGTATTATTTCCTTTATTGGCATTGTGCTGGTACTGGTGTTCTTTATCACGTCGTCGGATTCCGGCTCGTTGGTTATCGACAGCATTACCGCCGGTGGCAAAACCGATGCGCCCACGGCTCAGCGTGTGTTCTGGGTGGTAATGGAAGGTGCTATAGCCGCTGTGCTGATATTTGGTGGTGGTGATGATGCGCTAGGCGCTATTCAGGCTGCTTCGATCAGTGCCGGCCTGCCGTTTACGCTGATTCTGTTGGTCATGACCTGGGGCTTGCTGAAAGGTTTGACCCTCGAGCGCAAGCTGCTGATTCAGAGCGGGGAAATGACTTAATTCGCTGAGAGATTGGCGGATTAAATCGTAAAAAGCCGGAAAGCGTGTATGCGCTTTCCGGCTTTTTTTTGGCTGCGCAGATGCGCGCTGGGCCTGTCAACGCATGCCGATGTGCTCTAGCGCTTGTGAAATTCTTCCATTGCAAAGCGAGCGCGGTCACCGGGGGTGAAGTGGGGGCGTTTCAGATTTTCAATGGCACGCAAGCGCGGCAGTAGGCCGCAGCCGTTGGCCATTTGAATGGCCAGCCCGGGGCGCGCGTTTAACTCCAGCAGCAGCGGGCCTTCGTCCACGTCCACCACCAGGTCTACGCCCATATAGCCTAGCCCGGTCGCCTCATAGCAGCGGGAGGCCATTTCCAGCATTTCATCCCAGGCGACAATATGGATATTGCCCAAAGATAAGCCGGTGTCCGGGTGCAGAAGAATGGGGCGGTTGAACTGAACCGCGTTCAGACTTTTTCCTGTGCCGATGTCTAGGCCCACGCCTACAGCGCCTTGATGCAGGTTGGCCTTGCCGTCTGACGCTTTGGTGGCAAGCCGCAGCATGGCCATTACCGGGTAGCCTTGAAACACGATAATGCGGATATCTGGAACGCCTTGAAACGAATAGCGAGCCAGATCCGGTGTGGACTGCACCAGGTTTTCGACAATGGCCACGTCAGAGGCGCCCGCCAGCGAATACAGCCCCGCCAGAATGTTGGTCAGGTGCCGTTCCAGTACATCCACGCCAATACGGGCGCCGGAGGCTTTGACGAATTCGTCGCCATCGCGCCCGGTGACAACGGTGATGCCTTTGCCGCCAGATCCTTTGGCCGGCTTTATGGCAAAGCCAGCCAAATCCGCGGACATTTCACGGAAGTGGGAAATTTCGTGTTGTTGGCGAACCACCTGCAGAAGCCGCGGTGTTTTTACACCGTATTCGGCCACCACCAGCTTGGTTTTCAGTTTGTTGTCGACCAGCGGGTAGGCCGAACGATCATTGTAGCGGGCAATATAGTCCACATTGCGCCGGTTCATGTTCAACATGCCCAGGCGGTTCAGCGTAAACGGTGATATCCAGCCCATATTAGTCGTACACCTTCATCGGTGTGAAACGGCGCAGTTCGCTGAGTTTGTAGCCGGTGTAATTACCCATCAGCAGAATCAGGCCCAGAATAACCAGGTGCAATTCGGGGAAGTTGAAGGTCAAGTGTCCAGCCAGGGGTGCGCTCATCAGCAGGTAAGCGCAAATGGCGACAAACAGACTTCCTGTGCCTTGCCTTATGACTTCCCGCGCGCCTTCCTCTTCCCACAAAATCGACATCCGCTCAATGGTCCAGGCGATAATAACCATGGGGAAGAAGGTCACCGTCATGCCGGTATTAAAGCCCATCTGATAACCGACAACGCTCAAACCGGCGGTAATGAATATCACCAGGATGATCAACGCCGAGATCCGTGAAACCAGCAGCAGGTTCAGGCTGGAAAGGTAGCTGCGCATTAACAAGCCGATGGCGACCACCGACAAAAATGCCACCAGCCCGGGTATCAAAGTGGTCTGCACAAACGCTACCGCAATCAGTACTGGCATGAAGGTGCCGGAAGTGCGAATACCGATCAACATGCGCATGAAGGCCACCACCAGTGCCCCCAAAGGCAATAACAGCAGCATGCGGAACATGCCCTGTTCTTCAATCGGTAGTTCGTAAAAACTCAAAAAGCCGAGGCCGGTCTCTTCAGATTGCATGGCTGCCAGCTGAATGGCGGGAATGGTCTGGCGCAGCATAGAGAAGCTGATCTCGGAGTTGGCGCCGCCCACCACGTCCAACAGCGACGCGGATCCCTGGCGCCACAACAACAGGTCTTCCGGCACGCCCTGTTCAGCGGTGCGGGGGTCAAAGGTCAGCCATTCTTCGCCGGTGTGAATTTGCAGGAACGCCAGCAGCGGCTGGCGCCGGCGAGCGTCTTCCAGCTTCAGGCCATCGGCGGCGCGAGCGGGTATGCCAGAGAAGTTCAGCATATCGACCAGTAGGTCGAGATAATTTTCGCCGGCCGTTAAAAGGATGGTGTTCTGGGCACCGGTATCTGGTTGCATCAGCCGGATCAGTTCGCGGGTCATGCTTTGTGGGTTACTGGAGCGTTGCTTGGCTTGCTCCAGTATTTCCCGAACAGCGGTGGCTTCGGGTTCTGCCCAAAACACGGTGCGCGCTACCGGTTTTACTTTGGCGGGTACGCTGCGAACGTTTGGGTCTGGTATCAACTGGACTTTGTAATACAGCGTTTGTGGACCGGTAACATCGCGCTTGGTCCACTCGGCGCGGCGCATGCCAGCTTGCTCCAGAATAGAAAAACCGTAGCCAGGGGAGGCTGCTAGTTCGCTCAGGGTATGGAAACCCGGGGGCTGATCGGGCACGTTCAGTGCAGCCGTCACAGAGCCGCCTGTGGCGTCAAAATCCACCCGCGCTTCTACCATCCACACCGGCCGTTGTTCGCCGGTCAGCCAGGGAATTCCCAGTTCAATGTGGCGCCATACGGCGAGGGAAATGCCAGTGGCAATAATCAGAAAAATCGCAATGTAAAAGGGTGTGCGCGATCGGGTGCTCATAGCGTGTCTCTGATAGCATCGCGGTAGCCGCTGTTGCCGTTGATCATGGTGTCGGGCAGTTCGGTTGCAAACTCTTTGCCGACATCAATCAGCATCACATCGCGCAGCACGTTGCGGCCAATCAGCACCTGATGGGTAAGATGTGAACGGTCGGTCAGGGTGAATTCGGCCACTTGCGTATGGTTGCCTATAACAAATTGCAATTCCACCACTACCCGGCGTTCAGGGTCGTCGACGTTTGATTGAAGAATTTTTACCCGTCGCGAGACTTCTTTTTCCAGGGTCAGCAGCCCTTCACTGCCGGGTATGGGCACATCGAAGCGTACCCAGTTGCTGCCGTCGCGCTCGAATCTCACAATATTTCGTGCATCAATGGAAGAGGTTTCGGCGCCGCTGTCGACCCGGGCGTCGTAAACAGTTTCTGCGGCGGTCAGGAAGAGCTTTTCAACTTCGCCGACAATGAGCTTACCTTTGAGCTGACTGGCCACGGCCTTGGCTGCGGTGGCCGCAGGGCAAACCTGCTGTTTCGGCACGGGGGGGCATTCTGGTGATTTAACTTGGGCACTTATGGCTTGCAGAATGGTCTCGGTGGACGCAGTTTGATCGTTGATTGCTTGCTCGAAGCGTACCTTTGCGTTGTCTTCCATGGTGACCAGCGTCGCCCGCTGGCTTTGCACCGAGGTGTTCACGGTTTCCAGATTGGATTTGGGTACCATAAAGTACTGATCTGCCGAACAGCCGGCGAGGCCCGTTAGTATAACTAACAGTGGCAGCGCCAAGTGGACGTTACCACTAGGCTTTGACCCTATGAAACCCTTGAAACCCATGAACTACCCCCGAGGAAAATGACAAAAAAAAGTGCCCGAACTGACAGGTCAGCGGCACGAAACGACTGTGTGATGGTGTTTGGGGTCAGTATACAGCAACTCCCGGTAGCGATTTGTTTACAGATGATTAAGGCGACGTGTATCCCGTCAGCAACAATGGCAAATGAATAGGTTAAGCTTGTCAGTGAACTGTTCTAATGGTTATACCTCAGGAGTAAATGCCCGTGCTTGAAACCTTCAGCCAATGGGTGGCTGACCAACCCGTGCTTGTGCTCTCGCTGATGGCGGCGATTTCCATTCTGGTATTGATATTAGCCGGATTGCTGCAGCGTGCAGGGCAAAATAACCGTCGCTTGCTGGCCGACTACAACGATCTGAAACTGGCACTAAGAGAGCAGCAGATAATGCTAGCCCATGAGCGCCAGTCGGCGGCAGAGAAGCTGGCGCTTCTGGAGCACAATCGCGATGCGCTAAAACATGAATTCGAGAATTTGGCGAACCGTATATTCGATCAGAAAAGCGAGCGTTTCAGTCAGCAGAACAAAAGCAGTATAGATACGCTGCTAAAACCGTTTCGTGATCAACTCAGCGATTTTCGACAGCGTGTCGAAACAGTACACACCACCGAAACCCGCGACCGCCAGGCTCTGCGCAGCGAAATAAAATCGTTGCAGGAACTCAATCGGCAGATTACTGAAGAAGCCTCTAATTTGACCCGAGCGTTAAAAGGCGATAAAAAAATACAGGGTAACTGGGGCGAGTTGATTCTGGAGCGGGTGTTGGAAAGGTCCGGGTTGCGCAAAGGTATTGAATACGAAACCCAGGGCAGCTACCGCGACAGCGATAACCAGCTGCTGCGGCCAGACGTGGTGGTGCACTTACCGGATAACCGCAACCTGGTAGTAGATTCCAAGGTGTCGCTGGTGGCGTACCAACAGTGGGTTATCAGCGACGAAGGCAGCGCCCGTGATGCGGCGCTAAAGCAGCATATGGACGCCGTACGCAATCACATTCGCAGCCTGAGCGATAAAGATTACAGCCAGCTCAACGGTTTGCGTTCACCGGATTTTGTGCTGCTGTTCATGCCTATTGAACCGGCTTTTGTGGCAGCTTTCCAGCACGACGACAGTCTGTTTTCAGAAGCTTTTGAGCGTAAGATTATTGTGGTGACGCCCACCACCTTGCTGGCCACCCTGCGCACTATCGAGAACATCTGGCGTTACGAGCGCCAGAGCCAGAACGCCCGATTGATTGCGGAACGAGCCAGCGCAGTTTACGATAAATTGCGGGTATTTGTAGAAGCTATGGAACGCCTTGGTGGCCAGTTGCACACCGCTCAGGGCAGCTACGACAGTGCGATGAATACCCTGACCCGCGGCCGCGGTAACCTGATTTCGCAAGCCAACCGCTTTGTGGAATTGGGAGTGCGGGTGAAAAAAGAACTTCCCAAGGCCGTCACCGAACAGGCCGAAGTCGACCCTGAAGCCGGCTCTGGCCTTGATTCTGCCTTTGACTCGGAACCCGCCCTTGACCGTCACAAGAACGTCTCCGACACGTCGGGGAACACTGAGCCGGGCGCCGGCGAATCCACTGAGGAAAACAGTTATGGCAGCAACACCGTTTAAATTTTTTGGTTGCCGGGCGTTGCTCGTGTGTGCCGTGTTGTACGCGGGCAGTGCTATGGCGCTGCCCGTGGAACACGAAATTCGCCGCTTGATGCTGGCAACCGAGCAAGCACTGGCGGCTGAGAACTGGGACGACGCCAGCGAATACCTGGGGCGTTTACAGCAGCTAGACGGCGAGCGCCCGGTGGATTTTTATTTTTACCGCGGCCGAGTGATGCAAAAGTCGGATCTGTTAAACGAGGCTCAGGCCTCGCTTGAGGTGTATGTCACTCGTGCAGGCAAAGAGGGCCAGTACTACGAACAAGCGCTGGAGCGCATTACTGAGATAGAAAAACGGCGCAAAGACCGTGCTTTGGCAGCGGTGACCAACAATCCGGCAACACCGTTGCAGCCGCGAATAGCCATCATTGAAGCCGCTGGAGGGCAAAGTGCGGCTGATCTGAAAAAACTGTATTTGGCAGACAGCGAGGAGCAGGCGTTATTGATGCACCTGAACAGTGTGTTGCAGTTGTCAGGTTGGCGTGAAGACAGAGCTATTGTGCAGTTAGACCAACCAGCAGACATCCGCTACCAGGTTGAAAAGCGCAACAGCAGCCTGCTGATTCAGCAGACTACCCGTCAGCAAGGCACCATGCTGCGCAAAAGCCAACAGATTGACGTTTACGGCATTAGCCCGATGGTCAAATGGGATTGCGAACCAAGCCTGGCCACTTGCTGGGTGTATGACCCCAGAGATGGTTCGCGGTTGTTTCAGTTAGGCGTTAACCAAGGCCAGGCAGAAGACATTGCTCGCACGCTGGGGCGTCTCATTCGCAACCTGCAGGCCGCTGGTAAGCAGGTGGCCTTGCCACCTGTGTCCAGTTAAGTGCTGTTTTAGCAGACTCAGCTAAAGCGTGAGAAGTCTGGTTTACGCTTTTCGACAAAAGCACGAAAGGATTCGGCTGCCTCCGGCGATTTCAGGCGTTCACTGAACAGCGCGCCTTCTACCCGCATAGTTTCTTCCAGAGCTTCCTTGTTCGGCCGTTTTAGCAGTTCTTTGGTCGCGCGAATAGCCGCTGGTGCTTGTGCAGCCAGTTTCTGACAGGCCTCCCAAGCTGCGACTTCCGTGTCATCAGGTTCGTACACGCGATTGATGATGCCCAAGCGTAAAGCCTCTTCTGCACTAAAACGACCACCTAGCATCAGCAGTTCAGCAGCCCGCACACGGCCAATCCACATCGGCAGTAAAAGGCTGGAGCCACCTTCGGGACACAGGCCAAGGCTGGCAAATGGCATTTGGAAAGCGGCGTTGGTGCCTGCCATGACCATATCGCAGTGCAGCAGCATAGTGGTGCCAATGCCTATCGCCGGCCCGTTAACCGCCACAACCACCGGTTTGGTAGCGTTAACCAGCACAAACAGGAAACGGCCTACCGGAGTCTCGCGGAAATCACCGGGTAAGCCTTTGGTGAAATCGTTAAGATCGTTACCGGCGGTGAAGCACTCATTACTGCCGGTAAACAAAATGCAGCGAACGTCCTTGTCGGCCTCGGCCTGATCGATTGCGTCGGCCATGCTGGTGTACATAGCTTGGGTAAGGGCGTTCTTGCGCTCCGGGCGATTTAGGCGAACGATTAAAACTTGGTCCTTTTTCTCGGTCAGAATACGGTCTGTCACGGTGTCTCCCAATACTTCTTTGTTAATTTGCAATGCATCTTAACCGCTTTTCATCGCATTCTTCACCAATTTTAACGCTTTTGAGTCATCAGCAAGCACAGCGAATTGGCCTGCAGTCGCATCCCGCGCGCGGATGAATTTCTGGTAAACTTTGCCCTCTGATTTGCCAATATATTCTTAAAACGACCGTTGATGAGGCGACTATGACCACCCTGATCCGCCAGGAAGACCTGATTGAAAGTGTAGCCGACGCGCTGCAGTTTATTTCCTACTATCACCCAAAGGATTTTATTCAGGCAGTGTACGAGGCTTATAAAAAAGAAGAATCCCAAGCGGCTAAAGACGCTATGGCGCAGATTCTGATCAACTCGCGGATGTGTGCCGAAGGCCACCGCCCGATCTGCCAGGATACCGGTATTGTGACGGTGTTCGTGAATGTTGGCATGAACGTGAAGTGGGATTTTGAAACCTCGCTGGATGATGTCATCAACGAAGGCGTGCGTCGCGCTTATACCCATCCGGACAACATGCTGCGGGCGTCGATATTGGCAGATCCGGACGGCAAGCGTGAGAACACAAAAGACAACACACCCGCCATCATTCATTACAAAATTGTGCCGGGCGACACCGTAGACATTCACGTGGCGGCCAAGGGCGGTGGCTCTGAAGCCAAGTCTAAATTTGCTATGCTGAACCCGTCAGATTCGGTGGTGGACTGGGTGCTGAAGATGATCCCGCAAATGGGCGCAGGTTGGTGTCCGCCTGGCATGTTGGGTATCGGTATTGGCGGCACCGCTGAAAAAGCCATGGCAATCGCCAAAGAAGCGCTGTTGGAGCCTATTGATATTCAAGAACTTAAAGCCCGCGGTGCATCAAATCGCGCTGAAGAGCTTCGCCTCGAGCTGTTCGAAAAAGTAAACGAACTGGGCATTGGTGCCCAAGGCCTGGGCGGCCTGACCACAGTGCTGGATGTGAAAGTGAAAGATTTTCCCACTCACGCGGCTAACAAGCCTGTGGCGATTATTCCCAACTGCGCAGCCACCCGCCATGCGCACTTTGTGCTGGATGGCAGTGGCCCGTCACTGCAAACTCCGCCGAGCCTGGATGACTGGCCGGAAATTACCTGGGAAGTGGGCGAGAACGTGCGTCGGGTGAACCTGAACACGGTTACTCCGGAAGACGTAAAGGACTGGCAGCCGGGTGAAACTGTGTTGCTGTCGGGTAAGATGCTGACCGGCCGTGACGCTGCCCACAAAAAAATGGTGGACATGATCAACAACGGTGAAGAGCTGCCGGTGGACATGAAAGGGCGTTTTATTTACTACGTCGGCCCGGTGGACCCGGTGCGCGAAGAAGTGGTCGGCCCCGCAGGCCCCACCACTGCAACCCGCATGGACAAGTTCACCCACACCATGCTGGAAAAAACCGGTCTGACCGGCATGATTGGCAAGGCCGAACGTGGCCAGGCGGGCATTGACGCCATTCGCGAATTTGGTGCGGTTTACCTGATGGCGGTAGGCGGAGCAGCGTATCTGGTGTCAAAAGCCATCAAACACGCTGAAGTGGTGGCCTTCCCGGAACTGGGTATGGAAGCCATTTACGAGTTCGACGTGGAAGACATGCCGGTGACGGTTGCGGTGGATTCCCGCGGCTCTTCCGTGCACCAAACAGGACCGGCTGAGTGGCATAAGAAAATCATCGCTGCCAAAGCTGTTTAAATCTAATCGGGGACAGATTTAAAATCTGTCCCGACGTTACGCTCAGCTAGAGCAGCTGATGCCCATGCCCTTGCCCCAGTCTGGGGGCAGGGCAGCGTAGCGTTCTTCGTACTGGGTTTGTTCGTCAAACGGTTTCTTTAGCACCGTCAGCAGCTCCTCTAACGGCTGGTAATCCCCGTTTTGCGCCTCCAGAATCACCTGCTGGGCCAAATAATTACGCAAAATGTATTTCGGGTTGACCCGGCCCATGGCGTATTCCCGGGCATCGTGTGCCTGAGTTTCCTGCTCCAGCCTTTGTTCGTAGCGGCCAAGCCAGGCATCCGCAATGGCGCGGTCGGTAAACAAGTCGCGCACCGGCCCGTGGCCCCGGCCATACAGCGTCGACAGGCCGCGGAAGAAGCGGGTGAAGTCAACCTTCTGTTCGTGCAGCATGCTAAAGGTGTCCATAATCAGACGCATGTCGCTGTCATCGCCCTGCTGCAGGCCGAGCTTGTTCCGCATGTTCTGCAAAAAACGCGTGTTGTAGGCGCTTTCATAGTGTTTCAAGCCTTCGTGTACGGCGTCTTCACCCATCACCGGCAATAATGCTCGTGCCAGGTAATGGCAGTTTTCGAAGCCCATCTGTGGCTGGCGGTTGTAGGCGTAGCGCCCGCGCTCGTCGGTGTGATTGCAGATGTAGCCGGCGTCAAAATCGTCCATAAAGGCGTAGGGGCCGTAATCGAAGGTGTCGCCAATAATCGACATGTTATCGCTGTTCATAACGCCGTGGCAGAAACCCACGGTTTGCCAGTCGGCGATCAGCCGCGCGGTGCGGCCCACCACGGTTTCAAGCCAGCGCTGATGGCGCTCGGGTTCCGGCAGTGTGATCAGCTCCGGGAAATGCAGCGATATTACGTGCTCCAGCAGGGTTTTTACGGTGTCGGGGCCCTGGTGATGAGCGGCGAATTCGAAGTGGCCAAAGCGGATGTGGCTGTGGGCTACTCGCATAAGCGCGGCGGCGGTTTCAATGGATTCGCGGCGTATCGGGTCTTTGGCTTTAACCATAAACAGGGCGCGGGTGGTGGGAATGCCCAGCCCGTGCATGGCTTCGCTGCACAGGTATTCGCGAATGGTAGAGCGCAGCACCGCGCGGCCATCGCCAAAGCGGGAGTAGGGCGTCATGCCCGCACCTTTCAGGTGCCAGTCCCAGCGCTGACCGTTTGGTGCGATGGTTTCCCAGAGCAACAGTCCGCGGCCGTCGCCCAGATCCGGGTTGTACATGCCGAACTGGTGGCCGGTGTACTTCATGGCGACCGGTTCCATGCCTTCCAGCAGCTCTGCGCCACCACCAATTTTTTCCCACTGGGCAGGGTTGTCACTGTGAAAACCCAGTTCTCGCGCTAAATCGTGGTTAAAACACACCATCTTTGCGTCTTTAAGCGGGCTGGGCTGCACACGGGTGAAGAAGCTCTCCGGGAGTTCCAGGTAACGATGCTCTACGCGAAAACCGTTGCTGCTCATAAAACCTCTACTCCCGTATGGCATAAACTCTGTTGAATTTTTTAGTAACCCATTTATCAACGACAGAAATCTTAACGCGTCTGCCAGTGCGCTTAAACCCTTCATCAAAAGCCGTGATTCGGCGGGGTTACATTCCGGAATCTGAAGGTTATAATCCTGAGATCGCTCAGGATGAGCACGAAAAGACATCAATCTTCAGGGATCGAAGATATGCCCCAAGCAAACGGACTGCAGTTTACCGCCCATGTTGGCGAACTCCCCTCTGACCTATTTTCCGTTGTCGGCTTTACGCTGACAGAGCGGCTTTGTGAGCTGGTTCGCGGCCGCCTTGAGTTGGCCAGTACCAACGCAGACGTTGATGCCTGCGATGTTCTGGAGCAATCCGTGGATTTGGTGGTCTGGCAAGACGGTGCACCCCTTCGCCGCTTCACCGGTGTGGTCAACGAGTTTGCTCGGGGAGGCAGCGGCCACCGCCGTACTCACTACGAATTGATCATTCAGCCGCCTTTGTGGCGCTTAGGGCTGATGCACAATAGTCGCATATTCCAGACTCAGACCACAGATACGATCGTGCGCACGCTGCTGGAAGAGCGGGGCGTTGTGAATTCGATGTTTGATCTTAAACGCACCCCACAGAAGCGGGAATACTGCGTACAGCATCGGGAAAGCGATCTGGCATTCATTGAACGGATGGGCGCAGAGGAAGGTTGGCATTATCGCTACCAGCACGGCAGCGTAGACGGAAATGAACAGCCCGGTCTGATCATTGCCGATCATCATGGCGATGCGCCAGGGCTCGAAGCCGCACAATACAACAGCAAAGCGGGAGGGAGCACAAAGCAGCCTGCAGTGTTCCGTTTCCGCTTTGAGGAGCGCGTTCGCGTGGCCTCCGTGGCTATGAAAGATTACACCTTCAAGAACCCTGCCTACGCGCAAATTCACCAGCAAAGCGCAGTCAGTCCAAACCAGCGCCAAGACTATCAGCACTTCGACTACCCGGGCCGATTCAAAGCCGACGCCAGCGGCCAGCCATTTACCGACGCGCGATTGGATGCCCTCAGAAACGACGCCAGCACCGCCAGCGGCGAAAGTAACCGCGTCGACTTTACCTGCGGTGCCAAAGTAGCGTTAATCGAGCATGACAGCCCCAACCTGAATCGGGCCTGGTTGCTCACAGCCGTCATTCACACCGGCAAACAACCTCAGGCGCTGCAAGAAGAAGCCGGTTCGGAGCCGACCACCTACCACAATACATTCAGCGCTGTTCCTGCTGACAAAACCTGGCGGCCTTTACCAATACATCGGCCCCGAATGGACGGCCCGCAGATTGCTATCGTCACCGGCCCGGAAAGTGAGGAAATTCATTGTGATGAATTTGGCCGGGTAAAGGTCAGATTCCCCTGGGACAGATACAATAAAAACGATGAACACAGCAGCGCCTGGCTTCGAGTCAGCCAGGGCTGGGCAGGTGGCCAGTTCGGCTTTATGGCGATACCGAGAATCGGAAACGAAGTCATCGTCTCCTTTCTGGATGGCGACCCAGATCAGCCTATTATCACCGGGCGCACTTACCACGCAACCAACACGCCGCCATACGCGCTGCCGAAACACAAAACCCGCACCACACTGAAAACCCGGACTCACAAGGGCGAAGGCAGCAACGAGCTGCGCTTTGAAGATGAAACGGAAGAAGAACAGGTTTATATCCACGCCCAAAAAGACCTGAATCTACTGACGGAAAACAACCGCACCGAAGTCATCAACAATAACAGCCACCTGACCGTTGAGAATGACCAATTCAGCCACGTAAAAAGTAACGACCACATCAACGTTGGCGGCGAAAAGCGCCAGTCCGTAGGCGGCGACTGCAGTAACAACATCGGCGGAACGTTTCACCAAAAATCCGGCAGTGCCACGCTCAGCGAAGCCGGCACCGAAGTTCACCACAAGGCAGGCTCTAAAGTGGTTATTGACGCAGGTGTCGAAATCACACTGGCGGCCGGCGGCAGCTTCCTGAAACTTGATTCTAGCGGGGTTACGTTGAGCGGGCCGGGGATCAAGATTAACTCTGGCGGGAGCCCTGGGATTGGTTCCGGGCAAGGTGTTGTGGTGCCGGGACTGCCGCAGACGATTGAGGGCGATCAGCCCAGTGCGTCTGCGCAAGTGGCTCTGGCAGAGGTGGGGCAGCGGGAAAATACGCTGGCCATCAATGTAGAGTCTCAAGTGGCTGCACTCAGAAAGGGTAATGCAACATGCCCTCTGTGTGAGGAGCAGCGTTCATGAACCAGAGTTGTTGTCCACTTTCTCATTCTCCTTTTGACCACTCACCCTGGCCTGACCCTTCCGCTGTCGGACTTATTCTGGATGGCGTCGCTATTCCACAGCTTGGCAAACAAATTTACCAATGGGCCGGCGACCAGCCGATCAGTGCCGAATGTTTGTACGTCGCTACTCGCTGGGAGGTAATTTCTGATTTGTCTCCCTGGCTTGTGTGGTTAAACGGGCCGGAAGATCCGGTACTGCGCGGATTCCTGGAGCAAGGGGCTATGCAAGAGCATGGCTATTTGCTGGTGTCCGCCAAAGACCGCGCTACCGTGTCCCGTTGGATGCGGTCCCACCTGCAGATCGAAACGGCGCCAGGTTGCGAAGAATTGATGCGGATTGCTCATCCGGCGTTGGCTCGGTCGGTAATTGGAAACAATTTGATCGGTTCTGGCTGTAGGGTCGCAAACCGGCTGATTGTTCCGGATCGAATCAGCGAGCAATGGTGCCTGGTTGAACCGCCGGACGTTCGACCGTCCACAACATCCACTCAAACCAAAAAAGAGAATGCGTTGCCGGAATTGTGGAAGGCCTTCAAGGCTTTCAATCGACGCAAAGAGGCACTGCAGATATGGGATAACCTTGATGAACTCGTGCGCAGGCAGTTAGGTGGCCCCCAACTAAGTGATGCCTACCCGGCGCTTCGAAAAACACTGGATGAAGCACTCGACAATGAGTGCAATAGTTTGCGAGACGCTATGCAGTTTCTGTTCGCAGCATTGCCCAACCTGGCTGGCCGCAATGCCGCCACTGAACCCGCATTTCCGATGGATCAAGGATGAACCATGGCACGGATACAACGCCCCACTAATGACCGGGAAAGCAGCGATTTGCTGTGCTGGGAGCAGCCTGGTACGCCGATTGATGAACCGGCTTCTTGCCCCTTAATACAGTCCGTTCACCTGCTGCCTATTCGCTACGGCAGGGTAGAAGTCGCACCTGTTGATACCGACCCAGGCTACCCTTACTCGCTGAGCTCTCGGCCGGTTGGTTATCGTCTCCTGAGAAATGGCTATGTTTATATACTGGATGCCGGTGCGGGTGGAGACGCCGGTGGAGATACAAATAGAGAGAAACTTCACGAGTATCTTTATAAAGACGGTGAACTGACCGGGCATAACGGCGGCAAGCTGGAGTACTCGACCTCTCACACGCTTTACGTCGCTTTTTCTGAGATGGCGTGGACAGCGCGGAAAAAATCACAAGTACTGGATGATCCCGAAGAGCGTGATGCGCTGTTGCAGAGAGTCGATCTTGCCAGTGCCTCACCGCTGAGTGGCGGCGAATTCCTGCTCACCCCGGATCAGGCGAAGGCGCGGGTTGCCGAATTTGCCGAAAACAATGCTCCGGAACCACCCGAGGATGCTCACCCACAGAAAGGCGAATTCTACCACTGGGAAAATCAGCCCTATTACCACAGAAGCCGGCTTGGCAAGCTGATCAAACAGCAGGGGATAGACGATACCTCTAACTGCCTCTGCCTGGTTTTGCGAGATGACATAGGCGTTATGCTGGATCTGGCCCAGCATCAAGACGATGTGGTGGGATGGATTGAGAGCTGGGCAGAAGAAGGCAACAACGAGCGAGACTATTTTCTTGGCACGTTGATTGAGTCAATGACCCTGCTGGACGAACAGGGCCTGGACTACATGATGTCCCATTCAGATCACCCTGCCATTGCCCCCATGCGGCAGGATCTGGAAGCTATGTCGGAAAGTGATCGCTCAGATACTCAGTCGGCGTTGCTAGCAGCATTGAAAAGACAAGGAGACGAGCACCGACCCGGCCCCAACGACACGTCGCTTCCTGCTGAGGTTAAATCGAGAGTCGAAGAAATTCGGTCTACAGCCAACCGGACTAACGCTTACAGCATTGTTACCAAAATGCAGAGAGTGGTAGACGAATGGTATTTGCGACAAGCGATGGAAGGGGCGCAGCCGGATTTTATAGACGCCCACATTGCCGGAATTGCCGCTTTGAAGAAACGTCACCGCGAGCATTTAAAGACGATTCTGGAAGGGGAGGGTTTCGGGCATCGTGGAATCAACGACTTGATTGACCGCGAGGCCATGGACCAGTTCATGGCAGGCCAGCGAGCGAAACTGGTCCGCTGGCAGTTGTTGCTGACGGCCATAACCAATGACCGCGTAACACTGCTGACAGACAATCGCTATCACCATGCAGCCTGGTATTTTGATCCCGAAGACGAGACGCAGATCGAGACGGCCTTGGATCTGGAGTACGCTTGCTGCAAAGACATTTGCCGTTCCGACGAGGCAAGCGAGGTCGTGTTGGAGTGGATGAACACGCACCCTCAATACAGCCGCCCACTGTTCCAGACTCTGCCAAAGAGCGACCGGTCGGCAGACGGTGAGCTGGCAAAGACTTACGCTATTGTCGGCAACGCGGGCTACGCCGTGGTAACCCGCGCGGCGGATTGGGCGCAAAAAATAAGAGCCGCAGAAAATGGCAAGCTGCCGGACTTCACCGACTACTCAAAGCTGATTCAGCAAAAAGTAGGTGCAGTGGGAGACACGGTTGCTCCAGCGATTGCCATGGCCAAGGGGCGTGCTATTGGGAAGTTGTACCAGGCGATTGGAAGCCGGGCTTTGCCAGAGCTGGACGATCTTTTCCGGGACCTTCCGTATTTTTTCAAGCGCGGCATGCTGGATGCCATAGACCAGGGCAAGGCGGAATTTCGAGCTGCTTCGAAAGACGAGTTGGCGACGTTCCGGAACAATCTCACAAAGATGCTGCAGCTTGATCAACAGATGAAACAGCTTCAGAACGACCATAACGTTGCCAAATCAACCCATGGCCATCGCTCCGAAAAAGCCCAGGGGCTGGTGGCTGAGTTCAAAGCAATCCGTGAACAGCACCGTAAAGTCGGTAAACATGTAGCGGCGGCACTTAGCCCGGTCGAGGAAATCGACACCGGCTTGAAACTGGAAACAGCTGTTACCGGTCGTGCTGGCCTGACGTTGGTTCTGCCGGCATTGGATCAGCAGGAATTGGGGCGATTGGTGGGGCATTTCCGGCAAGGGTTGGCTTCGGCTTCCCGAGTCAATTTGATGGGGGATGGGCTTGGGGTTTTGGTGTTCGTGGCTCAACTGGCAATCTTGTGGAATGTTTCTAGCAAGCTTGGTTCGGAGTCAGAAAGTCCGGAAGATAAACAGCGTCTTTATGAAAGTATGTGGGCGACCGCCGCCGCTGGTTTTCTGGCGTCTCAGGGCTTAATGGATACTGCATACAGTGCCAGAGCAAGGGCGCTGGCGGAGGCATGGCAGCGCAGCGCTGTTGCTAGTGTGCATATTCGAATGGGTAAATTACATGTATGGCTTGGTGGTCCTGCCTATCTGGCTGGCGTCATTAGTGCCGGCATAAGCGCTAACAAACACCGAGAAAACTGGTTGAGGGCAGTCCAGACCGGCAATGCCGAAGCTCAGGTTGGGGCAACATTGGGAATGATTGGCAGTGGGGGGTTGGTCGTTACCAATGCCTATGGGCTATCTCGAACTGGTCAGTCGTTTTTTCAGATTCTTGCCGCACGGGGGATGGAAAGCAAGGCCGTGGCTTGGGCCACCGCAGGCCGGACCTTGTCCGGTCTTTTTGCCCGCCTGAACGTGGCGGGGCTGGTATTTACGGTTTTCGAATTGGGCGGTACCTGGCTATACAACCGTTACAACCTTAGCGAGCGGGAAAAATGGCTGCAAACTACGCCTTGGTCACTAGAGTCTGAGCTTGTTCACGATAGCTCGCTTGAGGCTTATGCAGAAGCCTTTGCCCGGATTGGCGACAGTGTCACCCTTGATGAGGTGCCTGCAAAGGATGAAGAACCTTCTCGGTTGCAGCTGAGCTGCTACCGTTTACCTTCGGGCAGCCTGACCGAACCTTCGGAAGGCAAATCACCCTATCAGGTGTCAATCGCCGCATGGAGAATCCAGCCGGGGGAGCAGGGTATGTTCTCACTTCATCCGGAAACTTGGGTACCTTGTAGCGGTGCAATCATCGCTAGCCTAGATCAGCTGGTCGAAACCGCTCACCTGCAACTGGTCTTCAGACCCCCGGCCCATGAGAAAAACCGTTATGGAACGTTCACCAGCGAGCTCAGCCTGATGGTCAAAGTGGAGACGTTACAGGCAGATGGGGCTTACACAAGCTCTGTGTATATGCTGAAGGCGACTCCTGACAGCCGGTACCCCTTGACTCCCGTACAAGAGGCACCAAAAGCAGAGATCAACTGGCGGCAACTACGCCAGCCACTCATAGTAATGGATAGCGTTTGATGAATCCGAAATGTGCCCAGTCAGAGCAGACGCCCCGCGCGGGGCGTTCCGAGCCCTTTCCGAGCGGCCGGCTGACTTTTTTATCGCCCAGGCCTCTGCCTACAGGACTGCCACCAGTGGATCATGGCCATGCGGTGGGAGAGGTGAACGATAACCATATGGATTTTGGTACAGGGGTAACCTCTGCATTTGGTTGGCAAGCCACCTTGGGTATACCCTTTTTTTGCTTTTTACTTGGTGCTTTTGGTTTTCCAGTTATTTTTTATGGTCTTACAATCGCTCACGGTAAAGAATGGACTGCCGCAGTCGAAGTTTTTAAAGAGATGTATGACTACGGTTTCTGGATCGCTGTCTGGGGAGCTCTCTTTGGTTTCTTCATGCTCTCGCTTCCCCGCTGGTTGGCTTACGGCAGATTAAAAAACGTGATCCCCACCCGCTTCAACCGCCAACGCCGCGAAGTGTGTTTCGTCCCGGAGGGCCAAAAAGAACCGATTTTTGTCCCTTGGGAAGAACTGGTGGCCTGGGTCACGGAAGCGCAGGGCGTTACCGAATACGGCGTACAGCATCAGTATGGCTTTGGCATCGGTTTCTATCATCCGGAAACAGGCGAGAAATACACTCTGGAATTTGAAACTTACGGTCAACTCCAGGCTATTAGCAACTGGGAAGCAATTCGTGCCTACATGGAATACGAAGTCCACACTTTAAAAGAGATTCAGGATCCCTTGGATCTTCAAGACCCAGACGACCCGCCTTGGGAAGGTGTTCACGTTTTCCGCAATGCCCGAAAACGTCTTCATGATGAGTATCGGGTTGGCAAGCGCGGAGTGTTCTACCTGATTGGCTGGTACCTGTACCACCTCGTGACCTTCTGGACGATTCCGAACCGACTGGTGGAGTGGGAGGCCAAAAAAATCAAGCGCATGAGCCAAAAGACGCTGCCTAAAGCAATGTCTGGCTGGTCGAAACCACTGCCTGAAGAGCAGTGGGCAAAGCCCAGCGATGAATTGAAACGCCAGAGCAGGCGAGTGCTGGAACTGCAACAGGCCAACCCTCAAAGACCCATTATCGAAATCTTTGCTCAGATTAGCGAAGACACTTAAATCAATGTTCAGGGCGAACATGATGACCTAAGCAACGGACGCGATCTGCCTTCCCCGCCTTTCCTTTTATGCATCAACCGCATTGTTGCGCTGACTGTCTTAGCTTGGGCTATATTCAACGTCGAGGCCTACCTGATACACAGCCCATATGGCATGAATTCTGCAGGACCAAACTGCCTATTTGCCGCATTATCAACGACAGGAATCTAAACGCGCCTGCCAGTATACTTAAGTCACCCATGGATTCGCTGGTCGAGAGGGAGCGGCTTATTGAAACACACGAAAATGGCCCGTTTTTAACGGGCGCGCACTGAATGAGGGCGCTGCCCTCACTTTTAGGCTTAACGCCCAAGGAGTCTGCCGTGACCAGGCCGCGACTGATTATATTTTCTGATCTTGATGGAACCCTGCTCAACTATGACCGCCATTGCTGGCAGCAGGCATTGCCAGCGTTGAAGCGGGTTTCAGCGGCGGGTATCCCACTGATACTGAACTCCAGCAAAACCGCTGCGGAAATCCGTGAAATACGTCAGCAACTGGAAAACACCGACCCTTTCGTTGTTGAAAACGGTGCGGTCGTCGTTATCCCTGCGGATACTTTCGGCAACCACAATGAGAAAATCGTCCGTTTTGGAGCATCCAGAGCAGAGGTTTTAAAGGTGCTGGCCGGGCAAAGGATCGGTGGCGCACGTTTTCGGAGTTTTTTGGATATGTCGGATGACGAGCTGGCGCAATTAACGGGGCTGGACCCTGCTTCAGCCGCACGGGCCAGAGAGCGCGAAGGAACCGAGCCGCTGCTGTGGGAAGGCAGCGAGGACGAACGGTTACGTTTTGACGCAGCCCTACGTGCTGAAAACTTGCGCCTGGTAAAAGGCGGTCGATTCTATCATGCCATGGGCATTTTTGATAAGGCCGATGGGGCCCGTTTTTTGCTGGACAAATACAGAGAGCAATACCAGAGGCAGTATGGTGACCCGCCAATAATGGCCATTGCCTTGGGCGACAGCCCCAACGATCAGCAAATGCTGGAGGCCGCAGACATCCCGGTCGTCATTCGCGGGGTAAATAGCGACGAGGTGCAGTTGCCTTCCGAAAAGCATGCGATGCGCTCCCTCAAGCCCGGCCCTGAGGGTTGGAACGAGTGCGTACTCAATCTTCTGTTTGAGTACGGATACTAGTACTGCAAAGGAGGTCTGCCATGGGTGACTTTTATCAGAACGGCATTATCACCACGCTGCATAATCTTGTTCGCCGGCCGGTAGAAGATCTGGAAGCCGAGCTGATGACGTTTCGCAAGTCCCGGCCCATGTCGCTGGTGTTGCCGTCGCTGTATTCCGAATTGGAAGGGCCGGCGTTAAAGAACATTGTGCAAGAACTCACCAAGGTTCCCTATCTGGACCAGATCATTATCGGCCTGGATCGGGCCAATGAAAAACAGTACCGCCACGCTCTTGAGTACTTTTCTGACCTGCCACAGAATTTTAAAGTGCTGTGGAACGATGGCCCTCGCCTTCGTGCTATTGATCTGAAGCTTTGTGAACAGGGTTTGGCGCCGACGGAAATGGGTAAGGGCCGCAATGTCTGGTACTGCTTTGGTTATGTGTTGGCTTCCGGAGTGAGTGAGTCGGTTGCGCTGCACGATTGTGACATTCTGACGTATTCACGGGATCTGGTGGCGCGCCTGATTTACCCGGTGGCCAACCCCGGCTTTAATTATATGTTCTGCAAAGGCTATTACGCACGAGTCGCAGACGGCAAGATGAACGGGCGAGTGAGCCGTTTGCTGGTGACCCCGCTGATCCGTGCACTGAAGAAAGTGTGTGGCCCGAACGAATTTCTGGATTATCTGGACAGTTACCGTTACCCACTGGCCGGGGAGTTTTCATTCCGTACCGATGTGATCAACGACCTTCGGATTCCAAGCGACTGGGGGCTAGAGATTGGCGTGCTATCGGAAATGAAGCGGAATTACGCCACCAACCGGCTGTGTCAGGTGGATATTGCGGATGTGTACGATCATAAGCATCAGGAACTCTCACCGGAAGACGCCAGTGCCGGCTTGTCCAAAATGAGCATCGACATCGCCAAGGCGCTGTTCCGCAAATTAGCCACCAATGGCGAAATTTTTTCCAGTGAGAAATTCCGCACCATCAAAGCAAGCTATTTCCGCATTGCGCTGGATTTTGTGGAGACCTACCAGAACGACGCGATCATCAACGGCTTGACGTTTGACCGCCACAAGGAAGAGAAAGCTGTCGAGCTGTTTGCTCAAAACGTGATGCACGCTGGCGCCTATTTTTTGGATAACCCTATGGATACCCCGTTTATTCCGAGCTGGAACCGGGTCACTAGTGCCATTCCCGATATCAAAGAGCAGCTGCTCGAGGCCGTGGATCTGGACAATGAGGAGTATCGGGCATGAGCCAGGTGTTGAAATCCAAGCTGGTTAGCATGCTTGAGGCTGTTTATCCGGCGCTGGATTGTGACTTTCTTGCTGAGCGGCTACTGACAACGATGGGGTTGCGTCCAGACCAGCCTCCGCCGCCGGCGCACCAGAGCCACTGGAGTGAATCGGATGTGGTGCTTATTACCTATGCGGATACCGTGCAGCAGGGAGAGGAGAAACCGTTAGCGACCTTGCACCAGTTCCTGAATCGACACTTTTCTGACAGCGTGTCCGCCGTCCATATCCTGCCCTTCTTTCCTTACAGCTCCGATGACGGTTTCTCGGTAATGGATTACCTTGCGGTCAACGAGTCCCACGGTGGGTGGGAGGACATTGAGGCCATCGCACAAGACTTCAAACTGATGGCAGACCTGGTGGTCAACCATATGTCAGCCCGCAGTCGTTGGTTCGAAAATTTCCGTAAGCGAATAGACCCTGGTAAGGACTATTTTTTTGAGGGAAACCCCGGCGACGATTTGAGCGCCGTGGTCAGGCCGCGCACATCACCGGTTCTCACGCCGGTTCAGACAGACGATGGTGAGCGTTATGTGTGGTGCACTTTTAGCGAGGATCAGGTCGACCTTAACTTTGCCAACCCGCAGGTTCTGATCGAGTTTGCGGCCATTATCCGTTATTACCTTGAACGCGGCGTTGTTATCTTTCGGCTGGACGCCGTCGCTTTCCTATGGAAAGAGCCCGGTACGTCCTGCATTCACCTGCAACAGACCCACGAACTGATCAAGATTTTGCGTTTGCTGATGGAGCACCATAGCCCGGATGCGGTGGTGATTACGGAAACCAATGTGCCCAATCGCGAGAATCTCACCTATTTCGGCAACGCCAACGAAGCCCATGCAATCTATAATTTTTCTTTACCGCCGCTACTGATCAATACGCTGGTAACAGGTGACTGCAAACATCTGAAAACCTGGCTGATGAGCATGCCGCCGGCGCAGATAGGCACCACCTATCTTAACTTCATTGCGTCCCACGACGGGATTGGCATGCGCCCCACAGACGGCTTGCTGACCGAGGAGGAAAGGCAACGGTTTATCAATACCATGAACTCGTTCGGCGGGAAGGTGTCTTACCGGCGCACGCCCGACGGCCGGGATCAGCCCTACGAAGTGAACATTGCCCTGTACGATGCGTTAAAGGGCACCGCCGGGAACGGTGCAGACCATTGGCAGCTACAGAGATTTATGTGTGCGCACACGGTGATGCTCGCTTTGGAGGGGATACCCGCTTTTTACATACACAGTTTGCTGGCAACGGAAAACGATACCGCGCGGGTTGAGCATACCAGCCGTTTGCGTTCCATCAATCGCAGTCAGTGGCAGCTTGGCGATCTGGAGCGGGAGCTGGATAACCCGCTGAGCCACCACAGCAAAGTCTGTCACGAACTGAAACGCCTGATTGCGATCCGCCGTGGGCAAGCGGCGTTTCATCCCAATGCGACCCAGTTTACCTTGCACCTTGGGCTAAAGCTGTTCGGCTTCTGGCGCCAAAGTATGCGGCGGGATCAGTCTATTTTCTGCATTCACAATATCAGTGACGAGATACAGCAGGTGGCGCTTAGTGATATCAACCTGATTGGCACAGATAATTGGTTTGACTTGATCTCTGGTATGCCCATAGAGAACCTGTCGGGCAGTATCACACTGAAGCCGTATCAGAGTGTCTGGTTGTCTAATCGCAAGTAGGGCAGAATGCCTTCATGCCCAAAACGCTTGCCCTTCGACAACCCAGAATACTCCTGCTTTCGGCCTATGACGCAGGCAGCCATCGTCGCTGGCGAGAGCAGTTGGTGCTTAGCCAGCCGGAATTTGAATGGCATGTGCTTGCCCTATCGCCGAGATTTTTCCGCTGGCGGATTCGAGGTAACGCGCTGACCTGGCTGAGCGAGCCGCTGTTGAAGGAGCATTGGGACCTGCTGTTAGTGACGTCCATGGTTGATCTGGCGTCAGTTCGGGGTTTTCATCCGAACCTGGCCCATACGCCAGCGTTGCTTTATATGCATGAAAATCAGTTTGCCTATCCGGCATCCGATGGCCAGCACAATAGCATTGATCCTCAAATGGTGAACTTATACAGCGCTATTGCTGCCGATACCGTGCTGTTCAACAGCGACTGGAACCGGCGCAGCTTTCTTGAGGGTGTTGAGCAACTCTTCCGGCGATTGCCCGATGGTATCCCGGAGGGAACTTTCGAACTCATTTCCGCGAAATCCCGGGTTCTGCCGGTCCCCATCGACGACCCTGTGTTCCTCAGTGAAGCGGAACGCCAGAGCCTTGAGGCGGGCGAGCGTTTATGGCGCAATGGCCTTGAGCCCGAGCCTGGTGCATTACCCCTAAGAATTGTGTGGGCGGCGCGCTGGGAATACGACAAGGGTCCTGACCGGCTGCTCGCGATTCTGCAGGAGCTTGAGCGCAGAGCGTTGAGTTTTCAGGTCTGTGTCCTTGGTGAAAGTTTCCGCAAAGTCCCTGAAGCCATGACCACTATTCAACAGCAGTTTGCTCACCGACTCGTGCAGTTTGGGTACGCATCGAGCCGCAGCGAGTATTACGAGTGGCTGGGGAGTGCGGACGTGATTCTTTCAACCGCGTTACATGAGTTTCAGGGGCTGGCGGTGCTTGAGTCGGTGGCCGTTGGCTGTGTGCCCATTGTGCCGGCAAGGGAAGTCTACCCGGAGTTGTTTGCACCGGAATACTTGTATCCGGACTGTGGCGACGACATTCCGGCCGAGGCGGCTCATGCAGCGACGTTGATTGAAAAGCAGGCTGTGGATGGCCATGGTGACCGATTAACAGTGCCATGTGTGCAGCGTTTCAGCCTCGGTGCATTGAAGCCGAAATATGAGGCGTTACTGTTAGAAGCACTCTTTTGAAGCCGTGAATATTGCGCTCTTGCCAGAGAATGTCGCCATTCACGGCCAGGTTTTCGGCACAACAAACACCCGGTCTGTTTCCAGCCAGTTTCCCGTTTGGTGATCTCGCCGCATTATGGCGAACAGCTGCGGAACCACTTTGCTCTCAACACGTTCCAGTGCTTCCAGAACATGTTCGATATCCGGCTGTTCGCTTTGACACCAGTTGCCAATCCAGTGAGGTTTGTTGAGTACAACCCAGTGTGACGTGTTCAAGGCTCTTGCGTCATGGGCGTACATCCAGCGCCCGCGCAAATGGTCCGCCGGAACATAATCCGGGGTTACCACGAGCTGGTCGTCTGGATAGAAAAGATACCCTGGCATAAATATTCGCGGAGTCAGCGGGCCTGTTATATGGGATTCTGCGAGCAGGGCAAGAGTTTCTGGTAGCAGTGTGCGGCGGCTCTGTTGTTCCAGCAGGCTGGTTGTTTTCACGTCCAGCCGGTCGCGAGCGTTGGGGCCGTACCAGAGTGTTGAGCCCGTGAGTTCTGACACGCCGAGATAGAACTTGATAGCGATCTCGTGGTGTTCAATGCGGTCGTTTGTCCGGTTGTCGACCACGAAATCCAGTTCGCCAATGGTGCGCCCGCGTGATTGGATCTGCTGGTTTTTTAGCAGAATTGGCCAGCCGAGCAAGTCTTCGAGCAAAACTTGATACAGCCGCTCGAAATAGAAGCCTAATCTGCGCTGTGGCGGTTCAAACAGTATGGGTGGTGCCGTTTTTGTGTCCTGATCCCAGGCTTTAAGAATATTGGTGTAGCCCGAGGGCAGATACTGTGCCGGTGTAAAGGTGACTGGCGAGCGCATCAGCTGCGGGGTTTGGCACAGCCATGCGAGATGCCTGATGGCCGGCGTTCGGTAACTGTTGATTAAAGGAAAGACGTGGTTTGCATCCATTCGCCCAGAATACCGTAAACTGTTCGGTAATAAAGGTGCGAGTGTTCTGCGGGGCGGCCGCCGAACCGAGAAGACTTGCTGCGTTAAGCGATAAAAAAGAACGGGAGAAAGTATGCAATACCTTCACACCATGATCCGGGTGAGCAATCTGGATGACACCCTGCATTTTTTCTGTGACTTGCTGGGAATGAAAGAAGTCAGTCGAAAAGACAGCGAAAAAGGCCGTTTTACCCTGGTATTTCTCGCTTCGCGAGACGACGAAGCGCGAGTCAAAGCGGATCGCGCACCGTCGTTGGAACTGACCTATAATTGGGACCCGGAAGAGTACAGCGGCGGCCGAAACTTCGGCCATCTGGCCTATCGGGTCGACGACATTTATCAGTTGTGCGAGCACCTGCAAGCCGGCGGCGTTACCATTAATCGCCCGCCCCGTGACGGCTATATGGCATTCGTGCGCTCGCCCGACGGTATTTCTATTGAGCTGCTGCAGAAGGGTGAGGCGCTTGCACCCCGTGAACCCTGGGCCAGTATGGAAAACAGCGGTAGCTGGTAAGGGGCACAATAATCAGCGCGGAAAAGGAATCCTGCGCTTGGCATACAAGGAGAGTAAGAATGGAAGATTGGCAAGGATGCCTCGCACCGCAATGCCAGAATGCGCTGGCGAATGCGCGCGCGCTGGTATTAAAGCGCGGCGGAGCGGCGATTACCGTTGAAGATTTTTTGCTGGCTCTGCTTGACAGTTGCCAAAGCCTTAGTCGTTTTTTGACAACCTGCAGTATCGACCTTGATGAGTTGACGCGCACGGTGCAGTGCGAACAGCCGGTTGTTACCGGGGTGTCTGCGGAAGGTTTACTGTCTAGCCAGCTGGTGCATTGGTTTGCCAGAGCGCGTGAGTTGAACGACGCGCCCTGGTTAGACTGGCCGGTGCTGCTGCAAACCCTTACCCATAAAACAGAACGCTTGCAGGAAAAAGCGTACGTTGCGGTGTTGGAGCGGGTGTCGGCCTGGCCACCCAGCGTCGACGAGCTGACAATCAAGGCAGCGTCTAGCTCTGCCGGTGTGCCCATGGTGGTGGCACAGGTGGATTGGATTGAGCTTGCCCATACCGTAGCGGTAGAAATCAGCACAAACCCTGAAACGTTGTTGTGGGTGAAAGGCCCTCGGGGCGGTGGTAAAACCTGCTGGCTGGAAAGTGTATTGCCATTGCTGGGTATCGACTACAAGCGACTGAATTTGCGCTGCGAGTCAGACGTGCTGACGCTTGCCGAAGGCGCCCGGCACAGGCTGCGCTCGCCTCAACACTGCGGAGGGTGGCCCCTGTTGGTGATGGACGGCCTGGCGCCCCAGGATCTTTTGCAGCTGGTGGGCCGGCCTGGCAGTGTCGTGGGCGACGTGCTGGCCGCTTGGGGCGGGCCCATGTTGCTGCTGGCTGATGAGCGCATAAAGGCCAAGGCGCAGCATATTGATCAACTACAGCTGTGCCTGGGTCGCTCGCTGACCATCACGATACTGCCGCCCTGTGGCGCTGGCCAGCTCTACGCTATTGTGGTGGCTCATCAACCGGCGATAGAGCGTCAGTGGAATATAGAGCTGGAGCCTGCGGCGATTGATTTCGCTGTTGCGCGGCGCCACCGGTTTGAATGCTGTCCGGGCAAGCTGCTGGTGTGGTTTAAGCGCGCGGCTGCGAGCCTGAATCTGTTTGCCTTGCGTGGTAGCAGCGAATCTGTCGCTTTAGCAGCACAAATTCAAACTCTGGAGTGTCAGCGCCTGGTGGCCCATGCGCGCCAGAGCAGTATTGGCGAGCCGGACCTGGCGCTGGAAAAGCTGCTTTGGCAACAACAGGTCGCAGCAGGCGACTGGCATCAGCGTCATGCGCGCGGAAGCTTGCGAAAGCTGGGCGTTGCTGATTTGCAGGCCGAGCTGAAATGTCGGCTTGCAGCGAATTCAGCGGGCGTTCACACTGTTCACCATTAGGCGCAAGGACGCAGGTGTTGAACCCTTGTCATCAGTTTTAAAATTGTTGGGAGATTGTTTGGGTGCAGGATTTGGAAATTTATATACGCGACCTTGAAGCCGGGGCAGTATCGCGCTGGTTGTCTGATCAATTAGGTCAGGTGTCGCTGGATGACGAGGTCATAACCGGTTTTGTGAAAGGTTACGCCCGTTACGATGGTCATACGCTGTCGTTGTCGCTCTACCCGGGTGCTGGTGGCAAACGCTTTACGTGTCTGGTGATTGAGGGGCCATCGCTGCCCTGGAACAGCGATTTGGATTGCGCTCGCAGTGCTTGGCGCGCGATCGGTGGTGAGCTACGTTGCAGCCCGGGTAATTGGGCCGAAGGCGACGACGCCACTGAAGAAAGATGGTGGCGAATTGATGAGCGTGGTGAGCTTCCGGCCATATGGAATTAATAGAAAAGCGTAATTAGTAGAAAAACGAATTAGTAAAAGAATAGAAAAAAGGGATGGGGCTTTTGGCCCCATCCCTTTTTTGTTCTAACAGCGAAGGAAAACGTGGTGTAGATTACTCGCTGAGAATTGACACGTTATCGGCCTGCAGGCCTTTGTCGGCGTCAATTACGCTAAAGCGCACCAGCTGACCCTGGCGCAAAACGCGGCGACCACTGCCACGAATAGCGCGGAAGTGAACAAAGATTTCATCACCGCTGTCGCGAACAATAAAGCCGAAGCCTTTTTTCACGTTGAACCATTTAACGGTGCCGTCTTCGTCGCCCTCAGGGGTGTTGTCGTCGAAGTCGTCATCGTCATCGTGGTGCATGTTACCGCTTTTTTGAGCCGGTACATGGGCACGACGAGGCGTTGCGGGTGCGCGGGGTTGAGCGGCTTTAGCGGGCGCAGCGACCGGTCGTTTGGTGCTGGCCACAACAGTGATAAAGCCAGCGATGGCAAATATCACCACGGCAATCACGTAAGCGGCAATGCCCTGGGCGCTGCCCAGAACGAAGGGGGTGCTGTTGGCCACGGTACTGGTTTCAGACTGGGACAGAATCTGGAACAGCTCCGGGGAAAAGGAAACCAGCAAAAAGCCGAGAATAAAGGGAGCGGGAATCGCGATCAATAAGGCAGCAACGATCGCTTTGGCTGGATTACGCATGTGAATTGAAAATCTCCTGAATGATAACGCTAACGATAAATAACCGGATATGGGGTAAAATGACACTTCCGGCTGCATGAAGGCGGCATCTTAACAGATAACGGCAGGAACTCACTAAAACCATGACGGATAAACGACTGGAACATCGGCTTGACGAGCTGGAAATGCGGATTGCGTTTCAGGATGACGTAATAAACACGCTGAGCGAGCAGATGGCGACTCAAGAGCTGGAGCTGCGTCAGCTTTGGGAAGCCAAACAGTTACTGCACAGGCAGTTGAAAGAAGTGTCTGGCTCTAACCTTCGCAGTGAAGAAGAAGAAACCCCGCCGCCCCATTACTGAAGCGGCAGAGCGTTAACGCTTCACATGGCCACTGTATGCGCCAGGCAAGGTACTTTTCAGGCCAATAACTCCACCAGAATTTCTTCGTAAATCTGCGACAAGGTATCCAGGTCGTCTGCGCTGACGCATTCATTTACTTTATGAATGGTCGCGTTTATGGGGCCCAGTTCCACCACCTGAGCACCCGTAGGCGCGATAAAGCGGCCGTCGGACGTGCCGCCAGACGTAGACAGCTCGGTTTCACGGCCGCAGACTCTGGCAATGGCCGCTGTTGACGCCGACACCAGCGCGCCTTTGTCGGTCAGAAACGGTCGGCCACTCAAATGCCACTGCAAATCGTAATTCAGCGAGTGTCTCCCCAACACTGCCACAACCCGCTCCTCCAGGCTTTCGGCGGTGCTTTCCGTACAATAGCGGAAGTTGAAGTGCACCAGGCATTCGCCGGGAATCATATTACTGCCGGTGCCGGCTTCCACCTTGGTAATCTGAAACGTGGTGGGCGGAAAGTAATCGTTGCCGTTGTCCCAGAATTCCTGCGCCAGATCGTGCAGCGCGGGAGCTACTTTATGTATCGGGTTTTCGGCCAAGTGCGGGTAGGCCACGTGGCCTTGCACGCCGTGAACCGTCAAGTAGCCGTGCAATGAGCCGCGGCGGCCATTTTTGATCGTATCGCCCACATTAACCGTGCTGGACGGCTCGCCGATTAGGCACCAGTCGATCTTTTCGTTGCGGGCTTCCAGGGTTTCAATCACTTTTACGGTGCCATCACCAGCGGGACCTTCTTCGTCGCTGGTGATCAGCAACGCAATGGAACCGCGGTGGTTCGGGTGCTTGCCCACAAAGCGTTCGCAGGCGGTAACAAAGGCCGCCAGACTGCCTTTCATATCAGCGGCGCCGCGGCCGTGCAGCATGCCGTCTTTTATAATCGCTTCAAACGGTGGTATTGCCCAGTTTTTTTCCGGGCCCGTGGGCACGACGTCGGTGTGCCCGGCGAAAGCCAGAACCGGTTCTTCCGAACCTTTTCGAGCCCATAGATTGTCGGTGGTGCCAAAGCGCAGGTTTTCTTCGGCAAAGCCCAGAGGTGCAAGGCGCGACATCATCAGCGGCTGACAGCCGGCGTCGTCGGGTGTCACCGACGGCCGGCGAATCAGATCCATTGCCAGCTTTAGGGTCGGTGACAGGGCCTTATTGGGTATAGTAGTCATAAAGGCCCCGATTAGTTGTTGGCGTGCAGCTCGTGGTTCAGCTCAATGGCCGACTTGTTGGTTTTACATTCTACTGCACCGTTTTCACTGTTGCGACGGAACAGCAGCTCTGACTTGTTGGCCAGATCACGGGCTTTGACGACTTCCACCAATTTGCCTGCGTCGTCTAGAAGCGCCACTTTGGTGCCGGAAGTCAGGTACAAGCCGGCTTCTACGGTGCAGCGGTCGCCCAGGGGAATGCCAATACCGGCGTTGGCGCCAATCAGGCAGTTTTCGCCCACTGAAATAATGATGTTGCCGCCGCCAGACAATGTGCCCATGGTGGAACAGCCGCCGCCCAGGTCAGAGCCTTTGCCTACCATTACGCCGGCTGAAATACGGCCTTCGATCATGCTGGTGCCTTCGGTACCGGCGTTGAAGTTGATAAAGCCTTCGTGCATGACGGTGGTGCCCTCGCCCACATAGGCGCCCAGGCGAACTCGTGCGGTGTCGGCAATACGCACGCCCTGGGGCACTACGTAGTCCGTCATCTGCGGGAACTTATCTACCGATTTTACTTCCAGAGTGCGGCCTTCAAGGCGCGCTTGCAGCTGGCGCTCAGGAAGTTCGGCCAGATCAATGGCGCCTTCGTTGGTCCACGCCAGATTTGGCAGCAGGCCAAATATGCCGTCTAGTTTTAGGCTGTGGGGCTTTGTCAGGCGGTGAGATATCAGCTGCAGCTTAAGGTAAACCTCGGGCGTGCTGCTGGCGGTATCGTCGGTTTCCAGTAAGGTGACGACGACCGGGCGTTCGCTGCTGGCGGCTTTTTCGGCTAACGAGGCCTGTTCGGTCTGGCCAATTTGACGCAGGCTGCTTGCCAGCTTGCTCAGTTGCTTGGTGTTGGCGCTGATGGCCTGATTGCCACCTTGAAAGTCTAGAGCGCTGCGAACTGCGTCTAGCAGCGTTTCATCGGGGATTATCAAGGGCTGTTGATAAAAAACTTCCAGCCATTCGCCCTGATTGTTCTGTGTGCCGATACCAATACCGAATGCAAAGCTCATCGGGTGTGTGTTCCTGTTTTGTCAGTGAATTATGTTTTGTGATGTCAGGCTAATGTCAGTGATTAAAGCGCGCTGCCCAGTCGTCGGCATTAAAGCCGACCGTCACCGCACCTTGAAACTCCACCACGGGCCGTTTGATGATAGAAGGGTTTTCCAAGATGACGTGATGGGCGGAAGCCGCATCGATGCCCTCACGAATGCCCTCTGGCAATTTGCGCCAGGTAGTGCCGCGGCGGTTTAGCAGGGCCTCCCAGCCGGCCGAATGCTCCCAGGTGGCAAGCAGCTCGCTGCTCAATCCGTCTTTTTTGAAATCATGAAACTGGTATTCAATGCGGCGCTCGTCTAGCCATTTTCGGGCCTTTTTTACCGTGTCACAGTTGCGAATGCCGTACAGTTTTATCACGAATTTGCTCTTACAAAAGCCACAATTCGCTCCGCAGCTTCGACGCACTCCTGCAAAGGCGCCACTAACGCCATGCGTATGCGGTTTTCACCCGGGTTGTAACCATCCACAGTGCGCGACAGGTAACGTCCTGGAAGCACGTGTACATTTTGTTGCGCCGAAAGCTCACGGGCAAACACTTCGTCATTCATTCCCGCCGGAGTTTGCGGCCATAAATAGAACCCGGCGTCTGGAAAATCGACGTCCATCACCTGGCGTAAAATAGGCACTACGGCTTCAAACTTGGCGCGATAAGCGCGGCGGTTTTCTTTTACGTGCTCTTCGTCGCCCCAGGCGGCAATGCTGGCCAATTGGTTGTGGATGGGCATGGCGCAGCCGTGGTAGGTGCGGTATTTCAAGAAGCCTTCAAGAATGTGCGCATCACCGGCAACAAAACCAGAGCGAAGGCCTGGCAGATTGCTTCGTTTAGACAGGCTATGAAACACCACACAGCGGGCAAAATCGTTGCGGCCAATGGCTGCGCACGTTTGCAGCAAGCCTTCAGGAGGGTTGGCTTCATCCGGGTAAAGTTCGGTGTAGCACTCATCGGAGGCCACAATAAAGTCGTGCTTATCAGCCAATTCAAGCACCCGGACCAGGGTGGCGCGTGGAATGACTGACCCGCTGGGGTTGCCCGGCGAGCATAAAAACAGAACCTGGCACTGCTGCCAGACCTGCGGGTCAATGGCATAAAAATCCGGAATGAAGCTATTGCTGCCGTCGCAGGCCAGGTAAACCGGTGTGGCACCGGCCAGGAAAGCTGCGCCTTCATAGACCTGATAAAACGGATTTGGGCTGACCACTGTGGCTGGCTTGCTACGGTCGACCACCGCCTGCACCAGTGAGAAAATGCCTTCGCGGGTGCCGTTCACCGGCACTATATGGTGGGCTGCGGTTAGCGAACCTGGTGCCAACGCAAAGCGTTTTGTGGCCCATTGGCTGATGGCTTCGCGCAGCTCGTCGGTGCCTTTTGTGGTGGGGTAGTTACCAAGCCGGGCTAGATTGTCTGCTACTACCTGCTTTATAAACTCCGGTGCAGGGTGCTTGGGCTCACCAATACCCAGGGAGATGGAATCCAAGTGCGCGGGCCCGGTCACGCCGGCTTTCAACTTTGCCAGTTTTTCAAACGGGTATGGGTGAAGTCGGTCTAAATCGGGGCTCATCGAATGTTATCCAAAGTTTTACACAAGTCGTCCTGCAAGGCCTGGCAGGCAGCGGGGTCGAACAGCGCGTTACCGTTCTCGTCGGTCACAAAGAATACGTCTTCCACTCGTTCGCCTAGCGTAGCAATTTTTGCGGTGGTCAGGCGTACCTTGTGCTCCAACAGAACCTGCCCTATCCGGGCCAGCAGGCCGGGGCGGTCGGGGGTGATTACTTCCAACACAGTGCGCAGATTAAAGCTGTCATTAGACAGCAGTACCTCAGTGGGAAAAGCAAAGTGCTTCAACTGCCTTGGCGTGCGTCGGTGGATAATGTCCGGGTAGTCCTCGGGGTCGTCCAGTTCTTCAATCAGCCGACTTCTTACCCGTTCTTTGCGATCCGGGTCTATCCCCAGGGGTTGGCCGTGGTCGTCCAGCACCACGTAGGAGCTGATGGACCAAGGCCCGTCACTGGAGCTAATACGGGCATCCACAATGTTCAGATTTAATTGCTCCAACACCGCAGTCGTGGCGGCAAACGAAGCGGTGCGGTTTTTCATATAAATGATGATCTGTGAATAACCGTCAGTCGGACCACCGCGGGTATCACGAATAAGCACCAGTGGGTCTGCATCATCGCCATGGCGGATAATGGCCGCGGTTTGCCAGGCGATGTCGATGGTGGAGTCCTGAAGAAAATAGTCTTCGTCTACCGTGTTCCATAGATTATCAATCTGGGCGTCGCTGAAATGCTGGGCGCGCAGAATCTCACGGGCCTCGGATTGTGTAGCGTTGACCCACTCCTGACGATCTATGCGGGTGTCAGTGCCGCGGCGCAGAGCCCTTTCTGTTTCTACATACAGCTGCCTTAGCAGCGAGGCGCGCCACGTGTTCCAAAGTTTGGGGTTGGTGGCGCTAATGTCGCACACGGTCAGAATGTACAGGTAATCCAGGTGCGCCTGGCTGAGCACAGCGCGGGCAAACTCGTGAATGATGTCCGGGTCAGAAATGTCTTTGCGTTGGGCTGTCATCGACATCAGCAGATGATTTTCCACCAGCCAAGACGCCAGTTGGGTGTCGCGATCGCTTAGATGGTGGCGCTTGCAGAAGGCTTCGGCGTCAATAGCGCCCAGCTCTGAATGATCGCCACCGCGACCTTTGGCTACATCGTGATAGAGCCCGGCAATAAACAGAGTTTCCAGTTTTGGCAGACGATGAATCAGCCTTGAGGCTAGCGGGTAGTCTTCACTGTTGGTGGAGTTGTGTAGGCGCACCATGTTACGGATAACGCCCATTGTATGCGCGTCCACCGTGTAAATATGGAACAGGTCGTGTTGCATCTGCCCGATAATGCGGCCAAATTCCGGCAAATATCGGCCCAGCACGCTGTATTTCTTCATGGTAACCAGAGTTTGATCGAGCTTGTCTGGCGTACGCAGCAGTTCCATAAACAACGATGTGACCGCCAAATTCGCGCGAAAGGCGTCGTCAATCAGGTGGCGGTGGGCCCGCAGTGAACGAATAGTGGTAGCGCGTATGCCGCGAATAGCCGGGTTCTGCGCCATCAGCACAAACAACTCCATAATCGCGAAGGGCGCGTAGGCGAATACTTGGTTGTTGATGGCTTCAATATAGTGATTGCGAATCTGGAAACGCTTGTTAATGGGCTGGATAACATCTTTCTGCCCACTGCCCAAAATGGCCTCATCATAATGCTGCAGAATCACGTCGGTCAGCTCGGCTAGAGCCAACACTGCGCGGTAGTAAGATTGCATCATCAGTTCAACGTCCAGGCGCTCGCCTTTATCCTGGAAGCCCAGCATATTGGCCAGGCCGCGCTGATAGTCAAATAGCAGACGGTTTTCATTGCGTTTGGCCAGCAGCTGCAGTCCGTATCGAAGCCGCCACAGCAGGGTCTCACCCTTGCGCAGAATCTGGTGCTCGTCTTCGGTCAGCACGCTGAACTGGGTTAGGTCAGCCGTGCTGTGCAAGCCGAAGTGGCGTTTGGTTATCCAGCCGATGGTCTGGATATCGCGCAATGCGCCGGGGGCGCCTTTTATATTAGGTTCCAGATTGTATTCGGTGTTGCTGTACTTGGTGTGGCGCTCTTCCTGCTCTGCACGCTTGGCAATGAAATACTCGCGGTCGGTGCTTATTTCATCTGAGAAAGCCAACTCTGACAGCTCCCTGCGCAAATCGTCTGGCCCGGCGATGGTGCGGGTTTCCAGTAGGTTGGTCAGAATGGTGATGTCGCCGCGAGCGGCATCGGTACTTTCGTCAATGCTGCGTACGCTGTGGCCAATGTCCAGCTTCAAGTCCCACAACAGGGTAATGAACGCGCCAAGGTCATCACGCCATTCGGGGGCGGTGCCCGTGCGGGTCAGAATCAGCAAGTCAATGTCGGAGTAGGGGTGCAGCTCGCCGCGGCCGTAACCGCCCACGGCAATTAACGCCACGTTGTTGGAGCGCGCTAGCGGATAGCGATTCCAGATGTGGAGCAATACGGTATCGACCGTGTCAGAGCGTGCTTTTACCAGTGCTCGAATATCCGCGCCCTGTTCAAAAGCGGCCGCGTCTGCCTGCTGTCGCTCCTGCAACAGCGTGCGGGCGGCGGAAACCGGTGAAGCGTCATGGCTAATGCGGTGTTCCAGCTCGCCCGCTGTCATTTAAAACGACTCTTCTTTGCGTTTGGTCAACACTTCATGACCGTCTGCAGTCACCAGAATGGTGTGTTCCCACTGGGCTGAAAGTTTGCGGTCTTTGGTGACCGCGGTCCATTCGTCTGGCAGCAGTTTGGTGTGGTACTTGCCTTGATTGATCATCGGTTCGATGGTGAAAATCATTCCTTCCTTTAGTTCCAGGCCTGTGCCAGCTTTGCCGTAATGCATTACCTGGGGCTCTTCATGAAACACCTGGCCAATGCCGTGGCCACAATAGTCACGAACCACAGAGAACCGGTGCTTTTCAGCGTGCTGTTGGATTACATGGCCGATATCGCCAAGGCGGGCCCCGGGCTTAACCAGTTCGATACCTTTATACATGCACTCCTGGGTAATCTGGATCAAGCGCTCGGTGCCGGGCTTGGGTGTGCCAACCGCCCACATTTTACTGGTGTCGCCGTGGTAGCCATCTTTTATAACGGTGACATCAATATTGATGATGTCACCGTCTTTCAGCACTTTTTGCTCGGTGGGAATGCCGTGGCAAACCACGTGGTTCACCGATGTGCAGATGGATTTCGGGAAGCCCTTGTAGTTCAGCGGCGCCGGAATAGCTTGCTGCACGTTCACAATGTAGTCGTGGCAGAGCTGGTTTAGATGTTCGGTGGTCACGCCGGGTTTGACGTGCTCGTGGATCATCTCCAGAACTTCCGCGGCAAGCTTTCCGGCTACGCGCATTTTTGCTATGTCTTCCGGGGTCTTAATGGTGACCTGCATCAGCTTTCCTATTAAAAGAAATGAATCAAGCTGCTATTTTAAGGCTCATGGGCACAAGGTACAACTTCAGAGAACAAGCGGCTTCAGCACAAAACTAATGGCATTGCGCGCCATAAATATGGTATAAACGCGCCCGCTGGAAACGAATCCAGCAAATTCACACACGAGTCGACACGTTGCTCCAGGGTGCCTGCGGTTGTTGAAAACCGCACATAGGTTGGTGCAATCGGATTCGTGGAGGTCTAACCCGAAGTCACAAGGTAACTATAATGGCTCAAGTACATATGCGTGACCTGCTTAAAGCAGGTGCTCACTTTGGACACCAGACTCGCTACTGGAATCCAAAAATGTCGAAGTACATCTTCGGCGCCCGTAACAAGATTCACATCATCAACCTGGAACAGACCGTTCCGGCTATGAACGATGCTCTTAAATTCGTTGCGAAGCTGACCGAGAACAAGAACAAGATTCTGTTCGTAGGTACCAAGCGCGCCGCTGCGAAGATCATTAAAGAGGAAGCAGAGCGTTCAGGTCAACCTTTTGTGAACCACCGCTGGTTGGGCGGCATGCTGACCAACTACAAAACCATTCGTCAGTCGATTCACCGCTACCGCGAACTGCAAGCGCAGAGCAAAGACGGTACTTTTGACAAGCTGACCAAGAAAGAAGCGCTTGAGCGCAGCCGCGAAATGGACAAGCTTGAGCGTTCCATTGGTGGTATCAAGGATATGGGCGGCCTGCCCGATGCCTTGTTCGTGATAGACGTTGACCACGAGCGTATCGCTATCAAGGAAGCCAACAAGTTGGGTATTCCTGTTATTGGTGTGGTTGACACCAACAGCAACCCTGACGGTGTTGATTACGTAATTCCGGGTAACGATGATGCCATCCGTGCTATCCAGATTTACGTGAAAGCGGTTGCCGACACCTGCCTGGAATCGGTCAACGTTGGCGCAGACGAGTTTGTTGAAATTAGCGAAGAAGCTCCAAGCGCAGCACCTGCTGCAGAATAAGGCTTGAGCGCTTGCTGCAGAATAGAGCTTGAGAGCAACGCTTGATTTGCTCTGAGATTCAAAGCGTGCCCGGACAGGTTCCGGGCAGGTTTTCCTACCGAATTCGGAAATTTTAAGAGGACCCAACATGGCTGCTATTACCGCTGCAATGGTCAAAGAGCTGCGTGAGCGCACCGGCCTTGGCATGATGGAATGCAAAAAAGCTCTGGTTGAATCGGAAGGCAGTGTAGACGCCGCGATTGAAGAGCTGCGCAAATCATCTGGCCTGAAGGCTGCTAAAAAAGCCGGCCGTACCGCCGCTGAAGGTGTTTCGCTTATCAAGATTTCAGACGACCACACCGTGGGCCTGATTTTGGAAGTGAACTCCGAAACCGACTTTGTTGCCCGTGATGATAATTTCATCAATTTCGCCAACGAAGTGCTAGAAGTTGCGTTCAAAAAGAACGAAACCGACGTTGCTGTGTTGATGGCGGGCGATCTGGAATCCAAGCGCGAAGCGCTGGTCCAGAAAATTGGCGAAAACATCACTGTACGTCGCATTGTGCGCATTGAAGGCGCGGTTGTGGGCGGCTACGTTCACAGCACCAACAAGATTGCGGCCGTGGTTGCTTTGACCGCAGGTGACGCAGAGCTGGCCCGCGATATCGCCATGCACGTTGCTGCGGTAAACCCGCGCATCGCCAAGCCTGAAGACATGCCGGTTGAAGAGCTGGAGGAAGAAAAGGCGATCATCAAGGCGCAGCCGGATATGGCAGGCAAGCCGGCTGAAATCGTTGAAAAAATGATGGGCGGTCGCATCAAGAAATACTTGGCTGAAAACAGCCTGATTGAGCAGCCATTCGTTAAAAACCCGGAGCAAACCGTGGGTCAGCTGGTGACAGCAGCCGGTGGCGAGCTGATTGGTTTCCTTCGAGTAGAAGTAGGCGAAGGCATTGAGCGGGAAGAAGTCGACTTTGCTGCCGAGGTTGCTGCCGCATCCGGTATCAACAAAGGCTGATTTCAGCTTCGGAAGCTGCCTGATTGATCGGTAGCTTCGTTCAAGTCTGCCACGTTAGCCGGTTTTCCGGCTCTCGTGGCGGGCTTGTATCTGAGATGTCCCTTTTTTTGCCGAAGGTTATGTCAAATACAAGCCTGCCGCATCGCGCCGCCGCTTTGCGCCGCAGCCAATAGACCAGAAGGGGATCCGCATGTCGACAACGTTCAAAACTCAGCCCAGATACAAGCGTATCCTGTTAAAACTCAGCGGTGAGGCCCTGATGGGTGATCTTGGTTTCGGTATTGATCCCAAGGTTCTGGACCGCATGGCGCTGGAAATTGGTGCGCTGATTGGTATTGGTGTGCAGGTTGGCCTGGTGATTGGTGGCGGCAATCTGTTCCGTGGCGAAGCCTTGAGCGCTGCTGGTATGGACCGCGTTAGCGGCGACCATATGGGCATGCTGGCCACCGTAATGAACGGCCTGGCCATGCGTGACGCCCTGGAGCGTTCCAACATCCGCACCCGTGTTATGTCGGCCATCCCCATGAGTGGTATTGTGGAGCATTACGATCGCCGCCGCGCTGTGCGCGATCTGAAAGATGGAGACGTGGTTATTTTCTGTGCAGGTACCGGCAACCCCTTCTTTACTACCGATTCTGCGGCCTGCTTGCGCGGTATCGAAATCGAAGCCGACGCAGTACTGAAGGGCACCAAGGTAGACGGCGTGTATTCAGCCGACCCCTACCTGGACAGCACGGCGGTAAAATACGATTCTCTGACTTATGATGAAGTATTGGATAAAAAACTGGGCGTGATGGACTTAACAGCGATCTGCCTGGCGCGCGATCACGGCATGCCGCTGCGGGTATTCGATATGAATAGCCCCGGCGTTCTGACCCGCATCGTGACAGGCGAAAAAGTAGGTACTCTTATTGAATAACCGATTGAATAGTTGATTGACTGATCGATCGGATAGTTGATTGAATAATCCGGCAGGGTCCGGTTTTACGAACAAATAGAGGGTTGGCAAGTGATTAACGAGATCAAAACGGAAGCTGAAACCAAAATGACCAAGAGCATCGAAGCTCTGGCGTCAGCGTTTAACAAAATCCGAACCGGCCGCGCGCATCCTTCCATTCTGGACAGCGTGATGGTGAATTATTACGGCCAGGAAACGCCGTTGAGGCAGGTAGCCTCGGTGACTGTGGAAGACAGCCGAACATTGACGGTGTCACCTTGGGAAAAGAACATGGTTCCGCAGATTGAAAAGGCCATCATGACCTCTGATTTGGGTCTTAACCCGTCAACCAGCGGTGATCTTATTCGGTTGCCTATGCCGATGCTGACCGAGGAAACCCGTAAAAATATGGTTAAGCAGGCCCGTGCTGACGCAGAACACGGCCGGGTTTCAGTGCGCAACGCCCGTCGCGATGCCAATAGCACGTTAAAAGAGCTGCTGAAAGACAAAGACATCAGCGAAGACGACGAGCGCCGCGGCGAGGAAGAAGTGCAAAAACTGACTGACCGCTTTATAGCGGAAGTGGAAAAGTTCTTGAAAGCCAAAGAAGAGGATTTGATGGCGGTTTGATGCCGGCATCTTGAGGATACAACACTCACGGTTGCCATAAGGCGCGGTGGCCGCACAGGGGATCTTATGACCGCAACTGTTTCCGCAGCAATTCCGGAATCGGGACCAAACCGGCCCAAACATGTTGCCGTTATCATGGACGGTAACAATCGTTGGGCCAAGGCCCGACGTCTTAAGGGTGTGGCCGGTCACAAGGCGGGCGTTGACGCAGTCCGCGCCGTGGTGGAAACCTGTGCCCGCGAGGGTGTTGAGGTTGTTACTCTGTTTGCGTTTTCCAGTGAAAACTGGCGCCGCCCGCAAGACGAAGTCTCTGCATTGATGAAACTGTTTGTGTTTGCGTTGGAGCGCGAAGTGCGCAAACTGCATCGCAACAATATTTGCTTGCGTTTTATTGGTGAACGCTCGGCATTCAGCCCGCTGTTACAGAATTTGATGGCGAAAGCGGAAACACTCACCGCTGACAATACAGCGATGACTCTAGTCATCGCCGCCAATTACGGTGGCCAATGGGACATCACGGAAGCCACCCGTAAAATTGCCAGAAAAGTCGCAAGCGGTCAGTTGCAGCCATCGGATATAACCGAAGACCTGATTCAAAGCCACTTGAGCCTGGGTGATTTGCCTACGCCAGACTTGATGATTCGTACCGCCGGCGAACAGCGCATAAGCAATTTTATGTTGTGGCACCTGGCGTATACCGAGTTCTATTTCTCGCCGGTTTTTTGGCCGGACTTCAAGCAACCGCAGATGCAGGAAGCGCTGGCCGTTTACGCCGCAAGGCAAAGACGTTTTGGCCAGACGGATGACCAGGTTGCGGCCCGATCGTCGCTCGGATAACACAACAAGAGCAGGTTCACTGTGCTTAAAACCCGAATAATAACTGCGCTGATTCTGGCGCCCATTGCTATTGGTGGCGTTTTCTTTCTGCCACCTGTGGGTTTTGCGATTTTTACCGCCGCGCTGATTGCCCTGGGTGCCTGGGAATGGGCCAATATGGCAGGGCTGATAGAGCAGCCTGCACGCGTTGGCTACAGCGCCGCTGTATTGCTGTTATTGGCGGCTCTATACACAATGACTGCACAGGGTGTGCTCTGGTTAGCGTTGCTTTGGTGGTTGGTTGGTTTTGGTTTTGTGGCTTCTTATCCCAAAAATTCTGCGCGTTGGGGCTCTGTTCCTGCACGGGCGGCCATGGGCCTGTTGGTGTTGGTGCCGGCCTGGGTTGGCCTGAATTATTTGCGCAACGGCGAGTTCAAATTTGCGTTGACCGATAACAACCTATTGTTGATTCTGTATGTGTTTACGCTGGTGTGGGTGGCAGACATTGGAGCGTATTTTTCTGGCCGAAAATTTGGCAATGCCAAGCTAGCGCCTCGGGTCAGCCCGGGTAAATCCTGGGCCGGAGTCTGGGGCGGTTTGGCAGCGGTTGCGGTTTTTGCACTGGTGGTTAGTCAAACACTTGGCGCCGGGGCTGGGCAATCGGTTGCTCTGATTATTGTTTCCGTTGTGACCGCCGCTGTGTCGGTGCTGGGTGACTTGTTCGAGAGCATGCTTAAGCGCTTTCGCGGCATTAAAGACAGCAGTCGGTTGCTTCCCGGACACGGCGGTATTATGGATCGCATAGACAGTCTGACTGCGGCTATACCCATATTTACCCTACTTGTTATTCAATTTGGTTGGCTTAATGTTGGACTCGTCTCTTGATGCAACGCCGTCATCTATCAGTACTGGGGGCCACCGGCTCTATCGGTTTAAGTACGCTGGATGTAGTGCGTCGTCACCCACAGCGTTTTTCAGTGTACGCTCTGACAGCTTGCTCAAGCGTTGAAGTAATGGCTACTTTGTGCCGTGAATTTGAACCAGCCATTGCGGTAATGGCTGATGGGCCGGCGGCTGAAAAATTACGCGAGGACTTGTCTGACTTACCGCATATAAGAGTGCTGACCGGTGAAGCCGGTCTGAGTGAGGCGGCGACTAGCCCGGAAGTTGACACGGTGATGGCGGCCATTGTGGGTGCGGCTGGTTTGCCGTCAACTCTTGCCGCGGTGCGCGCTGGTAAGCGAGTTTTACTGGCCAATAAAGAAGCGCTAGTGATGTCTGGGCGCTTGTTCATGGACGCTGTGGAGGAATCGGGCGCGGAATTGCTGCCCATTGATTCCGAGCACAACGCCATATTTCAGTGCATACCGGCCGGCCGTATTCGCCAGCCCGATGCCGCTGGCATTACCCGTATTTTGCTGACCGCCTCAGGCGGGCCTTTCCGTAAAATGCAAGCGGCGGACATGGCACTGGTAACGCCTGATCAGGCATGCGCCCACCCCAACTGGTCCATGGGTCGAAAAATATCTGTTGATTCTGCCACCCTTATGAATAAAGGGCTGGAGCTGATCGAAGCCTGTTGGCTGTTCAATATCTCGCCGGAAAAAATTGAAGTGCACGTTCATCCGGAGAGTATTATCCACTCTATGGTTGAATACGCCGACGGCTCGGTGCTGGCGCAGTTGGGCAGTCCGGACATGCGTACGCCGATTGCTAACGGCTTGGCCTGGCCAGAGCGTATCGATGCTGGCGTAGCACCGCTAGACCTGTTTGCTATTGGCCGACTTCACTTTGAGCGCCCTGATACCGAGCGTTTTCCGTGTTTGCGCCTGGCCGCAGAAGCCTTTGAAACAGGAGGTACCGCACCGGCAGTGCTCAATGCCGCCAACGAGGTCGCGGTGGAAGCTTTTTTACAGGGCAGGGTTCGCTTTACTGACATCCCCGTTATCATAGGCCAAACCTTATCCGCCGTTGCTGCCGTTCCGGCCGACAGCTTTGACATAATTTTCAGTAAAGATTCTGAAGCGCGGCAGTTCGCCTACGCCTGTGTGACAAAGCTGGCGTGCGAAAAGTAGAGTCGGATTTTTACGATAGCCATCATTCCAAGGGGCGCTATGCAAATCATTGAGACCATTCTTTCGCTGGTGCTAACGCTGGGTATTCTGGTGACCATCCATGAATACGGGCATTTCTGGGTAGCCCGCCGTTTTGGCGTAAAGGTTCTGCGTTTTTCGGTGGGCTTTGGGAAACCTTTGTGGTCTTGGTATGACCGCCATGGCACTGAGTTTGCCGTGGCTGCGATTCCGTTGGGTGGCTACGTAAAAATGCTGGACGCCCGCGAAGGTCCGGTGTCGCCGGAGCTGGTCGATCAGGCTTTTACCTCGAAGTCGCCGTATCAGCGGATTGCCATAGCGGCTGCTGGCCCCGCAGCCAACTTTATATTTGCCATCGCCGCTTACTGGCTGCTGGCGGTGGTCGGCGTGACCACGGTTGCGCCTATTGTTGGTTCGGTAACACCGGGCTCGGTGGCTGAGCGGGTAGGCCTTGCACCTGGTATGGAGTTGACGGAAGTTGACGGTCACGGTGTTAGCTCTTGGCGCAGCGTTAACATGCGCCTGCTGGAGCGTGCCGGCGAACATGGTACAGTGAGCTTCGCGATAACCGGCGGCCAGGGCCAAGGCTTATTACAAGGCGAATTGGGTGGGTGGAGTCTAAGCACCGACACTCCAGACCCACTTGGCGAATTTGGTATCGTGCCCAACCGCCCGGCTATACCGCCGGTGCTGGGGGTGATCTCTGCAGGCGGCCGTGCCAGCGCTGCCGGCCTTCAGTCGGGTGATCGCATAATCGCGGTAGATGGCGATCCAGTCGAAGACTGGTTTGGCCTGGTTGAGCATATTCGCAAATCGCCAGAGCAGAGCCTGGTGCTGCGTTTTGAGCGCGAAGGCGCCGAACGCATACTGAACATTGTTCCCGCGGCCAAAACCGCAGACGATGGTGAAACCATTGGCTTGATCGGGGCCGGTGTTCAGGTACCGGAATGGCCGGAAAGCAGTCTTCGCGAAATTAGCTATGGTCCGCTGGCGGCGTTTCCGGTTGCGGTTGAAGAAACCTGGGCAGACACTCGCTTGACGCTGGTCGCTATCAAGAAAATGCTGACCGGATTGTTGTCGCCAAGCAACCTGAGCGGGCCCATTACCATTGCCCTTGTTGCCGAAGCCAGCGTGAGTTCCGGATTTGAAGATTTTGTGCGGTTTTTGGCCTATTTGAGTGTCAGCCTTGGCGTGCTGAATCTGCTGCCAGTACCGGTGCTTGATGGTGGTCATATTTTGTACTACACGATCGAGGCGATCCGCCGTAAACCGGTGTCTGAGCAGGTGCAGGCCATTGGATTACGAATTGGTATGGCTTTGATACTGACTTTAATGGTGTTTGCTCTTTACAACGACCTTATGCGGTTGTGAGAATTGCGGCCCCTTAGCGCATTAACCAGGCGAAATATTTGAATGAGACTTACTCTTCTAGGTTTAGCCGTTGGCCTGACAGTGGCCACACTCGGCATGAAACCCGCGCTTGCGGACACATTCACAATATCGGACATTGAAGTTGAAGGCCTTCAGCGCGTATCTGCGGGTACGGTTTTCGGTTCCTTCCCGATCAATATTGGCGAACAGGTTGACGGCGCCGAGTTGGCAGAGGCCATAAAGTCGCTGTTCCGTACAGGCTTGTTTACGGACATCCAGGCCAGCCGTGATTCCGGTGCGCTGATTTTGACCGTGCGCGAGCGTCCGTCGATCAGCGCCATCAAAATTGACGGCAACAAGAATATCGAAACGGATATTCTTAAAGACGCGCTTTCGGGGGCTGGCCTCGAAGAAGGCCAGGTTTTCCGCCGTGCAACACTTGAACGGCTAGAGCTGGAGATTCTGCGTTCGTACATTGGCCAAGGCCGGTATAATGCCCGCGTTAAAGCCATGGCCAATGAGTTACCCAGCAACCGCGTTGATATCAGTCTTGATATTAACGAGGGCAGTGTTGCCGCGATTCATCACATTAACTTGGTTGGTAACCTGGAATATAGCGATGACGAGCTAAAAGACCTGCTTGAGCTGCAAAGCACCGGCTGGTGGAACTCTATTACTAACTCTGATAAGTACGCCCGAGAGCGTTTGAGTGGCGACTTGGAAACCCTTCGGTCGTTTTACCTAGACCGTGGTTTTCTGGATTTCAGCGTAGAATCCAGCCAAGTGTCCATATCGCCAGACAAGCAAAAAGTGTTCATCGTTATCGCACTGAACGAAGGTCGTCAGTACACGCTGTCTGACATTCGCTTACGTGGCAACCTTATTGTACCGGAGCAAGAATTGCGTGATCTGATCCCGGTAAAAGTGGGTGATGTGTTTTCGCGTGCCCAGATGACTGCTATTTCCGACAGTTTGTCATTCCGTCTGGGTCGGGAAGGCTACGCATTTGCTGATGTGAACGCGGTACCTGAAACGTCCGAAGACGGTACCGCAGCGGTGACCTTCTTTGTCGAGCCGGGCAAACGCGCTTACGTGCGCCGGGTGAACTTCTCGGGCAACGTGTCCACTCGCGACAATGTGTTGCGCCAGGAAATGACCCAGATGGAAGGTGGCATTGCGTCCACTGACCGGATCGAATACTCCAAGGTTCAACTTGAGCGCCTGGGCTTTTTCAAAGGCGTGAATGTGGACACCGTGCCGGTGCCAGGCACAGATGATTTGGTAGACGTAAACTACAGCGTTGAAGAGCAGCCAACCGGTAGCCTGTCTGCCTCTGTTGGTTTCTCTCAGGATTCCGGCATTATCCTTGGCGCCAGCGTTTCTGAAAATAACTTTTTCGGAACCGGTAAGCGGGTGTCGTTCGGGGTAAATTTTAGCGACTCTGTCAAGAGTGCCAATGTGTCTTACCTCGATCCGTATTATACCGTTGACGGTGTTAGTCGCGGTTTCAGTGTGTTTGCCCGTGAAACGAACTACGAAGAAGAAGATATTTCGTCCTACCTGTTGGATGAGTACGGTGCGCGCGTTACTTTCGGCTATCCCATTGATAGCATCACGCGCTTGAATTTCGGCGCCGGTTACACCCTGTCAAAAGTGAAAGAGGGTATCTTCAGCGCTCAGGAAGTGAGAGATTTTATTGCCGAAGAGGGTGATGCCTTCAATAACTTTTTCTTGTTCGGCAGTTGGCGACAGAGCACCTTGAACCGCGGCATTCTTCCTTCTGACGGCTATAGCCAATCGCTGTCGCTAGACGTTGCGGTGCCGGGTAGTGATCTGACCTTCTATAAGGTTGGGCACAAAACCGACTTTTACTTCCCGTTGACCGACTCCCAGCGCTGGGTTCTGCGTACCCGCACCGAAATTGGCTACGGTGATGGTTATGGTGATCGTACCGTGATGCCGTTCTATGAGCATTACTATTCTGGCGGTTTTGGATCGGTTCGTGGCTTTCGAGCCAACTCTCTGGGTCGCCGCGCGCAGAATAGCAATCCGCTGGACCTTTCCGATCCCGATCCTTTCGGTGGTAACCTGCTCACAGAAGCGGGTGTGGAGCTGATACTGCCAACCCCTTTTGCTGGCGATACTCGCTCAATGCGCACCTCGATATTCCTTGATGGCGGCCAGGTATTCGACACAGATCGTGATTTTAGCCCGAACCTCGGGGAAGTACGTTTCTCCGCGGGTATCGGCTTCCAATGGATTACCGCGGTAGGTCCTCTGGCGTTCAGCCTGGCTAAACCGTTGAACGACGAACCCGGTGACGATACCCAAGTATTCCAGTTCTCGTTGGGTCAGACGTTCTAGCGTGTTTTCAAACGAGATTTATCATAAAAATGAAACAAGGAGAAAATCGATGTCCCGCATAACCTTGATTGTGGCTGCTGCCGTAATGGCGCTGTCGTTTCCTGCCATCGCCGAAACCCGTATTGGTGTGGTAGACCTGCGCCAGGCCTTGTTTGCGTCGAACAGCGCAAAAACCTTCAGCGAAAAATTGCAGCAGGATTTCGCCGGTGACGAAGTAGAAGTCCGTGAAGCGCAGGAAAAAGCGCGGGCGATGCAGGACCGTCTGCAAAAAGACGGTGCCATGATGAACGACAGTGAGCGGGAGAAACTGGCTGGCGAGTTCCAGCAGACTGTGCAACAGTTCAATGCCATGAAGCAACGCCTGGACACCACCGTGTCACAGCGCAAGCAAGCGTTCCTTGAAGCGGCCCGCCCGCAGGTGGATGTGGCGGTAAAAGAACTGCTGGACGAAAACGACCTGGATTTGATTTTACCGAGCGAAGCCGTGGTTTACGTGAAGCCTGATTTGAATCTGACTGAGCAGCTTCTGGAGAAATTGAACCGTTAAGTCGGGTTGCTATGAACCCTTACTTTAACGGCGTAGTGCCAGGAGACCTGCGATGACAGCACCGTCTTATCTACTGGGTGATATAGCTCGCGAGCTGGGCGCAGACCTTAGGGGCAACCCGCAGCAGCGAGTCACCGGGCTGGCCACCTTGCAGTGCGCAGGCCCCGAGCAAATCAGCTTTCTGGCGAATCCGTCGTACGGCAAACATGTTGCCGCCAGTCAGGCTGGTGCCATTATTATTTCGCTCGAATCTGCTGCGCTGGCCACCTGCAACGCGCTAGTGATGGATAATCCCTATCTGGGCTATGCCCAGTTGAGCCACTGGTTTGACACCACGCCGAAAGCCCCTGCCGGGGTTCATCCCAGCGCGGTGATTGACCCCTCTGCACGTATTGGAGTCGGGGCCAGTGTTGGCGCCCAGGTAGTCATTGAGGCGGATGTAGACATTGGCGATGGCGTGGTGGTTGGCCACGGCTGCGTGATTGGTGCCCGCACCCGTATTGGGTGCGACAGTCTTCTGCGACCCCGGGTTACTTTGGCCCACGACGTGGTCATCGGGCAGCGTTGCCATATTCTAAGCGGCGCGGTTATTGGCTCGGACGGCTTTGGTTTTGCCAACGAGCGCGGTGTTTGGCACCGCATTGCACAGATTGGCCGGGTAGTTCTTGGTAATGACGTAGAAGTGGGCGCTAATACCACCATTGACCGCGGCGCGTTGGACGATACGGTGATTGGTGACGGCGTAAAACTTGATAACCTTATTCAGATCGCCCATAACGTTCACATAGGCGATCATAGTGCGATGGCCGCTAAAGTGGGTATTTCCGGAAGTACTCGCATTGGCAGCCACTGCATGTTCGGCGGTGCGGCCGGTGTGGCCGGGCACCTGACCATCAGCGACGGTGTGCAACTCACGGGTATGACACTGGTAACCGGCGACATCAGCGAACCGGGCGTTTATTCGTCTGGAACCAGCGCAGAAACCAACCGGCAATGGCGCAAAAACGCAGTGCGTTTCCGTCAGCTGGACGCCATGGCCAGACGGCTAAAAGAATTGGAAAAGAAATCAGAGGGCCGAGGCCGATCAACATGATGTACATTAATGAAATTCTTGAATACTTGCCGCACCGCTACCCGTTTTTGCTGGTGGACCGGGTAACCGACATTGAAAGCGGCAAGTCCATCAAGGGCTACAAAAATATCTCGTTTAACGAGCCGTTTTTTGAAGGTCACTTTCCCGACAACCCGATTATGCCGGGTGTGTTGATTATAGAAGCAATGGCCCAGTTGTCCGGTATTCTGGGTTTTGTCACTGTCGGTCGCAAACCGGCTGACGGCTTGGTGCAATATCTGGCGGGCGCCCGCAAAGTTCGTTTCAAGCGCCCGGTGCGGCCAGGCGATCAGCTATGCATGGAGTCTGAAGTTGTTTCAACCAAGCGCGGCATCTGGAAATTCGAGTGCCGTGCCCTGGTTAATAACGAAGTGGCCTGCGTGGCAGAAATCCTGACAGCAGAGCGAGAAGTTTGATGGCGACACGTGAATGGACCGGAGTACATCCCCAGGCGATTGTTGATGCCTCGGCCAAGCTTGCAGATAACGTGACCGTTGGGCCCTGGAGTTACATAGGCCCGGGTGTCGAGATCGGGGAAGGCACCGAAATCATGTCCCACGTGGTCATCAAAGGACCGACCGTTATCGGTCGCAATAATCGAATCTTCCAGTTTTCCAGCGTTGGCGAAGAATGCCAAGATAAAAAGTACGCTGGTGAACCTACTCGCCTGGTGATTGGCGACAACAACATCATTCGTGAAAACTGCACCGTTCATCGCGGCACCGTGCAAGATCAGGGCGAAACCCGCATCGGCAACGGCAACCTGCTGATGGCGTATGTGCATGTGGCCCACGACTGCGTGCTGGGCGACAACGTCATACTGGCCAATTGCACCACCCTTGCCGGCCACGTAACCGTGGATGACTACGCCATACTGGGCGGCGGTACCATGGTGCATCAATTCTGCCACATTGGCGCCCACAGCATGGCAGCTGGCGGCAGTATCGTGCTGAAAGACATACCGGCATACGTTATGGCCAGCGGCCAATCTGCGGAGCCCCACGGCATGAATGTGGAAGGCCTGAAACGCCGCGGTTTTGGTAAAGAGATTCTGGTCAGTCTGCGTAGAGCCTATAAGGTAATTTATCGCCAGGGGCTAACCACCGAGCAAGCCATCAACACGCTGGCAACCGACTTTGCTGACCTGCCAGAAATCACACCGTTGATTGAATCGCTGCGCCGGGCCGATCGCGGCATCATTCGCTGACCGGGTAGGCTGACAGTGCGAAACCCTGAGTCCTGCATCACCTTTGGCATCATTGCCGGTGAAGCCTCTGGTGATATCCTCGGTGCAGGACTGATTCGGTCCTTGCGCAAACGCTATCCCAACGCCCGCTTTGCCGGTATCGGCGGTGAAGAAATGATGGCCGAAGGCTTCCAGTCCTTGGTGCCCATGGAGCGTTTGAGCGTTATGGGGCTGGTCGAAGTGCTGGGTCGTATTGGCGAACTGGTGCGCATTCGCCGCCGCCTGCTGGATTTTTTTCTGACCACTCCCCCTGCGGTTGTGATCGGTATCGATTCCCCAGATTTCACTTTGGCAGTAGAGCGCCGCTGCCGCGAGGTCGGCATACCTGCGGTTCATTATGTCAGCCCATCGGTGTGGGCCTGGCGTAAAAAGCGCATCTTCAAAATTGCCAAATCCGTTGACTTAATGCTGACCCTGTTTCCGTTCGAAACCGATATTTATCGCCAGCACAACATACCGGTAGCGTTTGTCGGCCACCCTCTGGCGGACCGCATTCCAATGCGACCGGACACCGCTCAGGCCCGGGCAGACTTGGGGCTGGAACTCGACAGGCCCGTTCTGGCCATATTGCCAGGGAGCCGTGGGGGAGAAGTAGAGCGCCTGGGCACGCTCTTTTTAGAAGCTGCGCGCTGGTTGCAGCAGCGCGTCCCCGATCTGCAACTGGTGATCCCTTGCGCTAACCGTGAGCGCGAAAAGCAGATTCGTGGCATCACCGAAGCTCTGGAGCTGAGCTTGCCAGTGACCATTGTGAAAGGTCGTTCCCGGGAAGTCATGGCGGCTTCTGATGCGGTATTGCTGGCTTCTGGCACCGCTACCCTGGAAGCCATGCTGCTGAAAAAGCCGATGGTGGTGGGTTACCGGCTGAGTGACTTAAGCTACAAGATCCTGTCGCGTATGGTGCAGATACCCCACATCGCCTTACCGAACTTACTCGCTCGCCAAGAGCTGGTGCCAGAACTCCTGCAAGACGCCGCTACGCCGGAAGCGCTGGGCGCCGCCGTACTCAGCCAGCTTGAAGACACCTCAAAGCGCGAGCAGTTGATTGAATCCTTTACTGAGCTGCATCTGACCCTGCGGCAGAACGCTGATGAGCAAGCGGCCATTGCCATTGAGGCTCTACTGGCTGGTGGCCATAACGACAAGGCGCGATTGCTTGAAACTTGAAACTGCAGGGGCTTATGATTGTGGCCATTAAAACCCCCTTTCCGCCGTTTGTGTGTGACTACCAGGGCGAACTTCTGGCTGGCGTTGACGAAGTAGGGCGCGGCCCGCTGATCGGCGCGGTCGTCACCGCCGCCGTGATACTGGATCCGGCTCGGCCCATAATAGGCCTGGCCGACTCAAAAAAACTCAGCGAGAAAAAGCGCAACCAACTGTTCGGTGAAATCATCGAAAAAGCCACTGCCTGGAGCCTTGGACGCTGTGAAGCCGAAGAGATTGATCGCCTGAACATCTTCCAGGCCACCATGGTGGCCATGACCCGCGCAGTTGAGGGACTGAACCCGCAACCCGAGTACGTGTTGGTAGATGGTAATCGCTGCCCTGATTGGCGCTGGCCCGCGGCGGCTGTGGTGAAAGGCGATATGCGAATAGCCGCCATCAGCGCTGCATCCATTCTGGCGAAAGTAACCCGGGATCGCGAATTACAGGCGTTAGACCAGCTTTACCCGGGATACGGCCTGGCCCAACACAAAGGTTACCCAACCCCGGCTCACATGGAAGCGCTGGCACGCCTGGGCGCCACGCCCCAGCATCGCCGCTCGTTTCGCCCGGTTAGAGAAGCCCTGAACACCGTCGGCGACTTTAATTCCGACGCACAAGACGATTTGTTTGTATAAGGCGTTGACAACCCACCAGTCGGGTATTAGTATACGCGCACATTGATTGAGGCGAGTTTTAGAAAGCGCCTCACCAATACCAGTTTGATGCGGGATGGAGCAGTCTGGTAGCTCGTCGGGCTCATAACCCGAAGGTCGTAGGTTCGAATCCTGCTCCCGCTACCATATAGTAGAAAAAAGCCAGATCAGTGATTCGCTGATCTGGCTTTTTTTGTTTCTGGGGGTCAGAAAATTGGTATGACGCATGCAAACCAGCACCCTAAATTCCTTCCGCTTTTTTATTCCAGCCTACGTTTTGTAGTAGTCGATAGTGTCGTGGTTCAATGATTCCGGGTAGCCAGAATCTCAACAATTGAAAAACGGCGATTCGAGAAGAAACGATGTGGGAGCGAATCCTGCCGCGAATGCAGTTCAGGCTCCATACTTCTCAGATTTTGCAAACCAATGGTCCCTAGACTGCTCTATGACATCGGTAAAACCTTTACATTCGATGCATAGGGGCGGTATTCCGCAACATTCAAACTGTGTGGCCATGACGCTAGCGCGCTATAAATGACTTTAGCCCTATGATGGCGATTACTTGCATTCGACTCCCCATCAAAATTGTTCAATGAGGCTAGTGTAAATTCGCCAAGGCGACACACTATGTCGCAAGTGACCGCTATTCTTAGCTAATTCTTCATACACTTGCTAAAGAGCGTGCCATGGTTGATACCATCACCGATTGGATTCGGCTGACTAATCAGCGGTTCCAAGTGCGTAAACCGCTGAAGGTTGCCACGCCATCCGGTAATCCCCCCTAAAAGCCAGTGAGGATAAAATGTATTAAAGAAAAGGTATTGCTGTAAGGCCTCGACTCCAAAGGCGCCCATGCTGATGAACTCGCTCAACCGCTCTTGCAGGAGCTAAAGCCACTTGAAGAGCTCCGGTTGGCAACCTTCAGTGGTTTAAGCAATCAGAACAACGATTCTCGGTAAAATGCCCTTCCTGTTTTGTGCGCTAGAAAAAAATCGCGTTAAAGGTTGTCTGCTAACAGTATCTCAATTCTTGTTTTTTCCTGTGAGGCAAGCGTTGGCCGATTTTCGCATTTTGCGCGAAGAATCCGAACTGCGCTACGCACCAAGTGACCCGGGTTCTGGGCAACCAGTGCATCCAGCTTTTGCTCTTTGAGAGCCGCCACGGTGGAGGGTGTTCTTTCGTGGGCAATAGTTATGAGCGCTTTATCAGTCTTGAACTGGCTCATCACTTCAATCGGAACGCGCGCTTCGGAACCCATCATATAAATACCCACCAGGCTCGGTTGATTGGCAATGATGGTTTCAATGATCCTGTATGTTCGATCCGGGTCGGCATAAGTTTCCAGGGTTGGCAGCACTTTCAGATTCAAGAAGTCCCGGTTTATTACATCATCAAAGCCAAGCCGTCTCTCCAAGCTGTCTCGCGCCTGCACAGTATCCGTTATGACTGCGACGACGCCGCTCTTGGACTGGGTAAAGCATCCCATAAGACGTCCAGCTGTAGCTCCGGCTGCGCGGTTGTCGATGCCTACAAATACATCATTTTCATCATTCTGTTGATTAGAAACAAAGGGAATGATGAAAATGCCGCGCTCCCGCATGCGACGGATAGCATCCCGTATCTGCGGAGTTTCAGGTGCCATAATGGCTATCCCATCGAAATCCTCTGCATTGAGGCGCGACAGTGATTCGGCTGCTTTATGCGGGTTGTGCTCATCAATGCGTATGGTTTTAACACTGAACATTTCAGCGCGACCGGCCCTGTTAATCTCGCGAATACGCTCCATGATCTCAGCAAGGAATTCATCACCATCTTTGGGCAAAACGAAGCCCAAACGATAGCCTTTATTTCTCGCAAGAGTCGCAGCGACCTGATTTCTTTCAAACCCAATTCTCTGGATCGCACTTTTAACCGCATCAACGGTTTTCTTGCGCACACCCGGACGCCCGTTTAACACACGATCGACAGTTGCCAGACTTACGCCCGCAGCTTCCGCCAGGTCCTTTGTGGTCGGTCTCATGACGCCCTACTTTCTTGAGAATTTTTTAACTCAGCAACTTGTACTTTGATTTTTAGACCCATGCAAGCTTTTGATGTGCGTACCTCAGAAATTTGTTGACATGAGATGCGTACCTCAACTAGCTTAAGATTACACAATAATAATGCGCAGCCAAGTAGCTGCGATTCGCTCTAGCGAGGACATCAATAATGAATAAAAAACTGACTTACGTTGCGGCTTCATTCGCAATGACAGCTGCAGCAGGTGCTGCTCAAGCAGAAGATCTGACCCTTTGCTGGGCCGCATGGGACCCCGCCAACGCACTGACCGAGTTGAGCAAAGACTTCGAGCAGCAGTCCGGTCACAACATGAGCTTTGAATTCGTACCGTGGCCCAATTTTGCAGCCCGGATGCTGAACGAGCTGAATTCCGGCGGCCGACTCTGTGACCTGATGATTGGTGACAGTCAATGGATAGGCGGAGGCGCCGAGAATGGACATTACGTCAAGTTGAACGACTTTTTCGATGCCAACGGCATCTCGATGGATGATTTCATACCGGCAACAGTGACAGGCTATGCCGAATGGCCAAAGGGCACACCAAACTACTATGCACTTCCTGCTTTTGGCGACGTTGTCGGCTGGACCTATCGACGCGACTGGTTTGAGAGGCCTGAGTTGCAGGCTGAGTTCAAGGAAAAACATGGTCGCGATCTGGATGTACCCAACACACTGGAAGAACTGAAGGACATTGCCCAATTCTTTCAGGACCGCGAGATTGACGGTAAAACGGTTTATGGTGCCGCGATCTATACCGAGCGCGGTTCAGAAGGCATTACCATGGGCGCCATGAATGCCCTTTATAACTACGGGTTTGAGTATGAGAACCCTGAAAAGCCCTATAATCTGGAAGGTTATGTAAACTCGCCCGGCGCGGTCGCTGGACTGGAATATTACAAGGAACTTTACGACACCGGCACGCCCCCGGGATCATCCAACTGGTATATGTCGGAAAACATTGACGCTTACAAATCTGGGCAGGTGGCGATGCAGATGAACTTTGCCTTCATCTGGCCTGGTGTGAACGCTGATCCCAACGTAGGCGGTGAGCGCTCAGGCTATTTCCCGAATCCCGCCGGGCCTGCTGGCCAGTTTGCCCAGCTTGGCGGCCAGGGGATTTCGGTCGTGGCTCATTCTGACAAACAGGCAGCAGCGCTGGAATACATTAAATGGTTCGCACAACCTGAGGTCCAGGCCCGCTGGTGGGAGCTGGGTGGCTACTCGGCGCTGCGATCCGTTGTTGAAGATCCGGAGTTTGCCAACAGCCAACCTTATGCACAGACATTCCTCGACTCGATGGCTATCGTGAAGGATTTCTGGGCAGAACCAGCCTATGCAGAATTGCTGCTGGCGATGCAGGCCCGCTTGCACAATTACGTTATTGCCGGCTCCGGCACCGCCCAGGAAGCTCTTGACGGCGTCGTTAAGGACTGGACTGAGATCTTTGAATACGAGGGCAAGCTTTAACGCTTGGCCGCTCCGAAAGAGTTTACCTACCTGAGAATCCATTCCACCCGGGAGAGGCTTACGTCTCTCCCGGGTGAGAGGAACCGAGTTCATGAACCAGTCCCCAATTAAAAAGGTGGCTCAGGCAACACCTGAGCCTGTCGCAAGGCGTCTACGTGGACTATCCGACCGCAGCATTGCCTGGATCTTTGTTGCACCCACGATCTTCCTGCTGTTGGCAGTCAACATCTTCCCGCTCATCCGGACAATTTGGTTGAGCTTCACCAACTACCGCGTAAACCGCCCTAATAACGATGTTGAATGGGTCGGCTTAAGCAACTACGAGCGGATTCTTAACGACCCTGACATCTGGAACACGATGCAGGCGACTGCGCACTTCCTGTTCTGGACACTTTTGCTGCAGGTTCTGATCGGTTTTGCACTGGCCTACTTGATCAACAAAAAATTCAAAGGCAATAATATGTGGACTACGATCATCGTGCTCCCGATGATGCTGTCGCCTGCCGTCGTAGGAAACTTCTGGACGTTCCTGTATCAGCCGCAGATTGGTTTGTTTAACTACGCAGTGGGGTTCGTCACCGGCGCTGACCCTGCCAGTTTTTCGATGATCGGCGATGTTCACCTGGCGCCCTGGGCCATCGTTATTGCAGACACCTGGATGTGGACGCCCTTCGTTATGTTGATCTGCCTCGCGGGGCTGCGGTCGATCCCCGAAAGTCTCTATGAAGCAGCCGAATGTGACCGCGCTAGCCAATGGCGGCAGTTCTGGACGATCACCATTCCAATGGTTCTGCCTTTTCTGATGTTGGCCGTGCTCTTTCGCGGCATCGAAAATTTCAAGATGTTCGATCTGGTCGTGCAGTTGACCGGCGGAGGCCCAGGCTCAGTCACCGAGCTGACATCGATCAATCTCAAACGCGAAGCCTTCGAGAAATGGCGCACCGGCTATTCCTCTGCCTATGCCGTGATCCTGTTCGTCACTGTTTTCGGGCTGGCGTCGATCTACGTAAAAGCCCTCAATAAGGTGAAGCAAAGATGAGTGCCTCCGTCATGGAACCGTCCGGGCGATCGAAGTGGGTCGCAGGCATTTTAGTGGTCAGTTATGCGATCCTCACCATCATACCTTTGTTGTGGATCATAGCGACCGGCTTCAAATCGCCTTCGGACGCCACCGCCTATCCACCAAAGGTGTTTTTCGAACCCACGCTCGAAGGCTATGTCAACCTCCTCACTGATCGGCGACGCGCCACCGAAGAAACACTGCAGGCGGCGAGTGTGCAGGAGACCTGGTACGAAAGCATTGTTCACGAGCGCGGCATGGTGATTTCCGGCCCTTCTCGCTACGGTGAGCGCTTCACCAACTCAGTCATTATCGGGTTTGGCTCAACGGCACTTACGATGATTTTGGGAACGGCCGCCGCCTACGCATTCAGCCGATTCCGGGTGCCACTCAAGGATGACTTGCTGTTTTTCATTCTCTCTACCCGGATGATGCCGCCGATTGCCGTCGCAATTCCGATCTTTCTTATGTTCCGCAGTCTCGGCTTGAACGACACTCATCTGGGCATGATCCTGCTTTACACCGCCGTCAACCTGTCGTTGTCGGTCTGGTTATTAAAGGGCTTCATCGATGAAATCCCGGTCGAGTATGAAGAAGCGGCCTTGATCGACGGTTACACCCGGTTTCAGGCCTTCTACAAGGTGGTGCTGCCACAGGCCGCCACTGGCATTGCTTCGACCGCAATTTTCTGTCTGATTTTCGCGTGGAACGAATATGCCTTTGCCGTGCTGTTAACGTCGGGCACAGCTCAAACGGCCCCACCCTTTATTCCCACCATCATCGGCGTCAGCGGCAAGGACTGGCCTGCTGTTGCAGCTGGCGCCACGATCTTTTTGATACCGGTAATGGTCTTCACAATTCTTCTGCGCAAGCATCTGCTGCGCGGCATTACCTTTGGAGCGGTTCGAAAATGAGCGCCTTTATCCGCGGTCTCCTGGAAACCCGGCGCGGCCCCTGGGAATTTTTGGCGTCTGTTCTCATCGGAGTGGGCGTTTTCATGCTGATGCAGCCATTCTGGCTGACTCTTTTCACCTACTCGTTCATCGTGATCCTTGTAGGTACTGTGGCGTTCCTAATCGTCAGTCACTTCCCGGAGTAAACCATGGCACAGATAAGAATTGAAAACGTGCGCAAGGAATTCGGGGCCTTCACGGCGGTAAAGTCTTCAAGTTTCACGGTCGAGGATGGCGAGTTCTTCATGTTGCTCGGACCTTCGGGTTGCGGCAAAACCACAACTCTCAGAATGATGGCAGGGCTAGAGTTGCCCACCAGTGGAGAAATCTATATCGATGGCGAAGAGGTTGGCCAGAAACCCGCCAGCCAGCGGGATATCGCTTTCGTGTTCCAGATGTTCGCGCTTTACCCGCATATGAACGTAGGTAAAAACATTGGTTATCCGCTGATTAGTCAGGGTATGTCCCGGGCCGATGCCAGAAAAAAAGTCGTTGAAGTCGCCCGTATTCTGGGCATCGAAAACATTCTGAATCGGCGGGTTGGCGGGCTCTCTGGCGGCGACCGGCAACGCGTCGCATTGGGTCGCGCCATCGTCCGGGAGCCCAAGGCCTTCTTTATGGATGAACCGCTCGGGGCGCTTGATGCGGAATTCCGTGAACACATGTCGGAAGAGCTGAGGGCACTCCACGACCGAATGGGGTCCACCACTGTCTATGTAACCCACGACCAGCTTGAAGCTATGCAAATGGGCGACAAAATTGTGGTGATGGACCAAGGCGTTGTCGAGCAGTTCGGCGTTCCCCAAGAAATATATGACTGGCCCGCAACCCGGTTTGTTGCCCAGTTTATCGGCTCGCCGCCAATGAACTTCCTCAATTTCCATGGCGCGGTCGACAAGGGTACCAGCAAGGTGACACTGGACGAGACTGAGTTCGGCATGCCACCTCTTCTGGAGGGTGCCAGGGGCGACCTGACCTTTGGAGTGCGCCCGGAACACGTCCGCCTGGACAGCTTGGCCCCGTACAAGGGTCGGATCGTGGCGACCGAGTACCTCGGAACTACCCAAATCGTCAGTCTCGATACGCCCAACGGAGCGATCAAAGCCCGAATCGAAAGCCACGAGAAGGCCAGGGTCGGGGACGTAACCGGTATGCATTTTGATTCGCGCACTGTGACACTGTTTGAAGCAGCATCCGGTCGTGCACTGTTGTCTGAAGCCAATCAAGGGGTTCTTCATCATGGCTGAGGTAACATTGACCGGAGTGACCAAGTCCTTTGGCACAGATGTGGCGCTGGACGGGTTGACAATAACCATCCCTGATGGATCTTTCGTTGTTCTGCTTGGCCCTACGGGCGCAGGAAAGACCACAACATTACGAATGGTGTCGGGGCTCGATGCGCCGGACAAAGGTCAGGTGAGCATTGGCGGGCACGATATGGCGGGGTTGACACCTGCGCAACGAAATGTGGCAATGGTGTTTCAGCAGTATTCTCTCTACCCGCACCTGACGGTTCGGCAGAACCTTGAATTCCCCCTCAAATCTCCTTTGCACAAGACGCCGCAAAAAGAGATCGACCTGAAGGTCAACGAAATAGCCGGTATCCTGCAGATCTCCCATAAGCTCGACAACAAGGCGACAGCGCTATCCGGTGGTGAAATGCAGCGCGTGTCCATTGGTAGGGCTCTGGTGCGAAATCCGTCTATTTACCTGATGGACGAACCACTCAGCTCACTTGACGCCAAGCTGCGTGCAGACTTGCGGGTGGAGTTGAAAAGCATTCAGGACAAGGCGGGTGCAACGATTCTTTACGTCACACATGACCAGGTCGAAGCCATGACCATGGCCACCCATGTCGGTGTACTCGATCACGGCAGGCTGGTTCAGTTCGGCACTCCCCGTGAGATTTATGAGGACCCGGTCAGTATTTACGCGGCCAGCCGGCTGGGCCAGCCCCGCATCAATATTCTGCCAGCCAATCTTTTTTCTGGTGCGCCCGACAATGCCGCCGATATCGGCCTGCGTCCCGAACAAATCAAACAAGGCGAAGGGGAAAACAGTCTTGTTCGGAGGGTAGAGCACTTGGGTGATCAGACACGGCTGCATCTTGTGTTCAAAGATCACAATTTAATAACCGTGACTAATGCCCACACCGAGTTGAAGTCCGGCGATACCGTTAAAATCTGTCCTAAAAATCCTTTCTATTTTGACGCCAATGGCGCCCGTATCGCCTGAGGAGAAATACCATGACTCAATTTATCAACGAAAAAGAAAACATAGTCACCGAAGCAGTGGACGGTCTTATCAGGGTGTCCGGCGGCCAACTGGCGCGCCTTGACGGTTATCCGCATATTCGTGTTGTGGTGCGGGCCGATTGGGACAAGTCAAAAGTGGCGTTGGTCTCTGGCGGCGGGTCGGGCCATGAGCCAGCCCATGCCGGCTTCGTTGGCAAGGGTATGCTGACAGCGGCTGTCTGTGGCGATGTTTTTGCATCTCCCTCTGTCGATGCCGTTCTGGCCGGAATATTGGCCGTTACAGGGCCAGCGGGTTGTCTACTGATCGTCAAGAACTACACCGGCGACCGTCTGAATTTCGGACTGGCAGCCGAACGCGCCCGCGCCTTCGGTCATAAAGTATCCATGGTCGTAGTCGGCGACGACATTGCCTTACCTGACCTGCCTCAGGCACGCGGGGTTGCTGGCACACTCTTTGTTCACAAAATAGCAGGGGCATTAGCGGAGCAGGGTGCAGATCTGGAAACTCTGACTAAAGCCGCCGAGCGGGTGATAAGAGGCACTCAAAGTATCGGTATGTCACTTGATACCTGCACCGTTCCCGGATCACCCAAGGAACAGCGCATTCCGCCCGGCATGGCGGAGTTGGGCCTCGGCATTCACGGTGAAGCGGGTGTCGAGCAGATTGCATACGATGGTGCGAAAACGGCCATTGAAGCCGTTGCCGCGAAGCTGGCTGCTGTCATGGACAACAAACCTCACGCCGTCTTGCTGAACAATCTCGGCGGCGCGTCGGCACTCGAAATGTCGGTTCTCGCCAATGAGCTTTTGTTGTCCTCCATTGCCGACAAACTGAAACTCATCGTCGGGCCGGCACCAATGATGACCTCATTGGATATGCGAGGGTTCTCGGTATCCGTTTATCCGGTCAACAAAGAAGATGAAACCTTGCTTAGTGCACCCTGCGCGCCCAGCGCTTGGCCCGGCTGCAAGGCTGTCAGCCCCGTCACTCTAAGAGAACTCCCCGACGGTTTGATGCCGATTCAACCCATTCCGTCCTGGCACGAACCGACTGCAAACTTTATGACGAGATGGTGCCAGATCCTGATCGACTCCGAAGCCGACTTGAATGCGCTTGATGCAAAATCCGGCGATGGAGACACTGGCGCAACGCTGGCTGGTGCGGCCAAAGCACTGATAAAGGCTCTCGACCGAATGCCCCTGTCGGACCATACGCAGCTTTACCGTGCCATAGGACAGGAACTCAGCCAAACCATGGGTGGCTCTTCCGGTGTACTGCTGTCGATATTCTTCACGGCGACAGCTGACGCGGCCTCCAGCGGGTTACCCATGGTAGCAGCGTTAAAAGAGGGGCTTAACCGGATGCAGCAGATTGGTGGGGCACAGCTGGGTGACAGATCGATGGTGGATGCTCTCAAGCCGGCTCTGGACGCACTCGAGGATAGTTATTTTGCCGCTGCCAAAGCGGCGCGCAAGGGCGCAATTCATACATCCACCATAGTCAAAGCTAGGGTTGGGCGCGCAGCATACGTAAATGCAGAACATCTTCAGGGCCATATTGACCCGGGGGCGGAAGCGGTTGCGCGGTTGTTTGAAAACCTTGGGGTGTAATCGAGTAAACCGGAACAGGCTTGGACTGTTCCGGTTTACTCACTGTTAACACAGTGTTTTTGGATCTGTACATAAGCCATGAGCACGAACGATTCAGTTTCAACTTTTGTTTCTCATCTACGTGCAATCAACACCATTCTAAAAATCATAAAAGCTACAGATAGTGCAGTAGATCAAAGCGCGAGGACATCGCGTGTTAGCCTGTGGAGAGTCGACGTTAGCCGCTCGATGAATCAGGAACCGACTACCCGAGCAATCAGGTAGCATTCTATTTTGGGAATCCTCTTTCTCAGATACAGACCTACCTGAGGCAAAATGGCCGCCTAATCACACGGTCAGAACGGCGGTCGATGTTGACTCAGGAGACACGTGTGGAAATTCATGTATTGCTTCGTCAAGGCGAGAGTATTCGCGCCATCGCTCAGAAGCTGGGTGCGTCCCGCAACACCGTGCGCTGCTATCTGCGGGATCTGAGCGCGGTGCCCATCTATCCAGACCGAACGCAGAGAGCGACTAAGCTGGATTCCTGAACGACTATTTTCTGGCGCGGGTCGAAACCAAGAAGCCACGCTGGATACCAGCAACCGTGCTGTTAAAAGAGATTCAGCACCGCGGCTATACCGGCGGATCAGCAGACCTGAAATACGACTTCTCTGAAAGTCGAATTATCGGTGCTAACGAACATGAATCACACTTTATTGTGGGCTTTCTTCATATCAAAACCTTTGAAATTAGGCCGGATATATTATCAACAGATACGCGCGGCGTTACTCATGTGAACTTTGTCTTGCTGGACCTGCTTGGCTATACTTTTGCACCGCGCTATGCTCAGTCTGGAACGGTAATATCAGATTTTTGATGTAAGTGAGAGAGAATATAATAAGACGACGCTTTGATTAAAAAAACCTAATAATACAGCACTAATTATCAATGAGTGGGATGCTATTTAACGCATTATTATATCGCTGCAATAAAATACGATAACGCAGATAACAGTTGTTAGGAAGCTTTCTCGCCATAATCAAAACCATCCCTTGCCGAAAGCTTTAACTGGGTACAACTTTATAGTAAAAGGCAATGTACTTACTGGACTTTATTGATGGTGCCAGCTTAAGGGCTTATATACAGCGAGCATTGAATCGCGGATAGGATTATCATCAACTACGCTGTGCCATTGCTCATGTGAATGTTAATTTTTTCAGAGGGAAATCAGACGATGAAATCGTCTTGTGTAATGAATGCGCGAGGCTATTGACTAACGCTATTATTTATTTTAACTCGCTGATACTGAATCGATTACTCGAGTATTTTTAAGAGGAAGGTGACGATAAGAAACTCGAAATTATCAAGCAGCTTTCACCAGTGGCCTGAAATAATATCAATTTGAACGGGACCCACAGCTTCAGCTTTGAACAAAATCCGCTCGACTTGGGTGAGATTATGCATTCAATCGTGCAAAATGAAAATTAAGACACCTCTAGATACCCTGTGAGGCAAGGCCTGTAGCGATAAGTGTTACCTTAAGACGGAATGTCACCAGAATCCCAGTGTGGTTGCGTGTGCTAGTAAGGCCGTCTGTCGGATCGTCACTATATGGGAAATTCTGAGGCCTTTCCTTTGTTCGTCACAGACGACGGTGTGTTATCTCTGAACTATCCAATTGGATATTTGATCTGTTTTTCACTATATTTAACAGACACGGCAATTACGCGCTTGGTCAGTGCAACAAAAATATATTTCAAACTGCATCGTTTTCTGAGAATTAATGAAAAACACTTTAAAGAGGATGACAGGCCATGCAAACCACAACGCTGAATATATTGACGCGGAATAATGAGGCGATTCACCTTGAGTCTCACTATATACTGCCGGCCCTTGACCACTTCTTCGGCCAAGCACCAACTCAGACATAACTGATATATTTCCTTAACCCAGACTGCTGGCACATGAGTGGCAGGTATTTTCTGTTTTCTGAAATACGTCCTCCACACAACATGAATACCAGCTGATTATGGAGCTCGGCGAATGATTGTACTCTCGATTATTTTGCTGCTGCTAGGCTTAGTGCTGCTGGCCGGCGGCGTTTGGCTTGTTTCGCTTGGCGGCAGCCTGTATTACGCAATCGCAGGCATAGCGCTGATTATTAGCGGGCTTACAGTCAAAACGCGCAGACCGATTGCCCGCTGGGTATACGCCCTTTTTCTGGCTGCCTCCGCCATATGGGCATTGTGGGAATCTGGCCTCGACTGGTGGCCTTTGGCCACACGCTTAGGATTATTTTTGCTGCTGGCTATCCCGCTTTTGTTTCCCGGTCCGAAGGCTCAGTGGGGCGGCGTTATGGCCTTGGTTCCGGTATGGGTAGTGGTCGGTTTAATCACGGTATCAAGCCTGGCCTTTGACCAACACCGGATTGATGGGCGACTTAACGAAGACATTGTGTCTGCCGACCCCGAAATGGGAGACATTTCAGATGACAGCTGGCATGCCTATGGCCGGAGCAATATGGGACAGCGGTATTCACCGTTGGACCAAATTACCGTTGAGAATGCCAGCACCCTAGAGAAGGCATGGGAATACCAGACCGGAGATTTGCAGGGGCCAAAAGACATTGGTGAAATTACTTATGAGGCAACCCCTCTAAAAATCGGCAACAGTCTGTTCCTGTGCACCCCTCACAACTGGTTGATAGCGCTGGATGCCGATACTGGCGAGGAACAATGGGTTTACGATGCAAAAGTCCCCATGGAAAGCCAGCGGCAGCACCAGACCTGCCGGGGCGTTTCCTATCTGCCTCCGGCTGAGGGTGACGCAAATGATATAAGCTTCAAGGCAACCAATGAACCTGCAGAAGAGCTTGCCAGCGTTCAGTGTGATGCCCAACTATTCATGCCAACATCCGATGCCCGACTGATAGCGGTCGATCCTGAGACGGGTGCACGGTGCAGCAACTTTGCTGACGATGGCGAGCTGGATTTGTTGCACAACATGCCGTTTAAACAGGGCGGTTTTTATTACGCTACGTCGCCGCCTGTTGTGGCTGGTGGTGTTGTGGTCGTCTCGGGTGCCGTCAACGACAACTACGACATTGACTCGCCGTCCGGCGTGATTCGCGCATACGACGTTAAAACCGGAGAGCTGGAATGGAACTGGGATCCGGGTCATCCCGAAAACACAAATCCTATTGCTGAAGACGAGACTTACAGCAAAAGCTCTCCCAACAGCTGGTCCGTCGCCAGTGCCGATGAAGAACTTGGGCTGATCTATTTTCCCATGGGCAACCGGGTACCGGATCAGCTGGGCTGGTACCGTTCGGAAAATGATGAAAAGTTTGCCTCATCCGTTGTCGCGTTACGCCTGGAGACCGGTGAGGTCGCCTGGGTACAGCAATTTGTGCACCACGACCTGTGGGATATGGACACACCGGCACAGCCGAGCCTTGTAGATCTGAAAACCGAAAAAGGTCAGGAGCCGGCACTCGTGGTTCCCACCAAGCAGGGTGACGTCTATGTGCTAAACCGGGAAACGGGTGAGCCAATCATTCCGGTTACCGAGCAGAAAGCGCCTCAAGGCACTGTCGAGGAGGACTACGCCGCAGCAATGCAGCCGATTTCTGGCCTTAACTTCCGGCCTCCCGAACTGACAGAAGCAGATATGTGGGGTGCCAGTGCAGTAGATCAGATGATCTGTCGCATCAAATTCCGTTCCCTGCGTTATGAAGGACAATACACACCGCCCTCCGAGCAAGGCACGATCGTCTATCCGGGTAATTTTGGCGTCTTTAACTGGGGCGGCATCGCCGTTGATCCTGAAAGACAGGTGATGTTTGGCATGCCACTTTATCTGGCGTTTACCTCAAGGCTGGTGCCCAAAGAAGGCGCCGAACTTGGCGAGACCAATCAGGGGGAACAGGGTGTTAATGAGAACGCCGGCGCGCCTTATGCGGTTGAGATAAAGCCCTTCTTGTCGCCTCTTGGCATTCCTTGCCAGCAGCCCCCCTGGGGTTATGTGGCAGGTGCCGACCTTCGCACCGGCGAAGTCACCTGGAAACAGAAAAACGGCACCGTTTACGACATGACTCCGCTGCCACTTCCCATTGAAATGGGCGTACCGGGCATCGGTGGGCCCATCATCACAGGTGGTGGCGTAGCTTTTCTGGCAGCGACCGTTGATAACTACCTGCGAGCCTATGATCTCACTACTGGGGAGCAGCTATGGGAAGAGCGTCTGCCAGCGGGTGGTCAGGCAACGCCTATGACGTATTTGAACAGCAAAGGAGAACAAATAGTTGTTCTAGTCGCCGGTGGCCACGGTTCGGTTGGGACCACATTCGGCGACTATGTGATTGCCTATAAGCTACCTTAGGCGGCATCTCGCTACGTTGAGGGTGTCGAGTTTCAGAAAACAAACTCGACCCCGGCGTACCAGGTACGACCGGCAGCAGGCTCAAAGTAGCGATCATTGTTGGCATTGATACGCACGTTCGCAAATTGATTCCTGTCGGTCAGATTGCGGATGCCAGCAAAGCCTTTCAGAAGTAGGTTTTGGCTGGCATACACGGTGTGTCCGCCGCGCACGTTCAATAACCAGTAGTCGTCAACTTTTGTGTCATTGGCATCGTTGGCGACCACACTGCCAACATAATGAGTTTCCAACACGGCGAAAGTACCACCGAGGCCATGCCATTGCAGACGGTTACTCCAGGTTTGCTCTGGCAGGCCGGGTAACCTGTTTCCATCATAACTGTTGCCATCCGCTCTGTAGGTATCAAATTCGTAGCTGGCCAGCGTTAGCGCGCTGTCTACACGCCAGCTTGGGGTAAACAACCAACCGACGGCGGCTTCGAAACCCTTGCGAGTCGTGTCTCCGGCGTTACGATAGAAAGTCCGCGTATCATCAGGATCGGACAATTCATAAGGAATTAATTCATCACGAACATCAATCCAGAACAGCGCAAAATCATAATCGATGCCGCTGTCGAACTCCCCACGCAGCCCTAATTCATGATTGAGTGATTTCTGGGGTTCAACCTCTGGATTGAGGCCCCCGACTCTCGATGGGTTAGCAAACTCTGAGAAGGTCGGCGTTTCGAAGGCGGTACTGATATTCGCGTACGCCTGATGAGATGGCAGGTAGCGATAGCTTAATCCCGCAGAGCCGCTCCATTCATTGAACGATTGGCTTCCACTTGGGTCGTCATTCCGCGGATAACCATCGTCAATCTTTAGACGCACCCGGTCGAAACGACCGCCAAGGGACAAAATTAACTCATCCGTAAGATTCATATCACCTTGCGCAAACGTGCTCAGGGCAGTTGCCGTTTGCAGTTCGTCGGCAGTTAATTCTTCCAAGTTGCCATTAAAACTCATTTCCCGGCGAATACGATCATCCCGCTGTTCCCTTGCCTGCACACCTGCAACGTAGCGGAACGGAACCCCGGCAAGCTTAAGAGACTGGCGGTAATCGACACTGGCTCCAAAATAGTCGCGGTCATAGTCGATACGGCTATCCCCGGGATAAGGAAGCTGCTGCTCGAAGTTGCGGCGCATATAGAAAGTTTTGACGTGCAATTCGCCTGGTCCCGCGGAAAGATCCTGATATTGCAGACCAAGCACTTGCTGATCGACAGTTTGCCCGGTGTCAAAATTTTTGGTGAATTTCCCAGCCTGAGATTTGTCTACTTTAACCTGTTCAATCGTGATCGCACCCGGGTCTTCTGACCGTGGGTTCTGCAGCAGGTTCAGGATGGCAGTCACTGAACGATCGTTACCCAGCTCTCGACGTAGCTTGGTGTTAAGCAGGTATTTTTCGACCTTAGCCTGATCGCGGTAACCCTCATAGTTAAGGGCCGAACCGCTGATGCTGTGCGACCAGGGCCCATCACTGCCACTGTTTTTTATCGAAAGTTTGCCGAAGTCATGGCTGCCACCGGTAACCCGAACGGATGTCTGATCTGGCTGGTTACGCCCATCGGCAGTGGTCACACTGATAACCCCGCCCGCGGCGTTACCGTAAAGCACGGAGGCTGGCCCGCGAATGACTTCAATACGCTCGGCGCTGTCCAGGTCGATAGCATCGAGCTGCGCCTGACCATCCGGTAGCGTGTAAGGAATGCCATCTACCATAATGGTAATGCCCCGAACCCCGAAAGGTGCCCGTGCGCCAAATCCACGTATAGCTATGCGTTCGCCTTGGGCAAAGTTCTCGGAGTTCTGCAGGAAAATGCCCGGAACCTGACTTAGAGTTTCATTCAGCTTGAGCCTGGGTTGGCCTTCTTGAATGGGTTCTTGCCTGACCACCGACATAGCGGCCGGTGTTTCATTCAGCGTACGTTCCATGATTGATGATGTAACCACAATATCGGCCGTTGGCTGGTCAGGTGCTGCCATTGTGATGGATGGAACAATCAGTCCACTGAGTAAAAGCGAGGTGTAGTTTGGTTTTTTCATAATTCCAGTTTAGACGGTCGTGAATCGGTAAGCCTCCCATTTTTCGAATGCACCGCTCCGGTTTTCAGGGGGGATTACCAGGGCAACGGCTTCAAAAATCCCTGAGAATTGAGACTCCGCCGCCCAAGTTCTGAGTGCGTCAAATTGATCACCGGTGAGTCTGACGGTCATTTTTTGATTCTCCTGACTTTCGATTCGGTGCCCAACTTGATCGTCTTTAATCGCCATTAATGCACGTAGCCTCCAGCCGCTATCTGAGCTGAAATTCCATTTCATACATCAATTAACAGAAATTTAAACAAATTTGGAACAGGATTGCTGGTCCACCAACGTCATTCTCACAACCGTCTTAGGTTCGAATCCTGCTCCCGCTGCCATATAGAAAAAAAAGCCAGATCAGTGATTCACTAATCTGGCTTTTTTTGTTGTGCTTTTGGTGCGTGAACCGCCTTTTAAAGCCCCATGCAGTTAGCGTAGTAAGTCGTGGTTGCAGGCCAATCCGAGAAAATCCCGATGACACCGACATCCTGAGCCAGCACATCAATCACCGTAAAGGTGTCGCCATCATTGTTAATAGCATCGGTGATGCTCTGATGATACCAGCCACCGCCGTTATTGAGCGGCCCGCTGCGTTCCACTGTCCAGGCAATCAGGTCAAGGCCTGCGGCTTTGGCGTTGATGGCGTACTCGGACGGTACAATCTTTTGTTCGTCGTCCAGGGCCAGCATTTTCCAGAGCGCGGGTGCCAGAATGGGAACCCCTTGCTGGACCAGATTTTCCATGTACACCATGGAAACGTTGTTCGGCTCATTCGGCTTCTGATCCAAAAATACGGCCTGGCGACCAAACTCCGGCATTTGATTGACCCAGAAGATAATGTCATCCAGCAGGAAGGACTGTGGCCATACATCCTCTGGGCTAACCCCGGCCTCGATGTATTCATTGATCATCTGGCGGGCATAGTCTTGTTGCGAATAGCCCCCGCTATAAGGCATATCCACCACCGGTGTTTTCAGTTCCGGAGTGAACTTGACGCCGAGTTCCTTGAACAGTTCGATACTTTCGCGATGACTCAACAGGGTGCCCCGAGTTGAATACAGGTCTGTACGCCAATCGGCGGTACCGCCAAGGTACGCTTCGGGTGTGGTGGCTTCAGGGTCAAAGGCATCCATTTTCCCTCTGAGTGATTTAAATTCAGCCAGTGTAATGTCGCTGGTGCGACATTCAGCCCGAGCCGGTGTGTCGGTGGCCGGATCGGCGGGCACAAAGGGCTGGGTGCATTTGGCGTTCAACTCCGGCACGGCCACGATGTTGGTGGTGGTGTGCAAATCATTTTGGGCATGACGACAGACCAATTCCCGGTCTTTGGTAAAGGCAACGTCACACTCGACAATTCCGGCCCCCATTCTGGCGGCTGCAACATAGGATTCGCGGGTATGTTCGGGAAATTGCAGGGGCGCGCCGCGGTGGGCAATGGAGAAATCCGACGGTGCCAATAGCTTCGACTCGCACGCCTGCAGCGTGTTTTTCAGTTCGCCGGCATCCATATCGTTGATTAGAAAGTACGGTCGGGGGCCAAGCTGAACCAGCGTTTGGACGCTTTCAACGGGTGTCGCTTGATTGGTATTAGCCTCGATGCCGATGGTGGTGCAGCCGGATAACATCGCTAGCGAGCTAACGATCAGGGGCAAGGTAAACGCGAGTTTCATGACCAGGTCCTTTTGTTGTTTCGTTGTATAGCATCGAAGTCTTACCGTATTTGGAGTCAGTGTAGTGGCCATCAACTGGGGTCACAAGGTGAAGTGGTTCAAGACCCTGGAGGCTAAAAAGGCCGGGCGCAGTGCCATGGCAGTTGGCCGGATCTCGAGCGCTTTTGGTTCAAAGCCCCAGACGCCACAGCGGTCATGAGTTTCTGGTCTTTTGTGTGACAGGGCGATCTTTATTGTTACGAGACACCAGCACCCAAGACGTGCTAATTTCTCCATCGTTGCTTCTACTTACCTGTTAATGGCAAATAGAAGCCGGGGATTTAACACCTCCTTTATCGTCAATCATAATTATAAGTCCAATAGGGCGAAGGAAACGTTCATGCGAATTCTAAAATATGCAGTTGCCGTATCCATGCTGGCTGTTGCGCTCCCCTTGAGCGCGCAACAGCTCTCGATCGCCACCGGTGGCACCGGCGGCGTTTACTATCCTATCGGCGGTGGCTTCGCCGAAATGATCAATAATCATATCGAAGGAGCCAAGGCGACTGCTGAAGTAACCGGCGCCTCGGTTGAAAATATGGGTCTGATCATGCGTGGCGATGCGGATCTTGCGCTTGCACTCGCAGACACGGTCTATCAAGCGTACACCGGCACTGATAATTTTGAAGATCGCCAGATCAAGAATATTCGCGCGTTGGCGTCGGTTTATCCCAATGCCGTGCAGCTGGTGACTCTGGCGGAATCGGATATTAAGTCTATTGTGGATCTGAAAGGTAAGAGGGTGTCAGTGGGCGCACCGGGCAGCGGTACAGAGCTCAACGTGCGGGCATTATTGGAAGCGAATGGCATCAGCTACGGCGATTTCGAGCCGCAGCGTCTGAATTTCAATGAAACGGCTGATGCGATCCGTGATGGCGATATCGACGCCGGTTTCTGGAGTGTAGGCCCGCCGACCAGTTCAATTCTTAACCTTGCCGCAACGCGCGATATCCGCCTGATTAGCCTCTCTGATGAAGAAGTCGCCAATGCACAGAATGAAGTAGCGGTTTTTGCGCCGTATGAGCTGGCAGCAGGCATGTATGACGGTATGGAAGAAGCGGTTCAGACCATTGGCATTCCGAACGTGCTCGTTGTGAATGCGGATATGGACGAAGAGTTAGCCTATAAGCTGACGCGACTGCTGTTTGAAAACACGGATGAGCTGATTGCCGTTCACCCCGCGGCGAACGACACCACCGTGAAGTTCACTATGGACTCCACTCCGGTGCCTCTGCACCCGGGTGCGCTTCGTTACTTCGAAGAAGTTGGCGCTGTGATTCCGGATCGTCTGCGCCCTTAACTGCGAAGGGTTAACTAGATATGCAAAGGCAATGCGGCACTGTTCTGCCACGCTTTGCGTTCGCCAAGCGTTTGCAGACTGCTCTGCTGTTGATTTGTTTGCCGCTCGCCGGAGCCGGGGCATCTCCCGCTCCGGCGATTTCGTCTGACCGCCTTCAAGTCGTTACTGAGCAAGGCGAAATGCTGGTCGATATCGCTGTTCTACCGGGAATGCGCTGGTGCATTGAATGGAACCACTCGGTGAAAAAATTTGCCGTGCTGGACTGTTATCGAAACGTTGCCGGTGTGATGCAGTTAGAACGAAGTCACCAGCCCGATTTTGCGGCGGGTTTAGGCCATACGGTAGGGCGGGGTGAGCAAGTCTCTGACGGAGAAGGCGGCTACTGGATCAATGAAATTGACGAACCAGTGGTCAATAATCGATACGTTTTGCGCGTGGGCGCTAATGCGGTAAATCACCGCGTGGTATGGCTGGTAGGCGATCACCGTCGAGAAGTGAGTCTGAGCGACCAGGCCTCGGGACAGCGCGTTACTGTTCAACTTATCAAACCCCCACCGCCCAGCGTGAATTATAAGTAAGCCAGACAACGTCTGATGAGGACTTCATGAACGAATCCAAGCAACCGCCGACCATAATGCCGAGGGGAAAGGTGATTCAACCCCGCGCGTTGTTGTGGGCCATCACCATTGTAGCGGTGGGTCTTTCCCTGTTTCAACTCTATGCCGCGGGGCTTCAGCCCTTAGGGCTTTTTTATCAGCGCAGCATTCACTTGGCGCTTATCATGGTGCTGGCGTTTTTAATGTTTCCAGCCTTCGGCCCAAACCGCAAACGCGGGGTAACGGGATGGGGCCTGGACGTAATATTTTTAGCCGGTGCAATGCTGACGGGCGGCTATTTAGTACTCAATTTGGACCAGATTTTCAGCCGTGCGGGTTTTTGGAATAGCACCGATATTCTGGTCGGTTGTATCGCCACAGTGACCGTATTAGAAGCCAGTCGCCGTGCAGTGGGTTTCGGCATGACCGTGATTGGCCTTTTGGCCATTATGTACGCGTTTGCCGGCCCGCGAGGCGAGCTGCCGTGGTTGGGCCAATGGATGCCGGGTATTCTGGAACACCGGGGCTATAACATTGATCGTGTTGCCGGCCAGCTCTATCTTGGGCAAGAGGGCATCTTTGGTTTGCCGCTGGGCGTTGCGGCGACCTATATCTTTATTTTTGTACTGTTTGGAGCTTTCCTGGAATGCACCGGCGCCGGTAAATTCTTTATTGATATGGCCTATGCAGCCACCGGTCGCCAGCGCGGCGGGCCCGCCAAGGCAGCGGTACTAGCCTCGGCTGGCATGGGGTCTATTTCCGGTAGCGCCATTGCCAACGTGGTCACCACGGGCGCCTTTACCATTCCGTTAATGAAGAAACTGGGTTATTCGGCCAAACAGGCGGGCGGTATCGAAGCCGCAGCCTCTACTGGCGGGCAAATTATGCCGCCGTTGATGGGCGCAGGTGCTTTTTTGATTGCTGAGTACACCAATACGCCGTACTTGGAAATCGTTAAAGTCAGTATTCTGCCCGCGATTATGTATTTCGCCACGGTTTATCTGTTTGTGCACATCATTGCCCTTAAGCAGGGTATGCAAGGGCTGCCCAAAGAAGAATTGCCGCAAATGCGTCAGGTAATGAAAGATGGTTGGCACTTCCTGCTTCCGTTAGCCATGCTGGTTTGGCTGCTGGCGATGAGTATGTCGCCGATGCGGGTGGGTTTCTACGCGGTGGTGACGATAGTGGCGGTAGCCGTGTTGCGCTACTCGGTGTGGTTTTTTGTCCTGGCGCCTCGGCAGGGGCAACCGGTGACGGTTACCGCCGTCAAAGATATTTTGCGTGCCGGCCTGGCCAAGCTTATAGAAGGCTTGGAGCTAGGTGCGCGCAATGCTGTGGCGGTGTCTATGGCGTGCGCGGTCGCTGGGATTATTGTCGGGGTGGTGGGTTTGACCGGCTTAGGTCTGAAATTCTCCGCCATGATGCTGGCCTTCTCTGGCGGCAACCTTGTCTTAGCCTTGGTGATGGTGTTGTTGGCCAGCCTGGTTCTTGGTATGGGACTGCCTGTTACCGCCAGCTATATTGTATTGATTGTGCTAGTTGGGCCTGCATTGACGGCTGAGTTCGGTGTGCCACTGTTGGTCGCACACTTGGTGGTGTTCTGGTACTCCCAAGACTCCAACGTAACGCCGCCAATAGCCTTGGCAGGATTTGCCGGGGCGGCCATTGCGGGCAGTAAACCGATGGAAACGAGCTTCCAGGCGTGGAAGTTTGCCAAAGGGCTCTACCTGATTCCGCTGTTTATGGTCTTTAATCCAGAAATCATTATGGGCGGTCCCGTGCTTTTGGTGGCTTGGAATGCAGTCATTGCCATTCTGGCATTAGGGGCCTTTGCGGCAGCGTTGGAAGGGTATTTGTTTACCAAAATGTCGTGGCTGCCTCGTCTGGCTATTACTGCGGCAATTTTTGGTGTGTTTTACCCCAGTCTGATGACTGAAATTGCCGGTGTGGTGGTGATGATGTTTGTCATTTCTGCTAACTGGCTGGCGAGCAAGCGCGAAGCAACCGCAACAGCCGTAAGTGTTTAATCGCTACTAGGCGATGACTGTGTAAGACAGATTTGTTACTTGAAAAGCCCAGGCCCGCAATTTACCGGTCTGGGCTTTTGTGTTTTTTGCCGGGAACTTCTTTTCGGTTGCGAGCGAAGCGTTCTCTGTACTGGCTCGGTGTCAGCCCGGTTTTTTTCTGGAACATTCGGCGAAACGCACTTATATCCTCATAGCCAACTTGCCAAGCTATCCGCTCGATGGTTGTTGCGGTGTTTTCCAGTTTTTCCCGGGCTTTATGAACCCGTTGTTGCTGCAGGTATTCCGCCGGTCGTAGCTGTGTGGCTTTTATAAAACGACGGATGAACGTTCGCTCCGTAAGCGCGGCCATCGCCGCCATCTGCGTAATATTTAATGGCTGGTCATAGGCCCGGTGAATATGGTGCTGCACGTGAAGGATGGCCCGGTCGTTGTGGTCCAGCACAGGTATAAAGCTGCGGTAGTAGCTTTGCTGGCGTACGCCGGTATCAACCAGTAAAAATCTGCCCAATGCCTGCACCACCGTTGGTGGCACATAGCGCCCGATCAGGTGCAGTCCAAGGTCCATCCAGGACATTACCCCGCCGGCGGTAACCAGGTCTGGATCTGTTATAAGCAATGCATCGGTGTCCAGTTCGATGGTTGGATATGCACAGCGGAAAGCGCTTTCCAACTGCCAGTGCGTGGTGGCGCGACGCCCCTCCAGCAGGCCTGCTTGCGCCAGAAAAAAAGCACCCGCGCAGGCCGAGCTGATGACGACACCCTGTCTGTGCCAAGTAGCTAATTGGGCGCCGATGATGGGTTGCGGATCAAGATAAGCTTGGCCGTCGAGTATTGGCGGAACAATGACCAGGACTGGGGGCACGGCCCCGGGATCCATCGAAATAACCTGTTCCTCATCCAACTGCCAACGGCTGACGCTGAAGGTAATGTCAGGGATGCTTTGAAGTTCACCAAGAATGCGATTGGCACTTTGAAACAGGTCTATCAGCCCGTAAACGGCTGAAAGTGCGGTACCAGGCACAACCAGGATGGCGACATTGACGGTTTGCAACATGTCAGTTTTTACCTTTTTATTGTCAGTATTGCCACCCGTGCAGGCTAACAGAGCACGTTAGTATAAGCAGTACCAATCTAACTGGAGAGACACATGACCAAGACCGCCCTGATTATCGTCGATATGCAGAATGACTACTTTCCTGATGGCAAATGGACGCTGAACGGCGTTGAGGCTGCTGCCGAAAACGTTGCAAAGGTGCTCGCTGATTTCCGCGAACGTCAGCAACCCGTGATTCACGTTCGCCATGAATTTGCCTCCAGCGACGCTCCGTTTTTTGTGCCGGGCACTGACGGCGCTAACATTCGCGCCGGCCTGGCACCGGCAGACGGTGAGTTCCAGGTTCTGAAGCACGAAGTAAACAGCTTCAAAGGCACCGAGCTGCAAGCTCTGCTGCAGCGCGAGCAGATCACCCATTTAGTGATTGCGGGTGCGATGAGCCACATTTGCATCGACGCCATCACCCGTGCTGCCGGCGACATGGGCTACGCCAACGTTGTTTTGCACGACGCATGTGCAACGCTAGACGCCGAGTTCAATGGCGTTAAAGTGCCGGCGGAGCATGTGCACGCAGCGTTTATGGCCGGCTTGGCATTTGCTTACGCTGAGGTTATTGCCACAGATGCTTTTTTGACACGGGCATAATGTAAGCTGTATCCGTGGCCCATCACAAGGCGGTGACGTTTCTTCATAGCGTAGAGGCTTTCCCGGGCCGCTAAGAATTGCCAGCGTCGGTGGCCAGAATGTAGGCCTGGCGCTGGTTTTTTTTATTCTGCAGGCGCTTGTCAACGCACTGTTCTTCGTCGTTGAGTATCACCACGCATTCCAGGCATTGAATGCATTCGTCGTAATCAATTCTTCCGTCTTTGCGAATGGCGTTAATGCCGCAGGCGTTCTTGCAATGCTGGCAAGGGGTGCCGCACAACTCGACCCGGTCCAGCCAGCTGAAGAGCCTTAGCCGGCCGATGATCGCCAAGCCGGCGCCCAGTGGGCATAGGTAGCGGCAATAGAATTTGTTGATAAACATCCCGATAACCAGCAACCCGACGGCGTAAACCACAAACGGCCAGTGACGTACAAAAAGCAGGGTAATGCTGGTTTTGAAGGGTTCCACTTCGACCAGCTTCTCAGCTAGCGCAAGAGAGTAAAACGCCGTGCCCAGCAAGCCAATCAGAATAGGGTATTTGATCAGAATCAGGCGCCGATGCCACCGCTCTGGCACTTTGATCTGACGCAGGCGAAGCTTTTCGCCCAGCCAGGCGGCCATCTCCTGAAGTGCACCAAACGGGCATAACCACCCACAGAACAAGCCGCGGCCCCAAATGAATAGACTGATAAAGGTGTACACCCATAAAATGAAAATAATAGGGTCGAGTAGAAACACATTGAGAGAAAAACCATCCCAGATCGCCAGAAAAAGCGTGTAAATATTAACCACCGACAGCTGGCCCTGAGCGAAAAAGCCAATGTAAAACAGGGTAAAAAACAGAAACCCCCAGCGAAAACGGTGCACTTGTTTTGGGTGGCGGCTTAATGTTTTTTGGCGAGCGAAAAAAACCGTCAACACCGTGAGCGCTGTTAACAAAATGGCGATTTGCCACCAGCGCTGCTTCCACAGGCCGATCCATATAGGCTCGCGTTCATCCATAAACGACGGAGCAGGTTCTACCGTCTCAAACAAATCCGTGTTGAAGCGAACAGGTACATCCATAATGATGCTGTCTTGCACCAAGTGGTTACGGGCAAGTTCGATGTGAAAATTCAACGTGACATCGGCACCGGGACTAAAGCCAGCGCTTCCGCCCATGCGGAAGAAATTGTGGGCTACCAGATCGGGCATGCCGGTGGCCTGCAATTTCAGGCCCTGGCCGGATAGGTTCAAATCGCGCATTTCCACAGCCAGCCCATTCTGACTCAGGCTAAGCCGCTCTGGATTGCTGCCGGGTATAAAGCTTTCGGATACGTGGGGAAAGGCTCCGCCGGACAGCACCAGCATTACTTGCGCGCCCGGGTCTATGTAAGCCATTAGCTTTTGATAGCCTTGGTCTCCCAACAGGTTTCGACCTACCATAGGGGCGTTGATATAGCCGAAGAACAGTTCGGTGAAGGGGCTGTCGTCAGTCCCTTCAAAACCCTGAGGATAGTCCGCAAGTGGGCGGCCGAACTCAGATTCAATGGCATCACGGCTTAGTTTCCAATGGCCAATGTAGCCTCGCTCGAGCAGCTGTTGCCAGCTGAGCCTTTCAAAGAAATCTGGTTTTGCCCGTGTTTGAGCGGTTTGCACAAACCCCGCGAGTTTGCCGCGGGCTACTTTCAAAGCCGATGACAGCAAGGTGTCATTAATAATAAGAACGGAGACTGTGGCTTTGCTGACACCGTCAAAATACACCGTATTGCCATCACTGGTTCGCTTTGGGCGGCCGGTATTGGATGTGTTTATAATGATTTGTTCCCGCAGTGACTGCCCTTTGTATTGATTAACAAAGTCGAACAGCGGTTCTTCTCCCAAGCCATGCAAGAACACCGGTTCGTGATGATTCAGTACTTTTACGCCAGTAAAGCGGCCACGGTTGTCCATGCCGACCAGCATGCTGATGGGCTGGCCTGCGAAGCCCTGAAGCCTGCTTAAATCGATCGACTCATAGGCATAGCCTAGTAGCTCTTGCAGCTGATAAACGGGATAAACGGGGAAGTCTGCCAACTTCTCTTCAATAACCGTTGCCGACGGAAACAGTTCCATTATCAGCGCTTTTTTGTTTTCGGAGAGTTCTGCCTGAGCTGTGGAAAAGCAGGTAAAGAAGCAAATAATAAGGAGCGTGATGCGCCCGACCATGGGTTACCCCTGTTATTTTTCTAATAATAGGACCTATGCTATTGGATTTGGGTTTTGGTTCAATGCGACCTCAGAGTCAGCCGTCTGCTACTTTACGACTAGTTCTCTTAGAAAAGAGCTGCTGACTCATCGAGCCGAGTCGCTTTTGGTTAATGCTGTCCCCGGCACCGCAGACCCTGTCCGGATACAGCGCCGCGAAACGGGTAGAGAACCCGAAGGCCGTGGGTGCAAATGTCGGCTCAATAGATTGCGTGCTTTTCCATTAGCCAGCTTGTATTGTTACTCAGAATAAGACTTACTACAGATTGTAATTCAGACATTGGTTAGGCAATTAACGGTGAAATGATGACCAGTCGCCCCGAACAAAAAGTCAGTTTGACAGGCCTTGTTTTCGCATTGCTTGGATTGACCTTTGTCGTCTGGACATTAGTATCCGCTGCTCCTCCAGAACAGGGTAAACCGGTTGCAACCGACGTTGCTTTGGGCGACTGGCAGGGCACGGTGGAATCAACCGAGGGGGCCTCTTCTCTTGGGGATGCGGTACCGCAGCCTTCTACTATTGGCTTTCCGTCTCTGGCACTCACTTCCCATGCCCTGCACTTTTTGGCTTTTGAAAGGCCGCCTTCACGACTTCTTAGTTACCCCGGCCAGTCACAGGCCCCCCCTTCACTGCTCTAGACATTTGCGAACAGCTGGATTTTACTTGCCTGTATCTGGGCAAGTTGTGTCTGACGGAATGATCTTTAGTAATGAGGAATTACCATGAGCAATCAACTGCATGTTATGGCTGAACAGCCGGTTAGTGCCCGTTTTCGGCTTGCGTCTCGGGCGCAAAATCCCCTTACCCACGACGATCTTGCAACCGAACTGCTGAAAGACTTTAACAGGCAGAACCCGCTAACCGTCCGCTCATCAGAGGATATCCACGCGATCGGGAAAAAGCTGGAGCTTTCTGGAGAAACCTTGTGCGTGGTTATTAATCGCAAGGATGATGTGATCGGAATGCTGCACATGAAAGACCTGATCGGTTCCTTACCCATGAGCCTTGCCAGTCAGCGTGGAAGCTCCATTGCTGACCTGGTGGCACAGGATGTTATGCGGCCGGTTTGGAGCCTGCCAACGATTGGTTTCAACAAACTGCAAAACCTCACCGTTGATGACTTGCTGTCCACTTTCAGGGAGTTGCATTCGGACTATCTTCTGGTCATAGAAACGGTTGCCGGTGAAGAGGATAAAGTTGTCCGCGGGCTTTTGTCCGCTGACGAGCTCAGCCGTCGCCTTGGTGTTCCGGTGAACACCACACCTCGTCCTGAGTCATTCTCTGATATCGTTCATGCTGTTCGGAAAACCTTGGGGTAAAACGCCCATGGCGGTGCGCCTGATGCGCCGGCCATCCTAAAAAAGGCAGGCCAGTTGTTTACTGGTCTGCCTTTTTTACGTTTGGAGTGATGCTAAAAACCGGGACAGATATCGCTAATTAGCATCAGGTGGTGTTTCGAGATAACGATCGACTAGGCTCCGTGATTTCTCCTGATAGAGTTCGTCGGTTATCAACCCCTGGTCACGGAGTTGTTTTATTACTTTCAATTTTTCTGCGAGATCTTTGCCTTCAGTTGGCATTAGAAGGTCATCGGTTGAATCGATTTTCTCATCCATGTTGCGTGGTGTTGTTTGAGGCACTGTTTTGGTAGAGCTATCACTTGAGCCAGTCAGTTTGCTGAACTTCAGCCAATCAACGCGATTGTCCCCGCCTGGACTCGCATTAACATTTGGCAGCAGTATTGCCGGGCCTTCACCGGGTCTCGTTCGCGAGCCGATCTCTGTCATGATATTGGCCGTTCGATTCAGCCTGCGTTTCGGTGCATCAGTAGGAGGTGGTGCTACGCCGCTGGCATCTGCGCGCGGGTTTTTAGCGAGAGTCCCGAAGATCAGGTTAAGCTTGCCGTCGACAAAAAAAACGCGGAAGGCGGTTATGTCAGCATCTTTCAAACCGACGTAGCGATCGGTGCGTTGCTGTTCAACACGGACGGCGATGTCTTCATCGGGGTTGGCGGCTGCGAGGTTGCGGCTTAACGCCAATGCTATGAGCTGAGACTGATCGTTTTTGAAAACTGACTGGTTGAGAGATTGTCTGGATAACCCAAAAAAATCATCCGCTTCAGGGGACGGTTTCATTGTTAAATTATTCAGTAAGCTGGCTAAAATTTGGGGTGAGATTTTAACGGGGTGGTCGTTGCTGGCGGCGTCAGGTTCAATTGGAACTGTTTGTACAGCGTCGCCAATGCCAAGATCTGTGCCCGAACGGTTGGGCGCGGAAGAACAAGCGGTTAAAACAAGAAAACAGGTGCCTAGTAGCGCCAGATTCCGTAACCGCTTCCATTGGATGGCTTTCAATGTCACACCCAATGTCGCGATCAATGTCACGAGGGCCAAGTTGGTGTGTCTGTGCGTCTTGCGGTGAAGAACAGAACAGATAGTGCTCATAAGACTGCCTTGAGACCGATTTAATGAAAATATCGGGCCAACCTTGTTAACTCGATAAGCGTAGGTAGTCCCGCAAACTGTGTTGAAGTCAGTGAGCAGGACCTTACCTCTAACGGCTCAGAAATAGAGTGAGTTCACGATGTTGAACTGTGTGCTCCAGCTATTATCGTTTCGTGCTGGTCCCCCGTTTGCAAAGTTGGCATTTTTCGAGGTTAGAACACTGATCCATGTATAGAAACTGCCGGTTGTCAGTCGCACGCCAACGATATTGAACTGGGTGTCCAGCGCCGTAAATTTGTCGTTACTGCCGCTGTTAAGATAATCATAGTCGTGGTAGAACTGGACGCTTTTATAAATCCCAAGGTCGGCAGGCATGGTGTATGAAAGCCGTGACGAGTAGACCGTACCATTGGCCGGAATAAGTGCACCAGTCGAAAGGGCGATGGAATCTCGCGTTTGGCCCGGCGCATTAATTGGGTCTTCCTTAATGTTGTGCTCATACGTCAAGGCTTGAAGGGTACCGCCAAACCTGCCGCTACTATAATTGGCGAAGGCGGCCGCTGCCCAATGGTCGCCACCATCACTTTTTGTTTTCGTGTTGTAATAATCGCCGGCCTGTCCATTGGCCCCGAGTTGTAAAGTTGAATCGCCGCCAAGCTGAAGTGTGTAAGCACCCCCACCGCCAAACGTGTTTATTGGTTCAACGTTTGCAAAGAAGGTATCACCGCTAAATCCGCGAGGGTTGATTGAACCTTGGCTGACCACATCCGGGCGAAAACGGGCATTTGGGTTGGAGCTTAACGCCTCCGTGTTTTTCATGAAGCTGAAAACCAACTCGAGACTGTCATCTTCAAAGATGGTTTTTACACCCATATCAGGGTTGTTTGCCAGGCCCAGCCATAATGGAACATCGCTGAGAAAGCTGTTGTCATAGTAAGAACCGTCGACACCAGCGCCCAGAGGTTGGTTTAGAACACCACCCTGTACCGTCCATTTATCGGAAAGGTCGTAACCCAGGTATGTATAGGCCGGAAAAAAGCCTTGTTGGGTTATTTGATAGTCCCAGCGAGAGCTGTAATAGAGCCCGTTATCGAATTCACCACTGGCAATAATTTCAATTTTGTCTGCAAAAAAATTGCCTGTTTTTTCACGACTGCTTTCATCGTGGTCGGCGAGGATGTACAGCGTTTCAACGCCTAAACTCAACCGCAAAGGTACTTTTTCTTCTATTGTGTTTAAGCGGTTTTCGATGGAGGTCATTCTATTGGTGTCACTGCCGCTGTTAATGCCAGCGGGCATATTATCTTGCGCCAATGCGGGTAATGCCAACGCCATAAGGCTGACATAGGTGAGGCCGCGGATGGGCATCAGGTTTGTTCGCCGATCACTCATGCAGTTACGTTGCTTTTTGTTGTAAGTCATTTGTTTACTCTCTAACGTGGTTTTTATTTGGAGTGGGTATTACCCCGCTTTCGCGAGCCTTTTATAGCGCCAGGGTTCCATTTCGATAGTCACGCAGCGCTTGTTCGATTTCCTCTTGGGTATTCATTACAAAGGGGCCGTAGTGAGCGATGGGTTCGCGGTGTGCAACGCCCGCTAAAATCAATGCTTGCGATTTGGTATCACCGCTCAGGTGTATTTCGCTGCCCGGGCCCAGGCATCCCAGCTCGCCCTGTTTGAGTTCCTGGCCGCTTACTTCGAGCTGTCCCTCGAATACATAGATCAGCAGCGTGAGTGCCGAATTCTCGAGAATGAGCGACCCTGGTTCGAAACATAAATGCGCCACTGCTCCCTGGCCCGCCAAATTCTCAAGGGGGCCGCTGATGCTTTGACCATCAAGCCGCCAGTCACCGCCCAAGGCGATCAGTTCACTTCCAGAGGCTTTGATGCGCGGCATCTCGACCGCTTTCACATCTCTGTATGTGGCGTCGCTGAGCTTGTCGCGGGCAGGCAGGTTTAGCCAAAGCTGGAAAGCATGCAGCCCATGGACATCGGTTAAAGGCATTTCGGAATGGATCATCCCGTGGCCGGTATGCATCCACTGGGCGTCTCCTACACCGATGGTGCTGGTGTGTTCCAAATGATCTTTGTGGGTGAGCCCCCCTTGGAGCACATAGGTCAATGTTTGAATGCCTCGGTGTGGATGGGACGGGAAGCCACCAATGTAATCGTCGGGACATTCTGATCGGAGTTCGTCGAGCATCAAAAATGGGTCAAGTCCGCCCTTGAAGTCATTAATTCGCGAAATCTTGACGCCGTCGCCATCTTGGCTGGGCTGACTTTTTGTTTTGCGTTGGATGGTGCGCGTTGTCATAAAAATCCCGTAGTCCTGATGAGTTCATTTACTATACAATTAGTTTTTCGAACGTTAATCGCATAATTTTCGTCTTATCATTCGAGTAAAACGAAATGTCACGTGTAACCTTAGTGCAATGGCAGATGCTGGCTGCCGTTGTCGATCATGGAGGCTTTGCCCGAGCTGCCGTGGCGGTTCATAAGAGCGCCTCGACCCTTCACCACGCTGTGCACAAATTAGAGTCTCAGCTGGGTGTTACTTTGTTTGAACCTGTCGGTAGACAAGTGCGTTTGACCGAAGCAGGGGAGATGTTGTTGCGCCGCGCAAGGCAGCTGATCGAGAACGCCGAAGCGCTAGAAGCCGTTGCAGAGAGCGTTGCGGGGGGATTGGAATCTGAAGTCAGTTTGGCGGTTGACCAAATATTTCCTGTTGATGTTCTAGCTCGCGCGATGAAGGGCTTCTCCGAGGAGTACCCGTTCGTGCGCGTGAAGTTGTATGAAACGGTTCTCAATGGGGGTGTAGAAATTCTCCAGGATGGGCGCGCCGACCTTGTTGTATCGAGCATTGCTGCCCGCGGTTTTCTGGGTGAACCACTGATTACCTTGCGCTTTATTGCCGTAGCGCATCCCAAACATCCCTTGCATCTTTTGGGGCGCCCACTTGACCTGCGCGATTTAGAGCAGCATCGCCAGCTCGTGGTGCGGGACTCGGCGCTTCATAAGTCGACGGATGCCGGATGGCTCGAGGCTGAACAGCGCTGGACGGTCAGCCATCTATCAACCTCTCAGGACATGCTTGAACGTGGGCTGGGTTTTGCCTGGTTTCCGGAAATCCGGCTCCGCGAGGCATTCGAAAGTGGCAAGTTAAAACCTCTGCCGTTGGGTGATGTAGGCTCGCGGTTGGTTCCCATGCAGTTAATATTCAGAGATCAGGATGGCGCTGGCCCGGCTATAAAGAGCGTTGCGAGGTGGCTCAAAGACGCTGTGCTCAGTCTCAAACCATTCGATTATCGCGATTAAAGATTTGAAAAACTTGAACGGAATGGTCGAAATAAACCGTTTATGCTTTCGGCCGAATTTATCAGCTAATTACCGGAGATACTTATGGGCCTATTGATTGCAGGCGAATGGCACGATCAGGGATATGACACTAAAAAGGAAGGAGGCGAGTTTGTTCGTGAATCCTCAAAGCTTCGCCATTGGATAACGCCTAATGGTAGGTCGGGTCCCGACGGACAGCCAGGGCTTACCGCGGATCAAGATCGGTATCATCTTTATGTATCCCTAGCCTGCCCATGGGCCCATCGAGTTCTTATGCTGCGACAGCTTAAAGGCCTTAACGATCTTGTTTCGGTGTCATACACCAGCCCGCTGATGCTTGATCAGGGATGGTCCTACCGTGAAGAGGAAGGCTCAGGTGGAGATGCCGTCAACGGCGTGGAGTTCCATTACCAACTCTACACAATGACTGACCCGGACTATACCGGTCGGGTTACGGTGCCTGCGTTATGGGACAAACAGCAGAGCCGGCTCATTAATAACGAGTCTGCTGATTTGGTACGGATATTCAACTCCGCATTTGACGAGCTCACTGGCAACCGTCTCGATTTCTATCCTGAATCCATGCGAGGGATCATCGACGCGGTCAACGGTGATGTCTACGAAAACATCAATAATGGGGTCTATAAGGCAGGCTTCGCTACTGAACAAGCGGTTTACGACAAGCACGTGACTGCGCTGTTCGAAGCGCTTGATCGAATGGAAACACGTCTCTCAGAGCGGCGCTACCTCGCCGGAGAGTGGCTCACTGAAGCGGATATTCGTTTGTTTGCTACCTTGATTCGCTTTGACGCGGTTTACTACGGTCACTTCAAATGCAACATAAGACGCATAGAGGATTATCCCAATCTAGCGAACTATATGCGCGAACTTTACCAATGGCCAGGCATGAAAGAGACCGTGGACTTCGAACATATCAAGCGCCACTACTACTGCAGTCATGCCACCATTAATCCCACCCGCATCGTGCCGAAAGGACCGGTTTTCAGCTTCGAACAGCACCATGACCGGGAGCGATTGACGGGTCATGGTGTTGTTACCAATGCCTGAGAATATTTTTAAAGTCCTGAGGCGCTGAAATAGCGGTCTCAGAGTTTTGGCATGAATAAATAAGCGTAGCGAGCTAGCTGACATTGGCACGAATCAGCTGAGCTTTGTCCTGCAAGAGTGGCAGGAAGGTATTTTGCAGAGTATCGAGGCTGATACGTGATGCGTTGGTACTGATGTTAATGGCGCCCAAAAGTTTATTTTTGGCATCGAAAGCGGGTACCGCCAGGGAGCGCAACCCCGAATCCAACTCTTGATCGACGATGCAGTAGCCCTGCGCACGTACCTTGAGAATACAGTCGTGTAGTTGGGCTCGGTCGTCGATGGATTTTTCGGTATGGCGGTCAAGCTTCACTTTGTCGAGATAGTTTTTGAGCTCGTCTTCTGGCAAATGAGCCAGCAGCATTCGGCCCATCGACGTGTAGGCCGCGGGTAATCGGGTGCCTACGGAAAGCGATATCGCCATTAATCGATGCTTGGCGGCGGAGCGAGCCACGTAGGCCACCTCGTCGCCATCCAGAACGCCCAGCGATGAGGATTCGCCGCACTCAAGGGTTATATCTTCAAGGTATTGCTGGATGACCGCATGGTAGTTGTTCGCGGAAAGAAAAGAATAACCGAGCTGCAGCGCTTTAGGCGCTAACTCGAAATAACGTTTTTGTTTGCGCACATAGCCGAGCGCATGCAGCGTCAGTAAAAAGCGCCTGGCCCGGGCGCGATTCATGTCAGTTCGTGCCGCTACCTCACTCAATGTCATGCGCGGATTGGCGGCGTTAAAAGCCAGAATGACGTCGAGGCCACTTGCCAGAGCTGTTACAAAATCCCGGTCGTCGGGGTTTAGGGTGTTTTGTTGCTCCAGGGCATCCATGAGAATCCTCATCCTTGATAAAAAGAATATTAACGTTATCCAAATCTACCGAAAAGTTCGCGTGGCGGATATATGTTCAACTTTTATTAATCATTTAAATTTCCCTAATTTTGAATAAGCTCCTGATATTTAGTTCAAAGTATCAAATTCCTCGCGCACTTGAAGGTCTCAACGCATTTTTACAGTTTGACGGCCTAGAAATAATTGACTAAATTGTTCGGACATCAAACACAAGTTCACTATACGAACAAAAAACAAGTCAAGAGGAAAATGGTATGGCCGAGTTTCTTAGCCTGCATGACGCTGTGTCGAACTATGTGAAAGACGGCATCACCTTGGCCATGGAGGGTTTCACTCACCTGATTCCTTTTGCTGCGGGCCACGAAATAATCCGTCAGGGAAGGCGAGACCTTACCCTGATTCGCATGACCCCAGATCTGATTTATGACCAGCTCATAGGCGCTGGTTGCGCCAGCAAGGTGATTTTCTCTTGGGGCGGTAATCCGGGAGTGGGCTCACTGCATCGACTGCGTGACGCTTTAGAAAATGGCTGGCCTCGTAAGATAGAAATTCTTGAACATAGCCACGCGGCAATGGCTTGTGCTTACGAGGCGGGTGCTGCGGGATTGCCGCTCGCTATATTGCGCGGTTATGTCGGCAGCGATTTACCCAAAGTGAACAACCAGATCAAATTTATTGAATGTCCTTTCACTGGTGAGCGCTTGGCCGCCGTGCCTTCGGTGCGCCCGGATGTATCAATTGTGCATGCCCAAAAAGCTGACAGGCAGGGCAACGTTCTGGTGCAAGGCATTATCGGAGTGCAAAAGGAGGCCATGCTGGCAGCCAAGGCGTGCATTGTTACTGTGGAAGAAATAGTTGATGACCTTGGTGTCGGACCAAATGCCTGCGTGATCCCCGGCTGGGCAGTCGCTGCCATTGCAGTAGCAGAGAGGGGCGCGCATCCCTCTTATGCCTACGGTTACTATCCTCGTGATAATCGCTTCTATAAAGAGTGGGACGCCATCGCCCGGGATCGTGAAGCCTTTACCCGCTGGCTTGATGCGAATGTCCTGAACACCGAAGGAGCCCAGCAATGAATCCTGAATATAACTCCGCCGAGATGATGACCGTCACTGCAGCCCGGGCCTTGGAAAACGGCATGACCTGCTTTGTAGGTATTGGCCTGCCCTCTGAAGCGGCCAATCTGGCGCGCTTAACCCACGCTCCGAACGTCGTGCTGATCTATGAATCCGGCACGCTACAAACCAAGCCAGAGGTACTGCCGCTGTCCATTGGCGATGGCGAGCTGTGTGAGTCAGCTCTGACCACCGTGTCTGTGCCAGAGATGTTTCGCTACTGGTTGCAAGGCGGCCACGTCAGCGTCGGCTTTCTGGGTACGGCTCAGATCGATCGTTTCGCCAATCTTAATACCACCCTTATTGGCGATTACATATCACCCAAGGTGCGTTTGCCTGGTGGGGGCGGCGCACCGGAAATTGCAACCAACGCCGGTGAAGTCTTTGTCACCTTGAAACACTCCAAACGCACGTTCGTCAAGGACGTTGATTTTATCACCACTCTGGGCTTCGGTCGTGATGGCAAACGTCGTGATGGCGTGCCGAATATCGGTAAGGGTCCAACCCGTGTCATAAGCGATTTGTGTGTGATGAAGCCCGATCCTGATACCAAAGAACTTACCGTTACGTCTTTGCATCCAGGGGTGTCGAAACAAGACGTGATTGAGGCGACCGGATGGGAAGTCCGTTTTGTTTCCGGGATCGAAACCACCTCGGCACCGAGTGCACACGAACTCATGATCTTGCGTGATTTGAAAGAGCGAACTGCACGTCACCACGCAGGCGAAAGTGTTGGAGAGGAATCATGAGCCCCTCAGACAATGCGTTTGTCTATCTTTGCCACCCGCGACGCAGCGCTATTGGGCGCTTCGGTGGAACGCTTGCGAACCGGCGCCCTGACGATTTGGCTGCGGATATTTTCAAGGCTGTGTTGGCTGAAGCGCCCGGTCTTGACCCTGCCGCTATTGACGAGGTGATCATGGGTTGTGCCAACCAGGCCGGTGAGGACAACCGTAACGTGGCGCGCATGTCTGCGCTGTTGGCGGGACTGCCGTCGTCGGTACCCGGTACCACGATGAATCGACTGTGTGGCTCCGGTATGGACGCGGTGGGCACAGCCTTTCGCGCGATAAAAGCCGGTGAATACGAGTTGGCGCTGGCTGGGGGGGTGGAGTCGATGTCGCGGGCACCTTTTGTAATGGGGAAAGCAGATGCCGCGTTTGCGCGCGATCAGACGATCGAGGACACAACCATCGGTTGGCGTTTTATTAATCCTTTGATGAAACAGGCCTTCGGTACCCACTCGATGCCGGAGACCGCGGAGAACGTCGCCGAGCAGTTCAATATTTCCCGTGAGGATCAAGACGCCTTCGCCCTGTGCTCTCAGCAGAAAGCCGAACGGGCTCAACAGGACGGTCGTTTCGCCCAAGAGATCGTTGCCATAGAGATCTCCCGGCGAAAGCAGGAACCCCTGATTTTTGATCAGGATGAGCACCTGCGGACAGGTACGACCCTCGAAAAGCTGGCCCGGTTGCCGACCCCGTTTCGCGAGAACGGCAGCGTTACGGCTGGTAATGCTTCTGGCGTTAACGATGGTGCCGCGGCGATGCTGGTGGCAAGCGCCGCGGCTGTGAAGTTGCACGGGCTAAAACCCATGGCGCGCATTCTCGGAATGGCCACGGCAGGTGTCGATCCGCGAATTATGGGTGTTGGCCCGGTGCCAGCGACTCAAAAATTGCTTACTCGCCTTTGTTTGTCGATGGATGATATTGACATCATTGAACTCAACGAAGCTTTTGCATCCCAAGCCCTTGCCTGCATGCGTGAACTTGGCATTGCTGACGATGACCCACGGGTCAATGTAAATGGTGGCGGAATTGCACTTGGCCACCCTCTGGGTATGACCGGAGCACGTCTTCTGCTTACTGCTGCTCATGAGCTGCACAAGCAGCAAAAGAACTATGCGTTATGCACTATGTGTATCGGTGTAGGGCAGGGGATTGCGACGGTGATCGAGCGAGTCTGACTCGTTAGCTTGCTCTTAATGAAGCAAGTATCCAGGTGATCAGATCTGGCCATATAGTGATTTTTCAGCGTTGTGGTGTGGAAAAACCAATTTGGACATTTCTGAGTTAAATACACATTGCGGACAGAAGTTCGGAAAAGTAAGGTTAAGCGGAGTTGAAGTTAACTGAACGCCACAGAAAATAATAAGCATTATAAAAAGCAATAACTACTACAAAAAGCTTGGAGATCAATATGTTAAAAACAAAAGTAGCAACCCTTAGTATTGCCATGTTGGCCTTTGTCGGAGGTGCTCATGCAAGCGATGTTTACCGAATCGGTATTACGCAGAATAACGTGGGCGTTGACAGTTATCAGACCACCTACCAAAGCGCTTTCAAAAGTGCCGCTGAAAGAAATCCAGAAGTCGATATCGTTGTGCTCGACGCCGGCGGCGATGTCGCTCGCCAGATAGGCCAGGTTCGTAATTTGATTCAACAAGACGTCGACGCCATCATCATCTGGCCAACCAACGGCCAGGCTGTTATTCCTGTTGTGCGTCAAGCGCATGCAGCAGGCATCCCGGTGGTGGTGACCAATTCGCGGATTGCCGATGCCGGCTTGGATTTCATTGCCGCTTTCTCGGGCCCGGACAATGTTCAACAAGGTATTTACTCCGCCGAGATGATGTGTGATGCCCTGAGCGGTGAAGGCCAGATTGTCCAGATTGCCGGGCAGCCCGGTTACACAACGGCAATGGAGCGTTCTAAGGGCTTCGAAGATCGGCTGGCAGAGGCTTGCCCCGGCGTAGAGATTCTCGAGACCCAGCCGGGGGACTGGAATCGTGAGAAAGCCCAGCGAGTTATGGAGAACTTCCTCACCAAGTACGATGTCATTGATGGCGTCTATTCCGGTGATGACAACATGGGCGTTGGTGCCTTGAACGCAGCCAAAAGCGCAAAAAGATCTGAAGAAATTGCCTTTATTGGCGCTACCAACTTTGCGGTTGGTTACGAAGCCATCGAGCGCGGTGAGTACTACGGCTCTATTGTTCAATCACCAGTTGATGACGCAGAAGCCGCTCTGCAAACAGCCTTAGACATCCTGCAAGGAAAGGACGTTCCGAAGATGAACTTCTTCGAAACACCTAAGATCACGGCTGAAAATCTGTCCGAGTTTAGCAAGCCGGTTTTTTAAAGGCTTGAAATCTTCCATATCGCGTTTTTTGACGTTGTATGGGAGGTCTTTTCACGATGGATACCCCGCGTGTAATGAATGAACTTGCCGTAAAAGCAAAGTAGTAACGGCTGGATCAGCGGACCAAAAGTTCATCATCGCTGGGGCATGTTTGCGCCTACGCAGGTACATGTTATGGCTGTTGCAGAGTACATCAAACAAGGTTCTATCCTTGGCGAGAAACGCAAGACTTATCTTCTGAGCTTTCTCTCGGCTCAGGGGATTCTGATGTTCTTCTTGATCTGTATGTTTGTCTTCTCCCTGTTTTCCGAACAGTTTTTTTCACAGGGAAACATAATGACGGTGGTCAGGCAGGCGTCAATCATCGGGATCATTGCGGTGGGTGTCACGGTGGTGATCATCGGCGGCAATCTTGATCTTTCCGTAGGGTCAATGCTGTCTTTTGCCACGGTGCTGGTGGTGGATCTTCATGACAAAGTGGGGCCGGCTGAAGCGATCCTGATAATGTTTGCGGCCACCTTGTTACTGGGCGCCGTTAACGGCTTCCTGGTCGGGTTTATGCGGCTTAACTCACTCATTGTGACCTTGGCGATGCTTTCGGCAATCCAAGGCCTGGTGCTGATTTACAGCGGTGGTCAAAATGTAGACATCGCCGATCCGGGCGCTACATGGTTTAGTGAGTTTGGGCGGGGTTATCTGTTTGGTATCGCTGTTCCAATCATTATCTTTGCACTGCTGGCGATCATCATTCAGATCGCTATGTCGTTTACCAGCTACGGCCGGCGTATTTTCGCCATTGGCGGCAATCCCGCCGCGGCCGTCTACTCCGGCATTCGCAAGAACTGGTGCGTGTTTGGCACCTATCTGATTTCGGCCTTTTGTGTGGCCTGTGCCGCCATGGTGTTGGGCTCCCGGGTAATGGGCTCCCAGAACAACGTGGGGCAGGGTTATGAGCTGCTGGTTCTGGCCGGCATTATCTTAGGTGGCACCAGCCTTCTGGGCGGCGCCGGCAGCATCTGGAAGACGGTCATCGGCGTGTTGATCCTTGGGTTCATCCAGAATGGTCTGCTGCTCCTAGGCTATCCCTACTACACCCAGTGGCTTGTAACTTGGGTCATCATCATTCTCGCGGTATGGCTGGACCTTGCAAATAAGCGCAAGAGCCTGCTTGTCCACCACCTTTGAAGGTGTGAACTCCATGATCGATATGAAGCGTTTCTTGAGTGGCGGTGCGGTTATCCAGCCGATATGGGTCTTCGTGGTCGCCATCACCATTTTCTTCAGTGTCATGTCCGACCACTTCTTATCGTTGGGCAACTTGACCAACATCCTGGTCCAGACGTCGACCATAGGGCTGATTGCCTTGGGTATGACATACGTGATGATCAACGGCAACATCGATCTGTCTGTGGGTGCCACGCTTGGGTTAGCAGCGTCGTTGTCAGTTGGCTTGCAAGATTACGGCATAACTGTGGCGGTATTAGCTGCCATTGCTAGTGGCGTAGTTTTAGGTGCTATGAATGGCCTGATCGTCTGGAAGACTGGGGTTAATGCCTTCATTGTTACGCTTGGCGCAATGATTGGGGTGCGGGGGCTAATCTTCGTTTATACCGAGGAGCAGTCTTTTTACGCCAGCAATTTTGCGTTCTCTGACTTTGGTATCAGCACCATCGGTCCTATTCCGGTGCTGGCGATCATCTTCCTTCTTTGCGCCTTATTGATGCATCTGGTGCTCAAAAAGACGGTTCACGGTCGCAATACCTTCGCCGTAGGGGGCAACCCCGAAGCGGCCTTGGATGCGGGCATCCGCATAGGCCGCAACATGACGATTAACTTTATCATTGTCGGTTTCTTTGCGGCCCTGGCGGGTGTCTTGCTGGCAACCCAGATGGGTGCCTCAACGCCCAATCTTGGCCGCGACTATGAGCTCTGGGCCATCACGGCCGTTGTGCTCGGTGGTACTAAGCTCACCGGCGGTTTCGGCAGCATCACGGGCACCCTGGGGGGGGTTCTGGCTATCGGTGTTCTGCGTAATGGTATGAATATGATGCAGGTGCCTGCCTTCTATGTCCTGGTTATCCTCGGGGTGATCCTGATTTCCGTGCTTATTATCGATCAAAAGATCAGCGTCAAATCTTCCAGAGGGGTGCAGGTATGAACACTTCAGGCATGGCATATGCCTCAGAGGTTTCCGGGCAGGAAGTGACGCCCATACTCTCTCTGGTGAACATAACCAAAAAGTTTCCGGGGGTGATTGCGCTTAATAAGGTCAGCTTTGATGTCCGGGCAGGCGAAGTCCATGCATTGCTGGGCGAGAACGGTGCCGGTAAGTCCACGCTGATGAAAGTGCTGGCAGGCAAGCACAAGCCCGACGGTGGCCAGATTCTGCTGAATGGAGAAAGTAAGGTCTTTGATACGCCGAAGCAGGCCAAGGCGAGCGGTATCGTGCTGATCCATCAGGAGCAGTCGCTGGTTCCGGAGCTGTCGGTTGCCGAGAACATTTTTCTGGGCAGTCTGCCGAGGAAGTCACTCAACCGGGTCGACTGGGACACTCTGCATCGAGAGAGTCAGGAAATCCTCAATCGCCTTAACTGTACGTTCAGTGCGATGGATATCGTCAGCGATCTCTCCATCGCCAAGAAACAAATGGTTGAGATTGCCCGAGCCCTGGTGATTACGCCCAAAGTTTTAGTCTTCGATGAGCCGACGGCGTCGCTTACCGACCATGAGAAACCTGTGCTTTACAAGATGATTGACACCCTGCGGGAACAGGGGGTCGGTATTGTTTACATATCGCATCGCATGGACGAGATATTTCATCTTTCACAGCGAATTTCGGTGCTTCGGGACGGCGAATACAACGGCACTGTCAACACCGCCGATACCAACGAGGATGAGGTTACCAAGCTGATGATCGGGCGTAGCCTCGAGCTCGACCATGCCAGCAAGCCAACGGATTTCGGCGAAAATATGCTCGAGCTGCGCGGCCTTACTGTTGACGGAGTCTTCAAAGACGTCAGTTTTACGGTACGTAAAGGCGAAATCGTTGGCATGTACGGCCTTGTTGGCGCCGGGCGCTCGGAGGTGGCGGAGACTATCTTCGGCCTCCGCAAACCCTCAAGAGGCGAGATTCTCCTTGACGGCAAGGTTGCGCGATTGCGGTCCTCCCACGATGCGGTTGTCCAAGGGATCGCACTGGTGCCAGAAGACCGTAAGGATCAAGGGCTGATTCTTGGCATGAACTGTCGCGACAACATGACTCTTGCGGGCCTGGGAAGTGTGTCATCGAATGGTTTCATGAGTGCCATTGCTGAGAAAGACGTCTATGACAAGTACCAGAAGGCTATGAAGATTAAAACGCCTGGCTGGCGACAGAAAGTGGGCAACCTCAGCGGCGGCAATCAGCAGAAAATTGTCATTGGAAAATGGCTGCATACACACCCAAAACTGTTGATCCTCGATGAGCCGACCCGCGGAATCGATGTCGGGTCCAAGGCGGAGATCCACGCTCTGATCAAAGAGTTAGCCAGAACTGGGTATGCGGTATTGGTCATATCCTCGGAGATGCCTGAAGTCCTGGGTGTCAGCAATCGCATCATTGCCATGTATGACGGACAGGTAACCGCTAATTTTGAAGGTGATGCCGTTTCGGAGGATACGCTGGTGCAGGCTATCACCGGGCAGTACGTGAAAGATTCAGATGCTCCTGGTGCCCTCAGTGATCAGCCTGCCGCCTGATGCCCAAAGTGGGGCTCAATCAATCAATGAGGACATAATATGATGTCATTCATCTACAACGGTTTGCCGTCTCGAGTCATCTTCGGCCAGGGTACTTTGGCGCAGGTAGCCGACGAGGTTGAGGCGCTGGGTTGTCGCCGCGTACTGGTGCTGTCTACACCCCAGCAAGAAGGTCCGGCGCGCGAGGTGCTGGGCCAACTCGGCTCTCTGGGCGCCGGGGTCTTCGCGGGAGCGAGGATGCATACGCCGGTGGAGACCACAGAGGAGGCTATGCGCGTATTGGCATCGCTAGGCGCCGATGGCGTCGTGGCGATCGGGGGAGGCTCTACTATCGGGCTTGGCAAGGCGATTGCCTTGCGCACCGACTTGCCACAGATTGCAATCCCTACTACCTATGCCGGTTCGGAGATGACACCGATCCTCGGGGAGACGAAGGACGGTCTCAAGACCACCCAGCGAACCTTCAAAGTGCTGCCTGAGACCGTCATTTATGACGTTAACTTGACGCTTGGGCTGCCCATCGGCATGTCGGGCACCAGCGGCATAAATGCCATCGCACACGCCGTTGAGGCGCTTTACGCTAAAGATCGCAATCCGATTGTTTCTTTGATGGCAGAAGAAGGCATTGCGGCCCTGGCGCGCAGTCTGCCGAAGATTGCTGCCACGCCCACCGACGCGGCCGCTCGCGCTGACGCGCTCTATGGCGCCTGGCTGTGTGGCGCCTGCCTCGCCTCGGTCGGAATGTCGCTTCATCACAAGCTTTGCCACACCCTTGGTGGTTCCTTCGACCTGCCACATGCCGAGACCCACACGGTCGTGCTGCCTCATGTTGTGGCGTATAACGCCGGGGCCGCACCGGAAGCGATGGTCCGCATCGCTCGAGCGCTGGGTACGAACGATGCCGCCGCGGGGCTTTACGATCTGGCAAAAGCTGTAGGAGCGCCGCTTACCCTGCGTGATATCGGCTTCAAGGAGGAAGATATTGCACGAGCTACTGAGATCGCTACGGCCAATCCCTACTGGAACCCTCGCGAGATTGAAGCCAATGGCATCCAGCGATTGTTAAGCCATGCCTATGAAGGCAGGCGCCCAACGATCGATAAGGAGATTAACGCATGAAGACCTTGCTGACCAACGCCATTGTGTTGACCCTTGACCCGGTTATTGGCGACTTGAACCCGGGTCAGGTATTAGTGGAAGGCGACCGCATACTGGCTGTAGGACGTGACTTGCCGGCCGACGATGCAGACGTCATCGATTGTCGCGGCGGTATCTTGATTCCGGGCCTGGTGAACGCCCACATGCATACCTGGCAAACGGCCCTGCGTGGCGTTGCAGCCAACTGGACCTTGCTTGAATACTTCGGGCATGTGCATCGGGGATTGGCAGCCTTGTTCACCCCCGAGGACATACAGATCGCGACCCGTATGGGTGCGCTGAACCAGCTGAACTCTGGAATAACCACCCTGGGCGACTGGTGTCATAACAACCCTACACCAGCGCATACCGATGCGGGCGTCAGGGGTTTGCAGGAAGCGGGTATCCGTGCCGTGTTCTTCCACGGATCGCCCAAGCCGGATCCGAAACCGGGCCAGCCTCATTTTAGCGAGATTCCTCATCCGCGCGGTGAGGTCGAGAGATTGCTTGCCGGGCCGCTGGGAGACCCTGATGGGCGCGTAACCCTGGGCCTTGCCATACTGGGCCCCCACTATTCGACCCTCGATGTTTCTTTGCACGATTTTGCGCTCGCCAAAGAGTTCGGCCTGGTTGCTTCGATGCATCAGGGCGGTGGCCCGGCAGTAAGCCCCGGTGCCTGGGACGTCATCGAAGAGCGCGGGCTGCTGGGGCCGGATATCAATATTGTTCACGGCCAAAGCCTGGGCGACGATCAACTTGCACGCTTCTGTGCGCAGGGCGTGACCTTCTCCATCGCCCCCGAGAACGAAATGACGCAAGGGCACGGTTTCCCGATCACCGGCCATGTCCGCCGTCACGGAGGCGTGGTGTCGCTGGGGGTCGATCTCGAATCGGTGATGTCGGGTGACATGTTTACGGTCGCCCGAATGGCGCTGGGAATGCAGCGCTCGCTGGATAACGACGCCTCGCGCAGAGAGCAGGGCAGTATTCCCGCTACCTCTACGGTTCGTACCCGCGAAGCGCTGGAGTGGATAACCATCGACGGCGCTCGTGCCCTCGGGCTCGAAGACCGCATCGGCAGCCTTTCTCCCGGCAAACAAGCCGATATTGTGTTGCTGGACAGCGGCATGCTGAACATGCAACCGGTGAGTGACCCGGTATCGAGCGTTGTCATGCAGGCGAGCCTTGCCAATGTGGATAGCGTTATGGTCGCGGGAAAGTTTCACAAGCGAAACGGTCAGTTGTTAGCTGATGTAACGAGTGGCTTACGTGAACTTGAGGCGTCTGGCCATCGCATCTACGGCGAGCTGCAGGCACGCAAACAACAAGAGGAGATAACCTGATGACAACCACATCCAAGGTGGCCTGGGTAGGCCTGGGTAAGCTTGGTCTACCTATGGCAACTCGCATCGCGGCGGCGGGGCATTCCGTTCAGGGCTTCGACCTCAGTGCTGAGCGCATGGCGCTAGCCGAGCAGGCGGGCATAGCCGTTCATCCTGATCTGGTCACAGCCATTGATGGATGTTCGCTGGTGCTGGTGTCGATTCCAGATGACCGGGCTCTGCTGGGTCTTTGCCTGGGGGCCGGGGAATTAATTGCACACATGGCGCCTGGTACCACGCTGATCGAGACGAGCACCGTGAGCATCGAAGCCTCGGAACAGGTAGCCCAGGCGGCGAAGGCGCGCGGCATTGCTTACCTGCGCAGCCCTGTGTCTGGCAACCCGGTTGCCGCCGAGGCGGGCACCCTGTCGGCTATGGTTTCTGGCCCACAGGACGCGCTGGCAGCGGCCATCCCCGTTATGCAAAGCTTCACCAAAGCCCAGTATTGGCTAGGCGATGAAGAGCAGGCGCGTTACGCAAAGCTGGCGATCAACCTGATGATTGCGGTCAGTGCCGGGATGCTGGGTGAGGCTCTGGCTTTGTCTCGCAAGGGTAATATTGACTGGAACGCGATGCTCGAGCTGGTCGCCGATAGCGCGGTGGGCTCGCCGATGGTCCAGTACAAGGTGGCGCCCCTGCGAAAGCGGGACTTCACCTGTACCTTCTCGGCGGCCCAAATGGCCAAAGATCTTGATTTGATCCTTGCCTGCGCCCACGGCGCTGGCGTGCCGGTTCCCCTTGCCGCCCAGATGCGCGAGTCTTACACCTCTCTAATTGGAACCGGCCACGGCGAAGACGATTACATCGCCACGGTTCATCATACCGAGCGTCTTGCAGGGCTTTCGGCCATCGAGCACGCAGCGGATTCAGGAGAGTAACGTCATGCGCAATTTGAATGCAGACAACATCACGGCAGCCGTGGTCGAGGAGTTTTCTGGCTGTGAGGACGAGCGATTAAAAACGATTCTGAACAGTTTGGTCAGCCACTTACACTCGTTTTTGCGCGAGATAGAGCCCAGTCAGCGTGAGTGGACCACCGCGATCGAGTTTTTGACAAAGACCGGGCAGATGTGTGACGACCAACGTCAGGAATTCATCCTGCTCTCAGATACATTGGGCGTGACGATGCTGGTTGATGCTCTCAACCATCAGACGTCCGACCCAATGGTGTCAGAAAGCACGGTGTTGGGACCTTTTTACGTTGCCAACCCACCCGAGGTCGACCAGGGCGGGTCGATTGACTGGAACGTCGAGGGCGAGCCCTTATACGTGGAAGGCCGCGTTCATGATGGAGCCGGCGAGCCGTTGGCCAATGTCGTCATCGACGTCTGGCAGTCAGACAGTGAAGGCTTCTATGACGTTCAAAAAGAGCTCGACAGCGCCTCGTTGCGTGCCCGCTTCAGCACGGATGACCAGGGGCGTTATGCCTTTTGGACAGTGACACCGGCTCCGTACCCGATTCCTACTGACGGCCCGGTAGGCAAAATGTTGGAGCTGACGGGGCGCCACCCCTATAGGCCAGCTCATGTGCATTTCATGTTGATGGCCGAAGGGTATGAAACCCTGGTGACACAGGTGTTTGCAGAAGGAGACCCGTATCTGGATTCCGACGCCGTTTTCGGCGTTAAAGATTCACTGGTCAGGGAGTTTCAGTTGATGCCATCGGGACAGGCGCCGGATGGCCGCAACATGTTGGCGCCATACCGCCACTTTAATTACGACTTCGGTTTGAAGGCAAGCTGAGAATCGAGACTTAAGAAACCATTAACTCGCAAAAGGTAAGTACTATGACCGCTATTGATCAGAACGCAGTTGAGACATTGTTCACAAAAGCCAGAACTCATAACGTTTGGCAGGATCGGGAAGTGAGCAAGGAGACACTTCGCGATCTCTATCGGGTAATGCATTTTGGCCCCACTTCCATGAATTGCCAGCCACTTCGCGTACTGTTCTTGACGGGGCAGGCGGCTAAGGAACGGCTCAAACCGGCACTCATGCCCGGCAACCAGGAAAAAACCATGAAGGCGCCTGTGGTGGCTGTGTTGAGTTATGACACTGAGTTTTATCAGCACCTGCCGCGAATGTTCTCGCACAATAAAGATGCCAAGTCGCTGTTCGAAGGCAAAACAGATTTTATAAACAGCACAGCTTTCCGCAACGCCTCCATTCAGGGCGGCTACTTTATATTGGCAGCTCGCGCACTGGGGCTCGATGCCGGCCCGATGTCTGGCTTCAACAACGCAGCTGTCGATGAGGAGTTCTTTCCTGACGGCAAAGTGAAGAGCAACTTCCTGTGCAACTTGGGCTATGGCGATCCCGAGGCATTGTTTCCACAGCAAGATCGATTTGAATTCGATGAGGTTTGCCAAATCCTCTAACAGTAGTAGCTGTTGCCAGGCTCGTATTAGCGCTTGGCAACAGATGGATCCGTTAATGTCAGCTATTTTTGGCCGTGTTCGCACGGTCCTTTTTTTGTCTTTAAAAAGTGTGAGGTCTGCAAGGATGTTTGATTGGCAACTCATTTGTCTAATAATTGTGGCCGTGCTGATCACCGGTATATCGAAGTCCGGATTTGCCGGCGGTGTTGGGGTGGTGGCGGTGCCCCTGATATCGTTGAAAGCAAGTCCGGCCTTTGCGGTAGCCGTCATGTTGCCGCTTTTGATTGTTATGGACGTCTTCAGTTTGCGGGCCTGGTGGCGGCACCGTGTAGGTTCTCTGGTATGGCTTATGTTTCTTCCGGCGGTGCTGGGTGTAGCGGTCGGCTATTTAACGTACGGGCTCTTCAATGAGGACGTGCTCAAGGTGCTTCTAGGAGTCTTTTCAATCCTGTTCGGTCTATGGGGCCTGTTTAAACCCCAGTTTGATCGTGCGGCGCCTGACTGGGTGGGGAGGATTAGCGGCGGCATCGCGGGTTTTACCAGCTTTATTGCCCATGCCGGTGGTCCTCCACTAAACTTTTATTTGCTGCAGTGCCAGCTATCCAAGGAACAGTTCCTGGGAACGGCCGTGGTTTTCCTGGCCGCCACTAATCTGGTTAAGTTGGTGCCATACAGCATGCTTGGTTTGCTCAACGTTGAGAATCTGACGCTGGCTTTGCTGATGATTCCAGTTGCCTGGCTAGGGGTGCGTATAGGGCTTGTCATTCAAAAACGCCTGAGCGCCGAGCTATTTTTTCGGATAATCCTCACGCTATTGATCCTGTTGGGCGTGCGGCTGATCGTCGATGGTATTGGATAACGGTTGTTATGTAGAAAGGTCGTGAGGTAGTTTCGACGCTGAATCCATTGGGACCCTCGAGGTAAGAATGAATGATGATCTGAATATGTGGCGCCCAGAGGGGCCTTATGATTCATTGCCACAGACGCCCAGGCCCAAGCTCTCCAACACAGAGTTGGAACGGTTCATCGACTTCATTGAGCAACTCGAAGACGAGACTGAACAGGCGCTCTCCATGACTTATGGATATCGCGAGATGCGCATGATGATTCATATCATGCGAAACCACTTATCGGGAAGGCTCACAACACCAACCTCTCTTGCAGACGCCTCCGGCCTTTCATATGGCACTGCAAAACGCGGTATCGAGAGCATTCTCAAGCGCGGGCTGATCTTGTCGCGACCCCGGACCAAGTCGGGCAAGACGTTCTCCCTGCACCCATCTGCAACGCTGATCGACGAATGGGAAGCTTATGCCATCCGTATCAAGTCACTACTGGGTGACACTTTCTCGGTAACCTCAGCCTCCAGCCCGGACAGCCGGATCTCTTTGGGGCACGTCAGTGAATCCTCGACTGTCATCTCTCCGTCCACCGTGCTTATTAAGCGACTCGAGTTAAAAGGGGGATTGCGCACCTTGGTTCATGGCGACCCGGCTTTTATGGCGATGCACAATCTAAAGCGGCAATTGGAGTCGTCTTTCGGTGTGGATATAAAGAACAGAGCGAAGTCGATCGATGGACTGCGGGAGGAAATTCTCACCAACGCGCGGTCGGTGAAGTCTCGGTACGATATTGTTGCCTGTGACCTGCCCTGGTTCGGCGAGTTGGCGTATCAGGGAATGCTGATGCCGCTTGACGCGTTGATCGAACGAGATGGTTACGACTTATCCGATTTCCACTCCGTTGCCATTCAAAGTTCGCGTTATGCCGGCAAGCAATACGGTATCCCGGTTCAGACAACGCCAGAGCTGCTTTGTTATCGAAAGGATATCCTCGAGCGAGTAGGGTTGGAGCCTCCAACAACGACCGAAGAGCTTGTTAATGTGGCTAAAAGGTTGCACGACCCCGCCAATAAACAATACGGCATCGCATGGAATGCTGCGAGGGGCACGCCATTGGGCCATACGTTCGCTTTTTTGATGGCAAAATTCGGCCAGCCGATCATCAACCTCAGACGAACTCAAGATGGTTTTGATTTTCAGAATCTGTCGCGAGAAGAGTCTCGCCCTATGTTTCTGTCGGATGCGGCTTTTTACGCCTGTGAATACATGCTGGATATACTGAAGTATTCTCCGCCGAACATACTTAAAATGGCTTGGTACGAGCGTGCCAGATCATACGCTTCGGGCGAGAGTTGCATGGCCTATAATTACACTCTGCTTGCCCCCTTGTTTGAGTTTAATCCAAAGTCCCCAGCCTGGCGCAACACCGGATATCTTCCGCACCCGGTGAGCAAACAGGGGCTGCCGATTACTCCGATAGGGGGTTACGCGCTTGCGATTCCTTCCAATCTTTCTGAGGAGCGCGTAGAAGCCGTTTGGAGTGCATTGAAGTCGCTTACTTCTGCGAGTCTCTCGAAGCTTTCTATTATGAATGGCAGCTTGGTTACGCCTCGTTTTAGTGTCAGTCGCGACCCGGAAGTTTCGGCGTTGTCACCGCTTATAGAAGCGGTTGACGAGATGGCCCGGAAAGGCATGCTCCAGGCTTGGCCACGACCTCCAGTACCGCACATTACACCGATCATCGCCATCGCCGGTAACGAGATTTTCGAAGTGCTGGCTGGTCGCCGCTCTATTAAGCAAGCACTGACGGTGGCGCAAAATCAAGCGGATCAGATGATGAAGCGCGAGGGGTTCTATTGATTCCAACGCATGCCACCGTGGTGGCATGCGTTTTATTGCATGATCATGCCGCCATCAATCATCAATAGTTGCCCAGTCATGTAGTCCGACTCTTGGCTGGCCAGGAACGAGGCGGTGCCGACCACATCTTCCGGATAGGAGTAGCGCTTCATAAGAATCATTTTTTCGGCAAGCTCGTCCATAGACTGACCCGGCTCTTTGAATTTTCCAATGGCCACCAGATCCTTGTCCAACTGCTCCCATAGTTCCGTGCGTACTACGCCAGGGGCATATCCGTTGACCGTGATATTATGGTCGACCAGGGCCTTGGCGCCGCCGTTAATCATCGCAAGAACAGCATGCTTGCTACATGAGTAGGGCACCACATCGTCAAAGGCTTGGCGTGACAGAATCGAGCCGACATTTAAGATCTTGTATGGGCCATTTTCCTTGCCTTGCTTGATCATCTGTTTGGCAGCTTCCTGCATGCCTATCAGGCACCCCAGCCCATTGACGTCCATTATCTGCCGCCAGTTTTCTTCGGTAATATCAAGAAACATAAGTGGCTTATTGATGCCGGCGTTATTGATCATCACATTGATGCTGCCGAATGCCTCGACGGTTGCCTGAACAGCAGCCGTCATCTGTGCGCGGTCAGTGACATTGAGCTGAGCGGCTATGGCTTTACCACCCTTTTGCTTGATGCGCGCGACGACTTCTTCACACCCTTCGAAGTTGAGATCCGCTACGCACACACTGGCTCCTTGTGCAGCATAGTGTTCCGCCACGGCGGCTCCCATTCCACGAGCTGCTCCGGTAATCAAGCACGTTTTTCCTTCAAGTCTAGTATTGTTCATTGTTTTTACCTAAGCGTTGAATTGTTGGGTGATCACGTCATTGCAAGTATTGATAGTGTTTGATGGCCATTGCATTGGATGTAAAATCTACAAGGCTGAAAATCATTTATTGTTCGATTATTTCGCTATGTACTTGCTTGAGAACATTGTCGCCACGATAACGCTTAAGAGATAGTTGGCATGTCTTCGATTTTGACCAGAATGGATTTTTCACTAGGAAAAGGCAGAGTGGTTGTCATCCAACCTGGTGACAGAGACAGAGCTTAATGGCTGTCTGGAGCCTTCAGCGCGCGTTATTTTGTCGCCAGAAGACGAATGGCACTGGCCGCAGCAGAGGTTCGGTTTTCAACGCCGAGTTTGCGAAAAATCTGCTCCAGATGCTTGTTCACGGTGCGCGGGCTCATGTCCAGAATCTGTGCTATTTCCCGGTTGGTTTTGCCATTGGCAATCCACAGCAATACGTCGGATTCACGCAGGGTCAACTGGAATCGCTCCCTCAAAGCCGCGGTCGCGCTGGACTTGTTCTGCGGCGTTTTTAGCCGCAGCAGGTATTCCCGCCCGTCCACCAGAGCCAAGTATTCCACCGAGTGTTGGGTGTCTAAAGCGTTCAGCTGCATTTGATGCCCCGGGTCTGGGTTGTGGCTAAGCCACTCCGCGAGTTTGGCGCGAATGGGCTGAAAGTCCGGATGACAGGTGTCCGGCAGGCAGCGGCACACCTGTGGCGTGCTCCATAGAAGACTTCCGTCCCGGTCTACCGCAAACAGATTCTGGCCGGCGGTGTCCAGAGCACTGCGTGCGCTTCTCGCCATCCGTGCATTGGCCAGGTGCACGTCCATGCGCGCTAGTAATTCTGCGGTGTTGATGGGTTTTGTGACGTAATCCACTCCTCCGGAGTTAAGGCCCATGACCACGTGTTCGGTGTCACTCAAACCGGTCATAAAAATGATGGGTACATCGATGAAAGCGGGGTTTTCCTTGAGCCGCCGGCAGGTTTCGAAACCGTCCATGTTGGGCATCAGGGCATCCATAAGGACCACGTCCGGGGTGATATTCCGGCTGATGTTCAGGGCCTGGCTGCCTTCGAGAGCGACGAGCACGGTCATGCCCGCTTCTTCGAGGGCATCGTTGATCATGCGGATAGAGTCGACTGCGTCGTCAACAACCATTACGACCGTTTTCCGGTCATCATGAAGTTTCATGTTCGGCTACCTTGAGGAGTTCAAGAATTTTTTCAAACTGAAAGTCGTTGGTGAGCGTGGTTAGCTCACGGATGAAAGGCTGCTCTGCCTCACCGCCGTGTTTCAATCCATGAAGAACTTCCAGCAAGCCTTTGCGGTGGCCTATTCGTGCCAGATTGGCCAGTTCCTGTCGGTGCGCTTTATCGGGCAGCGCCAAGGTGCCTGTCTCTGGTGAGGGGATTTCGGCCAGCGGTTCGGCACTTTTTTCAAACCGCCAGTCCAGCGCCAGCATCTGGGCAATGGTGTCCAGCAGCAGATCCAGACGTACCGGCTTGATGATATAGCCGTCGTTCAGTTGTGGAGAGTCTGCACGATCGCAGCCTTCGCTGGCGTCAGCAGATACCATAACCACCGGCATGCTGTGCTGGTCTGTTCGCAACTGTTGCAACACCTCCCAGCCGCTATAACCGGGCATGGAAACATCCAGAAGTATCAGGTCTGGCCGCTCTGTCTTAACGGTTTCCAGTACGTGCAAAGCGTTGCCAATATCGCGGATTTCAAACCCCAGGGGAGACAGCATGGCGCGAATAACCTGGCGGTGAGAGGCGTCGTCGTCTACCAGCAATACCTTGCGCCGGGTACCGTGATAGCCGTAAATCCTGCGGGCAGGGGCCATGATGGAGTGGGGGCTGGCGCTGTGCAGGCTTGACAGCATCAGGCTCACCTTGAACACACTGCCCTGGCCGGGTTCACTTTCAACGGCGATATCGCCGCCCATCATTTCCGTCAGCAGGCGAGTTATGGTAAGGCCAAGGCCGGTTCCGGTGCGGCTTTGGCCGGGTGTACGGATACGTTCGAAGGGCCGGAAGATGCGTTCGATGTTATCCGGGGCAATGCCTTCCCCGGTGTCCCTTACGGTAAATTCGGCCACCTGGCTGCGGTAACGCAGAGTCAGGGAAACGCTTCCGCGGTCGGTGTACTTGATGGCGTTAGACAGTAAATTGATCAGGATTTGGCGTAGGCGCTTTTCGTCGGTTGTCACTCTTTCGGGAAGGGGGAGCGGGCAGTGGTAGGTAAACACCAGGTCTTTCTCTTCGGCTTGCAAACGGAACATGGTCACTAGTTGTTCCATCAGCAGGTCGATGCGAACCTGGTCCCTGTGCAGATCAAGCCGGCCGGCTTCGATTTTGGAAATGTCCAGCAGTCCTTCAATCAGGTCAGCGAGGTATTCACTGCTGCGGCGGATTACCCCCAGAGCTTCCTTGCGATGAGCTGGCACCGATTCGTCGTTTTCCAGAAGTTGGGCGTAGCCTAGAATGGCATTGAGCGGCGACCGGAGTTCGTGGCTGATCCCGGTCAGATAGCGACTTTTTGCTCCATTAGCAGCTTCCGCTTGCTCCTTGGCTTGTTGCAGCGCCTGGTCGGTGCGCTCGTGGGCAACAATTTCTTCCATTAACAGTCGGGTTTGCCGTTCGGATTCCTCCTCCGCCACAACCCGGCTGCCATGGGCCAGCACAAACAGCCAGCAGATGACCCCGGTGACAATCAAAAGGATAAAAAACACTTTCCAAAGCGTGGCAGATAACAGCAAGGCCTCTGTTGCTGATGCGACGGGTGTTTTGTAGTGGATCAGCGACAACAGCAGGCCTGACAATCCGTTGATCAGGCATAAGAGCGTCAGGAAATGGCCAAGGCGAGAGTGCAGGCGGCTTACTATGGCTGGGGGCAATAGCTTGCCAAAAAATCGCTGAAGCTGATCTCTATAACCGGCACCCGGTTTGCAGGCGTCGCCGCAGCGGGCATCCAGGGAGCAGCACAGTGAACAAATGATACCGGCGTACGCAGGGCAGGTGGTGATGTCTTCCGGCTCAAACTTGTGCTCACAAATGGTGCATTGCACCAGCTCGCGATCCGTTGCAAGAAATTCTGGCGGGCGGGCAATGTAGAAGCGCCCTGCGGTCTTCCAGGCAATCAGCGGGGCGATTATAAGCGCCACGGCGATAGCGATGAAATGGGACAGTGCCTGGGCGATTTGGCCCATAGCGCCGGTATGGCAGATAATACCGACCACGGAAGCGGCCAGCATGGCGCCAACACCGACCGGGTTGATGTCGTAAAGGTGGGCCCGTTTGAATTCAATGTGTTTGGGGCTGAGCCCGAGTGGTTTGTTGATCACCAGATCTGCGACCAGGGCGCCGATCCAGGCGACGGCGATAATGCCGTAAAACCCGAGGGTTTCTTCCAGGGCGCGGTATACGCCCAGTTCCATCACCAGAAGGGCAATGCCGACGTTGAAAAACAGCCACACCACGCGGCCCGGGTGGCTGTGGGTAAGGCGGGAAAAAAAGTTTGACCAGGCTATGGAACCGGCATAAGCGTTGGTGACGTTGATTTTGAGCTGGCACAAAATCACAAAGATACCCGCCATGGCCAGGGCAAGTTCCGGCGAATGAGTAATGTAATTGAACGCGACCAGATACATCTGCGTTGGGTCAGCGGCTTCGCTTGCCGAAATACCGTTATTCAGTGCCAGCACGGCCAGAAAAGACCCAGCCAGAATTTTCAGTGCGCCGATAACAATCCAGCCTGGCCCGCCGGCCATAACGGCGATCCACCAGTGCCGCTTTTCTTTTTGGCTCTGCGGCTCGGGAATGAAACGCAGAAAATCCACCTGTTCGCCAATTTGAGCGATCAGCGAAAACACCACCGCAGCGGCAGCACCGAACGCCACCACATTAAGCCCTTGCCCGGCCGTGCTGCCCAGCCCTTCAAATTCAGTCCAGTCGCCCACTGCGGAGGCGTCGGCATAAATGATGAATACGAAGGGCGCCAGTTGCAGCAACACCCATACCGGTTGAGTCCAGACCTGAAATCGGCTGATGGTGGTAATACCGTGTATGACCAGTGGAATGATCACCACAGCGCAAATCAGATAGCCAAAAACCAGAGGGATATCGAACAGCATTTCCAGGGCCATCGCCATGATGGCTGCTTCGATGGCGAAGAAAATGAATGTAAAACTGGCATAAATCAGCGAGGTAATGGTTGAACCGATATAGCCAAAACCGGCCCCCCGGGTGAGCAAATCTATATCCACGCCATAGCGGGCGGCGTAGTAGCTGATGGGGATGGCGGTCAGCAAAATCACCAGGCTGACCGCCAGAATAGCCGCCACCGCATTGTCAAAGCCGTAGTACAGGGTGATGGATCCGCCAATGGCTTCCAGGGCGAGAAACGAGATTGCACCCAGGGCGGTGTTGCTGACTCTCGCCGCAGACCAGCGCCGTGCGCTCTTGGCAGTAAAACGCAGGGCGTAATCCTCAAGCGTTTGATTGGCGACCCATTGGTTGTAACGGCGCCTAACCCGGAAAATGTTTTGTCGTGCGGCCATCTTTGTGTTGCCCGTATTTCCCGGGAAGCGCCCGGTTTTGGTGCGGTTTCGAGTGTCTTTAGGCGAAGCCGAGCACTATTAACAAGTGCTTAACAAGTGCTTAACAAGTGCTTAACAAGTTTCGTGCCATTGACAGAGGAAGCAGTAGACAAGGCGCGGTTATTTTTGTACCGCGTAGGTTTAGCCTGCCCACGCGCTAACAGGAATGCGTCAAATGACGTAGTCCGCTGGGGTGATTACCGAATGGGCGCCGCAGGGCAGACCGAGCAAAGTGTTTGGCGTGGGCGCTGTGCTTTCGCAAGGAAGCGCAGTACCGGCTTTCAAATACTGCGAGGAATGACCATGGGTACGATAGATATAATCGCCAGCGAGCGGTCGTTTGAAAAAAAGCTGAGTTTCCGCAAAAGCCTGATGGCACTGGCGGCGTCCGTCATGTTGGCGTCTTCTGTGCAGGCGGCGACGCCTAGCACAGCTGAGGTCAACACCACAGGGCTGGCGGTGACTGACGACACCGTTACTGTCGGTATCTTGCACTCTATTACCGGCACCATGTCGATCAGCGAGATCGGTTCGGTGCAGGCAGAGAAACTGGCTATCAACCAGATCAACGCCTCTGGCGGTGTGCTTGGCCGCCAAATTGACTTTGTGCAGGAAGACGGCGCCAGCGACTGGCCAACGTTTGCTGAGAAATCCCGCAAGTTGCTCCGCCAAGACAACGTTGCCGCTATTTTTGGTGCCTGGACCTCCGCTTCCCGTAAGGCCATTTTGCCGGTCATCGAGCAGTACAACGGCATGTTGTATTACCCCACCTTTTACGAAGGCCTAGAACAATCACCCAACGTGGTTTACACCGGCCAGGAAGCAACCCAGCAGATTCTTGCGAGTCTTGATTGGATTGCCAAGGAGAAAGGCGCAAAAACTTTTTACCTGCTTGGCTCTGACTACATTTGGCCACGTACCTCCAACAAGATTGCTCGCAAGCACATCGACAAGCTGGGCCTGAAGGTTGTGGGTGAAGAGTACTACCCACTGGGCCACACCCAGTTCAATACGGTGATCAACAAGATCAAGCTGCGTAAGCCTGACGTTATTTTTGCTTCCGTCGTCGGCGGCTCCAACGTGGCCTTCTACAAGCAGATGAAAGCGGCGGGTGTTGATTTCACCGACGAGAAACCATTGCTGCTGACCATCTCCGTAACCGAGGACGAAATCCGCGGTATCGGTGGTGAGAACGTAGAGGGCATCTATGCCTCGATGAAGTACTTCCAAAGCTTGGACAACCCGAACAACACGGCGTTTGTGGCGGCGTTCAAGGAAGCTTACGGCGATGACATGGTCATCGGTGACGTCACCCAGGCGGCCTATCTTGGCCCATGGTTGTGGAAAGCAGCGGTCGAGAAGGCCGGATCTTTTGATATCGACCGGATTCGTGAAGTCTTTGCGGGCATCGAGTTTGATAAGGCACCAGAAGGTTACGTTCGCATCCACGAAAACCATCACCTGTGGTCCAAGACCCGAATTGGCCAGGCTCAGATTGATGGCCAGTACAAGGTTGTGTTCGAGACCGAAGAGCTGATGGAGCCCGATCCTTTCCCTAAAGGTTATCAGTAAAGCTGGATAGTCGGCGCCTTCGGGCGCCGACGTTCATTGCTTTCGAAACGCGAAGCACGTTGGTTTGAACGGGAGATAGGGTCATGTTTGACGGCTACACCAGCAGTGAATTGATGTCGATATTTGCCATGCAGGGTTTTGCCGGGCTCTCCCTGTTTTCAGTGTTTGTTCTGATGGCCTTGGGCCTGGCCATCATCTTCGGTCAAATGGGCGTGATCAACATGGCCCACGGGGAGTTCATGATCCTCGGCGCTTATACCACCTACCTGACATCGGGTTTTTTCCAGTCTTACTTACCGAGTCTGTTTGGCGGGTATTTCTTTATCGCCATGATTCTGGCCTTCCTGGTCTGTGCCGCACTGGGAGCGCTGGTTGAGTGGCTCATTATACGGCGCCTCTATCACCGACCGCTCGACACGTTGCTGGCAACCTGGGGCCTGAGCCTGATTATGCAACAGGCCTATCGCTCCATCTTCGGCGCCCGGGAAGTGGGTGTCGATCTGCCCGAATGGATGATGGGTGCTATTCAGGTGACCGATATGGTGGAACTGCCAATTAACGGCTTGTTCGTGATGATAATCGCGCTGTTGATTGCCGTAGCGTTGTACCTGCTGATGTATCGCTCCGGCTACGGCAAGAAAGTGCGGGCGGTGGTTCAGAACCGCCCCATGGCAGAAGCGGTGGGCATCAACAGTGCCGGCGTCGACCGCGCCACTTTTGCACTTGGCTGTGGTATCGCCGGTATCGCCGGTGCTGCGTTCACCATGATCGGCTCAACCGGGCCTTCGTCCGGCCAGGCCTACATCGTGGATACCTTTCTGGTGGTGGTGTTTGGCGGTGCTCAAAGTCTGGTGGGCACGATTGTTTCCGCCTTTGGCATCTCCCAGGCCCAGTCCACCATGGAGTTTTTCCTAAGTGGCTCTATGGCCAAGGTACTCACCCTGCTGGTGGTCGTCGGGATTTTGATGATACGCCCGGAAGGACTCATGGCCCTCAAGGTCCGTCGCTAGGAGATTGTGATGAAGAGTTCAGCTTTAGTGAAATGGTTTGTATCCCGTGAGGGACTCTATTATTTGATACTGGCGGCGATGCTGGTTGTGGTACTGCCGCTGTTCCTCGACCCGTTTCGCCTGAATATGGTGGGCAAGTACCTGACCTACGCCTTCGTCGCCATTGGCCTGGTGATGTGCTGGGGTAAGGCCGGTATTCTCAGCCTGGGCCAAGGTGTGTTTTTTGGTCTGGGCGGCTATTGCATGGCCATGTTTCTGAAGCTGGAAGCCTCCACTCCGGAGGCCACCGCAATTCAGTCCACGCCAGGTATTCCAGACTTCATGGACTGGAACCAGATCACCGAACTGCCCTGGTTCTGGGTACCGTTCAACAGCTTCTCGTTCACTTTGTTGGCGGTGATTGGTGTTCCCATGTTGTTGGCGTTCATCATCGGTCTGGCGATGTTTACCCGGCGAGTGGGCGGTGTGTACTTCGCCATCATTACTCAGGCCATCGCTGCCATCCTGACCATTCTGATTATCGGGCAACAGGGTTACACCGGCGGCGTGAATGGCATTACCGATTTGCAGACCCTGAATGGTTGGGACATACGCACCGATGAAGCGCGAATTACCCTGTACTTTGTCTGCGTTGGCATGTTGTTCCTGTGCCTGTTCGTGGCGCGTTTTGTGGAGAACCGCAAACTGGGGCGCATTCTGGTGGCCATGAACGCGCAGGAAAATCGGGTGCGCTTCTCCGGCTATGACGTGGCCGCTTTCAAGATCTTCGTGTTCTGCCTGGCAGCGGCCTTTGCCGGTATTGGCGGCGCTATGTTCACTCTGCTTGTGGGTTTCATGTCGCCGTCATTTATTGGCATTGTTGCTTCCATCGAAATGGTCATCTTCTGTGCCCTTGGGGGCCGGTTATCTATTCTTGGCGCGGTTTACGGCGCGTTGCTGGTGAATGCGGCGAAAAGTGGTTTCTCCGAATCCTTCCCCGAACTCTGGCCTTTTGCCATGGGTGCTTTGTTCATTGGTGTGGTGCTGGCCTTTCCGAACGGCCTAGCAGGGCTTTACCGGAGCTACGTCATGCTTCTGGAGGACCGCCTGTTCAAGCGAAACAAGGCACAGGCCAACTCCGTGGCAAAGCCTGCAGTTGCAGAGCCAGAGGCTAAAACAGCCGTCGATTATGATGCGATAGCCGACACCTACAGCCCGGAGAAATCGTGATGAGTGCAGCCAAAAAAAATAGCTCGGATTTCTTGCTGTCAGTGGAGGGGCTGACTGTGTCATTCGATGGCTTCAAGGCGGTGGATAACCTGTCATTCTACCTTGATCCCAAGGAAATCCGGGTCATCATCGGCCCTAATGGCGCTGGCAAAACCACCGTTCTGGACCTGATTTGCGGCAAGACCAAGGCCACCTCTGGCTCCATCAAGTTTGCCGGCAAGGAGCTGACCAAACTTAAGGAGTACCAAATCGTCCACTCGGGCGTGGGCCGTAAATTTCAGACGCCGTCGGTGTTTGAGGATCTGACCGTGTTCGAAAATCTGGAGGTGTCCTATCCCAAGGGGCACAGCGTTATAGGTGCTTTGGCGTTCAAGCGAGACGCTAAGGTTATTGAGGCGGTGGAGGAGGTTGCTGCAACCATCTTCCTGACGGATGCCCTGAACGAATCGGCGGCCTCGCTCAGTCACGGCCAGAAGCAGTGGCTGGAGATCGGCATGTTGCTGATCCAGAAGCCGGCCTTACTGATGCTGGATGAGCCGGTGGCCGGCATGTCTGTGGCAGAGCGAAAGAAAACGGCGGAATTGCTCAGGGTTATCACTAAGGACCATACGGTTCTGGTGGTTGAGCATGACATGCAGTTTGTTGGCGATATTGCCGACCGGGTCACGGTGATGCACCAGGGCAAGGTTCTCTCCGAAGGTTCCATTGAACACGTGAAGTCGGATCCGAAAGTCATCGAAGTCTATCTGGGGCACTGATCATGCTAAGCATCAAACATCATTCGGTGGCCTATGGCCAAAGCACCATCATCGATGACTTGAATCTGGAGGTGGCTGAAAACGAGATTGTGGCCGTGGTCGGCCGCAATGGCATGGGTAAGACGACGCTGATGAAATCTCTGGTAGGCATGACGCCAACCAAAGGCGGTGAAATCAGCCTCAACGGCAAAAATATCTCCAATCTGAAAAGCTTTCAGCGGGTTCGTGCAGGTATCGGTTTTGTGCCACAGGGGCGGATGATTTTCCCCACCCTGACGGTGCGCGAGAATATTGAGACGGCGCTGGCTGCCGTGGGCGAGAAGAAGGTGCCGGAGGATCTGTACGAGATGTTTCCGGTGCTGAAGGAAATGCAGAACCGCCGCGGCGGCAATTTGTCCGGGGGCCAGCAGCAGCAGCTGGCCATTGCCCGGGCACTGGCCACCCGGCCCAAGGTGTTGCTGCTCGACGAACCCACCGAAGGCATCCAGCCTAATATCATCAAAGAAATCGCTCAGACCCTGAAGCGGATTCGCGATGAGCGCGGGCTTTCGATTGTGGTGTCGGAGCAGGTGTTGAGTTTTGTGATGGATGCAGCGGACCGGATTTTAGTGATTGAGAAGGGCTCCATCGTTCACGAAGAGAGCCGGGTCGGCGCAGATCAGAACAAGATTGCCAGTTATTTGGCTGTTTAGTTGGGTGGAAGTCACCCGCCTCAACGGCCCGGACGTTTGTACAAATTCGAGGAGAGTAACCGATGAGACACGGCGATATTTCCAGCAGTAACGATACCGTCGGTGTGGCGGTGGTGAATTACAAGATGCCGCGGCTGCATAACAAGGCCGAGGTGTTAGACAACGCCCGCAAGATTGCGGACATGATCAAAGGAATGAAAATCGGTTTGCCGGGCATGGATCTGGTGGTGTTCCCGGAATACAGCACCATGGGCATCATGTACGACAACGAACAGATGATGGAAACCGCCGCCACCATTCCAGGCGACGAAACGGCCATCTTCTCTGCCGCCTGCCGCGAGGCCAATACCTGGGGTATTTTCTCGCTGACGGGCGAGCGCCACGAGGATCACCCGAACAAGGCGCCTTACAACACGCTGATTCTCATTAACAGCGAAGGTGAAATCGTCCAGAAGTACCGCAAGTGCGTTCCCTGGTGCCCTATCGAGGGCTGGTATCCCGGCGATACCACCTACGTCAGTGAAGGCCCCAAGGGCATGAAGATCAGTCTGATTATCTGCGACGACGGTAACTACCCGGAAATCTGGCGGGATTGCGCCATGAAGGGCGCCGAGCTGATCGTGCGCTGCCAGGGCTACATGTACCCAGCCAAAGAGCAGCAGGTGATGATGTCCAAGAGCATGGCCTGGGCCAACAACTGCTACGTGGCGGTGGCCAACGCTTCCGGCTTTGACGGCGTTTATTCCTATTTCGGCCACTCGGCGATTATCGGTTTTGACGGTCGTACGCTGGGTGAGTGTGGGGAGGAAGATATGGGCATTCAATACGCCCAGCTCTCGGTAAGCCAGATCCGCGATGCCCGCAAGAACGACCAGTCCCAGAACCACCTGTTCAAGCTACTGCACCGGGGCTACACCGGCGTTCATGCTTCCGGCGATGGTGATAAGGGCGTGGCCGAGTGCCCGTTCGAGTTCTACCGCACCTGGGTGATGGATGCTCAGAAAGCGCAGGAAAACGTGGAGGCCATTACCCGTAAAACCGTAGGTGTGGCCGAGTGCCCGGTGGGCAACCTGCCAGTCGATGGCAAGGAAAATTCTGCAGGAGCTTAAAGCCGGGAGGCGCTGATGCCGTTTATCAATGAACGGTTGGAAGCCAATCGGGAATCCATTGAAAAGAGCCGGGCCGTTTCAGGCCCGGTTCGTGTTTCCCTCCGGCAACCGCGAGATCGATTTCCGCAACACCCTGATCTTTTTGACCAGCAACGCCGGGACACTGGATGCCGAGGCGCACGAACAGCGCTATCAACGGGGCTGGCGAAGCTGGCTCGGGTTATCACCCGGCAACTCGACCCGGAATTCCTCAACCGAATTGACCAGATTCTCACCTTCAACCGCCTCACCGACAATTGGCTAGAGGCACTGCTGGATATCGAGTTGGCAGGCCTGAATCGCCGGTTGTCAAAAAAACAGGCCAATCTGTCTCTTTCGCCTAAGCTCAGAGAGGAGCTGTGCCGCGGTTACGATGCGCGCTATGGCGCCCGGGAAATGCTGCGGGCTTTTCGTCAGCGCCTGGAACCCGTCGTAGCACGGGCGCTGCTGGCGTATCCGCACTGCCACCGGTTTGAAGCTAGCATGAAAAACAGAGAAGTGGTCGTGCACCAATACGTCGAATGACGTAGGCACCGGGGGCATTTCGCGAATACTCCCCCGCTGCCAGATTTCGGATAGTAAAGCCGTTAATTAAACGTGTAAGCCAATAATTCCAAGGAGCCTTCGCTATGGCTGAAACCATTATCAAGATCGATCTGTCCAAGTCGGCCTACGAGAACGACAAAATTCACAATCGCTGGCACCCGGATATTCCGCTGGTGGCCACCGTTAAACCCGGTGATGACTTTATCGTCGAGTGCTACGACTGGACCGGTGGCCAGATCAAAAACGATGACAGCGCCGACGATGTGCGCGATGTGGATCTGACCCAGGTGCATTTTCTGTCTGGTCCGATTGGTGTGGAGGGTGCGCAGCCCGGCGATCTGCTGGAAGTCGATATCCTTGATATCGGCACCTTCAAGGAGAGCCAGTGGGGCTTTAACGGATTTTTCTCCAAGCAGAACGGTGGTGGTTTTCTGACCGAGCACTTCCCGGAAGCGCAGAAAAGTATCTGGGATTTTAACGGCATGTTCACCAAATCCCGCCACATTCCCAATGTGGAATTTGCCGGATTGATTCACCCGGGCTTGATTGGTTGTCTGCCGTCGAAAGAGCTGCTGGACACCTGGAACAAGCGCGAGGCCGGGCTGGTGGCTACCGATCCGGAGCGTGTACCTGCCCTGGCCACGTTGCCGCACGGTGACACCGCTCACATGGGCCAGTTAAAAGGCGATGCTGCCAAAGCCGCCGGTGCCGAGGGCGCCCGCACCGTGCCGCCCCGTGAGCACGGCGGTAATTGCGACATTAAAGATCTTTCCCGTGGTTCTAAAGTGTACTTCCCGGTGTATGTGGACGGTGCCGGTTTGTCAGTGGGCGACCTTCACTTCAGTCAGGGCGACGGTGAAATCACCTTCTGTGGCGCTATTGAAATGGCCGGCTGGATTCACCTGCGGGTTAACCTGATTAAAGACGGCATCAAGAAGTACGGCATCAAGAACCCTGTGTTCAAGCCCAGCCCGATCAAGCCCCGTTATGACGATTACGTGATTTTTGAGGGCATCTCCGTTGACGAAGACGGCGGCCAGCATTATCTGGACGTGCAGGTGGCCTATCGTCAAGCCTGCCTGAATGCCATCGAATACATGACCAAGTTCGGCTATACCAAGGCTCAAGCCTACGCAATTCTGGGTTGTGCGCCGGTAGAAGGCCACATCAGCGGTGTGGTGGATATCCCGAACGCCTGTGCCACGCTCTGGCTGCCAACCGGCATCTTTGACTTCGATATCAACCCGTGTGCCGAAGGGCCGAAGAAAATGGTCACTGGCGGAATAGATTTACCGCTGTCGAAAGACAAGGAGTAAACGCTATGCCTGTGTATGACTATAAGTGCCGGGAGCACGGTCTGTTTAACACATTGGCAACCATGGCAGACGCCGCCAAACCGGCGGAATGTCCTAGCTGCAACGTGTTGTCGCCCAGGGTGATTGTGTTAGCTCCGCACATTGCGAGCATGGACACCGCAAAGCGAACGGCGTTGGAGCGGAATGAGCGTTCCCGCCATGAGCCTGTGTTTTCAACCGCTGATCGCCGGGAGAACGACAAAGAACACAGCCGAAGCTGCGGCTGTGGTTCACCCAAGCCCGGGAAGGCTATGCTGTTTTACACCGCTGACGGGAAGAAAATGTTCCCCTCCATGCGTCCGTGGATGATCAGTCACTGATTATCCAAGGACGTTGATTCGGTCCAGCAATTTGCCCCTTCGGGGGCTTTTTTTGTTTTGGTGTTCGTGTGCAGTGGTCGAAATGCTCTTATCCCAAAGTCCAGATTTCTAATCCCTCCCAAATAAGCATGAAACCGGCTCCCCCGGCGGATACCTCGGTTATCTACGTTCGCCGATTATGGAGTTCAGGCGAAAGATCTCGCTTGCGGCGCCGTTAAATCAGCGCCTCGTTCTGAATGTCCAAACATACCCCGGGGGAATTATGAACAATAATAAAATCAGACGGTCAGGCCTGGTCATTGCGATGGCGGCTGCAATGGGAGCCAGTGCGGCGGCGAATGCGGCGGTAGAGCTGTATAACGAAGACGGCACTTCTTTTTCTGTTGATGGTTATTTCAACGCGTTTTACGTAAATCGTGACAACAACGTAAACAATACCCGCGACTCCCGCGTGAAAATGGGTTTCTTGCCGAACACTATCGGCTTTAATTTCGGCAAAGAAGTGGGTGATCTGACCCTGGGTGGTCGCTCGTCATTCTGGACGTCGATCAACGACAGCCTGGATTCAGGAATCGATACTGCTATTGATGTGCGCCAGTTTTACGCCACCGTTGACGGTGGTTTTGGTCAGGTGCTAATTGGTAAAGATTTTGGTCTGTACGCACGCTCTAACATTTTCCTTGATGAAATCCTGATGGGCTTCGGTTCTCCCGGTACCGCGGGAGGTGTGTCATTCGGCAATATTCGCGCCGGCTATCCGTACCCAACACCGTCAGCCCAGATAACCTACCGGGCGCCCGAAATGTCCGGTTTTAATATTGCTGTTGGTGTTCTGGATCCTGCAGACACGGTAACCGGTACTGCAGCTGATGAGAATGCTGCACCGCGGTTCGAATCTGAGGTGACTTACGCCACCACTTTGAGCAACGTAGCGCTTACCGGCTGGGTCAATGGTCGCTATCAGTCGGCGGAGAATGGCAGCACCACCGTTGACAGTACTGGCGTTGGTTACGGCCTTAAAGCATCGGTTGCCGGGCTCACTCTGGCGGCGTCTGGCTTTACTTCAAAGGGCGACGATCCGGTGTTGATTGGCAATACTGCGGTGACCGAAGACGACGCCGATGGCTTTTTGGTGCAGGGCGCCTACGCCTTTGGTGCGAACCGGTTGGTGTTGTCTTACGGTGAGACGGATTCCGAAATCCGAAGCTTTGAAACCGAGAGTACTACCTTCGGTTTCTTCCACGATGTGAACAGCAATTTCAAGCTGGTGGCAGAATACAACATGTTTGAAGAGCGGAATCGCACGACCGGTGCCACCACCACCGACGCGGACACCATCGCCCTTGGCGCGGTTGTCACCTTCTAAAAACGCCTCACCAGAAGCGGTGGAGCCATGGCTCTGCCGCCTTGATTGGGTTGCTGGCTAGAACTAAAGTGCTGGTTTTCTGATGGGTGCATCGACCTTGCCGTTCGACATTGATAAAGGAGGTTTCTAATCAATGACCTACGAACATTTTGGTGCTCCTATAAAAAGCACTGAAGTTGCATTGGCGAACCGGCCGCAGTCCGTAGAATTATTAGGACGTTCTTTTTCTGCGGAATTGTCCCCTATGCAGCCAGTAACGACTCTGCCCGCTGTTCGTGTTGCCAGTACCTGCCTTCGCGAGCCGGCTCTGGCGGCGAACAGTCTTGCCAGCCAGCTCAGCCACTCACACCTGGGATGCGTTCTGTTTTTCTGTTCTGCAGAGTACGACCTAGAGAAGCTTGGGCCGGCTTTGCAGAAGGTGTTTCCGAATATTCTTCTGTCAGGTTGTACCTCGGCAGGTGAAATTACCACTCGTGGTTACGATCGGGGGTGTATCACAGCCATCGGTTTCGATAGCCGTTTCTTCTCGATCGACTGCGCGCTGATTCGCGAAATGGACCGGTTTTCGCTCCTTGATGCTCAAAACGTTATTGATGGCCTGCTAACGAACTGTCGTAACGCGCGTCTGGCACCCATCAAAGGCAATACGTTTGCTATCACCTTATTGGACGGGCTTTCAAGCCGTGAAGAGTTGGTGCTTGCCACGCTTAATGCAGCACTCGGCAGCATTCCGCAATTTGGTGGATCGGCAGGCGATGACGAGCGCCTCTCCAACACTCATGTATTTCACGACGGCCGCTTTCATGCTGGCGCTGCCACGGTGATGTTGGTAAACACGCCTTTAGACTTCCGGGTATTTTCCAGTCATCACATGAAAGAAGGACAGGAAAAGCTGGTGGTCACCCGTGCCTGTTCAGACAGCAGAACGGTGTATGAACTAAACGCCGAGCCTGCCGCAGATGCCTACGCCCGAGCGGTTGGCGTTGCTACCAGCGAGCTAGACCGCACCGTATTCGCGCTGCGCCCGTTGGGCGTCAAAGTTGGCGGTCACTATTTTGTGCGCTCCATTCAATGCGTTAATCCTGATAAAAGCCTGACGTTTTATTGCGCAGTCGAGACCGGGATTGTGATGACGTCTATGGAGCCGCAGTCACTGCTAGACAGCGTGCGCGAACAGCTTGAAATCTCTGAAAACATTGTTGGGCCGCCATTAATCACCATCGGCTGTGATTGTTTTCTACGCCGTCTTGAAGCCGAAGTAACCGGTAAGGCTGAAGCGGTGTCGGCGTTTTTACGGCAACACAAGGTGGTTGGTTTTAACAGCTACGGCGAGCAGTTTAACGGTATGCACATTAACCAGACATTTACGGGGGTGGTGATTGGCCAGCCTGATGCCGGTTCCTTGTAACGATCAGGCGCACCCGAACGCGGCGCTGATTCGACGTATTGATCTGCTGGAAGCTGAAAATGAGCGCCTGCGCAAAATTCGCGATGCGCTGATTGTCAGGGTGGAATCTGGAACGGCCCAAAAACCTGAACCTTACGCTGCGTTTGAGCACTCGGTGGTGCTGGCGGAACAAGTGCGTGAACGCACAGAAGCGTTGAATGACGCGATGGACGAACTCCGTAACAGCAATAAGGCGCTGAACCGCGCTCGCGAGGAAGCGGAAACAACCCGTCAACGTCTTAGCGACGCCATTGAGAGCATCGCGGATGGTTTTGTGTTGTTTGACCATCACCATCTGCTGGTTCAGAGCAACAGCCGCTTTCGCAGTTACTGGCGCCATGCCGGCGTTGCCATGCCCACTGCGGGCACCAGTATCGAAACTGTTCGGGAGCTGGCATTCGCGTCGGGTTTGATTGTGGAGGAACACCGCGAGCCTGATTCAGAGGGCGTTGTGTTTTTGCTGTCCAATGACCGATGGGTGCAAATGACCGAAAGACCCACCCGAGAGGGCGGTCGGGTAGTTCTGTATTCCGATATCACCGATGTGAAAAACAGCGAAATGGCGCGACGAATTAAAGCGCTTGAAGAGAGCGAACGCTGGATTCGCGTGGTGACCGACCATGTGCCGGCGTTGATTGCCTATGTGGGCGCTGACTTGACCATTCAGTTCTGTAACCAGGTTTACGAAGCTTGGTATGGCCGCAACGGCGAGTCGCCTCTGGGCAAGCGCCTTGACCACGTGCATTCCGACGAGTTCTATCAGCGTCTGCTACCGCAGATGTTAGAGGTGCTGGCTGGTCATAATGTTAACTTCGAATTTGAAGAAACCGGTGAGGAAGGCCAAGTCCGGCATATGCTGCGTTCTTACGTGCCGAACTTTGACGAACAAGGCGATGTTGTCGGCTTTTTTGTGCTCATTCGCGATATTACCGAACGTCGTAAAACGGCACTTGCCCTAGAGCAGGCCTATGATGATCTTGAATGCCGCATCAAGGAGCGCACGTCGGCTCTGACCGAGGCGAAGCAGGAAGCGGAACAGGCTAACCTGTCAAAAACCAAATTTTTGGCCGCTGTCAGCCATGATTTACTGCAACCCCTGAATGCCGCCAGGCTGTTCACCAGTGCCTTATTAGAGCAATCGTTTGGCCCGAGAGCCGAGGGCCTGGTGCGCTCGGTCAGCACCTCTTTGGATGACGTGGAAAGTCTGCTGGGTACTTTGGTGGATATTTCCAAGCTGGATGCCGGCGTGATCAAGCCAGACGTAACCGCGTTTGATCTGCGTGATTTGTTGAATAATATCGCCCGTGAATGCCAGCAAATGGCCATTGCTGTAGATCTTGTTCTAGATTTTGTGCCGTCTTCGGCCGTTGTGGAGTCCGACTCCCAGCTATTGGCCCGCATTCTGCGAAATTTTCTGACCAACGCTATTCGCTACACCAGCAGTGGCCGAATTTTGCTTGGCTGCAGGCGGCAAGCGGGGCACGTGCTGGTGCAAGTTTGGGACACTGGGCCAGGCATTCCGCACGATAAACTCGGCGAAATTTTCCAGGAATTCAAACGAATTCGCCCGGAGGGATCACGCCCCGACAAAGGGTTGGGCCTGGGCCTGGCCATTGTGGATAAAATTGCGCGGATGTTAGACCACGACATTACGGTGTCGTCGGTGGAAGGCAAAGGTTCGGTGTTCAGTGTGCGCGTACCTTTGGGGCAATTGCAGCCTAGGTGTACAACCACTGAGGTGCAGCACGTGGCAGCCCGACATGGCATGGAAGGCGCCAGGATTTGGGTCATCGATAACGATCGCGCAATCTGCGACGGCATGAAAACTCTGTTGGAAGGTTGGGATTGTCGGGTAACCTGCGCCATTTCACTGGCAGATCTGGAGCGCCAGCTTGATCCGGCGACCAGCCCGGTGGACCTGATACTGGCGGACTATCACCTTGATAATGGCGAAACCGGAGTGGATGTTGTCGCCAGCGTTAATAGTCGCCGGCATTACCCCACGCCGGTGGTGATGATTACTGCCAACTACACCAACGAACTGAAGCAGCAAATCCGTGACTTGGGTTATGTGTTGATGAACAAGCCAGTCAAGCCATTGAAACTCAGAAATACACTAAACCATCTGATTGGCGGGTCAGAGTGAATGGAGCGCTGAAATCATCACGAAAACGGAGCGGTGCGCGCTCTGTAAAGCGGCTGGTTAGCGCTTCAAATATTGACTGAAGTCGACATCGCTGGCGGACAAAATAGCCTGCACCCGGTTGTGTACGCTGAGTTTGCGCAATATTGCAGAAACATGAGCTTTAACGGTGGTTTCGGCAATATTGAGATTGTAGGCAATCTGCTTGTTGGATTCACCCTTGGACATTCGCTCCAGCACCAGTAATTGGCGCCTGGTCAGGGAGTTGAGCAGCTCGGGGGAAACCGGGTTGTCATCGTTACGTCGGCGCCGCCCTGTACTTTCTTTGCCGGTGCGGATGATGTCAGAGGGTAAATACACGTTGCCGTTGAGTATTTGTTGAATGGCTTCCGTCATCTTTACCCGGGGCGAAGATTTGGTGATAAAGCCCACGGCGCCGTAGGTAATAGCCTGCAGCACCACCTGCTTTTCTTCCTCGGCTGACACAATCACCACCGGAATGGTGGGCGCTTCATTACGCAGTGTAATCAGCCCGTTCAGACCGTGCATGCCGGGCATATTCAGATCCAGCAGAATCAAGTCGAGATCGTCGTTTTCCTTGGCGATTATCAGCGCACTGTCTAGATCGTCGGTTTCGAGGATCTCGCTGCCTTCAAAACCTGAAGCGATAACACTGCTAATCGCTTCGCGGAACAATGGATGGTCATCGGCAATCAGGATCTTGTAGGCTGGCTCCATGAACGTCTCTACCTGTCTTCTTTCGCTATCGAGAATTGCTGTGGGTTCATCATAGCCGGTTTGAAGCGAATGTGTGGCATGCAGCTTGGCAAGCATAGCGATCTCTGGGCAACGAGTTTCCTGCGGCCAAGGTGGCCTGCGGACCTCTGGTTGTTATTGTATTGACCCCATTACACGTTATATCGGTGTTGAGTTGAATGCGACCATTGCACCAAAAAACAGACACCAAAGTATAATTTTTGCGCGTCGCTCTGGTTCGAATGAGGTATTTTTTTCAGGAGCATCGCCTGTTGCCCTGGCGCAGCTCAATATTCAGGCTGGCTTAGCGCCCAGTATTTTGGTTCGCTGCGGCTGAAAGCCAGCCGTGGCCAAAATAACCAGTACCACGGTAACGCCCGCACTTACTCCCCACGCTAAAGGGCTCCACTGCAAATACAGCGAGAAACGAATGGTTTCCACCGCATGGGTAAACGGGTTGAACTGGCACACCCAATACAGCCAGGGGCTGGCTTCCTTCATGCGCCATAGCGGATAGAGCGCGGAGGACATGAAAAACATCGGGAAAATGACAAAGTTCATCACCCCGGCAAAATTTTCCAGCTGCTTGATCCAGGTGGCAATCAGCAGGCCCAGCGCGCCCAGCATTAAGCTCGTCAAAACCAGTGCCGGCAGCACGGCAAGGTAACCCCACACCGGCGGTTCCACATCCACCAACAAGGCAACAAATAGAAAAATATAGACCTGAATCACCGACACCGCGCTCATGGCCAGCAGTTTTGTGACCAGCAGGAAGGGCCGCGGCAGGGGGCTCATCAATAGCACCCGCATGCTGCCCAGCTCGCGGTCGTACACCATTGATAACGCGCCCTGCATGCTGTTGAACAGAATGATCATGCCGCACAGGCCCGGTGCAATGTAGGTTTCGTAGGTGATATAGGTTTGATAGGGCGGAATAATGGAAATGCCAAGGACGGCGCGAAAACCGGCGGCAAACACCACCAGCCACAGCAGTGGGCGCACTAACGCGCTGGCAAACCGGGTGCGTTGTTGCCAAAAGCGCAGCCATTCACGGGTTTGAATGCCGGCAAAGCAATGCCAGTAGGCTGCGGGTTTCATGAGCCAACTCCGGTGAGCAATTCAAAGGTTTCAGCCAGGGTAGTGGTGCCTGACCGGCTGCACAATTCTTGCCCGGGGCCATCGGCTAGCAGCCTTCCCTGGTGTAAAATCAATACCCGGTCTTGTGCTGCAACCTCTTCAATCAGGTGGGTGGCCCAGAGTACCGTCAAGTTATCGTCTGCGCACAGTTGGCGAACGTGGTCGTTCAGTGCCTTGCGGCTAGCGATGTCGAGCCCCGCAGTGGGTTCATCTAAAAGCAGCAGTGTCGGTTGATGCAGCAAAGCACGGGTAATTTCTACTCGTCGCCTATGGCCCCCGTTCAGCGTCCTTACGGGATCGTTGGCCCTGTCCAGCAAACCGAAGCGCTCCAGTTCGTGGTCGCCCCGCAGCCTCGCCTGTTTGCGTGAAAGCCCATGCAACGCGCTGTGATACATCAAGTTCTGGCGCACGGTTAAATCGAGATCCAGCGCGTTTTGCTGAAACACCACGCCGATCTGGCGCATGGCCTCGGCGGGGTGTTTTTTCAGAGACTGTCCGGCGAACAGGATGCCACCCTGCTGCAACGCCAAGAGCCGGGTCAACAAGCCAAAAAGGGTCGACTTGCCAGCCCCATTGGGGCCTAGCAGGGCGTGGAAACATCCGCTGTCGAGCGCAAAGCTGATGTCGGTCAGTACCGGTTTGCTGCCGTAGCAAAAACCAATATTCCGTGCTGTCAGTGTCATGAGTTTGGGTCGATAACCACACCCCAGGGGTAGCGGCCTACTTTGATGGATTTAATGACTTTCATATCCTCCAGATCAATAACCGACACATCGCCAGACACACCGTTGGTGGTGTAAAGCTGGGTTTCGTCTTTGTTTAAATCCAGCTGCCACACTCGGCTGCCCACCAGCAGGTAGTCCAGCACTTGGTAAGTTTTGGCATCTACCACAGCCACGTGATTAGAGGGGCCTAGGGCCACAAAAGCGTACTTGCCATTAGAGGTTAGCTCAATCCCCACGGGTTGCACCCGGTCTTGATTTACGCCGGGCACTTTGAACGACATTTCATGAATTTGCTCGAGTTTGTCCACATCAATAATGTGCACGGTGCCGCCGATTTCGGCGGAGGCCCAGGCGACCTTACTGTCTTTGCTGAATTCCACGTGGCGCGGGCGCTGGCCAACCACAATGTTCTTCTCGATTTTAAACGTTTCGGTGTTGATCCAGTGCAGCATGCTGGTGGTTTCTGAGGTGTTTACCGCCCATTTTCCGTCCGGGCTTACGGCCATGCCTTCGGGTTCAATGCCTACCTCTATCTGGGCCAGAACCACTTTGGTGTTTACGTCCACCACGGTCACAATGGCGTCATCTTCGTTGGCGATATACAGATGCTTGTTGTTAGGGTGCAGCGCGAACTGCTCCGGATCTTCACCTGAGGGCAGTGTGTCGATGATTTTGCGGGTCGCAAGGTCCAGCACCTGAACGGTATCGTCGTCGCTGGCACAGATGTACAGTTTGGTGAAGTCTTTGGACAATAAAATGCCCCGCGGTCGCGCGCCAACGTTGATGGTTTCAATAACTTCCATTGTTTCTGTGTCAATTACAGACAATGTGTTGTCCTTTTCATTGGACACATAAGCCACGCTTGCCATCGCAGGCACGGACAATCCGATCAGGGCGGCAAAAGCGGTTTTTCTGAGCAGCAATTTCATCGAGAAGCTCCTTGTTATTCTGAATGGCGAGCGCTCAGGCGATCAGCCGTTAATACGACACGTGCTTTCTGGCTCATCAAAACCGAGGGTATCCATTTCCGTAAGCGGATGAATAAAGCCTTCAAACGGTGCGGTTGCCACCAGCCCCCGTGGGTGCACCAGCGGAATAGGCTGGCGCAGCTGGCCATTCCACAGGCGATAAGTCAGCTTCCGGCCCTTAAAAGCCGCCAATTGAAAACGCTCACTGAAGATAAGCTGGCGAACGCTGCGGGCATCGGCGCTACCAATCTGTGTGACAGCGGTGCCTATAGAGCGCACGGCGGCCCAAGCGGCATAATCTGCACTGTTCATATCGCGGCCAGCCAAATCATTGAAACGGCTCTGCAATTGCGCTGCGCCCCAGTTTTCTACTACCCGGTGCCAGGCTACGGGTGACATGCCCTGAGTGCCTACCACCGGCCGTGGCAGCCATGTGTTAAACGGCACGTACTCGCCAAAATCACCGCGCACGTCGGCCACCACCACCGCATCGTAATCTTTGGCTTGAGTGAATAATGGCAATTCCTTGGAGGCCGTGCGGCGCAAATCGGCATCAAAGGTCCAAGGCCTGTCTTCAATGATTTTTACTCCAAAGCGCTTGGCTGAGCGGCGAAAGGCATCGGCCCAGGCCACATCGGCTTCGGTCGGGCCTGTGATTAGAAACACCTCGTTCCAGCGCCGTAGCTGCAGCCACTGGCTAAGGGCATCCGTGAGCATGGCGTAACTGGGGATGCTGTGCAGCAGGTTGTTGTGGCACTCGCGGGTGCGCAGTGCGTCGTCTGCAGCCCCTGCGTTGAATACCAGTGTGTCGGCCGTGGCTTTGTCCATAATGGCGGCCAGTGTGCTGGCAGGTACGTTGACCACAAACAATTGCACACCTTCTTGCTGGAGATTTTCAAACGCAAGAATGGCGGCCTGTTCCGAATCAGCCACGTAGGGGGTCAGTTCATAGCGATGGCCGATGAATTTTCCTGTGGTGCTGTTGTCAGCCATAGCCAGTTCGGCGCCCCGCAGGCCTGCATCCGCTGGATCGGGAAGCACGTTTGACAGCACCGGGCCTGAGTCTGGCGTCCACTGCACGTAGCCGACGTTTACCTCAACCGTGTCTGCCGCAACGGAAGGTAATTGAGCCAATGTGATAAACAGAAACGTGGCGATCAGGGATGCAGATCGAAACATGGGGCTCTCCGGCTTTTTTCTTGTGTGATCAGCTTAGTGAAGGGGAAAAGTCCCGGGAATATTCAGAAAGTAGGAAACTGGCAGTACTAAAGGACTGTTCCGCTCATAGGCAGCCTGCTTAGCATGGTGATAACGCTTGCGTTGGCTCCCTCGCGCTTTGGCCTTAGTGCAGAGTGTACTACTACTAAGGAACTAAGCCGAAACCTCCAAAGTGGCATTCGGATTTGCTGACGAGTTTTTTAAACTTATAACACTAACTGGCGTCACACAAATCCAATAGCCAGAGCACGGGGAATTAACAGAGGTAACAACCATGGCAATCTCTTTTTCACTCAAAGCACTGGCAACGGCGGCCTTGTTAGGCGCAGCGGGTTTGGTTATCGCGCACGGCAATGTCACCCCGCAAGCGGTAGATACCGGCGATCTCCCGACGTTGGGCGCTGACATTTTGGTTGAAAATCCGTTCCGCGAGGGCGGTTCCCACGGTGGTGCAAGCGCCTTGGCCGTTCAGATTGGCGAGAGCGCCTACGCCGGCAATTGTGCTGCTTGCCACGGTATCCGGGCTATGTCTGGGGGCCTGACGCCAGATTTGCGCGAACTCGAAGAATGGGACGACGAATACTATATGAGCCGGGTCCAGAATGGCACCGATCGGGGCATGCCGTCGTGGAAAAAAACGTTGGATCAGAATGCGATCTGGGCCATCAGAACGTATGTTGAATCCTTGCCAAAGCCTGAGTAGAGGGTGCCAGCCAAAGACGTTTTCTGTTTGTTACCGGGCTGGGCACCGCGCCGGCCTTTCGCTGTTGGAGAGAAAGCAATGAAAGCGCTGTTACGATGTCTGGTAATGATGCTGGTGTTTCAAACCGGTGTAGCTCAGGAAGTGGATGACGGCGACATGCTGCTGAACCGGCCCGCTGAGCGTAATTACGACATTATTATTGAGTCTGGTTATCTGAAAGTGGGGCTATATCAGAATTTTCCACCCTATTCTTACCTGGTGAACAGCGAACCCCAGGGTATTGATGTGGAGCTGGGCAAACGCATTGCTGCCGCTATGGGCGTGGAATTCAGGGTGCACTGGATTGTGCCGGATGAAAACTTGGGGGACGACCTGCGCAACAACGTCTGGAAAGGGCACTATTTGGCCAAGCGACGCTTGGCAGACGTAATGATGAGAGTGCCTTACGACAAACAATACGCCTACATGCAGGATTCTACGGGCGAGTACATGAACGAGCAGGTTGTGCTGTTTGGTCCCTATCAGCAGGAAACCTGGCAAATCGCCTACAACCCGCAAAAGATGGATTCGGTGGAAACCATCGCCATGTTTCAGTACCACCCGATTGGCGTGGAAATCGACACCTTGCCGGCCTTCTACCTGACCTCCGGACTGAACGGCCGTCTGCGCGACCAGGTACGCCACTACACCAACGTTGATGAGGCATTCAACGCCATGCGTAATGGCGACGTTAGCGCCGTTATGGGCATGCGCGCTGAAATTGATCATGAGTTGTCGAAAGCCGAAAACAGTGGGTTCAGGCAGGCGGGTAATGCTTTTCCCGGTATTGGTAAGCAAGTTTGGGATGTGGGGATGGCCATCAAGAGCTCACACCGACAGCTGGGCTATGCGCTTGAGGAGATTGTTGGCAACATTGTTAAGTCGGGGGAGATGGCAGGGTTGTTTGCCGACGTTAACCTGCGCTACAGCGTGCCCGAGTATTATCAGGCGTTCCTAAGCGAAGAGGCGATTGCGCAGGCTGAGGGTAAACCCTAGCGCCCGTTGCGTATGTCTTACTATCGCAATTTTGGTTTAAACCCACGCCTCTGACGTGGGTTTTTTGTGGGTAGTACGACCAAGTGATGAGGAAACCACGCCTGGGGACTGATTGTTGATTGCACCGGTAAAGCAAAGAATCTGTGCAGAGGCGGGAAAATTTCCCGACTTACCGAAAACCGACAACAAGAGACTCGGAGAGAGCAACCATGAAATCGAATAGATTCGGCATTCGCATTGCCGCCAGTGCCTTGGCTTTAGCCGTTTCCTGCGGGGCTCAGGCGGTAACCGACGAAGACATTCTCAATGACGCCAACACGCCTGAAGACATTGTTAGCTATGGCATGGGTACTCAAGGGCAACGATTCAGCACCATTGAAGACTTGAACACTGAAAACATCCGCTATTTACAGCCCGCGTGGGCGTTTTCTTTTGGCAGCGAAAAAATGCGCGGCCAGGAATCCCAGCCGATGATTAAAGACGGTGTGATGTACGTAACCGCATCTTATTCAAGAGTTTACGCCATTGACGCAAGAACTGGCGAAGAAATATGGCAATACGATGCTCGCTTGCCGGATGGCATTATGCCTTGCTGCGACGTGGTCAACCGCGGCGTTGCCTTGTACGGCGACAAAGTTTATTTCGGCACCCTGGATGCCAAACTGGTGGCCCTGAACAAAGACACCGGCAAACCCGTGTGGATTAAAAAAGTAGCAGATTACCAGGCAGGCTATGCCATTACTGCAGCCCCTCTGGTGGTGAAAGGAAAGCTGATTACCGGGGTGTCTGGTGGTGAGTTTGGCATAGTAGGTAAAGTGGAAGCCTACGATCCGGAAACCGGTGATCTGGTTTGGACCAGGCCCACGGTAGAAGGCCACATGGGCTACGTTTATAAAGATGGTAAGGCTATTGAAAACGGTATCTCTGGCGGTGAAGCGGGTAAAACCTGGCCTGGAGACATGTGGAAGAACGGCGGCGCGGCCACGTGGCTGGGCGGCACTTACGACCCCGACACCGATTCGTTATTTTTCGGTACTGGCAACCCGGCGCCCTGGAACTCGCATTTGCGCCCGGGCGACAACCTGTTCTCGGCTTCTCGCCTTGCCATTGATCCAGACGACGGCAGTATCAAATGGCACTTCCAGACCACGCCCCACGACGGCTGGGATTATGACGGTGTTAACGAGCTGATTTCGTTCAACTACGAAGAAAATGGTAAAACGGTGATGGCCGCGGCTACCGCTGACCGCAACGGCTTTTTCTATGTTTTGAACCGTGAAAATGGCGATTTCATTCGCGGTTTCCCATTTGTAGACAAAATTACCTGGGCAACCGGGCTTGACCCAAAAACCGGTCGGCCGATTTTTGCTGAAGGTGGACGCCCGGGTGACCCGTCGTCAGCCGAGGGTATGAAAGGTGAAACAGTGTTGGCGCAGCCATCGTTCCTTGGTGGTAAAAACTGGATGCCTATGGCTTTTAGCCAAGACACAGGCCTGTTCTACGTGCCTTCCAATGAGTGGTCTATGGACATTTGGAACGAGCCCGTATCCTACAAAAGAGGCGGAGCGTATCTGGGCGCAGGTTTCACCATCAAACCAACAAATGATGATTACATTGGCGTTTTGCGGGCTATGGATCCAAAAACCGGTGAGGAAGTGTGGCGTTATGAAAACCCGGCACCCTTGTGGGGTGGGGTAATGGCCACCGCTGGCAACCTGGTGTTCACTGGCACTCCGGAAGGCTTCCTGAAAGCATTTGATGCCAAAACCGGCGAAGAACTCTATAAATTCAACACCGGCTCAGGCGTGGTAGGCACCCCGGTGACCTGGACCATGGACGGCGAGCAGTTCGTTTCGGTAGCATCGGGTTGGGGCGGCGCAGTTCCGCTTTGGGGTGGTGAAGTGGCCAAAGTAGTCAAAGATTTCAACCAGGGCGGTATGGTCTGGACCTTCAAGTTGCCGAAGGATCGTGTTGCCAGCAAGTGATTCCTGAGTGCGATGAGAGCAGGCGCCAGTGGGCTGGAGTTGATGATCAGCCGGCTGGCGCCAACTAGTACTAAGGGATGAGTTTTTCACCCCTATCGCATCATTCACCGATAAAGGTTTAGTATCTACATTGGGTGGGTGAATACGAAAGCCCACGTTGGTGAGCAACAAACACAAAAAGAGGTCGAAACCATGATCTATGCACAACCAGGAAAGGAAGGTTCGGTCGTTTCTTTCAAAGCGCGTTATGGAAACTACATTGGCGGCGAGTGGGTTGCTCCAGTCAAGGGGCAGTATTTCGATAATATCACGCCGATTACCGGTGAGGTGATTTGTGAGATTCCCCGTTCCACAGCCGAAGACATCGAGCTGGCATTGGATGCTGCGCACAAGGCGGCGCCGGCCTGGGGCCGAACGTCGGTACAGGAGCGTTCCCGCATTTTGCTGAAAATAGCGGACCGCATAGAAGAAAACCTGGAGTTGCTGGCGGTTGCAGAAACCTGGGACAACGGCAAAGCCGTTCGTGAAACCCTGAACGCTGACATTCCACTGGCCGCTGACCACTTCCGCTATTTTGCCGGCTGTATCCGTGCCCAGGAAGGCCATATGGGTGAAATCGACCATAATACCGTGGCTTATCACTTCCATGAGCCGCTGGGTGTGGTTGGACAAATCATTCCTTGGAACTTTCCTATTCTGATGGCGGCCTGGAAGCTGGGTCCTTGTCTGGCGGCCGGTAACTGCACCGTATTAAAGCCGGCCGAGCAGACGCCTGCGAGCATATTGGTGCTGATGGAGCTCATTGGCGATCTATTGCCGCCGGGCGTGCTTAACGTGGTTAATGGTTACGGTATTGAAGCCGGCCAGGCGCTGGCGACCAGCAAGCGTATTGCTAAAATCGCCTTTACCGGCTCTACGCCGGTGGGTTCTCACATTCTGAAGTGCGCTGCTGAGAGCCTTATTCCTTCCACCGTGGAACTGGGTGGAAAATCACCAAACATTTACTTCGCAGATGTGATGAAAGCCGAGCCGGAATTCATCGACAAGTGCGTGGAAGGTCTGGTTCTGGCGTTCTTCAACCAGGGTGAAGTGTGTACCTGTCCGTCCCGCGCCCTGGTGCAGGAAGACATGTATGACGAGTTTATGGAAAAAGTGGTTGCCCGCACCAACGCAATCAAGCGTGGTAATCCGCTGGATACCGATGTTCAAGTAGGCGCTCAGGCCAGCAAAGAACAGTTCGACAAGATTCTGTCGTACCTTGAGATTGGCAAGCAAGAAGGCGCTGAAGTACTTACCGGTGGCGGTCGCGAGCACCTGGAAGGCGAGTTTGCTAACGGCTTCTACATCCAGCCCACGTTGTTTAAGGGCGATAACAAGATGCGGGTGTTTCAGGAAGAGATCTTCGGCCCGGTTGTGGGGGTAACGACCTTCAAAACCGAGGAAGAAGCGCTGGCCATCGCCAACGATACCGAGTTTGGCTTGGGCGCAGGTGTCTGGTCCCGTGATACCAACGTGGCTTACCGCATGGGTCGCAACATTCAGGCCGGTCGGGTTTGGATAAACTGCTACCACGCGTATCCTGCCCACGCTGCCTTTGGTGGATATAAGAAGTCCGGTATTGGACGTGAAACCCATAAATTGGCGTTGGATCATTACCAGCAAACCAAGTGCATGTTGACCAGCTACGACATAAATCCGTTGGGCTTTTTCTAAACACAGGTTTGCGCGCTGAATGTGCGAATTTCCCCCGGCGTTCGCCGGGGCTTTTCCTTTTGAAGGGCCGTTATGTGCCGTTCTTTTTTGGCCCCCCGCGGGCCTTTTTTAGCTTTTGCCGCAGTGTATTCTTGGACGGCTGTGTTTTCAGGGCATTGCAATTGCAACTTAAGGCGCGCCAAAAACAGTGCGAAAGTACCATATTGGTCATTTGCTGCTACCTTTAGGATGGGTTTTAGGGAAGAGGTGAAAGCGCCGGTATTCCCTTGATGCGCAAACAATCACTATAAAAGAGGTATGTATTATGTGGACAAAGCCAGCTTATGAAGATCTGCGTATTGGTTTCGAAGTCACTATGTACTTCGCCAACCGCTGAAGTCTGAAGTAGCCAGCGCCCCGGCGCTGGTTGTTTTACTTCCGGAGCTTCTGCTTATGTATATTCAGGTTCTTGGTTCAGCGGCAGGCGGCGGTTTCCCCCAGTGGAACTGCAATTGTGCGAATTGCGACGGCTTGCGAAAAGGCACTGTTAACGCCCACGCACGCACCCAGTCATCCATCGCGGTCAGTGAAGACGGTGAACGCTGGATTCTATTTAATGCCTCCCCCGATATTCGTGCCCAACTGGCGTCGTTTCCTGCCATGCAGCCAGCGCGTGCGCTGCGTGACACCGGGATTGCAGCCGTGTTGTTGATCGACAGTCAGGTGGACCACACAACCGGCTTGCTGACCCTGCGCGAAGGCCTACCGCTGGACATCTGGTGTACCGCACAGGTGCACGAAGACCTTAGCTCTGGTTTTCCTCTGTTTCCGATGCTGGAACATTGGAACGGTGGGTTGCGCTGGCAAGAAATTGCCCTTGGTGACGGCGCGGCCGTAGGCTTTGTTATTCCCTGTGCGCCGAATCTGAAACTGACCGCTATTCCACTGCTGAGCAACGCGCCACCGTATTCGCCTCGCCGCGACCAGCCGCACCCCGGTGACAATATTGGCGTGTTTATTGAGGATACCCGCACCGGAGCTACCGTGCTTTACGCACCGGGGCTAGGCAAGACTGACGAGCATATACTTCAATGGATGCGTCAGGCCGATGTATTGATGGTTGATGGCACTGTATGGCATGACGACGAAATGATTCGCCAGCAAGTCGGCACAAAAACCGGTCAGGCTATGGGCCACCTGGCCCAGAGTGGCCCCGGTGGCATGATTGAGGTGTTAGATACTATGTCGGCCAGCCGCAAAATCTTAATACATATCAACAACACCAACCCGATTCTGGACGAGGACTCCGCCGAGCGAGCGCAGTTGGCGCAGCACGGAATTGAGGTGGCCTGGGACGGAATGCACATCGATCTGTCGGGGACGCCATGAACGCCATTGTGAACACCACCCTGAATCGTGCGGATTTTGAACAGGCGTTACGCAATAAGGGCCGGCTCTATCATATTCATCACCCGTATCATCAGGCCATGTATGGCGGCCAGTGCAGCCCTGAGCAAATCCGGGGCTGGGTGGCCAATCGCTATTATTATCAGGTAATGATCCCGCGCAAAGACGCGGCCATTATGGCCAATTGCCCCGACGCTAGCGTGCGCAAACAATGGTTGCTGCGCATTCTTGACCACGATGGTCACGACGGTGATGTGGGCGGCATTGAAGCCTGGCTGTGCCTGGCGGAAGCCGTGGGGCTGACTCGGGAAGAAGTGATTGACCAGCGCCACGTGCTACCCGGCGTGCGTTTTGCGGTGGACGCCTACTTGAACTTTGCGCGCCGCGCGACTTGGCAAGAAGCGGCCTGCTCCTCGCTGACCGAGCTGTTTGCGCCAGAAATTCACCAGTCTCGTCTGGACAGCTGGCCACAACATTATCCGTGGATTGATGAGGCCGGCTATAGCTACTTCCGTAAGCGCCTTTCAGAAGCCCGCCGCGATGTGGAACATGGCCTGGCGATTACGCTGGAGCATTTCACCAGCGCTACCGAGCAGGCTCGCGCCCTCGAGATTTTACAGTTCAAACTGGACATTCTGTGGAGCTTGCTGGACGCCCTGACCATGGCCTACAGCCACAAAACGCCTCCGTTCCATACGGTTACGGATCAGCAAGCCTGGCACAGGGGGCTGTGATGGCAGACTCAGCAGCCGTTGGGGTAGCAGCTGGAAGCGTACCCCGTTTCCGCCGTGGCTTCCGGTTTCAGTGGGAACCGGTACAGAACGGCTATGTGTTGCTCTACCCCGAGGGCATGGTGAAGCTTAACGAAAGCGCCGGCGCTATTCTGCGCGAAGTGGACGGCCAGCGCTCCGTGCAGGACATTATCAGTGCGCTGGAACAGGCCTTTCCCGAGGCCGGGTCGTTGGCGGACGATGTTAACGAGTTTCTGCAACACGCCCGCGAACAACATTGGATCGAACTTTCATGAATATGCCTTCATCCACACTGACCGGCCAGAAAGCGGCCACGATTGGGCCACCGTTATGGTTGCTGGCGGAGCTGACTTACCGCTGCCCGTTGCAGTGCCCGTACTGTTCAAACCCATTGGATTTTGCCCAGACCGAGCGTGAACTCAGCACGGAAGACTGGGTGAAGGTTCTGCGCCAGGGGCGGGAGATGGGCGCGGCCCAGCTTGGGTTTTCCGGCGGCGAGCCGCTGGTGCGTCAAGATCTTCAAGAGCTGATTGCTGAAGCCCGGCACCTGGGCTATTACAGCAATCTGATTACGTCCGGCCTGGGCCTGACTAACGCCAAAGTTGAGGCGTTCGCCAGCGCCGGGCTGGATCATATTCAGGTCAGTTTTCAGGCCTCAGACCCAGAGTTGAACAACGCTTTGGCCGGTTCTCGCAAGGCGTTTGAACAAAAACTGGCAATGGCGCGGGCGGTGAAAGAAGCCGGCTATCCCATGGTTCTGAATTTTGTGATTCACCGCCACAACATTCATCAGATGAACGACATTATGGCGCTGTGTGAGCGCCTGGGGGCGGATTTCGTAGAGCTGGCTACCTGCCAGTATTACGGTTGGGCGTTCAAAAATCGCGAAGGGCTCATGCCGTCACGGGCGCAGTTGGAGAAGGCCGAGCGTGAAGTGAATCAATATCGTGCTCGCCTGCGGGACGACGGTTCGGCCATGAAGCTGATTTTTGTCACCCCTGACTATTACGAGGAGCGCCCGAAAGCCTGCATGAACGGCTGGGGCAGTCTATTTTTGACCGTGGCACCGGACGGTGCGGCGCTGCCTTGCCACAGCGCGCGTTTGTTGCCCATCGATTTTCCCAACGTGCGCGATAACGACTTGAAACACATCTGGTACGACAGCCCGGGCTTCAATCATTATCGCGGTGACGGCTGGATGCCGGAACCGTGTCAGTCTTGTGATGAAAAAGAAAAAGATTTTGGTGGCTGCCGCTGCCAAGCTTTCTTGCTAACCGGTAACGCCGATAATGCCGACCCGGTGTGCAGCAAATCGGCCTACCACGACCGCATCCTTGCGGCACGCCAGGCCGCCGACCATGCCACCGCAGGCATTGAGGAACTGACCTATCGCAACGCCGGCAACTCCCGCATGTTCTTCCGCAGTTAGTCAGCCGTCAGTTAAAGGCTTACTGAGCGCCACCGAGGCTTGTGCTGGCTATACCCAGCGCAGCGGTTTGGTGGCTTCAGGCGCTGGCGTATTCTGGCTACAAAACGAACCCGAAACCGGCGCCAGCCAGATATGGCACCTGAACGACCAAGGGCTAGTGTCGGCGTTGGGTATGAATCTGCGCAATCTTCGCAGTCGGGTAAATGGCTACGGGGGTGGGGTTCTGGCTGCGGCACCGGATGGCGTGTTTGCCGTTAGCAATGATCAACGCATTCACTTTATTCCCTTGGGTGCAGAGCAAAGCCAGGCGCTGACGACCGATACCGCCGCCTATGGCGGATTGCGGGCTGATCCATTGCGGCAACGGGTGCTGGCGGTACGCGAAACCGGGCAGGGCGTGGCGAATGGGCGCCAGCAACTGGTGGCGGTGTCTCGCGATGGCACGCTAACGGTGTTGCACCAGGGCGAAGATTTTTACAGTGCGCCCGCGTTGTCGGCAGACGGCCGACACATTGCCTGGGTGAGCTGGCAACTGCCTGATATGCCCTGGCTGCAAACCCGTGTGTGGACGGCGAACATAACGGTTGATGGCACACTGGAGAATCCTCGGGCGCATAGCGCTCCCCAACCCGCGTCTATTCAGCAGCCGGTGTTTGCGGGGAAAGACCTTTGGGTGATGTCCGACCATGAGGGCTGGTGGCAACCCTGGCAACTCGATACCCAGAACCCCGTGAACCTCTGGACAAAAGCCGCGGTGCCCGAATGTGACCACGCCAATGCACCCTGGCAACTGGGTGAAGTTCACCACTGCCCGCTACCGGGCGGAGGTTGGGCTCGCACTCATTATGACCTTGGCCGCGGCGAGCTATGGTTGTCGGGCTTTGGCCATTTAAACTCTGCACGGATTGCGCCGGCGTTCAGCGATTTTCGCAGCTTGTGCACTCGTGGCGACTTTCTCTATGCCATTGCGCGTTCTCCGGACCGCCTGGATGCGGTGCTTAGAATAGACCCGCAAAGCGCTGAGACGAGTGTCGTGGCTGGTGGCGAATCAGCGTTGCCCGGGCACGGCCTGGCGCAGCCAGTGTCGTTTCGAGTTGCGGCGCTTGCACAGGAAACGACCCCGCCCCAAGGCTTTTTATATTCGCCTCTGGCACCCTGTAACGCGCCACCGGCACTGATTTTGGTGGCCCACGGTGGGCCAACCTCTGCGGCCTATCCGGTCTTCAACCCTTTGATTCAGTTCTGGTGCCAGCGAGGCTTTGCCGTGGCGGAAGTGAACTATCGTGGCAGCAGCGGGTATGGCAGGGCGTTCCGGCTGTCATTGGCGGAGCGCTGGGGCGACATTGATGTGGAAGACATGGCGCGAGCTGCAGATGCTCTGGTGACTGCAGGCTACGCCGACGGTAATCAGGTGTTTATTCAGGGCCGCAGTTCTGGCGGTTATACCGCGTTGATGGCTTTAAGCTTGAGTCAACGCTACAGGGCTGGCGCTAGTCAGTTCGGCGTAACCGATCCTATGCAGCTGCGGCGTATGACCCATCGCTTCGAATCCGGTTATCTGGACTGGCTGTTGGGATGTCCCGAACGGCATCCGCAACGCTGGCAAGACCGCACGCCGCGGCTACGTGCGGCGACAATGGCAGCGCCAGTGATTTTTTTTCAGGGCGGGCAAGACACAGTGGTTGTACCCGAACAGACTCGCACGATGGTCGCGGCCATGGAGCAAGCCGGGCAGAAACCAGAGCTCCACTGGTTCCAGGACGAGGGCCACGGGTTTGTACAACAGGCGAATCAGGCGGCCATGCTAGAGGCACTTTATAGCTTTTATCAACGGCATGGTCGAAACACCGATGAATGCATAGAAAGCTTGAGTTAAACTCTCGGGTATTACGTACAAAAATAAACTTAACGTCGAGTGCTTGTTCATGGGTCACGACATTTCCGCTTTAAGAAAATTTGTCTCGCCAGAGATCGTATTCGGAGCCGGATCAAGGAAGTCTGTCGCTAACTTTGCCAGTAATTTTGGCGCAAAACATGTATTTCTGGTTTCCGACCCCGGCGTCGCGGCTGCCGGCTGGGTGGGCGAAATCGTTTACTTGCTGACCGATGCCGGCATACGTACCACGGTTTACACGGGTGTTTCGGCGAATCCTCGCGTCGATGAGGTTATGGCCGGTGCCGAGCTCTACAAATCCTCCGAGTGCGATGTGATTGTGGCCATTGGCGGCGGTAGCCCCATGGACTGTGCCAAGGGCATCGGTATTGTGGTCAGTGATGGCCGCAATATTCTGGATTTTGAAGGGGTGGACACCATCGTAAATCCGCCGCCGCCGATGATACTGATTCCGACCACGGCCGGAACCTCGGCTGATGTGTCACAGTTTGCGATCATTTCTGACCCTGCCCGTCGCTTTAAATTTTCCATCATCAGCAAAGCAATTGTGCCAGATGTTTCGCTGATCGATCCCGAAGTGACCGAAACCATGAGTAGCTATCTTACTGCCTGCACCGGCGTTGACGCCTTGGTGCATGCTATAGAAGCTTATGTATCTACTGGCAGCGGGCCGTTGACCGATTCTAACGCGCTGGAAGCGATCCGGCTGATTAACCGCAATTTGGAGCCCTTGGTGGCTAATACCGCCGATGCGTATTTGCGCGAGCAGATCATGTTGGCGTCTATGCAGGCCGGTCTGGCATTTTCCAATGCCATTTTGGGTGCCGTTCACGCTATGTCCCACAGCTTGGGGGGGTTTCTGGATTTGCCTCATGGATTATGTAACGCCGTCTTGCTGGAACACGTGGTGGCTTACAATTTCCACTCTGCGGAAGAGCGCTTTCGTCGTATTGCAGAAGCGATGAATATCGACACTCGTGGCATGAGCCAGGCCGAAATTCAGAAACGCTTGATGAGTCGCATTATTCAGCTCAAACGCACCGTGGGGCTAGAGGCCAAGTTGTCAGAGTTGGGGGTCAGGGTGTCTGACATTCCATCTCTCTCTGGTTTTGCATTGCAGGACCCGTGTATTTTGACCAATCCTCGCAAGTCGTCACTCAGAGATGTTCAGGTTGTGTATGAAGAAGCCCTTTGATGACGACCGTGGCTATGAGGTGGGTGATTTGTTGGGGCTGGGTCGCCAGTCCGTGCGCAAGAACTACTACCTTGCGCTGCAAGACCGCCTTAAGGAGTTAGAGCAAGAGCGTAATCGCTATAAGTGGCTATTTGAAAAGGCACTTCACGGTATTTTTCAGGGTGATTTACGCGGTGGTTTTCTGGCCTGCAACCCGGCCATGGCCAAAATCTGCGGTTACGTCAGTGCTGAAGACCTGCAAGCCCGGGTTATTCGCTTGCGTGAACAGCTTTTTTGCAGCGCCAATGAGTTCGATGCATTGCGTCAGGAACTGCTCGATAGGGGTAGTCTGAGCGCCCGCGAAATTCGCCTGCGTCGCGCCGATGCGACGCCTGTCAATGTCGCCATCACCCTGCTCAGGCGGCCAGATCTAGGGCCAGAAGTGGTTGAGGCGTTTGTAGCGGATATAACCGAGCGAATGCAAGCGCAGCAGAAGATGGTGCAGGTCAACGCAGACTTGGAGCGCCGGGTAGAAGAGCGCACCCAGGCGCTGCAGAACGCCAACGTTGGGCTGCATTTCCAGATTGCAGAACGAGAAAAAGTCGAGCGCGAACTGGTTATTACAGCGCAAGCCGCGCGCGATGCGAATCGCAGCAAAGACAAATATCTGGCAGCGGCCAGCCACGATTTGCTGCAACCCCTGAATGCTGCGCGCCTGACCATATCGGCGCTGCAGGAAAGCGCGCTGCCGGCGGAAGAGGCGAGGATGGTGCACCAGGTGCATCGCGCGCTTGAAGGCGCCGAAGACTTGCTGGCGGATTTGCTGGATATCTCAAAACTGGACCAGCAGGCCATGGTGCCGGATTTGCTACTGACCGATGTTGCCGCTCTGGCCGAAAGCTTGGGTGAAGAATTCGAAGCGGTGGCGACCAATGCCGGCGTGCGGTTCCACGTTCGCACTATTCCGGCGCTGATAAAAACCGATCAGCGCATGCTTACCCGCATTCTTCGTAATTTACTGAGCAACGCCTTTCGCTACACCCTCAGCGGCCGTGTTCTGCTGGCACTGAGAGCCCGCCGCGACAGCCTGCGTATTGAGGTGTGGGATACCGGTGTGGGTATTGACGAAAGTAAACTGAAGGATATTTTTACCGAATTTCATCAATTGTTGCCACAAGGAACCGGCGGACGCCAAGGTGCCGGGTTGGGGCTGGCGATTGTTGAACGAATGGTGTCGGTATTGGGCTACCAGATAGACGTGATTTCGCGGCCGGGCAGAGGTTCGCGGTTTGCGTTGGTACTGCCCGTGGACATGCAATCAGCCCGTAGGGCCACGTTGCCGGCCGCTGAAGTTGTGCCCAGCTTTGTTCACGGCTTCGCTGGTATTTTGGTCATGGTGATTGATAATGAGCCGGCCATACTTGCCAGTATGAAGCTGTTGCTGGAGCGCTGGGGCTGTTTGGTCATCGCCAGTCCTGACGAACATCAGGCTTTGGAGTATCTGCGGCAGACAAATAACGTACCCGCGGCGCTGCTCGCCGATTACCACCTGGATGATGAAAAAACGGGTTGGCAGGCCATTTCAGCGATACGGAAGCTACTGGGATCGCCTGTGCCAGCGGCCTTGATTACCGCAGACCGGGGCGATGAACTGCGCACGCTGATGCGGGCACAGGGGTTGCCGATTTTAAACAAGCCGGTAAAACCCAACCGTTTGCGGGCATTGCTGACGAGTCTGTTGTCTGTGCAATAACGCAGTGCTCGCGCTGATTTGCACCACCGGCTTCATGTGACGAACGAGCCGCTGCTATTCAGGCAGGGTGGTTCTGTAGATAAGACCAAATTGGTAATTGAAAGTGACTTTGGTCGAATACGACCTTCGCTGGTTTTTAGTTTTCAGATTTGACCCATCTGCGATTTCACTTCAGAATACTGTATATATAAACAGTAATCGGTGAAAATCATGATGACCTCCACCGCGACATCGTTCGTCACGATCAGACGCCAGTTTGATTTTCGCAGTATTGAAGTCGGTCGCTGGGTTACGCCAGAAGAGCGTGATTTTGCGGCAGTGCGCTTCTACCAGGCGTTGTGTGATTTGATGACAATCCTCAAGAGTCCAGAGCTGCTGATTTCGTTAAGGAGCACGCTTAGCCTCCAGTACGGCATTGGTGGGCGCCCCGGTGTGGCTGCACACTATATTCCGGCGACACGGCAACTGGCGCTGGCTAAAAATGCCGGCGCAGGTAGCTTGGCCCATGAGTGGTTTCATGCTTTCGACCATTATATGGGCAACAAGGCCTTCCACGACCCGGTCAAGAACGGCTTTGCATCTGGTGCATGGCTTGACAGCAAAAAACAGAAACAACATCCACTAAACAAACGTCTGGAACACTGCTTTCGCACCATTTTACTGAACGAGAGCGGCACTGAACCCAGTGATCAGTTTCAGTGCTCGCAACAAGCAGACAAGAAATTGAAGGTGCTGTATTACGCTCGGCCGGAGGAGCTCTGCGCACGGGCCTTTGAAGCCTTTGTTGAAGACAGCAGGCCCAGCAATAGGTTTCTGGTAAGTGGCACTGTTTACTCGGATGAGGCGAAGGCGGGGCTGTACCCAAGGGGCCAGCACAGGGAGGCGATCAACGAAGCGTTTGAAAACTACTTTCAGGCCTTGGGTAGAGCGTTATATCGGGAGCAGGCCCGAGCTGAATGAGAGCGGTAATCGCTCTGGTTACGCCTGCATCAGCTTTCGGAAGAAAGGCGTTTTGAGTTATCGATAGCACGTTTAAGAAGGGGTTCAAGGATGCGCAAGCTGGTTGTCCACCAAGGCGTGTGGCCACCGGATAGCGTATCTAACCACGCCATTTGCACCTCTAGCCCTGTGTCCCAAAGCGCAGCGAGTTTTTCGGTGACCATGCGGCGGTTTTCCAAAATAACTTTTGGATTTGAGGGAGCGTGCGTCACCAGCATGCCAACACGCAAATTTATGGTTGATAGCGCGACAGGCCCGGCATCCATGAGCATGCAGCTCAATTTCCAAACATCGGATCTAGCGTCGGGTGTCATTGGAATTATTGCGGACAGGCGATCAATCGCGAACATTTTGCATTCCAGGAGTGGGTTTTTGGGAATGCAACTGACGAGAGTGCAGACCTTTTTATCAAAATGGATACGACAAACGGATGCTTACCCGGCTGTCCAGATGACTATTGTAACACCATTCTCAACCTGCCGAATGATCTGCAATTCAGAAGCTGGCGTAAATTCTAATTAACTTAATGCGAGAGCAACGTCCATGCACATGACACTTGGCGAACTGAAATCCCGCAAGCACGAACCCATCAGCCTGGTTGAAATTGTGTCCATGGAGGGTCGGTATTACATGGTCCGCTTTTATATTGGGGGTTCGGGTTATATTTTGGCTAATGATCAGGATAAAGCGGTGTTGTTTGCAGGTGCTTGCGCTGCACGTGAAGCCATGCGAGGTTTTATTGTGGCGGATTGCGACCTGATTCCGCCAACTGGAACGGACGAAATGATCGGTATGCCAGACTCCAGCTCTGAGCCTATGCGGGTTCAGTTTTAGCGAATTGCCAAGCTGCCTTCGTTATTTTTCTGGTTTTTTGGCGTAATTTGGTTTCAGCCAACAATTATGGCAATTTTGCCGTATCTTTTGAGGACTGCCTAACATCGTACATCCACCACTTTTGCTACAATGCAACAAAGTGGCCGCAAAGTGGTGCTAAAAGTGAAGAATCGGATCAGCAGCGTATTTTATCGAGGCCTGGTTTTTGGCGGAATGTTGATTTTGTTGTCGGGCTGTGGAGATGAGTCGGATACTGCTGGTGTAGCGAAGCCAAGTGCGGTGGTGGCTACGGCAAATACGACAGCACTTAGTTCGGCGCGTAGCACAGTAAGTTCTACCGCAAATCAGGCGACTTTGAGTTGGAGGGCGCCTGTAACACGAGTGAATGGTGATACTTTAAGTGGTCAAGACTTGGCCAGCTACGAAATTCGTTACGGCACCAGTGCCGATAACCTCAATCGCTCTGCAATCTTTGACGGCGCGGCCGGTCTGATTGACATGTCTTACACCATTGAAAATTTGTCTGCTGGTACCTGGTATTTCACTATCCAAGCGAGAGATGACAATGGGCTGCTAAGCTCACCTTCAGCCGTTGTTAGCAAGACTATTTCCGTCTAACAGGTCACGCTTCGTACATTGATGCCTATTCAACCGTCAATCGGTATATATCTCCCTTGCCGGACCCCAGCGGCTTGCCAATGGCCCGTCAGAAAGTGCTTTTAGCCGCACAAAATACCGCTTTCCGGGAATCAGGCGCAAGCCTGCCGTAGTTCCCGGTATATCTGCTTCCTTGATAATCGGGTAAAAATCCGGGTCTGCTGAAAGCTGCAAACGATACTTGGTGGCTGTTTCCACTGATTCCCAGAATATTCGCACCTGTTGATCCAAGTAGTTTACCGAGATAATTTTCACCGGTGGCAAGCTGCCGTCAATGATCAGGCTGTGGACGTTGCTGGTGGCAGTGGAGTCGCCGCCGGCTTCGGTTTTAACCCGCCAGTAATACTGGCCGGGAGACAGTTGTTGCGATAGCTGCGCTTCGCTTTGTTGGGCCCACTCGCTGGTTGCTACCAGATTTTCGAACTGCGGCGTGGCTGAAATCTGAATTTGGGCGATTTCGTTGTCGCCGTTTAGGCCCCAGCTAAATTCGGGCTGATTGGTGGTGGTCTCGCCGTCGACAGGCTCTAACAATTTGGCGGCGCGGGCTTGAAGGTCAACGTTGAATGGCACAACCGCAGGTAAACCCGCTATGCCCTGGTAGTCTAATGCTGCGAGCTGAATTTCATAGCGTCCGTTGTTCAGCCGGCTTATGTCAAAACGGTTACCAGCCAGTGTGCGACTGTCTACCCATCGCCCGCTGCCGGTATCAAAAATATCCAGCTTGTGAGTTTCCGCAAGGCTTTGCCATTGTAGTTCTGCGGGCAGCTTACGCAGAATGGCCGGCAGGTTGGCAACGATGGGTGGCGGTGCAAGTTTGTACAGGCGAACATCGCCGTCGGGCTGTGCGGTTACGTGGGCGCCATAACCCGCGGGCACGTCTACGGAGTGCCCCTGTTGGCCAAAATGAACTTCGCCATTAATAACCTGCAAGCTCGTGCCCCCATCGTTTGCCTGAATCGCAAACTGAGTGCCATCCACCGCGGCTGTTGCCGAGGGAGTCTCAATTTCGAAACGGCTGCCACCGCTGACCACTTCCTTTACGTTGGTAAAAACCTCGCCACGATTCAGCCGCAAGCGGGTATCAATCATGCCCGGCTTGCCAAACTGGGTCATGCGGTTAAACGCCAGTCTAGAATGTGGTGACAGGCGAATTTCAGAGCCTTCGGCCAGGGTGACAGTAGTGTTACCGGAACCAGACAGTAACTCGTCACCCGCGCGGATCAGTGTGTTTACGGTCAGTGGCCGGCGCTGGCCGTTGCGGGTTAGCAGTTGCACCAGGCCAGATACAGAGGTTGCGCGGGCGGGCTGGGGCTGGCGTTTGAGCCAGTCCATAGGGATTCGCACCTGCTCGCCTGTCACCGGCAGCAGGGCATTGTTCAGGCTGTTGTGTTTTAGCAATTGCTGGGCGTTGTGGGGTGGGGCCAGTAACTGCGTGGCGAGCTGCTGAACGCTGTCGTCTTTTTGCAGGGTGTAAACCCATTCAGCGAGTGCCGTACCCGAGCTGTTTGCGGGCACACCCGAGCCCATCGCAAGTGGCAAGTGAGCTTGTACAGATGTATTGGGAAGTAGCGCGACTAAGAGCAGTGGTAAAATACGCACTATTAGAATACTGCTACGCAGCGTTTTTTCAGTCATGGGCCGCCATCACTTGCGCTTGCACCACACCTTTGTCTGGCTTTTGGTTTTTACGACTCTGCGCTTGCTGGCTGCGACGCGACAGGCCGGACATGCCCAAAATCTGCCAGTTCAGCACCAGTAAATCGTTATTGTTGTGCATTACAACACTCAGAAAATGCTGACCTGTTTCAAAAGCACCGCAACTCTGACGGCGTCTGCAAATAATGCCCTGTTCATGCTGAGATTGCTCCGGCCCATCCTCAAGCAACGCAATGCGCATCTAGCTCTCCTGCAACAAGTAAGTGGCTGTTCAGCGAGCGGTCTTCCGGCGTTATTTGTTCTAACGCTCGTGAACTCTAAATCAGTGTCGCAAAATCCGGCATCGGGCTCCGTTTCATTATATAGCCGGTTTTGCTGGCAGGTCAGGTTTTCCGTTTACATCGTTTACTGTTTGACGGCAGGCGGGGAAAGAACTGCAGCCCCAAAACCAACCTTTTTTACTTTTACGCCTGACCAGGGGCGAAAAACAGAATGGGCAGGGAACCGGTTTTTGGCTGCTACCATCTTCTGGACTGTGGTCTTCCAACGGGCGGGTGCCTTTGCATCCCGGGTAGCGGCCGCAGGCATAAAAGGCGCCGAATTTGCCCTTGCGCTCAACCATGCCGGCGCGGCACTTGGGGCAGTGCGGGGCATCGGGGTTGGTCGTTACCTCGGCCGCGTCAGGAGCTAGGGGTGCCGGGCAACCAACAAATCCCTGAATTTCTTGTTTCAGGGAATCCAGAAACTGTTGCGGCTGCGCTTCGCCGCGATGAATAGCTTCCAATGTGGCTTCCCAAACGGCGGTGCGGTCGGGTTTGCTGACAGAGTCTGGCAGCGCGTTTATTAAGGTTTTACCCTTATCGCTGGCGCGGATGTGGCGGCCATCACGAAATAGGTAGTCGCGTTTGAACAGGGTTTCCAGAATAGCGGCGCGGGTAGCTTCGGTGCCCAGTCCATCCGTTTCGCGCAGCGTTTTTCGCAGTTCCGGGTCGTCAACAAAGCGCGCGATGTTAGTCATTGCTGCTAGCAGCGTCGCGTCAGTAAAGTGTTTGGCGGGCTGGGTTTGTTGCTGCAACACCTGAGTGCCGTCACACAGTACCGGATCGCCGGTGCCCAGCCGAGGCAGTGCGGGTTTTTCAGATTTGGCTTTGGCGTCGCGCAATTTCAGTTCAAGCGCTTTCCAGCCGGGCTGTAAAACAGCGGTTTCTGAGGTGCGGAACAGGTGGTCGCCTAACGTTACTCCCAATTTGCCCTCACGATGGATTGCATCTGCTGCAAATTGCATCAAGTAATAGCGACTGATCAAATTGTAGATCTGGGCTTCTTTTCCAGATAGCGTAGCACCCGCGCTACTCCGGCTAGTGGGAATAATGGCGTGGTGGGCGTCTACTTTTTTGTCATTCCAAGCTGCGGTTTTTCGTTGTAAATCGGCTGTGTTGCAGGCTTCGGCAAGGTCGGTATCGACCTTGCCGACAGCGCTTATAACCTGCTGACGTTGATTGTAATGTTCCAGCGGTAGGTAACGGCTGTCAGACCGCGGGTAGGTAATGAGTTGGTGGCGTTCGTACAGACTCTGCGCGGTATCCAGCACTTCTTTAGCGGCCATGCGGAACAATCGACCGGCTTCGATTTGCAACGCCGAAAGCGACAGGGGCAGTGGTGGCGGCTCTGAGCGGTCGCGAAAGCGGGATTCGCAGATTTTGCCTGGTCTCCCCTCAACCGCGGCGGCGACCTGTTCCGCCGCGCTGCGATCCAGCAAGCGGTTTTCGCTGTCCAGCAGGTGCTGGTAATCTTCACCTGGCACCCAGCGCGCGCTAAAAGTGCGGGTGTCAGAGTCTTCTTCCATGCCGTGAAAATGGGCTTCCAGCGGGAAAAAGTCTTGGGGCTGAAACTGTTCAATGTGCTGGTCGCGCTTAACCACCAGGCCCAGCACCGGGGTTTGCACCCGGCCAACGGAGTAAACGCCCTGCTGGCCTTTTGTTTGATAGAGCAGAGTATAAAAACGGGTCAGGTTCAAGCCGTAAAGCCAGTCTGCGCGCTGGCGTGCCAGGGCCGAAGCCGACAGCCGAAGGAAGTCACGGTTATCGCGGGTCTGTTTGAGTGCTTTGGCTATCGCAGCCGGGGTTAAATCGTTAATCAGCAGTCGCCTTACGGGCGCATCCGTGCCCACGTAGCGAATCACCTCGTCTACCAGAAGCTGGCCTTCCCGGTCCGGGTCACCGGCGTGGGTGATTTCGCTGGCTTTGCGAATCAGCGATTTCAGTACGTTAAGCTGGGCGGCAACGCCGGTTTTCGGAGTGAGCTGCCATTTTTCCGGGAACATCGGCAGCTGGTCGGCGCGCCAGTTCTTCCAGGCCGGGTTATAGCTGGCGGGTTCGGCGGGCTCCAGCAAATGGCCGATACACCAGCTGACCGTAACCGCACTGCTGCCATTGCCGCAGCGAATCCAGCCCTGACCTTTTTGTTGGGGTTGGGGCAGGGCCGCGGCGATGGCGCGGCCAAGGCTGGGTTTTTCGGCGATATAAAGGTGCATGGTGTTCCCGTTTGGCTTGAAACTGACGTGGAGTGCGAATTTAAGATTGAATTTAAGAGTGGCCCGCTACCCGTGTTGGCTGCGAATGTGGCGGTTCGCCGCAACGCTGTCAAGGTTGTCGGGTTTAGCGGTTGATATATAGTAGACTGTTGATATACAAGCAACGAAGAGTGAGTGAGTGATGGACGTGCAGAAAACAATCGAGGCCAAGTTGCGCCAGGCTTTTGATGCCCAGGTGATGATGATCGAGAACGAAAGCCACAAGCACAACGTGCCGCCCAATTCGGAAACCCATTTCAAGGTGACCCTGGTATCACCGGCATTTTTGGGGCAATCAAAGGTGAAGCGCCACCAGGCGATCTATCAAGTGCTGGCTGCAGAGTTGGCTGCTGGTGTGCACGCGCTGGCTATGCACCCTTTCACGCCGGAGGAATGGGCTGCGCAAAATCAGTCCACACCCGATTCCCCAAACTGCTTGGGCGGCTCAAAAAACGACCCTGGGGCAAGCTTCAACAAGAGGGCTGATTCATGAGTCAGTTTTTTCAGATTCATCCGGATAATCCGCAAAAGCGCCTTATTAATCAGGCGGTGGATATTCTTCGCAAAGGCGGCGTTATTGCGTACCCGACCGACTCGGGCTATGCGTTAGGCTGCCATTTGGGTGACAAATCTGCTTCTGATCGTATAAAACGCATTCGCAAACTGGACGACAAGCACAACTTCACCTTGGTTTGCAGGGATTTGTCAGACATTGGTACTTACGCCAAGGTCGATAACACCACCTACCGTATGCTGAAAACATACACGCCCGGTGCTTACACCTTTATTCTGGATGCCACCAGCGAGGTGCCACGGCGTTTGTTGCATCCCAAACGCCGTACCATTGGCGTCCGTGTTCCTGACAACGCGGTTGTGCACGCACTTTTGGGGGAGTTTGGCGAACCCATCATGAGCAGCACGCTGATACTGCCCGGCGAAACCGAGCCAATGACCGATCCGGAAGACATTCGCGATGCGCTCGAACACGAGTTGGATTTGATTATTGACGGTGGTTTCTGCGGTATGGAAGCCACCACGGTGGTTAATTTCACCAGTGGCAGCCCGGAAGTGACACGGGTAGGCAAAGGCGACCCGTCGCCGTTTAAGTAAATTTATTCCAAATCAGGCCCGAGCGTTGAAGCTCAACGCGTAATCCCGGGCTGTGTTGGCAGAGGCCACTGACACGGCTTCGGCGTTGCGGCGCAGCGAGTCGTAGCGGTGCACTAGATCTTGCAGGCCGTTGAACTGCTGGTTCTCGCTGACCAGTGTGTTCAGTAGCGAGTTGTTCACGCCGTAGGCTTTTCCCAACTTCAGAGCATTGTCCATAAAGTGCAGCGTAGGTTCGTTCACACTCATGCGCCGGAACGCATCCTGAAACGCGGTGTTTACGTTCAGGTCCCCGGCAATGCGTGTAAACGCCGGGTTCTGGCCTTTGCCCTCTACCGCGATGTTTCCCTGCCTGTCATTTTTGATGTGAATCGCCGTTGCCGGGGGCATGTTGTACTCGGCAAGTTTGTGCCGCAGCGTTTCTCTTATAAAGGCAAGATCTTGCCCGACGCTTTTCTTGTAATCTGTAATCGCTAGCTTGCTTACCTTGCGAGTCGAGTCATCCTCTTTGCTTTCAGAAGGTGTGAACCGGTCTGCCCCGGGCTGCGCGGTTAGCTCTGCATTGCCTTGAGCACGGCTGCCAGTGCTAACTGACGGAGCAGGTGGACGTTTTTCCAGCGCCGTGTGTAATTCGCTGCCGGCACGAAGCAGGGTAGACAGTAGTGACATGGCGGTGCCCTCCGGCAGCAGTGTTGAGTTTGGCGTACAATTTTTGTAGCCACTGTAATTAATTAAGCAAGTAGCGGGCCAGTTCGCGTTTGACGTGATCGTACGCTAAATTGATTTGGGTTCAATAAGCCCCAAGGGGTTTTGCGGTAAAGTTAGTAGTCGTTTAGCCGTTACCCTAAGCAAGCAGTTGCGGTTGAAGTTCCTGATTCGTGCTCCCGTCTTTGCGGCTTGAATTCTCGTTGTCGTCAAAGCCATCAATAAGCCAGGTTAACTATGAAAAAACACTTTTCCATTCGCTTTATGCTTCTTTTAGCACTTGCGACGGCGTTTTCACTGGTGCTCGCGTTCACCGTGTTTTTTAGCGCACAGTCCCAGCGTGAACACGTGGAGGAATTCAGCCACAAATATGTAGACGGCTTGGCGAAATCTTACTTTGATGCGCTCAACACCATGATGGTGACGGGCACCATGCACAATCGTGAAATTCTGCGTGAGAAGGTAATGGCGCCGGAAGACGTGCTGAACGTGCGAGTAGTGCGCAGCGATCACCTGAACGAAGTTTTTGGCAGCGGTAACGTTGCAGAACAAATGCGCAGCCCGCTTGACGAGAAAGCGTTGGCAGGTGAGCGTATAAAGCACTACTCAAGCAATGAAAGCGGCCGGGTTTACACCCTGATTGAGCCGGTGATTGCGATGGCAGATTACCAGGGTGTGAATTGCTTGGGGTGCCATCAGGCTCGGGAAGGGGATGTGTTGGGTGCCATCCGTATCGAATATTCCGTGGCTGAAACCGATGCACGGTTGCAGGCGCAGTTGCTGACCAGTGCTGGCAGTCAGGCGGTTCTGTTATTGGGGGTATTTGCAATTACCGCATGGGTGTTGGGGCACTTGGTGTTTTCGCGCTTGCGCCGTTTGCGTGACCGCATGGATGAAATATCCCGTAACTCGGATCTGACCCTTGAGCTGGATGTTGTGCGCAACGATGAAATTGGCTTGGTGTCCAATGCGTTCAACCGCATGATTAGTAAAATGCGAGACAGCATGAACCAGGTTATGGTGAGTGCCGAGCATGTTGAGCAAGCCGCGCGTGATATTGCTAGCAAGGCCGGCGCCAGCGAACGGGAGGTGTTAAGCCAGCGCGACAACACCGACCAAGTGGCCAGTGCGACTACGGAAATGGCAGCATCAGCGCTGCAGGTGCGGGAAAGCGCCATTACCACCACGCGAAAATCGGTGGCTACGGCCGAAGCAGCCGGGCTGGGTGAGGAGCTTGCGCAAAGTGCGGTTGGCGGCATTGAAGCACTAAATGTCGAGGTGCAAAACGGTGCCCAGCGTATTGAAGCTTTGAACCAGCGCACCGCGAAAATGACGACGATGCTGGAGACCATTTCCAATATTGCTGATCAAACCAATCTGTTGGCATTGAACGCGGCTATTGAGGCAGCGCGAGCTGGCGAAGCCGGCCGCGGATTCTCTGTGGTTGCCGATGAAGTGCGGGCTCTTGCGTCGCGGACCCAGGTGTCTACGGCTGAGATTCGCGACACGATAAACGGCCTGAAAGAAGAAGTTGCGGGTTGTTTTTCGACCATGCGCGGTGCGTCAGACCGTGCCAGCCAGCAGGTAGATTCCATTTTGAAAGTACAGGCCGAGCTGAAAATCATCGCCGAAGCTACCCGCGAAATTACCAGCCTGAACCAAGGAATGGAAAGCGCCGCTAACGAACAAAGCAATGTGTCTGATCTCATCAATCAGAACGTGATTGAAATCAGTCGGTCCGCCGAGCAAACGACATTGGAAGCCCAGCAGACCGCGCAAATAGCGGCTGAATTGCTGGTAATGGCCGAAAACCTGCGCCAGACAATTGATCAGTTCAAGCTTGTACCATAGGCCATTGAGCCTTGGTTAGAGATGGCTTAGCTGATCAGCAAACGGTTTAGGATATAGCCGCCAACTGTCAGGAAGGCAAACAGACAGCCGGCCAGTATCAGTGGGCGCAGTCCCGCACGTCGTATTGCAGATACCTGTGTGCTCAAGCCCAGTGCGGTCATCGCCATGGATAGCAGGAACAGGTCGATATGACGAATGGCGTTGGTGGCCATAGCGGGCATGGCAATCACAGAGTTAACCGCTGCCGCCGCCAGGAACAGAACCGCAAACCATGGAATGACCAACGTCGGCCGTTCCTCTTTGCCCACGCCGGCATTTACACGGCGACCTGGCAGGCGCACGTTGGCCAAAATAAGTAGGAACGGCGCCAGCATCATTACCCGCACCATTTTTTCAATGATGGCGCTGTTGGCCGCTTCAGTGCTGATTGCCTGGCCCGCAGCGACGACCTGCGCAACCTCATGAATGGTAGAACCCACGTAAATACCATACTGGTGCTCTGTCATACCCAGTAGCGGATACATCAATGGGTAAAGAAACATGCTGATGGTGCCAAAAATTACCACCGTTGCGACTGCGACAGATACCTGATCGCTTCTGCCTTTAACCACGGGCTCGGTCGCCAAAATCGCCGCCGCACCACAAATAGAGGCGCCTGCGCCGATTAAAATGGTCGTTTCTTTTTCCATCTTCATCCAGCGCCGGCCAATCAGCTGCGCCATCGCAAAGGTAGAGGCAATCATTGTAGCGTCCAATAACACGCCGTTAACGCCAACCGCGCTGATTTGCTGAAAAGTGATGCCAAAACCGTAAAGAATAATGCCTAGCCTCAGCAACAAGCCCTTTGCCAAAAATATGCCATTGGCCAGAATAACGGGTTGATTGCGCAGAACCGTATTGCCCGCCACAATACCGAGAACGATCGCCAGCGTAAGCGGGCCCATGCCCATCCGCTGAAACCAAGATTGTTGGGCTAGAAAAAACGCGGCGCCAGCCAATGTAGCTACTAGCGCAAGACCCGGCACAATCTGCTTTTTTGGGGCTTCTGCTGTTGTGCCTTTTGTGTCTGCTGCCGCTGTTTGTTGCTCTGCAGTATTCACCTGCGTTCTCCGAATAACTTTGAGATAGCGCTAGCTTACGCCCACGTTATGACGTGATCGAATATGCTTTTATTAAACGCTTATAAGCTGAGGTTATAGTGTTAAATCTGCATCTAATGAGGATTTTTTATACGGTGGTGCAGGAAGGCAGTTTTTCCGGCGCGGCTACTGTTTTGCATATTAGCCAGCCTGCGGTATCTCAGGGCGTGCGTGAGCTGGAAAGCCAGCTGGGGCTGACGCTGGTCGATCGTATGCAGTCGCGCAAAAGCCAGCATAGTCAAAAAGTTCAGCTGACCGCCGGTGGTAGCGCTGTATTTGATCATGCTCGCGGTATTTTTGCGTTGGAAAAAGCCGCCGTGGATGACATAGAAGCCCGGGTAGGTGCGCATATTGGCAACTTGACACTGGGCGCTAGCACCACCGTGGCCGGTTATTGGCTGCCAGCGGCGATTGCCGAATTTGCGCGCCGATATCCGAACATCAATATAAAGGTGCGCGTGGCAAACACCCGGGTAATCAGCGAATGGCTGTTGGATTGTCAGTTGGACCTGGCGATCGTTGAAGGGGATGTGGAAGACCCGCGAATTGAAAGTCGCCATTGGCGTGATGAAGGCTTATTGCTGGTGGCCGGCACGGAGTGGGCTCAAGGCGAAGGTGCTTTGGAGCGACTGAACAGTGGCTGCTGGGTTCAACGGGAAGAGGGGTCTGGAACGCGCTCTGTTTGCGACCGCTTACTAGCAAGCCATGGAATTATACCGAAAACTACCTTGCAGATAGCGTCAAACGAGGGCATTGCTCGCTGCGTTACCAACGGCATGGGTTTTGCGCTTTTGCCCAGGGTGGTCATCAACGAATTGCTGGAGTTAGAACGGTTACAGGAAGTGGCGCTACCCGGCGCTGAACAGTTGAGCCGGTCACTGTGTGAATTACGATTCCGTGACCGTCCTTTGTCGCCATCAGCCAAAGCGTTTGCTGATATTTTGCACAACAAACCCTAGGCGATAAGTGGGGGCGCCGATTACTAAGGCGCGGGGCAAACTTATTTCTCGCGCTGGACCGAAATGATCTTCAGGTGCAGGTCTTTGCGACCGCGCACTGGCCATTTGATGGATTCGCCCACGCTCAAACCTAGTAGCGCCGAGCCAGCCGGGGCCAGAATGGATATTTTACCGTCGCCGTCGCCCATTTCGTGGGGGTAGACTAGGGTTAATTGGTGCTCTTTTTTGCTGTCTTCGTCTTGAAAACGCACAGCTGTATTCATGGTAACCACTGTGTCGGGTATATCTGCTAGCGGCACTAGAGTTGAACGGCTGAGCTCTTCATCCAGCGCCGCAGCGGTTTCTGAGTGGCCCTGTTTTTCAATCATGCTAGACAGGCGGTTAAAATCTTCTTCAGCAACCAGAATCGCTGGCAATTCAGACATCGTAATCTCCAGAGAATAAAAAGTATAAAGCAACGCAAAGATCGAACGCCGAACCTGGCGTTAAAAGAGCGGGTTCGGCGAACAGTACGAAAAAGTGAAAGAGTAACTTTACACATTAGCCTGGCGGAAAATGCAAAAGTATAAATAGTTCAACTCGAGAAGGAAATCGCTCCCAGCAGGACCTTTTACGCGGGAATACAGTGAAATTTTGGCCTGTAAAAGCTTCCAATCAATCTATAACCTTTTGCCAACTTCCACAAGCCTTGCATTGTTGAATCTATGACTGGTTCTGCGGGGAAAATCGGCAGTTTATCGTTCGACGCCAAAGCACAGCGGAATAATTCAGATGTCTACATTATGATCGAACTCATTATTCTAGCGCTGGCGCTCAGTATGGACGCGGTCGCCGTCGTTGGGAGGCGTTGTGCTCATTTTGATTGGCTTTAAAGTGCTTCTGGTTTAGTGGTTGTGCGCCACACCAGCAGCTGATTGTTGGCGGGCATGGTGCGGTCTTGCGCCAGAACCATACCGTGGCTTTGTGCCAGTTCGATCAGGCTCTCAATATTGCGAATGCCCATGTGCGCCGCGTGGCTTCGAAGGTGCTGGTCAAAACTCTGATTGCTGGCGCTGGTAAAGTCGCCGTTGTATTTGAACGGGCCGTAAAGACAGAATTGCCTGCGCTCTTCGTTCTCCGGTACGGCTGAATCCGCCAGGCCTCTGCCCACGCCCGCAAACATCGCTTCTACTTCGTGCCAGGCCATGATGTGGGCGGTGTTGGCTGAAAATACACCGCTGAACTCCATCACCGGCCAAGGCTCCTGGCTCACATTCAACGCAATGGGGTCGCCAATATTGGGCAGACCGGCATCGATCAGCCAGGGCTGGCAAAGTTGGTAATGATTGGGATGGTCACTGGTCTGCCAATAAAGATGGGGCAGGTGAGTGGCGAAGTGCACTGCGTGTTGCCCCGTCCCGGTGCCAATTTCCAAGACGGTGGCGGGCGCTGTGAAAACCTGTCGCAGTGTGTCGAGTATTGGCCCCTTGTTGTTTTCGCAAGCTTGCGAAAATGGCTTCTCCGGATGCATGGCGTGTCCTTGTGAGCGTTGGGAATAAAACGATTTGACCAATGTGTAAAGATACATCGCAGGGCGAAGGGCGTAAAAGCACTATGCACGCGTTACAACAATGCCACTTATCTTTTTCACCGCAATGGCACTTAACTAAAGGAACCCGATTTTATGACCTCACCCCAGCTTTCGCTTATGCAAGAGCGCGCTCGCGCCGCACTTCAGAATTTATTTGTAGCCGACTCCTTAGCTATGCCTGTGCACTGGTATTACCGGGTGGGCGATATTTTCGCCGCGTTTCCAAACGGTGTTGGCGCTTTTGATGCGCCGCCAGAATGGCACCCGTCGTCTATTATGTCTTTGCATTCTACCGCTCAGGGTGGCCGAAAAACAGCGGCCAAGGCGGCGCCAGATGTGGTTGGCGACGTCATACTGAAAGGCCGCCGCCAACACTGGGATCGCGCGAACGTGCACTATCATGTGGGTATGTCCGCGGGTGACAATACCCTCAACGCTCACTGTGCCAGACTAATGATGCGCACCTTGGCAGAGGCTGAACAGAGCCGTGGCGATGCAGAGGGTGTGGAAAATGGCGCAGAGAATGCTGGTAAAACGCAGAGCAGTGCATACAGCGTGGACGATTTTGCCGCTCGCTACGTCGATTTCATGACAGCCGATGCGCCACAACATCCGGACACTTACGCTGAGTCTTACCATCGTGGTTTTTTTCACAACTACGCTCAGGGCTTGCCACCGCGCAAATGTGGAGCGGTAACTCACGACACAGCCTCTGTCGGCGGCTTGGTCACCATTGCGCCGCTGGCGCTGCAAAGCCTGTTAAACGGCCTTTCATTAGAACAAGTGCAAGCGCAATGTCGAGAGCATTTGTTTCTAACCCACCCCAGCGACGAGTTGGCGTTGATCTGTGATGCATACGTAAGCCTGATAGCGCAGCTGTTGCTTAGGCCCGACGGTGAGCAGCCCACCAATGAGCAACTGCTGCAATCTGTTCCGGCGCGCACGCGCAAAGCACTATTGGACGTGATTGAAAAGCAGGCCCCAGATTCCGACGTGGTGGGCCGCATGCTATCCCCAGCGTGTTATATTTCCGATTCCTGGCCCGCGCTGCTGTACTTTTTGTGCCGCTACCGCGATCAACCACAACAAGCCTTGCTGGCCAATACCCACGTCGGTGGCGACAATGTTCATCGTGGGGCTGTGCTGGGCGTTCTGTTGGGTTTGTTGCGCGGCCAAAGCGAGCAAGTGTGGTTTTCGCACTTGGTAGATGCAAACGCAATTGATCAGGAAATTCTGCAACTGGTGGCCGCGAATTGATCTGGTCGCGGTTACCACACCATAATCTTCAAGGCCTTGCATGCAACAGCGACTGATTCACCGACGCCTGACATTTTTTCTCCAGATTATTTTGGTAGCCGAAATACTGGCCGCCATCTGGCAGCAACAGTGGCTTGCGATGGTGCTTACCATTGGCATTTTGCTGATTACTCTGGCGCCACTCCTCATTGGTCGTTTTTTTCGTGTTTTTATACCGCCTGAATTTGTGCTTCTTGCCATTCTGTTCGTGTTTGCGTCGCTGTTTTTAGGGGAGGTGCGCGGTTACTACACTCGTTATTGGTGGTGGGATATTGCCCTGCACACCAGCTCTGGCTTCTTATTGGGCATTGTCGGTTTTTTGCTCGTGCATGTAATGAACGAAGTCGAAGATATTAATTTGCACATGCGCCCCGGTTTTGTCGCATTTTTTGCTTTTCTGTTTGCCGTGGCCATCGGTGCCTTGTGGGAAATCTTTGAATTTGCCATGGACACTGTATTTGGTATGAACATGCAAAAACCCATGCTGGGCGATCCCTCAGGCCTGACCGACACCATGTGGGACTTGATCGTAGATACTCTGGGTGCGCTGGTTATCTCGATTTTGGGCTATCGGTATGTCAGAACCGGCAAGAACGAATCGTTCCTGGAGCGTTGGATACAGGATTTTGTAAAAGGGAACCCGAGTATGTTCAATCGGGATGAGTAGCATCGGTGTGATTGCTACTATCGTTATTTTGGCGGACGTCACTATTTGGGGTGGTTAGAGATACACAACAGGAGTCACTAATGCGCAACAATACGAGCAAAATGATGGGCCAAGCTTTGGCCGCCGCAACAACCGAGATCGCGCTGGCCGTGATGGCCGACATTGTCCGAATTTATTATGGCCAAGATAGATAACATGGAGATGCCTGCAGAGGCAGTCAATGGAGATGTGATTGCCATTGTGCTGGCCGCAGGCCGTTCACAACGTTTTGGCTCTGATAAACGCCTGACACCTTTCGCGGACGGCGAGACTTTGTTGAGCAAAACCCTGTCTGCCGTGCTTTCTGATTTTCCGCATACTTATCTAGTAATAAAAGCAGAAGATGACCCGCACGTATTGTTATCGCAGGCGTGCTTAAACCGAGTGCAGATCCTAAGAGCTCCTCAAGCCAATTGTGGCTTGGGCAGTAGCCTTGCCGATGCCTTCCAGATGCTTCAAAACGTTCATGGCCTTGCGGCAGCCATTTTTCTCGGCGATATGCCTTTGTTATTATCCGCAACATGTCAGAAATTAATCACTTTGGCGACAGCAGAAAACATTGTCCGTCCACGATATAAAAGTCAGGTAGGGCACCCGGTTATCTTTGGCCGCAATTTTTGGCCAGAGTTGAGACAGGTCAAATGAAGGAGAGGTCGGGGCGCGGGAGTTGTTTAAATATCATATCCAACACTGCGTCTGGGTGGACGTGAATGCTGCTGGAGTGACTCTGGACATTGATTACCCCGGTGACCTTCAAAAAATAGGCTTGTGATGAAAACTGTCGGTGAAATAGTTTTTAGGTTGCCACGTTCAACGGAGCATTACATGCGCATTCCCCAGGCTTTCTAGCGGTTGTGGCCGGCCCAGATGGTAGCCTTGGGCATAATCTACGCCCAGCTGGCGCAATATCTCAAGGGTGGCGCCATCCTCTACAAACTCGGCAACGGTCTTCAAACCCATGATGTGCCCGATGGTATTGATGGAGTCTACCATCGCCCGGTCGATCGGGCTCTGCGCCAGCTCACGGATAAAAATGCCGTCAATTTTGAGGTAATCTACCGACAGATGCTTCAAATACCCGAAGGATGACAGGCCACTGCCAAAATCATCCAGGGCAAACTTGCAACCTAGAGCTCTAAGCTCGCCGATAAAATCCTGGGCCTTTTTTAGGTCCGCCATGGCGGTTGTTTCGGTGATCTCGAAACAGACCCGATGGGCCGGCACTTGGTGTTTAGTCAACTGCTCGCGAATGGTTTTCAGGCACTCGGGGTGGCCGATGGATGCCCCGGACAGGTTGATCGAGCAATGCAGGTCAAGATGATTGCCACGCAACTGGCCGCCCATCCAGGCTAAGGTGTTACGGATGACCCAAAGGTCTATCTGCGGCATCAGGTTAAACCGCTCCGCGGAAGGCAGAAACGCGCCGGGCGGCACCATGCGCCCCCGTGCATCCTTAAGCCGCAATAGAATTTCATAGTGGGCCGGGCTAACATCCGCCTGGTCCAACGCCATGATAGGCTGGCAAAACAGACGGAAATGGTCTTCATTGAGGGCTTGTCGAATGCGGTTAACCCATTGCACTTGATCGGTCTGTAGTTTGACTTCGCTGCTGTCGGGCAGGTGCAGGTGCACCCGGTTACGCCCCAGGTTTTTCGCCAGATAACAGGCGGTATCCGCTTTGCTCAGCATGATACCCAGATCACCGCAGGGTTGGGTTAGGTGCACTATGCCGATACTGACACCCACGGCGAACACTTGACCACCCCAGGAAAAATGAAATCCACAAACCGCTTCGCGCAGTTGTTCTGCAATTTCTTGGCCCTGGTTTAAAGGGCAGTGACTGAGCAATACACCGAACTCGTCGCCGCCCAAACGTGCCAGGATGTCACTCTGGCGTAGCAGGGGTTTAAGGGTGTTGGCCAGTTGTTTCAATAATTCATCACCGGCCTGGTGTCCGCAGGTGTCGTTGACGATCTTGAACTGGTCCAAGTCCAGATAACACAGTAGATGCTCACTGGCATGGTGCTCGACATCCTGAATCAGGCTCTGCAGAGAACGTTCAAACTCGCGCCGGTTGATCAGGCCAGTGAGGGGGTCATGTATCGCCTGAAAACTCAGTTGCTGCTGCAACAGTTTACTGTGGGTGACATCCTGCATCACCACAACCCACCCCACCGGTTCGCCTGCATGGTTGTGCAAGGGGGCCGGAGTCAGTTCAATATCAGAAAGCTTGCCGCCTTTTTTAATCAACTGCAGGCATTGCTTTTTCTGTTGTTGAAACAGGGGCAATACCGCCATGTTGTCCCCTTGGATACTCTTTAAACACAATATTTGCTCGGCCGGTTTACCAAACGCCTGCTGGGATGGCCAGCCAGTTAGCGCGGCGGCAATGGGATTCAAATAAACCGTGTGCATTTGTGCATCAAAGGTAATGACGCCCTCAGTAATCGCTTCAAGGGTTACCTGAGCCAGCTCCGAGTGGCGGTGCAACTGCTCCTCAATGCGCTTGCGCTCACTGATATCCCGGATAACTGCGCTGTATTGTACGCCCGTTTCGGTGGGGCTGGCGGCCGTGGTGACTTCGATGTAAAAGGGCTGATCATCGGCCCCCCGTGCGATGAGTTCATGGGGACCGACATTTTCGCTGGCGGCCAGGCGCGGCAAAACCTGTTCCGGGCTGGCATGGGTGTAAAGGGCGCTGTTGTTTCTGTGCAACAATAATGCCGTGGATTGGCCTATCAGTTGCGCCCGAGAGCGCGCAAACAGGTGCTCCGCGCCAGGATTAACACTGGAAATAATCCCTTTGCTGTTGAAGGTGATCACCCCATCGCGGATATCGCGCACAATCAGGCGGGTGCGGGTGATCATCTGGTTCAGCCTGGCCATCACCCGATTGTACTGGGCTGCGATCAGACCAACTTCGGTGAAAGGCTCAGCGTGAACCTTATGCTGCAGGTCGCCGCTTTTCTCCTGCCCAGCCATGGCCTGTAACAGGTCTACCAACTCGGTTCGGGCCCCATGTTCAGACACGTTAAGCCCGTCCCGTTCCCCTTCTGCACTGACCCTGAGGGGCATCAGTCGCTTGAGCAGCCACAGAAACACAAGAGCCAGGGAAAAGCTGAACAAGCCAATGGCCGCAATACCAAAAAGTTGTGTCTGGAGCTGTTCGATGAAGGATAAGCCGGTTTGCAGCTGTTCCGCCCGGCCAAAAAATGCCACCGCCAACGTTCCCCAGATACCTGCCACCAGATGTACCGGGACGGCGCCAACAGGGTCATCCAGTTCAAATTTGAGTAACAACTGTTCCGCCGCCAGCATGCAAAGACAGCCAAGGGCGCCAATGACCATGGCCGCCAAGGTTGAAACGCTGTGCACGCCAGCAGTGATAGCCACCAGCCCGGCCAGGGTGCCGTTGATCGTCATGGTCGTCACCCGGTGGCGGCCAGACAAGCAATAGCTGATCAACAAAGCGACCATGCCGCCTGCCGCCGCGGCCATCAGGGTATTGACCATGATGCCGGGTACCCGGGCATCAAACGCCAGCACACTCCCGCCGTTAAAGCCTAGCCAGCCGATAATAAAGAACATCAGGCCCAGCATAGCCATGGGCAGGTTACTGCCGGAAATCTCTCGGACCTGGCCGTCTTTGAAACGCCCCTGGCGCGGGCCGATGACCATCACCGCCGCCAGGGCCACCCAACCACCTACCCCATGCACGACACTGCTGCCGGCAAAATCCACAAAGCCCTTTTGCTGGAGCCAGCCATTACTGCCATTGAATATGCCGCTCCAGCTCCAATGTCCCACTACCGGGTAGATTACGCCGGCAATCAGAATGGTGACCAGAACATAGGTAATAAAGCGGCTGCGCTCAGCAATGGCGCCGGACACGATGGTAGCGGCGGTGGCGCAGAAGGTCATCTGGAAAAAGAAAAAGCCCGCATCCCAGAAACCCAGCTGACTGAAATCGGTTGCGACCCAGCGCCAGTCCAGAGCCCAGGCACTGTGCTCCCCGAACATCAGGTTAAAGCCGATGAACCAGTAAACCGCCATCACCACCAGCAGATCAAAGGCGTTTTTCAGCGCTACGTTAATGGCATTTTTGCTGCGGGTCAGGCCCGACTCCAGGCACAGAAAGCCTGCTTGCATGGTAAGTACGAGAATGCCGGCCAGAATTAGCCAGAGCAAATCGATGGCTTCTTTTTCGCTCATAGCACGTTACTCATACTGCGCTCCTTGAGTTTACTTCAAGGTAGTAAGCAATATTTGAGCCTGAACGACAGAAGTCTCTTGAACACAGGTTTTGGTTCACTGAAACAGACAAGGGTTAAAGAAATTTGCCTTCTTTTGAGGCGGTGATGGCGAGGGAGCCCTGTTATGGCGCAAGCGGCCGAGCACTGATCTTTTTCGCTATGAGGCGGGAGGGGAGTGCCGGAACTGTAGTGGTCAACTCATCCCGGGCACTCGGTGAAGTGTTCATTTAGCCACAACCGGTGACCTCTTACCTAAAGGAATCGCGCCAAACTGACGGCGCTACGGGAGCCCCCGCCCACCATGGTCGTCCAAAGGCTCATGCTGGCTGTCGGTTTCCCAGTACGCCTCTGGGCTGCGTCATCTCTGTGTGCCACCTCATCCAGACGGCAGGTTTCAAACAGATCCAGTATCGCCCGCTCGGCCTCGCGATGAACGCAAGGGCTGAGCGACTGGATCTGGGCCTGGTAGTGCAGGTCAACAAAGGTTTCGACGGCTTCGATGGTGGCAAAGACAGCGTTTTTGCCTATTAAAGAAGGCAGAAACCCAGTCAGAAATCCTGCCAATCGCCATAGCGGCAGCATCAGGCTGCGGCGGTAACAAACACTGAGGTCATCGAACATACCCAGGTGCTGCTGCTCGGTTTGCAGATGTTCCCTCGCGAACTCTAGCAGCGCTCCGTTCGGCCGTGCGGCCAGGATGCCACGATATATCCACACCGCACCGGTTTCGCCTGCGTGACTGCACCTCAGCTCTTGCTGGAACTGCCGGCTTACGCCCGTTCTCGCAAGATTATCCTTATGCTTCTGATCAATCAGTAATGGGGTCATATGTCCGTCGTCTTGAAGAGGCCTAGGATATTACGAGCCTAGCTTGCCGGGCGATGACTCGACTTTGATTAATGCGTCTATATTTGAACGATGGACGATGATCAGCGGCGTTACTGCCCCAACTCCAGAGTAAACTGTCAAAACCACTAACCGGGTATGATGATTTGCCCCCATAAGCGGTGGATGCTCTAGGATTTCAGTGGATGCCAGTGGACTTAAATTTGTTAAAAAGTGCTTTAAAACGGGGGATTTTGGTTCTTGATGGGTCTTAGCGGACTGTAAAATGGTGCCCTCGGCAGGACTCGAACCTGCTACCTTCCCCTTAGGAGGGGGACGCTCTATCCAGATGAGCTACGAAGGCATAATGCCAAGAAGGGCGGTATGATAACGGGCTGAGGCGCGTGGCTCAAGGCTTTGCGCGGGTTGTTTATTATTGGAAGCGGTGTAACCAATACTGTGATGACGGATTTGAAAATGAATGTAAGGCTGAGCGTCGTTGTGCCGGTGTGGAATGAGGTCGTTGTGATTGGTGCTTTGTTGCAGTCGCTTCAGCCGCTGCGGGCGGCAGGCCACGAGGTGATTGTGGCGGATGGCGGCAGCACCGATGGCACGCAAGACTTGGCCCGGCTTTTATGTGACCAGCTGGTAATTGCTGAGTTAAAGCGCTCGGCGCAGATGAATGCCGGTGCGGCGGTTGCTCATGGTGACGTGCTGTTGTTTCTGCACGCCGATACGCAGTTGCCTGCGGATGCCGTGCAGCAATTGCAGGCATTTGTGCCAACGCTGAACGTGTGGGGTCGATTTGACGTTCGCTTAAGTGGCTCGCGGCCGCTGTTTCGTGTGATTTCCTGGTTTATGAATAAGCGTTCGCGGTTGACCGGTATTTGTACCGGCGATCAGGCGATGTTTGTACGCCGCGATACCTTTGACGTCTTGGGGGGCTTTGCACCTCAACCGTTAATGGAAGATGTTGAGTTGTCGCGGCGTTTGCGTGATGTGTCGCGCCCTTTCTGTATAGCAAGCCCGGTAACGACAGACAGCCGGCGCTGGCAACAACGAGGCGCCTGGGCAACGATTGTTCTGATGTGGCAGCTGCGCTGGCGCTATTGGCGCGGTGAGTCTGCCGAGTCTTTGGCCCAAGCCTACCCATCGGATGTTCGTAATGCCCAATAATGAAAACAACTCTGACCAAACGCTGGTCATGCAGTTTGCCAAATGGCCTGAAGCCGGCAAGGTAAAAACGCGTTTAATACCCGCACTTGGCGAGCAGGGGGCTCTGGCGGCGCATTGCGAGTTAACTCAGGCGGTGCTGGATAATTTGCTGGCGACGGCTTTACCGCTGCAGTTTTGGTGGGACTGTCATCGTACGCCCCCTGCAGAAGCCGCTGACGTGATGAAAAAGTTGCAAGGGCAACGTGTACAGCAGCGTTATCAGAGCGATGGCAACCTTGGTGATCGCATGGCCGCGGCCTTGTGTGGTGCTCTACGTAGCCACAAATACGCCATCATTGTAGGCAGTGATTGCCCGTCGGTGGATGCAGCTCATGTTCTTCTGGCTGCTGAGAAGCTGATTCACGTTGATGTGGTGTTAGGGCCATCGGAAGACGGCGGCTATGTGTTGATTGGCGCACGCAAGGTGGTGTCTGGCATGTTGGATGGCATTCACTGGGGTAGCGAGCATGTTCTGCGGCAAACCCGTGAGAAACTGGAAAATGCGGGGCTAAGCGTTGGATTGTTGCCCATGCGCTGGGATGTGGATGAGGCTGAAGACTGGCAGCGGTTTCAGCGCGATGTTGCTCGCTGAAACCGCTGCCAGTCTTAGGCAAAGAGTTTTTAGCGCGCCGCGACCGGTGGCTGGACTCTGAGTTTCTGCATTTGCTCGTCTGCGTTGCCGCGACTGGCTGGCGCGGTCTTGTCTGCTTCTGCGTCTACACCTGCGCTTTGGCCGTTCGAGGTGACCAATAACGCTCGCTCACGTTGTTCCAGAGCGGTTCGAAAGGTGCTTTGCAATTGCGCCAGACTGACATTTTCAATCGCTGCTGCTAATTGTTCGCGGGAGTCAAAATTGCTATTGCCGCGGTCAATTTCACTCCAGAAGCGCCCGGAGATATCGCCTAGTTGGCGTTCTTGTTCCAGTATGCCGCTGATGACTGCCTGCTTTTCCTGTTCCAACTCTTTGCTTCCAAGGCCTGCCAGGGTACTGGCGAAGCTTTCCATAAACTCGTCCACAGCGGCATTAATGGCCTGCGGACGGGTGTCTGGAGATTGCACGATTAATGCGAGCGCCGGAGTTTCCAGCATTTCGAATGACGTTGCGTAAACGATGTAGCCCAGTTGGCGCTGGGTGCGAATGTTCTCGTAGAACGGGCTACGGATAATTTGAGTGAGTAGGCGATACTGCGCGCGCTCTGCCAAGCTGGTATTCGGGCCTTGCAGGTACAGGGCATAGCCGGTATCCGGGTGGCTTATGTTCATATTCACGCGGGTTTCGCCTGCGGGAATCTGGCGTATGCGGCTGCGCTCTACGTTCGTGTACTGGCTGTCGGCCATGATCAGAGCCCGTGCCTGTTGGGCCATGTTCAGCGCAGACGCGGCGCTGAGGTTGCCGTGAACCAGCATGACAGGGTCCAGGCCGGTCATTAGCTGTTGCTGGAAGGCTTGAAGGTCATTCAGGGTGACTTCTTGAGCGGCTTTTAGCTTGTCTTCGTTCTGCCAGGCGCCCTCAAGAAGTGCGGTTTGAATGTAGTCAGCAATCTGTTCGCTAGGGCGATTACGGGATTGATTCACTAGGCTGTCCACCAGGTTCTGGCGCGCGATGTCAAAGCGTTGTTGGGTCAGTTCCGGGTTAGCTACCTGTTGCAGAATCTGGCGTAGCAGCGTGCTTGTTTGGTCGCTGTAGCCACCCACCCTCAGTGTTAATCCACGTAGATGGGGGTAAATGCTGAAGTCCAGCCCGGCCAAGCGCGCGGAATAGGCCCAAGCGTTCAGGTTGGTATTCAGGGCGTCTGTCAGCAGTCGCAGCAGCACCGCGTTGCGGGCGGACTCCTGTGCCAAGGGTGTGCGCAGGCTCAGGTATACGTTGGCTTTGGGGGTGCCGAAACGGGTGTCGCGTGCGTACCACAGTTCAATTTCGCCATCATTGTTAACACCATCATTGGCACCAGCACTCAGCAGCTGTTCAGGCTGGTTCATGGTGTTGCCACTGAGCATGGCAAGGTTTTCCGGTATGAAGGGGTTAGCTTGCGGCAGCGCAAGCTGGCTGGCCAGGGCGGCGTTGGCGGGTTGGTTCAATTGTTGAGCACTCAAGGGCTCCTGCTGCCACTGGGTGTTATACCACTGCGTAGCGCGAGCCTCGCCCAGATCGGGTTCGGGTTGCAGCACAAAGAGTAGCAGGTTATCTGGGGTGAGTTGCTCAAGAATCTCGCGGTACTGGCCGGGCGCATAGCTTTCTAGCAACCAGGGCGCGCGCAATATGTCGGCTGCCGGATAATGTTGCAGTTGCCCGGCCAGGCGCATCACTTGATGTACGGGATCGCTTTTTTCGTTAAAACGGAAATCAATGTCGGCCAGCTTGCGCATTTCTTCAAAACGTTGCTCGCTGATGCCGTTGTCGCGCACTTTATCGATGTAAGCGAACACCAGTGGAAGAATGGTGTCTTGCTGCTCCAGGCCTTGTTTGGTGAGGGCCATGGAGATTTCCAGTGTGGCACCATCGCCGGTGTCCATTCCCAAGCCCGCCGACAGGCTTTCGGCCAGTCCCGCGCGTTTCAGCACGTCAAACAGGCTGCCTGGGCCCTCATGGCCCAACAGGTTGGTCACATAGCGGGCTGGTTTAGTGCGATATTGATCCTGTTGTGAGGCAATAGGGAATACCAGGGACATGTTGCGGATGTCTTTCAGCGACGCCACGGTCACTTTTGTGGGTAGTTGCTCACGATCAACCAAAGGTGCGCTATGGCGCTTCTGCGTCAGCTTGCGGTCTTCAATAGCGTCGAAGCGGCCGCGCACCAGTTGTTCCAGACGATCCAGCGATTGCGGTCCGTAAACCGCAAGGTTCATCAAGTTGGCAGAGTAATGTTGCTGCCAAAATTCGACCAGGTCTTCACGCAACGGCCGTTGTTCGCTGTTTTCCAGTGTGGTCAGATTACCCACAGCAAACTGGTGAAAGGCGTGCTCGGCAGGCGTAACCGCTTTGCGAACTGAAAAAAAGCGGCGGCCGTCTTCTTTGAGTTTGGAGCTGTATTCAGAATGCACCGCGTTGCGTTCGCGATCGACCAGTTCGGCGGTGAACAGGGGCGCGGAGAATTGCTGGGCGAAACGGTCCAGAGCCGGCTCTAGAAATTCGGCCTGTACATCAAAGAAATAGTTAGTGTCCTGGAACGCAGTAAAGGCGTTGTGGCTGCCGCCGTGACTGGCGATGAACTGTTGGTACTCGCCGGGTTCAGGGTATTTCTCGGTGCCCAGAAACAGCATGTGTTCCAGGAAGTGAGACAGGCCCTCGCGATCTGCGGGGTCGTCACCGCTGCCAACGGCTACATTTAAGGATGCGGCGGCTTTGTCTGCACTTTTGTCTGACACCAGTAACACTCGCAGGCCGTTATCCAATTGTAAATAACGATACAGGTTGGCGTCGTTGGGGCTTTTTGTCAGTTCCTGCGCGGCAAGGCTAAATGAACTGGCGACTAACAGGCATAAGAAAGTCAGGGCTGCTGGCCAGAATCGGTTTCGGCGTGTTGGCCGCGTCAGGGCAGGCATCATTTCAGTGCATCCTTGTTTTGCCGTGGGTCTGTGGTTGTTGATCTAACGTTTTTCGCGCCAGGTCGACGATTTTGTCTGCGCTGAGCTCGCCAGAGGCAATGCGTTCCAGTACTGTTGCCATCACCGCAACATTTTGGCGCTGGCTTTTAAATTCGGCTTGAAAAGCGATGTCTATGGCTTCGTAAACTGCCTGAATTTTTTGCTCCCGGTCGCCAGCATTGGCGGCGGTGTCGTTGATGGCTTTCAAGCAGGCGCGCGCGATCTCAATGTAGCGTTCGGCGTTGGGGTTTTTCTGGGACATGACGTTATTCCAAACAACAGATACGATGGATAACAGACGCGGGTGTGCGTCGAAGGTTCCTAATTATCGCATTGTTGGCTATAAGTTGCTAAAGCCTCAATGCTTTAGGTCTTTATACGCAAACACTGCTATAACTTGTTTTTACAATAACGTAACAATTAGGGCGGATACTGCATGAATTATTTTGTAACAGGCGGCACCGGATTTATTGGTCGGTTTTTGATAGCCAAGTTGCTGGCGCGCGGTGCTATCGTTCATGTACTTGTACGAGAGCAGTCGGTGCAAAAGCTGGCGGATTTGCGGGAGAAGCTGGGCGCTGATGAAAAACAGATCAAGGCGGTGGTCGGTGATTTGACGGCCCCAAGCCTTGGCCTTGATAAAAAAACATTGAAGCAGCTGAGTGGAAAGATTGATCACTTTTTTCACTTGGCGGCCATTTACGATATGTCTGCCAGTGAAGAGTCACAGCAAGCCGCCAACATTGATGGCACTCGTGCTGCTGTGGCCGCAGCCGAAGCGCTCGAGGCCGGGATTTTTCATCACGTGTCGTCGATCGCAGTAGCAGGTCTGTTTAAAGGCACTTTCCGTGAAGACATGTTTGCCGAGGCAGGTAAGCTTGACCACCCTTACTTTCGCACCAAACACGAGTCTGAGCGGGTGGTGCGCGACGATTGCAAAGTGCCGTTCCGTATTTATCGCCCCGGCCTGGTGATTGGTGACTCCGCTACCGGTGATATGGACAAGGTAGACGGGCCTTACTACTTCTTTAAGATGATTCAGAAGATCCGCGGCGCGCTGCCTCAGTGGGTGCCCACTATAGGCATTGAGGGGGGCCGCCTGAATATTGTGCCGGTGAATTTTGTGGCAGATGCGTTGGACCATATCGCCCACCTGCCAGACGAAGACGGCAAGTGTTTCCACCTGGTGGATTCTGACCCGTACAAGGTCGGTGAAATACTCAATATATTCTGTGAGGCGGGCCACGCACCCAAGATGGGTATGCGTATTGATTCGCGCATGTTCGGATTTGTGCCGCCGTTTATTCGCCAGAGCCTGAAAAATTTGCCGCCGGTTAAGCGAATGGGTCGCGCTCTGCTGGATGATCTGGGTATTCCTGCATCGGTGTTGTCTTTTATCAATTACCCCACCCGCTTTGATGCGCGCGAAACCGAGCGCGTGTTGCAGGGCACGGGTATAGAAGTGCCCCGCTTGCCAGACTATGCACCGGTGATATGGGATTACTGGGAACGCAATCTGGACCCCGATCTGTTCAAAGACCGCACTCTGCGCGGCACGGTAGAAGGTAAAGTGTGCGTGGTAACCGGCGCCACCTCCGGTATTGGCCTGGCGACAGCGGAAAAGCTGGCGGACGCAGGTGCGATTTTGGTGATTGGAGCGCGTACCCAGGAAACCCTGGACCAAGTGAGCGCGCAATTAAACGCGCGAGGCGCCGATGTGCACGCTTATCAGTGTGACTTTGCGGATATGGACGCTTGTGACCGGTTTATTCAAACCGTTGGCGAAAACCACGGTGCGGTGGATGTGCTGATAAACAATGCCGGCCGCTCCATACGCCGCTCATTGGATAAGTCTTTTGACCGTTTTCACGATTTTGAACGCACCATGCAGCTGAACTATTTTGGTTCGTTGCGTTTGATCATGGGCTTTGCGCCGACCATGTTAGAGCGTCGCCGCGGCCATATCATCAATATTTCGTCTATTGGTGTGCTGACCAACTCGCCGCGCTTTTCGGCCTATGTTGCGTCTAAATCGGCCCTGGATTCGTTCAGCCGTTGCGCCGCTGCGGAGTGGTCAGACCGGCACGTTTGTTTTACCACCATCAATATGCCGTTGGTGAAAACGCCCATGATAGCGCCCACTAAAATCTACGATTCTGTGCCCACACTGAGTCCGGAAGAGGCAGCGGACATGGTGGTGAATGCGATTGTTTACCGGCCCAAGCGCATTGCGACGCGGATGGGCGTGTTTGCACAGGTACTAAACGCGGTGGCACCCAAGGCCAGTGAAATTCTAATGAATACTGGCTACAAGATGTTCCCGGATTCGATGCCTAAAAAAGGCAAAGAGGTGAGCGCTGAAAAGGGTGCATCCACCGATCAGGTGGCATTTGCAGCCATTATGCGGGGTATTCACTGGTAGCAAACACTGTAGGGTGAATTCACTGGTAATAAAAAAGGCGGTGCATTGGCACCGCCTTTTTTTGTCATTCTGCAATAACACTATTCGAAAGGCGGGGGTGGGAAACCCCCAAGTTCCTGCCAGCGATTAACAATACTGCAGAACAGGTCAGCGGTTTTTTCTGCGTCATAGGCCGCCGAGTGTGCTTCTTTACTATCAAACGGGATGCGTGCCAGTTTACAAGCCTGGGCCAGCACCGTGTGGCCATAAGCCAGGCCCGCCAGAGTGGCGGTATCAAACGTCGAAAACGGATGAAATGGATTGCGTTTGATGTCTGCGCGCATGCTGGCGGCAAACACGAAGTTGTGATCGAACGTGGCGTTGTGCCCCACAAGAACTGCACGTTTACAGTCAAAGGCCTTCATCGCTTTGCGTATCGGACTGAATATCTCACTTAGGCCTTCGCGTTCTGGCACAGCTTCACGCTCTGGGTCCCACGGATCTATGCCAGTAAAGTCCAGTGATGACTGCTCGAAGTTAGCGCCTTCAAACGGGTCTATCTGCTGCAGGTAAGTTTCGCCACGGTGCAGAAAGCCGTTTTCGTCCATGGTGACCATCACCGCTGCTATTTCCAGCAAAGCGTCTTTGGCGGGGTTGAATCCGGCCGTTTCAACATCGACGACGACAGGAAGAAATCCGCGAAAGCGACGGGACATGGGGTGCATTTGGCTGTTTTCTTCGGTCACTCAAACTCCAACGATAGCGCTATGTGAAAAGGTAATGTAATAAAGGATTACGCCAGGCGCCAGTAAATGGTTTCACCGGCGGCCAATGGCACTATGCTACCACCGGCAAGCGGTAATTCATCAGGCATGGTCCAGGGCTCGCGTACTAGGGTTATGGTGTCTGTATTACGCGGCAGGCCATAAAAATCGGCACCGTTGAAACTGGCGAACGCTTCAAATTTATCCAGCACGCCCAACTCCTCAAATACCTGTGCGTAAAGGCTAATAGCACCAAACGCCGAGTAGCACCCGGCGCAACCGCAAGCCGTTTCTTTGCTGTCTTTGGCGTGGGGTGCGGAATCAGTACCCAGAAAAAATCGTTTGTCACCGCTGGCCACCGTTTCTCGCAGCGCCTGTTGATGCCGATTGCGCTTAAGAATGGGTAGGCAGTACAAGTGAGGCCTTACACCGCCAACCAGCATGTGGTTACGATTGTACATCAGATGCTGGGGGGTGATGGTGGCCGCCAGATTGTCACCTTGGTGCTGATGCACGAAGTCGGCGGAATCTGCGGTGGTGATGTGCTCTAAAACCACTTTCAAGGTGGGAAACGCCGCCAGTGTAGGCGTTAGAACCCGCTCCAGAAATACTTTTTCACGATCAAAAATGTCGATGTCGGCATCGGTCACTTCGCCGTGTACCAGCAGCAGCATGCCGCAATCGGCCATGGCCTCCAGTGCTGGAAAGATATTGGCTACATCGGTTACGCCGGAATCCGAGTTGGTGGTAGCTCCGGCCGGATATAGTTTGGCGGCCACTATGCCCTGCGCCTTGGCGTGTCGCACGCACTCTGGCGTGGTGGTTTCGGTCAGGTACAAGGTCATCAACGGTTCGAAATGGCTGTTACCAGCCGCGCTGCGAATACGCTCGGCATAGGCCAACGCCTGGTCTGCAGTGGTCACCGGCGGCACCAGATTGGGCATGATAATGGCGCGACCGAATACCGCAGCGGTCTTCGGTACCACGTCATTCAATATAGCGCCGTCACGAACGTGCAGGTGCCAGTCGTCGGGGCGGGTAATCGTCAGTTTCTGGGTCATGATTGCGAGCCACTCATTAAAAAACCGATGTAATGTACAGTGCGCGAAAGATAGGCTGTGGCGCCGAAAAATTGGCAACAGTATAACAGAAGGTTGCGCGGTTTGTTCTACTCGAGGGACCTTGATGGCAATGGCCGCGTCATAAAAATGGGTGGCGACCTAAAGATGCAAAGCGACTGGCCGATACCTTAGGAAACCGAGCGTCGAACGGTCACCCAGTGTGGCCATGAAACCCCCAAAGGTAGTGATCAATGGCGTTGCGAATGAAATTTTTGCCCCGTTGTTTGCCGGTAGCCATGATGGTTTGCCCTTTACTGAGCGCGCCTGCGCTGGCAACCAGTTTTGGCGCGGGCATCGAAAACAGCCAGTGGTATTTGTCGGAGTCGGTCTTTGAATGTGCCTTGGTACACGAGGTGCCCGGCTATGGTCGCGCAACATTCCGCCACCGCGCGGGTGAAAGCCTGCTTTTTTCGCTGGAAGCCGACACGCCGCTGATGCGCCCCGGCAGGGGGATGCTGGTGGCTGAGGCGCCAAGCTGGAGGCCTGGCGTTGCGCCGCGGCCGCTGGGTTTGGTGACGGTTCCGGAAGGTAGCAGTGCGGTCGTGCTAAGCGCTATCCAGAGTATGCAGGTTGCATATGGTTTGTTAGATGGCCTTTCGCCGACACTCACCCGGCAGTCCTGGTTCGATGCTCAACCGGTGCGGGTGCACGTGTCGAACATCAACTTTGCTTCGCCATTTCAAGGCTATCGTGCCTGTGCTGGTAATCTGTTGCCGGCCAATTTGGATCAGTTGCAGGGTTCACAGATTTTGTTTTCTTCGGCCAGTGTGGCATTGAGCGACGCTGACAGGCGCAGCCTGGATAAGGTTGTGGCCTATGCACTGGTCGATTCAACGGTGACGATGGTATTGGTGGACGGACATACCGACAGAACGGGAAGCCGGATTGATAACCGGAAGTTGGCGCAAGATCGCGCCGAGGCGGTGGCGGGTTATCTGAAAAGCCAGGGTGTCGCAGAAAGCAAAATTACGGTGCGCGCTCACGGTGACCAATTTTCTGCGTCAGGAAGCCCGGCGCAAAACCGGCGTGTTGTTATTCGCATGGAGCGAGAGGGCGATAGCACGCAGTGGCAGCAGGCCAGCGTTACCACTGAGCCTGACGCGGGTTAATGGCGCCGGTGAGCAACGGCGCACAAGGCGCCGGCGCGGATTCACCTTACCGCGTGCAGCACTTCCAGATGGGTGGCCACGCTTTCCGCAAGAGCCTTCAGGTGATACCCACCTTCGAGTGTTGAGACAACCCGGTCATTGGCGTGGTCTTTGGCAACGCTCGCCAGCATTTCGGTTATCCAGCGAAAATCCTCTGTTTCCAGATTGAATTCGCCCATCGGGTCCAGCTTGTGCGCGTCAAAGCCTGCGGAAATCAATACCAGTTGTGGCTTGAAGTTCTGCAGCCGTTTCAGCCAGCCAGCTTCCACGGCGTGGCGATAATCCAGTGCTGAGCAATCCGCCGGCAGCGGGATATTAATGATGTTTTCAGCTTGGCGGTGCACATGAGTGTGCGGGTAAAACGGGTGCTGGAAACTTGAACACATAAGAATGCGTTCATCACCGCCGACAATGTCTACTGTGCCGTTGCCTTGGTGAACGTCAAAATCAATAATCGCGACCCGTTCAAGGCGGTGAAAGCTCAGTGCGCGCATGGCCGCCAGGGCCACGTTGTTGTAAAAACAGAAACCCATGGATTTGCTGCGTTCGGCGTGGTGGCCAGGCGGGCGGGCGCACACGAACGCATTGGTGACCTGGCTGCTCATCACCATATCAACCGCCTGAATGTTGGCGCCGGCCGCCAGGCGCGCAGCGCGCAGGGTATCGGGCGTCATTGCGGTGTCTGGGTCGGTGAACACGCGGCCACGGGTTGGCTGCATCATGTCGAGCTGCTTTAGATAGCTTTCGGGGTGAACAGTCAGCAGTTGATCGCGGGTAATTTCATCCGGGCGAACGTAGTCAAGGTCCTGAGCGAGTGCGGTGTCTGCCAGGTAACTCTGAATGGCGGCAATGCGCTCAGGGCGTTCTGGGTGCTCTGGGCCCATATTGTGTTTGTTGCCGTCGTCGTGGGAAAAAAAGGCCGTTGTCATAATACGTTGGCTGCCCCTCTGGGTTATTGTATTTTTTTGATGATATCAGGAAAAAATCGGTTGCGGTCTTTCTTTGGTCCAACCTTAATTGTAGTCAAAATTACGCCAATTGACGTTTTGCACCCATTTATCAGCGCCTAAGATACACTGATCAGGATGACTCTGATCCATAAGGAACCTGCGCTTGAGCACTCGATACCTGGAAAGCCTGTTTAATCCCGAGTCTATTGTGGTTGTGGGTGCTTCTGAGCGTGCTGACAACCTGGGCGGTATGGTTTTACGCAACCTGTTGGGTGGCGATTACCCTGGCAAACTGCTTGTTTTGAACCCGAGCGATTACGAGAACGTGCACGGCGTGGCCTGTGCAAAAAGTGTTGCCGATATGCCGTTTGTACCGGAATTGGCGATTATTTGTACGCCGCCGAAAACCGTACCGAAAATGATCCGGCGCTTGGGCAAGGCCGGTGCACGTACCGCCATTGTGATGACCGGTGGTATGTCGCGCAGCCACAGCAAAACCGGCCGGCCGTTGATGTATTCGGTCCGCGACGCCGCTCGTGAAAGCGGAATCCGGGTGCTAGGGCCCAACACCATTGGGCTAATGGTGCCGGCACGCAAGTTGAACGCCACCTTCGCCCACATGGGTGCCATTCCGGGTCGGGTGGCTTTTGTTGGCCAGTCGGGCACCATTGCCAGTGCGGTGCTGGATTGGGCTTTTGCCCGCGGTGTCGGTTTCTCATATTTTTTGACACTGGGCGATGGCATGGACATCGACCATGACGATCTTATCGATTACCTGGCCCAAGATACCCGCACCCGCGCCATTTTACTGCACCTTGAGAGCGTGCCTAACCCGCGCCGTTTTATGTCATCGGTGCGGATAGCGTCGCGCACAAAACCGGTTATTGCCTTGAAGTCTGGTCGGGTGCCGGAATCGGAATGGTTCGTTCACGAACTGCCGGCTGGCATCAAACACAGCGATCCTATCTACGATGCCATGCTCAAACGCGCCGGTGTGCTGCGGGTAGATGGCTTGGGGCAGATGTTTGATGCTCTGGAAACGCTGACTCGCATGAAGCCTCTGCGCCGTGAATCATTGGTTATGATGGCCAACGGTGTTGGGCCGGGCGTGCTGGCAGTAGACCGTTTGGCGTATCTGGGTGGTGAACTCGCGACCTTATCTGAATCGGCCATTAAGGCTTTGGCAGAGCTGCTGCCACCGTATTGGACGCGCCGTAACCCTATTGATCTGGGTTACAGCGTCTCGCCGGAGCTTTACGCAAAAGTACTGAAGATTCTGTCGAAAGAACCAGAGCTTGCGAACGTGTTGGTGATGTACGCGCCAAGCCTGGCCGGCGATAGCCGCGAGATTGCCAACTCGGTGATCCAGGCCATAAAGGGCACGCGGCTTAACGTATTTACCTGCTGGCTGGGCCAGAGCACGGTGATGGAATCCCGTGAGGAATTCTATCGCGCCGGCGTGCCGTCGTTCTTCAATCCGGAAAAAGCGGTGATGGCGTTCATGCAGCATGTGCGTCATCAGCGAGTGCAGCGCCTGCTGACAGAAACCCCGGAATCGTTTACCGATCATTTGTCAGACCACAGCAAAACCCGCCGGGTGATTGTGAATGCGTTGCGTGCCGGGCGTCATTATTTGACTAATGAAGAAGCGCGCGGCGTGCTGAGTGATTATAACATTCGCGCCATAGACACACTATTTTGCGACGATGTAGATGAGGTGCTGGGGGCATTCTCGGTAGAGCGTCGGCCGATGGATATTACCTTGGTGCACGAGCAGGCCTGCCATCCGTTTCAGTCCTACAGTCCCAATCAGAAACGCTACAACTGCACCATGCCCAAACTTAACAGCGAGGCAGCCATTATTGATGGCTGTCAGAGTTTGTTGGAGGACTACGGCGAGCATTTTCCGGAAAGCGGTTTTTTGGGTTTTGCGGTGCAGTTCTCCTATCAGCATGTGGGCGGGATTGAGTTCAGCGTCGGCATCACCCGTGATGCGCTGTTCGGCCCCTTGGTAGTGTGCGGTGCTGCTGGCGCCCAGATCAACGTCATGACCGACCGACAGATTGCATTTCCGCCGTTGAATATGGTGCTGGCGCGCGAGCTTTTACGGCGCACTTATATGTACAAGCTCCTGAAAGAGCACAGTCTGGAACCGGAACATGATATTCGCGCTGTGTCGGAAACCCTGGTGACTCTGTCGCAAATTGTGATCGACATTCCGGAGATTCAAGGGCTGGAAATTTCGCCGCTGTTGTTTAACGACGAAGGCGCGGTGGCCGTTAATGTGGCAATCAACCTGTCTGACGAGCCGGGCAAACGGATCATTCAGCCTTACCCGCGGGAGCTTGAGGAGTGGATAGTGCTGCCAAGATCCGGCCGTCGTGTGATTATTCGGCCGGTGCTTGCAGAAGACGAGCCTGCCCATCGGGCGTTTCACGAACTGCAGTCACCGGAGTCTATTCGCTATCGGTTCTTTCAGTATCGCAAGCATTTTTCCCGCGAAGACGTGGCGCAAATGGTGCAGATCGATTATGACCGCGAGATGGTGTTCATTGCCAATGCGGCTCGCGAAGACGGCGAAGGTGAAGAAACCCTGGGCACCGTGCGCACCTGGACCGACGCAGATAACCTGCGTTGCGAGTTTGCGGTGATGGTACACGACGAAATGAAGGGCGAAGGTCTGGGCAAGACGCTGATGGGGAAAATGATCGACTACTGCCGTGCCCGTGGTACCGCGGAAATGGTGGGGGATGTACTGCCAGACAACCGGCCCATGCTGAACCTGGCCGAGCATCTGGGTTTTCACATCAAGTTCAACCAGAATGAGGAAGTGATGGACCTGAGCCTAGTATTGAACGAACCTGAAAAAGACTGGCAGAGGGAGCGATTAAACAAGGGCGGCCATTGATCTTTCAATCACGCCGCCTGTTTTGGATTACTCGCTGACCGGGGCAGGGCGGTCTTCGCCATCTATTAAAGCCGAGCGGTCTTCGCCGCCTAGAGCTTCGAGTAGCCCTGGAATCAGCTTTGCGAGTTCCAGAGTCATCAAGCTGAAACTGGCGTCGAATTTTGCCAGGGCGTCGTCAGCGTCAACGTTGTCCAGCTGTTCTTGCAGAGTTTCACCGAACTTGAGGCGACGAATGCCCAGCTCTTCGTCGAGCACGAACGACACGTTGTCGTCCCAGGTAATGGCCAGTTTGGTGACTTGCATGCCGGCCTGAAGATGGTTTTGAATTTCATCCGCCTGCAAGTTCATGCCTTTACAACGTACAACGCCGCCGTCTTCCGCTGGGTCTTTCAGCTCGCATTCATCGCCCAGCTCAACTTGCGCCGGTAAATCAATGGATTCGTCCAGCCAGCCAGTAAAAGTGAAGACGGGCGCCTGTTCCACGGCGGGCGGCCGCACGGGCAACGACCCGATGCTTTTGCGCAGCGCCGAGGCGATTTCTTCGGCCTGTTTGGCCGAGCCCGCATCCACCACCATTACGCCATCTTTCGGTGCCAGATAGGCGAAACTGCGGCGGTTTTTGGAAAACGCTTGGGGCAGCATTTCCAGCATGACCTGCTCTTTTAGCTCGTCTTTTTCCTTGCGGCGTACTTTTCGGCCCTGATCAGTCTCAATGACTTCGGCGCGCTCTTCCACCAGTTCCTTAACCACCGAGCCGGGCAAGATCTTGTCTTCCCGGCGCAGAGCAATCAGGTGATAGCCATTGGCACTGTGCACCAGTGTTTCACCATGTTTGCCCAGTGGTGCTACCCAGCCCTGGCGTGTGGTTTCTTGAGGCCCGCAGGGCTTGAACGTGTCTGCCTGGAGCTTTTCTTCCAGTTCATCGACGGTGATATCGAAGGGCTTGGTAAAACGAAAAACACGGGCATTGCGAAACCACATACTGGAAGCATCCTTGAGTCAAAATCAGATCGTGCAGGGGTAGAAAAGCAGATGTTGAATTGTAAAAGGTTCAACTGCAATAGATAGCGCCGCTATATCTGAATGATTTCAACCAGCACGGTTTTGATGACAAAGCCCAGTACGCCCGCTCCCATGATAGTAAACATCATAAAAGTGCCGAATCTCCCTGCTTTGGATTTTTTGGCCAGATCCCAGACAATAAGGCCCATCCAGACGATAAGCCCGGTCAATAGAACAGCCATGGAAATTTTTGAGAATACCGCCTCGTTCATAAACAGTTCCCTTGAAAGTTTAAAATCAGCAAGAGTTCATTTTGCTCCGGCTTAAAGTGCTCCGGGCAAAGAATATTTGGGTTATATAGCCGCCAAGCCGCAGAATCAGGCCTTGTTTTGCTCCTCGCGCAGGAAGATCCAGTTGTTGGCATCAGACTGCTCGGGGCTGAAGTAGTAGCCGTCAAGGTCAAACTTTTTCAGGTCGTCGGCTTTGGTGATGCCATTTTTTATGGCGTAGCGGCACATCAGTCCGCGGGCCTTTTTGGCATAAAAACTGATGATTTTATATTGGCCATTTTTTTGATCTTTAAAGTTGGGGGTGATCAGCCTTCCCTCAAGGTCTTTCTTGTGCACCGCTTTGAAATATTCATTAGACGCCAGATTCACCAGTACGCCGTCGTCGTCATTTAGCAGACGATTGACCTCTTGAGTGATGGTGTCACCCCAGAACGCATACAGGTCTTTACCGTACTGGTTTTCAAATTTTGTACCCATTTCCAAGCGGTAGGGCTGCATCAGATCGAGTGGTTTGAGCACCCCGTAAAGCCCGGACAACATGCGCAGGTGTTTTTGCGCGAACTGGAACTCGCTGTCACTGAAGCTTTCCGCATCCAGACCGGTGTAGACATCACCCTTGAACGCAAGAATTGCCTGGCGGGCATTGCTGGGCGTGAACGGCGTGCTCCAATCACTGAAACGCTCGGCGTTCAGCTGTCCCAGCTTGTCGCTAATGCTCATCAAGTTGCTGACTTGGTGCGGCTCCAGTTCTTTGAGCTGGTCAATCAGCTCCCGTGCTGGCTCTAGGAAGTTGGGCTGGGTATGGTGTTCGGTTGCCAGCGGGCTTTTGTAATCCAGAGTTTTCGCAGGGGAAATCACCATCAGCATGTCAGGTAAACCTCATTGTAAAAAACTAAGAAGCTGGTCTTGGGTAAATGGCCAGCTCAGTTCATTGCCGGTGTCGCTGCGGCGTAAAACCGGTATGCGAGTGCCGTAGCGGGCGACCAACTGCTCTGATTGGGCAATATCCACCACGTTCACGGGTATTGGCTGCGGCGTAGGGGTGTTGACCAATAGCGCCTCTGCAAGTTCACACAAATGGCACTGTGCGGTGGTATAGAACGACAGATCCATTATTTTGGCTGGGCGTCTAGCTGCTGTCCGTTAACCCCTGCGCTGTCGCATCCCATCAGGTACAGGTAAATGGGCATCAATTCTTCCGGTGCCCGGTTTTGCTGGGGGTTTTCCGCCGGGTACGCGTGGGCTCGCATGTTGGTGCGGGTAGCACCCGGGTTCAGGGTGTTAACGCGAATGTTATTTCGCTCGTCATCAAGCTCGTCGGCCAGTAGCTGACTTAACCCTTCCACCGCAAATTTTGATACTGCATAGGCACCCCAGTAGGCCCGCGCGGATCGCCCTACGCTGGACGAGGTAAAGATCATTGATGCATCACCGGACTTGCGCAGCAGCGGTATCATTGCACGGCTCAGCAGGAACGGCGACATGCTGTTGACCTGCATCACCTTGGCCCATTTTTCCGGGTTGTACAGTTCCACCGGGCTTCTATCGCCCAAAATCGCGGCGTTGTGCAGCAGGCCATCGAGTTTGCCGAAATTGTCTTCCAGGGTCATCGCCAGTTCTTCGTAGTCTTTCATGGCGGCGCCATCAAAGTTCATAGGAACTATGGCGGGCTTGGGATAACCGGCGTTCTCGATTTCGTCGTACACAGATTCCAGTTTAGACACGGTGCGGCCGACCAGTATCACCGTTGCGCCGTGGGCGGCGTAAGCGATAGCCGCTGCGCGGCCAATACCACTGCCTGCGCCGGTGACCATAATAACGCGATCTTTTAGTAAGTCGGCGGGGGCCTGGTAATTCTGCATGACCTGTCTCCGTTTAGGGCAAAAGTGCACGACAAAACCCGATGGGTTACTTGCCCACCGGTATCGGTATGTAACGGACCCTATTGTAACAGCTTTGCGAGTTCGCTGACGCTATCAACGGTATAGTGAGAACCCCATAGACCCGCTTCTTCAGGCTTCTCGAGATAACCGTAGCGCACGGCGATGGTGGTCATGCCAGCGTTAATACCGGCGTCTATGTCGCGCTTGTGGTCGCCCACGTAAATAGCTGTATTAGGCTCTACATTCACTTCTTTGCAAGCCAGAAACATGGGCTCCGGGTGAGGCTTGCGCTGGCTCACGTGGTCTGGGCAAATTAAGGTGCCACAGCGTTCCGCCAGACCCATGGCGGCAACCACGGGCGCAGCGAAACGCACCGGTTTGTTGGTCACTATGCCCCAGGGAATAGCCCGCTGCTCCAAATCGCGCAGCAAGCTGTCCATACCTTCGAACAGGCAGGTGTCTATGGTCATGCCCTGTTCGTAAAGGTCGAGAAATTCGGTGTGTTTCTGTTGGTAGCCGTGATCGTCCGGCTCTAGCCCAAATCCTACACGAACCATCCCACGAGCGCCGTTCGATACCATGCAGCGAATATACGGCACCGGCAATTCGGCAAGACCGTAGGCAGTGCGCATGCGGTTTAGAACACGGACAAAGTCCGGCGCGGTATCAATCAAGGTGCCGTCCAGATCAAACAGCACTGCTGAGGGAGTCAGTTTAGGCTTCACGGGTATCCTTTGCATGCATCATATAATTGACATCAACATTGCGGCCAAGCTTGTACACCTTGGTCAACAGGTTATAAGTCATTCCGGTCAGCTCACGAATATCCAGGCCGACATTGCGAAGGTGGTCTGACATTTCTGACGGACGAATGAACTTTTTCCATTCGTGGGTGCCTTTGGGCAGCAGGCTCAACACGTATTCAGCCCCGATAATGGCAAATAGAAACGATTTCGGGTTGCGGTTGATGGTAGACACAAATAGATGGCCACCGGGTTTTAGCAGGCTGGCGCAAGCGCGAATGACTGAGCCCGGATCTGGCACGTGCTCAAGCATTTCGAGACAGGTAACAACGTCGTATTGGCCGACGTGCTGTGGGTCGCGGGCCAGTTCTTCCACGGTAATTTTTTGATAGTCGACTTGAACACCACTTTCCAGACCGTGCAGGCGCGCCACGCTTAGTGGTGCTTCGCCCATATCGATACCGGTCACGTGGGCGCCACGGCGGGCCATGCCTTCTGATAGCAAGCCGCCGCCGCAGCCAATGTCGATGACTTTTTTACCGGGCAGAGACACGCGTTCGTCGATGTAGTTCAGGCGCAACGGGTTAATGTCATGCAGGGGTTTAAATTCGCTGCTGGGATCCCACCAGCGGCTGGCCAGTGCTTCAAATTTGGCGATTTCGTTACGATCCACATTACGGTTCAAGTTGGAATCTGAAGGGTGATCTGAATTGGGAGTAGTCATGTTTGCCTGCCTGGTGATGCGATTTGGATACGGTTACACAAAGCTCGTCGTGTGGCCATTTTAGCCGGCTTGATAACGACCAATGCGTTCAGCCCAGTCTGCCACGCGCAGCATAAGGTCGGGCACATCAATGCGTGTTAGTTCGCCATTTTGTACCTGCGGCACTCCGTTGATCCAGCTGTGGCTAACAGCACGACCGTGCAGGCTGTAAACCAGGTGCGAAGCAGGGTTGTATACTGGCTGCAAAAACGGGTCGCTAAGATCAACGGCAATGATATCGGCGCACTTGCCGGCCTCCAGTGAGCCCAGATCTTGTTCCCGGCCCAGGGCTTTTGCGCCCTGCAAGGTGGCCATGCGCAGTGCCTGGTGAGCTGAAAGCGCGGCAGGGTCACCGGCCAGATGTTTGGCCATCATCGCGGCGCTACGCAGCTCGCTGAACAAGTCTAGGTCGTTATTGCTGGCAGCGCCGTCAGTGCCTATGGCGACATTAACGCCAGCTTTGCCCAAGCGCTGGACAGGACACTGGCCGCTGGCCAGTTTCATATTGGATTCCGGGCAGTGGACAACGTGGGCGCCGCTGTGCAACAGGTGTTCGATGTCGCTGTCATCAACTTGGGTCATGTGTACGCACTGGGTGTCTGGCCCCAGCACGCCCAGCTTCGCCATTCGGCTGACTGGGCGCTGACCTGAGTGCTGTTCGGCGTTCTGCACTTCTAGCGCGGTTTCGTGTAGATGGATCTGTAGTTTTACGCCGGTCTTTTTCTGCAAAGCGACGGCGCCAGCTAGCGTGTCATCGCTAGCGGTATAGGGCGCATGGGGGCCTATGGCGGGCATAATGAATTCATCGCCCTGCCAGGCATTGATCAACTGCTCGCCCTTGCGCAGGTATTCTTCCGGACCACTGCCCCAGCAGGTGGGAAAGTCTAACAGCGGAAAGCAGATTTGTGCCCTCATGCCGGCGTCAGCGGCGCATTGGGCGGCAATCTCAGGGAAAAAATACATATCCGAAAAGGTAGTAGTTCCGGTGCGCAGCATTTCCGCCATGGCCAACTGGGTGCCATCGGCAATAAACTGCTCGCACACAAACTTGCCTTCCAATGGCCAGATGTGGTCGTTCAGCCAAGTCATTAGAGGTAGGTCGTCAGCGACGCCGCGGAAGAGCGACATGGCGGCATGGCCGTGCAAATTGATGAGCCCTGGCATCAGCACATGATGCGGCAGATCCAGAGTTTCGCGGGTGCGGTAATGAGTGTCGGCCTCGGCCTGGGGCAATACGGCAACAATATAACCGCCTTGTACAATCACCGCGTGGTGATGCCAAACCTGATCCGCAGGTTCGATGGGAATCACCCAGCGGGCGTTGATACGGGTATCCGCCGCGATAATAGTCTCTGCCGTCATGAATCAGCCTTTCGGGCGGGGCGCAGTTAACGGCGCACCGGCAATAGGTATCAGCGCTGTGGCGGCCGCGGTGTTGAATTCCACCGCAGCCGCCACGGCGCATACGTTCGGTTAGAACCCGATTAGAGCTCGGTTGACGCCTGTGCAGTTTGTGCTTTGGCCGTCAGCGGCGAGCCCATCGCCGGCAGCGCGGCCGTGCGGCGGTCCAGCTCAAGCATGTCCGCCATAATTTGGCCGCCTTCGCGGATAACAAAATCCGTTTCTTCATCATTGGAGTTCAGGTCAGCAGCTTGCAAATCCTGCCAATCGTCCAGCTCTTCCATGGAGTCGAATGGCGTCTCGCCGATCAGTTCACGGCGGGCGTTGGCAATGGTCAGCCGGGTGCGTTCGATTTGTTTATGCTGTTGCTGGCGTTCGTCCATATTCAGGCTGACCGAGTTCTGCTGGCGTTGCTGTTTCAGAAAGTCGATTTCCTGTTGTAATAAACTAAACTCTGGGCTGGCGTCAAAGCGTTTGTCGTGGCGCAGGCGCAGTTCGTCAATTATGTTGCTAAAGTCAAAATATTGGGTGTGGTCAACCGCGTCAATTTGGTCCCAGGGCAGGGCATGATCCAGCGCATCTTCTCCAATAAGAGTATTGTCGATGCGCGACGGAATTTCGATGTCGGGCATAACGCCTTTATGCTGGGTTGAGCCGCCGGAAACCCGGTAGAATTTGGATTGAGTGATTTTCAGCTGGCCGTGATTCAACGGCCGCACTGCTTGTACAGTGCCTTTTCCGAAGGTTTGAGAGCCTACGACCAGGCCGCGGCCATAATCCTGAATGGCGCCGGCAAAAATTTCAGACGCAGATGCGCTCATTCGGTTTACCAGCACCACCATTGGCCCTTTGAAGGCAACATCCGGGTCTTCATCGTTTAAAATCTGCACGTCGTTATTAGCGTTGCGAATTTGCACGGTTGGGCCGCTGTCTATAAACAGTCCCACCAGATCGTTGGCTTCGTGCAGGGCTCCACCGCCGTTGTTGCGTAGATCGATGACCAATCCTTCAACACCTTCAGCCTGAAGCTCCTCCAGCAGTCTGCGCACATCGCGGGTGGTGCTTTTGTAGTTGCGATCGCCGGCCTGCATGGCTTGGAAGTCGGCGTAAAAGGTAGGAATGGTGATGGCGCCGACCTTATAGCTTTGACCGTTGCGATCGAGCTCTATCACTTTTTTGCTGGCGCTCTGTTCTTCCAGCTTGACCTGATCGCGCTTGATAGCGATGGCTTTGGTAGTGGTTTCATCGGCCGCGCCAGACGGAATGACTTCCAGTGTGACCACGGAATCACGCGGTCCGCGGATTAGATCGACCACTTCATCCAGACGCCAACCGATCACGTTGACTGGTGTTTCGCCTTCTTGGGTGACCGATACAATCCGGTCTGCGGGTTGCAACTGACCTTGCTGAAATGCCGGGCCACCGGGAACCAATCGCACCACTTTGGTGTATTCGTTGTCTCCTTGCAGTACAGCACCTATACCTTCCAGCGAAAGGCTCATATTAATGTTGAAGTTCTCGGAGGTGCGCGGTGAAAAATACGACGTGTGTGGGTCCCACATGCCGGCAAAGGCGTTCATGTAGGCCTGAAACGCATCTTCGCTGCGGGCTTGGTAAGCGCGCTTGAGCTGGGCTTCGTAACGCTGCCGCAAAGTGTCTGTTAGGGTGTCGTCGTCGCTACCGTTCAGGCGTTGAGCCAGCACGGCATTTTTGATGCGTTTGGTCCAAAGTTCGTCTAGCCGGACACTGTTAGCGACCCAGTCGCTGTCAGAACGGTCTAGCAATATGCTGTCGTTGCCGCCGAAGTCTAAGTTGCCAACGCCTTGGTCCAGCAAGTTCAGAGCAAAATGCAGACGCTCGATGATTCGTTTTTGCACCAGATTGTAAATGTCGAATCCCGGCTGCAACTTACCGGTGCGCAGGGCCGAACCCAAGTGATCTCGAATATCGACGAAACCGTCCAGATCGTCTTGGGTCAAATAGACTTTCTGGCCGTCCAGATATTTCAGATACGTGTCGAAGATGTCGCCAGACAAAGCATCGCTGACCCGCAAGTCGCGAAAATGAGTGAACTGAAGTTGCCTTGCAATCAGTATGTTGGCTCGCGCTTGATCGATGGTGGGCGCAACCGGCTGATAGCTTTGGAGCGACTCGCTGCTGGCGACGGCCCCGAAAGACACGGAAAGCGAAATCGCGAGCGCCAACGCTTTTACGTGCTTGCTGCGGGCTACGCGCTGTGAGCAAAGTCTTTCCACAATGGACATAGAACCTACCTAACCGAGTTAAATGCTGGTGGTCGCGGTTAAAGTGCTCAACCAGCGACCTGTTTAATGATTGTAGGCAAGCGTTTCACGCCTGGCTATAGATGTACCGTTGCGCCAAGTGACAATCTATTCATCATTATTACGGCGCAAAGGTGTATGCGGATGATAGTGTCTGCTTGCGCAGAAACCTTAAACCAAGCTTTCAAGCGCATTCACCATGCGTTGTTCCAGCTCTTTGGAGGCGGCGGCGGAGGCCGGAGCCAGGCACCATAATGCTACCAGCTTTTCGGCATCTGTGAGTGGGCTGGCCGATTGTTCGGCGGCGCCAATACTCTGTGCCAGTCGCTGCACCTGAATCTCCAAGCGCTTACGCTGGTCTGCTGCGGGTGACGGCTGGTCGGCGAGTATTTCGGTACGGATAGCCAGTTCCTGAAAATCGATGGGCTGATCGAGCTGATTAAACTTTGTCCATTCCAAAGGAACGTCGGTTCTATCGATAGGAGCCTGGCCGCGGGCCTGAATGCATCCGGTCCATTGTTGCAGGCGAGCAACCAGTTCTTGCCGCTGTTTGGCCGTGTGCAAGCGCTGGCGCACATCGCTGTAGCGGTCGCGAGTGCTGGTAGACAGCGCTTGTGGATTGTAGGTGGCCAGTTCGGTCCAGATGGCGTTGAGTTCATCGCTGTTTGTGCTTGCACTCAGGGCCTGGTCGGCGCGTTCCAAAATGTTGGTTACTTGCTCATCGGCTGCCACAACGGCTTGCTTTTGGCGGCTATTTTCTTGTTCACGACGGGCAAAAATGGCGTCGCAAGCTTGGCGGAATGCCTGCCAAAGTTTGCGGTCTTCGCGATGACGGGTAATCCCGATAGCCTGCCAATGGCCTTGTAGCTCCTTGGCTTGCACCATGGCGTCGGTCAGCGGTTCGGCGCTGATCAGCTCTTCGGCGCTGGTAACGATGGCCTGCTTTAGAGCTTCATTGCGCTGCCGTTCATCGTTCAGTTTAGCGTCCAGCTGTTTCAGTAACTCGTCGAACTTTTTTTGTAACGGACGATTGTCGCGGAATTCTACCGGCCATGCGGCCTTCCATTCCTGGCGTGCGGTTTGATGAATACGCTCGGCCACTTTCCAGTCAATATTAGACCAGTCGGCCTGAGCCACAAATTCCTGCAGTTGTTGGCAGATCAGTTGGCGTGTGGCCAGGTTGGCATGCTTTAGATCGGATTTTGCGGCGAAGTAAGCTTTGCATGGTTCGTAGGCGGCATCGGACGCCTGCCTGAAGCGGGCCCACAGCAACCGGTCAGAAGAGCCGCCCAAGTTTTTCCATTCTTCTTGCAGCTCTTTGATGTGAGCCGCCTTGGCTTCTGGATCAATAGGCTGCTCTGCCAGGTGTTCCATTTGTTCGCACAGTGCGATCTGCTTGGGTGTGGTGGCAAAGCCCTGCCAGTCGCTGAGTTCGTTACACTGGCCTTGTAGCAATTGCGTGCGCGCAAAAAATGGTGTCTGGTGTCGGGAATCGAGTTTTTTGGTAATTTGCTGGACGTTTTTTAGTAGCTGCTTGGCGGGCTTCAGCTGTTTGTTCTCGAGTGCGCTATCAAGCTCCGTAAGGAGCCTGTCCAGATCTGCTGAAAGGCTGTTCTGGCGTGCCAAGTCTGGCTGTTCGACCGGTTCTGCTTTCTTGCGCTGTTTAGCCAGCGTCTGTAACACAATAACGGGCTCGGGCCGCGGAAACGTTGTTGGCCAGTCCAGTATGACGAGCAGGGCTTTGGCCTGTTCTGCTGTCTCAACGCCAAGCTCTGCATCATCTTCGGTTCCGTCACCTGGAACTGCGTTGGTCGCCAGCTTGGTGATTTTGTCTTGCACCTGCGTAAGTCGCTCGTGTGCTTCTACATAGGCGCGCAGAGCGGCGCTGGCTGTGTTGTAGCGGCTTTGTTCGGGTGCGCTAACGTCGGTATTTTCACTGGCTTCAAGCCAGCGGTTGAGCTGGGTTTTCAGCAGCGCGTCCAGAGCTGTCAGCGTGGGCGGCTCGCGGGTGTCGTCGGTTTTTAATTGGACCAGCGTTTCGTCCAGTAGCGTCAAGGTTTGCTTGCGCTGGTCGAGTTTTTCATCCTGTTGCTGTTTTTGTAGCTGCTGTTGCTGCACCTGGCGAATGCGTTCACGGCACTGATGGGTAGCGCTCAGAAATTCTGTGATCTGCTCGTTACTCGCGTCAGTCTCTACGCTTTTCCACTGTTTGATCAGCGTGTCCAGACGTGGCTCGTACAGGGTGTTGTCTTCACTGCGGGCTTGGTCCTGCGCTTGTTGAATCAGCTGCTGTCGCTTTTCCTCCAGTTCATTCTGTGCGGCTTGGACGTCGCGCAGCTGTTGAAGCGTTTGGCGGACTATCTGGAAAACCCCTTTGTCCCGGCCTTTCGCCTGGCGGATAACGTCGTGTAGCAAGTCTTCGTCGCGCAGGTCACTGGCGGCACGACTGCGAACTTCAGCGGTTAACCCGCCAATGGCCAGCTCCGCCAGTTTTGTTTGCGCTGGCATACCTTGTACGGCTTCGAGCTGCTTCGCAATCCGGGCGTCGCGATCCTCTTTTGCAGATTTGGCAGCCTCCGCCTGCTGAAGCTGTTTGTTGACCGCCGCTGCGGGTGTTTTCAGCTTTGTTGTACGGGATTTGAACAATCTGCGAAGAAGTGCGGCCATGGGTGTTTTCCTTAAAGTATCTTTCTGGTTGATACCAGTCTGCGGTGTCGGGCAAAGTGTGCCGCTACCGTTCTTCAGCACCCGTTGAGGTTGGCGCTGGACGCTTGGATTTCTAGGTACGAAGCTACCGGGCGTATAGAACGCGAGCGCTAGTCTAGCGTTTTGTGAAGCGATGCGGAAATAGATGTCATGGCAAAATCTGAAAATGATCAGGATGACGATTATAAAGCCCGCTCTGTGGCGCTGCGCCTACTGGCCCGGCGTGAACACAGTCGGCTTGAACTTACTCGTAAGTTGTTGCAGCGCCAGTTGTCAAAAGCGGTTATTGAGACGGTGCTGGATGACTACCAAGAGCAGGATTGGCTGAGCGATGAACGCTTTGCCGAAGCCTATGCGCGGCAGCGTATTGAGGCGGGTTACGGGATGTTGCGCATAACGGGTGAATTGAGCCAACGTGGCGTATCTGAAAATGCTGACACTCTGCAGGCAATGAGCTCGCAAGATTGGTGCGACCAGGCCGTCCGACTGCGCCGTAAGCGCTTCGGGTTGTTAGATTTGCGCGGGCAGTTGGAAGAACGTTTGCGCCAGATGCGCTTCCTCCAACGCCGTGGATTTACCCATGAACAAATTAATGCTGCGCTGGATGCGGTAGAGCCGGCATAAATGCAAAAGGCACTGGGCACAGAAAGATCACAGCGTAGGTGGTACGTCAGTCAATTGCTCTGGTAAAGCGGCTTGAATTTCTGGCGCGGCCATCAGTGCCTCGCCATTGTTGCCAGGCGGTGTTGAGGAGTCATCGGCTAAAAGGGTATCTGGTGTTGCAGCGGGTTCGGTCATGCGCACCAGCACATCGTAGTAGCGGCGGATGTTCTGTACATAGATCACTGGCTCGTGGCCGCGGGCATAACCAAACTTTGTTTGGCTGTACCATTCTTTTTGCGTCAGCAGTGGCAGAAATTCTTTTACATCCAGCCAGCGGTCCGGATTCCTGCCTGCCTGTTCGGTCAGTATGCGTGCGTCCTCCAAGTGGCCAAACCCAACGTTATAAGAAGCCAGAGCAAACCAAGTGCGGTCGGGCTCCTCAATACGGTCGGGAATCTGGTCATGCACAATATTTAAATACTTGGCTCCGCCGCGAATGCTCTGCTCAGCGCTGAGGCGATCTTTGACGCCCACGTATTTTGCCGTTGAGCGAGTAAGCATCATCAGTCCACGTACGCCGGTGGGCGAGGTTGCTCGAGGTCGCCAGTGGGATTCTTGATAACCAATGGCTGCCAGAAGCCTCCAGTCCATGGCAAATTGGTCGGCGTAAGTGCGAAACAAGCTTTCATATTTCGGCAGGCGTTTCTCGGTGTGGCGCACAAATGTTAACGCGCCAACGTAGTTCAGCCGGTCTAGATGACCGTAAAAACGCTCGGTGATCTGCTCCATGGTGCCGTCTTCGGCAAGTACTCCAAAGAATCGCCCTGCAGCATCAATCAATGACCGATCCTGCATTGCAGGAAATAGCCAGGCCAGCTCGCGGGGCGGACCGAGCGGTATCGCTTCTTTCACATCGGGAAAAAACACGTGGTTCAGCGCCAGTTCGTTGGATGACACCACCGCGTAAGGCAACTCACCGGTCTCGACCCGTGCCAGTAAACCCGCGGCATCCAGGCCCGGGTGAACCTGCCAGGACAACTGAGGGACATCAATTCGCGCCTCTTCTAGTTGTGGTTCGTGATTGCTGTCGGCCACTATGTGCAATGGTTTTTCTGCTAAATCGGCAAGAGCTTCGGGCTTGGGAGAATCGCGGTGATACACCACCACTGACTCTACTTCTATACCAGTCGCCAGTGCCCGCATCTGACCTTGGAACTGTTTTTGCCCTGATAGCCCCGCTAACCCTATGTGGGCGAAGTCTTGGGCCAGCACAGATAGAATTTCGGTGTTGTCTTCGGCAACGCGAATCCTAAGCTCTACGCCCAGGTGTTCTGCGAATAGCTGCACCAGTTCGTAGTCATAGCCGGTGGGACCGTCGCGACCTTTGTAGTAAATTGAGGGGGCAATCCGGGTAATGACATGCAGTACACCTTCGGCTTTGATTTGTTGCAGGGTTGTTGGTCGTGAGCAGGCACTCAAAACCAAGGTCAGCGCCAGCATTGCTACCATGGCTGAGCCCCGGCGGACTCGCTTGGGCAACGATAACCCCCGCCGGGAAGCTAGCTGCAACTGGGTGTTTGCCGGCAAATTCGTTATCTCCGTAGGGTTTCAAGCGGATGAGCGGCCAATTTCTGATTGTCTGTCTTGGTGCCGATAGGTTTTTGCAATCATCTACGTTGTGCGTGGTCCGGTCAATTAAAGAGCGATCAGCGGCATCCTTGATGGCGTTGTTTAGTAAGGTGCTGGATCGCTGTATCCCAGAGGCGCTTTCGAGTATGATGCGCGTTCAAAATGTCTCCCAAACCCCCGCTACGCGCGATACAGGTTGCTACCATGCTTGAACTTCGCGGCGCACCAGCGCTATCACCTTTTCGTTTCAATAAATTGCACGCCTGCCTGAAAGGCAGCGTCCCCGAAATTGACCATGTGTACGCCGAGTTCATGCATTTTGCCGATTTGGATGGCGACTTGTCTGACGCGGAACAGGCGATTCTTGATCGCCTGTTGAGTTACGGCCCAAGCGTGTCCGTAGAGCAGCCCGAAGGCGTACTGTTTCTTGTGGTTCCCCGCCCTGGCACGCTTTCGCCCTGGTCATCCAAGGCAACCGACATTGTGCGCAACTGTGGCTTGCGTCACATTCTGCGTATTGAGCGGGGTATTGCTTACTATGTCCGTTCGGCGAAGAAGTTAAGCCTGGAACAGCGGGGAAAAATTGCGGCGCTTTTGCACGACCGCATGACAGAAAAAGTATTTCACGAGATGGGCGGCGCCGAGCTGCTGTTCAGCCACGACGAACCTCGCGAGTTGGGTCGCGTGGGTATTCTTGCCGGCGGACGTAAAGCACTGGTGGACGCCAATCGTCGCTTGGGTATGGCGCTGGCGGACGACGAGATTGATTATCTGGTGGCTGCGTTCTCTGATCTGAAACGTGACCCCACAGACGTTGAACTAATGATGTTCGCCCAAGCTAATTCCGAGCACTGTCGCCACAAGATTTTCAATGCGTCTTGGGACATCGACGGCAAAAAACAGCAGAAATCCCTGTTCGAGATGATTCGTAACACCTACGAAATGAACAGCGAAGGCGTGTTGTCTGCTTACAAAGACAACGCCTCTGTTATTGCCGGGAGCCGTGGGGGCCGCTTCTTCCCGGATTCGAACACCGGTGTTTACAGCTACAATCAGGAAGATATACACATCCTGATGAAGGTGGAAACCCACAACCACCCTACAGCGATTGCGCCATTTTCCGGAGCTGCCACGGGCGCTGGTGGAGAAATCCGTGATGAAGGCGCAACCGGGCGTGGCTCCAAGCCAAAAGCCGGCTTGAGCGGGTTTACCGTTTCTAACCTGAATTTGCCGGGCGACATCCAGCCCTGGGAAATTGGTTATGGCAAGCCAGACCGCATTGCCTCCGCGCTGGACATCATGATTGAAGGCCCGATCGGTGGCGCGGCTTTTAATAACGAATTTGGCAGGCCAAACCTCACGGGCTATTTCCGTACCTTTGAAGCCAAGGTTGCAGGCCCTGCAGGCGAAGAAGTGCGCGGTTACCACAAGCCGATCATGATTGCCGGCGGCCTGGGCAACATTCGAGCCGAGCATGTAGAGAAAGGCCACATTCCTGTAGGCGCCAAGCTTATTGTTCTGGGTGGTCCGTCTATGCTGATTGGCCTGGGCGGCGGAGCGGCATCCTCTATGGATTCCGGCTCCAGCAATGAAAATCTGGATTTTGCCTCGGTACAGCGTGGCAATCCGGAAATGGAGCGCCGTTGTCAGGAGGTGATTGATCGCTGCTGGCAGATGGGTGACACCAACCCGGTTTGCTTTATTCACGACGTTGGCGCCGGTGGCTTATCAAACGCCATGCCGGAGCTGGTGAAAGACGGTGGTCGCGGCGGTAAGTTTGAGTTGCGTGAAATCCCCAGCGACGAGCCGGGTATGTCGCCGCTGGAAATCTGGTGTAACGAGTCCCAGGAGCGTTACGTTATGGCCGTGGCGCCAGAAAACCTGGAGTTGTTTGATGCGCTCTGTCGTCGTGAACGTTGCCCTTATGCGGTGATTGGCGAAGCCGCTGAAGAGCACCACCTGGAATTGGCGGATTCGTACTTCAATGATAAGCCGGTCGATCTGCCGATGGATGTGCTGTTTGGCAAGGCTCCGCGTATGCATCGCAGCATCGCACGCTCGTCATTTACCAAACGCTTATTCGATTCCACCCGGGTGGACCTGCATGAAGCGATTCGTCGCGTGTTGCGTTTGCCGTCGGTGGGTTCCAAGAGTTTCCTGATTACCATTGGCGACCGCACCATTACCGGGCTTGTAGCACGGGATCAGATGGTGGGCCCGTGGCAGGTTCCAGTTGCAGACGTAGCGGTAACCTCCAGTTCCTTTGACGTGCGCAGCGGCGAAGCTATGGCCATGGGCGAACGAACGCCGGTTGCCGCGGTCAACGCGCCGGCATCTGGCCGTATGGCGGTGGGTGAAACTCTGACCAATCTGGCTGCGGCGCCTATTGCCAAGCTGTCAGATGTACGCTTGTCAGCAAACTGGATGGCCGCGGCTGGCCACCCGGGGGAAGATGAGAATCTTTATGAAACCGTGCGTGCGGTGGGTATGGAACTTTGCCCAGAGTTGGGTATTACCATACCCGTCGGCAAAGATTCGATGTCCATGAAAACCGTGTGGGAAGAAAGTAGTGGTGAGCAGAAAAGCGTTACTGCTCCACTTTCGCTGGTGGTCAGCGGCTTTGCGCCGGTTACCGATGTGGGGCTGACGCTAACGCCGGAGCTTCAGCTGGACGCTGGCGATACCGATCTTATCCTGGTAGACCTCGCTGCGGGCCAGAACCGCCTTGGCGGCTCTGCGTTGGCCCAGGTATATGGCCAGGTTGGCGCAATAGCGCCGGACCTGGACGATCCGGAAGACATGAAAGCGTTTTTTGCGGTGATTCAGGGCCTGAACGCTGACCGAAAACTGCTCGCCTATCACGATCGCTCGGATGGCGGCCTTTTTGTCACTCTGGTTGAAATGTGCTTTGCCAGTCGTGCCGGTATCGACATCAAGCTGGACGGAGTGGCGGAGGATGCCTCGCAGTTCGCCCGCGAACTGTTCAACGAAGAATTGGGTGCGGTGATTCAGGTGCGCCGCGACGATACCGAATTCGTGCTGCAGCAGTTCTCCGCAGCTGGATTAGGCAACCATACAATCGTTATTGGCGAGCCGACTTCGGAGGCTCGTGTACAGATGAGCTTTAACGGCGAGTTTGTAGTGGATGAGCCGGTGCTCGATTTGCAGCGCCTTTGGAGCGAAACCAGCTTCCGTGTTCAATCGTTGCGCGACAACGAAGACTGCGCGCGGGAGGAGTTTGACAACCTTCTGGATGCCAAAGACCCGGGTTTGCAGGTAGTAACCACGTTTGATATCAATGAAGACATCAGTGCGCCTTTTATCAACATTGGCGCGCGACCCAAAGTAGCCGTGTTGCGAGAGCAGGGCGTAAACGGCCACGTTGAAATGGCGGCGGCGTTTGATCGTGCCGGTTTCACCGCGGTTGACGTACACATGAGCGATTTGTTGTCTGGTCGAATGTCACTGGAAGGCTTCAGCAGCCTAGTGGCTTGTGGCGGTTTTTCGTTTGGTGACGTTTTGGGCGCCGGCGGAGGCTGGGCCAAATCCATACTGTTCAACGATCGTGTGCGTGACCAGTTTGCGGCTTTCTTCAACCGTCAGGACACCCTGGCTCTGGGCGTGTGTAACGGCTGTCAGATGCTGTCCAGTCTGCATGAACTGATCCCTGGCAGTGAAGGCTGGCCGCGCTTTGTTCGCAATCAGTCAGAGCAGTTCGAGGCGCGCCTGGCTATGGTGGAGGTGTTGCCTTCACCGTCGGCCTTCTTCGAGGGAATGGCAGGTTCGCGTATGCCCATTGCCGTCGCACACGGCGAGGGCCAGATCGAGTTGAGTAGCGACATCTCGTTGGCGTCGCTGGCAGAAAGCGAACAAATCGCTTTGCGCTACGTCGACAATTACGGCGCCGCTACTACACGCTATCCGTTTAATCCTAACGGTTCTGAGGCTGGCGCGAACGGTTTCACAACTCGTGACGGCCGGGTAACGATCATGATGCCGCACCCGGAGCGCGTATTCCGCGCAGTACAGCATTCCTGGCAACCAAAAGGCTGGGACGAAGACGCCCCGTGGCTACGAATGTTCCGTAATGCGCGGCGCTGGTTTGGCTAAGTTGTTGGTGTAAAAGCCGGGCTTTTGTCAACTCTGTTAAAGGAGCTGGCGGATGCCCGGTTTTTTTTGCCTGCAGTTTGTGTTGTTTGGGGATATCAAGAGAAAAAACTGCATAATTTTCAAAAAAAACTCTTGACTGGTAAATTTTATGCACATTTTCGGGCGTTCACTGTATGTTCTGTAAATAACTCCATGATTTATCATGATAATTTCAGTAGTCAAATTTAAGTATTTGATAAATAACGATTATTTTTAGGCGGCGATTTTGTCACCAATCTGTCTTAAAGGCAGTAATGGCGGGGTTTTTGGGGCGCTACTTAAAAACTTTCCCCAGAGTTATCCACAGATTCTGTGGGTAACTTTTTTGAATTTTCAGGTGTTTAGAATTTGACCGTCTATGAGGGATTCTATGTATAAGATTTGCTACTTTGTGCCAGAAAGCCATCTTGACGAAACCAAACATGCATTATTCGGCGCCGGAGCGGGGCGTATTGGCGATTACGATCAATGTGCCTGGCAAATATTAGGGCGAGGGCAGTTTCGACCACTGGACGGAAGCCAGCCGTTTATCGGTCAAGCGGGTGTGCTGGAAACCGTTGCAGAGTACAAGGTGGAGTTGGTGTGTGCTGAGGGCTGCGTGAGAAATGCCATTGCTGCATTAAAGGCGGCGCACCCCTACGAGGAGCCCGCCTACGAAGTGCTTGCTCTGACGCAGTTTTGATCAGGCCTTTCGGGATTTCGCCATAGGGTGACGAATACTGTCAACGTGAACCCCGAACGTCTGCTTTTTCATATCATTTATTAGAAGCTCAAGGGTTTTACGCACAGTCGGAAACGACAGTTCGTCCCAAGGGATGTCTGACAGCTCAAACAATTGTGTTTCCAGTGATTCCTCACCTGCTCCATATTTACCCTCAATCAGCGTGGCGCGGTAAAATATGTGTACCTGATCGATGTGTGGAACGTCGAGTATGACGTAAAGGCCCTCAATGTTAACTTCCGCGAGAGCCTCCTCACGGGTTTCGCGAACAGCCGCTTCTACGGTTGTTTCTTGGTTTTCCATAAAGCCTGCAGGCAGAGTCCAATAGCCGTAGCGAGGCTCTATGGCGCGGCGACACAGCAGAATACGGTTGTCCCATACCGGCACCGTGCCTGCGATAATGCGAGGGTTCTGATAATGAATGGTGTTGCAGTGGGTGCACACGTAGCGGTGACGATTGTCGCCCTCGGGGATCCGCTGCTCTACCTGTTCACCACAGTCACTGCAGTATTTCATAGCTTTCCCCGTATACTGAGAGTAGATATCTTAAAGGCCGTTAGTTTAACCATCTGAGCCACCTTAGCGCCATGGCGCCTGTGATTGAAGCATGCCAGGAGATACTTTGAAGCACTTGTTACATTCCCGGTTAGCAGGCTACCGGCCTAACGAACTGGCGCTGGACTATCCTGAAGCTGGTATTTTGGTGCCTATTACCGACAACAGCGGTAATCCGGAGATGTTGTTCACTTTGCGATCTGCCCATCTCAAAACCCATCGTGGCCAAGTAGCGTACCCGGGTGGAAAGCGCGACCCCGGAGACGAAAATCTGATGATGACGGCTCTTCGAGAGACCCATGAGGAAATCGGCTTGCCGCCAGACCAGGTGCAGATTGTGTCGTCGCTAAGCCAAGTTGCATCTCATGCCCGCATTCTTGTAACACCATACGTAGGCGTGGTACCCGAAGACCATCCTCTACGCCCTAATCCCGCAGAAATCGAAAGTGTGTTCCGTGTCCCCATAGCCTGGTTGCTGGAAGACCGGCGTGAGCGTACCGATGCGTTATCCTTTATGGGTGGCACCATTCATGTGCCCTGCTACCGCTGGGAGAAATACCAGATATGGGGTTTGTCAGCCGTAGTGCTGGTCGATTTTATGAACGCTGTGTACGATGCCGGTATTGATCTGGAACGACCGCCCTCGCGTTAATATGGTGGTGTTAGTCGGTGTAGAAACCAACAGAGACGGCATACTTCAAGAGGAAATTATGTTTTACAAATTGAACGACAGAGTTCCGGTGCTAGAAGGGAGTGGTCATTTTGTTGCCGATAATGCCTCGGTGATCGGCAGTGTTCGCTTGTTAGACAAAGCCAGTGTGTGGTTTAACGTGGTGATTCGCGGAGATAACGAGCTGATTACGCTTGGCGAGCAGAGCAATGTGCAGGATGGTGCCGTATTGCATACCGACCCAGGATTACCGTTAAACATCGGCCGTGGCGTGACTGTGGGACACAAAGCCATGCTTCACGGCTGTGACGTGGGCGATTATTCGTTGATTGGCATCAACGCAGTTGTGCTGAACGGTGCCAAAATTGGCAAACACTGCTTGATAGGAGCGAATACGCTGGTCCCGGAACATATGGTCATACCCGACGGCTCTCTGGTTATAGGTTCGCCGGCACGGGTAAAACGCCAATTAAGTCCGGAGCAGCAAAAGATGTTGGAAATGGCCGCGCTCAGCTACGTCAAGAATGCTGCGTACTATTTGGACAATCTGCAACCCTGTGAGCCCGAGCGATGAGCGTTGCTAATAAAGTCAGGTCGCCTTGTGTCAGTATTTGCGCACTTAATGAAGAGGGCGTGTGTATTGGCTGCCATCGTTCCGGCGATGAAATTATGAGTTGGATGCAAATGAACAACGACGAGCGGCGCGAGGTATTGCGTTTGGTTGCCGAACGCGAGAAAAAAGCTTTAATCTGAACCCGGCTGCTGGCCGTTCAATATCATCCGATGGAATCGTTATGGAACAAAAAATAGCTGACGTCACTTTGGGAACACCGTTAACAGACACCGCGTTCAAAGTTCTGTTTTGCGGTGCCGGTGAGTTGGGCAAGGAAGTTGTCATAGAGCTGCAGCGCTTTGGTGTGGAAGTTATCGCCGTTGATCGTTATGCCAACGCACCCGCGATGCAGGTTGCCCACCGCAGTCACGTTATCGATATGTTGGATGCTCAGGCATTACGGCGGATTGTCGAGCTTGAAAAGCCGAACCTGATTGTGCCGGAAATCGAAGCCATCGCTACCGCAGAGTTAGTTAAGCTCGAAAACGAAGGTTTTACGGTGATTCCGTCGGCAAGGGCTGTGCATCTAACCATGAATAGGGAAGGCATTCGTCGGTTGGCAGCTGAAGAGCTGGAATTGCCGACGTCGCCCTTTCGGTTCGCAGGTACAAAAGAAGAGTATTTGGCGGCGGTGAAAGAGGTTGGGTTGCCATTAGTGGTGAAGCCGGTAATGAGTTCGTCTGGTAAAGGGCAGTCAACCGTAACCCGCGCCGAGCAGATCGAGGCTGCGTGGGATTATGCTCAAAGCGGCGGTCGTGCTGGTAAAGGAAGGGTGATTGTTGAAGGTTTTGTGGACTTCGAGTATGAGATCACTCTGTTGACGGTGAAGTACCGCGATGGCATATCGTTTTGCGATCCTATTGGCCATCGTCAAGAGGATGGCGATTATCGCGAATCCTGGCAGCCTCAGCCGATGTCGGGTCTCGCGTTTGAGAGAGCAGCTCGCATTGCTCGCACGGTGGTTGAAAGCCTGGGTGGTTTGGGGGTGTATGGCGTAGAGCTTTTCGTTAAGGGCGACGACGTTTGGTTTTCGGAAGTGTCGCCGCGGCCTCACGATACGGGTTTGGTAACGTTGATCAGTCAGGACCTTTCTGAATTTGCTTTGCATGCCCGGGCAATTCTCGGGTTGCCAGTTCCTTCTATACGTCAATACGGCCCTGCGGCATCGGCGGTGGTGCTGCCGGTAGGTGACTCGAAGCGTATCCGATACAGTGGTATGCAACTGGCACTAGCTGAGCCTGATACACAGTTACGTCTGTTTGGTAAGCCGGAGCTGACCGGCCGACGTCGTATGGGCGTTGCACTGGCGCTGGCTGGTTCTATTGATGCTGCACGGGAAAAAGCGAGAAACGCCGCAAGTGCTATTAAAGTGTCTCTGAACTAGTTAAAGTATCCATGCAGTTGGAGGTAGCCATTTATGGATGCCTGGCAGGTGGTTCAAGGCCAGTTTAAAGTTTTTTGATAAATTTCAGATTGGCTGTTGACCCGTACCGAGAAGTCTGTAGAATGCGCATCTCGCTTGAGGGACAGCCGGTTATAGAGAGGCAGGAATTGAGCGAGAACTGTTTGGTAAGACGTTGAAAAGTTTAGGAAATCTGATTTAAACTTTGAACGCGAAAACGGTTGACACGGTTCGGATACGCTGTAGAATGCGCCTCTCGAATCAAGCATTACCAGCCGGTTGATTCGGTGGTTTTGGAAAGAAGATCTTCCGGAGCGGCTCGAAACAAACGGTTGACAGGGCAGCGAAACGATGTATAATTCGCCTCCTGATTGAGCCACGGCTCAAACGCTCTTTAAAAAATTAACCAAGTAATTCGTGTGGGCGCTGACTGGAGTATTTCGGTAAGAAATACCAAGTCAACGACTCGTCAAGAATTGAGTTTTTGTACTTGAGCAGATTTAAGATCTTCGGATCTTGTATGATTTAAACTGAAGAGTTTGATCATGGCTCAGATTGAACGCTGGCGGCAGGCTTAACACATGCAAGTCGGGCGGAAACGATGGTAGCTTGCTACCAGGCGTCGAGCGGCGGACGGGTGAGTAATGCTTAGGAATCTGCCTAGTAGTGGGGGATAGCCCGGGGAAACTCGGATTAATACCGCATACGCCCTACGGGGGAAAGCAGGGGATCTTCGGACCTTGCGCTATTAGATGAGCCTAAGTCGGATTAGCTTGTTGGTGGGGTAATGGCCTACCAAGGCGACGATCCGTAGCTGGTCTGAGAGGATGATCAGCCACATCGGGACTGAGACACGGCCCGAACTCCTACGGGAGGCAGCAGTGGGGAATATTGGACAATGGGCGCAAGCCTGATCCAGCCATGCCGCGTGTGTGAAGAAGGCTTTCGGGTTGTAAAGCACTTTCAGCGAGGAGGAAGGCCTTAAGATTAATACTCTTGAGGATTGACGTCACTCGCAGAAGAAGCACCGGCTAACTCCGTGCCAGCAGCCGCGGTAATACGGAGGGTGCAAGCGTTAATCGGAATTACTGGGCGTAAAGCGCGCGTAGGTGGTTATGTAAGCGAGATGTGAAAGCCCCGGGCTCAACCTGGGAACGGCACTTCGAACTGCATGGCTAGAGTGTGGTAGAGGGTAGTGGAATTTCCTGTGTAGCGGTGAAATGCGTAGATATAGGAAGGAACACCAGTGGCGAAGGCGGCTACCTGGACCAACACTGACACTGAGGTGCGAAAGCGTGGGGAGCAAACAGGATTAGATACCCTGGTAGTCCACGCCGTAAACGATGTCAACTAGCCGTTGGGGATCTTGAATCCTTAGTGGCGCAGCTAACGCACTAAGTTGACCGCCTGGGGAGTACGGCCGCAAGGTTAAAACTCAAATGAATTGACGGGGGCCCGCACAAGCGGTGGAGCATGTGGTTTAATTCGACGCAACGCGAAGAACCTTACCTGGCCTTGACATGCAGAGAACTTTCCAGAGATGGATCGGTGCCTTCGGGAACTCTGACACAGGTGCTGCATGGCCGTCGTCAGCTCGTGTCGTGAGATGTTGGGTTAAGTCCCGTAACGAGCGCAACCCCTATCCCTAGTTGCTAGCAGGTAATGCTGAGAACTCTAGGGAGACTGCCGGTGACAAACCGGAGGAAGGTGGGGATGACGTCAGGTCATCATGGCCCTTACGGCCAGGGCTACACACGTGCTACAATGGCGCGCACAGAGGGCTGCAAACCCGCGAGGGGGAGCCAATCTCACAAAACGCGTCGTAGTCCGGATCGGAGTCTGCAACTCGACTCCGTGAAGTCGGAATCGCTAGTAATCGTGAATCAGAATGTCACGGTGAATACGTTCCCGGGCCTTGTACACACCGCCCGTCACACCATGGGAGTGGATTGCACCAGAAGTAGTTAGTCTAACCTTCGGGAGGACGATTACCACGGTGTGGTTCATGACTGGGGTGAAGTCGTAACAAGGTAGCCCTAGGGGAACCTGGGGCTGGATCACCTCCTTAAACGATGCCGAACGCTTCGGTCAGAGTCCACACGAATTACTTGGTTGATTAATTAAAGAGAGCAAAGGGTCTTTCAGGCCCAGCGGTCTTGTTGAAAAACAAGCGAAACCGGGTCTGTAGCTCAGTTGGTTAGAGCGCACCCCTGATAAGGGTGAGGTCGGTGGTTCAACTCCACCCAGACCCACCAGACTTGTATAGCTTTTGGGGCTATAGCTCAGCTGGGAGAGCGCCTGCCTTGCACGCAGGAGGTCAGCAGTTCGATCCTGCTTAGCTCCACCATTACACAAATGGTTTGAATAACCTGAGATCCCTGAGAACCCTGAATGTCCTGACTTCGGTCAGTGTACAGAAAAAAGTATTTCAGTTTAGCGTCCGCTAAGTCTGAAGTTCTTCTTTCTGATCACTGGGTCAGATTTGCTCTTTAACAAATTGGATGAGATAGAACACGAATACTTTTCTCTACGGTCTTTGAGGAAAGTATTCTAGTGATAACGATTTTTTCAAGCGTTATCCGGTGTTGTCGTTGAAGTGGTTGTTTATAACTTCGAGTGACGGTCTCTAATGTTCCCTGGAACACGCCTGTTCGACTTCGGTTGGGTGGCGGTGATCTTGTGTCATTGGCGATCAGTTGTCTTGGGGTTATATAGTCAAGCAACTAAGCGCATACGGTGGATGCCTAGGCAGTCAGAGGCGATGAAAGACGTGGAAGCCTGCGATAAGGTTCGGGGAGCTGGCAAACGAGCTGTGATCCGGACATTTCTGAATGGGGAAACCCACCCAGTTTAGGCTGGGTATCTTACACTGAATACATAGGTGTAAGAGGCGAACCGGGAGAACTGAAACATCTAAGTACCCCGAGGAAAAGAAATCAACCGAGATTCCCTAAGTAGCGGCGAGCGAACGGGGACTAGCCCTTAAGCTAGACAACTGGTAGGAGAAGGCTCTGGAAAGTGCCGCCATAGTGGGTGATAGCCCTGTATCCGAAACCTGAGTCTAGTGAAATCGAGTAGGACGGGGCACGAGAAACCTTGTCTGAATATGGGGGGACCATCCTCCAAGGCTAAATACTCCTGACTGACCGATAGTGAACCAGTACCGTGAGGGAAAGGCGAAAAGAACCCCTGTGAGGGGAGTGAAATAGATCCTGAAACCGTATGCGTACAAGCAGTCGGAGCAGACTTGTTCTGTGACGGCGTACCTTTTGTATAATGGGTCAGCGACTTATGTTCAGTGGCGAGGTTAACCGTTTAGGGGAGCCGTAGGGAAACCGAGTCTGAATAGGGCGATTTAGTCGCTGGGCATAGACCCGAAACCGGGCGATCTATCCATGAGCAGGTTGAAGGTTGAGTAACATCAACTGGAGGACCGAACCCACTGTCGTTGAAAAGCCAGGGGATGACTTGTGGATCGGAGTGAAAGGCTAATCAAGCCCGGAGATAGCTGGTTCTCCCCGAAAGCTATTTAGGTAGCGCCTCGGACGAATACCACAGGGGGTAGAGCACTGTTTCGGCTAGGGGGTCATCCCGACTTACCAACCCGATGCAAACTCCGAATACCTGTGAGTACTATCCGGGAGACACACGGCGGGTGCTAACGTCCGTCGTGAAGAGGGAAACAACCCAGACCGCCAGCTAAGGTCCCAAAATTCCAGTTAAGTGGGAAACGATGTGGGAAGGCTCAGACAGCTAGGAGGTTGGCTTAGAAGCAGCCATCCTTTAAAGAAAGCGTAATAGCTCACTAGTCGAGTCGGCCTGCGCGGAAGATGTAACGGGGCTCAAACTGGATACCGAAGCTGCGGCTGCATACTTTGTATGCGGGGTAGGGGAGCGTTCTGTAAGCCTGCGAAGGTGAGTTGAGAAGCTTGCTGGAGGTATCAGAAGTGCGAATGCTGACATGAGTAACGACAATGCGAGTGAAAAACTCGCACGCCGGAAGACCAAGGGTTCCTGCGCAACGCTAATCGGCGCAGGGTGAGTCGGCCCCTAAGGTGAGACCGAAAGGTGTAATCGATGGGAGACGGGTTAATATTCCCGTACCTTGAGTCACTGCGATGGAGAGACGGAGAAGGCTAGGTAAGCCGGGCGACGGTCGTCCCGGTTTAAGCGTGTAGGGAGGGGACTTAGGCAAATCCGGGTCCTCAATTCTGAGACGTGATGACGACTGCCCATGTGGCGGGAAGTTATTGATGCCATGCTTCCAGGAAAATCTTCTAAGCTTCAGGTGATTTGAGACCGTACCCCAAACCGACACAGGTGGTCAGGTAGAGAATACCAAGGCGCTTGAGAGAACTCGGGTAAAGGAACTAGGCAAAATGGTGCCGTAACTTCGGGAGAAGGCACGCTGGTGGTATGTGACACCCCTTGCGGGTTGAGCAGAAGCCAGTCGAAGATACCAGGCCCCTGCGACTGTTTATTAAAAACACAGCACTGTGCAAACACGAAAGTGGACGTATACGGTGTGACGCCTGCCCGGTGCCGGAAGGTTAATTGATGGGGTTAGCATTCGTGCGAAGCTCTTGATCGAAGCCCCGGTAAACGGCGGCCGTAACTATAACGGTCCTAAGGTAGCGAAATTCCTTGTCGGGTAAGTTCCGACCTGCACGAATGGCGTAACGATGGGGGCGCTGTCTCTACCCGAGACTCAGTGAAATTGAAATCGCCGTGAAGATGCGGTGTATCCGCGGCTAGACGGAAAGACCCCGTGAACCTTTACTATAGCTTCACAGTGAACTTTGAACATGTTTGTGTAGGATAGCTGGGAGGCATTGAAGCGTGAACGCCAGTTTGCGTGGAGCCAACCTTGAAATACCAGCCTGGCATGTTTGAGGTTCTAACTCTGTCCCCTTATCGGGGATGAGGACACTGTGTGGTGGGTAGTTTGACTGGGGCGGTCTCCTCCTAAAGCGTAACGGAGGAGCACAAAGGTGGGCTAAGTACGGTCGGACATCGTACGGTTAGTGTAATGGCACAAGCCCGCTTGACTGCGAGACAGACACGTCGAGCAGGTACGAAAGTAGGTCATAGTGATCCGGTGGTTCTGTATGGAAGGGCCATCGCTCAACGGATAAAAGGTACTCCGGGGATAACAGGCTGATACCGCCCAAGAGTTCATATCGACGGCGGTGTTTGGCACCTCGATGTCGGCTCATCACATCCTGGGGCTGAAGCCGGTCCCAAGGGTATGGCTGTTCGCCATTTAAAGTGGTACGCGAGCTGGGTTTAGAACGTCGTGAGACAGTTCGGTCCCTATCTGCCGTGGACGTTGGAGATTTGAGGAAAGCTGCTCCTAGTACGAGAGGACCGGAGTGGACGAACCTCTGGTGTTCGGGTTGTCACGCCAGTGGCATTGCCCGGTAGCTATGTTCGGATAGGATAACCGCTGAAAGCATCTAAGCGGGAAGCCCCTTCCAAGATGAGATCTCCCTGGGCCCTAGAGGCCCCTGAAGAGCCGTTCAAGACCAGGACGTTGATAGGTTGGGTGTGTAAGCGCTGCGAGGCGTTGAGCTAACCAATACTAATTGCTCGTGTGGCTTGACTATATAACACCCAAGACAATTGCGGATATCGCAACGAAAAAATCATTATCACGGCCCTTAAAGCCAATGTTCTATCTCATCCCCCAGTGATCAACCGTTTTGTCTGACGACCATAGCGGCCTGGTACCACCTGATCCCATCTCGAACTCAGAAGTGAAACAGGCCTGCGCCGATGGTAGTGTGGTTCGCCCATGTGAGAGTAGGTCATCGTCAGACTCTTATTGCTAATTGCCCCGATAGCTCACGCCGTCGGGGCTTTTTTTTTGCCTGAAATACAGCGGGCGAAGATCTAATCCGTCCTCGATGGGTCACCGGTTCCAGGCTAAGGGACATACCAAGGGACAGAATTCAAATCTGTCCCTTGGTGAAATGCGTCCTCGCTTGGTGATTCGCCAATTCCAAGGTCATGCGTAAGCTTTGAATTGGTGCGGATTTAGTGTTTAATCCAGCGCTTAGTCATTGACACGGGCACTCCTGAATGAAAGCCAAGGTATTGATAACTCGTTTGAATGACGGCAAGATCCATTCCGGGCAGTCATTGGCCACCGAGTTCGGCGTTAGCCGCACTGCGATATGGAAGATAGTACGGCGAGCGCTGAAGGAGGGTTTTAACATACGAACCGTGCGTGGTCATGGCTATCAGTTAGCAAGCCCTGTGGACTTTCTGGATCAGGAAACCATCGTGAAAAACGTCGAGTCTGCTAGCTCGCGGCCGCTGGCGTTAAGCGTGGTCGATGAAATTGACTCAACAAACGCAGAAGTGATGCGCCTGCTGGCCAGAGGTGAGTGTGCAACGCCTGTTGTCACCGCCGAAACCCAGACCGCCGGCCGTGGTCGTCGCGGCCAGCCCTGGTGTAGTCCGGCGGGCGAGAATATCTATCTGAGTATGGGTTTGTCGTTGTCCGGCGGGTTTTCTGCGGTGGATGGTCTCAGTCTGGTACTGGGCGTGGCAGTGGCAGAGGCACTGGAGTGCCTTGGAGCTGCGCCAGTGGGGTTAAAGTGGCCTAACGACATCTTCATTGACGGAGCCAAGGTTGGCGGCATTCTTGTTGAGCTTCAGGGTGAGCTGCAGGACGGCGTTGTACACGCTATTGTGGGTCTCGGTTTGAATGTACACATGACCACAGCGCCTGCTATTGAGCAGGTCTGGACCAGTCTCGCACTTGCGCGGCCGCAATTGACTTGGAGCCGTAATGCACTCGTAAGTACGCTGATCACGAGTATTGCAGATGCTAGTGACAAATTCCAAAGTGTTGGCTTTACTGGTTTTCGAAGTTCCTGGCAGTCTCGAGATGTGTTCTTTAGTCGTCAGATCATTGCCCGTGACGGCGAACTACAAGGCATTGGGCAGGGCATCGATCACAGTGGTAACTATGTTCTACGCACAAATGAAGGCAATGTCGCTGTACGTTCCGGTGAAATCAGCTTGCGGTTCGCCTCGTGATACTGCTTATTGATTCCGGCAATACTCGCCTGAAATGGCGGCTTGAGCGTCAGAAAAGTGCCGAGGTGCTAGTACAGGGCGTTGGTCTTTTAACCGACGCAGATCCATTGCAGGCGCTGTGCTTGCCCAAGGGTTCGCGGGTAATGTCCGTGGCAGTGTCAACCGTTGCCTCTGAGCAGCGCCAGCACAACCTGGTAGCGGCTCTAAAATCGCGGTTTACTGCCCCGGTGACCTGTTACTGGTCCGAGCGTGAGCGCGATGGGTTGGTTAATGGTTATCAGCAACCAGCAAAGATGGGTGCTGACCGTTGGCATGGTATGTACGCCGCCTGGCAGAGGCGTCGGCATGGCTTTGCGGTCGTCGACGCGGGTAGCGCGGTGACTGTCGATTATGTAGCTGCAGACGGCCACCATTTAGGTGGTTACATACTTCCCGGTTTGCAAATGATGTTGCGTAGCTTGAGCAGCGATGCCGCGCGTATTGATTTTGAGCCAGAGCTCAGCCTAGAAAGCCGGCCGGGGCTGTCGACCAACGAGTGCGTCAATCACGGGTTGGCCTGGTTAAGCGCTGCCTTTTCAGATCGGGTGTTAGCAGACATACAGAGTTATGGCCTGCGCGATCTGGTGCTGACTGGCGGCGATGCCTTAAGACTCCAGCGCCTAGGCTTGCAAGGGGAGATAGAACCGGAACTGGTGCTTGATGGCCTGGCGAAAGTTCATCGCGAGCGGTTTTACGGTTAGTCGAGGAGTGCAAACGCACTAAAGGTTTAAAAAAATCGTGGAAACGTCCGTCAAGGGTGGCAACAGTGTGGTGATTTCGCTAAGCTACGCCCCTCGTTTTTGAGTGAAGCTGTACTCAGTTATTGAGCAGGCTCTCCGGTCATAACGGATTGCTCTTGGTAAATCCATTTTGTTGCGTTCAATAAGCGCCAAGGTGTTGCAAAACCAAAAGATAATCCGTAATATACCGGCCTCGTTGTTAAGGCGAGTGTGGGCTGGCGTAGCTCAGTTGGTAGAGCAGCTGACTTGTAATCAGCAGGTCGGGGGTTCGATTCCGTCCGCCAGCTCCATTTTAAAGTTTTTGCAGGTCCGCGTAGCGGATTTAGCTCGGAGGGGTTCCCGAGTGGCCAAAGGGATCAGACTGTAAATCTGACGCGAAAGCTTCGCAGGTTCGAATCCTGCCCCCTCCACCATTATTGTTCGCGGGCATCGTATAAAGGCTATTACCTCAGCCTTCCAAGCTGATGATGTGGGTTCGATTCCCACTGCCCGCTCCAATTTAGTTCTTGTGCTCATGTAGCTCAGTCGGTAGAGCACATCCTTGGTAAGGATGAGGTCAGCGGTTCGACTCCGCTCATGAGCTCCATTATTTACCGGTCAACGTTACGGTCCTGGTTGATTAGGGAGTTTGTCAGATGTCTAAATCTAAATTCGAACGTAAGAAGCCACACTTGAACGTGGGCACCATTGGTCACGTTGACCATGGTAAGACCACCCTGACAGCTGCCCTGACTCGTGTATGCCACGATGTATGGGGAACGGGCACCGCAAGTGCCTTTGACCAGATCGACAATGCTCCTGAAGAGCGTGCGCGTGGTATTACCATTGCGACGTCTCACGTTGAGTACGATTCCCCGAACCGTCACTACGCACACGTAGATTGCCCGGGCCACGCTGACTATGTGAAAAACATGATCACTGGTGCGGCGCAGATGGACGGTGCTATCCTGGTTTGCTCCGCTGCTGACGGCCCTATGCCGCAGACTCGCGAGCACATCCTGCTGTCACGTCAGGTAGGCGTTCCTTACATCGTTGTGTTCCTGAACAAAGCGGACATGGTTGACGATGAAGAGCTGCTTGAGCTGGTAGAAATGGAAGTTCGCGATCTGCTGGAAATGTACGACTTCCCGGCTGACGACACTCCGATCATCACCGGTTCTGCGTTGATGGCTCTGGAAGGTCGTGATGACAACGAAATGGGCACTACCGCTGTTCGTAAGCTGGTAGAAGCGCTGGATTCGTACATCCCTGAGCCTGAGCGTGCGATTAATCTGCCGTTCCTGATGCCTATTGAAGACGTATTCTCTATCTCTGGCCGTGGTACAGTTGTAACCGGTCGTATAGAGCGCGGTATCGTCAAGATTGGTGAAGAAGTAGAAATCGTTGGTCTCAAAGACACGGTCAAAACGGTTTGCACCGGCGTTGAAATGTTCCGTAAGCTGCTGGACGAAGGTCGTGCAGGCGAGAACGTTGGTGTACTGTTGCGCGGCACCAAGCGTGACGACGTTGAGCGTGGTCAGGTTCTGTGTAAGCCAGGCAGCATGAAGCCGCACACCAAGTTTGAGTGCGAAGTGTATGTACTGAGTAAAAACGAAGGCGGCCGTCATACGCCGTTCTTCAAGGGCTATCGCCCACAGTTCTACTTCCGTACCACCGACGTAACCGGTGCTTGTGAATTGCCAGAAGGCGTAGAAATGGTTATGCCAGGTGATAACGTGAAGATGGAAGTGACTTTGATTGCTCCGATCGCCATGGAAGATGGTCTGCGCTTCGCGATTCGCGAAGGCGGGCGTACCGTAGGCGCCGGTGTTGTCGCCAAGATTCTCGAGTAATACCCGAGTTAGGGTGTTACTGGGGTGAAAGTGCACTGAGTTGTTCCGGTGCAGGCCAGTAGCTCAATTGGCAGAGCAGCGGTCTCCAAAACCGCAGGTTGGGGGTTCGATTCCCTCCTGGCCTGCCATTTTTTAACATCTAAATACATAAGTTGATTCCTATGGAGTCAAGATCTGTTCAGTCAAGCAGCCGCTTAGATGTTGTAAAGTGGCTTGTAGTGTTTTTGCTGGTCACGGTTGGCGTGGTTGGTAACCAGTATTTTGCTGCTGAGTCTTTGCTCTATCGCGTGATTGCATTAGTGGTATTAGCTGTCATCGCGGCTTTTGTCGCAGTGCAAACATCACGTGGTGGCCGCTTTGCGGCGCTTTTAAAAGAGGCGCGTGTTGAAATCCGCAAAGTGGTTTGGCCCACAAGGCCGGAACTTATACAGACAACAGCCATCGTGATTGTGTTTGTTTTAGTTGTGGCTTTGATGTTGTGGATTATGGATTCGCTAATCAGTTTGTTGGTCGCCGGATTTATCGGTTAACGGGAGTGGGTAATGGCTAAGCGCTGGTACGTGGTACATGCGTATTCTGGCTTCGAAAAGCATGTAATGCGCACCCTTAAGGAGCGCATTGCTCTTAACGGACTGGAAGAGCAGTTTGGCGAGATCCTGGTTCCGACCGAGGAAGTCGTCGAAATGCGTGACGGCAAGAAGCGCAAAAGCGAACGCAAATTCTATCCCGGATACGTATTGGTCCAGATGGAACTTGAAGACGCAACATGGCATCTTGTGAAGAATACGCCGCGTGTTCTCGGATTTATTGGCGGTACGAAAGAAAAGCCCGCACCTATTACGGAAAAAGAAGCCGACGCGATTTTACGTCGTCTTGAAAGCGGTGCTGATAAGCCCAAGCCGAAAACTCTGTTTGAGCCAGGCGAAGTTGTCCGTGTCGTTGAAGGTCCTTTTGCGGATTTCAACGGCGTTGTTGAGGAAGTTGATTACGACAAGAGTCGTGTCAAGGTTGCTGTATTGATCTTTGGCCGATCCACTCCGGTTGAACTGGAGTTTGGTCAGGTAGAAAAAGACTGATTTAGCAGCAATAAGATAAAAGCTCGCGCGCCATGGCGTCGCGGGCTTTTTGTGTCTGCAAACGGGGAGCCGAGAGGCGTTTGAACCCATAGGAGAATTACAATGGCAAAGAAAATTGATGCCTATATCAAGCTACAGGTTGCTGCCGGTAAGGCCAACCCAAGCCCTCCCGTTGGCCCGGCTCTGGGTCAGCGCGGCGTAAATATCATGGAATTCTGCAAGGCGTTCAACGCCAGGACGCAGGATATGGAACAGGGTCTTCCTATTCCTACCGTGATCACTGTATACAGCGATCGCAGCTTTACGTTCATCACTAAAACTCCGCCCGCGCCGGTACTGCTGCTCAAAGCGGCAGGCGTGAAAAGCGGTTCTGGTCGCCCGAACACCGATAAAGTTGGCAAAGTAACTCGCGAACAGCTTGAAGAAATCGCGAAAATGAAAGAGCCGGACCTGACAGCCGCCACTATGGATGCTGCGATTCGGACCATTGCAGGTACAGCCCGCAGTATGGGCCTGACCGTGGAGGGCCTGTAACATGGCAAAGCCAAGCAAGCGTCAAACGTTGATTCACGAAAAAATAGAAGCTGGCCGTGCATACTCTATGGAAGATGCGGTGGCCATTCTGGTTGAGTTGGGTCAGCACGTTAAGTTCAAAGAATCTGTAGACGTTGCCGTAAATCTGGGTGTAGATGCGCGTAAATCCGACCAGGTCGTCCGCAGCAGCACTGTTCTGCCGCACGGTACCGGTAAAACAGTTCGCGTTGCTGTATTCACCCAGGGCGCTAACGTTGAGAAAGCCAAAGAAGCCGGCGCCGATATTGTCGGTATGGATGATTTGGCCGATGAAATTAAAAAAGGCAACATGGATTTTGACGTGGTTATTGCCAGTCCTGACGCTATGCGCGTCGTGGGCCAGCTGGGTCAGATCCTGGGTCCTCGTGGCCTTATGCCAAACCCGAAAGTAGGTACCGTGACCCCCGACGTAGCTACAGCGGTTAAAAACGCTAAAGCAGGTCAGGTTCGTTACCGCACCGACAAAAACGGCATTATCCATTCTCCACTGGGTAATGTTGAGTTTTCTGCGAAGAACATTCAGGAAAACCTGGAAGCTCTGATTGCAGATTTGAAAAAGGCTAAGCCTTCATCGTCCAAAGGCGTGTATCTGAAGAAGATCACACTGTCTTCGACCATGGGGCCTGGCCTGACTATTGATCAGAGCGCTCTGGATATCTAGGCGTCTGATCGGTAGTTGCTTTGTAGTCTGGGCGGAAGCCAAGGCTGTCAAAGACCGCAGGCCCCCGAAGCTGCTTTTATGAAAGCGTCACAGGGGTTAAAGCAATACCTGCGCAGACGGTGTGAAGACGTTCTCTGAACCCAAACACCGTTAGGAGCCCGTAGAGAGTGGATCGCAATCACTGCAGAAAGTAGGCAGGTTGGGAAGAAGCTTTCGAGGGCATAGATGGGTTTGCCGGGATTTTCCCGGCGAAATCGAGGAGAAATCCAGTGGCAATTAGACTCGAAGACAAGAAAGCGATCGTCGCTGAAGTCAACGAAACTGCCGGTGGTGCTCTGTCTGTTGTTCTGGCTGACTACCGTGGTGTCACCTCCGGTGATATGACGGCTCTGCGTGCAAGAGCTCGTGCTGAAAATGTCCATCTTCAGGTTGTTCGTAACAATCTGGCTAAGATCGCCATTCGCGGTACCGAGTTCGAGTGCATCGGCGAGGCCCTGGTCGGCCCGACTATTCTGGCTTTTTCAATGGAAGATCCAGGCGCCGCTGCGCGTCTGTTGAAAGATTTTGCCAAAGAGAAAGAAGCGTTCGAAATCAAAGGTCTTGCCGTTGGCGGAATTTTGATGGGCGCAGACCAGATCGACCGTCTTGCCAAGCTACCAACGCGTCACGAAGCGTTGACTATGCTGGCAGCGGTTACACAGGCACCAATCACCAAGCTCGCACGTACTTTGATCGAAGTTCCAACCAAAGTTACTCGTGCAGTAGCGGCAGTTCGCGACCAGAAGCAAGAAGCTGCTTGATTCTGTTGAACACCATTTTATTATTTTTCGGAGAAAGTCATGGCTCTGTCCCACGAAGAGATTTTGAACGCAATTGCTGAAATGAGCGTAATGGATGTAGTTGCTCTGGTTGAAGCAATGGAAGAGAAATTCGGCGTTTCTGCTGCCGCTGCTGTTGCCGCTGCACCTGCTGCTGCTGCCGCTGAAGTTGTTGAAGAGCAAACCGAGTTCGACGTAGTATTGACCGGAATCGGCGAAAAGAAAGTTAACGTCATCAAAGCCGTTCGCGAGCTGACAGGCCTGGGCCTGAAAGAAGCGAAGGAAATGGTTGACGGCGCTCCTTCTACTATTAAGGAAGGCGCTAGCAAAGCCGAAGCTGAAGAAGCCAAGAAAAAGCTTGAGGAAGCAGGCGCTTCTGTTGAGCTTAAGTAGTAGTCGGTTTCTGATCGGCGCCATGCACTAGCATGGTCAGGCTGGTGGCTTATGAGCCACCGGCCTTTTTCTGTTGTATATGCTATAGAGTCTGAAAGCGGTTTTTGGTTGATTTTGAGCCATCCGGCCGTAATGAGGTTCACGTTCAAGACGGCGCGATATGCCGAGCAAATTCGGCCCCGAAGCAGAACAATGGTTGCTTCTTGATACCAGGTATCAGATTTAACGCTGGGGAATGCAGATGAGTTACTCCTACACTGAAAAAAAGCGGATCCGCAAAGATTTTAGTAAGTTGCCGTCCGTGATGGATGTCCCCTATTTGCTGTCTATTCAGCTGGACTCGTTCCGGGACTTCCTTCAAAGCGAATCTGCTGCTGAAGATCGCCGGGAAACCGGTCTTCATGCGGCTTTCAAATCCGTATTCCCGATTGCCAGTTACTCTGGTAATGCCGCGCTTGAATACGTGAGTTACCGTATAGGTGAGCCGGTTTTTGACGTCAAAGAATGTCAGCTTCGGGGCGTCACCTATGCTGCGCCTTTGCGCGTAAAAGTTCGCCTGATTATTTATGACCGTGAATCGTCCAACAAGGCGATCAAGGACATCAAGGAACAGGAAGTCTACATGGGCGAAATGCCCCTGATGACTGAAAACGGTACCTTCGTTATCAATGGTACCGAGCGTGTTATCGTTTCCCAGCTGCATCGTTCACCTGGTGTATTCTTTGATCACGATAAGGGTAAGACCCACTCCTCCGGCAAGCTGTTGTATTCAGCCCGGGTGATTCCTTATCGTGGCTCCTGGTTGGACTTTGAGTTTGACCCGAAAGATGCCGTATTTGTGCGCATCGATCGTCGCCGCAAACTGCCGGCGACCATCCTGCTGCGCTCGTTGGGTTACACCTCCGAGCAAATGCTGGCAATGTTCTTCGAAACCTCGAAGTTCCACATTGGCGCAGAAACGTGCAAGCTCGAACTGGTTCCAAGCCGTCTTCGTGGCGATATCGCAACTTTCGATATCAAAGATAATGACGGTAATGTGATTGCTGAAGAAGGCCGCCGTATTACCGCGCGCCATATCAAGCAGCTTGAAAAAGCCAATATCTCCGTGCTGGAAGTGCCGACCGAATATCTGTATGGCCGAGTTTTGGCCAAAGACATGATCGACACCAAAACCGGGGAAATGCTGGTTGAGTGTAACTCGGAGCTGACCGCAGAGCTGATCACCACCATTCTGGACGCCGGCGTTACGGATATTGAAACTCTGTACACCAACGATCTGGATTGTGGTCCGTTCATGTCGGACACCTTGCGCAACGATCCTAGCCGCACACCGCTGGAAGCATTGGTAGAAATTTACCGGATGATGCGCCCAGGTGAGCCGCCCACGAAAGAGTCGGCGGAAAATCTGTTCAATAACTTGTTCTTCTCTGAAGAGCGTTACGACCTGTCTGCAGTCGGTCGTATGAAGTTGAACCGTCGTTTGCGCCGCGATGAAAGCACCGGTGAGAGCATTCTGACCCACGCCGATATTATCGACGTGCTGAAGACGCTGATTGACATCCGTAACGGTCAAGGCCAAGTAGACGACATCGATAACCTGGGCAACCGCCGTGTGCGTTGTGTCGGCGAGATGGCCGAAAATCAGTTCCGCGTTGGTTTGGTGCGTGTAGAGCGCGCCGTGCGTGAGCGTCTGAGCCTGGCAGAAAGTGAAGGCCTGATGCCTCAGGATCTGATCAACGCCAAGCCAGTTGCGGCGGCGGTGAAGGAGTTCTTTGGCTCCAGCCAGCTGTCCCAGTTTATGGATCAGAACAACCCGCTGTCAGAAGTGACTCACAAGCGCCGCATTTCTGCGCTTGGGCCAGGCGGTCTGACCCGTGAGCGCGCAGGCTTTGAGGTTCGCGACGTACACCCGACCCATTACGGCCGCGTGTGTCCGATCGAGACACCGGAGGGCCCAAACATCGGCCTGATCAACTCTTTGGCGACTTTTGCCCGTGCCAACTCGTACGGCTTTTTAGAAAGCCCGTACCGGAAAGTATCCGATGGCTTGGTCACCGACGAGCTGGTGTATCTGTCTGCTATTGAAGAAAGCAACTACGTTATCGCCCAGGCTAGTGCAGAGATGGACGACGGCAATCGTCTGGTTGAGGAGTTGGTGACCGTTCGTCACCAAAACGAAACCACGGTTATGCCACCGGAAGCGGTTAACTTTATGGACGTGTCACCGCGTCAGGTTGTTTCCGTAGCCGCATCGCTGATTCCGTTTCTCGAGCACGATGATGCTAACCGCGCTCTGATGGGTGCGAACATGCAGCGCCAAGCCGTACCTACGTTGCGTGCACAGGTGCCTTTAGTGGGCACCGGTGTTGAACGTATCGTGGCCCAGGATTCTGGCGTGTGCGTAACCGCTCGACGTGGCGGCGAAATTGAAAGCGTAGACGCCGCACGAATCGTAGTGCGGGTAAACAACGAAGAGACCGAAGCTGGTGACGCTGGTGTGGATATCTATAACCTCACCAAATACACCCGCTCGAACCAGAACACCTGTATTAACCAGCGCTCGATTGTGCGCCAGGGCGATGTCATTGCTCGTGGTGACATACTGGCCGACGGTCCATCGGTAGATCTTGGTGAGTTGGCGTTGGGCCAGAACATGCGTATCGCGTTCATGCCCTGGAACGGTTACAACTTTGAGGATTCTATCCTTATCTCTGAAAAAGTGGTGCAGGAAGATCGCCTGACCACGATCCATATTCAGGAACTGACCTGTGTGGCACGGGATACCAAGTTGGGTAGCGAAGAAATTACGGCCGACATCCCGAATGTGGGTGAGAGCGCGCTGTCCAAGCTGGATGAGTCCGGTATTGTCTATATTGGCGCGGAAGTTAGCGCTGGAGATATTCTGGTCGGTAAGGTAACACCGAAAGGTGAAACCCAGTTGACGCCGGAGGAAAAGCTCCTAAGAGCTATCTTCGGTGAGAAGGCGTCCGATGTAAAAGACACCTCCTCCCGCGTGCCGACAGGCACCCGTGGTACGATTATCGATGTTCAGGTATTCACCCGTGACGGCATCGAAAAGGACCAGCGAGCGCAAGTGATTGAAAAGCAGCAGCTGGACAAGTACCGCAAAGATTTGAAGGACGAGTATCGCATTGTTGAAGGTGCCACCTACGAGCGCTTGCTGAACGCCCTTGAGGGCCAGGAAGTGATCAGTAGCCCAGGCCTGAAAAAAGGTAGCAAGCTGGAAGCAGATTATCTGTTGAATCTGCCGCGTCCGGAATGGTTCAAATTGCGCATGAAAGGCGACGATTTGAATGAGTTGCTGGAGAAATCCGAGCAGGGCCTGGAAGAGCGCAAGAAAGATCACGAAGCGCGTTTTGACGACAAGAAAGGTAAGTTGCAACAGGGTGATGATCTGGCGCCAGGCGTTCAGAAAATCGTCAAGGTGTACCTGGCTATCAAGCGCAGCATCCAGCCAGGTGACAAGATGGCGGGTCGTCACGGTAACAAGGGTGTAATTTCGGCGGTCAAGCCGATTGAAGATATGCCGTACGACGAGTTCGGCAACACTGTTGATATCGTTCTGAACCCTCTGGGTGTGCCTTCGCGCATGAACGTAGGGCAGGTTCTGGAAACCCACTTGGGTGCCGCAGCCAAAGGTCTAGGCGAGCGTATCAGTCGTATGCTGGATGAGCAGCGCAAGGTTGCTGAGCTTCGTAAACTGCTGGATGAGATTTACAACCATTCAGCCGAAGTAACACAGGTAGATCTGGATTCCTTGAACGATCGGGAAATCCTCGACTTGTGTAACAACCTTCGCGGTGGTGTGCCCATGGCTACGCCGGTGTTTGACGGCGCTCAAGAAGCTGAAGTCAAACACATGCTTGAGCTGGCTGGCCTTAGCACAACCGGTCAGACCCGCTTGTTCGATGGTCGTACCGGTGATGCCTTCGATCGTCCGATCACAGTAGGGTATATGTATATCCTCAAGTTGAACCACTTGATCGATGACAAAATGCACGCTCGTTCCACTGGTTCGTACAGTCTGGTTACCCAGCAGCCGCTGGGTGGTAAGGCACAGTTCGGTGGTCAGCGCTTTGGCGAGATGGAAGTGTGGGCTCTGGAAGCTTACGGTGCAGCGTATACGCTGCAGGAAATGCTTACCGTCAAGTCTGATGATGTAAACGGTCGGACCAGAATGTACAAGAACATTGTTGATGGCGATCATCGTATGGAGCCGGGCATGCCCGAATCCTTCAACGTTCTTGTCAAAGAAATTCGCTCGTTGGGTATCGACATCGAGCTGGAATCCGATTGAGCCGAATTGTTTTTGGCAGCGTGAGCGGGCACCAGCGGTGCCCGCCCGAGATTAACGCCATCCGGAGCTTTTACTGATGAAAGATTTATTGAATCTTCTGAAGAGCCAGAATCAGAGCAAGGAATTTGATGCCATCCGTATTGGTCTGGCATCACCTGACATGATCCGTTCTTGGTCCTTTGGTGAAGTGAAAAAGCCTGAAACGATCAACTACCGTACGTTCAAGCCAGAGCGTGACGGTTTGTTCTGTGCCAAGATTTTTGGCCCGATCAAAGACTACGAGTGCCTGTGCGGAAAGTACAAGCGCTTGAAGCACCGCGGTGTTATTTGCGAAAAGTGTGGCGTGGAAGTGGCTCTGGCCAGTGTCCGCCGCGATCGCATGGGTCACATCGAGCTGGCCAGCCCGGTAGCTCACATCTGGTTTCTTAAGTCGCTGCCGTCACGCATTGGTTTGATGCTGGACATGACTTTGCGCGATATAGAGCGGGTGTTGTATTTCGAATCCTTCATTGTGATCGAGCCAGGCATGACCACGCTGGAGCGCGGTCAGTTACTGAACGACGAGCAGTATTTCGAAGCTCTGGAAGAGTTTGGTGATGAATTCGACGCTCGCATGGGCGCCGAGGCGATCAAAGAACTTCTGCAAGCCATTGACCTGCAGGAAGAAGTTGATCGTCTGCGTGAAGAAATTCCGCAGACCAACTCGGAAACCAAGATCAAGAAATTCAGCAAGCGTCTGAAAATTCTTGAGGCGTTTCTGTTCTCCGGCAACAAGCCGGGCGACATGGTGATGACCGTTCTGCCGGTTCTTCCGCCAGATCTGCGCCCCTTGGTACCGTTGGATGGTGGTCGCTTTGCGACCTCTGACCTGAACGATCTGTACCGTCGGGTGATCAACCGTAACAATCGTCTGAAACGCCTGTTGGAGCTGAACGCTCCCGACATTATTGTGCGTAACGAAAAACGCATGTTGCAGGAAGCGGTTGACGCGTTGCTGGACAACGGACGCCGTGGTCGGGCCATTACTGGCACTAACAAGCGTCCACTGAAATCTCTTGCCGATATGATCAAAGGCAAGCAAGGTCGTTTCCGTCAGAACTTGCTGGGTAAGCGAGTCGACTACTCGGGCCGCTCGGTCATCGTAGTCGGCCCGTACCTGCGCCTGCACCAGTGCGGTTTGCCGAAGAAGATGGCGCTGGAGTTGTTTAAGCCGTTTATCTTTTCCAAACTTGAGCATCGCGGCCTGGCCACCACCATCAAAGCGGCCAAGAAAATGGTCGAGCGCGAAGAGGGTGTGGTTTGGGATATTCTGGATGAAGTCATCCGGGAACACCCGATCATGCTGAACCGTGCCCCTACGCTGCACCGTTTAGGCATTCAGGCGTTCGAACCGGTACTGATTGAAGGTAAGGCTATCCAGCTGCACCCGCTGGTGTGTGCTGCCTACAACGCCGACTTCGACGGGGATCAGATGGCGGTACACGTACCGTTGACAATCGAGGCCCAGCTGGAAGCGCGGGCGTTGATGATGTCCACCAACAACGTGCTGTCACCGGCAAACGGCGAGCCTATCATTGTGCCGTCGCAAGACGTGGTACTGGGTTTGTATTACATGACCCGCGAGCGTAAAAACGCGCTGGGCCAGGGCATGGTGTTTGCCGATGTTAAAGAAGTACACCGCGCTTACGGTGCTGGCAAAGTACATTTGCAAGCCACAGTTAAAGTTCGGGTAAGGGAAGTGGCGATCGCCGAAGACGGCAGCCGTAGCGAGAGTTATAACATCGTGGAAACCACGGTGGGTCGTGCGCTGTTGTTTGACATTGTGCCTGACGGCCTGTCTTACAGCTTGATCAACAAGCCGATGGTCAAGAAAGCAATCTCTAACCTGATCAACATCTGCTACCGCGATGCGGGTCTGAAAGAAACGGTTATTTTTGCTGACCAGCTGATGTACACCGGTTATCAGTACGCCACCGTATCCGGCATTTCGATTGGCTTTAATGACTTCGAAATTCCGCCAGAGAAGTACCAACTGGTGGATGCTGCGACACAGGAAGTAAAAGATATTGAAAACCAGTACGCGTCCGGTCTGCTGACTCAGGGCGAAAAGTACAACAAGGTTATCGACATCTGGTCACGCGCCAACGACAAGGTCTCTAAGGCCATGATGGAGCGCTTGGCCAAAGAAGCGGTTATGGGGCCTGACGGCAATCCGTTGATGGGTGAGAACGGTGAGCCGGTCATGCAGGAGTCTTTCAACTCCGTGTACATGATGGCCGATTCCGGCGCCCGGGGTTCCGCGGCGCAGATTCGTCAGCTTGCAGGCATGCGTGGTTTGATGGCCAAGCCAGATGGCTCGATCATCGAAACGCCGATTACCGCTAACTTCCGTGAAGGGCTTAACGTACTGCAGTACTTTATTTCCACCCACGGTGCTCGTAAGGGCTTGGCAGATACCGCTCTGAAGACCGCAAACTCCGGTTATCTGACCCGTCGCCTGGTGGATGTGTCTCAGGATCTGGTGGTTACCGAAGTAGATTGTGGAACCACCGAAGGTCTGTTGATGATACCGCACATCGAAGGCGGTGACGTTGTTGTGCCTTTGGGTGCGCGGGTACTGGGCAGGGTAACGGCACGTGATGCGTTTACTCCGACCGACAAAGACAACGCCATTATTATGGCCGGTACTTTGTTGGACGAAAAAGCCATCGAAGCGATTGAAGGCGCTGGTGTCGACGAAGTATGGGTGCGCTCTGCGATTACCTGTAATACCCGACACGGTATCTGCTCCAAGTGCTACGGACGTGATCTGGCTCGTGGCCATCAGGTTAACGTGGGTGAAGCTGTTGGCGTTATTGCAGCCCAGTCTATTGGTGAGCCGGGTACCCAGCTGACCATGCGTACGTTCCACATTGGTGGTGCGGCAAGCCGGGCTTCTGCGGTAGACAATATTCAGGTCAAGCACGGCGGTACTGTTCGCCTGCACAACTTGAAGTCGTTGGAAAAGAGCAACGGTTCGCTGGTGGTTATCTCTCGCTCCTCGGCGTTGGCGATTGCCGACGAACAGGGCCGTGAGCGCGAGTGGTACAAACTGCCTTACGGTGCCGTGCTTTCGGTGAAAACCGGCGACGTGATTGAAGCTGGCGTAGTCGTGGCGAAATGGGATCCACACACTCACCCGATCATCGCCGAGGCCGAAGGTACGGCCAAGTTCGTCAACATGGACCAGGGCATTACCGTGCGCACCCAGACTGACGATCTTACCGGCCTGTCGACGATGGAAGTTATCGACCCGAAAGAGCGCCCGGCCGCTGGTAAGGACATTCGTCCCGCTATCCAGATGCTGGATGAGGCCGGCAACGATGTTGATCTGCCGACCGGAGGCGCGGCGATATTCTTCCTGCCCGCCAACGCGCTGGTGACGATGGCGAACAGTGCGCGCATCGAGCTGGGTGACGTGGTTGCACGTATTCCTCAGGAAAGCTCGAAGACCCGTGACATCACCGGTGGTCTGCCGCGGGTTGCCGATCTGTTTGAGGCTCGTCGCCCGAAAGAGTCGTCGATTCTTGCGGAAGTCAGCGGTACCGTGTCTTTTGGCAAGGAAACCAAAGGCAAGAAGCGCCTGGTAATTACTCCGCGTGACGCCGATGTTTATGAAGTGCTGATTCCCAAGCATCGTCAGATGAACGTGTTTGAAGGCGAAACGGTCGAAAAAGGCGAGGTAATCTCGGACGGTCCGTCGAACCCGCACGATATTCTGCGTCTGTTGGGTGTGGTTGAGTTGGCAAGGTACATTACCAACGAAATCCAAGACGTTTACCGTCTGCAGGGCGTGGTCATCAACGACAAGCACATCGAAGTTATTGTGCGTCAGATGCTGCGCAAAGTTGAAATCACCGATCCGGGCGACACCCAGATGATTTCCGGCGATTCTGTCGAAATCAACCGGGTACTGGAAGCCAACGAAGCGGCGAATGTCGCCGACAAAGAACCGGCACGGTTCGAACGTCTGTTGTTGGGCATTACCAAAGCGTCGCTGGCAACCGAATCGTTTATTTCAGCAGCTTCGTTCCAGGAAACCACACGGGTACTCACCGAAGGTGCAGTCACTGGCAAGCGTGACTACCTGCGTGGCCTGAAAGAAAACGTGGTAGTTGGTCGACTGATACCTGCGGGTACCGGTCTGGCGTATCACGCGGCACGTCGTCGCAAGCGCGAACTGGAACAGCAGGGCGTGACTGCGGCCGATGTTGAAGAAGCACTGAGCGCCGAACTCAACCGCGAAGGATGAGTTAAACGGCGGCCACCTAGGGGTAGTTACTCACACCTAGGTGGTTAAAAAGAGAACAGTCATCTTGACTGTCCGGGGGCGTGGGCTTAAACTTACGTCCCCTAAATTTTACCCCCTTCATTGGGGGTAGATTTCATTTATACGGTTTTTGGAGTTTGCTTACATGGCAACGATTAATCAGTTGGTGCGTAGGCCTCGTAAACGCAAGGTAGCCAAGAGCGATGTTCCTGCTCTTCAGGCTTGTCCTCAGCGCCGTGGTGTGTGCACTCGTGTATACACCACAACGCCAAAGAAGCCGAACTCAGCACTGCGTAAAGTGTGTCGTGTTCGTCTTACTAATGGCTTCGAGGTTTCCTCTTACATTGGTGGTGAAGGTCACAACCTTCAGGAGCACAGTGTTGTGCTAATCCGGGGTGGTCGAGTAAAAGACCTTCCGGGTGTGCGCTATCACACTGTTCGCGGAACACTGGACACCCAGGGTGTACAGAACCGTAAGCAGGGCCGCTCCAAGTACGGTACAAAACGACCCAAATCCTGATCTTAGATCGGGTGTCTTTTATCGTTGCTTGTTAGAACGATGAGAGTAAGGCTGAGTAGCTGATGCTATCTCAGGGGTTCCTGAAGACCTTTTGACATTAAGGGCTTATCGATGCCTAGAAGAAGAATTGCAGCAAAGCGGGACATTATCCCAGATCCCAAATTTGGCAGTGCACGTCTTGCCAAATTCATCAATCACGTGATGGAAAGCGGTAAAAAAGGCGTAGCAGAGCGCATTGTTTATGGCGCGCTCACTATTGTTGCCGAAAAATCCAAAGAAGAGCCGATCGACATGTTCGAAAAGGCCCTGGAGAACATCCAGCCGATGGTAGAGGTTAAGTCCCGTCGTGTGGGTGGTGCTACCTACCAGGTGCCGGTCGAAGTACGGCCTTCTCGTCAGCACGCGCTGGCTATGCGTTGGCTCGTTGACTTTTCACGAAAGCGCGGTGAGAAATCCATGGCGCAGCGCCTGGCCGGGGAAATCCTCGATGCTGTAGAAAGTAAGGGTGCCGCCGTCAAGAAGCGGGAAGATGTTCATCGCATGGCAGAAGCCAACAAGGCGTTCTCTCACTTCCGTTTCTAAACAGCCGAGGTTTATACAGTGGCACGTAAGACTCCGATTAAGCGATATCGAAACATTGGTATTGTTGCGCACGTTGATGCGGGCAAAACCACAACTACCGAGCGGGTTCTGTTCTACACAGGTGTCTCGCACAAAATCGGTGAAGTCCATGACGGTGCGGCGACCATGGATTGGATGGAGCAGGAGCAGGAGCGTGGTATTACTATCACGTCTGCTGCAACAACCTGTTTCTGGCAGGGTATGGACAAGCAGTATCCTGAGCATCGCATCAATATTATTGACACCCCGGGACACGTTGACTTTACCATCGAGGTAGAGCGTTCATTGCGTGTGCTTGACGGCGCTGTTGTTGTGTTCTGTGGTTCTTCCGGTGTTGAGCCGCAGTCCGAGACTGTGTGGCGTCAGGCCAATAAGTACGAAGTGCCACGCATGGTGTTCGTCAACAAGATGGATCGGGCTGGTGCTAACTTCCTGCGCGTCGTTGGTCAGATCGAAAAGCGTCTGGGTGCAAAATGTATTCCGGTTCAGTTGCCGATTGGCGCGGAAGAGGATTTTGCCGGTGTAATCGACCTGATTCGTAATAAGGCGATCTACTGGAATCCGGACGATGCTGGCGTAACGTACGAGCAGCGCGATGTTCCTGCCGAGATGGCGGACGAAGTGGCTCAGTACCGCGAAAAAATGATGGAAGCGGCTGCAGAAGCGAACGACGAGCTAACCATGCGCTACCTCGACGAAGGCGAGCTCAACGTCGAAGACATCAAGAAAGGTCTTCGGATGCGCACCTTGGCAAACGAGATCGTTGTTGCGACCTGTGGTTCTGCGTTCAAGAACAAGGGCGTCCAAGCAGTGCTGGATGCTGTTGTTGAATTCTTGCCGGCGCCGAATGAAGTTAAGGCGATTCGTGGTGAAGTCGACGAAAACGGGGCCGAAGAGACCCGTAAAGCTGACGACGCTGCGCCGTTTGCCGCTCTGGCATTCAAGATTGCAACAGATCCCTTTGTTGGCACCTTGACGTTCTTCCGGGTTTACTCTGGCACGCTTCAGTCTGGCAACGCCGTTTACAACTCCGTGAAGGGCAAAAGAGAGCGTGTCGGGCGTATGGTTCAGATGCATGCGAAGGATCGCCAAGAGATCAAGGAAGTGCTTGCAGGCGATATTGCTGCTGCAATTGGTCTGAAGAACGTTACCACCGGCGATACGTTGTGCGACGAAAACCACAAGATTATTCTTGAGCGTATGGAGTTCCCGGATCCGGTTATTTCTGTAGCGGTTGAGCCAAAGACGAAAGCCGATCAGGAGAAGATGGGCGTTGCACTTGGTAAGCTGGCCCAAGAAGATCCGTCCTTCCAAGTCCGTACCGACGAAGAGTCTGGTCAGACGATCATCTCCGGTATGGGTGAACTGCACCTGGATATTATCGTTGATCGCATGCGTCGCGAGTTCAGTGTTGAGGCAAACATCGGTAAGCCCCAGGTGGCCTATCGCGAGTGCATCCGTAAGTCGGTGGATGTAGAAGGCAAGTTTGTGCGTCAGTCAGGCGGTCGCGGTCAGTACGGTCACGTTAAAGTCAGGATTGAGCCGCTGCCCCTGGACATAGAAGACGCCGAAAACTTCATTTTCGTCAACGAAATCGTTGGTGGTACTGTGCCCAAGGAATACATCCCGGCGGTTCAGCAGGGTATCATTGAGCAGATGAAGAACGGCTGTCTGGCCGGTTACCCGCTGCTTGGTATCAAGGCAACCTTGTACGACGGTTCCTTCCACGATGTGGACTCCAATGAAATGGCGTTCAAAATCGCGGGTTCCATGGCGATGAAGAAAGGCGCACTGGAGGCGAGTCCGGCTTTGCTGGAGCCGTTGATGAAGGTTGAGGTGGTAACACCTGAAGATTACATGGGTGATGTGGTAGGTGACCTGAACCGTCGTCGTGGCCTGATTCAGGGCATGGAAGACGGTGTGAGTGGAAAGATTGTGCGTTGCGAAGTTCCGTTGTCGGAAATGTTCGGTTATGCCACAGATCTGCGCTCCGCCACTCAGGGTCGTGCGTCCTATGCGATGGAATTTTCGCGGTACGCCGAAGCTCCGAATAACATCGCCGAAGCAATTATCAAAAAGGGTTGATACCCAAGACTTGAGTAACAGGAAGAGGTGTAACTGTGTCTAAATCTAAATTCGAACGTAAGAAGCCACACTTGAACGTGGGCACCATTGGTCACGTTGACCATGGTAAGACCACCCTGACAGCTGCCCTGACTCGTGTATGCCACGATGTATGGGGAACGGGCACCGCAAGTGCCTTTGACCAGATCGACAATGCTCCTGAAGAGCGTGCGCGTGGTATTACCATTGCGACGTCTCACGTTGAGTACGATTCCCCGAACCGTCACTACGCACACGTAGATTGCCCGGGCCACGCTGACTATGTGAAAAACATGATCACTGGTGCGGCGCAGATGGACGGTGCTATCCTGGTTTGCTCCGCTGCTGACGGCCCTATGCCGCAGACTCGCGAGCACATCCTGCTGTCACGTCAGGTAGGCGTTCCTTACATCGTTGTGTTCCTGAACAAAGCGGACATGGTTGACGATGAAGAGCTGCTTGAGCTGGTAGAAATGGAAGTTCGCGATCTGCTGGAAATGTACGACTTCCCGGCTGACGACACTCCGATCATCACCGGTTCTGCGTTGATGGCTCTGGAAGGTCGTGATGACAACGAAATGGGCACTACCGCTGTTCGTAAGCTGGTAGAAGCGCTGGATTCGTACATCCCTGAGCCTGAGCGTGCGATTAATCTGCCGTTCCTGATGCCTATTGAAGACGTATTCTCTATCTCTGGCCGTGGTACAGTTGTAACCGGTCGTATAGAGCGCGGTATCGTCAAGATTGGTGAAGAAGTAGAAATCGTTGGTCTCAAAGACACGGTCAAAACGGTTTGCACCGGCGTTGAAATGTTCCGTAAGCTGCTGGACGAAGGTCGTGCAGGCGAGAACGTTGGTGTACTGTTGCGCGGCACCAAGCGTGACGACGTTGAGCGTGGTCAGGTTCTGTGTAAGCCAGGCAGCATGAAGCCGCACACCAAGTTTGAGTGCGAAGTGTATGTACTGAGTAAAAACGAAGGCGGCCGTCATACGCCGTTCTTCAAGGGCTATCGCCCACAGTTCTACTTCCGTACCACCGACGTAACCGGTGCTTGTGAATTGCCAGAAGGCGTAGAAATGGTTATGCCAGGTGATAACGTGAAGATGGAAGTGACTTTGATTGCTCCGATCGCCATGGAAGATGGTCTGCGCTTCGCGATTCGCGAAGGCGGGCGTACCGTAGGCGCCGGTGTTGTCGCCAAGATTCTCGAGTAATCTGCTCGTAGGGTCTGAAAAAGGGGCTGATTTGATCAGCCCCTTTTTCTATTTTAGTTGCAATGTATGCGTCGGCCGAGTCAGTCAGCATTGCTGTTGACAGGGTTGCTTATTATGCATACAATGCGGCTCCTTTTTTGAAGGTCAGCGACAGGTTCGCTGCTACGAGTGGAGTTTGGTGCAACATGCAAAGCCAAAAGATTCGGATTCGGTTGAAGGCGTTCGATTACCGCCTGATCGACCAGTCTACGCAAGAGATTGTCGACACCGCTAAGCGGACCGGCGCTCAGGTGCGCGGACCTATTCCTTTGCCTACGCGCAAAGAAAAGTTCACGATTCTGGTTTCACCGCACGTCAACAAAGACGCGCGCGACCAGTATGAAATTCGTACCCATAAGCGTTTGCTCGACATTGTTGAGCCGACGGAAAAGACAGTAGATGCTTTGATGAAACTAGACCTGGCAGCAGGTGTAGACGTTCAGATCAGCCTCGGTTAATACCGCCTGGTATTAACCTGTGTAACTGTCATAAGGCCATAGAGGGTGCAAGCCCCGTACACTTAGAGGTGAAACATGGCAATTGGTATTGTCGGTCGCAAGGCCGGTATGACCCGTATATTTACGGAAGACGGGCAAGCGTTGCCCGTAACGGTGATCGAGGTTGATTCTAACCGCATCACCCAACTCAAAACTCTTGAAAACGACGGCTACCGTGCAGTTCAGATAACGGTAGGTTCGCGTCGTTCCTCTCGTGTTAACAAGAGTGCAGCAGGTCATTTCGCAAAAGCCGGTGTTGAAGCGGGCCGTAGCGTATGGGAATTTCGTTTGGCAGACGGCGAAGGTGAAGACCTCGTTGCCGGCGGCGAAATTACTGCGTCAGTCTTTGAAGACGGTCAGGCTGTTGATGCCACAGGTACATCCAAAGGTAAAGGTTTCCAGGGCGGCGTAAAGCGCTGGAACTTTGCGATGCAGGATGCGACCCACGGTAACTCACTGTCTCACCGTGCTCCGGGTTCTATTGGTCAAAACCAGACTCCGGGTAAAGTATTCAAAGGCAAAAAGATGGCGGGCCAGATGGGTAATGCTCAGGTTACTGTGCAAAACCTGAAAATTGTCCGTGTCGACGCTGAGCGCAATCTTCTGCTGGTTAGTGGTGCCGTCCCCGGCGCGACTGGTGGCGATGTTGTCATCAAGCCTGCTGTTAAAGCCTGAGGAGCGGTTCGATGGAATTGACAATTACAGGTAGCGGTCAGGGAATTACGGTTTCCGAGGCTACTTTCGCAAAAGATTTTAATGAAGCATTGGTTCACCAAGTGGTTGTAGCCTATATGGCTGCCGGCCGTCAGGGTACCAAAGCTCAGAAAACCCGTTCAGAAGTCAGGGGTGGTGGTAAGAAGCCTTGGCGTCAGAAGGGTACTGGTCGTGCTCGTGCTGGTACTATCCGCAGCCCAATTTGGCGCTCCGGTGGTGTTACCTTTGCAGCGAAGCCTCGCAGCTACGAGCAAAAGGTAAACCGTAAAATGTACCGCGCTGCAATGCGCTCCATTTTGTCCGAGCTGGTCCGTCAGGAACGCCTGATTGTGGTTGACGATTTTTCAATCGACACCCCCAAGACCAAGGCCTTTACTGCCAAGTTGGCTGACATGGGTTTAAGCAATGTGCTGATCCTGTCGGAAAATCTTGATCAGAACCTGCACTTGGCCTCACGCAACGTGCCTCACGTCGATGTGCGTGATGTTGCTGGTCTGGATCCGGTTAGCCTGGTTGCTCACGAGAAAATCGTAGTGACTGTTCCCGCTCTGAAGAAAATCGAGGAGATGCTGGGATGAATCAGGAACGTATCTATAAGGTTCTTTTAGGGCCTCACGTATCGGAGAAAGCATCTCGTGTGGCCGAACACGGTCAGGTAGTGTTTCGGGTCGCCCCGGACGCCACCAAGCCCGAGATTAAGAAAGCCGTTGAGCAATTGTTCAACGTCACCGTCGAAGGTGTTCAGGTTCTGAATCGTAAGGGCAAGCTTAAACGCACAGCTCGCGGGTTCGGCAAACGTAATGACATTCGTAAGGCTTATGTAAAGCTGGCTGAAGGTCAGGACATCGATTTTCTGGATGTGGAATAAGGTAAAGGGGTCGTAATATGCCGATCGTCAAAACCAAGCCAACATCTCCCGGACGCCGTCACGTTGTAAAGCTGTACAACCCGGATTTACACAAAGGGCGTCCTTACGAACCGTTGGTCGAATCGCAAAGCAAGTCGGGTGGCCGTAATAATAATGGCCGTATCACTAGCCGTCACATTGGTGGTGGCCATAAACAGCACTACCGCATAATAGACTTCAAGCGGATTAAAGATGGTATTCTTGCGACAATCGAGCGCATTGAATACGATCCTAACCGCTCGGCGCACATCGCGCTGATCAAGTACGCCGATGGCGAGCGCCGTTACATTATCGCTCCCAAGGGTATGCAGATCGGTGAGCCTGTGCGTTCAGGAATCGACGCGCCTATTAAGGTAGGAAGTACATTGCCGCTGCGGAATATCCCGGTTGGTTCTGTAATCCATTGCGTTGAGCTCAAGCCTGGCAAAGGTGCACAGTTGGCTCGCTCTGCGGGCGCATCCGTACAGCTGGTTGCTCGGGAAGGCGCTTACGCGACTATCCGCCTGCGCTCAGGTGAAATGCGAAAGGTGCTTGTAGATTGCCGTGCTACGTTGGGCGAAGTGTCCAACAGTGAACACAGTCTTAAGCGGCTTGGTAAAGCGGGTGCATCACGTTGGCGCGGAAAGCGTCCAACGGTACGTGGTGTGGCTATGAACCCAGTTGACCACCCACACGGTGGTGGTGAAGGGCGTACCTCTGGCGGGCGTCACCCAGTTACTCCATGGGGTGTTCCGACCAAAGGGCATAAGACTCGTAAGAACAAGCGTACTGATAATATGATAGTACGTCGTCGTTCAGCCAAGTAAACGACCACATAGAGGTAAATGCTGTGCCACGTTCTTTAAAGAAAGGTCCTTTTATAGACCTGCATCTGTTGAAGAAGGTCGAGGCAGCTCTGGAAGTGAACGACAAGCGACCAATTAAGACCTGGTCGCGTCGTTCCACGATTTTCCCAGAGTTCGTAGGCTTGACCATCGCAGTCCACAACGGCAAGCAACACGTGCCGGTTTATGTCACCGAAGATATGGTCGGTCATAAACTAGGTGAGTTCGCAGCAACGCGTACTTACCGTGGCCATTCGGCCGACAAGAAAGCTAAACGCTGATTGTGAGGGGAAATGAAATGGAAGTAGCAGCCAAGTATAAGGGCGCTCGCCTCTCAGCTCAGAAAGCTCGTCTTGTTGCCGATCAGGTTCGCGGCAAGGCTGTTGAGGACGCTCTGAATATTCTGACTTTCAGCCCTAAGAAAGCAGCTGGGATTATCAAGAAAGCTCTTGAGTCCGCAATTGCTAACGCTGAGCATAACGAAGGTCTGGACGTAGATGATCTGCGGGTCTCCACTGTTATGGTGGATGAGGGCCCAACGCTCAAGCGAATTAAAGCTCGAGCCAAGGGGCGCGCTGACAGAATCATGAAGCGCACCTGTCATATCACCGTCAAGGTCGCCGACAAGTAGGAGATGCTCAGATGGGTCATAAAGTAAATCCGATCGGCTTTCGCCTGGGTGTGATCAAAGAGCACAACTCAGTATGGTATGCCGATAAAAAGGACTACGCGAAAAACCTGTTGAACGACATTCAGGTTCGTGAATTCCTCGATAAGCGTCTGGTAAAGGCGTCTATCAGTAAGATTGTGATCGAGCGCCCTGCTCAGAACGCCCGAATCACGATCCATACCGCCCGCCCGGGTATTGTTATCGGGAAAAAGGGTGAAGATGTTGACCGTCTTCGTCGTGAAGTTAGCGACATGATGGGTGTGCCTGTGCACATCAACATCGAAGAAGTCCGCAAGCCGGACCTGGATGCCCGTTTGGTAGCGCAAAACGTTGCTGGTCAGTTGGAGCGTCGTGTGATGTTCCGTCGTGCTATGAAGCGCGCGGTACAGAACGCAATGCGCCAAGGCGCCAAGGGCATCAAGATTCAGGTTGGCGGTCGTCTCGGGGGAGCTGAAATTGCCCGTTCCGAGTGGTATCGCGAAGGTCGTGTTCCGCTGCATACATTGCGTGCAGATATTGATTACGGAACCTACGAAGCGCATACCACTTACGGCGTAATCGGCGTCAAGGTATGGATCTTCAAAGGTGAGATTCTTGGTGGTATGGAACAAGTCCGTGCTGACAAGAAAGCCTCTGGGAAGAAAGGTTCTAAGTAAAGGGGCACTCTTATGCTGCAACCAAAACGCACCAAATTTCGCAAGGTAATGAAGGGTCGTAATACCGGCCTTGCTCACCGCGCTAACAAGGTGAGCTTCGGTGAATACGGATTGAAGGCGGTGACTCGCGGGCGTATAACTGCTCGCCAGATTGAAGCCGCACGTCGTACCATGACCCGTAAGATCAAACGGGGTGGTAAGATTTGGATTCGCGTCTTCCCGGACAAGCCAATTACTGGCAAGCCGCTGGAAGTTCGTATGGGTAAAGGTAAAGGTTCTGTCGAGTACTGGGTGGCTGAAGTTCAGCCAGGCCGTATGCTCTATGAGATGGAAGGTGTGACTGAAGAAATCGCACGAGAAGCTTTCACTCTGGCGGCTGCGAAGCTGCCGGTACAGACCACCTTCGTAACGAGGACGGTGATGTGATGAAAGCAACAGAGCTGCGTGCAAAGTCAGCCGAGGAGCTGAACAAAGAGCTGATCGGTCTCCTGAAGGAGCAGTTTAACCTGCGCATGCGTAAGGCGACAGGCCAGCTGAATCAGTCTCATCTTCTCCCTGGGGTGAAGCGTGATATTGCTCGCGTGAAAACAGTATTGAACGAAAAGGCAGGACAGTGACATGACCGAAACTACCCAAACTGCCAGAACTTTGAGCGGCAAGGTCGTGAGCAACAAGATGGAGAAGTCCATCGTGGTGTTGGTCGAGCGTCAGGTAAAGCACCCTCTGTACGGTAAGTACATGAAACGTTCAACCAAGATCCATGCTCACGATGAGAGCAACCAGTGCAATATCGGTGACACTGTGATCATTAAGGAAACCCGCCCGGTCTCTAAGACCAAAAGCTGGGCCTTAGTGGAAGTCACTGATCATGCATCCAAGGTGTAAATCGCCCGGAGAACAACCATGATTCAGACTCAAACAATGCTTGAAGTCGCGGATAACAGCGGTGCGCGTCAGGTGATGTGCATCAAGGTCCTGGGCGGTTCACACAGGCGTTATGCTGCAATCGGGGACATTATCAAGGTAACCGTTAAGGAAGCCATCCCCCGCGGTAAAGTAAAAAAAGGCCAGGTACTGAAGGCTGTCGTAGTGCGCACTCGTAAGGGTGTGCGTCGTCCTGATGGATCTCTGATCCGTTTTGATGGCAACGCGGCCGTACTTCTGAACGCCCAGGACGCACCCATTGGTACCCGTATCTTCGGACCGGTTACTCGTGAGCTGCGAAATGAGAAGTTCATGAAGATTATCTCACTGGCACCCGAAGTACTTTAAAGGACCAGAGGCCGGACATGAAAAAGATCAAACGAGATGACGAAGTAATCGTCACTACGGGGAAAGATAAAGGCAAACGTGGTAAAGTCCTGAAAGTTCAGGACGATGGTAAGGTAATTGTTTCTGGCATCAACATGATGAAGAAGCACACTAAACCAAACCCGGCGCTGAGCACCCCTGGTGGCATCGTCCAAAAAGAAGCGCCTATCCAGGCTTCTAACGTGGCTATTTTTAATCCGCAGACCGGCAAAGCCGATCGTGTTGGCTTCCAGATCAAGGAAGACGGCGCAAAACAGCGGATCTTCAAAGCGACGAAAGAAGCTGTCGATAACCAGTAAGCGGTGGTGGTTACGATGCTGAACATGAAAGAGCAGTACAGTAAGGAAGTGATACCTGCCCTGCAGCAGGAGTTCGGTTACAAGAACATCATGCAGGTGCCGCGTATTGAGAAAATCACCCTGAACATGGGTGTTGGTGAAGCTATCGGTGACAAAAAGCTGATTGATAACGCAGTCGCTGATCTTGAGCGCCTTGCGGGTCAGAAAGTGGTTGTGACCAAGGCACGCAAATCGGTTGCGGGTTTTAAAGTCCGTGAAGGTTGGCCAATTGGTTGCAAGGTTACTCTGCGTGGCGAGCGTATGTGGGAATTCTTTGATCGTCTGGTGCACATTGCGGTTCCCCGCATTCGTGACTTCCGCGGTCTGAACCCAAAATCGTTCGACGGCCGTGGTAACTACAGCATGGGTGTGCGTGAGCAGATCATCTTCCCTGAGATTGAATACGACAGGGTTGACAAGATTCGTGGTCTGGATATTACCATTACCACCTCTGCCGGTACCGACGATGAAGGTCGTGAATTGTTGAAAGCGTTTGGCTTTCCGTTCAAGAAATAAGGAACGAGAGTAATGGCAAAGGTTTCCATGAAAAACCGTGAACTCAAGCGCGAGCTAACCGTTGCGAAATATGCAGCGAAGCGCGCTGAGATCAAGGCAACTATCAAGAACCCCAATACCAGCGATGATGACCGCTGGAATGCACAGATGAAGCTGCAACAGCTTCCTCGCGATGCATCTCCTTCGCGTCTTCGTAATCGTTGCCAGATAACGGGTCGTCCACACGGCGTCTTGCGTAAGTTCGAACTTTCACGGATTAAACTCCGAGAGTACGGCATGCGCGGAGACGTTCCGGGTCTGACCAAAGCAAGCTGGTAAGATAGGCTTCTCGACTGCGGTCGAGAGCCTGTTGGTAAGCGGTGCGGCACGCCGCTGCACAACTAAAAAGATCAGGAGTCTCATACCAATGAGCATGCAAGACACGCTTGCGGATATGTTCACACGTATCCGTAATGCCCAGATGGCATCGAAAACAGACGTTAAGATGCCGTCCTCGAAGATGAAAATCTCCGTGGCACAAGTCCTGAAGGACGAAGGTTACGTTGCAGATTTTGTGGTTACGGCTGACATTAAGCCTGAGCTGACGATTACTCTGAAGTACTTTGGTGGCAAGCCGGTTATTGAATCTATCGACCGTGTTAGTCGTCCGAGTTTGCGCCAGTATAAAGGCGCTGCGAAGCTACCGAAAGTATCCGGTGGTTTGGGAGTCGCGATTGTCTCTACGTCCCAGGGCGTAATGACAGATCGTGCCGCACGTGCTGCCGGCGTAGGTGGCGAAGTCATCTGCACCGTATTCTAGGAGAATCACATGTCCAGGGTTGCCAATAATCCTGTCGTGCTGCCTCCCGGTGTTGAAGTGGAGCTGAACGGTCAGGAAATCAACGTAAAGGGCTCCAAAGGAGCGCTTCAGTTTTCAATTCACCAAGCGGTTGAAGTAAAGCAGGAAGAAAATCTCCTACGCTTTGCAGCCCGTGATGGTGTTAAACAGTCCCGCGCTCTTGCTGGTACAACCCGCGCTTTGGTCAATAATATGGTGACCGGCGTTACCGCAGGCTTCGAGCGTAAGCTTCAGCTGATCGGTGTGGGTTACCGGGCTCAGGCGCAAGGTACGAAGCTCAATCTGACGCTGGGTTTTTCTCACCCCGTTGCGTACGAGCTGCCCGAGGGGATTACCGTTGAAACTCCGTCAAATACGGAAGTGATCATTCGCGGTATCGACAAGCAACAGGTTGGCCACGTCGCCGCTGAAATCCGCGCCTTCCGTCCGCCCGAGCCTTATAAAGGCAAAGGTGTACGTTATGCGGATGAGCAGGTAAGACGCAAAGAAGCCAAGAAGAAATAAGGCGGGACTATGAGCGCGAATAACGAAAGATTGCGTCGCGCACGTAAAGTGCGCATGAAAATTCGTGAGCTGGGTACAAACCGTCTGTGCGTTCACCGCACACCGCGTCATATGTACGCCCAGGTTACGACAGCAGATGGCAGCCAAGTGCTGGCCACTGCCTCCACGTTGGATAAGGAACTGCGCCAGGGTGCGACCGGTAACGTGGATGCCGCCAAAAAAGTCGGTCAGCTGATTGCTGAACGTGCCAAGGCGGCAGGTGTTGAGCAGGTTGCTTTTGACCGCTCCGGTTACCGTTATCACGGCCGCGTACAGGCTCTGGCCGACGCGGCCCGTGAAGCTGGCTTGCAATTCTAAGAGGTGGAGAAGATGAGCGTGAACGAACAGAAGGCGCCTGAGCTCCAGGAAAAGCTGGTTCAGGTAAACCGCGTTGCCAAAGTGGTAAAAGGCGGGCGTATATTTGCCTTTACTGCATTGACTGTAGTGGGTGATGGTAAAGGGCGTGTTGGCTTTGGTCGTGGTAAGGCACGTGAAGTGCCGGTTGCTATACAGAAAGCCATGGAAGCTGCGCGCAAGAATATGGTAGACGTACCGTTGGACGGTACTACTTTGCAGTACCCGGTTCGGGCACAGCACGGTGGTTCGCGGGTGTTCATGATGCCTGCTTCTGATGGTACCGGCATTATTGCCGGTGGCGCCATGCGCGCTGTGTTGGAAGTGGCTGGTGTCCATAACGTGCTGTCTAAGTGCTATGGTTCTACCAACCCGGTGAACGTGGTACGTTCCACCATCAAGGGTCTTCAGGCAATGCAAGCGCCAGAAGATATTGCAGCCAAGCGCGGTAAATCCGTCGAAGACATTCTGGGTTGAAGTCATGGCGAACGCAAAAACGATCACAGTTACACTGATCCGCAGCCCAATCGGCTGCCAGCCCAAGCACAAGCTTTGTGTGAAGGGCCTGGGTCTTCGTAAAATTGGCCAGTCCGTGGTTTTGGAAGATACTCCTTCCATTCGCGGTATGGCTAACCGGGTAGACTACCTGGTTCGGGTTGAGGAGAACTAAGATGCGTCTAAACGAACTAGCTCCAGAACCCGGTTCACGCCCCAACGCAAGGCGCGTTGGTCGTGGTATCGGTTGTGGTTTCGGCAAAACTTGTGGCCGTGGCCACAAGGGTCTGAAAGCCCGTTCCGGCGGCAGCGTTGCCCCTGGTTTTGAGGGCGGTCAGCAGCCGTTGGCACGTCGTTTGCCGAAGTTTGGCTTCACGTCCCGTCAGCAGCGTTACGTTGCTGAAATTCGCCTGAATGAACTGGCGAAGGTAGAAGGCGATGTTGTCGATCTTGACGCTCTGAAAAAAGCAGACATCATTCGCGACGAAATTCGCGATGCAAAGGTCATGTTGTCCGGTGAAATTGACCGTGCAGTGACTGTGCAGGGTTTGCGAGTTACCAAAGGCGCACGCGCGGCGATTATCGCCGCGGGCGGCAAAGTAGAAGACTAACGCGAGTCGAGGACTAAATGGCCAAGACAGCATCATTGCCGGCGGGCGCGGGTAAAGGACTAGCAGAGCTGCGTTCGCGGCTCTGGTTTGTCTTTCTGGCACTGCTTGTGTACCGAATCGGTGCCCATATTCCGGTGCCTGGTATAAACCCCGACCGCTTGGCTGCACTGTTTGAGCAGAATCAGGGCACAATCCTGAGTATGTTCAATATGTTTTCCGGTGGTGCACTTGAGCGCATGAGTATCTTCGCGCTGGGTATCATGCCGTATATATCGGCTTCTATTATTATGCAGCTCATGACAGCGGTCAATCCGACGCTGGAGCAGCTGAAAAAAGAAGGTGAGGCGGGTCGTCGTAAGATCAGTCAATATACGCGCTACGGTACCGTAATCCTGGCCCTGCTTCAGGGTGCTGGTATTTCTGTCGGTTTGGCGTCGCAGGGCGTCACCTTCAATGACACTCTAAGCTTCCACTTTGTGGCAGTTGTATCGTTTGTTAGTGGTGCAGTCTTCATGATGTGGCTGGGCGAGCAGATCACCGAGCGGGGTGTCGGTAACGGCATCTCACTGTTGATTTTCGCCGGTATCGTTGCCGGGTTACCCGGCGCGATCGGTCAGACTCTGGAGCAGGCCCGTAACGGTGAGATGAGCATGTTGTTGGTGCTTGGTATCGGTGTTCTGGCAATTGCCGTCATCGGTTTTGTGGTGTTCATGGAGCGCGGTCAGCGCCGATTGACGATTAACTACGCCAAGAGACAGCAGGGTGGCCGGGTATTTGCCCAGCAGTCTAGCCATTTGCCCTTGAAAGTGAATATGGCCGGTGTTATTCCGCCCATCTTTGCATCGTCCATTCTGTTGTTCCCGGCATCGCTGGGTCAGTGGTTTGGTCAGGGCGAAGGCATGGAGTGGCTGAGCGATATTTCCCAAGCACTTGCGCCCAGTCAGCCCTTGTATATTATTCTGTTCGCGGCAGCAGTGGTATTTTTCTGCTTCTTCTATACGGCTCTGATGTACAATCCACGGGAAGTCGCGGATAACCTCAAACGCTCAGGCGCTTTTATTCCGGGCATTCGTCCGGGTGAGCAAACAGCCAAGTACATTGATGGCGTTCTCACCCGTTTGACATTGTTTGGAGCAATGTACATTGCAGCAGTTTCCCTGTTCCCTCAGTTCCTGATGGTGGCCGGGAATGTACCCTTCTATTTGGGCGGTACGTCTCTGCTGATTGTTGTAGTCGTAGTGATGGACTTTATGGCTCAGGTTCAGTCGCATCTGATGTCTCACCAGTATGAATCGCTGATGAAGAAGTCCAATCTCAAGGGCTATGGTCGGAACGGGTAAACCCGTTCCCCTTGAAAACTGGAGTCGACAATGAAAGTACGCGCTTCGGTAAAGAAAATTTGCCGTAACTGCAAAGTAATTCGTCGCAATGGCGCCGTAAGGGTCATTTGCTCGGAGCCTCGCCACAAGCAACGTCAGGGTTAATTCCTTCGGGAAAAATCCTTGCTTGTAAAAGGTGTGCGATAATGGCGCTTGACTCGAAGCCGGGTCAGGCGTTATTATTTCGCGCCCTTTTAGTGGCGGATAATTCACACAGCATAGCTTTGAACGCGGAGTAATTTGGATGGCACGTATAGCCGGTGTCAATATACCCGATCACAAACATGTTGTTGTATCGCTCACCTATATTTTTGGTGTAGGCAAAACAACAGCTCAAAAGCTTTGCGATGCAACCGGCGTTAAGCCGGACGTCAAAGTCAAAGACTTGACTGACGAACAGCTGGAATCACTTCGTACTGATGTGATTAAAGGCTCCGTCGAAGGCGATTTGCGTCGTGAAGTACAGATGAACATCAAGCGTTTGAAGGATCTCGGATGTCACCGTGGTCTGCGTCACCGTCATGGGCTTCCAGTCCGCGGCCAGCGCACCAAGACCAACGCCCGCACCCGTAAAGGTCCGCGCAAACCTATTCGTAAGTAACAGGTAGGCAAACATGGCAAAGCCAGGTACACGTACCCGTAAAAAGGTGAAAAAAACGGTTGTTGATGGCGTCGCGCACATTCACGCTTCCTTCAACAATACTATCGTGACCATTTCGGACCGCCAGGGCAACGTATTGTCCTGGGCCACTGCTGGTGGTTCTGGTTTCCGCGGTTCACGTAAGAGTACACCTTTTGCTGCGCAGGTAGCAGCTGAAAGAGCCGGTAATGCGGCTGCTGAATACGGCCTTAAAAACCTGGATGTTGAAGTCAAGGGCCCCGGCCCTGGTCGTGAATCTGCAGTTCGTGCGCTTAACTCGTGCGGCTACAAGATCAACAACATCACAGATGTGACGCCGATTCCCCACAACGGATGTCGCCCGCCTAAAAAGCGCCGCGTCTAACACAGGAGACAGTAATTATGGCTCGTTACATAGGCCCGAAGTGCAAACTGTCTCGTCGTGAAGGGACAGATCTTTTTCTGAAAAGCGGTGTTCGCGCTCTCGACACTAAGTGCAACCTTGAAACCCCCCCGGGTATGCACGGTGCGCGTCGCGGTCGTTTGTCGGAATACGGCGTTCAGCTGCGGGAAAAACAGAAAGTTCGTCGTATTTACGGCGTACTGGAAAAGCAGTTCCGCAACTATTATAAAGAGGCTGCTCGCCTGAAAGGCGTAACGGGTGAAAACCTGTTGCAACTTTTGGAAGCGCGTCTTGATAACGTTGCTTACCGCATGGGTTTTGGTTCAACCCGCGCGGAGTGCCGCCAGCTCGTTTCTCACAAGGCAATTCTGGTCAACGACAAGGTTGTGAATATTCCTTCCTACCAGGTTAAGCCAGGTGATGTTGTGAGCGTGCGTGAAAAAGCCAAAAACCAGTTGCGCGTTAAAGGCGCTCTGGACTTGGCCTCCGGTCGCGCAGCGGTGAGCTGGGTAGATGTCGACGCCACTAAGATGTCCGGCGTTTACAGTTCAGTGCCAACACGGATTGAATTGCCGGCCGACATCAACGAGAACCTCATCGTCGAGCTTTACTCTAAGTAAAGCCCAGTTAGCAACGATAGCAGATAGGGGCGTCTATGCAGCGTTCAGTACATGAGTTATTGACACCTCGTACCATTGACGTGAAGGAATCCGGTTCCACGCGTGCCAAAGTGACGTTGGAGCCTCTTGAGAGAGGTTTCGGTCACACTCTGGGCAGTGCGTTACGCCGTATTCTCTTGTCTTCGATGCCGGGCTGCGCTGTTACCGAAGCGCAGATTGACGGTGTGTTGCACGAGTACAGCGCCATTGAAGGTGTCCAGGAAGACGTCATAGAGATTCTTTTGAATCTTAAGGGCGTCGCTGTAAAAATGCACGGCCGTGACGATGCCGAGCTTATGCTCAGCAAGAAGGGTCCGGGTGTTGTTACAGCCGGAGATATAAAGTTGGATCATGATGTCGAGATCGCCAATCCAGAACATATTATCTGTCACCTGAGCGAAAATGGTGAAGTTAACATGCGTCTGAGCATTGCCCGCGGTCGAGGCTATGAGCCTGCTGATCAGCGCGGTCTGGATGAGGACGAAACTCGTGCCATCGGACGTCTGCAGCTGGATGCTACGTTCAGCCCGGTTCGACGCGTTGCTTATTCTGTGGAAAGTGCACGGGTAGAGCAGCGTACCGACCTCGACAAGCTGGTTATTGATCTGGAGACTAATGGTACTATCGATCCGGAAGAAGCAATTCGCCGGGCCGCTACTATTCTCCAGCAGCAATTAGCCGTGTTTGTTGATTTTGATCATGAAAAAGAACCAGAGCGCGTGGAGGAAGAGGAAGAAATTGATCCGATTCTGCTGCGCCCGGTTGATGATCTAGAGCTGACAGTACGTTCCGCCAACTGCTTGAAGGCTGAGAACATCTACTACATCGGCGATTTGATTCAGCGCACAGAAGTTGAGCTGTTGAAGACGCCTAACCTGGGTAAAAAGTCGCTGACAGAGATCAAGGACGTATTAGCGTCCCGTGGTTTGTCTCTGGGAATGCGTCTTGATAACTGGCCGCCGGCAAGCCTTCGTGGTGATGACCGGGTTCTGGGCGGTTAATCGCCGATTAGTTAAGCTAAGGAATCAGAGCAATGCGTCATCGTAAGAGTGGTCGTAAGTTCAACAGGACCAGTGCGCATCGCAAGGCCATGTTTCGTAACATGTCTGCGTCACTGGTTGAGCATGAGTTGATCAAAACAACGTTGCCGAAGGCTAAAGAGCTTCGTCGGGTAGCGGAACCTTTGATTACTCTGGCAAAAATAGATTCGGTCGCGAATCGTCGTCTGGCGTTTGCACGTCTGCGTGACGATGCAGCGGTTGCCAAGCTGTTTACTCAGCTGGGTCCCCGTTACAACGAGCGTCCGGGTGGATATCTTCGTATCCTGAAGTGCGGTTTCCGCCCAGGCGACAATGCCCCTATGGCATATGTTGAGCTGATCGGTCGTCCGCTGGATATTGAAGCGGAAGAAGTTGACGAGTAGTAGGTTGTTATAAACCTTTATTTGTCTGAAGAAAGCCGGGTACCTTTGGGTAGCCGGTTTTTTTTCGTCTGCGGGAAAGTGACTGGTTTGTTCAGACTGTTCAATAGGGGTTGGGTCGAGTGGAGTGTCGGGCTAAAACGAAAAAAGGGGACGGATTTCAAATCCGTCCCCGATCTCGTGTCATCCAAGGGACAGGTTTCAAATCTGCCCCTATCTGCTACCTAAGATCGTTGGGCCTCTTTTTGCTTTTCTAGCAAGGGTTTTAGGTAGCGACCAGTGTGGCTGGCTTTGTTTTCTGCTACTTGCTCTGGCGTCCCTTCCGCGACGATCAGGCCGCCGCCGGAACCGCCTTCGGGGCCCAGGTCAATTATCCAATCTGCAGTTTTAATGACGTCCAGATTGTGTTCAATGACCACGATGGTGTTGCCGTGGTCGCGTAGGCGCTGCAATACGGTTAACAACTGCTGGATGTCATAGAAGTGTAGGCCGGTGGTGGGTTCGTCCAGAATGTACAGGGTTTGGCCGGTGTCGCGCTTGGACAGCTCTTTGGCGAGTTTCACCCGTTGGGCTTCACCGCCGGATAGCGTAACAGCACTTTGGCCCAGACGGATGTACGACAAGCCCACGTCCACTAAAGTCTGAAGTTTTCTAGCCAGGAAGGGCACGGCATCGAAGAATTCGCGGCCTTCTTCGACTGTCATAGACAGCACTTCATGGATGTTTTTGCCCTTATAGCGCACTTCCAGAGTCTCGCGGTTGTAGCGTTTGCTTTTGCAGACGTCGCAGGGCACGTAAATGTCGGGCAGGAAGTGCATTTCTACTTTGATGACGCCGTCGCCCTGGCAGGCTTCGCAGCGTCCACCCTTGACGTTGAAGGAGAAACGGCCAGGCTTGTAACCTCTTGAACGTGCTTCCTGGGTGCCGGAAAACAGTTCGCGGATAGGGGTGAACAGCCCTGTGTAGGTGGCAGGGTTGGATCTGGGTGTGCGGCCGATCGGGCTTTGGTCGATGTCGATGACTTTGTCGAGCAGGTCTAACCCTTCAATGCTGGTGTAAGGGCCGTGGCTTAGGGTTGTGGCTTTGTTCAATGCCGTGGCCGCTATCGGGTACAGGGTGCCGTTGATCAACGTGGATTTGCCAGAGCCGGACACACCAGTAATACAGGTCATTACGCCTAGGGGAATGGCTAGGTCAACGTTGGTCAGGTTATTGCCGCTGGCACCGGTCAGTTTCAGGTATTCGCCGGATCCGGGATTGCGCTTCTCGGGTATGGCGATGCACTTGGTGCCGTTAAGGTATTGGCCCGTCAGCGAATTGGGGTTTGCGAGTATGTCTGCCGGTTTGCCTTGGGCGATGATTTGCCCGCCGTGTACACCGGCGCCCGGGCCTATGTCGATTACGTGGTCTGCCGCCAGTATGGCGTCTTCGTCGTGCTCGACTACAATCACTGTGTTACCCAAGTCGCGCAGGTGGTAAAGAGTTTCCAGCAGGCGGTCGTTGTCACGTTGGTGCAGGCCAATGGACGGTTCGTCCAGTATGTACATAACGCCCACCAGGCCGGCGCCAATTTGGCTCGCCAAGCGTATACGCTGGGCTTCGCCGCCGGAGAGTGTATCGGCGCTGCGCTCAAGGGACAGATATTCCAGTCCCACGTTCACCAGGAACTGCAGGCGTTGGCGGACTTCTTTCAGAACTTTTTCGGCAATTTCGCCTCTGGCGCCCGATAGTGTCAGTTGGCTAACGTACCGATGCGCCTCGCCAATTGGGAGGTGAGCGATGGCGGGAAGGTTTCTATTGTCGATAAACACGTTGCGTGCTGAACGGCGTAAGCGCGTTCCGCCGCAGTCTTTGCAAGGCTGGGTGCTAAGGTTGCGGGCCAGTTCTTCCCTGACACTTTGGGAATCGGTTTCACGGTAACGCCGTTCCAGGTTGGGTAATATGCCCTCGAACGAATGCAGACGTTCCATGATGTGGCCGCGGCTGTTTACGTAGCGAAAGCTAATGTCCTCGCCACCGGATCCATGCAGCATCACCTGTTGCACCGGCTCGGGCAAATCGCACCAGGGAGTGTCCAAATCAACATTGTAGTGTTCGGCCACGCTGCTAAGAAGCTGAAAGTAATACACCGCGCGGCGGTCCCAGCCCTTGATGGCGCCGGACGCAAGATTGGCCTCTGGATGTTGGATAATTTTGTCTGAGTCGAAAAATTGCTTTACGCCAAGTCCGTCGCAGGTAGGGCAGGCGCCTGCCGGGTTGTTGAACGAGAACAGTCGCGGCTCTAGCTCGCTGATGGCATAACCACACTGGTTACAGGCATAGCGAGCTGACAGTGTGGTGTCTTCGCCGCTGCCATCCATGGCGGCCACTAGCGCTATGCCGTCTGCCAGGGCCAGAGCGGTTTCAAAGCTCTCGGCCAGGCGTTGTTCCAGGCCGGGTTTGACCTTGAAGCGGTCGACCACCACATCAATATGGTGTTTACGCTTTTTGTCCAGAGTCGGGACGTCATCAATGTCGTAAACAGTGCCATCTATCCGTAGGCGAATAAAGCCTTGGCTGCGCATGGTTTCAACCACTTGCAGGTGCTCGCCCTTACGGTCACGAATCACCGGGGCCAGAATCATTAACCGCGAATCTTCTTCCATCGCTAAAATCTGATCCACCATTTGGCTCACGGTTTGCGCTTCCAGCGGTTGGCCGTGGTCGGGGCAGCGGGGTTCGCCGGCGCGGGCAAACAACAGACGCAGGTAATCGTAGATTTCAGTAATTGTACCGACAGTAGAGCGCGGGTTATGGGATGTGGACTTTTGCTCGATAGAAATGGCCGGCGAAAGCCCTTCAATATGGTCCACGTCGGGTTTTTCCATCATTGACAGAAACTGGCGGGCATAGGTCGACAGCGATTCCACATAGCGCCGCTGGCCTTCAGCGTAAAGAGTGTCGAACGCCAGTGATGACTTGCCAGAGCCTGACAAACCGGTGATCACAATCAGTTTGTCCCGGGGTATATCCAGGTCGATGTTCTTCAAATTGTGGGTGCGGGCACCCTTGATCTGGATATGGTCCATATAACCTCGCGAGGAAAAAGTGATGAGTATACCGCGTTCTGCGGCTACCTTGTGAGCGCTGCGGCTGTGTAATACGGCTTCGCGCCGGCCGTGGCGCTTCTGTTACACTACGGCGCTTGATTTTAGTCTCTGCTAACGTCTGAGGAACTGTTCCATGAACGCCCTTGAAAAACGCTCGGTTTCTGCTTTGGCGTCGGTGTACGCCATTCGTATGCTCGGGCTGTTCATGGTTATGCCGGTGTTTGTGCTGCTTGGCGGAGAGCTTGAAGGTGCAACACCCGCGCTGCTGGGCTTTGCCATCGGCGCCTATGGGCTAAGTCAGGCACTGCTGCAAATTCCGTTCGGCTTGCTGTCTGACCGGGTCGGGCGCAAGCGCATGATCTACCTCGGCTTGATCCTATTTGCGGCGGGCAGTCTGCTGGCCGGCTCAGCCGATTCAATATACGTTGTGATTCTGGGTCGGATTCTTCAGGGTGCCGGTGCCATTGCCAGCGTACTGATGGCTTTGCTGAGTGACCTGACCCGCGAAGAGCAACGCACCAAGGCTATGGCCACGGTGGGTATCTCCATCGGTATTTCGTTTTCCGTGTCTCTCGTTCTCGGGCCGCTCGTGGGCGCGCGATGGGGCCTGTCGGGCATTTTTTACCTGACCGCCGCACTGGCATTGATCGCGCTCTTGGTTGTTTGGCGCTTGGTGCCCACTCCCCACCAAAGAAAAGTCAGTGCAGAGCAACAACCGGCCCGGGCTATGGTGGGCCGGGTGTTGAAAGACCAACGCCTGTTGCGACTGGATTTTGGCATTTTCTCCCTGCACCTGGTGCTTACCGCGCTGTTCCTGGTTTTCCCCTCTTTGCTGCAAGATCGCCTGGGCCTGCCCAGCGGCTCACACTGGTGGTTTTACCTGAGCGTGATGCTGACGTCGTTTGTTGCCATGGTGCCGTTCATTATTCTTGGCGAGAAAAAGCGCAAAATGAAGCCGGTGCTGTGCGGCGCCGTGGCCTTGCTGGCGCTGTCTTGCGCGGCCCTGTCGGGAGTGGGCGAAAGCCTGCTGGCCGCCTGGTTTATGCTGTTTTTCTTTTTTATGGCGTTCAATTTGCTGGAAGCCAGTTTGCCGTCGCTGCTTAGTAAAGAGGCGCCAGCGGCCAGCAAGGGTACGGCGATGGGGGTGTATTCTACCTCTCAGTTTATGGGTGCGTTTCTGGGCGGGGCCTTGGGCGGCTACCTGCTACAACAGATTGGCGTAACCGGCGTGCTGGGATTAATGGTGGCTGTACTGGTGGTGTGGCTGCTGGTGGCGCTGACCATGCCGGCACCAGGGTATACCAGTGGTTTTGTGGTAAAGTTAGAGCCAGATGCAACGCTCAGCTATAGCGATGTAGACAGTTTTCTGCGCGCCCTGCCGGGCGTAAAAGATGTGGTTATAATGGAAGAAGCAGCGACTGCCTATCTGAAGATAGACCGGCAGTTTTTTGATGAGGCCTTGCTTGCCGACACGGAATTTGTGCAGCAAACTGAAAGGCCGTGAAATTCTGGCGGCGCGCAAGGAGCGCGAGCCGCCACGACACTTTATTCAGGAGCAGAACATGGCACGAGGCATCAATAAAGTCATTCTAATTGGCAACCTGGGGCAAGACCCAGACACCCGTTATACTCCCAACGGCAACGCCGTGGTTAATCTGAGTATAGCCACCGACGAAAGCTATAAAGACCGTCAAACCGGTCAAATGGTGCCAAAAACCGAATGGCACAAAATTGTCATGTTCGGCAAAGTGGCGGAAGTAGCGGGCCAGTACCTGCGCAAAGGTTCGAAGATTTATGTTGAAGGCAAACTGCAAACCCGCAAATGGCAGAACAAGGACGGCCAAGACGTTTACACCACCGAAGTGGTTGTGGATATCAGCGGCCAGATGCAGATGTTGGACAGCCGCAATAGTGACGGCGGCGGCATGAACCAAGGCCAACAAGGCCAAGGCCAGCCGCAAAATCGCCCGCAGCAGGCGCCTGCGCGTCCACAGAATGCCAATCAGCCTCCGCAAGACGATGGCGGCTATAATCAGGGCTCCCAGAACGAAAATTACAATCAGCAACCGGCCAACGCTCCGTCATCGCCGCAGAAAAACACCATGCCAGATCCGGTGGATGATTTTGATGATGATATTCCGTTCTAGCCGATAGGTGATGAGTAGTGTAACGTTTGGCGTTACACTCAGTTCTAAGACCCCGCTTTTGCGGGGTTTTTTGCAGTCCACGAGGGGTTGCCTGCGCTACAAAAAGAATCAGCGTTACTTGCCGAAGCTTTTAGTGCCCCGTTAGGCGGATTTAGGAGCGAATAAATGAGTGCGAATTCTCAGTCTGCAGTCACTCCCCGCGGGCATGCCATCACTGAATACACAATCGATGCGCTACAGCGCAGCGTTTTGTTTTGCGATGTGTTGCGCCAACGCGGTCAAGAGCATTACCGGCACAAAGCAATGACGATACCGCACGTGCTGGGGTTTGATCTTGAAATAATTCTGGATGCGCGAAACTTTCAGCGCCCCGTCAATTTCTGGCTTGCCCACATCGAGCCTTTCGCCGGTGTAGCGATTGACCCGCTCAAACGGCCGTTCGTCGTGTTCGATCCCCGCGCAGGCCAAGGGCCTGGAATCGGCGGTTTTAAGGCCGACAGCTAGCTGGCGTGGCCAAGAAGGTCGGGCATACCTGCTGTTTCGTGGGCTTCACACTAGACCCGCTGCCACACCAGACTATCGACGACGTTATGCACGCCCAAGGGCATTTTCTGGAGGCGGTTATTGCCCGTCACGCCGAAGCAGAGGGTAAACCCTGCATTATCGGGAACTGCCAGGCGGGCTGGGCGGTGATGATGCTGGCGGCAGTTGGCTGACAGCACTAACCAGTGACATGGGTGGCGGGAAATTCGATGGCGGCCATCTGGTCAGTGGCTTCGATAATCTTGACCCGGCCAACAGTCTTTGGAACAAGTATTATCACCTCTGGGCCAATATCGACACCGAAGCGTCAAGATTCCTCGAGTTCGAAAAATGGTGGGGTGGCCACGCGGATTTATCCGCCGAGGAAATGCAGTGGATTGTCGATGAGCTGTTTATCGGCAACCGGATGGCAACGGCAGAGCTGGTCAGCGGTGATGGCACCAGGATTGACCTGCGTAATATCCGTTCGCCGATTCTGTGCTTCTGCTCTGAAGGCGACAACATAACCCCGCCACCCTAGGCGCTGGGTTGGATTTGCGATTTATACAGTTCGGACGAAGACATTTTCGCAGCCGGCCAGACCATCGTCTACGCGATTCACGAAAGCGTTGGTCACTTTGGCATCTTTGTTTCCGGCAGCGTTGCTCGCAAGCAGCATCAGGAGTTTTCATCAAATATCGATCTTATCGATATTCTGCCCCCGGGGCTCTATGAAGCGGTTATGACGCCAAAGGCCGACGATACGATGAACCCGCAATGGGTTGAGGGCGATTGGCTGGTGCGCTTCGAACCGCGTTCGTTGGCAGACGTGGCAGCGGTTGTTCAGCCAAACCTGGACGACGAGCGACGCTTCGCAACGGTCAAACGGGTGTCAGATATTAACCTAGGGTTTTACCGCATACTGTTGCAGCCCTTGGTGCGTGCCCAGGCCAGATTAGTCGCTGCTGTGAGCGCCCAGTCCAATGCAGATGTGATGGCGCCATCGAACGCTGTTTTATGACGTTCTACGGTTCCCCTGTTGTTCAGGCGATGGCGGGTCTGAAAACCACAGACTGGCCGCCTCGTCCGCACCCTGGCAAGACGCCGGAAAGTGTCGCGCGCGTTGAACGTTGCATGGCCGAAAACCACGGGTGCATTGGTGAAGGTGGAGTGCACGAAGCCGTGGTTCGCAGTCTTGTGTATATCTCAATGGGTGGAGGTGGGGTTGATGAGCGGGCCTTTAACGCCCTGTGTGAGATGCGTGCCGAATATAGCACGCTCTCGCTTGGCTCGTTTAAGAAAACCGTGCGCGAGCAGCTTTTTGCCCTGCGACTTGACCAGCAGGCCGCGCTCGATGCCATCCCCACAATGCTGTTTGCTGACATTCAGTCCAAAGACAAGGCGCTGAGTGTGATTCACCGGGTGGCATCCGCCGCTGGCAAGCTGACTGCCGAGCAGGACAGGCGACTTGCGGTGGTTGAGGGGCTGTTTGCAGACTGAGCAAGACCGGAAATAGAGAACAAGACAGGGGACAGATTTGAAATCTGTCCCCAAGACCCGTCATTGGAGCTTTCTTAGTCCGGTGAATCCGCCGAATTCAGCTCCAGTTCATTGATTTTTCGGGTTAGAGTGTTACGGCCCCAGCCTAGTAACAGCGAGGCGTCACGGCGGCGGCCCGCGGTGTGGTGCAGGGCTGCGTTGATCATGATTTTTTCAAATTCTGGCAGCGCGCCGGTCAGCAGATCACTGCGGCCGCGCTTGAACTCCTGTTCCGCCCAGAGGCTAAGGGCCTCCTGCCAGGTTTTGCCAGTGGCGCTGCTGGCCGCTTGTTGGCGCAGCTCTGGCGGCAGGTCGTCGACGTGAACTTCACGGCCGCTGGCCATCACCGTTAACCAGCGACAGGTGTTTTCCAGCTGGCGCACATTGCCGGGCCAGGGCAGGGTAGACAAGTAAGCCTCGGCGTCTGGGCGCAGCAGCTTGGCGTCTACATTCAGCTCTTTTGCCGCACGTTTGAGAAAATAGCTTAGCAGTTGCGGTATGTCTTCGCGGCGCTCGGTCAGCCGCGGCAAGTGTATGCGTATCACGTTCAAGCGGTGGAACAGGTCTTCGCGAAAGCTGCCGGCCTGCACCAGGGTTTCCAGGTTTTGATGAGTGGCGGCAATAATGCGCACATCCACCTTGACCGCTGTGGTGCCACCCACCCGGTAGAATTCACCGTCGGCCAATACTCGCAGCAGGCGGGTCTGGCTGTCTGCGGGCATGTCACCAATTTCGTCCAGAAACAGGGTGCCGCCGTCGGCTTGCTCGAAGCGTCCCTGGCGCGTAGCTGCAGCGCCAGTGAACGCGCCTTTCTCGTGGCCAAACAGCTCTGACTCCACCAAGTCTTTTGGAATCGCGGCCATATTCAATGCAATAAACGGCTGCCCGGTGCGCGGGCTGTGATTGTGCAGGGCTTGTGCCACCAGCTCTTTGCCGGTGCCGCTTTCGCCGTTAATCAGCACGGTAATATTAGAGTGCGACAGCCGGCCTATGGCGCGAAACACCTCTTGCATGGCCGGCGCTTCGCCAATAATTTCGGCGCTGTCTGCGGCCTTGTCATGAACGCTGTCGGTTTTTGCGCGACGTTCGCGGCTGTGGCCGGCGGCGCGCCGAACCAGAGCCACGGCGTCGTCCAGGTCAAACGGTTTTGGCAGGTAATCAAACGCGCCGGTCTGGTAGCTGCTTACGGCGCTTTCCAGGTCAGAATGGGCGGTCATGATAATCACCGGAAGGCCGGGGTGGCTCTCGGTAATGCGCGCCAACAGGCTCAGGCCATCTATGCCTGGCATGCGAATGTCGCTGATGATGACGTCGGGCTGCTCGTGCTCGAGCTGGCGCATGATGTTGTCACCGTTGTCGAAGCTGCGGGTGCGCAGCCCGGCCTGGGTCAGCGCTCGGTCTAGTACCCAGCGGATGCTGCGATCGTCATCAATAATCCAGGCCACTGTAGACGTACTCATGTGCACTCCTCGACGGGCAGATAAATAACAAAGTTGGTGTGTCCGGGTTCGCTGTTACATTCCACCAGTCCATGGTGGCGGCCAATAATGCTCTGGGTAATAGCCAGCCCCAGGCCATTACCGCTGGCGCGCCCGCTGATCATCGGATAAAAAATATTCTGTTGCAGCTGTGGGCTGATGCCCGGGCCGTTGTCTATGACGTCTATCCGGCAGACTAAACGGTGACGGACCGGGCCTATGGTGAACTGGCGCAGGGTCCGGGTGCGGAAGGTTATGGTGGCCGGCTCGCTGGTGTTGCTCGAAGAGTTGTCACGGTTGTGATGGCTATTACGGCTGTCAGAGTTGCCGGGGCCGTCAGGGCTTTCCAGGCAAGCTTCCATCGCGTTGCGGGCAATGTTCAAAAATGCCTGAATCAGCTGTTCGCGGTCAGCACAGAACTCCGGCAGGCTGGGGTCGAAATCTCGCTTGAACGTCAGTTTGCCGTGGCTTTCGGCTTCTACTAGCGCGCGCACCCGCTCCAGAACCTCGTGGATGTTGGTGCGAATGAGCCTGGGCGCTTTGTTGGGTCCCAGCATGCGGTCAACCAGGCTACGTAGCCTATCGGCTTCATCGATGATCACCTGGGTGTATTCGCGCAGTTCGGCGCTCTGCAACTCGCGGTCTAGCAATTGCGCGGCGCCGCGTATACCGCCCAGAGGGTTTTTGATTTCGTGCGCCATACCTCGCACCAGCACCCGATTGGTTTCCTGCTGCGACAGGATGTCTTCTTCACGATTAATGCGCAGTAACTGGTCGCGGCGCCAGATTTCCAGCAGCAAATCACCTTCCGGGTTAATCGGCGTTACCGTGTAATCCACGATCATGCGCGCACCGTTCATCAACATGTACTCAGCTTCATGCTGACTGAAAGACCGCCCGTGGTCGGCTGCTGCTTTCAGCCGGCGTTCGGTATCGCCGGCAACCAGCACAATACCGCTGAAAGCCATGCCATGGCTGCGAGTTGCGCTCACTGCCAGCAAATTTTCGGCAGCTGGGTTCATATAGTGAATTAGCAGATTACGGTCCATCACCAACAGAGCGGTGCTCAGACTGTCAACAATGTGTGGGTAACCGGTCACCGAGTTTGAAGCGTTAGCCATAACAAGCGGGTTCGCTGTATTTGAGTGGGTCTGGTTTTGGCAGACGGCCTTGGCCTAAGAGAAGCAAGAACCGGGCCAGGCCAAGAGCCATCAGCGCTAATCACATCCGGGCGAACGCTCAGTTTAGGCGGGAAGGGCGGTGGATGGTGAAGGTAATGCCAGTGCCCGAACCAACCTGAACACCACGGCGGTTCACGATGTTGACTCCGGCTTGATGGGTGCCACGGTCAATCGTCTGCACCAAAATAGTGCCTGAGGTGCTTTGGCCAACGGGCTGGCCGTCCAGAGTTACTTCGTACTTGTGCCCATCGCGCAGTTGCGGGCTGCTGACTACGCTGAATTCTACGTCGCCATTGCCGCTGTGGAACGCCTCGTTATTGCGCGGATAAACAATCCTCACCAGCTCATAAAGGGAGCTTGGCGGCTGTTCCTGCTGCTGCGGCTGATCAATCTGTTCTAAATCCTGCATTTTCGGCAGCGTAATGGTGGTTACCGGCCTTACCTGTATGGCTTCGGCACCAGAGGAGGGCTCATCAGAAAAAGTCACATTGCCTTGGGCGTCTACCTGGCGATACACCTCGGCCTGCGCCGCTCCGTTGATCATTAACAGGGTTGCAGCAGCAATCACAATAGCCGGTTTCATACGTTTTCCTCGGAACTGTATATATACTCGATTATCAGCGCCCGAGCGTTTTATTTCAACGCCGCTCGATGGCCATGCAGACATAAAAAAATCACAGACACAAAAAAACCAGAGAAGCTGATGGGCAGCCGCTCCGGTTTTTGTGCCATCGCCTGGGCGTTGAGTTACCCCGAGCGCTGGCGATGTATCACCTGTGTGGTGTCACCTGTTTAGCAAGAATAGTAGAGTTCGAATTCAACCGGGTGAGTGGTCATGTTCATACGCTCTACGTCAGCGCGCTTAAGGTCAATATAAGCGCGAATCATGTCTTCGGTAAACACGCCGCCACGGGTCAAAAACTCGTGATCGGCTTCCAGGCACTGCAGCGCTTCTTGCAGGGTCTCGGCCACTTTCGGGATGTCCAGTGCTTCCTCTTTTGGCAAATCGTAAAGATCTTTGTCCATGGCATCGCCAGGATGGATCTTGTTCTGGATACCGTCCAGGCCAGCCATCATCAGTGCTGAAAACGCCAGGTAAGGGTTAGCTGCCGGGTCTGGGAAGCGCACTTCAACGCGGCGTGCCTTCGGGCTGTTAACGTAGGGAATACGGATAGAAGCTGAGCGGTTGCGGGCAGAATAGGCCAGCATTACCGGGGCTTCATAGTGCGGCACCAAACGCTTGTAGCTGTTGGTGGCGGGGTTGGTGAAAGCATTTATCGCTTTGGCGTGCTTGATAATACCGCCAATATAGAACAATGCCATTTCGCTTAGACCCGCATAGCTGTCGCCGGCAAACAGGTTTTTGCCGTCTTTGCTCATCGACATGTGTACGTGCATGCCCGAGCCGTTATCACCTACCACAGGCTTGGGCATAAACGTCGCGGTTTTTCCGTAGGCGTGGGCTACGTTGTGCACGCAATATTTCAGAATTTGAACTTCATCGGCTTTGCGGGTCAGGGTAGCAGCGCCAACGCCAATTTCGCACTGGCCAGCAGTGCCCACTTCATGGTGATGCACTTCAATTTCCAAGCCCATAGAGGCCATGGCGCCGCACATGGCACCACGCAGGTCGTGCAGGCTGTCGACCGGAGGCACCGGGAAGTAGCCACCTTTTACGCGCGGGCGATGGCCAGTGTTATTGCCATCAAAATCTTTGCCGGACGACCAGGCAGCCTCTTCAGAATGAATCTCGTACATCGAGCCTTGCATGTCGGTTTTCCATTTCACCGAATCAAACACAAAGAACTCGGGCTCGGGGCCAAACAAAGCGCTGTCGGCGATACCGGTAGACTTGATGTATTCTTCGGTACGGCGCGCTACTGAACGAGGGTCGCGCTCGTAGCCTTGCATCGTAGTGGGTTCCACAATGTCGCAGCTGATGTTGATGGTGGATTCTTCAGTAAAAGGATCGGCCACTGCGCTGGAGTCATCCGGCATCAAAATCATGTCCGATTCATTAATGGTTTTCCAGCCAGAAATCGAAGAGCCATCGAACATTTTGCCGTCAATGAAAAAGTCTTCAGAGGCTTCGGTGGCCGGTATGGTTACGTGATGTTCTTTGCCATGGGGATCGGTAAAACGTAAGTCAATCCATTTCGCATCGTGCTGGGTGATCAAATCAATGGTTTTGGACATTTGCATGCTCCGTTGGGGGGTTGTGAAAGCCCATCTGTTTCAGTATTTGCGCAGCTTAGCAAATGCCTGTGTGGGTTACCTTCCTTTTAACCGGTTTAAGTCACCTTGTCACGAGTGCAATTTCGGCGTTTGCACAATGCCTAGCAAACAGCTTGCCAGTTTCAATGCGGTCAAGCCCGTGGGCCTGAAGTCTACAAAATTGCGGGTCAGCATGCGGAGTGTAAGTGCTGACTAAGGTCTTTAAATGGCCACCTTTGCACCACATTTGTGCAGCTTTCGGTTTTTCGCCCGATAATAGTGCGTAAATTGTTTAAGAAATAAACATTCACGCGCATATTATCGAAACCGACTTTTCGCTATAATGCGCGACCCTCATTGCTCCGGCGGTTTTCTTGTGTCGGAGCCTGGCCACGCCCAGTGCCAGCGAATGGGTTCATTTTATAGATTTGAGACGGCCCGGGTGAGGTCCAGCCTCCTTAGCGCCCTCTCAGGTCATTGTAAGCACGCCGCAGGACTAAAGTTGTGATTGAGAACCTTCGTAATATCGCCATTATTGCCCACGTTGACCATGGTAAAACCACGCTGGTCGACAAACTGCTGCGCCTCTCTGGCACCCTTGACCGTAAAGAGCTCGAAAGCGAGCGCGTCATGGATTCCAACGATCAGGAAAAAGAACGTGGCATCACCATTCTGGCCAAAAACACCGCGCTAAAATGGAACGGCTACGACATCAACATCGTAGACACCCCGGGACACGCCGATTTTGGCGGCGAAGTGGAGCGTGTAATGAGCATGGTGGATTGTGTGCTGCTGGTGGTTGATTCCATCGACGGCCCGATGCCACAAACTCGCTTTGTAACCCAGAAAGCTTTTGCTGCGGGTTTGCGCCCGATTGTCATCGTTAACAAAATTGACCGCCCGGGCGCCCGCCCGGACTGGGTTGTAGAGCAGGTATTCGACCTGTTTGACAGCCTGGGCGCTACCGATGAGCAGCTGGACTTCCCGATTGTTTACGCCAGTGCGCTTAACGGTATTTCTGGTTTGGAGCATGAAAACCTGGTCGACAACATGGACCCGGTATTTCAGGCCATCGTTGACCACGTGCCGGCACCGAATGTTGATCGGGAAGGTGCTTTCCAAATGCAGATATCGCAGCTGGACTACAACAGTTTTCTGGGCGTTATCGGTATTGGTCGCATTGCCCGCGGCAAGATAAAAACCAACACACAGGTGATTGCCATCGGCACCGACGGCAAAAAGCGCCAGGGCCGTATTTTGAAAATTATGGGCCACTCTGGCCTGCATCGGGTTGAAGTGGACGAAGCCCAGGCTGGCGATATTATTTGTGTCAGCGGTCTGGACCAGATTCATATCTCCGACACCCTGTGTGACATCAATAACGTAGAGGCTTTGCCGCCGCTGACGGTTGACGAGCCCACCGTATCCATGACGTTTCAGGTCAACGACTCGCCCTTCTGCGGTAGAGAAGGCAAGTTCGTGACCAGTCGTAACCTCAAAGACCGCCTTGAAAAAGAGCTGCTGTACAACGTAGCCCTGCGGGTTGAAGACGGCGACACCATGGACAAGTTCAAGGTCTCTGGCCGTGGCGAGCTGCACCTGTCGGTGTTGATTGAAAACATGCGTCGGGAAAACTTCGAGCTGGCCGTAGGCCGCCCGGAAGTGGTCATCAAGGTAGTGGATGGGGTGAAGCAAGAGCCCTATGAAAATGTCATCGTTGACCTTGAAGAGCAGCACCAGGGCCCGTTGATGGAGCAGTTTGGATTGCGCAGGGGCGAACTCACCAACATGGTTCCCGATGGTAAAGGTCGCATGCGCCTGGAATACATCATTCCGGCCCGCGGCCTAATTGGTTTTCGGAACTCGTTTCTGACCATGACATCCGGTACCGGTATTCTGACTTCGACCTTCAGCCATTACGGCCCGATCAAGGCCGGTGAAGTCGCCAGTCGCCAGAACGGCGTTCTGGTTTCCATGGCCACAGGCACGGCGCTGACTTACTCGCTGGAAACCCTGCAAAGCCGCGGCAAGCTGTTCCTTGACCCAGGCCAGTCTGTTTACGAAGGCCAGTTGTGTGGCATTCACAGCCGCGACAGCGATCTGGTGATCAACCCAACCAAGGGTAAGAAACTGGATAACATGCGCGCGTCTGGCAAAGACGAAGTGATTCCTTTGGTTCCGCCCATCAAGCACACCCTGGAGCAGGCGCTGGAGTTTATTGACGACGACGAGCTGGTGGAAGTAACACCCAAGTCGATCCGTTTGCGCAAGAAGCACCTGACTGAAAACGATCGTAAGCGCGCCGGCAAGAAGTAACGCTGGCAGCGTAGTAAAAAACCGGTCGCTGGAAACAGCGGCCGGTTTTTTTGTGCGCCGTTCATCAATCGCGCCCCTGCTGCGCGGTAACTTCGCTACACTACCGCAATCATTCCTATGACTGCGGAGCTGCCATGCGCACCTTGTTCCCCGATATAAAGCCCTACGCCACACACCGGCTGGCGGTTGAAGAGCCCCATCAACTTTACGTTGAGGAAAGTGGTAACCCTGAGGGTATACCGGTGCTGTTTTTACACGGCGGCCCCGGTGCAGGTTGCGAGGATTACCACCGGCGTTTTTTTGATGCCGAACGGTTCCGCATTATTCTGATGGACCAGCGCGGCGCAGGGCGCTCAACGCCGCTGGCGGAGCTTGCAAACAACAGTACCGACCGTTTGATAGCGGATATAGAAACCCTGCGTGAGTTTTTGGGTATTGACCAGTGGCTGCTGTTCGGTGGCAGTTGGGGCTCTACCTTAAGCCTGGTGTACGCGCAGGCCCATCCGCAGCGGGTAACGGGCATGGTGTTACGGGGCATTTTTCTGTGCCGGCCCGAAGATATTCATTGGTTCTACCAGAACGGCGCCAGCCGGGTGTTCCCGGACTACTGGGAAGATTACCTGGCGCAGATTCCAGAACACGAGCGTGGCGATATGGTGCCGGCCTACTATAAGCGCCTGACCAGTCGCAATGAGCTGGAGCAGATTCAGGCGGCGAAGGCCTGGTCTATTTGGGAAGGGCGCTGCGCCACCTTGCACCCCAATCCAGACGTGGTCGAACACTTTGGTCACCCCCGCGTGGCGATCGCCTTGGCGCGTATCGAATGTCACTACTTTATGAATCAGTCGTTTCTTGAGCCCGATCAAATCGTGCGCGATGCCCACAAACTGGCCAACATCCCTGCGGTCATTGTGCACGGCCGTTACGACATGGTGTGCCCGCTGGACAATGCGTTGGCTCTCAGCCGCGCTTGGCCACAAGCGGATTTGCAGATTATTCGCGATGCCGGCCATAGCGCGTCAGAGCCCGCCATTGTCGACGCCCTGATGCGCGCGGTGGAAAACGTAGCCGCAAAAGTCGAGCGGGCGAGCTGACAAAAAAATTCGACCAGAAAGATGACAAAGTCAGGTGCCGGCCCTCGTAGGGTTGCCATCCTGAGCCAGCATGGATAAACTCTTGCCGATTAGTAATAAACGGTCGACTCCCACCTACGGGGATTTCGAATGAAAGCACTGCTCCAGCGTGTGACAGAAGCCAAGGTCACCGTCGACGGCAATACCATCGCGAGTATTGGCCGCGGTGTTTTATTGTTGCTGGGAATCGAGCAGTCTGACACGCTCCAGCAAGCAAAAGACCTGTGTCAACGAATCATCAATTACCGCATTTTCCCTGATCAGCAAGGCCGCATGAATCTGAGTCTGAAAAGTCTCGGCGGCGGCCTGCTGGTTGTTCCCCAATTTACCTTGGCCGCCGACACCAGCACTGGCGCGCGCGCCAGCTTCTCCAAGGCAGCTGCACCGGACATCGCCCGTGAGCTTTACAGCCAATTTGTGGTGGAAGCTTTCAGTGCTCTGGGCGAAGACAAAGTAGAACAGGGTAAATTTGGCGCGGATATGCAGGTGGGGCTTATAAACGATGGCCCTGTCACATTTTTACTGCAGTCGAAGGCTGCATGAATAGCCGAAAAATTGTAAAGATTGAGTTTTTGATTATTAAATATGCAAAGAAATCGCTAAAAAAGCCGATAAATGCACATTAAGAATTTGCAAAAGTTCTGTTGGTGTATTAAAAAGGGAATGTAATGCGACGCATGAAAAACGCTCGCTAACTCATTGAGAGCCAAGCCGGACAATAAGAAATAGGTAGAGAGTTACAACGTCAGTCAGAGCGTGTCACGAAAGTGACATGGAGTTTATGGATGATTTAGCTCACTCAAACTGATAAGCGGTACCCAAAATCGGGATTCATCTCGACGTTAAAACCTGAATAAAACCCTAAAAGGAAGACGTAAAAATGAAAAAAACACTAATCGCATCAGCTATCGCTGCCATTTCCTTCTCAGGCACTGCACTGGCAATGGAAAACGCTTCTGAGCTGGCTGCAAGAATGGATTCCATGCCGTCTGTATACGGCAACATCCAATACGTTCTTAAGCAAACCGATGTTGATGGCGCTGGTTCTTCTGTTGAGCACGCTGATAACGGTACAACCTTAGGCGTAAAGCACGAACATAAAATCGCTCCGGGCCTTACTGGCTTTTTCAAGCTGGAGCTTGAAGGTATTAACGCTGACAACAAATCAAAAAGCTCCGGCATTAATAATCTTGACGAAGCTTATATTGGTGTGAAAAGCGACAGTTTTGGCCAAATCTGGGTAGGTTCTGACGATGGCGTTTATGAGCGTGCCGTTGTTAAGATCGGCAACTTCCACGAAGTTGGCTCCGACATTTTCACAGCGGGCAAAACGTCTGAAGGCGACCAGATTCAGTATCAATCTCCGTCATTCGGTGGTCTGGTTCTGGGCGCTGGCGTTCAAATCAATGGTGACGGCGAAGCCACAACTCAGCAGTCGATTGCTGGCGGACAGCTAGTAAGCACTGAAGTGAAAGGTGATAAGTCCTACCCATATCAGTTGTCCGCAACTTATGCAGTTGACGCTCTGTCACTGGCAGTTGCAATGGACAGCAACGAAGCGGCTGCTGGCTCCAACGAGAACACCTACGGCTTGCTTGCAACCTACAACATGGGTGACCTGAGTGTGTCTGGCGAATACCAGACCCGTTCTGATGACAGAGACATCTTTGGTGTAATTGGTGTTTACACTATGGGTGCCAACCAGTTCTCCTTGTCTTATCAGGTTCAGGACATTGACGCGACTAACGACAAGAACGACACCGTTGTTCTGCAGGCTCTGCACAACCTGTCTGACAACATGTACGTTTACTTCGAAGGCTACCTGTCTAATGCCGACGGCGCGACTTACTATGCCGATCCTGATGGCACTACCGCTGCCGGTGATGAGCAAACCATCGCTGCTGTTGGTGCTGTTTACTACTTCTAATTCAGCTAAGTTAATCAGCTAATTCGGTAGTATCAAAAACCGGTGATCTTTGGATCACCGGTTTTTTTGCATTTGCGTGAAGTTTGATCAGCGAGCGAGTAACGTATACAGCAACAGTGGAGGTGGTATGCGCTTTATTTCCTATTGTTCCATGGCCTTTATTTTGGTCGCTTTCTCGTCGATGTGTAACGCTCAGGCCAATTCAGAGCAGGCGCTTCAGGCGTTTAATGCGCAGTACGCAGAGTTGCTGACGCAACACACGACCGCGGGTGAGAAGGTCTTGATGCAGGCGCGGATGGTCGACTATTCGGCGTTGTCCGGCGATCCGGAGTGGGCAGCGTTGGTTCAGGCCTTAGCCGAGTTCCCGATTGCAGGCTTGCACACGCAAGATCAAAAAAAGGCCTTTTACCTCAACGCTTACAATATTCTTTCAATGAACATGGTTCAGCAGCATTGGCCATTACATACGTTGCGGTCGTTAGGCTCGATGTTGAACCCGGTCTGGGCCCACGATGCCGGTGTCGTGGGTGGCGAAAGTGTCACGCTCCGAGCTTTGGAGAACGATGTGTTGAGGGCGATGGGCGATCCCCGGGTGCATATGGCGATTAATTGCGCCTCTATGAGTTGTCCAGACCTGCGCCATGAACCCTACGTTTCCAGTCGTCTTGACAAGCAACTGGACGACCAAAGCGTTCAGTTTTTGAAGCAAGACAATAAAGGCATTATTTTAAATAAGACAGATAACGTACTTCATCTGTCCAGTATTTTCGATTGGTTTGAAAGCGACTTTGAACCCTACGGCGGTGTCGAAGCGTTTGTTCGTCATTATCGGCCAGAGCTCGCTAAGGACCTGACACTTGTGCCCGACATTCCTTATGACTGGCGTGTCAACGGAACGCTGACCGGGCGCGACCTCAGCCGTTTGCGGGCTGACATGTAACCAGGGCTCACTGACAAGTATCTGCCAGTTTTGGCATGCATTCACCGAATGGGGCAAGCGCATTGATGGCACAAGAGTTGGAAATTAAACTGACCCTGCATCCGCAACAGATTCCGCTGGCGGTGGCTTGGCTGCTACAGCAGGCGGACGCTAGCAAGGGCGCGTGCAAACGCCTGGTGAATACTTACTACGACACCCCCGACAATCAATTGAACGGTCAGCGCATCGCTCTGCGTTTACGGCAGGCTGGCGGCCGAACCCTACAAACCCTGAAAACCCAGGGCGAATTTGTCAACGGCGCTCATAATCGCAATGAATGGGAATGGGAGGTTCCTGGCCCCAATCTGCAACTGGGCTTGCTGGCAGACACACCGCTTGCGGATAACGTGAATCTGGCGCGGCTGGCGCCGGTGTTTGAAACCAACTTTGAGCGCCAGGTGATTATGCTGGCGGACGATAACGCCGTTATCGAAGTGGCGGTGGATACCGGGGAGATAATCGCGAACGGACAAAGTCGCGCGCTCTGTGAAATCGAATTTGAACTAAAATCCGGCAACCCAGACAGCCTGTTGATCTGGGCGCAAAAGCTGGCGCAACAATGCCCGGTGTTTTTGAATCTGGTGAGCAAAGCCGAGCAGGGTTATTTTCTGGCCGACGCACCAATGGCTCATGCACGTGCTGTTGAGAATGCCGGTGAGAATGAGAGTGCCTGTGAAAGTGCCGGTGAAGCGACAGCCTCTTTGAACAGGCTGCTCCAGCGTTTGAGTCAGAGCTGGCTAAAGCAGCAATCCGTAAACATGAAGAGCCTGAACCTTGTTGCACTGGCGCAACTTGCCGCAGGCTGTGCCGCGAGTCAAACCTGGTCAGAGCTTGTTGAACAACTGCACGGCGGCACAAAGATCAGCGATCTGTTACGGCAGCCGTTGTTAGGCCAAATTCAGTTGGCCATGCTGCGGCAAATAGCAGAACAGCAGGGCACCAATTAAAAACGGAATGGGAAGCCTTAGGTCGCTCAGGAATCGGTGCTGTCACTTTCCTGGCTGTTACGCCACTTTTCCAGAAACCTCCGGTAGCGTTCAAGAGCTTCTTTCACCACCTCCAGCCCCGGAGTTTCTATGGAACGTACCATCACTATCAGGCCTTTGCCTTTGATCGGTTGTTTGATGGGTGGCTGGCAAATCACCTCGCCATCGTCGTCTATATAGGCCAGGGCTGTGCCTATGCCGTGGCGAATCAAAGCGCTGACGATGTCGGCCCAATTCAGGTCTTCTAACAGAAAATCGTAGCGGTGGGGGTGGTCATGTTCATAGTTGAACATGTCTTCCAGCACTTTTTCCGAGCCGGGTGCCACCACCGCGCGCACCATAATTTCCGGGTAGGTGCGCACTGGCCGAATCAATGCACGTATGCCCAGCGCTTTCAAACGCCCACGATTTCTATCGGCCACACACTCTGCGGTGGTTTGGTGGCCCAGGTTGAGTTCACTCAGGCGGTGGGCAATGTCGAACGTTATACTGTCGGAATTGTCGTCGGTTTCATCGGTGGCCAATACCACTATGTGCCGGGCACTGCCGGCGTGAACCGCCTGCAAGGCAGATGGGTCAGACCCGGTGCCGTGAAAGTGCACCAGGCCCATATCAGTCAACTCGGGTGGCAAACCGTCGGGAAACTGGCGGGTGAGCAGCATAATAGGAACGGTTTCATACCCGGGGTTGGAACGTACTTGCGACGCAAAGCGCATAAAATACGGCTCGCCGCCGTGCTGCGGTGTGTTGATGATAACGATGTGCTCTTTCATTTTGTAAACCCAAAGTCCGCGTAGAATACGTTCCCGGCGATAAAACCGGTATTCGATGAAGTCGCTGATAATCAGCGTGAGCACCGTAATGGCGCCTATAAACAGCACTATAATAGTGCTTAAGCGGCCAATCAGGGTTTGCGGCGCGTAGTCGCCGTAGCCTACGGTCGACACGGTGGTCATAGTAATCCATATCGATTCGAACAGGGTCAGGTCTTCCACTGCCCAAATCACCATAACCTGGAAGATTAGCAGCCCAATCAACATCGCAAAAAGTGTTTTCATGCGCTTGCGGATCAACCCGCCCATAGGCAAGTGCGATTGAGCGTAGGATTGAGAGTGTTCGGCGTTCAGTGGGCGACGATTGCGTTGCATCCGGGCGCTGGTGTCCTGTGGGTCTGATTCGTTATACAGTACCTTTAATAGCGTACTAAACCAAAAATATAACAGAGAAACAGAGGTTTGCTTTATGTCTCAGCCTTGGAGCGTACTGCCGCAGGTTTTGGCTGCCGACGTTGCCGGGCGCTGGCCGGGTATTTTCGCGGGCGGCGTGCCTTCCTGGCTCACAGAGTCTGGCGCCGTTACCCACGAGCTACTGGCGGCTGCCATTGCCAACAGTCCTTTTTTAGGCCAAACCCTGGAGCGGCAACCCGATGCAGTGCGTGAATTACTGGCTTCGCGCTGCCTCAGTAAGCCCACCACCACCGACTATCTGCAACAGCGCTGGCTGGAATATCTGGCACACGTTAGTGACGAGCCGGGCCTGCATCAGGCTTTGCGATGTTTCCGCCGGGAAACCCAGTTTCGCATCATCTGGCGCGATCTACTTCGCCATGCCGACCTGGCCGAAACCATGGCCGCCACCAGCGGCTTCGCCGATATCTGTATAGATGGCGCACTAAGCTGGCTTTACGGCAGCGCTTGCGAACAGTTCGGCACACCCTGGGGTATCAGCCCGGTCAGCGGCGAAGAGGCACCGCAAAAAATGGTGGTGCTGGGCATGGGCAAACTGGGCGGGCGCGAACTGAACGTGTCTTCCGATATAGACCTGATATTTGCCTTTCCCAGCAAGGGTGAAACCCGCGGCGGGCGACGGGCGTTAGACAACCAGCAGTTTTTTGTTCGCCTTGGCCAGCGATTGATTCAGGCGTTAGACCAGATAACCGCTGACGGTTTTGTATTCCGGGTAGACATGCGCTTGCGGCCCTATGGCCAGAGTGGCGCCCTGGCCCTGAGCTTTGCCGCGCTGGAAACCTATTATCAAGATCAGGGTCGCGACTGGGAACGCTACGCTATGGTCAAGGCCCGGGTAGTCGCTGGCGACCAAGAAGCCGGCGTGGTGCTGATGGAAAGCTTGCGGCCGTTCGTGTATCGCCGCTACGTGGATTTCGGCGCTTTTGAATCTTTGCGCAGTATGAAAGCCATGATTGGCCGCGAGGTGCGCCGCAAAGGCCTGGAAAACAACATTAAGTTAGGCAGTGGTGGCATCCGCGAAATCGAGTTTGTGGTGCAGGCGTTCCAGCTGATTCGCGGTGGCCGGGACCGGGAACTGCAGCAGCGCGAATTACTGCGGGTGCTGAACGAATTTCTGGAGCTGGAACTGCTGCCGCCGCAGGTGATAAACGAGCTGCGGGCGGCCTACGTATTCCTGCGCAATCTGGAGCACGCGCTACAGGGCATGGAAGACCAGCAAACCCAGCTATTGCCAGATACCGACCTAGCCCGTGCCCGGGTGGCGCATATTATGGGTTATAACAGCTGGCTGCTGTGCCAGCAGCAGCTGGACGAGCACCGGGCGCAAGTGGCTACGCACTTCAGTGATATCATCACCAGTGACGACGACGACAGCCCGCAAAACAACCTTGATGAAGGCTGGCAAGAACTGTGGTTTTGCGAGATGGACGAGCCGACTGCCTTGGCTTGGCTGGTTGAAAAAGGTTTTGAAGCGCCAGAAGAAACCCTGGCCGCATTAACCAGCCTGCGCTCCAGCCGCACCATAAAATCACTGCAGACCCAGGGCCGAAAACGCCTGCAACAGTTTATGCCCATGCTGCTGGCCACCTTGACCGAAGTCGAAAACCCGTCCCATACTTTTGGCCGGGTGCAGCCTGTAATAGAAGCCATATTACGCCGTACCGCTTATATAGTGCTGTTATTGGAGAACCCCGGAGCCTGTTCCCAACTGGTGTCCCTGTGCAGTGAAAGCCCCTGGATAGCGCGCGAGCTGGCCGATACACCGCTGCTACTGGACGAACTTTTAAACGCTGGAAGCTTGTATTACCCACCGGCCAAAGCCGAACTGCAGGATGACTTGAACCAACAGATGCTGCGCATTTCTTATGACGATCTGGAAGACCAGATGGAGTCTTTGCGGCATTTCCGCAAAGCCCACACCTTGCGGGTGGCGGCTGCTGAAATGAAAGGTACCCTAGCGCTGATGAACGTCAGTGATTATCTGACCTGGATTGCCGAGGTGGTGCTGGAACACGTGGTGGATGTTGCTTTTGCCAATTTGGTCAGTCGCCACGGCTATCCACGGCGAGCCGATGGTTCAGTATGCGACTCGGATTTTGCGGTGATTGGGTACGGCAAACTAGGCGGTATCGAGCTGGGTTACAGTTCCGATCTGGACTTGGTGTTTGTCTATAGCGCCGACCCTCAACAAAGCACCGATGGCGACAAGCCCATTGACAACGCGGTGTTTTACACCCGCCTGGGTCAGCGCATTGTGCATATTCTGAGCACCCAGACACCCTCTGGCCAGCTTTACGATGTAGACATGCGGTTGCGTCCGTCTGGCAGCTCAGGCCTGTTGGTAATCACCTTGCAGGCCTTTGAAAAATATCAGCACACTGACGCCTGGACTTGGGAACACCAGGCTCTGGCTCGCGCCCGCGGCATAGCCGGGTGCCCGCGCACTCTGGAAGGTTTTGAACAGATCCGCAAGAGTACCCTGTGCCAGCACCGCGACCGTCTGGCGCTGCGCAGCGAAGTAGTAGCAATGCGTGAAAAAATGCGGGCCAGCCTGGCCACCCCCGCCAGCCGCCGAGCCGAGACGTTCCATGCCAAACAGGACCCGGGTGGCATTGTGGATATCGAGTTTCTGGTGCAATACCTGATGCTGGCCTGGAGCGAGGAATACCCCACATTAACCCGCTGGCCAGACAACATTCGCCAAATGGAAGAATTAGGTGAGGCCGGCGTATTGCCCGCAAGCGACGTTAAAACACTGCGTGCGGCCTACATTGCGCTGCGCTCCGCCATTCATCGCCGCACGCTGCAAGATTTGAACAGCCATTTGTCTGGCGATGTTTTTATCGCCGAGCGGGATTTTATCCGTTCCATCTGGCAGCGAGTCATGATTGAATAACGGCCAAAACTTTCTTCGGTGATCCTGATAGAATACCGAACTCACAAAACTGTTTTTCTGGAGCAACCTAGTATGTCGATGGCTGATCGTGATGGTGTTATTTGGCTGGATGGAGAAATGGTGCCCTGGCGTGAAGCCAAAGTGCATGTACTGACCCACACACTGCATTATGGTTTGGGCTGTTTTGAAGGCGTGCGAGCCTACAACACCGCGGAAGGCGCCGCTATTTTCCGCATGAAAGATCACACCGACCGGCTATTCCGTTCAGCTCACATTCTGAATATGAAAATGCCTTTCAGCAAAGACGAAATCAACGCCGCCCAGTTGTCTGCGGTACGGGACAACAATCTGGACGAAGCCTACCTGCGCCCAATGGTATTTTATGGCTCCGAAGGTATGGGCCTGCGCGCCGACAACCTGAAAGTGCACGTAATGGTCGCGGCCTGGAATTGGCCATCGTACATGTCGCCAGAAGCCAAAGAGCTCGGCATCAAGGTGCGTACGTCTTCCTACACTCGCCACCATGTGAACATCACCATGTGTAAGGCCAAGGCTAACGGCAACTACATTAACTCCATGCTGGCACTGCAAGAAGCCGTTTCCAGCGGATGTGAAGAAGCCCTGCTGCTAGACAACGAAGGCTACGTGTCTGAAGGCTCCGGCGAAAACGTGTTTCTTCTGCGTAACGGCGTGCTGCACACCCCGGAACTGACGTCCTGCCTGGAAGGCATTACCCGCCAGACCATTCTGGATTTCGCCAAAGAACTGAACATTGAAGTGAAAGAACGCCGAATCACCCGCGACGAAGTCTACGTGGCCGACGAAGCCTTCTTCACCGGCACCGCCGCCGAAGTATTGCCCATCCGCGAGCTAGACGGCCGCATCATTGGCGCCGGCAAGCGTGGCCCGCTGACCGAAAAGCTGCAGGCCATGTTCTTTGATGCCGTGAAGGGCAAATCGCCCCAGCATCGGGATTGGTTGTCGATGGTAAAAAGCTGATAATCCATTATAAGAAAAAGCCGCCGTTGACTGGTTCAATCGGGCGGCTTTTTTGTTTCAAGAATCGACTATTTTAAAAAGTGAGTCAGGGCAATGGCTACCCGCCCGGTTTTAATTGATCACGGCAACTCGGCATACATGGTGGCTGCTCATTGCGCTGCCGAATTTGCGCCAGAATGGTTTCAGCCCGAGTACTGGGGTATTAATGCGGTGCCAGTGGGTAGCGGTGGGCGCGGTGGTGCGTGGTTTTTAAGTGGCGAAAATCGATGTTGGGTACTGCGCCGCTATTATAGGGGGGGTTTGGTCTCAAAGCTGTCGCAAAAAAACTATATTTATACCGGGCAAAAGCGTGTGCGCTCGTTTGCGGAGTTTCACCTGCTGCAAGCAATGCACGAGTTTGGCTTGCCTGTGTCGAAGCCTGTAGCCGCCTGTTATCATCGTTTTTCCGGGTTTTATCAAACCGCTATTATTGTTGAACGCCTGGCAGGAGTCTTGCCACTTGGCGATTTGTGCACTGTTCCCGACAACGATGATATGTGGCGCAATATCGGCAGCGTGATTCGGCGCTTTCACGATGCGGGTGTTTATCATGCAGACCTGAACTGCTTTAACATTCTTGTGAACGGACAGGCCATCTATCTGATTGATTTTGATAAAGGCAGAATAATTAACGCTGCTTCCGACAACGCATCGTGGAAACACCGCAATCTGAATAGGTTAAAACGTTCCCTGAACAAAAGAGTCAACAGCGATCAGAATCCTTCCATAGAGCACGGCTGGACTCTTTTGCACAACGCCTATCTTGGCTTCGGTTGACCTGTGCCGTCGTTGTCAGCTGTGCGTGATTGTTGAAACAATGCCCAAAGAATAACAACCATGAAGGAGTAAACCATCGCTCCGCTGTTGTGTGAAAAGAAGCCCTGGGACATTGAAAAAAGAGCGCAGGCGACAGGTACGATAACGCCAGCGATAGCCAGCGAGCGTGTACCCAGGTTTCTCTCTGAAAATCCTTTGTAAAACGCCCCAGCGGGCAGTAAAAAAAGCAGGACTAGTGCGATCAGCCCAAAAGCACCCCGTTTTGACCAAGCATCGAAGAACTCATTATGAGCGTGTGTATAGGTGCCGATGAAATCAGAAAATCTGCCCTGGGCAATGTATTCCGCTTTTCTTACTTCGTATTCAAACTTACCCCAGCCTAACAAAGGCTTCTCTGCACCAATAATCATCGCGGCCTCCCACATTTCGAGGCGGGAGCCCACAGATGTATGAGCCTGCTCGCCGTTCGTGTAAGTGGTAAATTCGTCAAATGCTTGAACGGTACGGGTGTGCAGGGCGCTGTGTGGTGTAAACCAGGCAACACTCATAAGAACTGCCATCGCAATGGCCGACACACTCACAGCTTTTAGGCTTACTCTGTCCCTGAAACCCCAAAGCACGATGGCCAAGCACACCACAAAGGCAACCCAGCCGCCACGGCTGCCAGACAATACCGAACCCACTGCGCCACCCAGGAAACCTAGTGCGAGTAATCCGTACCATAACCTAGTGTGGGATTGTCTTCCCGCCCAGCCTACTGCTGAGATACTGAGAAGCGAAAGTAGAGCACAGATATCGCCAAATTGAATGATCTGTGTGTTGCCTCCGGCGCGGGACAGCCCTATAACGACAACCTGCCACGTAGCAAAGAGCCCCGCTAACAATCCGCCCAGTGACACCCCTGCCCAGAAAAACGCAGGATTTAGAGTGTATTTGAGCAGTAATGGAAGAACCAGAATGGCAGCCAGAAAACGGCTAGGTCTGTCCAACTCCCTGCTGCCTATTTGATGGTAAAAGACCTCCATAACCGCCGCCAAGATATAAACCGCCAGCGCTGCAACAATTAACCCGTCTTGCTTTGTCAGGCGCTCCCAATAGCTGGGGTAAACTAATCGCGGCAAGGCCATCAGCAATAGCAAAGCTGGCCCCCACGAGTAGCCAGACGGCGCTAACAGTGCGATGGCCCCAAAAAAGAAAGTAGCCAGATTGACTGGTAGAGTGAGCATAGATGACTGCTGATGCATATTATGTGGCTTCCGGAGCTTGACAATGCTGGGCTAGAGCAAGTGATTGATTAATAGTTAATTTTATCGCTTTACAGCTAATTTAAGGCGGGTTTCGATGAAGCTGGGCAGTACATAAAAAAAACGGGCAAGGACATAAGCCCATCGCTCTCTCGATGCAATTCCGGAAACGAAGGATGGATCGCAGTAACGTTTATACAGGTCTTCCCATTCAAACAGTTGCCACTGTGCGCAGCGCCCTTTTAGACGTGCAATGCGAGCCTCGCCAGAGAACTTCTTTTCCAATCCCAAACCGATGTCTTCTGGTGCGCCGATCACCAGATTGTTTGCATAATACAGATCGGATTTCATGAGTATTTCTGGAGCGTTGTCTAGCAAACCATTAAGCTGGGCAGATGAATCGAATTTTTTCAGTGTTTTCAACCAAAACATTTGTGTGCAGTCGATTAGAGGGCCTTTTGAGGAGTCTTTCGCATTAGCCGCTTCGTCTGTTGTTACGTTTTCAAGAAGTTCGAGATCCCAAATGGCGAGTAAGTCCTCGGTTAAACCGAAATAGAAAAAGTCACTGAGATGAAATGCTACTCGAAAGCCCTTGGCGTATTTGCGTGTAAACACATTGCTTACCACTACTCTTTCGCGGAATAAGCGGTGACTGTCACATCGTTCAGGATAGCGCTGCTGCAGCTCTACAAATTGATTGCCGGTCAGATAATTGTCGCTACGAAGTTTAATGGCGTAGGGGGTTCTCACCTGCTTCAATCCAGCCAACGTAGATACAATCTGGCGATTATTATTGTAGTGCTGAGGGCTCCCATCGGTGTAATAGTTCCGGATATTAGAACCAGGGTCTTGGGAAATAACCAGCTCATCGTAGTCCAGCCCCGACAGCTGCTGCCCAGACCACGTGGACAAGATAATTCTGGCGCCGGGCAGGTGCCGCCTCAATGAAAATAAGCATTTGTGAGTAATCCCCGCTTCCTGCTCTCGGCCTTTTAATGCTTGCACTGGACCCTGAACAATCACAGTAATATCTTCGAAGGTTTTCAATGTTGGCGCCCTTTAAGTCGTTCGCTAAGTTCAATGTAACGCTTCGCAATCCGTCGATGGTCAAGAAAGGCGATACTGTCTGAACTGACTTCGGGTGGGTTTTCAAGAATATCATTCAGGGCGCGAGTCAGTTCTTCTACATTGCCTCTTGGTACAACCCATTTGCTCAGGCTGTTATTCAGTAGTTCGTAAGAGCCGCCCGCGTCGGTTGCTACAACAGGAGTGCCTGCTGTTAGACTTTCGATAATGACCGTGGGCAGACCTTCGACGTCCGAACTGGACACATAAAGTTTGGCTTGTCGCAAGGCTGGCAATATGTTGTTGTTGAAACCGGCGAAAATGACATCGTTAGATAAATCTAGTTCTTCCGCGAGTTTCTTTAGTCTATTCAGTAGTTTACCATCGCCAAAAATAACCAGAGGATAATTTTTTTTGCTTTTCGAATACGCCCGCAGAAGTACATCGAAACGTTTGGTTCGATCGGGGCGGCCAGCGGACATAATAAATGAGTTGGGTAAGTTATAATTTTTTGGCTTTAATGTTTCAGCTTTTAATATTTCAAAGTTAAAGCCATTATAGACAACCTCTATACTTTTTGGTTGTGCACCTATTTTTTGAACCATATCCGTTAAGACATCATTGGAGACTGTTAACAGATTTCTTCCAGAATATATTTTTTTATAAAGCAACGTGTAGAAATATTTTCGAATACCGCTGTAACGTGTAACGAAATTTTCATACTTGCAGCTGTGTACAACAACGTAATGTTCTTTTTTGTCAGCACGCAGGGGAATACTACTTTGTCCTTGATAAAAAACGGCGTCATATTTTTCCCCTTTCAACTGAGCTTTGAACTGCCTTGAGAACAGGGGGCTAAATAAGTATTGGTAAAAGTGCCGCCCGAGTATAGCGACAAAAAATTTTGAGAAGAGTCTGCTAGATTTGCTTTCTTTATTTAGCCCAAAAATTTTCAGATACTTATCATTGCCTTTAAGTGGACCTGGATCTTCCCAGAAAACATAATCGACCTGATAACCTAGCCTTCGAATTTCATCGGCAACATCGCGGGTTACGCGATAAAGCGACTGAGGATAGGTAGAGCCGCCTAGGACGAATGCGATTTTCATATTATTCCGATGGTCTTTCGGTGTCGCGAAATAGAAATTTCTGATATTCGTCAGGCGTCCCACAAAAAACAATTTCGTCCTCACGGATCAGCGTATAAAAAATGGAACGTTCATTTTTTATCAAGTAGTTATACAGGGGCGCAATATACAGCTCGCCCTTCGCCCACTCAGTGCAAGGCTGGGCTTCATAATGCTCGAAGCTTTCAATAAAATCACCCGCATCTGAAAAGTGATACAGGCCGTCACTGCACAGATTGGAAATCGGATTTTTTTCAGCGGTTTCTGCAACCCGCTGTGAATCGCCGCTCAATGGGCGGGCGAAAGACCAGTTGCTACCTTCACCTTCAAATACTTCGAGAAAGCCGTCGCCGATCAGGGCTTGTTGCGGAAAACGGAAGTCTGGCCGAAAAGTATCTATGTTGAATAGGGTGATCGGGCCTTTTTCAACGCTCAGGGCCTTAAGGGCCAGATAGACCGTTTCGGCCTGGCCGCGGGTTTCATCTTGTAGGGTGACTAAGCGAAAATCTTTTATGCCCAGTGCTTGCGCTTTGGCTTCAACAAACTGCGACGTTTCGAAAACGTCCCGCACAATAAACACAAAGAGGTGGGTTGCAAAGTAGTGCTCAAAGCTCTGTACCGAGTGTTCAAACAGGGTTTTTCCGTGGGCTTCCAGCATGTACTTTGGCAGTTTAAAACCTGCTTTGAAAAAGCGTGAACTCAGGCCGGCCATAGGAATAACGATCATCGAGCTGCCTCGTCCAGTAAGTTGTAGAGTCGAAATGCATTCGCCAAAAGGGCATCTTGTCGGGCGGGGTCGTCTGCGTGCAGCGGCAACATCGACAAAAACAAGTGAATCTGCATGGCGTAAAGTTCAGTGGCGTTTACCCCGAACTGTTCGCTCACCAACTTGAGAAACAGCTGCTGGATCGCTTTATGTTTTTCAAGATGAGGAATACTGAAATGCAAATTTTGGCCGTTGACAGTCAGCTCGTGGGTACCAGCAATGATCCAGTCATACATGCCCAACACAGAGTGGCTAAGCTTGGCGATGTCGTAGCGTAAGTCGCCGTAAATGCTGAATTGGTTGTCGGTGGTCATACCACGGGGATCGATGACTTTGATCCTGTCGGTACGGAAATCGTAGAGAATATTGCTGAAGCAAAAATCGCCGTGCATTAACGTTGCGTTTGATGTTTTGGCGGGCAAAAAAGGCATACTCTTTTCAATCAGGCCATCTATCGACAGCCGTAGCGGTTTGCCGGGTCCGGGTTCCGAGTATTCAAAGCACGCCTGTGACGAAATGCCTCTTTCTGCGCAAAACTGTTCTATTCGCTGGCGTGTTTTGTTTTGCAGCAGGTCATCAAGAGATGAGTAAGGGCTGTCGCCTGCTGCAGTAAATCCTTGGCAATCCCTTATAAATATCATGCACTGCCGAAGAATGTTTTTCCAAACCAGGGGGGGCAGTTCAGCAAACACAAACAGCTCGTTCAGCGCCGTGTGATGCAGGTATTCCAGCCGATAGGACAGATAACCCTCTGCGTGCTGCACTCGTGCATCGGCGCCCAGAAACTGAGGTGTGTATTGACGCATCATGGGCGGAATGTTTTCAAACCAGAGTGCTTCGGCGGTAATTTTGGCGCTCTGGGTCCCAGATTTTTCGATCCAGCGCGGCGTGATGGTCAGTTCATTGAACACACGCTGGGTTGTGAATGTGGATTTGGAACGGTAATACGTATTGGCGTGTCCGAAATCCAGCCAATTGCTGACATCCACGGTATCCAGCCCCTGAGCTTTGTTATAGCGAGACAGGCCGTTCAGAAAACTCCAATTGGATTGGGTGATGCAGCGGATCAGTAACCGCGGGCTGCTGAAGTTAAAATAGCCGGTGACGACGCTGTACTGTTCCAGAGTCGGTGTCTCTTTGCTGCTGACCAGCCAGTTATCCATGTCTTCGGTGACTACGGCCCAATCGTAGTTGTCATCCACTTTGGCGGTCGCGATTATATTGCGCCCTGTGGGCAAAGGGTCAATCAGGGTGTCACCAAACAACACCTGAAGCTGCGTATCCAGAGGTTGCTCCGCCAGGTTCAGGGATGCCACCAGGGATGCGCCCAGGCTGAGACCATCTGGAACGAATAGAATTGTCACGCCGTGCTGGGCCAGCCAATAATGGTCGTGCTCGTTCACGGTGTAAGATTCAGGTACAGAGATAAAAATGCGGCTGGCCGCCGGCGCGCATTTAACCTGGTGCTGGAACAGCCGGCGGTTGCCCAGTGGTAGGAAGCTTGGGGGCAAGGCGCCAAACTCGGAGCGCAACTCAGGACTGACATAATCTGCCGACATAATCAGGAACATGGGTGTTTCTCACGTTCGATTAACTGCTGGATTTCGTCGGGCGAAAGGCGAGTGAACTCTGACGGTCGTATGGCGCGGTCGTCAATATAAAACCCATCGAAACCGCACCAGGGCTTGCCTACGTGAATTTCATCGTAAGGCACCTGGTGTTTTTCAAGCCACTCGGTAATGATTGGCAGCGTATGAATATTGATTTTGCCCACGTTGCCTTCGTAAGTGCGCATGTTGCGGGCTGTTTGGATAATAATCTCGTAGCCCATAGCTTTGTAGCGACGCAGGGTCTCGATCACCTGGGTATTCGGCAGCACCTCGCGGTAATTTGAGGTGTTGGCAAGAGTGATGGTTCCATCCAGATCAACAACAAGTTTCTTCACGGCTTAACTACCCGGTTTGGAAGTGAAATCGGTTTAAACATCAGTCACAAATAGCCTGGTGGGCTTCTTTCAGAGATTGCCAGACACCGTCTGCTGTGTTTCTGTCTGCGGGCGAAAGTGACTGCCCGGAGGTAACCAGAAATTTTCTACCCAGGCCCGCAGCTGTTGCGGCTTCCATATCGCCGCGTTTATCACCCACCATAGCGCACTGTTCCGGGTCGAGATCATATTCGGCGATAGCGGCCTGAATCATTCCTGGCATAGGTTTGCGGCACTGGCACCCGCGCTCGGCTTCGGTGCCAAACTTGGGATGGTGCGGGCAGTGGTATACATGGGTGATAGGAGCGCCTTCTTCAGCAAACTTCTCCTGCATCCAGTGGTTCAGAGCCTGGAAGTCCTGTTCGGTGTACATGCCACGGGCGATACCGGATTGATTGGTGATCACAATCAGCAGGTAACCTAATTGGTGAAAGTGGCGACAGGTGTCGAACACGCCATCAATAAATTCAAAATCTTCTGGCCGATAAACGTAGCCGTGGTCTACGTTGATAACGCCATCCCGGTCTAAAAACACGGCTTTACGTTTCATAAGTTGTTCTCTTCTTTTACTTGGTCGAACAGGCTACACACCTGTTCGATAGAAATGTGGGTCATCAACTCATCGCCCTTTAAACGCAACCCCCAAGGAGCTTGCCCTGCTTTGTCGCCGAGCTTTTTCAGCAGCAGCGGTGTATAGGCGTCTGCCACATGCTGTTGTTGGCCATAAGGGCCAGTACGTGCCGGGTTGCTGTGGGCGTAAAGCCCGATAACAGGTGTGCCGGCGGCCACGGCCATGTGGAGGGGTCCGGTGTCGGGGGCGATGACCATATCAGCCTGTTTGATCAGTGCGAACAGCTGCTTCAGAGTAGACTGGCCAACCAGGTTGCGCACCGGTGTTTTGCAGTGGCTTGAAACGGCTTGGGCAAGTGCCACTTCGGTGGCCCCGGGGCCACCGCAGAGATAAACCGAAAATCCGTTGTTACAGGCGTAATCGGCGACGGCTGCGTATCGCTCCGGTAACCAGTTGCGTTCGGCGGCCGAAGCGGCGGGCACGATGACCAAGCCACGTTGGCGGCTTTCGTCCAGCTGGTTGGTAACCCAATTTTCATCGTCATGGGTAACCGGGATATGCCAGCAAGGGGGCGCCAGGGGGACATCCAGTGCGGATGAAAACTGACGGAAGGTGTCCAGAACATGGGGCCTCCGGGCTGGCTGAATGCGCTCGTTGATGAACAGGCTGTGCAGCTCTTTGCTGCGGGCCTTATCGTAACCAATCCGCCGCTTGGCAGAAATGCAAAGGCTGACGAGATTGGCGCGTAGAGCCAGTTGCATAACCAATAGCGCATCAAACGTGCGGCTGGCCAGTTGCTTGCGCAGCTCGCGATAGGCGGAAAAACCGACCTTTTTATCGAACACCACCAGCTCTATGCCGGGCAGACCTTGCAGTAACGTGGCTTCGGCTTTGCCAATAACCCAAGTGATGCGGGCTGCGGGGTGTCGGGCCTGGATGGCCTGCACCACGGCTACCGCGTTACAGGTGTCACCAATGGCTGATAGCCGTAATATGCAGATGGAATCCAGACTGGCCAAATCAACCCCGTACTTTGGTGATTATTCCGCTGGTTGAACGCCCCTGCAAAAGGGGGAGTACTTTTACCTCGCCACCATTTTGCTGAACAAACTCGGCGCCTACGATGGTCTCTACAGAGTAGTCTCCGCCTTTGACCAAAACGTGGGGCTGTATTTTGCGAATCAGTTGTTCCGGGGTGTCGTTTTCAGCGCTGTCATCACCAAACGGAACCACCCAGTCTACGCAAGCCAGGGCTTCCAGCACTTCAATGCGGTCTTCCAGCGGGTTCACCGGGCGGGTTTCGCCTTTAAGGCGCTTTACCGAGGCATCGCTGTTCAAGCCCACCACCAGTCTGTCACCCAGCGCCCGGGCCTGAGCCAGATAACGCACGTGGCCGGCGTGAAGAATGTCAAAGCAGCCGTTGGTGAATACAATGCGCTCACCCTGGGCGCGCACGTATTCAATGTGCTGCAGGCTTTGAGCTGTGGTGGGGTAGTAGCCGCTGGTCTTTGATGACAGCTGCTGGCTGGCGCGGGCGGCGAGTTCTTCGGGAGACACGGTTGCAGCGCCCAGTTTTGCCACCACAATGCCGGCGGCCAGGTTGGCCAGCCAGGCAGCCTTGGGCAGTTCGAAGCCGGCACTTAGCAAGGTTCCTAACGTCGCGATCACCGTGTCGCCGGCGCCGGTTACATCGGCTACTTCCAACACTTCTGCCGGGTAGTGATGGTGCTCCAGGGGCGTTATCAGGCTCATACCCTGTTCGCTGCGGGTCAGCAACATGGCGGCAATGCCGGCTTTGTGCAACAACGAGCGGGCGGATTCCAACATCTGTTCTTCGCTGTCATCCACACCACCTGCGGCGCGGAATTCGGTCAGGTTGGGCGTAATAACAGAAGCACCCTGATAGCGGGTGAAATCGCTGCTTTTGGGGTCAACCAGAACAGTTTTGCCCGCGCTGCGGGCGCTTTGGATAATTTCCTGGACGTAGGCCAGCGAGCCTTTGGCGTAGTCGCTGATAATGACCGTATCAAAAGCGGACACCAGAGCTTTGAATCGGTCAGTCAGAACTCGTGCCTGCGCGGGGGCAAACACATCTTCCATATCCAGCCGAATCATCTGCTGCTGGCGCGAAATAATGCGGGTTTTGGAAATGGTGCGGGCGTTGTCCAAAGCAATCAGTTCGGAGGTTACCCGCTCGGTTACCAGCAATTTCTGCAGCAGTGCACCGTCGGTATCTTTGCCGGTCAGGCCAAGCAGTGTGGTGCGGCCGTCCAGGTGGGCAATGTTGCGGGCTACGTTGGCGGCGCCGCCGGCACGGTCTTCAGTATTGGATACGCGCACAACCGGAACTGGAGCTTCCGGAGAAATGCGCAGGGTGTCGCCGGTAAAATAACGGTCCAGCATTACATCACCCACTACCAGTACCGAGGCCTGGTGGAGTTTGCCCAGCTGAGACGGGTCGATCATTGCACCAGGTCTCCGTTGGTGATGGCCTCGTCCAGAGCTTCGCATAGCCAGTGGCCGATAAACATGTGGGCCTCTTGAATGCGGGCGGTTTCGTCACAGCGGATAATAATGGGCAAGTCTGCGATGTCTTTTACCTTACCGCCGTCACGGCCTGTGAGGGCGACAGTCGCGGCGCCGATGTGTTTTGCCGCCGCCAGTGCGCGGTTGATATTGTCGCTTTGGCCAGAGGTGGTCAGGCCAATCACCAGGTCTTGTGGCCTGGCCAAGCCTTGTACCTGACGCTCGAACACGCTGGCAAACTCATAGTCGTTGGGGTGAGCGGTGAGTATGGATGTGTCTGTGGTCAGCGCGATAGACGCCAGTGGCGCCCGTTCTTTTTTGTATCGTACCATCAGCTCGGCAGCAAGATGCTGGGAATCTGCGGCGCTGCCGCCGTTGCCCATAAACATCACTTTTCCGCCTTGGCTGAGGCAGTCGACGGTCATTTTTAGCAACCTGAGCGCGTCTTCCTGATGGTCTTCCATAATGGAAAAAGCGGCACGGTGCCGCTCCAGTGCTGCGAGAAAACTGCTTTCCTGGGACATTAGCGCCTCCGGTATCAGAACGTGTCTTGAGTCGCCCGAAGCGGGCGCAAACCTAAGGCGCGAAGTGTAACACGCGCCTGCTGGCCAGCTGTATAGGGTTTTGCCGGCAATTCAGAGCCTTGTTGATTAAGTGCGACATGGGGTTTGGCCGTGACTTGAATGCGATTCGCCCGGTTTTAGGCAAAGCGGAAAGAGAGTAATATTGTGCTTATAAATTTGTAATTACGGAACCCGCCTGTTGTCCCCTCAGGAGAGAATGCATGATTGTTGTTACTGGCGCAGCCGGCTTTATTGGAGCCAACATTGTTCACTCCCTGAACCAGCGGGGTGAAACCGATATTCTGGTGGTGGACGACTTGACGGATGGCAACTTGTTTCGCAATCTGGCCGAGTTGAACATCACCGACTACATGGACAAGGCCGAGTTTTTGCAAAAGGTGAAAGACAACGCCTTGCCCATAGGCATTCGAGCCATATTCCACGAGGGTGCCTGCTCGGACACCACCGAGTGGAACGGTCGTTTCATGATGGAAAACAACTACGCCTATTCCAAAGCCTTGTTGCACTGGTGTCTGGATCACCAAGTGCCGTTTTTGTATGCCTCTAGTGCTGCTGTTTATGGCGCCAGTGACGAATTCCGCGAAGACCTCAGCTGCGAGAAACCGCTGAACGTTTACGGCTACTCCAAATGGCAATTCGACCAGTACGTGCGCCGCTTGATGCCCACCGTAAAAAGCCAGGTGGTGGGTTTTCGTTATTTCAACGTGTACGGCCCGCGCGAACAGCACAAAGGTAAAATGGCATCTGTGGCTTACCACTTGCACCAGCAAATCAAAGCGGGCGAGAGCCCGAAACTGTTTGAAGGCTGGGACGGTTACAGCGATGGCGGCCAGCAACGTGATTTCGTGTACGTTGGCGATGTGTGTAAGGTCAACTTGTGGTTTTTTGACAACCCTGATCAGTCCGGCATTTTCAATCTTGGCACCGGGCGAGCGCAGTCTTTCCTGGATGTCGCCAGCGCTGTGATTGATTATCACGGCAAAGGCCAGGTTCAATTCATACCGTTCCCCGATGAGCTGAAAGGTCGCTATCAAAGCTTCACCCAAGCCGACATCAGCCAGTTGCGGGGCGCCGGCTACAGCGAGCCGTTTGCCAATGTCGCCAGTGGCGTCACCCAGTATCTGCAATGGCTTGACCGATGAAATATCTGGTGGTGGGGCCGTCGTGGGTAGGCGACATGGTGATGGCCCAAGCCCTGTTCATTGAGCTTAAAAAGCGTGATCCGGAGGCCGTGATTGATGTGCTGGCACCGGGTTGGTCGCTGCCCATCATTGCCCGTATGCCAGAAGTAGACCGTGGCATTGCCGCACCTTGGCGCAGCGGAAAATTAGCCATAAAAGCTCAATGGCAGTTGGCCCGCAGCCTGAAAGGCTACGATAAAGCGATTATCCTGCCGCGGTCGTTCAAATCGGCACTGGTGCCGTTTATGGCCGGGATTCCCGAGCGCGTTGGGTTTCGTGGTGAGGGCCGTTCGCTGTTGCTGACCGATGGCCGGAAGCGTCGGCCTACGCGCAGCGGCCAAACCATTACCGATCGCACCGTGTGGCGTTACATGGGGCTGGGCCTAACCCCGGAAGAATACCAGCACTACCAGTTCACCGTGCCATTGCCGGCTTTGAGGGTAGATACCGAAAATGCGGCTGCGGTGATGGCCAGTCTCGGTTTGGATTCTGGCCTGCCGGCCATTGCGATCTGCCCCGGTGCTGAATACGGCCCCTCTAAACAGTGGCCACTGCAGAATCACCGGGCTTTGGCTGGGGAACTGGTGCTTCAGGGTTATCAGGTGTGGGTAATGGGTGGCCCGAAAGACGTGCCTGCGGGTGATGAAATTGCTGGCGGCCAAGCCGGGGTGTTTAATCTGTGTGGAAAAACACGCCTTGAGGACACCGTCGACCTGTTCCATCACTGCCAACGGGTGGTGAGCCACGATTCTGGTTTGATGCACGTAGCCGCCGCTTCGAGTGCTTCCGTTGTGGCCATTTACGGCTCCACCAGCCCGGAATTCACGCCCCCGCTCACAGAGCGCGCGACTATTATTCAGTACCCTATCGAATGCAGCCCCTGTTTTGAGCGAACCTGCCGCTTTGGCCATTACAAATGCCTGAGCAACATTCCTGTGCACCGGGTGATGGAGGCGTGCCTTTGAAACTGAGCGCGGTACTGATCACAAAAAACGCCGGTGAAGACTTTGAACGTTGCCTGCAAAGCTTGACGTTTGCCGATGAAATTGTGGTGCTCGATTCGGGTTCTACCGACAACACCCTGGCCATTGCCAAGCGTGCCGGTGCGCGCATATTCACCTCGCAGGCCTGGCCCGGATTTGGAACCCAGCGCCAGCACGCCCAACAGTACGCCCAGGGTGAGTGGGTTTTTTGGGTGGACGTGGACGAAGTGGTTAGTGACGAACTGGCGTTGGCGGTGCAGGCAGCGATTGATGACACGCCGGTGAATACCGTGTTTGAAGTGAGTCGCCTGTCGTGGTTTTTCGGGCGATTTATTCGCCACTCTGGCTGGTATCCGGACCACATTGTCAGGTTGTACCGGCGCACCGAGTTTGCTTATAACGATGCCCTGGTACACGAAAAAGTACACTGCGACGGCGCGCAGGTGAAAAAGCTGAGCGGTGAGTTATTACACTACACCGCCACGGACTTTCAGGATTACCTGAGCAAATCGGTGCGTTACGCGGCTGACTGGGCGGAAGGGCGACACCGACGCGGTAAGAAAGCCAACCTGTTTGACGCCTGCAGCCACAGTGCGGCGGCGTTCCTGCGCAAGTACATTTTCCAACGCGGTTTTCTGGACGGTCGCCACGGGTTTTTGCTGGCGGTGTTTACGGCGCACTATGTGTTCAACAAATACGCCGCCTTGTGGATTAAAACTCGCCGTTGACGGTTTCCGTTAGCACTTGCAGTAACGCCTGGGCGGACTGTTTTACGTGAAAGTGGCTGGCAATGCGCAGCCTGGCCTTTTCGCCCATGGCGTTGCAGGCAACTGGGTCTGAGTACAGGCGTTTGATGGCGGCGGATATTTCCTGCGCGCTGCCGGGTGTGACCCGAATGCCGGAAATGCCATCTTCAATTAGCTCGACGCTGCCGCCGGTGTCACTGACAATGGGCGCCACGCCGTAAGCCATGGCTTCGATAACGGTTTTTGGCAGGCCTTCGCGTTTGGTGGAAGCCAGCACCGACACATCGCAAGCGGCAATCAAGGCTGGCGCATCACGGCGAAACCCAACCCGGTGAATGTGCTCGGCCATCGGGCAAGCCGCAATTAATGTGTCCACTTCCGGAGTGTCCAGGCCGCCGCCCACCAACAACACGTGTATGTTGCTGTCGGCCGGGAGGTCCCGCGCCGCTTCCAGTAACACCGGTAGGCCTTTGCGCGGGCGAAGATTGGCGACCGACCCTACTACAAACGCACCGGCAGGAATGCCAAGGCTGGTGAGGTCTACAGGCGTGTCCCGGTACCACTCCAAGTCATGGCCTTTGTACACCGCGCAAACTTTGTTGCGGTTGCCCCATACATGCTTTTGTAAATCGTCGCGGGTGGCTTTGGACACGCACAGAATGCGGTCTACCCGAGGGCTCAAGTGGGTCAGGTAACAGCTGGGGTCCCAGCGCGAGATGTTGCCGGTTTGGCCGCGGTAGGTCAGCACTTTTACCGGTAGGCCCAGAGCCGCCAGATTCACATTGGCAATGGCTTTGTTGTTGAAGCTGTAAACGGCGTCAAAGTGGCCGTCTTTGAGTACGTTGCGAATGCGGGCGATGGCCTCCCGTTCAAACTTCTTGCGCGGGTGATAGCCGTGTACCTTGATGCCTTCGCTTTCAAAGCGGGAACGGTATTCGGCGTCTGGCTGAGTCATCAATTCTACGGTCACCCCAAGCTTTGACAGCTCGATGAGCATCTCGGCTTCTGGGCGAACGGCGTTCAAGGTGTCAACGTAGGAGCTGATGACAAGTAGCTTCACGGGCAGGTGTCCTTTTATCTGGGCGTCACTTAAACTGCGGCTATTTAAACATTGAAAGGCCGATGTTGGTATGCGTATCTGCCATGTAAATCTTGCCGGCGGTTTCTCCGGCGGCGAGCGACAAACGGTGAATCTAATCCGCGAACTTGCCGGCCGGCAACACCAGCAAACGTTGGTTGCCCGCCCCGGCAGCCGTTTGTTTGATGAGCTGGCGGGACTGCCTGGCCTGGAGTTTCGCAGCTGCAAACACTTTTTGCTAGGGCACAACGCTGGCGCTTGGGATCTGATTCATTGCCACGACGGCAAAGCGGTGTATTGGGCTTATCTGGAAAGGCGGCTGCGCAAAACGCCCTATCTGATCACCCGGCGGGTGGATAACCCACTGGGTAAGGGCCGGTTCACGCGCGCGGCCTACACGGCGGCTAGCCGCGTTGTGTGCCTGAGTAACGCGATTGCACGAAGCGTGCTGGCACGGGTGGCCAGCGCTACCATCGCCGTTATTCCTTCCAGTTTTTCCGGTTTCGAAGCCGTACCCGCAGATGTTTCGGCCATTCGCCAGCGCTTTGCCGGAAAGCGTCTGGTAGGGCAGGTGGGGCGCTTACTGGAACACAAAGGCTATCAGGTGACTATCGCAGCGGCGCAACAGCTGGCGGCGAACTACCCGGATGTTATGTTTGTGTTTTTGGGTGAAGGGCCAGATGAAGACTGGCTAAAGCAGCAAGCTGGCAACGCTTGCAATGTCTGTTTTGTGGGCCACCAGAATAACGTGGGCAGTTGGCTGGCGGCGCTGGAGGTGTTTGTATTTCCATCGCTGCACGAGGGTTTGGGTTCAACGGTTCTGGATGCCATGCAGCACGGCGTACCGGTGATTGGCGCCCGGGCCGGCGGCATTCCGGATTTGATTGAACAGGGAGAAACCGGGCTGCTGGTTGCGCCCGGCGATGCGTCAGATCTGGCCCGGGCTATTGCCGGGCTGCTTGACTCTCAACTGAGCCGAGAGGCACTGAGCGATAACGCCACTGCGCAGTTAGAGGCGTTCAGCCCATCAACAATTGCGGGTCGTTATCAGGATTTATATACCGCAATTTGCACAGTCTAATCGCCATTTTGGGCTGTGCGGGAACCGTTTGGTCAGGTCAATACGCCGGACTTGTAGGGGTCGGGCAGTCCCGGCGGCCGGTGCCGCATGCGCTTGTATTCCCATTGGTATTGGCAGGGAACCTGGCGCACCATATTTTCCACGGACTGGTTAAGCGCGGTGGCGGCGACGACCGGGTCTTCATCGGCCAATCCTGGTACCGGTTTTTCGATCACAATACGAAACCCCTGGCCTCCCGTTAGCCGCTCTGCGTAGGTTACTAAAGCATTGGCTCCGGTTTTCTGCATCAGCTTGGCCACCAGCGTCATGGTTTTCACGTCCATACCAAAAAACGGTGCGTAAGCGTTTGTTTTGCCTCGTGGCGACTGGTCAGGAAGTATGCCCGCAACGCCGCCTTCTTTCAAAATCGTCATCATGCGCAACAAGCCACGCCGGTCGCCCCGCACCAGCTCGGAGCCTAAACGGCTGCGCACCTTGATCATGTACTCTTCAAATTCCGCCATGTTGGGCGGGCTGTACAGGGCTGTCATTTTGTAGAGGGATGAAAAATAAAGCCCGGCCAGCTCCCAGTTGCCCAAATGCGGAGCCAGCAGAATCAGCCCTTTGCCGCTGGCCAGTGCTTCGTCCACCAACTCAAGGCCGACGGTTTCGCGAACCAGGCTCAAGCACTTGTCTATTGGCCATTCCCACATCAGCGGAATTTCAAGAGCGGTCATGGTGGTGTGTTTTACCGAGTCTTTCGATAATTGCTCGCGTTCACCGGCTGTCAGCTCTGGCAAGCAGATGGCGAGATTGATGTCGGTCACCTGGCGGGTTTTTGTGGACAGCCGCCAGAGAATACTCCCAACAAGCCCTCCGAGCCGTTGCGCAGCACTCAGGCTTAACCAGCTAACCACGCGCAATAAAGAGGCAACCGTGTAATACTTTAGTTTTTTCATGTGCGACCGTATGTATCCTCGTAACGAACGATGTCGTCTACCCCAAGGGTCGCCAGCAAGCGGCTTTCGGCCCGCACCAGGGTGTTATTGGTGTTCCGTGTCATCACGTCGCTACTGGTGCTGTTGCCGTGGGAATCTTTAGGGCTGACTTCCCACAGCGCAGACCAGGAGCCGATATCGCTCCAACCAGCGTCTAGCGCCACAACCGCCGCAGCGTCGGTTTTTTCCATCACCGCGTAGTCTACCGATTCATTTGCGCATTCGGCGAAACGAACTTCGTCAACACGGGTAAAATCAAAATCCTGGCTAACGTTTTCGATGGCTGCCTCGCAGGCTGCCAGAATATCCGGGCGATGTTTGCCTAGCTCTTCCAGATAACTCCCGGCGCGGGACATAAACATGCTGCTGTTCCACATGCAGATGATCAGCGGCGGCTGCATCGGCAGGCCATTGAGCCTGGCGACGGTGGATTGCAGCATGGACCACTTCGGGTCTGTCAGTTTCAGAAACTGTTTGGGATTGAGCTGGCGAGAAAGTGGCCAAAGTCGTGAGCCAGTGCCACCGGCCAACATTACCGGATAAATCATGAGCCTACTCCGGACTTGATTGAGCGCAAAAGCGCCATGATGAACAAAGGGCCGATCGGACCAATGTTACCACAGAGAGGTGATTATATTGTTTTTGCCCAAGTCACAATCAAAACCTCAGCTTAACTCCGCTGGCAAGCTTCCGGTTTCTGTTTATTACATCACCCAAAATGAAGAAGCGCGCCTGCCCGAATCGCTCGCGAAGGTAGCAAGCTGGGCGGATGAAGTTATTGTTGTCGATTCCGGCAGTACCGATAAAACACAATCGATAGCACAAAGCGCTGGTGCGCGTTTTGTGCACAACCACTGGCAGGGCTTTGCCTCACAAAAAGCGTTTGCGGCCAGCCTGTGTCGCAATGACTGGGTGTTGGACCTAGACGCAGACGAAGTGCTGACTGATGCCTTGGTTGACAATATCAAAGAGCGTTTTTCTGCGCCGATTGCCGATGATATAGCGGGCTTCCAGATGCGCTGGGTGCTCTCTCAGCCGTATCCGGAACATCCTTTTCGTTATGATCGTCCCAAGAAAATTCTGCGCCTCTACCGCCGTTCAAAAGCCGCGATCAAACCGGAAAAAGACAGCAACAACGATCGCCCACAAGTTCGCGAAGGGCGCATCGTGTTTCTTAAGGGGGATGTATTACACCGAACGCTTATCACGCTCGGGCAGATGGAAGAAAAGTATCTTCAGTTATCGTCAGAGCAGGCGAGGTTTCTGGCAGCGAAAGGTCGCCGTATTTCTTCGTTGAGATTGTTTGGAGAATTTCCCCTGAAATTTCTGAAGTACTATCTACTACGCCGTCAGTTCATGAACGGCTGGTTTGGCCTCAGTTTGTCTATCATCGCGGCAAATCGAAATTTCATGCGATTGGCAAAAGCGAAAGAGCTCCAGGTATTGGCGCAGATTGAACGCAGGAAAAGCGCCGAAGCCGGTGCCAACAAAGAATAAGGGCAGGGCCACTTTAAGATCGCACGAATGCCTTATGATAAACGGCCACTGTGCTGTTGATCATGGCTTCTATCGTTAACTCTTTGTGAGCACGCTCCCGAGCACAGGCCTGGTCGTGGTAAGCGGTGTGTAGATCACTATTCAACAGGCTGGCGAAGCCGTCGGGTGTGTTGCCACGATAAATATGGTGTTCCGGCAGAAACTCATTGGCAATAGGCACGTTGGTCGAAATGACCGGTTTTGATGCCAGCATGGCCTCGGCGAACACATAGGAAAACCCCTCCCGCTGCGACGAGATGACCACGCCATCGCAGGCGGCCATTAACGCTGGAATATCGTCGCGATGGCCGAGCAGGGTAACCCTGTGTTGCAGTTCGTTATCGAGAATTTTCTGTTGTAATAGCGCTTTGTCAGGGCCATCGCCGGCAATATACAGGCTACCTTTCACGCCTTTAAAACTGTCGATTAAAAAGTCGAAACCTTTCACGCTGACCAGGCGTCCAACGGCAAGCCATACCGGTTTTGGCGCGGCTGTTATCAGTGTTTCTGAAGGAGTTGCCTCACCGTATTCGGCTGGCAGACCGTTGTACACAACCTGAACCTTGGCACACGGTAAGTGCTCGGCAAGCGAGTTGCTGACGGCAATCACCGCTGTGAAACGGTGCAAAGCAGGGTAACGGGATTTGAAACCGTGAAAGCTGGCCACCAGGGCTGGCGCAAGTACCTGCGAAAAACGCGCCAGTGTTGCCATTAGCGCAGCGGCTTTGGTGCCCTGGGCATGAACCACGTCGTACTTCCCGTCGCAAATTTGCTTATAAAGCCTCCCTAATAACAGAGGGTTGTAGCGCGACTGTTTTGGGTTCAGCGCAACGCGCCCAATTTCTTGGGCTAATCCATGCTGGTGCGCAGTGGCGCAGATGACGGTCACGCGGTGGCCGGCTTTTGCCAGACCGTTCGCCAACTCACGATTATGTTTCTCCAATCCGCCAACACCGGGGTTTGCCGATACCATTATCAACAGAATGTCCAAAGTGTTCGAATCGGCCACCGCTATCGCTTCCGTGTCGCCAGAACGCGTTCATACACGCCCAGGGTCGTGTCTGTTTGCGCCTGCAGTTTGAAGCGGTAGGGGATTTCGATGATGTGTTGGTTATGGCTAAGCAAGTGTTGAGCTGTTTTTGCAAAGCCAGACACATCGTCTGGAGTGACCAGTCCTTCGCGAAAGCAGGCTTGCAGGGTTTCGGCGGCGCCGCCGCGGTTGAACGCAGCAACTGGCGTACCGGAAGCCAAGGCCTCAGTGACGGTGCGGCCAAAGGGTTCGGGTTTGGTGGACAGATGACACACCAGGTCGGCTAGCTGGTATAGCTCGGCCATATCGCTGCGCTGGCCCAGAAAGCTGACGTGATGTTGCAGGCCTAGCTGGGCACGGCGCTGGGTCAGCTCTTCCATAAAGTGTTTCTTACCCAGTTCGGCTCCGCCCACCACAATACCGTGGTAAGGCCGTTCGTTTGCTCCAACAGGGGTGTTATGAGCCAGCTCAGCCATCACGTCTAAAAATTGTAGCTGCCCTTTCCAGCGGGTAATTCGCCCGGGCATCATCAGAATGCGCTTATCAATGAGCTGGGGATTGCTTAGCAACAAATCCTGGAGCCACTGTTCAGCAGGCGGGCGCTTGCGGAAATAGTTCACGTCGACACCGCGCTGAATCACGGTAATCTTTTGCTCAGGCACAGAAAAATTACTGATCACATAGTCTTTTACGCAGTTCGACACTGCAATGCTGTGGTCCGCTTTTGCCATAACGGCGCTGTAGGGGTTGGCCGAATACATACCGTGAAAACTGGTCACAACGGCCGGGCGTCGTTGTTTGTCCAGGGCTTTTAATGCCAGCTGGATAATCCAGGCGGGCATGCGCGAGCGCACGTGCACAATATCGGGTTGCACCTCTTTCAGTAACTGCACCATTGGCCAAATCTGACCAAACGAGGCCAGTGACTTGCGGTGTATGGGCAGGGTGATGTGGGTGCTGCCTTCTTGCTCAAGCATATCCGCCAGTGGTCCGCCACTAGACACAACATAAGAGTTATGGCCCAAGTGTGCTAGCTGTCTGGCGAATTCGACAGTGCCCCGTTCCACACCACCACTGTGAAGCGCTGGAAGCGCCTGAAGAATTTTCATGGTTTAGGCCCGGTTGGCAAAAAATGCGTCATAACCCAGCGCGCCGCAGCGTCTGCCTGCCAGAATAGAATCCGTGATCCGGGTCTAGCGGTCATAACCTTGTAGTGATCGTCCCAGGTGGTCACCAGATGTTGATCTTGCATCGTGGCCAGGCCCAGGGCAACGCGGCTGCGGCGCTTGGCCGGCAGTTGGAATACCCCGGTGGGCACGCCAGAGGTTGCCGCTTCGCACACCATCGACATGCTGTCGGGGGTTATCCAGGCGCAGCGGCTGTGAGCCAATGCGGTGCTGAGCCAGTTCTCACCGGTATCCTGCGGGGTCAAGACCTGAATTCGGCTGGTTTCAAGCTCAGCCAACGCCTGCTGGCAGCTGGCGGGCGTCCGCCGGGAGCTGCTGATGATCCAGCTCCATTTTGGGTAGTTGTGCAGTAACTCATGAATCTGGGCCATTATCGTGTCATCGCTCCAGAAAAAATGCGCCGACGGACCACCCACCAGAATTAATCCGCGTGGCTGGGTGCTCGGTTCTGCAACAGGGGTGATGGCGTTGATCGCGCCTTGAGTCAGAAACAGGTTCGGGCCCGGTTTCACTCGGTCGTGTTGGGGAATGATGGCGCCACTTACCCAGCGCAGTGGGAAGCCCGGTTTCATCAGCACCAGTGTGCGCGCACCTTTAACCTTGCGCAGGGCCAACAGTAAGCGATGGGATCCGGAGCCGGCGGCGATGATCAGGTCTGGCTTCGGTAGAGCAGGGTCGAGCGCGGGCGGCCGCCCCAGAAGCACTCGCCATAAGGGCGTTTCGACGGTGCTCACGTCTATCCAGTGCAGCGAGGCGCCAGCCAACACCCGCAGGCGGTTACCCAAGCCTTTGAGTTGGTTGCGGTGGCCGGATTTGTTGTCGGTTAGCAGCCAGATAACCGGGCAGGATGTGTTAGCGTTTTCGGCCATAGAAGCCTGGGTCATCTGGATCAGGTCGGGTTTTGAAACGGCGGTGCATCCACAGGTACTGGTCCGGTGCGCGTTTTATTTCCTGCTCTATGGTCTGGTTGATCGCGGTTGCGTCAACAAGGTCGTCGCCACTTGGAAAGTTCTCCAGAGCCGGATGAAAGTAAATGTCGTAGCCCGGTTTGCCGCTGCGGCGAAAGTGGCTGAAAGGCACCACCTTGCAGCCACTGCGTTCAGCAATGCGGGAAGTGGCGGTAATGGTGCCGGTTGGTATCCCGAAAAAAGGCGCAAACACGATGTCCTTGCGGCCGTAATCCTGGTCGGTAGCGTACCAGACTGCGTGGTTCTTTTTCAGACTGCGAAACAGTCCACGCAAGTCGCGCGCGCCATGCACCATGCCGTAGCGGCGCTCACGGGATCGAGTCATTATCGCGTTCACTAACGGGTTGTTATGGTCCCGCTGCATAACGCTTGATTCTATGAAATGGGTGGCAAGGCTGCCCCCCATTTCCAGGGTACTGTAGTGCCCGCCGACCAACAGCACGCCTTTGCCGCCTTCGAGCGCGCGCTCGAAGTTCTCCAGCCCATGTAGGGTGGTAATGGCTTTGAGTTTGTTGGTATCGCAAAACCAACACACGCCAATTTCCAGCAAGCCAATACCATTGGCTATAAACGATTGTTTGACCAATTCGCGTTGCTGCTGTTCAGTGAGTTGCGGAAAACACAGGCGGATGTTGGTTTCGGTAATGCGCCGCCGGCTGCTACCCAGGCGCCAAGCCAGGCGCCCCAGGCCGGAGCCGAGCCACCACTGCACGCGTAAGGGCAGCTGCGCTACTAGCCACATAAAAGACATGGCAGCCCAGGTAAGCCACCAGCGTGGGTGACGGTACGCACTTAAGTCAGTATTTCGCGGTTGTTTACGGTATTTATTCTTCACTAGGGTCAAACTCGCACGTCTTTGAAGTTTTGAGTAAGCCAGAGCACCGGCTTACTCAGGCGCTAGCAATAGTATGTGCCGCTGTGAAAGGCAAATCGCTGGTGTTTGGTCTATCATAGCGCACTGCCTTATTCGGAGCCCGCTGTGCTGCAATTTATCTATTCCCAACTGATTCGCCTGCTGCTGCCCTTTATTTTGCTGCGCCTTTGGTGGGGCGGTCGCCATTCTCCAGACTTGCGCCGTAACTGGGGCCAGCGTGTTGGCTTTGCGCCGGCGGTAAGTGCCCCTGTTATCTGGGTACACGCGGTGTCGGTGGGGGAGACGATTGCCGCGGCACCCATGGTGCGGCGACTTTTGGAGCGTAATCCGAATGTTACCATTTTGATGACGGCGATGACCGACACCGGGCTAGCCCAGGCTCAGAAAATGTTTGGCAAAAAGGTGCAGTACGCTTACGTGCCTTACGATACACCAGGCGCGGTAAAGCGTTTTCTGGCGCGGGTTCAGCCGAGTATTCTGGTTATCATGGAAACGGAGATCTGGCCGAATCTAATCAGCCAGAGCCGTAAAGCGCGCGTACCTGTGTTTTTGATCAACGCGCGTCTATCGGAGAGTTCGGCGCGGGGTTATGAGCGCGTTCGAAGTTTGGCGAGACCCGTCATGCAGAGTATTAGCTGGGTGGCGGCGCAAGCTGAGCAAGATGCAGCGCGGTTTCGTCGAATTGGCGTGGCGGCTGACAAGATTGCCGTTACTGGCAGTGTGAAGTTTGACGTGGACATTGAACCGCAGGTGCGTGAGCAGGCTCAGCAGTTGAAGGCGCAGTTTGGCGGTCGCCCTGTCTGGATCGCCGGTAGCACCCACGATGGTGAAAGTAGGCAGCTGCTTAAAGCCCACCGAAAACTACTGGCGGCTGTACCCAAAGCACTGATGATTATTGTGCCGCGCCATCCCGAGCGTTTCGAGCTGGTCGCCAGCGCTGTTAAAAAGGCAGGTTTCAGTCTGGCCCGCCGATCTTTGCAAGATAGCCCTGCGGCTGCCCAGGTGTATTTAGGAGACACCATGGGCGAATTGATGATGCTGTATGGCGCCAGTGATCTTGCTTTTATTGGCGGCTCGTTAATTGAGCGCGGGGGCCATAATCCTTTGGAGCCGGCGGCCTGGGGGATACCGGTGATCTCTGGCACCCACGTCTTTAACTTCGAGTCGATCTATCAGCGCCTGCGGGAGCAAGATGGAGTCACCATCGTAGAGTCTGCTGAGGAGTTGGTAGTTTGTCTGGTTCGGCTGTTAAATAATCAACGTGCGTTGCACGAAAGCGGTCAGCGCGCTTTGGCGGTAGTGGAAAGTAACCGAGGCGCTTTGGACCGTGTGGTGGCCGGCATCAGCCAGCGGGTTTAGGCCCGCCGGCTGAAAATCACGGTTACCGGCTTACTGGCTCATTGTTTGGCTGTTTAAGGTTGTATCGTCGTTGGCCAGGGCTTCGATGCCCGGTGCGTTTGCGCTCAGCCAGTTGTTCAGCTCTACGAGGTCCTGCGGGCTTAGGGTGCCAGCTGATTGCTTAAGCCGTAACGAGTTCACCACGTAGTCGTAGCGGGCGTTGGCGAAGTCTCGCAGCGCTACATAGTAAGCGCGCTCGGCATCCAGCACCTCAACAATGTTACGTGTGCCTACATCATAACCGGCGCGGGTGGCGTCCAGTGCGCTGCGTCGCGATATGATGGTCCGGTTCAGGGCCGACGCGGTTTCAATGTTGTTGTTGATGGTGAGGAAGCGACTGCGGGTGTCTACGCGAACGTCACGGCGCACCGTGTTCAGCGACTCTTCTGCCACGGTTAGCAAAGAACGCTGCTGGCGCACACCGGCCTGAATGCCGCCGCCGGAGTAAAGTGGAACGTTTAGCTGGAAGCCAATAACGCCCTGGGTGGTGGTGCCGTTGCCCTGCTGAGTTAACGGGCCGCTGCTATCAAGGCCGCCGATTTTAGACTTGCCGTAAGAGGCTTGAAAATCCACCGTTGGATAATGCCCTGCCTTGGCCGCTTTCAGAGTTTCCTCGCTGGCTTTCAGGTCAAATATGGCCGCCTGAATGCTCCAGTTCTGTTCCAACGCGGTCGTTTCCCACAACTCCGGGTTCATCGGCTCGGGCGGGTTTAGCGGGAAATTCTGGCGTAGATTTTCAAGCTGCTCTGTGTATTCGCCAGTTAAGCGTGCTAACTGTTCGCGGGTGATATTAAGACTGTTTTCCGCAGCAATTCTCTGGCTGCGGATGTCATCAAACGTGGCGCGGGCTTCAAGCACTTCGGTAATCGCAATCAAACCCACATCGAAGCGTTCCTGGGCCTGGTCGTATTGGCGCTGTATAGCCGTTTCGGTGGCTCGCAGGGTGGTCACTGTATCTTGCGCCCGCAGTACGTCAAAATAGGCGGAGGCCACATCAAGAATCAGCTGCTGCTGGGCAAGATGGTACTGGGCGCGCGCCGAGTCGGTCTGGAATTTGCTGGCATCGTAGTTAAACCAGGCATCGGCGCGAAACACCGGCTGGGTCAACTGCAGGCCAAGGCCCAAGGTTGTGTAGTCCACATTCTGTGACGGGCCATCGCTATCCGTGTAATTAGCGTCAGCGGAAGCGCCAAGCTGCGGCAGCAATTTGCTGCGGCTGATATCGCTGGCCGCCTCCTGGGCTTCAAAGCTGGCGCGGGCAGAAGCAATTCCAGAGTCGTAGGAGAGTGCTTTTTCGTAGGTTTGAATCAGGTCCATGGCAAATGCGGGCGACGCTGCAAAAAGGCCGATAAGCCCGGATAGTAATTGTTTCTTCATTTCATCTCCTGAAAGCCTGTGCGCTTGGGCGAGAGCCCGCTTGATGGCAAGCAAATCTGTATCCCCCATTATGGCCAATTATCGCCGCCAGCTCTACCGTTGTAGAAGGCATGTATTAGTGCTCGCCAGTCAATCCCCAAACCAGCCTTACACCATACTTGCAATTCATGCAGGCCAGCGACTATCTTTCAGAACTGTTTTTAGCTCAGGGCAAACCATGACCAAACCGTTCCAGTTTCAAGCCAACAATGTCAGCGTCGAAAAGCGTGAAACCGTGTTTCAGGGCTTTTTCCGTATGGATAAACTGTGGCTAAGCCACCCGCGTTTTGACGGCCGCACTATGCCCACTTTCACCCGCGAGTTGTTTGTCCGTGGCGACGCCACTTGCGTGCTGCCTTATGATCCGCAGCGCGATCAAGTCGTATTAATAGAGCAGTTTCGCTTGGGGGCGATCGGGCGCAACCAGTCGCCCTGGCTGCTGGAATTGGTGGCGGGCATGAACGAAGAGGGCGAAAACCCGGAAGACGTGGCCCACCGTGAAGCCGACGAAGAAGCTGGCTTGAGTTTTAAACGCCTGGACCCTATTTGCAGTTACCTGGTGTCGCCCGGTGGCACCACCGAAATGATTTACCTGTATTATGGTGAAATCAACAGCGCAAACGCTGGCGGTCTGTTTGGCCTTGAATACGAAAATGAGGACATTCGCGCCCACGTTCTGGCTGCTGAAGACGCCATAGCGATGATCAAGGACGGTCGTATCAACAACGCCGCCGCCATTATTGCTTTGCAATGGCTGGAGCTGAATCGCCCGCGCCTGCGGGAAGGTATGAATCGATGAATCAGTGGACCATGAAGCCCAAGCGCTACGTGCCAGATCTGCGGCACCTGGGCGCCTTGGGTGATGGTAATTATCAAAGGCTGCATAAGCTGCGCCAGCTGGAAGCCGACGGTCAGCCCGTTGCAGAGTTTGAGCTTCACCGCGAACACCAGTACTTAGGCCGGGTGCGTATCGAAATTCTGCAAATCGCGCGCTTTACCGAAACTCTGCTGCTTGAGCAGGTGCACAACGCCGGGCGCTGGCTGAACAATCCGCAAATGACGGTGCGGGTGTATCACGATGCCAAGATGGCGGAGGTGATCAGTTGTTACCGTGACCGCCAGATTGCGCCGGTGAACGACTATCCCAATCGCTATATGCACCACCCCGATGAAAAAGCGCAGGTGAACAGTTTTTTGGCTGACTGGCTGGATTACTGCCTGCGTTTTGGCCACCTGCCAATGGAGCATGCGGTCTGGACATCGGGCGATTGCCAGAATTAATTCCGCCCAACCGTTTTGATAACCTGCTGAACCGCACAAAAACACGGTCTGAACTGGTCAGAATGTGACGTCTTTAGCATTCAGTTAAGGGTCGGTAAGCTCTGGGCAGCGTAAACTGGACAACATCCCTAACCCCATGTTTGCCGGATCTGCCCGATGACGACTCAATCTTTGCTGCAAGAGCTGCGACCGTTAAGCGTTCTGCAGCTGACAGACCCTCACCTGAAAGCCGACCGCGATGGTAAGTTGTTTGGCATGAACACTCGCGACAGTCTGGCCGCAGTGATTGATGACGTACTGAAACATTGCGGTCAGCCAGATTTAGTGCTGGCCACCGGTGATTTGGCACAGGATGGCAGCGTTGATGCCTACGAGGCATTGGCGCAGGCGCTGGCGAGATTTGATTGCGACAGCGTTTGGATTCCGGGTAACCACGACAATGCCGAGCGGCTGTGGCCGGTTGCCCGCCGCTACCGTGCCGAGCGCAAACACCTGAAGCAGGGCGGCTGGCAGATTCTGATGCTGGACTCATCGGTACCGGACAAGGTGCACGGCGAATTGACCCGGCAAGAGTTGGAATGGCTAGAAACAACCCTGGCAGCGAACCCCCGGTTGCCCGCGCTCATAGCTTTGCATCATCACCCGGTGGATATAACCGCCCACTGGATGGCTGATATTGGCTTGCACAATCGTGACGCTTTCTGGGCGATTATTAATCGCCATTCACAGGTCAGAATTATTACCTGGGGCCATATTCACCAGGAGGTGGACCGGCAAGAAAACGGCGTGCGCCTGTTGGGCACGCCCTCAACCTGTATTCAGTTTACCGCTGGCGCCCGTGAATTCTCGGTTGAAGAGCGGGCGCCCGGGTACCGTTGGTTCGAACTGGGCAGCGCCGGTGGGTTTACTACCAAGGTGCACCGGGCGTTGGACTTCAAGGTCGTGCTGGATCGCGATGGCGGGGGCTACTAGGCTCCTGTTGACTGAGTCACTACCCTATTAGTCCCTTGCCTACTAAACACCTGTCTACTCGGCCCTATTTCAAGCGGCTTGCTCTGCCAGTTTCTGGCGTAACTCCTTGGCGGCGTCGACCATAGCTCGCAGCGCTGGCTGCACTTCTTCCCAGCGGCGGGTTTTCAGGCCGCAATCCGGGTTTACCCACAATCTTTGCGCCGGAATCCGTTCTGCGGCCTTGTTCATCAAGCCGGTAATCTGATCGACCCGCGGAATGTTCGGTGAGTGAATGTCGTAAACACCGGGGCCAATGTCGTTAGGGTAGTCAAAGTTCTTGAAAGCGTTCAGCAGTTCCATGTCGGAACGCGATGTTTCAATGGTAATTACGTCGGCGTCCATGCGGGCGATGGCAGCAATAATGTCGTTGAACTCCGAATAGCACATGTGGGTGTGAATCTGGGTTTGATCATTCACGCCGTTAGCGGTTATGCGGAAAGCGTCTACCGCCCATTGAAGATAGCTGTCCCAATCGGTTTGGCGTAATGGCAGGCCTTCGCGCAGCGCGGCTTCGTCAATCTGGATGATTTTCACGCCATCTGCCTCCAAATCTTGTACTTCCTCGCGAATGGCCAGCGCCAGCTGTAAACACGTGTCACGGCGGGGTTGATCGTCGCGTACAAAGGACCAGTTCAGAATGGTGACCGGGCCGGTCAGCATGCCCTTAAGTGGCTTGCTGGTGAGCGACTGGGCGTAGTTGATCCAGTCTATCGTCATCGCTTTTGGCCGTGAGATATCACCGAACAGAATCGGTGGCTTCACACAGCGGGAACCGTAAGACTGCACCCAGCCGAAACGACTGAAGACATAGCCGTCCAGCTGTTCGCCAAAATACTCCACCATGTCATTGCGCTCGGCTTCACCGTGCACCAGTACATCCAGTCCCAATTCTTCCTGCTGGCGGACACAGTGGGCGATTTCCTCGCGAATGCGCTCCTGGTAAGCGGCGGCGTCCAGCTCACCCTTGCGAAATTGCAGTCGGGTTTGGCGGATCTCGGCGGTTTGCGGAAAAGATCCGATGGTGGTGGTGGGAAAAGCCGGCAGATTCAAGTGCTGCTGTTGCAGAGCAATACGTTTGCCAAACAAGCTCTTGCGCTGGCCTAGTTCGGGCGTGATCGCCGCCACCGATGCTGCCACGTTTGGGTTGTGCACCCGCGGTGACCGGCGCCGGCTGGCCAGCGCTTCAGCGTTGGCGCTAAGTTCTGCAGCAACGGTGTCGCGGCCGTGGGTCAAGGCCAGGGCCAGCAAGTTCAGTTCTTCCAGTTTCTGTTGGGCGAAGGCCAGCCAGTTGTGTACTTCGGCATCAAGCTCGGTTTCTTGGGCAAGGTCCACCGGCACGTGCAGCAGTGAACAGGAAGGCGCTAGCCATAGCCTGTCACCCAGTTTCTGTTGTATTGGCTCCAGCCAGTCCAGTGTTGCTGTCAGGTCGGTTTTCCAGATGTTGCGACCGCTTATGATTCCCAACGACAACACTTTGTGGCTTGGCAACCAGTCAACCAGGCGTTGAACTTCCGCCGGGGCGCTAACGGCGTCCAGGTGCAGGCCCGCCACTGGCAGTTCGCAGGCCAACTGCAAATTCTCCCGCAGCTCACCAAAGTAGGTCGTCAGCAACAGTTTTACAGGTGCAGATTTGAGCCGGTGGTAAGTCAGAGTAATGGCATGGCGCCAGTCGGTGTTGAGTTCGGTGACCAGCGCCGGCTCGTCAATCTGTACCCAGCTGGCGCCATTGTCCGCCAGGGTTTGCAGCAGTTGGCCGTACACCGGCAGCAGTTTGTCTAGCAGGTCCAGGCGGTCGCTGTCGTCTTTGCTTTTGCCCAGAAAAAGATACGATACCGGGCCAAGAATCACCGGTTTTGCGGCAACGCCTTGCGCGCGAGCCTCAGCCAGTTGTGCAACCAGGCGATCGGCGTTCAGACTAAATTCCGTGTCGGCGTGAAACTCCGGCACGATGTAGTGGTAGTTGGTGTCGAACCACTTAGTCATTTCGCCTGCGTGACATTCGTTCGTCTCACCGGCATGGGCATGGGCAGGGCCGCAGGCGTTGTCGCTGGCCGAACGGCCGCGGGCCACGCGAAAGTAATGATCCAGCTCGGTGCCGTCCGCGGCGCTGGCGCGCTCGGGCAAATTGCCGAGGGTAGCGCTCATGTCGAGCACTTGGTCGTATAAAGAAAAGTCTCCCACGGGTACCCAGCTCAGCCCCTGCACCTTTTGGCGCTGCCAATGTTGGGTGCGTAAAGAGGCTGCCGTAGACTGCAACTCGTCTGCGCTGAGTTTGCCTTGCCAGAAAGCTTCCTGGGCAAGTTTCAGTTCGCGCTGGGCGCCAATGCGGGGAAAACCCAGGTTGTGGGTAATGGTCATATTCATCTCCGGAATAAAGCGTGTGTGTTGATTGCTGTTGGTTATGAGCAATCAGACTACCGCTGAGGAGTTATGAAAAATAATGGTATTATTTCACGTATCCATGAATTTTATTCACGTTAGGCTGAGCTATGATTGAGCAGATCTGTGATTGAACGTAACCATCTTGAGGTTCTGCGGGCCGTCGAAGCGGGTGGCTCCTTGACCGCCGCCGCCGAGCGCTTGCACCTGACCCAGTCGGCGCTGAGTCATTCCATCCGTAAACTGGAGCAGCAGCTAGGCACCCCTTTATGGTTGCGCGAAGGTCGGCAACTGCAGCTGACCCAGGCGGGCAAATACCTGCTGGCTCTGGCGAATCGTTTGCTGCCGCAATTCGAGCATGCTGAATTGCAAATCGATCAGTTCGCCCGCGGCCAGGCAGGCACGCTGCGCATTGGTATGGAATGCCATCCCTGTTATCAATGGCTGTTAAAAGTGGTGGGGCCTTATCTGGGGCACTGGCCAACGGTAGACGTAGACGTAAAGCAGAAATTTCAGTTTGGCGGTATTGGCGCGCTCTTTGGCCATGACATTGATCTGCTGGTAACGCCAGACCCGCTGCATCGGCCAGGCCTGGTGTTTGAACCGGTGTTTGATTACGAGCAGGTGCTGGTGGTCCACAGTGGCCATCGATTGGCACACAACGATTGGATCAGCGCGCAAGATCTGGAACCGGAAACTCTGATCACTTACCCGGTGGCGGTGGAGCGCCTGGATGTATACACACATCTCTTACTTCCGGCCAACATTCGCCCGGCGCGGCACAAAACCATCGAAACCACCGATATTATGTTGCAGATGGTCGCTGCCGGCCGTGGTGTAGCGGCTCTGCCTCGCTGGCTGGTGCAGGAATACCAGCAGCGTATGTCCATTGTGCCGGTACAGCTGGGCGAAACGGGCATTGGTAAACAGATCTTTCTGGGCTGTCGCGAGCGCGACCGCAATGTGGATTACCTCAGCGCGTTTCTGAAGCTGGCCACAGAGGTTCGCTGGCAGGGCATTGCGCCAGGCGTTTTATCAGGTGTCGTATTGACGAATTAGCCAGACGAGACGCCCCTTGTTCAGCTAAAATGCGGCCAATCCGGTACTACAAACTTATTTTAACTTATCAGGATTCGACCATGAGCGATGTTCCCTCTGATTTGAAATACCTTGAAACCCACCAGTGGGTGCGGGTAGATAAAAACGGCTTGGCCACCGTGGGCATAACCGACTTTGCTCAACAGCAGTTGGGCGACGTGGTTTATATTGGCGTTCCGGAGCTGGGCGCTACCGTAACCGGCGGCGAAGAAGCCGGCGTGGCGGAGTCTGTTAAATCTGCCTCAGACGTATTCAGCCCGGTGACTGGCGAAGTGGTCGAAATTAACGAGTTGTTAGAAGACGAGCCAGAAAAAGTGAACGAAGACCCTTACGGCGAAGGCTGGCTGTTTCGGGTGAAAATGACCGACGACGGCGAGCTTGATGGCCTGATGGATGCAGACACTTACAGCGACCTGGTCGCAGCGGAGTAACAATCTTTTATGAATTTCCCGGTATTATACCTCCGCAAAGGCGCCGAGCGCCGACTGCGGGCAGGCCACTTGTGGGTCTACAGTAATGAAGTGGATATTAAACGCTCGCCGCTGACCGGCTTCGAAGCCGGTGTTCAGGCAGAGCTGCGCGCATCGAACGACAAGCCTTTGGGCACCGTGTTTGTGAATCCCCATGCGCTGATTTGTGGCCGGCTGATTAGCCGTGACCCAACCCATGGCATGACTTCGCAACGGCTTACCCAGCGCATGGAAGTTGCGCTGGAATTGCGCCAGCGGCTGTTTAACAAGCCGTTTTACCGCTGGGTGTTTGGTGACAGTGATGGCCTGTCCGGGCTGGTGATTGACCGCTTTGGGGACACCGTGGTGGTGCAAATTTCCAGCGCCGGCATGGAACAGATGAAGGACGCCATTGTACGGGCAATACAAAGGCTGACCCAAGTTAGCTCTATTGTGCTAAAGAACGATGGCAAAATGCGCAAAGTGGAAGGTCTGGAAAGCTATGTGGAGCAGGCCCACGGCAGCGCCCCTGAAATGCTTCAGCTGGAAGAAAACGGCGTCAAGTTTGAAGTGCCGCTGGCGGGCGGGCAGAAAACCGGCTGGTTTTACGACCACCGTATGAACCGTGCGCGTTTGCAAGCCTACGCGCCGGGCAAGCGGGTGCTGGATGTATTCAGTTACGTGGGCGGTTGGGGCATACAAGCAGCCAGTGCAGGCGCCACCAGCGTGACTTGCATAGACAGCTCGGCGTCAGCCATTGAGTCGGTGCATCACAACGCCCGCCTGAACGGACTGACGAATGTTGATACGATTGAAGGCGACGCCTTTGACGCGTTAAAAGCATTGGCGGATGAAAAACAGAAATTCGACATTGTGGTGCTAGATCCGCCCGCACTGATACCCCGCCGCCGTGACCAGAAAGCCGGTGAGCAAGCCTATGCGCGCCTGAATCAGCTGGGTTTGCGCCTGCTGGAGCGGGACGGCTTACTGGTGTCGGCATCTTGCTCTATGCACTTGTCCCAGGAAAAGTTGGTAGACATCATCCGCGGTAGCGGTCGCAAAATTGACCGCTTTGTGCAGCTGCTAGAGCAGGGCCATCAGGCGCCGGACCACCCGATCATTCCGGGCATTGCGGAAACCGATTACATCAAATCCTGTTTTGTGCGTTCGCTAACCGGGTTTTTATAGTCCCGGCTATCCAGGGCCTAAAAATTCGCTGGGGGAATCAGTCCCGCAGCGACATAACGGGCCAATCGCGCTCGCGGGCCATGGCTTCCAGGCGCGAATCCGGGTCGACCACCACCGGATTCGCAACCTGTTCCAGCAGGGGTGCGTCGTTGATGGAGTCGCTGTAGAACCAGGCGCCGTCCAATGACTCATTGTTTTCACTCAGCCACTGCGTCAGACGCGTTACCTTTCCGCCCTGAAAACTGGGCGTGCCCGACACCTCTCCGGTAAAGCGGCCATTCACCACTTCCGGGTTGGTGGCAATTAAGTGCTCAATGCCCAAAAGGTCGGCGATTGGCCTGGTAATAAAATGATTGGTGGCGGTAATAATCATCAGTGTATGGCCTTGGCTGCGGTGCTGGTGTAGCAGTTCGGCGGCTTTGGTTTGCAGCATCGGTTGCACGTGGCTGACCATAAAACGCCCGTGCATGGCGTGCAGCTCGTCCAGTGAAAACTGCGCCAGGGGTTCCAGCACAAAACGCTGATAGCGAAACACGTCCAGCTTGCCGTTCAGGTAGTCCTGATAAAATCGGTCGTTGGCTTTGCGGTGTTCATCGGCGTCTACAATGCCTTGCGCCGCCAGAAAAATGCCCCAGGCGTGGTCGCTGTCGCCATTCAGCAAGGTGTTGTCCAGATCGAATATGGCCAGAGTCATGGTGCTGCCTCGGTGATTAAGGTGGCTGAAAACCGGCACTTGCCAGCGTCTTGCAGTGCGCCGCAGTTTATCATGGCCGCACGCAAACAGTCGTGATTGCCGATTTCTTGGGATTCTGCAAGAATGAGAGCAACTTGGAAAAACCTGACCGTCGCATCTTGCTACGGTTAACCGACTATTAACGAGGTACTGTACCGTGATCGACTCAGACGGTTTCAGACCCAACGTCGGAATCATTTTGGCCAACCACAAAGGGCAAGTGTTGTGGGCGAGGCGCATAGGCCAAAACTCTTGGCAGTTCCCGCAAGGCGGAATTCATCAGGATGAAACACCGGAACAGGCATTGTACCGGGAGCTTGGGGAGGAAGTCGGGCTGTGCGCCCGCGACGTGGAAATTATCAGCTGTACGCGAGGCTGGTTAAGATACCGCTTGCCGCGGCGGATGGTTCGCCACAATTCGCACCCATTGTGTGTAGGGCAAAAACAGAAATGGTTCCTGTTGAGGATGCTTTCACCAGACGCGCAGGTATGCGTAGATGGAACCGATTCACCGGAATTCGACGGCTGGCAGTGGGTAAGCTACTGGTATCCGTTGGGGCAGGTGATCTCATTCAAAAAAGAAGTCTACCGACGTGCGCTGCGCGAACTGGCGCCGCGGCTGTTCCACAACATGGAGCAGGTGCGACGTGCCGAGCACAACCGGCGCTCGAAGGAACAATCATGACGACGGGCTAATCCCAACATGCTGAGTACATTGCGAACGATCGTCCAGGAAGTAAACAGCGCCCGCGACCTGCAGGAGGCGCTGAGCATTATTGTCTCGCGTGTGCAAAAAGCCATGAACACCGAAGTTTGCTCGGTGTATCTGCTAGACCCTGCTACCAACCGCTACGTACTGATGGCCACTGAAGGGCTGTACCGCAAAGCCGTTGGCAAAGTTAGCCTGGGTTATTCCGAGGGCCTTGTGGGCCTTGTGGGCTCGCGGGAAGAGCCGATTAATCTGGAGGATGCGCCTTCCCATCCTCGTTACCGTTACTTTCCTGAAACCGGCGAAGAACGCTTCCGCTCGTTTCTGGGTGTGCCCATTATTCACCATCGCCGCCTGATGGGTGTTCTAGTAGTGCAGCAGCGTGAGAGTTCGCGCAGTTTTAATGAAGGCGAAGAAGCCTTTATGGTGACTATCTCGGCTCAGCTCAGCGGGGTGATCGCCCACAGCGAGGCCACGGGCGCCATTGGTGGTTTGTCGCTCACCGGCGAGGAAGCGCATGACATCGGTTTTGACGGCGTGCCCGGAGCACCTGGCGTGGCCATTGGCACCGGCGTAACCGTTTACCCGGCGGCAGACCTGGACCTTGTGCCAGAAAAAACCACGGATGATATTGAGCACGAACTGGACCTGTTCCAGTGCGCGGTAAGTGCCGTGCGCGGAGACATCGAGCGGGTCGCAGCACGACTGGCCTCGCAGCTGAGGCCGCAGGAGCAGGCGTTGTTTGATGTGTACCTACGCATGCTCAGCGATGAAGCCCTGCCGGACGAAGTTAACGGCAAAATTCGCGAAGGTAACTGGGCCCAAGGATCGCTGAAACAGGTTGTGCAGCAGTACGTGCGCAATTTTGAGATGATGGATGATCATTATCTGCAGGAGCGGGCGGTAGATGTGCGCGACCTGGGTCGGCGGTTGTTGTCGCATCTGCAGGAAGGCGAGCAAGCCAGCCTTGAATACCCCGAACGCACCGTATTGGTGAGTGAAGAGATCACCCCCGCTATGCTGGGCGAAGTGCCCAAGGGCCAGTTGGTGGGATTGGTGTCGGTGAAAGGTTCCAGCCACTCCCACGTGGCTATTCTGGCCCGCGCTATGGGCATACCCACGGTAATGGGGCTGGTCGACATACCCGTGAATCAGCTCGACGGCAAGGAACTGGTTGTCGACGGCTTCGAAGGTCAGATCTTCGCGTCGCCATCGGCGGATCTGCGCGCTTATTACCAAGTTATCTGCGACGAAGAAAACGAGCTGATTCGGGGTCTAGAAGCCCTGCGCGATTTGCCTTGTGAAACCACCGACCATCACAGGGTATCAATGCTGGTAAACACCGGGTTGATGACCGATGTGGTGCGGTCGCTGACTCACGGCGCCGAAGGCATTGGTCTGTACCGCACGGAAGTGCCGTTCATGATTAAAGATCGCTTCCCTTCGGAACAGGAACAGCGAGAATACTACCGCGAGCAGTTGGAAGCCTTTGCGCCTAACCCGGTGACCATGCGCACCCTGGACATCGGCGGCGACAAGTGCCTGACGTATTTCCCCATCCAAGAGGAAAACCCGTTTCTGGGCTGGCGTGGCATACGGGTCACTCTAGATCACCCGGAGATTTTCCAGCTGCAGGTGCGGGCGATGATGAAGGCCAGCGAAGGCCTGAACAATTTGCAGATCATGCTGCCAATGATCAGCAATATTTCCGAAGTAGAAGAGTCTCTTCATCTGATTTACCGCGTATATCACGAAGTGCGTAAAGACGGTTACAACATCCACATGCCAAAAGTGGGCGTGTTGATCGAAGTGCCGGCAGCGGTATATCAGATACGCGAATTGGCCGACCGGGTGGATTTCCTGTCGGTGGGCACCAACGATTTAACCCAATATTTATTGGCAGTAGACCGTAACAACCCCCGTGTGGCCCCGCTGTACCATTCTTACCATCCTGCTGTGCTGCAGGCGCTGGTACGTATTGCCCAAGACGCTCATGCCGTGGGCAAGCCGGTGGGTGTGTGTGGCGAATTAGCGGGGGACCCGGGCGGCGCCGTATTGCTGATGGCCATGGGCTACGATTCACTATCGATGAACGCAGCCAGCCTGCCAAAAGTAAAATCGGTGATTCGCAGTGTCAGTCTTGAGTGGGCGACAAATTTGTTAGCAGACATCCTGCTGCTTGATTCGCCTCATGTAATCAAAAGCTGTGTTGACTTGGCGCTGCGTAATGCCGGCTTTGGCCGCTATATGCGGCCCGGAAAATCTACTGGCAAAACGTTGGCAGAGGTAGCCTCGGCATCTGCCTGAACAACTCGAAAAGGCCAAGCTATGAGTAATGGCAAACTAACAAAAAAACCGCAGCCGACGAGCGCAGCGAACGGCAAAAAACCCCGAATCGGTGTGGCGTTAGGCGGTGGAGGCCCGATTGGCGGTATATACGAAATAGGGGCGCTGAGGGCACTTGACGAAGCTCTGGAAGGGCTAGACTTCAATGATCTGGATGTTTACGTAGGGGTAAACTCAGGGTCGTTTGTGGCGGCTCATCTGGTGAACCAGGTAACCACCGCCCAGTTGTGTCGAATTTTTGTGCGCAACGAATCCGAATTGCACCCGTTTCATCCCGGTGTTTTTTACCGTCCGGCCTTCGCTGAAATGGGCCGCCGTTTACTGGCCATACCGGGGTTGATTACCACCGCGCTCACCCGTTTTTTTTACAACCCCTACGATCAGAGCCTGCTGGAAGCCTTGACCATTCTGGCCCAAGCCGCACCCGCCGGGCTGTTCAATAACGAAGGCTTGCACCATTACTTAAGGCGCGCGTTCACCATGCTCGGCCGCACCAACGATTTCCGCCAACTCAAGCGCCAGCTGTTCATTGTGGCCGCCGATGTGGAGAGTTCGAAGTCGGTGTGTTTTGGTGCGCCGGGCTTTGACGCTGTGCCCATTTCTAAAGCCATTCAGGCCAGCACGGCGTCGGCTGGCATTTACGTACCGGTGGAAATAGACGGCCATTACTACGTCGATGGAACCCTGCGTAAAGGCCTTCACGCCTCGGTGGCGTTCGATCATCAGGCTGACTTGGTGCTGGCAATCAATCCCCAGGTACCGCTAGACGCCACTGCCGCCATGAAAGCCGGCACCTTGGCAGTCGGCGAGATGACCCGCTCTGGCATGCCAAATGTGCTGGCGCAAACCTACCGCACCATGGTGCATTCGCGCATGCAGTCCGGGATAGACCGTTACGCCCAGGACTATCCGGATAAAGACATTGTGCTGTTTGAGCCCCGCAGCGAAGACGCCATTCTGTTTGGCTCCAATGTGTTCAGTTTTGAATCCCGGCGTTTGCTGTGCGAACACGCCTACCAGGCTACTCGACGCGATTTGCGCCTTCGTGCTGCAGAACTGGAGCCCAAATTGGCGAAATACGGCATTGCTCTGCGCCACGATTGTCTGAACGACACAGATCGCACAGTCAGCACCAGTCTGTTTGGCGAGTTACCACCGGCCACGTTAAGGGCAAAATCGCAGAAACAGAAAAGCCGGCTGGCGGCCGGCTTGCAAAGTGTTACCGGGCAGACAGAAAAGGCCCGATCTTGATAGCGCGCGACCAGAATGCATTTTTAACCTGGTCGCGGGTTTAGTTATCGCCCGCTACAGAATGTAGCGGCTTAAATCTTCATCTTCCGCCAATTTGCCAAGTTTCTCCTCGACGTACTCGGCGGTGACTTCGAACTCTTCCGTGATCTTGTCGCCGGCATCGAATGACAGGCTTTCTAACAGTCTTTCCAGCATCGTGTGCAAGCGTCGCGCGCCGATATTTTCGGTGTTCTCGTTCACTTTCCACGCCACTTCTGCCAAGCGGGTAATGGCGTCGTCGGTAAAGCTGAGCTTCAGGCCTTCGGCGCCCATCAATGCTTCATACTGCTGCACCAATGAGGCATCCGGCTCTGTCAGAATGCGCTTGAAATCGTTTGGCGTTAGCGCATGCAGTTCTACCCGAATCGGCAAGCGGCCCTGCAACTCTGGAATCAGGTCTGACGGCTTGGTCATGTGGAAAGCGCCAGAAGCAATAAAAAGGATGTGATCGGTGCGAATAGCGCCGTATTTGGTGGTGACCGTGCTGCCTTCAATCAGCGGCAGAAGGTCACGCTGAACGCCCTCGCGGGAGACATCCGCGGAGTTGTTGTCAGAGCGTTTGGCCACTTTGTCGATTTCATCCAAAAACACTATGCCGTTTTGTTCAACAGCTTGTACCGCTTTTTGTTTGATATCTTCTTCGTTTACCAGCTTGGCGGCTTCTTCATCCTTCACCCGACGTAGAGCATCAGCCACCCGCATCTTGCGGGTTTTGCGTTTGTCTTGGGACATGTTGGCAAACATGCTTTGCAGCTGGTTGGTCATTTCTTCCATACCCGGCGGTGCCATAATTTCGACACCGGCGCCGCTGTTGCGCAGATCAATCTCAATTTCTTTGTCGTCCAGCTCGCCTTCCCGCAGTTTTTTACGGAACATCTGGCGGGTGGTCGATTCGTCCTTCGGCTTGCTGTCGTTGTTGACATCCCGCGCCGGTGGCAACAGGACGTCCAGAATGCGATCTTCCGCGGCGTCCAGAGCGCTGTTTTCGTGGCGCTTCATTTCCTGTTCCCGCAGCATTTTTACGGCTATATCAGCCAAGTCGCGAATGATGGAATCGACATCGCGACCCACATAACCCACCTCGGTAAATTTGGTCGCTTCCACTTTCAAAAAGGGTGCGTCCGCCAGTTTGGCCAGGCGCCGGGCAATTTCAGTTTTACCGACACCGGTGGGTCCAATCATCAGAATATTCTTGGGGCTGATTTCTTCACGCAGCTCGTCGTTGAGCTGCATCCGGCGCCAGCGATTGCGCAGGGCAATGGCTACCGCGCGCTTGGCTTCCTGCTGGCCAACAATGTGTTTGTCCAGTTCGAGGACAATTTCTCTAGGAGTCAGTGCAGACATGATCGCTCCGGCTTAATCGTTGGCAGAAAGCACTTCAATGGTGCGATTCTGGTTGGTGTAAATGCAGATGTCAGCCGCTATGATCAGCCCTTTTTCGGTAATCTCGCGGGCACTCATGTCGGTGTTTTCTAACAGCGCGCGGGCAGACGCCTGGGCGAAAGGGCCGCCGGAACCAATGGCAATCAGGCCCATTTCTGGCTCTATAACATCGCCGTTGCCAGTAATGATGAGTGAGGCGGTTTTATCGGCCACCGCCAGCAGGGCCTCGAGTTTTCGTAACGCCCGGTCTGATCGCCAGTCTTTGGCCAGTTCCACTGCGGCGCGAGTTAGGTTGCCCTGGTGTTTTTCCAGTTGCGCTTCAAAGCGCTCGAACAGGGTGAACGCATCGGCGGTACCCCCAGCAAAGCCCGCCAAAACCTGGCCGTTGTACAAGCGGCGCACTTTGCGGGCGTTGCCCTTCATTACGGTATTGCCAAGGGACACCTGGCCGTCACCGCCCATGGTGACTTCGTCGTCACGGCGTACGGAAAGTATGGTGGTCATGTGGGCTCCAGTTGCCTGATCGAATGTTGTAGCGCAGTTATGGAGGCAGCGCCGCGATTTTCAAGGCAGAACGTTCAGCACTTAATTTTAGATTTACGCATCAGAATTAAAAGAGACTAGCTCTTTTTGGGGATTTTCCGCACCAGCGGCTGAATGCTGATAGACACCAGCTTGTCCACAGCAGCGTTCATTTGGCTGCGGGATGTGAACGGGCCGACATTCACCCGATACCAGACATTGCCCTCTTCCAGATCGATTTTTTGCACCGCTGCGCGTAAACCCTGGAACGCGATTTCGGCGCGCTGGCGTTCGGCATCTTCAGCTTTGCGGAACGAACCGGACTGCAGCAGGTAATCGACTTGCGGGCGCCCTGGGCTAGGCGTGTATTCGTCCACCGTAGAAGGCATTACCTCGGTTTCCGGCAGCATTTCGTAAAAACGGAATTGGGGTTTGGCGATTTCCGGTTTTATCAGCGCTGGTGTTTTGGCAGGTGCCTTCTGCTCAGTGGGCGCCGCGTCTTTGGCGGGTGCCTCGCTGCCAGGCAAACTGTTCAGGTACACAATAAAGCCGATGAAACCGCCCACAGCCGCCAGTGCCAATACCGATTTCATCGACAGGTTACCGTGTTGAGCTCGCGCCGGGGCGGCGGCTTTCGGCGCCCGGGTGCGGGCAGGCTTGCCCGCTTTTTGACGAGGCGTAGTGGCCTGGTTGGGTGACGATTTGCGGGCGTAGTCTCGCGACATTTTTATGGTTACATCTCGTCCGGAGCACTAACGCCCAGCAGGCCTAAGCCATTTTCGATTACCTGGCGTACGGCCAAGTACAAGCTGATGCGGGCATCGCGTAGGGCGGTGTCTTCAATCAGCACCTTGTGGGCGTTGTAATAACTGTGGAACAGGCCGGCCAATTCCCGCAGGTACTGGCTCAGGGTGTGGGGCTCGCGCTGGGCAGCGGCGCTGGCAACCAGCTCTGGATATTTTGCCAATTGGTTGGCCAGTTCTTTTTCCTCATCCAGCGTTAGCAGAGTCAGGTCGCCTACGCATTCGTGACGGCCACGCTGCACACCATCGACCGCCAGCTTGCGCAACACGCTGCAGATGCGGGCGTGAGCGTACTGGATGTAATACACCGGGTTTTCGTTGGTTTGCGAGCGCGCAAGATCAATGTCAAAGGTCAGCTGGGAGTCCACTCGCCGTGCGGCCAGAAAGAAACGGGTGGCGTCGCGGCCTACCTCTTCAATCAGGTCGCTTAGAGTGACATAACTGCCTGCGCGTTTGGAGAGTTTTACCTCTTCACCACCGCGGGTGACCATCACCATTTGGTGCAGCACATAATCTGGCCAACCTTCCGGAATACCGATATTCAACGCCTGCAAGCCGGCGCGAACGCGGGTAACGGTTGAATGGTGGTCGGCGCCCTGTTCGTTGATAACCGTGCTAAAACCGCGTTGCCACTTGTCCAGATGATAGGCAACATCCGGCAGAAAGTAGGTGTAGCCGCCGTCGGTTTTGCGCATAACCCGGTCTTTATCGTCGCCAAATTCAGTGGTTTTCAGCCACAGTGCGCCGCCGTCTTCGTAGGTGTAGCCGTTTTCTTGCAGGCGCTTTACGGTGGCTTCAACCTTGCCGTCGTTGTACAGCGAGGATTCCAGGAAATACACGTCAAACTCGACGCCAAAGGCTTTCAGGTCAAGGTCCTGCTCGCGGCGCAGATAAGCCACGGCAAAATCCGTAATGGCTTCAAGGTTGTCCGGCTCGGCCTGGCCGGTCACTGAGCGGTCGTCTGCCGTAATTGTCTTTCCGGCTAGATAGGCCTCGGCCACGTCGGCAATATAGTCGCCGCGGTAACCATTTTCAGGCCAGCTTTGGTGATCTGGCGTCAGGCCTTTTACCCGGGCTTGAACGGATAACCCCAAGTTATTGATCTGGGCGCCAGCGTCGTTGTAATAAAACTCGCGGGTAACCTGATAGCCGTTGGCATCCAGTAGCCGACAAATGCAGTCACCTATTGCGGCACCGCGACCGTGGCCCACATGCAAAGGGCCGGTGGGGTTGGCGGAAACAAATTCCACCTGTACTTTTTCGCCCTTACCGCTGTGGTTGCAGCCAAAGTTTTCAGCCTGTTCCAGTGCCGTATTCACAACGCCAAAGGCGCTGGCCGTACTCATGAAAAAGTTGATAAAACCCGGCCCGGCAATCTCCACCTTGTCGACCGCTGCACTGGCCGGCAAATTGGCCACCAGCGCCTCCGCCAGTTTGCGCGGCGCACAGCGGGCAGACTTGGCCGCCACCAGCGCAATGTTACACGCGTAATCGCCGTGGGATTTGTCTTTGGTGTTGCCAATCTGTGGCGCAAAGCTTTGATCTGCTGGCAAAACGCCTTCAGATTGCAGTGCCGCCAGGGCAGACTGAAGCAGGTCGGAAACGGTCTCTTTCATGCTGTTGAATAGCTCGGCTGAACGGAAGTGGAAATGGGGCAGGGCGCCCACCAGAGTAGAAGTGCCACATTATCGCGGAAACTGATTTTGTAAGCAAAAGCCAGGGGGGGTAATAGCGGGCACTAGCCTGTTTCCTGTGGGTCTACGTCGATCATCCAGCGGCTGCCGGAGGGCTGTTTTTGTTGATCCAGATGCAGGCAAACGTTGGCGAGGGTCTTGCTCAGGCGCTTGCGGTTATCGGCGTTTATGACCAGCTGGGCGCGGTAGCGGTCGGCCCGACGGGCAATCAACGCTGGCAGTGGGCCCCAGATTTCCAGGCCCGGTGCCTGGGCCAGGGGTTTTATGGTGTCCAGTATCTGCAAACTTTTTTCCATGGTGTCGGCTTCGGCGCGGAATATTGCCATAGCGCGGTAAGGCGGCAGTTGGCCGCCTTCGCGCTCAACTAAAAGCTGTTCGGCCATATCCCCGTAGTGGCCCGTGCAAAGTGTTCTTAATAGTGGATGGTCGCTATGGCAGGTCTGCACCAGCACTGTGCCGGGCTTGTCGCCGCGACCCGCACGGCCGCTGACTTGCAGCAGGGTTTGTAGGAGCTGTTCAGGGGCGCGGAAGTCTACGCTGAACAGACCGCCGTCGGCGTTTATAACCACCACCAGCGTTACGTTGGCAAAATCGTGGCCTTTGGCCAGCATTTGAGTGCCCACCAGAATACAGGGCTCGCCGGTGTTCACGGTTCGTAGAATGGCTTGAATGCTGCCTTTACGCTGGGTGCTGTCGCGGTCAACCCGCACCACCGGGGTGTCAGGGAAGGCGGTGGTCAGTATGTCTTCGCTGCGCTCGGTGCCCTGGCCGACGGGCTTGAACGCATCACTTTGGCACTTCGGGCACTGGTTCGTTGCGGCGGCCTGAAAGTCGCAGTGGTGGCAGCGCATGGCATTGTCACGGCGGTGGTAGGTCAGGCGGGTGTCGCAGCGCGGGCATTCGACCATGTGGCCGCAGTCAAAGCACATCATCACCGGCGCGAAGCCGCGGCGGTTCACATACACCAGCACCTGTTCGCCGTTGTCCAAAACCTGCTTGATTGCATTGAGGGCGGGGCGCGACAAGCCGCCTTCTAAAGGCCGGCTACGAATGTCCAGCAGTTTTATTTGCGGTGGTCTGGCGTTGCCGGCCCGCTCCTCCAATGTGGCCAAGGTGTATTTGCCTTGCTGCGCGTTGTGCCAGGATTCCAGCGAGGGCGTGGCCGAGCCGAGTATCACCGGGCACTTGTTCAGGTGGGCGCGGTATACCGCAAGGTCGCGCGCTGAATAGCGAAAGCCATCGCCTTGTTTGTAGGAGCTATCGTGCTCTTCGTCCACAATCAGCGTGCGTAAACCGGTAAAGGGCAACAAAACCGCCGAACGGGTGCCAATGAGTATGACGGGTTCGCCGTGGCGTATTTTTAGCCAGGTGTCCAGGCGCTGGCTGTCGTTCAGTGCCGAGTGCCACACCACAATCCGCTGGCCAAAATAGCGCTGGAAGCGGGCCACGGTTTGCGGTGTCAGGTTTATTTCGGGCACCAGCACCAGGGCCTGATCCTGCTCACTCAAATGTTGCTTTAAATAGTGCAGATAGATTTCTGTTTTACCGCTGCCAGTGATGCCGTACAAAAGGCAGGCACTAAAGCCCTGAGCCGGGTCTGGAAGCTGTGCTGCGGTATCTGTTTGTGCCGGTGATAACGTGGGTGCCGCAAAACTCTCTGTGGGTGTTGTTGCCAGCACGGGTTCGGCGGCTTCAATCAGCTGCTTTTGTTCCAGGGTCTTCAGCTGGCTGCGATTAAAGCCGGCGCTTAAGATGGCGCTTGTCGCAGCGCCTTGGGAATACTGCAAAAGCCAGGCTAGCAAGGCTTTTTGACGATGGGCCTGCGGTGGCAACTCAGCACCGCTGCTGCGGGCTCGCCACCAGGCTTCGGTTTTGCGCAGTGCTGGCCGGCCGCGCCTGAGCGCTGGCGGTAAAGCCGTAAACAGGCATTCACCCAGCGGGTGTTGGTAATAGTCGCTGGCCCAGCTTAGCAGCCGCAGTGTTTCCTTTGGCAGCGCAGGCCAGTTTTCCATAACACTTCGAACCGGCTTCAGTGATACCCCGGGCGGCGGGGTTACGCCAACCGCAGTAACCAGTCCGGTTATCTGCTGGCGGCCAAAGGGAACCTGCACCCGCTGGCCGGGCTGAAGGCTGAGGCCGGAGCCAAGGGTGTAGTCAAACAGCCTTCGCAGCGGGCGGTTCATGGCGATGCGTACAACCTTGGTCACGGGTTTTGCGCATTTAGATGGAAGCTATGCCTAGCAGGCGCTGCAACGGGTATTGGTGTCACGGTATATTCGTATCCTTGTGCAAGCGCCGGTTGCGGCGCCCTGCGCCGGTGGGCATGGGAATTCAGCAGTGTGGCGCTTGCCTGAGTGTCAGTTTGCAAGTAATATTCGCGCTCTGTTGGATGGGGGCGATTGTGCCCCGTCTCTCTTATTGATTCAAATATGCGGTGCCTGGCATACGGAACACTCTACGGAACATTCTTCGGAACAGCCGTAATCGTGACCAGGTGGCGGCATAACCTGACGAGGTTCGCCATGAAAGAAGGTATCCACCCGAAGTACGAAAACATCACCGCTACCTGTTCTTGCGGTAATGTGATCCATACCCGTTCTACCGTTGGTAAGGATCTACAGTTAGACGTGTGTTCACAATGCCACCCGTTCTATACCGGCAAGCAGAAAATTATGGATGCCGGCGGCCGTATTGACCGTTTCCAGAAGCGTTTTGGCAGCCGTATTGTTGGCAAGAAAGAAGATTAATGCCAGCGAATTGCAAAAAAGCGCCCTCGGGCGCTTTTTTTTGTTCTAAAAAATGACAGAGCTCGCTTGTGTGGCCAAACATACGCAATAAGACGTATTGACGCTTTAACGGATGGTGGGATTGCCCTTGTCGTTTTCTACGGCGCGGGCCATAATGCTGCCCCGCTATAAGTATATTTGTAACTGAGTATGGCGGTTTTACACCCTTAAACGTGACAAACGGAATAGTGGCAATGTCTCAAGATCTGAAAGAAGCAGCCCTTGAATATCACGCCAAGCCGCGGCCTGGCAAGCTGAGTGTAGAAATCAGCAAGCCCACAAAAACAGCCCGCGATCTTGCACTGGCCTACAGTCCCGGGGTTGCCGAACCGGTTCGCGAAATCGCCCGTGACCCCGAAAACGCCTACAAATACACCATGAAAGGCAATCTGGTGGCGGTCATTACTGACGGCTCCGCGATTTTGGGCCTGGGTAATCTTGGCCCATTGGCCAGTAAGCCGGTAATGGAAGGTAAAGGCCTTCTTTTCAAGCGCTTTGCCGGTATTGATGTATTTGATATTGAAGTCAATTCTGAAAGCCCTCAGGCTTTCATTGAAACCGTTGAGCGCATTGCCGATACCTTTGGCGGCATCAACCTCGAAGATATCAAGGCGCCTGAGTGTTTTGAAATCGAGCGCGCGTTGATTGAAAAGTGCAGCATACCTGTATTCCACGACGATCAGCACGGTACCGCCATTGTAACGGCCGCCGGTATGCTCAACGCGCTGGAACTGCAGGGCAAGAAAATCGAAGAAACCACCATTGTGTGCCTGGGTGCCGGCGCAGCCGCCATTGCCTGCATGAAGCTGCTGATCAGTTGTGGTGTGCGTTCCGAGAATATCTGTATGGTGGACCGCAAGGGTGTGATCCACTCTGGCCGCGACGATCTGAACCAGTACAAGGCGATGTTCGCCAACGATACCGATAAACGCACGCTGGACGATGCCATCGACGGTGCTGATGTGTTTGTGGGTCTTTCCGGCCCGGACTTACTGAGCCCTGAACAGCTCAAGAAAATGGCACCTAACCCGGTTGTATTCGCTTGCTCAAATCCGGATCCGGAAATTGATCCGGCGATTGCTAACGCAGTTCGCGATGACCTGATCATGGCCACAGGCCGTTCAGATTATCCTAACCAAGTGAACAACGTGCTGGGCTTCCCCTTCATTTTCCGTGGCGCTCTGGATGTTCGTGCCACAGTGATTAACGAAGAGATGAAGATTGCTGCGGTAAACGCTATCCGCGAACTGGCGAAAGAGCCGGTGCCTCAAGAAATCTGCGAAGCCTACGGCGCTGACAGCTTCGAGTTCGGCAGGAATTACATTATTCCGAAGCCGATGGACGTGCGTTTGCTGGAAGTGGTTCCGGCGGCGGTTGCCCGTGCAGCAGTTGATACCGGTGTAGCTCGTAACCCATACCCGGCGCATTACCCGCTTAAATCCATGGACGATATTATTTAATCGACCAGGCGTTAAGCGAAAAAAAACCGGCGGTGCCTATTAAATTTAGGCTTCGCCGGTTTTTTTGTGGGCACTCGGTTCTCTACTAAGGCCAACCGCGATACTCAGACCTGCTGCGGTCAGTTGCCTAGAACAGTTGCCGGGAAATATCGTCGGTGTCGCCAGTTCCCAAGCCGCCGCGTTCTTCCGCGCTGATGACCTCGGGTTCGTCTTCTTCACGGAACAGTTCAAATACGCCTTCTTCGCCGGGGCGGGCGCGCCTGCCGGTATCTGCATTAATGCGCACATTCACAATGCCATTCGGGCGCGGCATCTGCGCAGAGGGTGTTTGGTCCAGAGCAACTTTCATGTAGTCGATCCAGATCGGCAAGGCGGTGCTGGCGCCGAATTCGTTTCGGCCCAAGGGCGCTGGCTGGTCAAATCCGACCCAGGCAATTACCGCCTGCTTATAGTTGAAGCCAGCAAACCAGGTGTCTATCTGTTCATTGGTGGTGCCGGTTTTGCCGGCAAGATCATCCCTGTTCAGGGCGCTGGCACGGCGGCCGGTGCCCAGTTTGATTACATCGCGCATCATGGAGTGCAAAATGTACACCGAGCGCTCGTCGGCCAGTCTTGGCATCCGTCGGGCCGGCGCTTGTACGATGCGTTCCAAAGGCTCGTCGCTCAATTCGGTCACAATGAAATCGTCGTTTACGTCACCGCTGTTATCCGTGTCCTGCAAGCCAATTTCTTCAATTTCAACGGCGTTACCGCAGTTGCTGTCGCAAAGAATCACGTCGGGTGCTTGGTAGACGGCCGTGCCTCGCGCGTCTTCAATTCGGCGGATCAGGAAAGGCTCTACGTCATAGCCACCGTTGGCAATAACGGCCATGCCCCGCGCCAGTTCCATCGGCGATAGCAAGCCACTGCCCAGTGCCAGCGATAAATTAGCGGGCATGTCTGCAGTGGGCACTTTTAGCTGTTCGAGGTAATCCAGCATTGGCTGAATGCCAAGGTCGCGCAGCAAACGGACAGACACTAGGTTGCGCGAGCGGTAGAGGGCTTCGCGTAGGCGTGTGGGGCCGTAGAATTGGCCGGATGAATTTTGCGGGCGCCAGGCGATTTCTTGGCCTTTCTCTTCGAGTACGATAGGCGAGTCGTTAATCAGCGTCGCCGGAGTAAATCCAGATTCCAGAGCGTTCAGGTAAAGAAACGGTTTAAACGTGGAGCCGGGCTGGCGCTTGGCCTGGATGGCTCGGTTGTATTTGCTTTGCCCAAAGCTGTAGCCGCCGCCCAGCGCTTCAATGGCACCGGTTTCTGCGGTTAAGGCTATCAGCGCGCCTTCGACTCGCGGCACTTGATACAGCGCTACATTTTGCACGACGTCAGTGAGAGGTTGTGCTCTGCCGTCGTCGGCGGCTTGGGGAGCCGCGTTATTCAGCGCTTTCACATAAACCACATCGCCAGGACTGAGTACGTCTGACGGTTTTTTTGGCGTCGGGCCGGTCAGGTTTTCGGTGCGGTAACGCTGAGCCCACGTCATGGTGTCTAACGTCATGGTCACGGGGCCAAGGAGGCGGGCGTGCAGTGTAGCCGTGCCGTTCTTGTCGTCGGTTTTCAGCACCACAGCAGGAATCAGCGGCCCGGTTCTCGGGTAAGAGCGTAAGGCCGTGGCGAGCTCGTTGGCGTCTAACGATTTGATGTCAATAGTCCCTACTGCACCGCGAAACCCGTGACGGCGATCATAGGCTTCCAGCCCCTGGCGCAAGGCCTCAGTGGCAGTTTGCTGTTTTACGCTGTCTACGGTCAGGGTCACCGAGTAGCCATCGGTGTAGGCGTTATCGCCAAAGCGCCGAACCATTTCAGCGCGGGCCATTTCAGCGACGTAATCGGCGTCCACTTCGGTTTCGGTGGCGTTATAGGTGGCTGTCAATTCGGCATTAACGGCTTGTTCGTAGTCGTCCTGAGAGATCATCTCAAGCTCTTTCATGCGCCCCAATATCCAGTTTCGCCGTGCCAGAGCGCGGCTTGGATTTGCTAGGGGATTAAAAGCTGAGGGTGCCTTTGGCAGGCCGGCGAGCATGGCCATCTGGGCCAGCGTTAATTCGCTCACGGGTTTGTTGTAGTAAACCTGGCTGGCGGCAGCAATACCGTAGGCGCGGTTGCCCAAATAGATCTTGTTGAGGTACAGCTCAAGTATCGTGTTTTTGTCCAGCTCACGTTCAATTTGAAGGGCCAGCAAAATCTCGTTGAATTTACGAATGAACGTGCGATCCCGCGACAAAAAGTAGTTTTTTGCCACTTGCATAGTGATGGTGCTGCCTCCGGACTGTATGTGGCCGGTAGAGGCCAGTTCCAGTGCGGCCCGCGCCAAACCTTTTATGTCAACGCCGAAGTGTTCATAGAAACGGGAGTCCTCTGCAGCGAGAAATGCTTGCAGTTGGCGCTCGGGAACTTGCTCGATTGTGACGGGTGTCCTTCTCTTTTCACCAAATTCTGCTATTAATTTGCCGTCCTGACTGAATATCCGCAGCGGTGTTTGCAGTTTTATATCGAATAACTGCTCCGCGGCGGGAAGGCCAGGCCGAAGATACAAATAGAAGCCTGAACCAAGGATAAGGGTGACACTCAGTCCGGTTAGAAAAAACCAGATGAAAAGACGAGATGTACGCATCAAATAGGACATTTTTTTCTGACAACAGTTGGATATAGGTCTATGATTTGAACCATTGCATTAGGAATGGAGACTACTTCGCTGATACAAAAGCCCTGCGTTAAGAAGAATAGGGATTGTAATCGGAAAACAGAAGAAATTCTCTTAAATAAAAAACATACAAAGAACATAACCGGCTGCAATTAACCAGTTATAGGGTGAGCGCGTGTTTGGATCTTTCGGAAAGAAATCCAGTGGTGTACTGGGCTTGGACATAAGCTCAAGCTCGGTCAAGCTTTTGGAATTGTCAAAACAGGGCGACCGCTTTCGGGTTGAAAGTTATGCCGTCGAACCTTTACCTGCAAATGCTGTGGTGGAAAAAAACATCACGGATGTGGAAGCCGTGGGTGATGCGATCAAGCGCGTGGTGTCCAAATCCCGCTCTGGCGTCAAGCAAGTAGCCGTTGCCGTATCCGGTTCCGCGGTGATCACCAAGGTGATCCAGATGGATGGCGGTATCAATGAATTCGAAATGGAAGACCAGATCGCCCTGGAGGCAGATCAATACATTCCTTATCCGCTGGATGAAGTCGCGATTGATTTCGAGGTACAAGGTCCCTCTGAGGCCAATCCGGATAAGGTTGATGTACTGATTGCTGCCTGCCGCAAAGAGAACGTTGATGTGCGCCAAGACGCACTGAACATTGCCGGACTGACCACCAAAGTGGTTGACGTAGAGGCTTATGCCCTCGAGCGTGCCTATCAACTGATTGAATCGCAATTGAACTCCCACGGCGACGATCTGGTCGTGGCGATCATGGATGTGGGCGCCACCATGGCCACGTTGAGCGTGATTGCCGAAGGCAAAACTGTGTATACCCGCGAACAGGTGTTTGGTGGCAAGCAGTTAACTGAAGAAATCCAGCGCCGCTATGGTTTGTCGCTGGAGGAAGCCGGCCTGGCCAAAAAGCAAGGTGGCTTGCCCGATGATTATGAAGCCGAAGTGCTGAACCCGTTCCGCGAGGCTGTGGTGCAGCAGGTCGCTCGGGCGATGCAGTTCTTTTTCGGCGCCAGCCAGTACAACTCGGTGGATTATGTGGTTTTGGCCGGCGGCACCTCGGCAATACCCGGGCTTGTTGACATGGTAGAGGAAAAAACGGGTACGCCCACGCTGGTAGCCAATCCGTTTGCGGACATGGCTGTTAGCTCGCGGGTCAATGCGTCGGCGTTGAGTAACGATGCTCCTTCGTTGATGATCGCGTGTGGTCTGGCAATGAGGAGCTTCGACTAATGGCAAGAATCAATCTTCGGCCTTGGCGTGAAGAGCTGCGCGCAGAAAAACAGAAACAGTTTGTGGTGCTGCTGCTGAGCGCTGCCATTATTTCAAGCGGCTTGGCGTTTTTGTGGAAAAACAACGTAGACAGCCGCATTGCTTATCAACAATCCCGCAATGCTTATATTCAAACAGCGGCCAGTAAGCTTGATGAGCAGATCAAGGAAATTGAAAGTCTGAAGCGTAAGCGCAATGAGCTGCTAGCACGAATGAAAGTCATTCAGGATTTGCAGGGCAAGCGCCCGGTCATCGTGCGGGTATTCGACGAGCTGGTGCGTACCGTGCCCGATGGCCTGTATTTCAGCGATTTGAAGAAAGTCGGTGACCGTCTGGACTTGGTGGGTATGGCAGAGTCTAACAGCCGGATTTCATCGCTGATGCGTCAGTTTGAAGACTCCGACTGGTTTACAAACCCCAATCTGTCCAACGTGTTGACTGCTGATGCCCGCCGTGCAGGTTACAGTCAGTTCAATTTGTCCGTCAGTCAGCAAACCCCTGGTATTGAAGGGGAGGAGAAACAATGAGCCTTGCGGACTCGCTGAAAAGCCTGAACGAATTCGATATCAATGATCTGGACATGAGCAATGCTGGTATCTGGCCAGCACCGGTCAAAGCCATTGTGCTACTGCTGGTGTTTGGTCTGATTATGGGTGGCGGCTACTGGTTCTTTATAAAAGACCAGTTTACGCAACTGGACAGGGTGGAAAGTACAGAGCTGGAACTGCGAAAGAATTATGAGAGCAAGGCTTTCCAAGTGGCTAACCTCAGCGTGTTCAAAGCGCAGATGGTAGAAATGGAAGAAACCTTTGGTGCGTTGGTGCGTCAGTTGCCAAGTGAAACCGAAGTGCCAGGCCTTTTGGAAGACATTACCAATACCGCGCTGGGTAGTGGTCTGGCTCTGCAGGAAGTGAAACTGCAGCCGGAGCAGAAGCGGGACTTCTACTCCGAACTGCCTATTAATATTCGAGTGTCGGGCTCTTACCATGAGCTAGCTACGTTTGTTAGCAGCGTGGCGAGCTTGCCGCGTATCGTGACTCTGCATGATTTGACGATTAAACCCATCAAAGCGGACAGCGATCAGCTGGATATGCAGGTTGTTGCCCGTACCTATCGCTATCGGGCCGGAGAATGAGCATGACGGTAAACCATGCCGGAAAAGCCTGTCTGGGTCTGTGCCTGGCATTGTCGCTGACAGCCTGTTCGCAGAGCAGCGGCTTTTCCGATCTCGACGCGTTTATGGAAGAAATTCGCGCAAAACCCCGGGGGTTTGTCGAACCACTGCCGGAGTTCAACGCTTACGAGGCCTTTAGCTATTCGGCGTCAGATCAGCGCTCGCCGTTTGAGCCACCCATCGACGTGCAGCTGACGATGATCAGCGAGCAGGAACAGCAAGCGTTGAGTAACGTAAAGCCGGATATAGACCGGCCGCGGGAAGTGCTGGAGAACTTTGATCTGAAAGAACTGGATATGGTGGGGACCCTGCGCAACAGTGCAGGCATGCTGTTTGCCTTGTTAAAAGACAGCAGTGGTGGCATTCACCGTATAAACAGCGGCAATTTTATCGGTAAAAACTACGGTCGAATTGTGGGTGTAGGCGAGACCCGCATCGAACTGTTGGAAATCGTGCCCGACGGCCGTGGCGGGTGGGTAGAACGCCCGCGCCAACTGTCGCTGGACGAAGGTGATAGCGATGGAGCGGCACCATAATGAATAACAGCAACATGAATGCACAAAAATGCTTGAAGCCGAGGCTAGCGATGTTCAAAAAACTCAACGTAATTGTCTGCGCGGTAACCATTGGGTTGCTGTCCAGCCTTGCTAACGCTGCCACTTTGCAAGATGTGTCGTTTTCCTCTTTACCCGGGGATCGGCTGGAAGTGACTTTGCAGTTTGACGGCCCACCGCCTGAACCTACAGGTTACACCATTGAGCGCCCCGCTCGTATTGCGGTAGACCTGAAAGACACCACCAGTGCCCTGGGTGCCCGCAGCTTGCCGCTCGGCAGCGGGAATGCGCAAAGCATGACCGTTGTTGAAACCAACGACCGTACCCGCCTTATTTTCAACCTGATTGAGCTGGTTCCTTACACCACTCAACGCAATAACAACGCGTTGGTGATGATTTTATTGGCGGCGATTTCGCAGATGTAGCCAGTGACGTTGCGGAATCTGACAGTGCCAGCCCTGTTGCCTCGTCAGCGGACGCAGCACCAGCGTTGGTAGACGTCGATTTTCGCCGCGGAGCACAAGGTGAAGGCCGTGTGGTTGTGCGTCTGGCCAGTGCGACGACTCAAGTTGACCTGAGCGAACTGGGCGGAAAAATTCGACTGACCATGCCGGATTTGACTGTGCCCGAGCGCCTGCGCCGCCGTTTGGACGTGACAGATTTTGCCACGCCGGTACAGCGGATCGATACTTTTATTGAGGGGGGCAGTGCGGTTATAGAAATTCGTCCGGAAGGCGACTATGACTACATTGCGTACCAGTCCGGCAACGAATTTACTGTGAGTGTTGAACGGCTAAGCGAAGAAGAAGCAGAAACTCGGCGCGAAGAGAAGTTCCCATATTCCGGCGACAAGCTCTCGCTAAATTTTCAAGACATTGAAGTTCGCTCGGTTCTTCAGCTGATCGCCGACTTTACCGGTTTGAATCTGGTGGCCAGCGATACCGTTGGTGGTAGCATCACGCTGCGCTTGCAGAATGTGCCTTGGGATCAGGCGCTGGATCTGATTTTGAAAACCAAAGGCTTGGATAAGCGCCAGATTGGCAATGTATTACTGGTAGCGCCCGCCGATGAAATCGCCGCCCGTGAACGGCTGGAACTGGAAACAACCAAGCAGATCGCCGAGCTTGCTCCGGTGCGTTTGGACATCATTCAGGTCAATTATGCAAAAGCGGCTGAAGTTGTAGCGCTGGTGCAGGCTGACCAAGAGCTGATTTCTAGCCGCGGTTTCATTTCCTCAGACGACCGAACCAACACCATCAGTGTTCGTGAAACCATTGAAAAACTGGACGAGATCCGTCGCCTTGTGTCCACCTGGGACGTACCCGTTCGTCAGGTTTCCATTGAAGCTCGGATTGTGCGCGCGCAAACCAACGTGGCCGAGAGCTTGGGCGTTCGCTGGGGCGGTGCATCTTTTGGTAATAATGGTAATAACTCGACGGTTGTAGGCGGTTCTCTTGATACGGTTGGTAGCGTAATGAGTGCCGGCGCTGCGAATTCAACCTCGGTAACCTTTCCGGGTGCATTGGCGGTAGATCTTGGCGTATCTGGCGACGGCGCCTCATCCTTTGCCGTGGGCTTCAGCGGCGGCGACTTCCTGGTAGACCTTGAACTGTCTGCGCTGGAAAGTGATGGCAAAGCGGAAATTGTGTCCCAGCCCAGAGTGGTTACCGCAGATCGTCAGACGGCGTCTATCAAATCGGGTCAGGAAATCCCGTATCAGGAAGCCAGCAGTAGCGGCGCCACCAGCACTTCTTTTAAAGAAGCGGTGTTGTCATTGGAGGTGACGCCGCAGATCACACCGGATGACAAAATCATCATGGATCTTGAAGTGACTCAGGACTCCCGTGGCGAAGACACCCCCAGCGGCCCGGCCATCAACACCAACTCGGTGACAACTCAGGTGCTGGTCGCTAACGGTGAAACCATCGTTTTGGGCGGTATTTTCGAATCGACCAACACTGAAACCACTACCAAGACACCGTTCTTGGGCGATATTCCCTACCTGGGGAGGTTGTTCAAGCGCACTCAGACTACAGAGCTGCGTAGCGAACTGCTGATTTTCATCACCCCGAAAATCATCAAAAACGACCTCGTCCGTTAAGTTATCTGCAACAAAAAAACCGCCGCCTAAAAACGGCGGTTTTTTTGTGCGTGTGAAACCCACGGCATAACCGGACATTCTTATAGAATGACCGCCCCTATGCTATTCTGACCGGCTTGAACCTTATTGAGCGGACGTTATGTTGTTGCCCAAGCGAGTTATTTTGGTTGGTCCCATGGGGGCCGGTAAAAGTACCATCGGCCGTATGCTAGCGCGTGAGCTGGACTACCGCTTTTTGGATACCGACCGAATTATTGAAGAGCGCTGCGGTGCCAACATTCCCTGGATTTTCGATGTAGAGGGAGAAGACGGGTTTCGCCAGCGCGAAACCGCCATGCTGAGCGAGCTGTCCACCGAGGCCGGTATCATTCTGGCGACCGGTGGAGGCGCGGTTGTGCGCGACGTGAATCATGAACTACTGCGTCATAATTCGGTGATTGTTTACTTGCGCACATCGGTTGAACACCAGGTAGAACGCACCCGTAAAGACCGAAATCGCCCGCTGTTGCAGACAGCGGATCCGGAAGCAGTACTGCGCCACCTATTCGCGATCCGTGATCCTATTTACGCCGAGCTGGCAACTATCACTATGTACACAGATCGCAAAAGCCCGCGATTGGTGGTGCGCCAACTGGTTAATCTGCTGAACCCAAAAACACCCCGTCACATACGCCAGATTCGAAAGGAAGGTCGTCATCATGCCTGAATTACTCCGTAAACTTTTGGTAGACCTTGGCGAACGAAGCTATCCAATACTGATTGGCGAGCAGCTGTTGGGGCAATATGATTTGACGTCTTATGTCGGCGGTTCCCAGGTGATGATTGTGTCTAATGACACCGTGGCCCCGCTTTATCTAGAGCAGGCAAAAGCCTGTTTTGCAGGCAAGCAGGTGGATTCGGTGATTTTGCCGGATGGCGAAAAACACAAAGACTGGCAAACCCTGAATCTGATTTTTGATGCACTGCTGCAGCACAGGCACAATCGTACGACGACCCTGGTAGCTCTGGGCGGAGGCGTCGTGGGGGACATGACTGGATTTGCGGCGGCGAGTTACCAGCGCGGCGTAGCATTCATCCAGATTCCAACAACGCTGCTGTCGCAGGTGGATTCCTCCGTTGGTGGCAAAACCGGAATCAATCACCCCTTGGGTAAAAATATGATCGGGGCTTTCCATCAGCCCCAAGCCGTGCTGATTGATATAGGTACCCTGGTGACGCTGCCAGACCGGGAAGTCTGTGCCGGGATGGCGGAAGTCATCAAGTACGGTCTGATTCGCGATCTGCCTTTTCTACACTGGCTGGATCAGAATCTTGGATCTTTGCTTGAAAAGGATCCGCTGCAGGTCGCAGAGGCCATCTACCGTTCTTGCGTCTGCAAAGCGGAAGTGGTGGCTATTGATGAACGCGAAGGCGGCCTGAGAGCAATACTCAATCTTGGCCACACCTTCGGCCACGCTATCGAGACTTTCGCCGGCTATGGCAATTGGTTACACGGAGAAGCCGTTGGCACCGGCATGTTGATGGCAGCGGATCTTTCCGCTCGCGAAAGTTTTATCAGTGCTGCCGAATGTCTGCAGATTTCCAGCCTGATCAGCCGCGCCGGATTGCCGCCGCTGGCGCCTGCAGCGATGCGCCCGAACGACTTCATAGAGCTGATGGCAGTGGATAAAAAGAATGTAGATGGACAGCTTAGGCTGGTTCTGCTGCAGGCGGTGGGCGAAGCGGTTGTGACCGCCAAAACTGCGCGCAAAAACCTTGAAGCAACCCTGAACGCTTTTTGCCAGCGTTGAGCCCAGAGCCCGAGACGATATCGCCATGGTCAACGACGACAATCTGAACAGTCAGGAAGCCGGGGGTCTTTTCCCCCGCCTGCAGGAGCGCTTTGGTTTGCGGGCAGATCCTTCCGCGATGGAAGCGCCGTTTTTTACCGGTGCGCAGCGCCAATCAGCTCTTGAATCCTTGCGTCAGATGAGTGGTTTCGGCGACATGGCCGTGTTGGTTAGCGCCCCATCCGGGCTAGGCAAAACCCGACTGCTGGCAGAACTTGTGCGCAGTGAATCGTCGCGGCTGGAGTTTCATCGCTTGGGTAGTGCAGCGTTGGGTAGCCCTCAGGCACTGGTGCGGGACTTGTCTATAGTAGCTCGCTGCCTGGATTTAGAGGCCGGCCCCAAGGCTGCCCTGTCGCAGTTTTTTAAATGGTCTGAGCAACGTGCCGGTAAAGGCCAGCGCATGGTGCTGCTGATCGATAATGCCGAGCAGGCGCCGGCAGAGCTGTTGAATCTTTTGTTTAACGGTTTTTTGGGCGCCAATCGTAGTTTGGCCGCTTTACCGGTGTTCGCCGGCACGGAAGCGCTGCCTGGCATGATGGAGCTTGCGCAGCAGGCTTCGGGAACGGTGCACCAGATTACACTGGCGCCTTTAAACCGGGATGAACTGGCGGAATATCTGCAGCCTAGGGTGAAGCTTGCTGGCGGTAATGCCGGTGAGTTGTTAAGCCCAGATCGCTTAAAGCAGATTTATACCCGCAGTCTGGGTAACTTTTGCGCGATTCAACGTATAACTCCCACTGTATGGCTGGATATGGCAGTAAGGGCTGCTCCTACACGGCACCGTGCCAAAATGCCCTGGCATACGTTGGGATGGCCGTTACTGGCGCTGGTTTTGCTGGCGGCCTCTTGGTGGTTTGTTTCCCGCCAGTACGACACGGTGATGAGCGAAGAAGACGCCAGCGCCCAGACGCAAACGTTAGAGCCCGTGCGCAAAAGTATAACTGTCGGTCCGGAGGTAGCACCAGAGCAAGGCGCGGCAGCGCAGCCAACGCCGTTAATGGCCCTGGGCGCACCAGAGCCGGTCGTTGCTACAGATGATTCGGAGCCCAAATTAGAGCGGGAGCCGGTGATACAGCCCGAATCCATGGCGCAGTCAATATTGCGCTCAGGCAACCAGCTTACGACAAGCGAAGGCTCTATTGCAGGCGGTGACACCACTAGCAAACAGGTTATTGATAATTCAGAGCCCGAACCCGCAACAGTAGTCGAGCCGGAGCCGGAGCCGGAGCTAGAGCTGGAAGTGGTGTCTAAAGGCCAACCTGTGCCTTCGCCGCGAACCGCAGTGGAGGCAGTGCCTGCTCAAGTAGCTTTTACCCCGGCCAAGCTTGATCGCTTTGTGCCCTTGCTGCAGCGCCGCAGCAGTGGCGGCTGGACCATTCAGCTTGTGGCCGGCAACCTGGAGCAGACCGCATTGAATATTTTGCGTCGTTATCCGCAGGTAGATGCGATGGTATATACCCGTGGTGAACGTAACGGTAAGCAGTGGTTCATGGTGTTTCAAGGCATTTACCCCAGCAAGGATGCTGCACAGCAGGCGGCTCAAACTCTTCCCGCTGGCCTGGTGTCGGGGAAACCCTGGGTGCGTGAGAACCGGAGTTTGTAGTTCTGAATGTCCAAAATTGACTCGTTTTGGTGCGCTAGTAGAATTCCCTAGTTTTTGTGATCCGTACTGGTGCATAACGTTAGATATTTCAAATTGCCATTTGAGCAGCGAATTTTCATCTGCGTAAACTGGTGTACCTATGTTAAAAATGTCATAGAGCTACTTGTGTGATTTTCGGTGGCTCGTTGATAATAAAGGCTTTTACAGAGAGATTGTGCTTATGACAACTGGCTTGTACCAACTCGGTGAATTCAAAGATAACTGTGGCTTTGGCCTGATTGCTCACACCAAGGGCGAAGCCAGCCATCAATTGCTACAAACCGCCATTGAGTCGCTAACGTGTATGACTCACCGCGGCGGTATTGCCGCCGATGGTAAAACCGGCGATGGTTGCGGGCTGTTGTTGCAAAGCCCGGACAGTTTTCTCCGCAAGGTGGCCCGTGCGCAGTTTGGCAAAGAGCCGGGTGATCTGTTCGCTGTGGGCCAGGTGTTTCTGAGCTCCGAAGAAGGCCCGGCGGCGGCCGCGAAGGCGGTTCTGGAAAGACGTCTGTGTGAGCAGGGGCTGGAGGTGATGGGATGGCGCGATGTGCCGGTCGATACTTCTTGCCTGGGCCCTATGGCGCTGGATTGTATGCCACGCATTGAACAAGTGTTTGTATTGCCTGCGGGTAAACCAGAAAGTGAATTTGGCATTAGTTTGTTTGTTGGCCGCCGTTTTGCCGAGCGTGATCTGGCTGATGACAGCGAATTCTATATTTGCAGCCTGTCGCACCGCACGCTGGCCTATAAAGGCTTGATGATGCCTGCAGACCTGGCGAATTTCTATCGCGATCTGGACGACCCGGATCTGCAGACCGCCATTTGCGTATTCCACCAGCGTTTTTCAACCAACACCATGCCGCGCTGGCCGCTGGCGCAGCCATTCCGTTATCTTGCCCACAACGGCGAGATCAATACCATTGATGGCAACCGTAATTGGGCGATTGCCCGTGCAGCCAAATTTAGCTCGCCGCACCTACCGGATCTGAAAACGCTGCAACCGCTGGTTAACCTGACCGGATCCGATTCCTCTAGCATGGACAACATGCTGGAATTGCTGCTGGCAGGGGGTGTCGATCTGTTCCGCGCTGCGCGGATGATGGTACCGCCGGCATGGCAAAACGTAGACACCATGGACGCAGACCTGCGCGCCTTTTACGAATACAACTCCATGCACATGGAACCTTGGGACGGCCCTGCCGGCTTGGTATTGACCGACGGTCGCTACGCTTTGTGTATGCTCGATCGCAACGGCCTGCGTCCGGCGCGCTGGGTACATACCACAAACGATTTTCTCACCGTCGCCTCGGAAATCGGTACCTACGGTTACAAGCCGGATGACGTAGTAGCCAAGGGTCGCGTTGGCCCCGGGCAGATGCTGGCCATTGATACAGAAACCGGCGAGATTCTGCACACCCGCGATATTGATCAACGTCTGAAAACGGCTCAGCCGTATAAACGTTGGCTGCGGGAAAACGCTCTGCGGGTAGAGTCGACACTGCATCAGGACGCCCCGGATTTCGAGCTGCTTGGCGCCGACGAACTTTTGGTTCACCAAAAGATGTTTAACGTGTCATTTGAAGAGCGCGACCAGATACTGCGCCCTCTGGGCGAGAACGGTCAGGAAGCAGTAGGTTCCATGGGCGACGATACGCCAATGGCTGTGTTGTCCAGTAAAGTGCGTCACCTAGCCGACTATTTCCGCCAAAAGTTCGCTCAGGTTACCAATCCTCCCATTGATCCGTTGCGCGAAGCCATCGTGATGTCGCTAGAAACGTGCCTGGGCGCCGAGCGCAATGTGTTCGAGGAAGGAGCTGAGCATGCCGACCGAGTGATTCTAAACACTCCGGTTCTGTCGCCGGCAAAATTCCAGCGTATGTTGGTGAATGACCGTCCCGGTTTTGCAGTCGCATCGATTGCGCTGAGCTATACCCCGGAAGAAGGTCTTCAGCAGGCAATTAGGCGGGTGTGCGCTACTGCAGAACAAGCAGTGCGTGATGGCAAATCGCAAATTCTTCTGCGTGACAGCGGCCTGCAACAGGGCCACCTGCCAGTCAACGCGCTCATGGCCACCGGTGCCGTGCACCATCATCTTGTTGCTCAGGGCTTACGCTGCGACTCCAACATTGTGGTAGAAACGGGCTGGGCGCGAGATCCTCACCATTTTGCGGTGCTGTTCGGTTTTGGCGCTACAGCGGTTTACCCATATCTGGCGTATCAGGTACTTAATGACCTGATTCGTACCGGCGAAATGCTGGTGGACCCTGTCGATGCCAAGAATAACTACCGCAAGGGTATTAACAAGGGCCTGTTGAAAATTTTATCTAAAATGGGTATTTCCACCATTGCCTCCTATCGCGGAGCCCAGTTGTTTGAGGCCATCGGTCTGGCCGATGAGGTGGCTGATCTGTGCTTCAAGGGCGTGCCCTGCCGGATTCAGGGCGCCGATTTCTATGACTTCCAGCACGATCAGGAGCAGCTGGCCAAGCTGGCGTGGAAGCCGCGCAAGCCACTATCACCGGGCGGCATTCTGAAATATGTGCACGGTCAGGAATATCACGCCTTCAATCCGGATATTGTGGCCAAGTTGCAAGATGCCGTCACCAGTGGCGATTATCGCCATTATCAGGAGTACGCCGGGTTGGTTAATCATCGGCCGGTGGCTACCCTGCGGGACCTGCTCGGGTTTCGCGAAGGCATACAGCCGGTGGACTTAGCCGAAGTTGAGTCGGTAGAACAGATTTTTACTCGATTTGATTCGGCGGGGATGTCCCTGGGTGCACTGTCGCCAGAGGCCCATGAAGCCTTGGCAGTGGCCATGAACACCCTGGGTGGACGCTCCAATTCCGGTGAGGGCGGCGAAGACCCGGCTCGTTATGGCAACGAAAAACGTTCGAAAATTAAGCAGGTAGCCTCAGGTCGTTTTGGTGTTACCGCTGAGTATTTGCGCAGCGCCGACGTTATGCAGATCAAGATTGCCCAAGGCGCTAAGCCGGGTGAGGGTGGACAATTGCCCGGCGGTAAAGTGAACGCGTTGATTGCTCGTTTGCGTTATTCGGTGCCGGGCGTAACGTTGATTTCGCCGCCACCACACCACGACATTTATTCTATCGAGGATTTGGCGCAGCTGATTTTTGATTTAAAGCAGGTTAATCCGCAAGCGTTAGTGTCGGTGAAGCTGGTGTCTGAGCCTGGTGTGGGCACTATCGCAGCGGGCGTTGTGAAAGCGTATGCGGACCTGATCACGGTGTCGGGTTACGACGGTGGCACGGCGGCAAGCCCGTTGACGTCAATTCGCTACGCCGGTTCGCCCTGGGAACTGGGGCTGGCGGAAACTCAGCAGGCGCTGCGAGCCAATGATTTGCGTGGCAGAGTTCGCCTGCAAACCGACGGTGGCATAAAAACCGGTTTGGATGTGGTAAAGGCCGCCATTCTGGGTGCAGAGAGCTTCGCGTTTGGCACCTCGCCGATGGTAGCGCTGGGTTGCAAATTCCTGCGAATTTGCCACCTGAATAACTGCGCCACAGGTGTGGCAACCCAGAATGAGCATCTGCGTGGCGAACACTTCAAAGGCACTGTGGAAATGGCCATGAACTTCTTCCGGTTTGTAGCGGAGGAAACCCGTGAATGGATGGCACAGCTGGGAGTTCGCTCCTTGCAGGAGTTGGTAGGCCGCACAGACCTGTTGGTGCGTCTGCCGGGTGATACCGAGCGCCAGCGCAAACTGGACCTGAACCGCTTGTTAAACAACGATCAGATTCCAGCGGATAAACCGCAAACCTGCCAGGTCCCACGCAACGAACCCTTTGATAAGGGTACGCTTGCGGAAAAAATGCTCAGCGACGTTCGCAGTGCTATCGACAACAAGAGCGGTGGGGCTTGGAGTTATCGAGTCACCAATTGTGACCGCTCCATTGGTGCGCGGCTGTCGGGTGAAATAGCCGCTCTGCATGGCAACCAACGTATGGCAGACGCCCCCATTACGCTGGATTTAACCGGTACGGCTGGCCAGAGCTTTGGTGTGTGGAACGTCGCCGGCCTGAACCTGATACTAGAAGGCGACGCCAACGATTACGTGGGCAAAGGCATGACCGGCGGCAAGCTGGTGGTTTACCCCCCCCGCGGCAGTGTTTTCGAGGCTCGGGAAACTGCGATTATCGGTAATACCTGTCTGTATGGTGCTACCGGCGGCAATTTGTTTGCGGCAGGTACGGCCGGCGAACGCTTTGCCGTGCGCAATTCCGGCGCCCATTCGGTGGTAGAAGGTGCCGGTGACCATTGTTGTGAATATATGACGGGCGGCCTGGTGACGGTGCTGGGTCAAACTGGACATAACTTTGGTGCAGGTATGACCGGTGGTTTTGCTTATGTGCTGGACCAAGACAATACCTTTGTTGATAAATACAACCATGAGCTTGTGGAGATACAGCGAATCTCCGGCGAAAGTATGGAAGCCTATCGGAACCACCTGCGCAGTGTTATTCGTGGACACATTGCGGAAACTGCCAGTGAGTGGGGTCAGCAACTGCTGGCGAATTTTGACGATTACATTGGCCGGTTCTGGCTGGTGAAGCCCAAGGCCGCAAACTTGAGTAGCCTTCTGGCCAATACCCGGGCGCGCCCGGAATAAAGCCAGCAAGGGCTCACCCGCTGACACCCAGCGGATACGCCCCGAAGTGAATCAGTGCGAACAGACGAATGTAGAGAGCTAACCATGAAAGAGCGACTGAATAACGATTTCCAGTTTGTAGAAGTAGGGCGGATAGATCCGAAAAAAGTTCCGGCCCGCAAGCGCAAAAAGGAATTCAAGGAAATTTACACACCTATTACCCAAAATCAGGCGGCGTCCCAGTCTCACCGTTGTCTTGAGTGTGGTAACCCATACTGTGAATGGAAGTGCCCGGTACATAACTACATTCCCAACTGGTTGAAGCTGGTGGCCGAAGGCAACATCATGAAAGCCGTTGAGCTTTGCCATCAGACCAATTCGCTGCCTGAAGTGTGTGGGCGAGTGTGCCCGCAAGACCGCTTGTGTGAGGGTGACTGTACCTTGAATGACGGTTACGGCGCGGTCACCATCGGCTCGGTAGAAAAGTACATCACCGATACCGCCTTTGCTCTGGGCTGGAAGCCGGATATGTCTAAGGTGGTGCGCACCGACAAGCGCGTAGCGGTGATTGGGGCAGGGCCCGCGGGTCTTGCTTGCGCCGACGTGCTGGTGCGTAGCGGTGTAACGCCGGTCGTGTTCGATATTTATCCGGAAATTGGTGGGCTGCTGACTTTTGGTATCCCCGAGTTCAAACTGGAAAAGTCGGTAATGGCGCGTCGCCGCAACGTGTTTGAAGAAATGGGCGTTGAATTTCGCCTGTCCACAGAGGTGGGTAAACACATCCAGATGAGCGATTTGCTCAGCGATTTCGATGCGGTATTTATGGGTATGGGCACCTACACCTCCATGCAAGGTGATTTTCCCGGCGAAAATCTGGCCGGCGTTCATGCGGCTTTGCCATTTCTAATTTCTAACGTAAATCGCCGTCTGGGCTTCGAAGTCAGTACCGAGGACTTCATCAATATGCAGGGTAAGCGAGTGGTGGTGCTTGGTGGCGGAGACACTGCCATGGATTGCAATCGCACCTCCATTCGCCAGCAAGCCGCCAGCGTGACCTGTGCTTACCGTCGCGATGAAGCCAATATGCCCGGCTCACGGCGTGAAGTGTCGAATGCCCGCGAAGAAGGCGTGAACTTCATGTTTAATCGCCAACCGGTGGCTATCGTCGGTGACGGTCAGGTGGAAGGCGTGAAGGTGGTGTCTACCGAGCTTGGCGAGCCTGACGAAAACGGTCGCCGTCGTCCGGAAGTGATTCCGGGCAGTGAAGAAATCATTCCTGCAGACGCAGTGCTAGTGGCCTTTGGTTTCCGCCCCAGCCCGGCAGAATGGTTCGGCCAGCACCAGGTGAGCACCAGCGATTCCGGCTTGGTAACGGCGCCGGAGCAAGCGGATTTTGCCTTCCAGACCAGCAATCCCAAGGTGTTTGCCGGCGGTGACATGGTGCGGGGCTCCGACTTGGTGGTAACAGCCATATGGGAAGGTCGCCAGGCCGCCGAAGGCATTCTGGATTATCTGGATATCTGAAATCGGCGTTGATGTGAATCAGAGGGCAGCCTGTCAAAAACAGGCCGCCCTTTTTTATTGATACAAACGGGGTATCATTGTCTGCTAAATGTTATGACCTTTTAATGACTGAGAACGCTGGACATTTTTATGACTGAACTGAAAAACGATCGTTTCCTTCGCGCCCTGATGGGCCAGCCCGTAGACCGCACGCCGGTATGGATGATGCGCCAGGCCGGTCGCTATCTGCCGGAATATCGCGCTACCCGCGCCAAGGCCGGTGACTTTCTCAGTTTGTGCAAAAACACGCCGCTAGCCTGTGAAGTAACTCTGCAACCGCTGGAGCGCTTCCCGCTGGACGCAGCCATTCTGTTTTCTGACATTCTGACCATTCCTGACGCGTTGGGTCTGGGTCTGTATTTTGAAACCGGTGAAGGCCCGAAGTTCAAACACACCATCCGTTCGGCCGCTGATGTAGACGCGCTGCCAAAACTCAACGCTGAGGTCGATCTGGATTACGTGATGAATGCGGTGTCGACGATCCGCAGTGCGCTGAACGGACGGGTGCCGCTGATTGGTTTCTCTGGCAGCCCCTGGACCTTGGCCACTTATATGGTGGAGGGCGGTTCGTCGAAAGATTTCCGCGAAGCCAAAAAGCTTATGTACGGCCAGCCCGAAGTCATGCACAAGTTGCTGGACCACTTGGCGGATGCGGTCACCGATTACCTGAACGGGCAGATTCGCGCCGGCGCCCAAGTGGTGCAAATTTTTGACACTTGGGGCGGCGTACTCAGCACCTGGGCCTATGAAGAGTTCTCCCTGAAGTACATGCGCAAAATCATCGCTGGCCTGAATCTGGAAAGCGAAGGCCGTAAGGTGCCGGTGATTGTGTTCACCAAGAACGGCGGCCAGTGGCTTGAATCGATTGCTGATTGCGGTGCGGATGCCGTAGGCCTGGACTGGACGACTGACATTGGCGACGCCCGTGCTCGAGTTGGCGATAAGGTCGTGCTGCAGGGCAATATGGACCCAACCATGCTGTACGCGCCGCCCGCGCGTATCCGTGAAGAAGTGGGTGATATTTTGCGCCGCTTTGGCCATGGCACGGGCCACATCTTTAATCTGGGCCACGGCATTACGCCGGATGTAGACCCTGCCCACGCCGGCGCGTTCATAGAAGCGGTGGTAGAGCTGAGCCCGCAGTACCACCAGAACTAAGAGCACCATTAAAACGAACAGCACCAGAGCTGATTTATGGCCAAAGTGAAAACCGCATTTGTCTGCACCGACTGTGGTGCCGACTTCTCCAAGTGGCAGGGCCAGTGTACGGCCTGTAAGGAGTGGAACACTCTCAGTGAGGTGCGCGGCGTTTCGGCACAGGCCAATAAAAGCGCCCGCGGTTCCCGCTTCGAAGGTTTTGCCGGCAGCCTGTCGGCGGTGCAGAGCCTGAATGATGTCAGTTTGGCGGAACAGGTTCGCCTGAGCACCGGTATGGCGGAATTCGACAGGGTTCTGGGCGGTGGCCTGGTGGAAGGTTCGGCGGTGTTGATGGGCGGGCACCCCGGCGCCGGTAAGAGCACCTTGCTGTTACAGGCTGTGTGCAACTTGGCAAGCTCGGTATCGGCGCTTTACGTAACCGGCGAGGAATCTCTGCAACAGGTGGCCATGCGCGCCAAGCGGCTTGGTCTGCCCACCTCAGATTTGAAAATGCTGTCAGAGACCAGCGTTGAGCGGCTGTTACAGATTGTTGAAGTGGAAAAACCACGAATTCTGGTGATTGACAGTATTCAGGTGATGCACGTGGCCGATTCCGAATCGGCGCCCGGCAGCGTGTCACAGGTACGTGAAAGCGCGGCGTTTCTGACCCGCTTTGCAAAACAGACCGGCACCATTTTGCTATTGGTGGGACACGTCACGAAAGACGGCAGCCTAGCCGGGCCAAAAGTGCTGGAGCACATGATTGATTGCTCCATTTTGCTGGAAGGCTCAAGCGATAGCCGCTATCGCACCTTGCGCGGTATTAAAAACCGCTTTGGTGCGGTGAACGAGCTGGGCGTGTTCGCCATGCTGGAGCAGGGCCTGAAAGAAGTGAAAAACCCATCCGCTATCTTTTTGAATCGTGGCGAAGAAGCTGCGCCCGGCAGTGTGGTGATGGTGGTGTGGGAAGGCACTCGGCCCATGCTGGTAGAAATTCAGGCGCTGGTGGATACGGCTCAGGGTAGTTATCCCCGGCGAGTGGCCGTGGGGCTAGATCAAAACCGGCTGGCCATGTTGCTGGCGGTTTTACACCGTCATGGTGGCATGCACGTGGCGGACCAGGATGTGTTTGTGAACGTGGTGGGCGGCGTGAAAGTCGCTGAAACCAGTGCCGATCTGGCACTTTTGGCGGCCGTTGTGTCGTCATTCCGCGACCGGGCGCTACCGCAAGATCTGATGATTTTTGGCGAAGTAGGTCTGTCTGGCGAAATTCGCCCAGTGCCCAACGGCCAAGAGCGGATTAACGAGGCGGCCAAGCATGGCTTTACCCACGCGCTGGTGCCAAAAGGCAACGCCCCGCGTAAAGCCATTAACGGCATGAAGGTTATTCCGGTGACAAAGCTGAGTGACGCGCTGACGGCTCTCGACGAACTTTAGCAAAATCTGCGCAAACATAGTGGTGAAAGAACAAGGTTAGGGACGGATTTCAAATCCGTCCCTAAAACCAAAGTGCAAGACCAGGGACAGATTTGAAATCTGTCCCTAATGTCCCCAGTCTGGAGACCGGTTGTTGCCTAAGAAGTGGGAGGTTCCTTCTAATAGGGCGGAGAGCAGCTGTCACGCCGCCAACTATTGATGCTTTCGGTTTGTCTTGAGCCGGTCTATAGTCAACAGTAAGTCCGTTTTCAGGAGTTCTTTGTGACAACCCCCGCTACCGAGCAACGCCGTTTTCACCGCATTGAGTTTGATGCCGCCTGCGAAGTGCAGTGGCAAGAGCAGATCTGGCAGGCTCAGGTGCTGGATATTTCGCTGAAAGGCGTGCTTTTGCAACGTCCGCCGCAATGGGTTGTGGCAGTGGATGAGCTTTGTGAGATAACCGTGTTTCTGAACGGTACCGAGGCTGGTATTGTGATGGCGGTGGTGTTGCGCCACGTCGAAGACCAGCATTTGGGGTTTCAGGTGCAGTACATAGATATGGATAGCGCCACGCATTTGCGCAGGCTGGTGGAGCTGAATCTTGGGGATCCTGCTTTGTTGGAGCGGGAATTAGGGAATCTGCTGACGCCCGTGGGCGTGCAGACTCCCAAAGCTGATTAAATCACGCTAACTTTTTGTACTTCATGCGTTGTGGCACCATGGCTGAATCGCCTTTGCGTTTCTTGTGGTCTTCGTCGTAGTCACTGAAGTTGCCTTCGTAATAAATCACTTCGCCGTCGTCTTCAAACGCCAAAATGTGAGTAGCTACCCGGTCTAGAAACCAGCGATCGTGAGAGATTACCAAAGCCGAACCAGGAAAGTTCAACAGGGCTTCTTCCAGAGCGCGCAATGTTTCTACGTCCAGATCGTTAGTAGGTTCGTCTAGCAGCAGCACGTTGCCGCCTTCTTTTAACAGGCTGGCCAGGTGCAAGCGATTGCGCTCGCCACCGGACAAGTCGCCCACCCGTTTTTGCTGGTCGGCGCCTTTGAAGTTAAAGCGGCCGGCATAGGCTCTTGACGGCGTTTCGTAGTTGCCTATCTTGATCGTGTCCTGGCCTTCGCTGAGCAGCTCCCAAACGGTTTTGCTGCCGTCCAGATCGCGATTCTGGTCAACATAAGCCAGCTTTACGGTCTCGCCGATGGTAATGCTGCCTGCATCGGGTTGGTCTTTGCCGACAATCATGCGAAATAGGGTCGATTTACCCGCGCCGTTACCGCCGATGATGCCCACGATGGCGCCTTGTGGTACCCGTAGAGACACGTCTTCATACAGCAGGTGATCGCCAAAAGCTTTGTTAATGCCGTTGACTTCAATCACCTGGTCACCCAAGCGGGGCCCGGGTGGAATGTACAATTCGTTGGTCTCGTTGCGCTTCTGGAATTCTTGCGAGCTCATTTCTTCAAAGCGCGCCAGGCGGGCCTTGCTCTTGGACTGGCGGCCTTTGGCGTTACTGCGCACCCATTCCAGCTCGTGTTTCACGGCTTTTTGATGTGAGGCTTCTTGCTTGGATTCCATTTCCAGGCGATTCTGTTTGTTTTCCAGCCATTGGCTGTAATTGCCTTCAAACGGAATGCCGTGGCCGCGATCCAGCTCTAGAATCCAGCCGGCAACGTTATCCAGGAAGTAACGGTCGTGAGTGATGGCTACAACGGTGCCTTCATAGTCGTGCAAAAATCGCTCCAGCCAAGCAACCGATTCGGCATCCAGATGGTTGGTGGGCTCGTCCAGCAGCAGCATGTCTGGGCCCGACAGCAGCAGGCGGCAAAGTGCAACGCGGCGGCGTTCACCACCGGACAAGTTTTTTACCATCTGGTCCCAAGCCGGCAGGCGAAGAGCATCGGCGGCGACTTCCATTTTGCGTTCAATGTCGTGGCCGTCGGTGGCCTGAATTACAGCCTCCAGTTTTTCCTGCTTTTTGGCCAAGGCGTCAAAGTCGGCATCCGGTTCGGCATAAGCGGCGTACACTTGGTCAAGCTCTGCTAACGCATTGTGAACTTCGGCCACGGCTTCGTCGACAATCTCCTTAACGGTCTTGCTGTCGTCCAGCTCTGGCTCTTGGGGCAGGTAGCCGACATTAATGCCGGGCTGAGGGCGGGCGTCGCCCGAATAATCCTGATCAATGCCGGCCATGATGCGCAGCAGAGTGGATTTACCCGACCCGTTCAAGCCGAGCACGCCAATTTTGGCGCCCGGGAAAAAGCTCAGGGAAATGTCCTTGAGTATCTCGCGTTTGGGCGGAACCACTTTGCCAACGCGGTTCATTGTGTATACGTACTGGGCCATAAGAGTGGAATCCTCCGGGGTTTCAAATGTGCGGAATTAACCGCAGTAAGGTAGCGAAATGGCCCAGTTATAGCAATTGAAGTAGATTTCACTGTATCTGGATACAGATTTTAAATCTGTATCCAAGGTCAAATGTGTCCCCGAGTTGAACAGTACGGAATTATGTGTTGGTCTGCGTCAACAATCGCTGGCGGTTTAAAGGGTGATTTTACCCCCGACAATGAGCTATGATAGTGGGCTAAATTTTACGGTCAGCCAAGCACACAGAGGCAGCGCATCCATGTTTAATCGTGATATGAAAATCGCCGGTTTTGACGACGAGCTCTGGAACGCCATGCAGGCGGAGAGCCATCGCCAGGAAGCTCATATCGAGCTGATTGCGTCGGAAAACTACACCAGCCCGCGGGTGATGGAAGCGCAGGGCAGTGATTTGACCAACAAGTACGCGGAAGGTTATCCCGGCAAGCGTTACTACGGTGGTTGTGAGTTTGTAGACATTGCCGAGCAGCTGGCTATTGACCGTGCCAAAGAATTGTTCGGAGCGGCCTACGCCAACGTGCAGCCGCACTCTGGTTCACAGGCCAACTCGGCGGTGTTTCTAGCTCTGCTGAATGCGGGCGATACGGTATTGGGCATGAGCCTGGCCCACGGTGGCCACCTGACCCACGGCGCCAGCGTGAATTTTTCCGGCAAAATTTACAACGCTGTTCAATATGGTATCGACACCGACACAGGTCTGATCAATTACGACGACGTGGAGGCGTTGGCGGTGGAGCACAAGCCGAAGATGATCATTGCCGGCTTCTCCGCTTATTCGCAGTATCTTGATTTCGCCCGTTTCCGCGAGATTGCCGATAAAGTGGGTGCCTACCTGTTCGTCGACATGGCGCACGTCGCTGGCTTGGTGGCAGCGGGTGTTTACCCTGACCCAGTCCCCCACGCTCACGTGCTGACCACCACCACTCACAAAACCCTGCGCGGTCCCCGCGGCGGGCTGATTCTGGCCTGTGACGACGAATCGCTGCACAAGAAGCTGAACTCCGCGGTATTCCCCGGTGGCCAAGGTGGCCCGTTGATGCACGTGATTGCGGCCAAGGCGATCTGCTTCAAAGAGGCTATGAGCCCCGAGTTCAAGACTTATCAGCAGCAAGTGGTCAAAAACGCTGCGGCCATGGCCGAAGTGTTCGTTGATCGCGGTTTTGACGTGGTGTCTGGCGGTACCAAAAACCACCTGTTCCTGTTAAGCCTGATCAAACAGGACATCACCGGTAAAGACGCCGATGCAGCACTGGGCCGGGCTCATATTACCGTGAACAAAAACGCGGTACCGAACGACCCACGCTCGCCTTTCGTTACGTCGGGTCTGCGCATTGGTACGCCGGCTGTTACCACCCGTGGTTTTGCCGAAGCAGAATGTCGCGAACTTTCCGGCTGGATTTGTGACATTCTTGCCGACCTGAACGACGAAGCCGTGATTGACCGTGTGCGCGGGCAGGTTGAAGCCATGTGCGCCCGCTTTCCGGTATACGCGTAAGTTGCCAGTTGTTACGCCAGGCCAGGCCCGTTTGGGCTGGGCCTGGGGTTCTCTCCAGAGTTTCTGATTATGCATTGTCCATTCTGTGGTGAAGACGATACCAAAGTGATTGACTCGCGCCTGGTGGCAGAGGGAAATCAGGTGCGTCGCCGCAGGGAATGTTTTTCGTGCCGCGAACGGTTCACTACCTTTGAAACTGCCGAGCTGGTTATGCCGCGGGTCGTGAAACAGGATGGCACACGGCAGCCTTTTGACGAAGAAAAGCTGCGTTCCGGGTTGATGAAAGCGCTGGAAAAACGCCCGGTCAGTATCGAACAAATAGATACCGCTCTGAGCCACATCAAGGCGCAGCTGCGTGCCACCGGCGAGCGCGAAGTAAAATCTATGCGTTTGGGTGAAGAGGTGATGACTGAGCTGCGCCAGCTAGACAAAGTAGCCTATGTGCGATTTGCTTCGGTGTATCGCAGCTTTCAGGATGTGAACGAATTCAAGGAAGAAATCGAGCGTCTTACCGCCGGCAATGGTGATTCGGTTGCAGATGTAGCTAAGGCGCTGGCGGATTCGGGCGCGGAAAAAAAGTCATGATCACCACTCGCGACCGGGCCTTTATGGCCCGCGCTGTTCAGTTGGCCTGGCGTGGCCGTTATTCCACTCACCCGAACCCCCGTGTGGGCTGCGTGATTGCCCGCGGAGATCGCATTCTAGGTGAAAGCTGGCACGAACGCGCCGGAGAAGCCCACGCCGAAGTGCGTGCGTTGAGCCTGGCCGGTACTGCTGCCCGCGGCTCTACGGCGTATGTCACCCTAGAACCCTGCAGTCATTTCGGACGCACACCGCCCTGCGCCAAAGCACTTATAGAAGCCGGCGTGGCACGGGTTTTTGCTGCTACGCTGGACCCAAACCCCAATGTGTCCGGGCGCGGGTTGGAGATGCTCAGGGCGGCCGGTATTCGCGTTCATGTGGGTTTGTTGGCAGGCGAGGCCGCTAAGTTAAATCCTGGCTTTATGAAGCGTATGACCAGCGGGCGCCCGTGGGTACGGCTAAAAATGGCCGCCAGTCTGGACGGCCGCACGGCTATGGCATCGGGTGAGAGCCAATGGATTACCGGGCCAGAGTCGCGCAGTGACGTTCAGCGCCTGCGCGCCATGAGCGACGCCATTCTGACGGGAGTGGGTACGGTGCTGGCGGATGATCCGTCGCTAACGGTGCGGCGCGAAGAAATGGGCGATATTGGCAGCGCCACCGAGCCCGGGCGGCAACCGCTACGGGTAATTGCCGACCGCGATACCCGCACGCCAGCATCTGCGAAGATCTTCCGCGGCGGTAAAGTACAAGTATTCTGTGCTACGGCCTCGCTGGCGACCAGCGCGGCTCAGGATCTGGCTGCGTTGGGCATACGCCTGCGCGGCGTAGCTTGGCACGACAAGGGTGTAAACGTGGCTGAAATGTTGGACACGCTGGGCGACATAGGCATCAATGAAGTGCTGGTAGAGGCCGGGCCAACTCTGGCAGGCAGCTTTATCAGTGAGAATCTGGTGGATGAGCTCTGGCTCTATCAGGCCCCGGTATTCCTTGGCAGTACCGGGCGGCCAACGGCTAATTTGCCGCTGGAATCCATGGCAGACAAAATACAATGGCAGGTGCTTGACCGGCGTCAGCTCGGCGCTGACCAGAGGCTGATTCTGGCGCGTCGCTAACTTTCAATTCACGGTGGCTCCGGGCAGGAGCGCTGCAAGGGTGCAACCTCGTATGGCACTGAATACGATCGAAGATATTGTTGAAGATATTCGTCAGGGCAAAATGGTTATTTTGATGGACGACGAGGATCGCGAGAACGAGGGCGATCTGGTCATGGCGGCCGAGCATTGCGAAGCCGAACACATCAATTTTATGGCGCGTTTTGGTCGTGGGCTGATCTGCATGCCGATGACCCGCGATCGGTGTAAGCAGCTGGGCCTGTCGCTGATGGTCAACCAAAATGCTTCCGGTTTTGGTACTAAGTTTACTGCGTCTATTGAAGCGGCAGAGGGTGTTACCACCGGAATTTCAGCGGCTGACCGCGCTCGGACGGTGCAGGCAGCTGTAGGCCGCGATGCCCAACCATCAGATTTGGTGCAGCCGGGCCATATTTTCCCGCTGATGTCAGACGCCGGCGGCGTGCTCAGCCGCGCTGGCCACACCGAAGCTTGCTGCGATCTGGCTGCGTTGGCGGGTTGTGAGCCGGCGGGCGTGATCTGTGAAATCATGAAAGATGATGGCTCTATGGCGCGGCGCGAAGATCTCGAAGCCTTTGCCGCCGAGCACAACCTGAAAATCGGCACCATCGCAGACCTGATTCACTATCGCACCACCAACGAACGCACGGTTGAATGCATAGAGCAAAACGAGCTGGACACCGAATACGGCCTGTTTAAGCTGCACACTTACCGTGACAGCATTCATGGCACCATTCATCTGGCCTTAACCATGGGGGACATTTCCCCAGAGCAGTCGGTGCATGTGCGTGTACACATTACCGATACCCTGCGCGACTTGCTGGGAGCCCGCCGGCGCGATTCTCGTAGTTGGCCGTTGCATCGGGCGCTGCAAAAAGTGGCTGCTGAGGAGCTCGGTGTTGTGGTTTTGCTTAACGGCGCTGAAGACAGTTACAACCTGGAAGACCGTATTCAGGAATTCTATGAACATGGCCGTAGCGGTGCCGGCAAAGACAGCTCTGGCGTGTACTTTACGGTGGGCACTGGTTCGCAAATTCTGCGAGATATTGGTGTGGGCAAAATGCGCCTGTTAAGCCCGCCGATGAAATTCTCCGCCATTTCCGGCTTTGATTTGGAAGTGGTCGAGTACGTGCCTTATATCCCCGAATGATCAATCCGCTGCCGTATGCTGCGGCAGCCTGACAGGAGCCACCGATGGCGGAAGTTCAAGTAATTGAAGGCGATTTTATCCACTGCAGCGGCCGTTATGCTCTGGTTGTGGGGCGTTTTAACGGTTTTGTGGTAGAGAGCCTGGTGGACGGTGCTCTGGATACCCTGACCCGCCACGGTATCGCGGATGAAGACATTGTTGTCATTCGTGTACCAGGTGCTTACGAAATGCCGTTGGCGGTCAAGCGAGTTGCAGAAACCGGCAATTACGACGCCATTATTGCCCTGGGCGCTGTTATTCGTGGTGGCACGCCGCACTTTGAGTACGTTGCTGGCGAAGCTGCCAGTGGTTTGGGTGCTGTCAGCCTGGAAACCGATATTCCGGTAGCCTTTGGTGTTCTGACTGTGGATTCCATCGAACAGGCTATTGAACGTTCAGGCACCAAGGCCGGTAATAAAGGCGCAGAAGCTGCCGTTACAGCGCTTGAAATGGTCAGCCTGTTCAAGAAGCTGGGTGAGTAATGAGCCTACCCGAAGACACTATTCCCGGTTCAACCCCCGAGCCGACTTCCAGCCCGGGAAAAGCCGCCCAGCCCAAAGCCGGTGATCGCCGCCGCGCCCGTGGAATGGCGATGCAAGGGCTATACCAACGCCATTTCAGCAAAAGCGCAGTTTCTAACATTGAAGCCGAGTTCATGGTCGATAACGACATGAGCAAAGTGGATCTGTTGTATTTTCGTGACCTGCTGCACGGCACCAGCCGTGAGCAGGCTGAATTGGACCGCTTGATCGAACCGTTTCTAGATCGCCCGTTGCAAGAGGTAGATCCGGTAGAACTGGCCATTGTGCGCTTAGGCGCCTATGAGCTGAAATTCCGCTTGGATGTGCCCTACAAGGTCGTCATTAATGAAGGCATTGAAATGGCGAAACGCTTTGGCGGTACCGAGGGCCACCGGTTTGTAAACAGCATACTGGACAAATTAAGCCGCCGGCTGCGGCTGGCTGAAATTCGCCCGCGCTAGTGGCAGCGATGGGGGAGTTTGAGTTGATTCACCGCTACTTTGCGCCAATGGCGAAGGCGGCCAGGCCTGCCTTGGACGGCTCCGGTTTGTTGCTTGGAGTAGGTGACGATTGCGCTATTCAGCGTGTGCCTGCCAATCAAGACTTGGTGTTTTCAGTGGACACGCTGGTTGAAGGTGTGCACTTTCCGCTTGGTTATTGTCCTCGCTTTTTGGGGTGGCGCGCGCTCGCTGTGGCAGTGAGTGATCTGGCCGCTATGGGCGCACAGCCGGTGTGTTTTACACTGGCTCTGACCTTACCTGCCGCCGATGAAGCCTGGCTGGAAGGCTTTGCCGCCGGGCTAGCCGAGGCCGGCCAACAGTTTGGCATTGTGCTGGCGGGAGGTGATACGACTCGAGGCCCCCTGACGCTGAGTCTGCAAGTGCATGGCACCGTTCCCCAGGGCCAGGCTCTGCGTCGCGACGGCGCACGTGAGGGAGACCTGGTGTGCGTTAGCGGCCAGCTGGGTGATGCCGGTGCAGCGCTGGACTTTTTGTACGACACGGCTCCCGCGACTGACGCAGCCAGTGTACTGCAGCGCTACCATTACCCGCAGCCACGGCTGGAATTGGGTATTGCGCTGCGTTCGGTGGCTTCAGCAGCGGTTGATATCTCTGATGGGTTGCATGCCGATTTGCTGCATATTTTGCGAGCCTCTGGCGTGGGTGCAACCATCGATCTTGCAGCGCTACCTCTGTCGGCAGCCCTGCGGCAAATCAAGGGCGAGGCCGCGGCAGGGTTTGCATTGCAGTCCGGCGACGATTACGAACTCTGCGTAACCGTTCCAGAACAGCGCTGGGCCGCCGCCAGCCGCGAGTTGCAACAGCAGCTGACGGTTATCGGGCAGGTGCAGCAGGAGCCAGGCTTGCGGCTAAATGCAGACGCAGGTATGGTTTATTCACAGCGTCCGGGCTTCGATCACTTTTCGATCACTTAGCAGCGGGTGGCCGACATTCTTCATACTGCGTCAGGGCCCCGATGAGCCAGAACGACTTTTCAACAGGACCGGATTTGCCGGAAGGCGTATTGCCACCCGGATTTTTGCGCGATCCTGTTCACCTTCTTGCGTTTGGCTTTGGCAGCGGCGCAATGCCCCGTGCACCCGGAACCTGGGGCAGTCTGGCGGCCATTCCTATCTGGTATACGTTTTCCTGGCTACCCCAGCCCATATACTGGGCCATTGTGGCTCTGGCGTTTATTGTGGGAGTGTGGCTGTGCGGAAAAACCGCCCGCGACCTGAAAGTGCACGATCACGGCGGTATTGTCTGGGACGAGTTTGTGGGCATGTGGATTGCCTTGGGGTTGTTTCCAGACCACATTGTTGGCGTATTACTTGCGTTCGTCATGTTCCGTTTGTTTGACATTATAAAGCCGTGGCCCATTAATTGGCTGGACGAGCGCCTGCCTGGGGGTTTCGGTATTATGGTGGATGACGTAGTGGCCGCCATAATGGCCTTGGTTTGCCTTTACTTGATTGATTTATGGATTATGCCGCAGGTTTTTTCCTGACAACGGCATGGTTTTTGTGAAATTGGCCCTGCGGCGCTTGCCCTGCTCACGGTCGCTGGTCAGAATGCGTAGAACAAAAGCTGGCTGTAGCCGATACAGTTGATTTTGCACCTTTTCTTTATTGTTGCATCAAGGAGATCCAATGAATCATCGCCGTCTGTCTGGCTCGTTTTCTGTTTTCAGGTTGCTGCTTCCTGCCGTTATGCTGGTCGTTCTTGCTGGCTGTTCCAGCTCCATGAGCCGTGTAGAAACCTGGCAAGGTAACCCGGCCCAGGCCGTGAATGCGGCGACCTTGAAAGCACCGGGAGAAATTCGGGTAACGGCGGTTAACGGGCGCTCCGTGGGCAACTTCCTGATGGATGATCTGGCGCTCGACTACGCTCTTTTGCCCGGCCAGAACGATGTGGTGTTTGTGTACAAAACCATCTGGGCAAAGACCACCGTCGTGGATAATGGCGAGTCCAAGGTTGATATTGTTGAAAGCAAGCCGCAGTTGGCCAGCTTTGACGCCAAAGCCGGCACTGTCTACGAGTTCCGTTTTGACAAGCCGACAACGCGTAGAGAAGCCGAGCGTGAGATGAAAGATTTTTCAGCGGAGATTGTAAGCAGTGCTGGCCAGGTAGCGACCGTATCAACGAATTACGTGCCAAGCCAGGCACTGGCCAGAACACCTATTCCGGGAACAGCAGGCGCCCAAGCGACATCAGCCGCAGCGCAAGGCAATGCTCTGGACACTCTGAAGGCTGTGTGGGCAAACGCCTCAGACGAAGAGAAGAAAAACTTCCTGCGCTGGGCTTTCGAATAACGCTCACGTTTTGGAAAGGCTGCGCGCCACAAAAAAACCTGCATCGCAATGGTGCAGGTTTTTTTGTGGGTATAAGGGTTTTGATTGCCGGGTGGCTGCTGTTTAGCTGATGCGGGCAACCGCAATGTCGGTCAGCAGGTGGAGCGCGTCGAGGTGTTCGCTAGCGGGTAGACTTTGCAAGCAGTCCTTGGCCTGCTGTGCCTGATCTTTGGCTTTGTCCATGGCGTAATCCAGCGCGCCGGTGGTGTTTATAATCGCCAGAACCGGTTGCAGATCGTCTAGCCCGCCCTTGCGGATCGCGCGGCGAATCAGCTGTTTTTCGTCATCGCTGCTGTTGGCGATGGCATAAATCAGCGGTAATGTGGTTTTACCTTCGGCCAGGTCGTCACCCACGTTTTTACCCATGGTTTCGGCGTCACCGCGATAGTCCAGTACGTCGTCCACCAGTTGAAATGCCAGCCCCAGATGCTTTCCATAATTCTTCAGCGCTTCTTCCTGTACGTGGTTTGCGCCGGCTAGCAAGGCGCCGGAGTGCGAAGATGCTTCGAACAGCATCGCCGTCTTGTTATGAATCACCTGCATGTACTGGTTTTCGGTCAAGTCTGGGTTCTTCACATTCATCAGTTGCATTACTTCGCCTTCGGCTATCACCGCGGTGGCGTGTGATAGCACCTTCATAATTGGCAGGCTTTCCAGCTCGACCATCATTTCAAACGCGCGGGCGTATAGAAAGTCGCCCACCAGCACGCTGGGTGCGTTGCCCCACTTGGCGTTGGCGGTGCTGCGCCCCCGGCGCATGTCGGAGGTGTCCACCACGTCGTCATGGAGCAGGGTGGCGGTGTGCAAAAATTCGATAACAACGGCCAGTTTCAGGTGATTGTCTTCGTTATAGCCGGTAGCGCGGCTTGCGAGCAGAACCAGTAGGGGCCGCAAGCGCTTGCCACCGCTTTCAATGATGTACTGCGCAATTTTTTCGACCATCGGAACATCGGATGACAAACGCTGGATGATCAGTTCGTTAACGCGGTTGAAGTCGTCTGCCACGGTGTCGTAGATGCGTTGGGCTGTCATGAAGGGTTCCGGTGTTTGGCGGTGTTGTTGCTGTCGATAAAACAGGTGGGTCGCGGCAATGCTAGGTAACAAGGCGAAGAGTGTCAACACAGCTTGTATTGCGTGGCGGCTTTTCGTACAATCACGCGCCCAACTCATCCCAACCTGCGCTCCCTGCTATAGGGTTGCCAAAGCGCTTCCCTTAGAACCAGGTGGATAAGAGCAGGGATGGGTCAATCGCGGAGAGTAGACATGTACGCAGTTATTGTTAGCGGTGGCAAACAGCACCGTGTAAAGGAAGGCGAAACTCTGAAGCTGGAGAAGCTGGAAGTAGAAACCGGTAGTAACATTGAGTTCGACCGTGTTTTGCTGATCGCCAACGGCGACGACGTTAAAGTAGGCGCACCAGTTGTTGAAGGCGCCAAAGTGACTGCGGAAGTTGTCAGCCACGGTCGTCACGACAAGATCCAAATCATCAAGTTCCGTCGCCGGAAGCATTCTATGAAGCGTCAGGGCCACCGTCAGTGGTTTACTGAAGTAAAGATCACGGGTATTCAGGGCTAATCTCGGGAATCACCCCTTAATTAGGAGGCTTATCATGGCTCATAAAAAAGCAGCAGGTAGTACCCGTAACGGTCGCGATTCCGAGTCTAAACGACTTGGTGTGAAGCGCTACGGCGGCGAAAGCGTATCCGCAGGCAGTATCATTGTTCGTCAGCGTGGCACCCGCTTTCACCCAGGCACTAACGTTGGACTGGGCAAGGATCACACCTTGTTCGCGAAAGCCGAAGGTCAGGTGAAGTTTGAAGTAAAAGGCCCTAAGAACCGCAAATATGTAAGCATCGTCTCAGCTGCATAAGTAGTGGTCTCCGAAAGCCCCGCACTGCTTCATTGAGGCTGCGGGGTTTTTTGGTTTGTAGGGTTTCGCTTTTAGTGCACAGTTATCAGCAAGAGCTTCAGCCAACATCGTAAAGAACAGCAGCCAATACCATAAAGAGCAACAGCTAATATGAAATTTGTAGACGAAGCCACCATCATTGTGGAAGCAGGTACGGGCGGCCACGGTTGCCTGAGTTTCCGCCGTGAAAAATACGTGCCCCGGGGCGGGCCTGACGGTGGCGATGGTGGCGATGGCGGTTCTGTGTATCTGGAGGCCAACGATGCCCTGAACACTTTGATTGACTACCGCTTTCAGCGCCAGCACAGAGCCCATAACGGCCAACAGGGTTCCGGCCGCAATTGCACCGGTATCAAAGGCGAAGATTTGGTGCTTCCGGTACCGGTAGGCACCACCATAGTGGACATGGACACGCACGAAGTTCTGGGTGACCTAACCCGCATAGGTCAGCGCCAGAAAGTCGCTCAGGGTGGTTTTCACGGCCTAGGTAACACCCGCTTCAAGTCCTCTATTAACCGTGCTCCACGGCAGACTTCGAAAGGCTCTGAGGGTGAAACCCGGAATCTGCGGCTAGAGCTGAAAGTACTGGCCGATGTGGGGCTGTTGGGTATGCCCAATGCCGGTAAATCGACCTTCATTCGTTCTGTATCTGCGGCGACGCCAAAAGTGGCGGACTATCCGTTTACCACCCTGGTGCCAAACCTGGGCGTGGTCAGAGTGCAAAATCACCAGAGTTTTGTGATTGCCGACATCCCCGGCCTGATCGAAGGTGCAGCCGAAGGCGCCGGTCTGGGTATCCGTTTTCTGAAGCACCTGGTGCGTACTCGCCTACTGCTTCACTTGGTAGACGTGGCCCCCTATGACGGTTCATCGCCGGCCTATGCGGTAAAAGCCATCGCCCACGAGCTTGAAAAATTCAGCGAAACCCTGGCCAATCGCGATCGCTGGCTGGTGCTGAATAAAGTCGACATGGTGCCGGAAGACGAGCGTGAGGCCCGCTGTCAGGCCATTGTTGATGAGCTGGAATGGAAAGGTCCGGTATTCAGTATCTCTGCCCTGAGCGGCGAAGGTACCAAACCCCTGACTCAAGCCGTTATGCGCTGGATTGAGGAGCGTGCGGCAGAAGAGGCTGAAAACCCCGAAGCGGCCGAGCAGGAAGCCGCTCGCCGTCGCCAGATGGATGAAGAGGCCCGCGCCCGCATCACCGAAGAAAAGATGGCTCGCCGCGCAGCCCGTGAAGAAGACAACGATGATGACTTTGACGACGATGATGGTGATGTAGAAGTGGTTTACGCGCCGGAATAAGTGGCACCTGTAAGAGACCGTATTCAAATCATGACTGAACGCGCCCAGCTGCAACAGGCTCGCCGCCTGGTGGTAAAAATCGGAAGTGCCCTGCTAACCAACGATGGTGAAGGGCTGGACGTGCCTGCTCTGGGCCGCTGGGTAGATCAGATGGCCGCGCTGGTTGCGGCCGGTGTAGAGCTGGTGGTGGTGTCATCCGGCGCTGTTGCCGAGGGCATGAGCCGGTTAGGCTGGACTCGCCGGCCGCAGCAGGCGCATGAATTGCAGGCAGCCGCGGCCGTAGGGCAGATGGGATTGGTACAAACCTGGGAGGCACAGTTCAAGCGCCACGGCATACACACTGCCCAGATTCTTCTGACCCACGACGACCTGTCTGATCGCAAGCGTTATCTGAATGGCCGCAGCACCCTGCGGGCGTTATTGGAGTTGGGCGTCGTGCCGATCGTGAACGAGAACGACACGGTGGTGACCGATGAAATCCGTTTTGGTGACAACGATACCCTAGGTGCGTTGGTGGCCAACGTGGTCGAGGCCGACGGCCTGATTATCCTCACAGATCAGCTGGGTCTGTTTGATAAAGACCCGCGTAAACACATCGACGCAACATTGGTGAACGAGTGCTTCGCCAGCAACCGCAACTTGGATGCTATGGCCGGCAGCGGCGCCGGCGTGCTGGGCCGCGGGGGTATGCAGACCAAGCTTCGTGCGGCGCGGTTAGCGGCACGCTCAGGGGCCTTCACGGTGATTGTGGGCGGGCGCATCGACAATGTTCTGGGCCGGCTGCGTGAACGCGAGGCGCTAGGTACGCTTTTATTGCCGGAACAGGGCCGTGTAGCGGCTCGCAAACAGTGGCTGGCCAGTCACCTGCAAACCCGGGGTGCTTTAGTGATTGATGATGGCGCGGCGCGGGTGTTGCGACAGGGTGGTCGCAGCTTGCTGCCTGTGGGCGTTACCCGTATCAGTGGTGAATTCCGCCGCGGCGAGATGGTGGCGTGTCTGGATGAGCAGGGTAATGAAGTGGCTCGTGGCCTGGTGAATTACGACGCTGCTGCTGCACGTTTGATTGCTGGTCAGTCCAGTGATCGCATCATGGAATTGCTGGGTTTTATGACCGGTGAAGAGCTGATTCACCGCGACAACATGGTGATTGCCTCTTAGGTGGTGGTAGTTTGTTAGCGTTATTTCTCGCCGTTTCTGCAAGCATAAAAAAACCGGCCAGCTGGCCGGTTTTTCGTGCACTAAATTGGCTTACGCCGCTTGCAGTGCCTTCACCTTGACATTCAGGCGGCTCTTAATGCGAGCAACCTTGTTCTTGGGGAAGATGCCTTTGTTGATCATGCTGTCCAGAATCGGCTGGGCTTGCAAAAAAGCAGCTTTCGCGCCTTCATAGTTGCCTTCAGCGATTTGAACATGAATCTTTTTCATGTACGTACGAGCCATGGAACGCAAACTGGTGTTGTGCTTGCGACTGTTCTCGTTTTGACGTGCACGCTTTTTGGATTGCGGGGAATTTGCCACCGTAAAACTCCTGAAAGTACTTGAATTCGTTGCTGAATATTTGGTTTGAGAGCGCCAGATGCAGTTACAGTAACTGTTCAGTCACCCGTATCGCAACTCTCTTTCATCGCGGGCGCGCCAGATCCAGCGCGTCGAAATAAATGACGCGGAATTGTGCCGCCAACGGCGAGACTTGTCAAGTCAAAAGTGATCAATGCCAGCGGATGCAAGGCTTGTGATAAACTCCGGTCTCTCCATTTTTTCGGTCAAAACACCATGTCTGAGCAGTCTCCCGGGCCCCGAGGCCCGACACCCGAGTCGCCGCGCCCATCAGAGCCGTCGGTGCCCGCCGTGAGCGCAATTAAACCTGCGCCGGGCCTGCTGCGTTCATCGGGTGTCGTAGGGGTGATGACCATGACGTCGCGGGTGCTGGGACTGGTGCGGGATATGGTGATTGCTCGTTATTTTGGTGCCGGTGCCGGTGCCGACGCGTTTTTTGTGGCCTTCAAGATTCCTAATTTTCTCCGCCGATTGTTTGCAGAAGGTGCGTTTTCGCAAGCGTTCGTGCCGGTGCTGTCGTCTTATCGTGAAAACCAGCCGGCAACTGAAGTCAAGCGCCTGGTGGATGCGGTTGCCGGCTCGTTGGGCCTGGTACTGTTGGGGGTCACTCTGGTGGCCATGCTCGGCGCGCCGGTGCTGACGGCGGTGTTTGCCCCGGGTTTTTTGGGTGACGACATAAAATTTGCACTAGCCAGCGACATGTTACGGATCACCTTCCCTTATTTGTTGCTGATCTCGTTGACGGCGTTCGCCGGTGGCATTCTCAACAGCTATGACCGCTTTGCTGTTCCCGCGTTTACACCGGTGTTGCTGAATCTGGCGATGATTGCTGCCGCCGTCTGGCTAGCGCCGCTTATGAACGAGCCGATAATGGCGCTTGCTTGGGGTGTGTTAATTGCCGGTGCGCTGCAGCTGTTTTTTCAACTACCGTTTTTGATGCGTCTGGGTTTGATGCCGCGGCCCCGGGTGGATTACCGCCACGAGGGCGTTAGCCGGATTCTGAAGCTGATGGTGCCGGCGCTGTTCGGCGTATCGGTAAGCCAGATAAACCTGCTGCTGGACACCGTTCTTGCTTCGTTTCTGCAAACCGGCAGTGTGTCGTGGCTGTACTATTCCGACCGCCTTGCGGAGTTGCCTTTAGGGGTGTTCGGCATAGCCATTGCAACGGTGATTTTGCCCAGTTTATCGCGTAAGCACACAGCGGACTCAGCGGATCAGTTCTCCGCCACTCTGGATTGGGCGGTGCGAGCGGTGTTAATCATTGGTGTACCGTCTGCGCTGGCCTTGGGATTGCTGGCTGAGCCGCTCATTGCCACTCTGTTTCATTATGGTGAAGTGACTGACTACGATGTGGCCATGTCGGCTCAAAGCCTGCGCGCTTATTCCTCGGGCCTGCTGGCATTCATGGTCATCAAGGTGCTGGCGCCGGGCTTTTTTGCCCGCCAGGACATTCGCACCCCGGTGAAAATTGGCATCATCGCCATGGTCGCTAATATGGTGCTCAACCTGATACTGATCTTTCCCTTGGCGCACGCAGGCCTGGCGCTGGCCACATCGCTGTCGGCCTGGCTCAACGCCTTTTTGCTGTGGCGCGGTTTGAAGGCCATCGGCGCCTGGCGCAGCCAGCCCGGCTGGGGCAAGTTCGGGCTGCAGCTTGCGTTGGCGAACGGCGCGCTGGTGGCGGTGATTTTGTGGCTCAACGCGCCGGTGAATCAGTGGCTGGCGGCCGGCGGTTTTCAACGCTCCCAGGATATGGCAATACTGGTGATTGCAGGCACACTTGCGTACTTTGTTACACTGGCGCTGGCCGGGGTGCGTATAAGACATTTTCGACACAGGTAAGGTATAATTCCGCGCCTTATCATGTGCCAAACGCTTATGGGCTCTAATTTTTGGCACGACTTTATTGCCGCAATTCCTTGGCAATATTCACTAGCAAAGAGGTTTGCTTTGCATGCGCTTGATTCGCGGCCTGACCAACCTGAAAACGCTGTCGCAATCGGGCGAAGGCCCACTGGCGCGCGGCTGCGTTGCTACCGTGGGCAACTTTGACGGGGTGCACCGCGGCCATCAGGCGATTCTGGAACAGGTAAAAACACAAGCCGCAAAGCATAACTTGCCCTCGGTAGTGGTGATTTTTGAGCCCCAGCCTCAGGAGTTCTTTCGCGGTGTGGATGCGCCGCCGCGGTTGACCGGTTTCCGCCAGAAAGTGGAAGCTTTGCGAGCGCAGGGTATTGATGCGGTGCTGTGCCTGCGTTTCGACGAGCAGTTCCGCCAGTTTTCGGCCTGGGGCTTTGTGGATAGCCTGCTGATTCAGGGCCTGGCGGTGAAACACCTGGTGGTAGGAGACGACTTCCGTTTTGGTTGTGACCGTTCCGGTGATTTTAATTTTTTGGAGAAAGTGGGCGCTGACGCCGGCTTTACGGTTGAAAACACCCGCACCGTGGTGATCGAGGGCGACCGGGTTAGCAGCACTCGCATCCGTAAACTGCTGGCTGATAACCAGTTGGATAGCGCCGAACATTTGCTGGGGTGGAAATATCACATTAATGGCCGCATTGTTTATGGACGCCAGCTGGGGCGTGAGATTGGCGCGCCAACGGCGAATATCCGCCTGGCCCAAATGCCCGCCTTGCAGGGTGTTTACGTGGTAAAAGTAAAGTTGGCCGATGGCACCCTGCACGACGGCATTGCCAATATTGGCTTGCGACCGACCGTCGACGGCAAACACCCGGCACTGGAAGTGCACCTGTTTGATTACGCCGGTACGCTTTACGGCCAGAGGCTTGACGTCACTTTCCGCCAAGGCCTGCGTGATGAAGTCCGCTTTGAATCGGTGGGCGCCCTGAAAACCCAGATTGCCAAGGATTTTAGCAGCGCCCGGCACTGGCTTGCTGAGAGCCTGGCTGCGAACCGTACTGCGAAAAAAGACTGACCTAAACTGACCCAATAGAGCACGCACAGCCATCATGAGCGACTACAAGCACACTCTGAATCTGCCGGAAACCGCTTTTCCCATGCGCGGTAACCTGGCCAACCGCGAGCCTGAAATGCTCAAGCGTTGGCAGGACCTGAACGTTTACGGCAACTTGCGCGAACAGCGCGCCGGGCGTAAAAAGTTTATTCTTCACGATGGCCCTCCTTACGCCAACGGCAGCATTCACATTGGGCACGCGGTAAACAAAATTCTGAAGGATATGATTGTTAAGTCCCGTGGCTTCATGGGCTTTGATGCGCCTTACGTGCCCGGTTGGGACTGCCATGGCCTGCCTATCGAGCACAAAGTAGAGCAGAAAATTGGCAAAGCCGGTGTAAAGGTAGATTACAAAACCTTCCGCCAGGCCTGCCGCGATTACGCCACCAAGCAGATTACCGGCCAAAAAGCCGACTTTATCCGCTTGGGCGTGATGGGTGAGTGGGACAAGCCTTACTTGACCATGGACCCGAAAGTAGAAGCGGGCATTGTGCGTGCGCTGGGCAAAATTGTAGACAAGGGCCACTTGGTGCGCGGTTACAAACCGGTCTACTGGAGCGTGGTAGGGCAGTCGGCTCTGGCCGAAGCGGAAGTAGAATATCAGGACAAGACCTCTACCCAGATCGACGTGCGCTTTACCGCAGTGAATCAAGCCAAAGCCCTGTCGCTGTTCAATACCAGCGCCGGTGAAGGCGAAGTGTCCGTCGTTATCTGGACCACGACGCCCTGGACCATTCCCGCCAATCAGGCGGTTTCATTGGGCGCCGAGCTGGATTACTCGCTGGTGCAAGCCGATGTTGGCGCCGGTCCGGAGCGAATGATTCTGGCCAGCGCTATGGTAGAGGGCGTTATGGCACGCTGGGATGTGGCCGGTTACCAAGTGCTGGCTCAATGTACCGGTGCCCAGCTGGAGCATTTGGCGCTGCAACACCCGGTTTATGACAAACACGTCCCGGTGATTCTGGGCGATCACGTTTCTACCGATGCAGGTACCGGCGCCGTTCACACTGCGCCAGACCACGGTGTGGAAGACTTTGTAGTGGGCAAAACCTACGGCATTGGCACCCTGAATATGGTTCAGGCCGACGGCACCTACACCAGCGCTACTGGTGAGTTCGCCGGCGTTCACGTATACAAAGCTGATGACCCGGTCTGTGACGCTTTGACCCGTGAAGGCAAACTGGTACGCAAAGAAAAGTTCCGCCACAGCTTTCCCCACTGCTGGCGCACCAAAACGCCGCTGATTTACCGTGCCACACCGCAGTGGTTTATCAGTATGGAAAAGGAAAACCTGCGCGCCGACGCTCTGGAAGCGATTAAGGGCATTCGCTGGGTGCCTACCTGGGGTCAGAACCGCATCGAAGCCATGGTGCGCCAGTCGCCGGACTGGTGCGTATCGCGCCAGCGCACTTGGGGCGTGCCGATTACTTTGTTTATCCACAAAGAAACTCAGGATCTGCATCCGAACACCCAGAGCCTGATCGAAAAAGTGGCTCAGGCTATCGAAGTCGATGGCATTGATGCCTGGTATGACCTGGATACCCGCGAGCTTCTGGGTGACGACGCCGATCACTACGAAAAAGTGTTGGACACCCTGGACGTGTGGTTTGATTCCGGTGTGACCCACGAATCGGTATTGCGGGTGCGCGAAGAGCTGGGCCAGTTCCCGGCCGATTTGTACCTGGAAGGTTCTGACCAGCACCGCGGCTGGTTTCAATCGTCCCTGAAAACGTCCATTGCCATCAACGGCGTGGCACCTTACAAGCAGGTGCTCACCCACGGCTTTACGGTGGATGGCAAGGGTTACAAAATGTCTAAATCCTTGGGCAACGTGATCGCGCCGCAAGAGGTGACTAACGACCTGGGCGCCGACATTCTGCGCCTGTGGGTAGCGGCCACCGATTACAGCGGCGAAATGACGGTCTCCAAAGACATTCTGCGGCAAAGTGCCGACGGTTATCGCCGCATCCGCAACACCGCGCGCTTCCTGATGAGTAACCTGACAGGTTTCGATCCAACCAAGCACACAGTCGCCCCGGCCGACATGATGGCGCTGGACCGCTGGATGGTAGATCGCACCCTGCAATTGCAGAACGAAATCCACGAAGACTATGAAAACTACGCCTTCCTGAAGATTTACCAGAAAGTGTACAACTTCTGTGAATCCACTCTGGGCGGCTTTTATCTCGACATCATCAAAGATCGCCAGTACACCACCCAGGCCGAAAGTCTGACGCGGCGTTCGTGCCAGACCGCGCTCTACCATGTGGCCGAAGCGCTGGTGCGTTGGGTTGCGCCGATTTTAAGCTTCACCGCCGATGAAATCTGGCAGCACCTGCCGGGCGAGCGCGGCGAGACCGTATTCTACGAAACCTGGTACCAAGGCCTGAGCGAAATGCCGCAGAGCGTGGAGCTGGGCCGTGATTACTGGCGCGACATCTCAGCTGTCAAAGAAGCGGTGAACAAGCGCCTGGAAGACGCCCGTAAACAAGGCGTTATCAAAGGTTCCCTAAGCGCAGAAGTGACGCTGTTCTGCGATGGCGAGTTGGCCGAGAAACTAAAGCACCTAGGCGAAGAATTACGCTTTGTGCTGATCACCTCGGAAGCGGACGTCAAGCCGGCAAGCGAGGCCGTTGACGCCGAACAAACCGGTTATGAAGGGCTGTTGGTGCAAGTGCGCCCCGCCGGCAATATCAAGTGCGAGCGCTGCTGGCACCACCGCGTCGACGTGGGTAGCCACGCAGACCACCCCGATTTGTGCAGCCGCTGTGTTACCAACGTGTATGGCTCGGGTGAAACCCGCGCCTTCGCCTGATGGGGTCTGCTATGGGAAAATCCGGCGATGGCGCTGAGCCCCGTGCGGGCAAACTGAGGTGGTTGTGGCTGACGGCGCTGGTGATTGCTCTTGATCTGGGCACCAAGGCAATGGCCACCACCATGCTCAGCTACGGTAACCCGGTACCTGTGATGCCGCTGTTTAACTTTACGCTGCTGCACAACACCGGCGCCGCCTTTAGTTTTTTAGCCGGTGCTGCAGGCTGGCAGCGTTGGTTCTTTGTGATCCTGGCGTTGGTGGTCAGCGTAGTGCTGGTGCTATGGCTGAGAAAGCTGGAACGCCATGAAACCTGGTCTGCCATTGCTTTCGCGCTGATTCTTGGTGGCGCTTTGGGTAATGTGTACGACCGTGTGGTGCACGGTTACGTGGTGGATTTTCTCCATTTTTATTGGCAGAACTGGCACTTCCCAGCCTTTAATCTGGCCGACACCGCCATCACCATTGGCGCCGCCATGATAATACTCGACACGTTTCGCAAACCCGCCGATGCGGGCACAAAAGGCGACTGACTACTATGAAAGAACTCCCTGTAGACAAAGGCACTCGGGTTACCCTTCATTTTGCGCTGAAATTCGACAGCGGCGAAGTGGTTGATACCACCTTCGACAAAAACCCTGCCACCCTGAACATTGGCGATGAAAATCTGCCACAGAATTTTGAAGCCTATCTGATGGGCATGAAAGCTGGTGACAAAGCCAGCTATCAGGTGCCACCGGAAAAAGCCTTTGGCCAGCGCAACCCCAACAACTTACAGATGATGAAGCGCCATGTGTTCGGTGCTGACATGGTGCTGGAGCCAGGTGTGGTGGTCTCCTTTGCCGACGCGCGTCAGCAAGAGCTACCAGGTACCATCAGCCGGGTAGAGGGCGACGAGGTAGAAGTGGACTTCAACCACCCGCTGTCTGGGCGTACACTGACCTTCGACGTAGAAATTATAGACGTAGAGCCGGTAGGCCCTGCGCACTGACCTACAGGAACTTTATGCAAATTCGTCTGGCAAACCCCCGTGGATTCTGCGCCGGTGTCGACCGCGCCATTGATATCGTTAATCGCGCTCTGGACGTGTTTGGTGCACCTATATATGTACGCCATGAAGTGGTGCACAACAAATCCGTGGTAGATAAACTGCGCAAGCGCGGCGCTATCTTCGTGGAAGAACTGAGCGAAGTGCCAGACGACAAATTGGTGATTTTCAGCGCCCACGGCGTGTCCCAAGCCGTGCAAAAAGAGGCCGCTGACCGGGGCCTGAAAGTCTTTGACGCTACCTGCCCACTGGTCACCAAAGTACACATAGAAGTCATGCGTTACAGCCGTGATGGCAGCGAATGCGTGTTGATTGGCCACCATGGCCACCCGGAAGTAGAAGGCACCATGGGTCAGTATAACTTTGCCAACGGCGGCGATATCTACCTCGTGGAAAACGAAGCCGACGTAGCAAAGCTGGACGTTAAAAATCCTGAAAAGCTGGCCTACGTCACCCAAACCACCTTGTCTATGGATGACACCGCCCGGGTAATCGATGCCCTGCGCGCCAAATTTCCGAAGATTGAAGGTCCGCGCAAAGACGACATCTGCTACGCCACCCAAAACCGCCAGGACGCCGTCAAACAAATGGCCGACGACTGCGATTTGATGCTGGTGGTGGGCTCCCCGAACAGCTCTAATTCCAACCGCCTGCGCGAGCTGGCGGAGCGGATGGGCACACAGGCCTATCTGATCGACGAAGCCGCACAAATTGACCCCGCCTGGCTAGACGGCAAAAAATCCATCGGCGTAACCGCTGGAGCTTCGGCCCCTGAAGTACTGGTAAGTGCCGTGATTGCTCGCCTGCGTGAACTTGGCGGTGATGTGCCGGAGGAGATTGCCGGGCGCGAGGAGAATATTGTGTTTTCTATGCCGAAAGAGTTGCGGATTGATGCTATGAATGTGTAATGGGTGTCACGCATTGAAACCCTGAGGGCCGTTCATCCTCAGCAAACCGCCACTTGTCTGGAACAACTGGCGGTTTTTTCGTGCTGTTGTATCTTAATATCATAAAAATTTGTTCAGGAACCGAATTCATTGGCTTGGTTTCCTATAGCGTTATCGCGTAATGAAGGGGTGTTTGATGAAACGTGTGAAGGGTTTCACGCTGATTGAATTGATGGTGACTATTGCCGTAGTGGCGATCCTGGCCAGCATTGCGCTGCCATCATTTCGCAACTTAATTGTGAGTAACCGATTGAATGCACTCGCGACCGAAATGGTAGATGCGGTCAGTTTTGCTCGCTCTGAATCGGTTAAGCGTAATAGTCCGATCGTTTTCTGCCGCGCGGCAAGCGCCACCGCAACAGTTTGCGATTCGGGGAGTTTATGGGCGCACTGGGTCATTCTTTCAGGCACGGATGTAATCCGCAGGGGTGAGTTTAACAGCGACAACTCAACGATCGAGGTGTCCTCTGACCTGACGGACGACGAAGTCGTTTTCGGAGGCGATGGCCTCGCCCGCACGGACGGAGATATCATCATTGAATCCGAAATTTCAATCTGCAGTACTTCCGGCCCGAGCGAGTCAATTATAAATGTCACTTTTGGGGCTGCAAGCCGGGTGTCTACGAATAGAGTTGCGGGTACCTGCCCATGAACTCAGTAAAAGCAATGACAGGCCCTAGAGCACAACGCGGACTCGGCCTTATCGAGGTGCTGATCACGGTCCTTGTGCTGGCCATTGGTTTGCTTGGATTGGCGTCGCTTCAGCAGGCGTCCATACGCAATAACCAAAGCGCGATGGAGCGGTCGATGGGGGTGGTGCAATCCTATTCTATCATCGAAGCAATACGAGCCGATCCGGACTCGGCGAAGAGCGGACGTTTCAACGTTGCGATAAATGTCACACCCACAGGCAGTACCTTCCCAGCCAATACCCTGACGATGTGGCGTAGCCAATTGACGCAGAACCTGGGTGCCGCCGCGACTGGATCGGTCAACTGTGATGCGACCAGCTGCACCGTAATCATCCAGTGGGACGACAGCCGCGGGTTGGCTGGCGACAGCACGCAGCAGATCATGACCGAGGTGCATTTATGAGCCGCACGTTTTTCCGACCTATAACTGCATTCTATTTCCGTAGCCGGGGTCTGGCGCTAGTGGAACTGATGATCTCCCTTGTACTGGGTCTGGTCATTATTGGTGCAGTGACTGGCATCATGCTTTCCAATATGCAGGGGTTTAGCACCACACGCGGTTTGTCACAAGTGCAAGACGCCGCAAGGGTAGGTTTTGAGGTACTTGCGCGAGACATACGCCAGGCAGGTAACGTCCCATGTGGGAACGACATCACCATCGTTAACATCCTCAACCCCGCCAACGACGTCGGCACAACTCCCTGGCAATATGATTGGGATAACGCGGTTAAGGGGTTTGACGGTGACACCGCACTACCTGGCGTCACCAACCAGATTGCAGGCACGGAGTCGCTGGTCATGCTTTCTGGCCAGGCGTCTGATACCTATATGACGGAATACAGTTCAACCACCAATTCTGCGAATTTCGTCGTCGGCAGTTCCAACCCCAATGGGCACAGCCTCAATGAGGGAGACATCCTTTTTGTATGTAACGAGAAGCTGGGCACTATCTTTCAGATGACCAATGGGTCGGGTGCTGCCTCTGGCAAAATTGTGTCCAATACTGGCAATAGGTTTCAGCCGGGCAATTGCAGCAAGGGTTTTGGGGAATTCTTCGGTGCTTGCACGACTAATGGAGTACGAGCCGACTACGCCCCTAATACGGTCGTTGCGCAGCTGAGCTCAACAGCGTGGTACCTGGGCGATAACGGCCGGCCGAATGAAGGCGGTCGATCTCTCTATATGGTGCGTTTAAGTAATACGGCGGGCGATGCGGCGCTGAGTCGTATTGAAATAGCCTCTGGTGTGACCGATCTGAGTTTCCGTTACCGACTGATTGATACTGCGAATTTTGTCGATTCCGATACCATTACCGCGGCAAACCGGTGGGCGGATGTGAATGCAATCGAAGTCTCTATGACCCTTTTTAGCCAGGATCAGAATATATCCACATCAGCCGCTGACGATGGCCGTCTGGAACGCAGCTTCACGAGTGTGGTGGCCATCAGGAGCCGTTCGTTATGAATACATATCAATTCCCCAGCCGGCAATCCGGCGCCGCGCTCTTGGTTGCCCTTATCATGCTTTTGATATCGACAATGGTCGGGCTGGCCTCGATGCGGGGTACCACCATGAATGAAAAGATGAGTTCGAATATGTACGACCGCTCGCTTTCCTATCAAGGAGCGGAAGCCGCACTCCTTGCGGGTGAGGCAGCGGTACTGGCTGACCCGACAATCGCAATAGACTGTACCGTTTTGAATGCTGAATGCCCCCCGTCACCCGCCACCACTTTCACCAGCGCCATAACCGGTTGGACCGATGTAGCCGCTGATTTTGAGGTGAATGATGCTTTGCTCGGTTCAACGCCGCAGTTTTACGTCGAGAAAATGGGTGTCGTTGGTGGTACTGACGAGCTTGGGTTAGGTGAAAGCGCTAACTGTTCTAATTACGCAGGGTGCGACGAGGCACCGCCAAATGCAGCCTCATTTCGTATTACGGGCCGAAGCGGTATACCAGCAACGGACGGGCGTTCGGTTGTGGCGCTTCAAATTACTGTCAAACAGAATCTGTGATGTACCGGAGAGGAGAGTTATCCATGAGCATTTCAATGTGTGAGCGGGCACGGTCACGTGCCGCTACTTTTCTAGTGTCATTGCTTCTCGGCATCGGTACCGCCCATGCCAGTACAACTATCGACCAGCAGCCTTTGCTGGTAGCCAAGCCTGTGCCGGGAAATATGGCGATCATAGGTTCGTTTGAGTTTCCGACAATGGTAACGCGTGCCTACAAAACAGAGTTTGATGGTGACGGCGAGTATGTAGGGTACTTTGACAGCGCGAAATGCTACAAATATCAATACGATGAAGATGAAGCCAAGCGTCACTTTTATCCAACAAGATTCGTCACAGATAATAACCAGCCTTGTGGGGAGGCCGACGAATGGAGCGGTAAGTATCTGAACTGGGCAACCATGCAGTCCATTGATATTTTTCGTCACATATTGACTGGCGGCTATCGTCACGTGGATACGCCTGAAGAAACATGGTTAGAAAAAGGCGTGCAGACAGGTCAAGGTAACAGTGGGAATAACTTTCCCGATGCAATATACACGGGGAACCCAAGGTGGTACACCGCCGCTGGCCTCAACGGCTTTACAAACTGGAATTCGGTTAACGTTCGTATAGGTAGATCAGGCCGGCGACTTGGTAATAAAATGTTATTCACGGAAGGGGGGGATTTGAACGGAACGAGTGTCCCCTACAATCCAGCGATACATTCACCTGCACCTTCAATAAGTAGTTTTGATGGATCCGTTGTTTATGAAGCTTCTGTTCGTGTAAAAGTATGCGTAGAAGATTTACTAGAAGCAAACTGTAAAAAGTATGCGAGCGGATACAAACCTGAAGGTTTGATTCAAGAAAACTCCGACAATATGCGGTATAGCGCTTTTGGTTATATCAATGATAACTCAGGTAGTGGCGATAGGCGCAACAGCGAGGGGGGTGTCATGCATGCCCGCATGAAATATGTAGGCCCTCAAAAAGTTGATGATAATAATAATGAACAATTCAACTCGAATAAAGAGTGGGATGAGAATACTGGGGTCTTTATAGCTAATTCTGACCCTGCAGATGCACTGGCTACACCTAGCGGTAACTCGACCATCGTTAACAGTGGTGTTATCAGTTATATTAACAAAAGCGGCATGATTCGAAACGACACCGAATTCAAGCGGTATGATAACGTCAGTGAGCTTTTTTATACTGCGTACCGGTATATGAAGGGCTTGGGTAATCCAGATGAATATATAGATTTGCCCGATAATGAAGATGCTCGTGCTAGGTTGGTGGGTGGGCTGCCTATTATTGACTGGGATGCAGGTGAAGCTGATGACCCTATGCAGTTTGAGTGTCAGAACAACTTCTTTTTAGGGATTGGCGACACCAATACCCATCCTGATACCCGGCTACCAAAAAATGATGATGACGCCGACATTACAGCGCGCGTTTCCAGAATTGCGACTTTGGAGGGCGGCCTTAGTATCACTGGGGGGCGTTCAGCTTTAATTGCTGGCCTGGCATTCGATGCAAACACTAACGATTTACGACCAGACCTGGCAGGAAAACAAACAGCGTCCACCTATTGGATTGATATTCTTGAAAATGGTCTTAAAGGAAGAAGGTCGAATCAATACTGGCTTGCTGCAAAGTACGGCGGGCTGAAAGTCCCTGACGATTTTAATCCTGACAGTGACGCTATTGATACAAGCATGTGGTACACCAACGGCGAAACACTGTCGAGCGGGGATTCGCGGCCAGACAATTTTTACGTCGTAGCCAGCGCTCAGGATATGGTCGACGGCCTGACCCAAGCTTTTTCTGATATCCAGGAAGAACAAACGGGTAACCGCTCGTCATTGGCTCTGAACTCAACCACACTCGACGCCGGCTCGGCGACGTTTCAGGCGGAGTACACCAGCGGTATCTGGACCGGTGACCTGAATGCGTTCACTTTGGATGAGAATACCGGTGCGTTGAGTTTAACTCCGGCCTGGACGGCATCGTCGAAACTGCCCCAGCCGGAAGCTCGCAACATCAAGACTTGGAACGGTACTGCTTTTGTTAAATTCGACACTACAACCGGCGGTATTAACAACCCAACGCTGACCGTTTTGCTTAGGACAGATTCCGGAACTACTGAAAGCGCTACGGACGTTATTAACTATCTGCGCGGTGTGCGCACCAATGAGAATAATGCTACTGGCTTTAGGGTCAGGCAGGGCGTGCTAGGCGATATCGTCAACTCCCAACCGGTTTTTATTGGCAATCCAAAGCCCGGTTTATTTCGCAACCAGACCTTTGATGGTTCGGACACTTATGATGCCTGGGCAGGGGGTTTGAGCCGAACGCCTACGGTTTACGTTGGTAGTAACGATGGTATGTTGCATGGCTTCAACGCGACGACTGGGGCTACGAATAGCGGCGTCGAAACCTTCGCCTACGTGCCCAAAACGGTCATCGAGAACGGGCTTGGTGAACTGGCAAATCCCGCATATAACCACAGATACTTCGTTGACGGCGAGCTAACGGTGGCTGACGTTTATGACGGAACGAATTGGCGCACCATTCTAGTAGGTACTCTGGGTGCCGGTAGTGTGGCGAAAGATCGATCTACCACCAGTAATGCGATTTTTGCGTTGGATGTAACCGATCCGGCTGATGTGAAATTCTTGTGGGAGAAAAACTCTGCTGCCATTCCCACGCTTGGTAACAACCTAGGCAAGCCCGTTATAGCACAGATTACCGATGGCAACTGGTCGGTATTGCTGGGTAATGGGCCCAATAGCACCGGCGGAAAAGCTCAGTTGGTCTCAATTAATTTGTTCACAGGGACCGTCAAGTCTACGGAAATGTCCGCCGATATCAGCAATGGCCTTTCAGCGGTAAGGACGTGGGATAGTGATGGTAACGGTTTGACCGATACGGTTTATGCTGGCGACTTGCAAGGTAATCTCTGGAAAGTGACAGGTCTAACCAACACTGCCCCGACTGTGCAGAAGCTGTTTCAGGCGGTGGATGCTTCTAGCAACCCTCAGCCAATTACGTCTTCGCCCCTAGCCGGAAGATCTCCATACACTCAAGAAGTATGGTTGTTTTTCGGGACGGGCCAATACCTTAATACCAGCGACCTGTCCGATTTCTCGGTACAGACCTGGTACGGCATAAATGATGACGAATCAACAACTACTGCCAGCCGTAGTGACTTGTTGGAACGCAAGATTCTGCTTGATGTTCCAGTGACAACAGAGGTTTCAGCACGGGTCATTGAGGCCGGTGCGCGTGAAGATCTTTTGGGTAAGCGCGGATGGTATATCGAACTCTTGCCGAACGGAACCGGCCCGGCTGTCGGTGAGCGTATGGTGACGCCTAACCAGTTCCAGGGTAGCGCCCTGATCGGTAATACCCGGATTCCGGATGCAAGCGACCCCTGCGCGCCTACCGGTCGCGGCGTTATAATGTCGATCGATCCTTTTACCGGAGCGCGGCTTGTCCAAACGTTTTTCGATCTAAATGGAGATGGTGTCTTCAATACTGACGACATGGTTGAAATCGACGGGGTGAACACTGTGGTCTCTGGTGTTGGACTGAATACAGGGTTCAGTAATCCGTCTTTTCTTGGTCAGAAGATGTATATTCCGACCGACGACGGCGAGATTTCAACTCTGGACATCCAGCCGTTCACCACCGGCGCCACCAGAACGTCCTGGCGTGAACTGATCAATATGGGAAACTGAAATGAAGCCTACAAGCGAGTGCTGCACAGTGGCAATCAAGGTTAAACGCCAAGCAGGTTTTACCTTGATTGAAATCATGATCGTGGTGGCCATTATAGGTATCGTGGCGGCGATTGCCTTGCCAGCGTACCAGCAGCATGTCGTTCGTACCTACCGCGATAGCGCCAAAGCCTGTCTGGCTCAGCATTCCCAGTTCATGGAGCGCTATTACAGCACCAACCTCACGTATGTTGGAGTTGCACCTGTGCTGGGGTGTACGACTGAATCTAATATGGCCAGTCGCTACAGCTTTGTTTTAGGTGACTTGACTCAGAGTACCTACACGCTAACGGCTGCAGCCGTCGCGGGAACTGCCCAGGCGGGCGATTCCTGCGGTGATTTGGGGATGACACAGACCGGTGCGAAAACCGCGGCTGATACATCCTGCTGGTAGGTGCCTGGTAGATGTTAAGCGCAAACAGTGTGGGCAAATTGTTGGACGAAAAGTCAGCAGCGTAGTGGGCGTCCCCTTGAGTCCTCGGGGATGCCGTCACCATTCGTGTCCCTGGCCATTCTTACTTGGCCGCCTCTGTTGATTATGATCTGACCTGCCAACGAAGTGTCCCGAGACTCAGGGCACCAGGTTACGTTCCCTAAGTCACTGTGAACGAAGCCGGTGGGCCTGAACTGAAAAAAGCTGCGGTTCAATGAGCGGACGATAAGGAGGCCGCTGCCACTTGGTGAGATTGTTCTAAGAAGAGCTTCAGGTGCCAGCAATTTTCTGGAATTGTTAGGGTCTAGGAAGGCGTGGATGTCTCCGTTCCAATTCCTACCGCAAGCGTCAGTGATGTCTAGCGGGCAAACTGTAACGATTGCCCCAGTCATAACCGCATGTTGCCTTGCAAAGGAAAATAAGCCCATCAGGCCGTACAGAGCACTTTTTCGCTGCTGATTATTTATGAAAGAAGTGAATGAGGGTAAAGCTACATTCATAAGTATTGCAGCGATAATTAATACAACCATCAATTCCAGAAGCGAAAAGCCGCGGTTCTTGGGTGCAAACATATTTAAACATCCATGTATTAATAGTGATAGAGCGAACGCATCCTGCGTGTCGCTACTTTTCAGTTAGTACTCTCCAGTTTCAAGATACCTTGAAAGTTACTCCAACCCCAACTTCTTCAACTTATACCGCAACGCCCGAAAACTAATCCCCAGCTTTTTCGCCGCCGCCGTCTTATTCCAGCGCGTTGCCTCAAGCGCCTGCTCAATAGCTTTGCGCTCTATGCCTTCCAGATATCCCTCAAGGTCCAGGCCCTGCTCCGATAGTTTGATATCCTCCGTTGCCATTACCTCGCCCGTAGGTGCTAGCAAAGATGGATCATTATGGCTGCAAGAGCTGCCAAGCTGAAGGTCGCCGTTGTCAATAACGTCACCGTCGCAAAGGGTAAACGCCCGCTCCAGTATGTTTTCAAGTTCACGCACATTGCCGGGAAAATGGTAGCCCTTTAAATAGTCGACGGCGTCGTCGGTAAGAGCGATAGGTGTGCACTCGTATTCGCGGGCGATGCGCTGCAGGATGTGCCTGGCAAGCAGCGCTATGTCGCCGCTGCGTTCACGCAGGGGCGGCACGCGAATTTCAATCACGTTAATGCGATAGAACAGGTCCTGTCGGAACAGGCCATTTTGCACCAGCCCCGGAAGGTCTTTATGAGTTGCGCTAAGTACGCGGATATCAACAGGTACCTCGTGGCTGTCGCCCACCGGGCGTACGGCTTTTTCCTGAATGGCCCGCAGCAGCTTTACTTGCATGGGCAGCGGTAAATCGGCAATTTCATCCAGAAACAGGGTACCGCCGTTGGCGCTTTGAAACAGGCCTGCTTTGTTATCGACGGCTCCGGTAAAACTGCCTTTTTTGTGGCCGAAAAACTCGCTTTCCATCAATTCAGATGGAATGGCGCCGCAGTTCACGGCTATGAACGGCCCATCACATCTGGGGCCTTGCTGGTGAATGGTGCGCGCGACCAGCTCTTTACCGCTGCCGGATTCGCCTTGAATAAAGACCGGCGCCTGGCTGCGGGCCAGTTTTCGGGCCTGATTGCGTAAGGTTTGAATCTGGGCAGAATTACCCAGCAGCAAACCCGGGTCGCTATTGTCTTCTGGCGCAGGCCCTGGGTTCTGGGCCAGTTTCAGGGCGGTGTTGACCAGTTCCCGCAGCCGCGGTAGCTCAACGGGCTTTGACACAAAATCAAAAGCACCTGCTTTCAAGGACTCAATAGCGGTGTCCATACTGCCGTAGGCGGTTATAACGGCGACTGGCGTGTTGGGCGCATGCTGCTGAATCCATTGCACCAGCTCTATGCCTTTGCCATCTGGCAGGTTCATATCGGTCAGGCACACATTTGGCGTGTGCTTTTGCATGCCTGCGATCCCCCCTGCCAGAGTGCCCGCGGTGAACGTTTTCAGACCCATACGGTTGAGGGTGATCTCTAACAGGTCACGGATGTCGGGTTCGTCGTCTACGATCAGCGCGGTTAGTTTGGTCATATTTCCCTTCAAATCACACGCCCGGGATGGGCAAACATAATGCGAAAGCAGCAACCTGGCCGTTTGGTGTTAATCAGCGATAGGTGGGCCTGATTCGCCTCACATAATTCTTTTGCCAGATAAAGACCCAGGCCGGTGCCGCTTTTGTCAGTTGTAAAAAACGGTTCGAATACAGACGAGGTGTTTGCTTTGGCAATTCCCGGGCCGTAATCCTTGATATCAATGTAGGCACAGGCGCCGTCGGCGGCGATTCCTGCAAGTATTTCTATTTTAGCCTTGCCAGAGTGCAATTGGCTGTAGCGTAAGCCATTGTCGCATAGGTTGATCAGAATTTGTTCCAACTGGCTGGCGTCAAAACGTGCTGTGGGGTGAGCTCCAGGCTGAACGCTAAGGCGGATAAGCACGGGTTTATGTTGACTGTAGGTTTGCAGGAAATCGTCACGAAACTGTTCTAACCAGGGCTGCAGATCAATCGACTCGGCGGTTGAGGTTTCACGGCGAGACACCCCCAGCACATTCTCTATAATGGCGTTCACACGTTTTGAGTGGCGATGAATAATCGCCAGCATCTTTTGGTCTGCCGTATCCATATTCGGCGACTCGTCCAAAAGCTGCGCGGCGTGGCTGATGGCCCCCAGCGGGTTGCGAATTTCATGGGCGATGCTGGCCGTTAATTGGCCCAGTGAGGCGAGCTTCATTTGTTGCGCTTGCTGGGTTACGCGGCTGATGTCTTCCAGAAACACCAATACTAGCTCGCCGGTGTTTTGGTCTAGGTGCGCAAACGTGGCTTGTATGGGGGGCGACGTGCTTGTGGGCTGAAATGGCGCGATGCTTTGTTGCGGATGCAGCAGCCAGCTTTTGAATCCGGTTAGCAGGCTTGCGGGCAGAAGGTGCGCGCCCGTTGTTTTTTCGGTTTCTGCTAGCTGCGCAGAAACCGTATACCCTGCCAGCATCTCGCTGGCAGCGGCGTTCATTAGGCGAACCTGGCCTTCACGGTCTAACACCAGTATACCGGTGCGCATGCGCTGAATGATTTGTTGGTTAATCTGCTCCAGCTCGGCGAGGCTTCGGGCACGACTGTTGGCAAGAGTTTCGCTGCGGCGCAGGCGGATGGCGATGTATTGCAAAGCAGCGGCGGTCACAAAATAAACAATACCCAATGACCCGGCTCTCACCACGTCATCGGCACTTTTGCCCTGTTCCAGCATGGCCCAAAGTGCAATGGCCAGTGAACTGAGAGTGGCTAAGGCAGCGTAAAATGTACCCGTGCGCCCTGGCGTCATGATGTTGCCAGCGGCGACTGATACGATCACCAAGTTTGCCATGCCATTGGTGATGCCGGAACTGCTGACCAGCAGGCCATGAATAATCAGTATATCCAGCAAAATGGAGACGCTGATGTTGCGTTCACTGGGCTGGAAACCGGTAAGCATTAACACGGCTATAAAGGCGTTTACGGCCAGATAGGAGATTACGCCTGCCTGAAAGTAGTCCAGTTGGCGGAAGCGGCCGTCAAAACTGGTGGTATCCACCAGCAGTAGCCCGATAAGCAATATGCCCAGCACCAGACGATAGTAGTTATAAACCCGAAACAGCTCGCCGCGCTGGCGTGTGCTCAGCAAGTCGCCGGCACTGGCCACTGGTGCCGTCGTTTTGGAAAGCGTGGAAGACGCTGTCATAAATAGTGCCATATACACGGTGGAGGCCGCTTTTAGCTGCCAGTAGTAGTGGTGGTGTTGACGCTTACGCCCACTAAGGGCGCTGCCGCAGAATTGGCGCGGCTGCGCATTTATAATAGCCCTTTTTAAGGCATCAGTAACAGGAACCGACCCATGTCGTTAACAGCGGATCAGCCCCGATCCCCACAGACACCGGGCCCTTTGCGCTTGGTGATGGTTCAACAGGATTTTTTGGTCGGTGACATACCGGGCAACGCCCAGCGGATTGTAGCGGCGGTAAGGCAAGCCGATGACCAGCACCAGGCTGACATTGTGGTATTCCCCGAGTTGGCGCTGACCGGCTATCCACCAGAGGATTTGTTGCTGCGGCCAAGCCTGGACATTCGCGTACAAGCGGCAATCGATGAAATCTGCGGGGCAGGGTTGGCACCGGTTGTGGTGTTTGGTGCACCGGTGCGTGAAAACGGCAAACTCTATAATGCTGCGCTGGTGATGGAAAACGGCAAGATTAGCCATCGTTATTTCAAACAGTGCCCGCCTAACTATCAGGTTTTTGATGAAAAACGCTATTTCGCCAGTGGGTTTGAGTCATTGGTTGTCAGTTTGCGGGGCGTTGATGTCGGTATTACGGTGTGCGAAGACTTGTGGGCAGAGGGTCCGGTTGAGACTGCCGCAGCGGCTGGCGCAAAACTGGTGCTGAATCTGAATGCGTCGCCGTATTCCCAGGGCAAGCAGCTGCGGCGTAAAGCTCTGGTTCAACGTAAGGCCAAAGCCGCTGGCGTGCCCATTGTGTACCTCAACCTGGTTGGCGCTCAGGACGAGTTGGTGTTTGATGGTGGCTCGCTGGTGGCCGACGGCAAAGGCGAGATTGCTGCAGAAGCACCGCAGTTTGAACAGGGCCTGTTCATTGTAGACTTTGAATGTGGAGAAACCTGCCAGCCGGTTACTCAACCATTATCACCGCCGCTGTCCGCAAGCGCGGCGGTTTATCAAGCGTTGGTGATGGGTGTTCGGGATTATGTGGGGAAAAATGGCTTCAAGTCTGTGGTATTGGGTTTGTCAGGGGGTATCGACTCGGCGCTGACGTTGGCCATAGCGGTGGACGCGCTGGGCAATGCGCAGGTGCGGGCGGTGATGATGCCGTTTCGCTACACCTCGGATATTAGCCTGCAAGACGCAGAGGCCCAGGCCAGCACTATGGGCGTGCACTACGATGTGTTCTCAATCGAACCCATGTATGATGCCTTTATGGCAACCTTGGCCGAGCCCTTCACCGGCACCATCGTAGATACCACCGAGGAGAATCTTCAGGCTCGCCTGCGGGGTGTTTTGCTGATGTCGCTGTCGAACAAATTCGGCTCTTTGGTGCTGACCACGGGCAACAAAAGCGAGATGGCGGTCGGCTACTCTACTCTTTATGGCGATATGGCCGGCGGCTTTGATGTGCTCAAAGATGTTGCTAAAACCCAAGTGTTTGAGCTGTCGCGTTATCGTAATACGGTGGCGCCGGTTATACCCGAACGGGTGATTACACGGCCGCCGTCGGCTGAGCTGGCGCCAGACCAGAAAGATGACGACAACCTGCCAGGTTATGACGTTCTGGATGCCATTTTGCAGCGCTATGTCGAACAGGATGAAAGCGCCGAAGTGATTATTGCCGCAGGCTTTGACCGCGCGGACGTAGAGCGGGTGATTCGTCTGGTGGATATCAACGAATACAAGCGCCGGCAGGCGCCAATTGGTATACGGATTTCGGAGCGGGGCTTCGGTAAAGACCGCCGTTATCCCATTACCAACGCTTGGAAAAGCGGCGTATAAAAAAATCGGAGGCCGTTTATGGCCCCCGATTTAGCGACTTACGAACAGCGACGTTATTAGTCGCCCATCAGTCCAAAAGTGATCACGCTGGTAAGGGAACGGTTCTCTTTGCGCAGAATATCGGGCTCAAATTCCCCGCTTTGGTTAAACGCTTTGCTGTCCGGAAAGTTTGTCCGCAGCAGCGAAATGGCGTCTTGGCTGCCTTTGCTTATGTCCATAAAGCGAAATGTCTCCGCTAGAATAACGATGGCTTCTTCCACCACGGGCGAGCTGGGGTAATTCTCCACCACATAGCGGGCGCGGTTATTGGCTGCAATATAGGCTTCCCGCGTGATGTAATAGCGAGCGGCGTGAAGCTCCAACTCGGCCACACGGTTGCGCACCGCAATCATCCGCTGGCGAGCATCGGCGGCGTACAAGCTGTCAGGATAGCGGTTGAGTAACTCGGAAAAGTCGCGGAACGCCTGCAACTGTTCGCCCGGCGCACGGGCATTGGCGTCTATCGGGAAGTAGCGCGCGGCCAATCCAATGTCCAGGTTGTAAGAGGCCAGGCCACGCATGTATAGGGCGTAGTCACCGTGTTCGCTTTGCGGGTTCAGTCGCAAAAAGCGATCCGCCGCAGCGCGGGCGCCTTCCAGATCAAGATTCTGGTAGCGTGCAAAAATAAGGTCAAGCTGGGCTTGCTCGGCGTATCGGCCAAAAGGATAGTAGGTTTCGAGAGCATCCAGATTGGTTTCCGCTTCGTTGAAATTGCCCGAATCCATGGCGCTGCGGGCGTTCTCGTAATAGGTTTGCTCGGGTAATACCTGCTCTTGCTTATTTGTGGCGCAGGCGCTGAGTAACACAACCACTACGGACACTACCCATAAACGGACAACTGATCTCATGCCGGAATCCCGTATAATGTCGAAAAGTTCAAAGAGCCTCCATTGTAACGGGGAAGGCACTGGATGTGCAGTAGAAGCACAGCAGAAGCCCGGCTGTTTGTCATAATATACGCCAAACGTAACACAACCAGGCCCTGGGGGCTTAATGTCAGCTGAAAACCGAATTATCGCCAGTTTTGTAATACCACCCAAACTGAGCGACAAGCGCCTTGACCAGGCAGCCGCAGAGCTAATGCCCGAGCACTCACGCTCGCGCCTGCAATCTTGGGTAAAAAGTGGCGCCCTGACTGTGAACGGCGGTCAGTGCAGGCCCCGTGATAAAGTGATGCTGGGTGACAAACTCGAGCTGGATGCCGAACCGGAAGCGCAGGTGACCTGGCAGGCAGAAGCCATCACTCTGGATATTGTTTATGAAGACGAGCACATACTGATCATCAACAAGCCAGCCGGTTTGGTGGTGCACCCGGCGGCTGGCCATGCCGACGGTACCTTGGTGAACGCCATACTAAATATAGCGCCGGAAGTAGAAAATCTGCCGCGAGCCGGCATTGTGCACCGCCTGGATAAAGATACCTCCGGCGTTATGGTGGTGGCGCGCAGCCTGATTGCTCACACTTCGCTGGTGAACCAGCTGCAAACCCGCACCATGGGCCGTGAATACGAAGCCGTGGTAGTCGGCACCCTGACCGGCGGCGCCACCGTGGACGCCCCAATCGGTCGCCACCCCACCGAACGTAAAAGAATGGCGGTGGTGAAATCCGGCAAGCCGGCCGTTACCCACTACCGCGTGATTGAACGCTTTGCGGCCCATACTCATGTGCGCTGTAAGCTGGAAAGCGGACGTACCCACCAGATTCGTGTGCATCTGACCCACGTAAAACACCCGCTGGTGGGCGATCCTGTCTACGGCGGACGCTTGCGTTTGCCCAAAGGCACCACCGAAGAATTACGCGAAGTGCTGTCTGGCTTCCACCGCCAGGCCCTGCACGCGCGTCAGCTGACCCTGGAACACCCGCAAACCGGCGAAACAATGAGTTGGGATGTACCCTTGCCAGAGGATTTTCAGCTGCTGCTGGCAGCACTGCGTAAGCACGTAAAAGATATGGAAAGCGATGAATTCTGATCTGCCGTTAATCGCGCCGGTCTGGCCAGCTCCGGCCAGCGTGCAGGCGTTCAGCAGCACCCGCCAGGGCGGCGTTAGCGCGGCGCCCTGGAATCAACTGAATTTGGGCGGTCACGTTAACGACCGCCCTCAGCACGTAGCCGCCAACCGTCAACGGTTGGCGGATCATCTTGGTTTGTCGGCGCAACGTTTCGCCTGGTTAAATCAGGTGCACGGAACCGTGGTTGTCGAAGTAACAGCCCGGAACCTAAGCCAACTTCCGCCCGCTGACGCCAGCTACACCCGCGAACCTGGCGTGGTGTGCGCCATCCTTACCGCCGACTGCCTGCCGGTCCTACTCTGCAACCGCCAAGGAACGATAGTCGGCGCAGCTCACGCCGGCTGGCGCAGCCTGTGCGGTGGCGTGTTAGAAAACCTGATAGCAGCAATGGCTGAACCCGCCGAAAATCTGATGGCCTGGTTCGGTCCTGCCATCGGCTCCGACCAGTTCGAAGTAGGACCAGAAGTGCGCCAGGGGTTTATCAACCACGGCCCGCAAGCATCCAGCGCGTTCGCAAGCCGGGGCGCACGTCCCGGCCACTACATGGCCGACATTTACCAACTGGCACGGCAGCGTTTGCAACAAGCGGGCGTTAGCTCGATAGATGGTGGCGGCCTATGCACCGTTAGCGATGCCCAGCGCTTCTACTCCTTCCGCCGCGACGGCCAAACCGGCCGAATGGCCACGCTGATCGCTTTTCAGTAAAGCAGCAGCTGTTTTAAATGCTAGCGGTAACTGACCCCCGTCAATTTTCTGACACTCCATCGGTTACTAGCTTGAAGTCTGCCTATTCGCCCCTACATTAAGTAACAAAGCAGATTCAATAGGCCGATACCGGCCCATCGCACAAAGAACCGGAGCGCCCTTCATGAGAATCGACAAGCTAACCAGCCGCCTGCAAAGCGCTCTGGCCGACGCGCAGTCCCTTGCTGTTGGCAAAGACCACAATTTTATAGAGCCGTTGCACTTGATGCAGGCCCTGTTAGACCAAGAATCCAGCTCCATTAAGCCGCTGCTGAAACAGGCTGGCGGCGAGCCCACCCGAATTCGCCAAGCGGTCATTAAAGAAATTGAGAGCCTGCCCGAAGTGAAAGGCAGCGCTGGCGACGTTGCCATGTCCAACGATATGGGCCGCCTGTTTAACATTGCCGACAAACTCGCGCAAAAGCGTAAAGACCAGTTTGTCTCTAGCGAACTGATGTTGCTGGCAGCGCTGGAAGATCGCGGTAGCCTGGGACGGGTTCTTCGCGAACAAGGTGTGGACAAGGCCGCGCTGGAAAAAGCCATCGAAAACGCCCGCGGTGGGGAATCCGTTGATGACGCTGGCGCCGAAGAAAATCGCCAGGCATTGGATAAATACACCATCGACCTGACCGAAATGGCCGAGTCGGGCAAGCTTGATCCAGTAATTGGTCGTGACGACGAGATCCGCCGCACCATTCAGGTACTGCAGCGCCGTCGTAAGAACAATCCGGTATTAATTGGTGATCCTGGCGTGGGTAAAACCGCCATTGTGGAAGGTCTTGCCCAGCGTATTGTGAATGGCGAAGTACCCGAAGGCCTGAAAAACAAGCGCGTATTGTCTCTGGATATGGGCTCGCTAATTGCCGGTGCCAAATTTCGTGGTGAGTTCGAAGAACGCCTTAAAGCTGTGTTAAAAGAACTAACAAAACAGGAAGGTCAGATCATCCTGTTTATTGACGAAATTCACACCATGGTGGGTGCCGGTAAGGCCGAAGGTTCGATGGATGCTGGCAATATGTTGAAGCCGGCGTTGGCCCGCGGTGAGCTTCACTGCGTGGGCGCGACCACTCTGGATGAGTACCGGAAACACATCGAAAAAGACGCTGCCCTTGAGCGCCGATTCCAGAAAGTGCTGGTAGACGAGCCTAGCGAAGAAGACACCGTTGCTATACTGCGCGGCCTGAAAGAGCGCTATGAGGTGCACCACGGTGTTGAGATAACCGACAGTGCCATTATTGCTGCCGCCAAACTGTCGAGTCGTTACATTGCCGACCGTAAACTGCCGGACAAAGCCATTGATCTGGTGGACGAGGCTGGAAGCCAGATTCGTATGGAAATGGACTCCAAGCCCGAACCGCTGGACCGCCTGGAACGCCGCCTGATTCAGCTGAAGATTGAGCGCGAAGCGCTGAAAAAAGAGACTGATCCGGCATCGAAGAAACGTCTGGAAGAACTCTCCAGCGTGATTGACGGGGTGGAGCGTGAATACGCTGATTTAGAGGAAGTTTGGAACGCTGAAAAGGCCGCCTTACACGGCTCGCAGAAGATCAAAAGCGAACTCGAACAAGCGCGAACCGAATTGGAGAGTGCCCGGCGGGCTGGTGACCTTGGCCGAATGTCCGAGTTGCAATACGGTCACATTCCTGAGCTTGAGCGCCAGCTGGATATGGCAAGCCAAGCCGAGATGATGGAAATGACTCTGCTGCGCAATCGGGTGACCGAGGAAGAAATTGCGGAAATCGTCTCTAAGTGGACCGGTATCCCGGTGTCGAAAATGCTTGAGGGCGAACGCGATAAATTGATGCGCATGGAAGAGGCCTTGCACAAGCGGGTGATCGGACAAAACGAGGCCGTAGAAGCGGTGGCCAACGCCGTGCGCCGCTCCCGCGCCGGGCTGTCGGACCCCCATCGTCCCAACGGCTCCTTTTTATTCCTCGGCCCCACCGGTGTGGGAAAAACTGAGTTGTGTAAGGCATTGGCATCGTTTCTGTTTGATACCGACGACGCCATGGTACGCATAGACATGTCGGAGTTTATGGAGAAGCACTCCGTAGCGCGGCTTATCGGTGCGCCCCCGGGTTATGTGGGCTATGAAGAGGGTGGTTACCTGACCGAAGCTGTGCGCCGGCGGCCTTATTCCGTGCTTTTGCTGGACGAGGTAGAGAAGGCGCACCCGGATGTGTTCAACATTCTGCTGCAGGTTCTTGACGATGGACGTCTGACCGACGGCCAAGGCCGCACCGCCGATTTCCGCAACACCGTGATAGTGATGACGTCTAACTTGGGCTCTGGAATTATCCAGCGGCATGCGGGAGAAGAAAACTACGACGCCATGAAAGCCCTGGTGATGGACGAAGTCGGCATTCATTTTCGTCCCGAGTTTATAAACCGGGTAGACGAAGTGGTGGTGTTCCATCCACTGGAAGCAAACCAGATCCGTGGCATCGCCAAAGTGCAGATCGAGCTTCTCGACAAGCGCTTGCGGCAGCAGGACATTGCTCTGGAACTGGACGAAAGCGCGATGACGTTGCTTGCCAATGTCGGTTACGACCCAGTTTACGGTGCAAGGCCGCTGAAGCGAGCGATTCAGCGGATGATCGAAAACCCTTTGGCGCAACAGTTGCTGCAAGGCAGCTTCGGCCCCGGGGATACCATTTGCACCGGTGTTGAAGAGGGCGCGCTGGTGTTTAGCAAGGCCTAGCAGGCCTTGAAACTGTGATGGTTACGCTGTAATGCATTGAATGTACCCTGAACATGCCCGTTACGGGCGGGTTCAGGGTGCTTGTTCAGCACCGCAGTTTTGTTCAACGATGTCTTCGTACGTCTGTTTTTGCTGCGAGACCTCGTCTGGGGTCAGGAATCGTTGCTCGCCATTCTCGGTTATTCGGATACGGGAATTTTTGCTGATTATCTCAAGATTCTGTTGCGCGGCGTCGCAGTTTGTTTTTCGTTGCGCCTGGCGGGTAGCCGCAGCATCAACTGCGCGTGATTCTTCGCTGGCGGCTCGCTGACGCTGCTCCAGCTCATTCAGCTGTTGCTGGGCTGATGAGTTACTGTTCACCAAATTGGACTGGCCAGACCTTACGCTAATCTGCTCAGCTTGAGTGCCTGTAGGCTGGCGATCGCCAAAGTGGGTAACGCCGTCTGCATCGGTCCACTTGTACACCACCGTTGCATTCGCCATGGCTGGCACCATCGCCAATAACAGAGCCATTGTTTTCAGTTGTATCGTCATCGTTTATTGTCCGCTGTGGTTAACCTGTCGCAGGAAACGGGTGACTGGTCATTTATGCTGTAGTCATAGCGTATTAGGACAATTATGTCAGCTCATTTGGTTTTTTTCTTTTGCCTGGTTCAAATAAGTAACAGTCTATTTAGCCAAAGCGGCTATTGACAGGGAGTTTCCCGCTGTCAGAATTACTAATTGCCTGAATGCGGGAGGGGATGTTGTCGGCAATCCCGTTCATATTTCCCCCCGTTTATTACCGCGCCCAACACACCGCCCATTGTTGCGGTTATGGTTGTTGCTTACGTGCAATCTGTCGACTGGCTGTTCTCCGCAACCCTCAGGAGAGCGGCTGGCCGGGAGACAACCTTTGTTGGCTGGGGCGTGATGGAGTATCGGTTCAGCTTTCACAAAAAGCCACACAACCGTATATCTAGGTAGCCGGGGTGGTACCCCGATTAAATCATTTGAAGAAGAGGGTCGAAAACGTGGAGTTATTGTCTGGCGCCGAAATGCTCATCCGTTCGCTACAGGATGAAGGCATAGAGAACATTTATGGCTATCCGGGTGGAGCAGCCCTGCATATATACGATGCTCTGTTCAGGCAGGATACCGTCAAGCACATCCTGGTCAGGCACGAACAAGCGGCGGTACACATGGCTGACGGCTATGCCCGTGCTACCGGCAAAGCGGGCACAGTGCTGGTTACCTCGGGGCCGGGTGCGACAAACACCATCACCGGCATTGCGACTGCTTTTATGGATTCCATTCCGATGGTGGTGTTGTGTGGGCAGGTCGCATCAACGTTGATTGGCGAAGATGCCTTCCAGGAAACCGACATGATCGGTGTTTCCCGTCCGGTGGTGAAGCACAACCTCAGCGTGCGCCACCCATCCGAAATTCCGGAAATCATTCGCAAGGCCTACTACATTGCGACAACCGGCCGACCTGGCCCGGTGGTTGTGGACATTCCAAAGGACATGACCGCACCTAATGATCGCTACGAGTATGTGTTTCCGAAAAAAACCAAATTGCGGTCTTATAATCCCGCCATTCGTGGCCACTCCGGCCAGATTAAAAAAGCAGTGGACATGCTGCTGGCGGCAAAGCGACCGATTGTGTACGCCGGCGGGGGTGTCATTCTAGGCAGGGCCTCTGGTCAACTGACTGAAATGGTGCGCGGCTTGGGTTACCCCATCACGAATACCTTGATGGGCATAGGCTGTTATCCTGCGAGCGACCAGCAGCACATTGGTTGGTTGGGCATGCACGGCACTTACGAAGCCAATATGGTTATGCATCACGCGGATCTTATTCTGGCTGTCGGTGCGCGCTTTGACGACCGCGTTACCAACGCGACCGAGAAGTTCTGCCCAGGCGCCCGCATTATCCACATCGACATCGATCCGGCGTCGATTTCCAAAACCATCAGCGCCGATGTGCCCATCGTTGGGCCGGTGGATTCTGTGTTGAAAGAAATGCAGTCGCTGATCAAAGAAAGCAAGGTCAGGCCCGACGTCGATGCGCTGGCATCCTGGTGGAAGCAGATCGACGAATGGCGCGCTTTTCACGGTATGCGCTACGAAACGAGTGATGACGTAATTAAGCCGCAGGAAGTGGTGGAAATGGTGCACCGCCTGACCAACGGCGATGCCTATGTCACCACCGACGTGGGGCAGCACCAGATGTTTGCCGCTCAGTACTACAAGTTTGACAAGCCCAACCGCTGGATCAGCTCCGGTGGTCTGGGCACCATGGGCTTTGGCTTGCCGGCAGCGATGGGCATAAAACTGAACTTTCCGGATGAAGAGGTGCTCTGCATCACCGGCGAAGGCAGCATCCAGATGAATATCCAGGAGCTGTCGACCTGTAAGCAATACAGCCTGCCTGTGAAAATCATCAACCTGAATAATCAGGCTTTGGGTATGGTTAAACAGTGGCAGGATATGAATTACGGGGCACGCCACTCGCATTCTTACATGGACTCCTTGCCGGACTTCGTCAAGCTCGCGGAGGCCTATGGCCACGAGGGAATGAAAATTACGCGGAAGGAAGACTTGGAGCCCATGCTCAAAAAAGCGCTGGCCATGAAAGACAAACTGGTGTTCTTGGATATTTACGTAGACCCTTCTGAGCACGTCTACCCGATGCATGTGGCCCGTGGCTCAATGAAAGATATGTGGCTCAGCAAAACGGAGAAGGTGTAATCATGCGTCGAATCATTTCTGTTTTGTTGGAAAATGAGCCGGGCGCGCTGTCGCGGGTAGTGGGTCTGTTTTCACAGCGCAACTACAACATTGAAACCCTGACGGTTGCACCTACCGAAGACCCGACGATGTCGCGTTTGACTGTAACGACGACGGGTTCTGAGCGGGTGATTGAGCAGATTACCAAGCAGCTGAACAAGCTGATTGAGGTGATCAAGCTCGTTGATCTCACCGAAGGTGCCCATATCGAGCGTGAACTCATGCTGGTGAAGCTGAAAGCAACGGGCTCCCAGCGCGCTGAAATCAAACGCACCGTAGACATTTTTCGTGGTCAGATCGTTGACGTCACCAGTTCGGTTTATACCGTGCAGCTGGCGGGCGACAGTGCCAAGCTGGATGGCTTTATTCAGGCCATTGGTGCAACCGGTGTTCTGGAAGTAGTGCGTAGCGGTGTATCCGGTATTGCTCGCGGTGAAAAAGTGCTCAGCCTTTAAGGCTATTGATTTTAAAAAATTCATAACGTAGAACGCAGGCCCTCAGGGCCGCTCAAACAATAGAGGTTAGTCATGCAGGTTTATTACGATAAGGATTGTGATCTTTCGATCATTCAGGGCAAAAAAGTAGCCATTATTGGTTTTGGTTCCCAAGGGCACGCCCATGCCTGCAACCTGAAAGATTCTGGTGTAGACGTGACGGTTGGTTTGCGCGCTGGTTCGTCTTCCATTGCTAAGGCAGAAGCCTATGGCTTGAAAACGGCTGATGTACCTTCAGCTGTTGCAGCTGCCGACGTGGTGATGGTTTTGACACCAGACGAGTTCCAGTCACAGCTTTACCGCGACGAAGTTGAACCGAATCTGAAACAGGGCGCTACTCTGGCCTTCGCTCACGGTTTTGCTATTCACTACAACCAGATCGTTCCCCGTAAAGACCTGGACGTGATCATGATCGCCCCTAAGGCGCCTGGTCACACTGTACGGACTGAATTTGTTAAAGGCGGCGGTATTCCTGACTTGATTGCCATCTACCAGGATGCATCCGGTAACGCTAAAAACCTTTCCCTGTCTTACGCCAGTGGTTTGGGTGGCGGCCGTACCGGGATTATCGAAACCACGTTTAAAGACGAAACTGAAACCGATCTGTTCGGTGAACAGGCGGTTCTGTGTGGTGGTGCGGTTGAGCTGGTAAAAGCCGGTTTCGAAACCTTGACCGAAGCCGGCTATGCGCCTGAAATGGCCTATTTCGAGTGTTTGCATGAGCTTAAGCTGATTGTCGACCTTATGTACGAAGGCGGCATTGCTAACATGAACTACTCCATCTCTAATAATGCTGAGTATGGCGAGTATGTGACAGGCCCAGAAATCATCAACGCGGAATCCCGTGCGGCCATGCGCAACGCGTTGAAGCGTATTCAGAGCGGTGAATATGCCAAGATGTTCATTGCCGAGGGTGCTCTCAACTACCCATCCATGACGGCTGCACGTCGTATTAACGCTGCCCATCCTATTGAGCAGACTGGCGAAAAGTTGCGCGGTATGATGCCGTGGATCTCTGCCAACAAGATCGTAGATAAAGACAAAAACTAAAAGCCCAGGCTTTCGGTTTTGTAAGACGCGGCCCGTGTGGCCGCGTTTTTCGTATATACTGCGGCCAAATACTTTCCGGAGTAATTGGAATGACTGACGAAAAGAAATCTACCGAATCTAATCCGGCCAACAAGCCAGATGTGTCTGCTTCTGCTGGCAAAGGTACGGAAGACGTTCATGAGCTCCCGCCGGGAGAGGTTATTGAAGAAGAGTTGGTTGGAGGGGCGCCTGTTCGCCATAAAGGTATTTTCCTGCTGCCCAATGCGCTCACTACAGCGTCTTTGTTTTCGGGTTTCTACGCGATTGTCTCTGCCGCCAACGGCATTTTTGACAACGCTGCGATTGCCATCTTCGTGTCTATGATTCTGGATGGGCTGGATGGGCGCGTTGCGCGCATGACGAACACCCAAAGCAAGTTTGGCGAAGAGTATGATTCCCTGGCCGATATGGTGGCCTTTGGTGTGGCGCCGGGGTTGGTGGCGTTCTTCTGGTCGCTTAATGGTCTGGGTAAGCTGGGTTGGGCGGTAACCTTTATCTATGTAGCCGGAACGGCTCTGCGCTTGGCTCGTTTCAATACTCAGATCGGGTCGGTCGATAAGAAGTACTTTGTTGGCTTGCCAAGCCCTGCGGCGGCAGCTGCCGTGGCAGGAATGGTCTGGTGTTTTCATGCGTTCGAGCCAGCGGCTTGGTTAACGGCTCTAACACTGTTTGTGGTCGCCGGTGCTGGCATGTTGATGGTCAGCAATGTTCTGTACCAGAGCTTCAAAGATGTCGACATGCGGGGCAGGGTGCCGTTCGCAGCGATTTTGCTGGTGGTGCTGATTTTTGTGGTCATTGCGCTGGATCCCGCCACCGTGTTGTTCAGTGCTTTCTTGGTATATGCGTTGACAGGGCCAGTGCGGGCCTTATTTCGTAAAAAGCCCCGTCGCCCAGCGTAATATGGGGTGTAAGTAAGTTGTGGGTAGAGTATAAAGAAGGTGCTCCGGCCCCTTTTCTGATTGTGTAGAGTGCGCGGTTGTAGGCTGAAGTAAGGGTAAACCGAGATGCGGGGAATCTTTTTCACATTCGCCGTTGACGTGTACCGAGAAGTCTGTAGAATGCGCATCTCGCTTGAGGGACAGCCGGTTATAGAGAGGCAGGAATTGAGCGAGAACTGTTTGGTAAGACGTTGAAAAGTTTAGG